>Ga0081539_10000112_pt1 | contig 190218 bp, 136 predicted proteins | sample TabmetS4T2R2_FD_71023 | JGI IMG/M metagenome (GOLD analysis project Ga0081539, IMG submission 71023) | Tabebuia heterophylla rhizosphere microbial communities from the University of Puerto Rico - S4T2R2 | ecosystem: Host-associated > Plants > Roots > Rhizosphere ... | reverse complement strand
CGCGCCAGCGCCGCCGCTCGCGCGCGTCCGACGCAATGCCGACTTCTACGAGGCGCTCAACCTCAGACGGGCCTATACGAAGGTGACGACGCAGGGAATCGTCCAGGTAAACGATCGCGATGCATATCTTGTCGTCGGTACGCCCGCCGGCGATCTGCCCGAGCAGCTCTACTTCGATAAGGATACCGGGCTCCTGGTGCGGAAGGGATCCGCGACGCCGACGGCGTTTGGCGACTACGCGATTCAAACTGATTACGAGGATTATCGCGAGGTCGGCGGAGTCAAATACCCATACATCGTCCGCACGATCGGCGTGAGTCCAGCCGACTTCACCACGACCTATGTCGAGCGGATCGAAAACAATCCACCGCTCGACAACGTCACGTTCGTAAAGCCCTCGTTGAAATGACCCTCCGCCTTGTCGCTCTGTTGTGCGCCGCCTCGGCTGTGGCTGCGGCTTGTGGCGGCAACGATGCCGCCTCGTCCGCACCCGCGCAGGCTGCACCGCCACCTGTGGAGGTCAAAGCCGTCACGCTCCAGCCGAAACCGGTTCCGCAATCATCGGAATTCGTCGCCACCATCCGATCGCTGCGATCGATCACGATCCAGCCGCAGGTCGAGGGATTCGTCCGGCAGATTCTCGTCAGGGCCGGCCAGCGCGTGCGCGCCGGACAGCCGCTCGTCCAGATCGATCCGGACAGGCAACAGGCTGCAGCACGCGTGATCGAATCCCAACGCGCCGCGCGCGAAGCCGACCTGGAATTAGCGCAACAGGAGCTTCTGCGCATCCGGCAATTGGCCCAGGAAGGCGTCGTCAGCCGCGCCGATCTCGATCGCGCCGAGTCGGCGCAGAAGACGGCCGCAGCGCAGTTGAAGGCGGTGCAATCACAGCTTCACGAGAACGAAGTGGAGCTTCAGTACTATCGGGTCACCGCGCCAGCGGAGGGAATCGTCGGCGACATTTCGGTGCGTCAGGGCGATCGTGTCACCACCTCGACCCTCATCACGACGGTCGACCAGGCGTCGGGGCTCGAAGCCTACATCAACGTGCCGCTCGAGCGGGCTGCCGATCTCAAGCCTGGCTTGCGCGTCGATCTGCTCGATTCATCAGGTCAGGTGCTGACCTCGAGCTCGATCACGTTCCTCGCGCCGCGCGCGGACGATGCGACGCAGTCGGTGCTGGCCAAGGCGCCGCTGCGTCAAGTGCCGCCCGGCGTTCGCGTGATGCAGTACGTCCGGGCACGGATCATCTGGAGCAACGAGCCGGCACTGGCGATCCCCGTTGTAGCCGTGACCCGGCTCGCCGGGCAGCATTTCGTGTTCGTCGCCGAGCCGATGGGTCAGGGCTTCGTCGCTCGGCAGAAGCCGATCACCGTTGGCACGATCGTCGGCGATGACTACGTCGTCGAGAGCGGGCTGAAAGCGGGAGACCGTGTCATCGTCTCGAACGTGCAGAAGATCGGAGACGGCGCCGCAGTCAAGCCTGGGTAACCCATGTTCGTCGATACCTTCATTCGCCGTCCGATTCTCGCGACGGTCTGTTCGCTGGTCATCGTGCTGGCGGGCGCTCTGGCGATTCCGGGCATGCCGATCGCCTGGTATCCGGAGGTGACGCCGCCCACCGTGTCCGTGTCGGCCGTGTACGCAGGCGCGAGTGCCGACACCGTCGAGACCGCGGTGACGACGCCGCTCGAACAGGCGATCAACGGTGTCGAGGGCATGCTGTATATGACCTCGTCGAGCGCCAACGGCGGCGGCAGCGGCATCACAGTGACCTTCGACGTGACGCGCGACCCGGACATCGCGGCCGTTGACGTTCAAAACAGGGTCAACCAGGCGATTGGGCGACTTCCTGCCGAAGTGCGGCAGCTGGGTGTCACGGTTCAGAAGGTCAGCCAGAACTTCGTATCTGCCGGCGCCCTCTACTCGGAGCACGGCGAATACGACCCGCTGTTCGTCTCCAACTACATCGATGTCTTCATCAGAGATGCGCTGAAGCGGGTCCCGGGTGTCGCCGAGGTGCAGGTGTTTGGCGAGGGTCGCTACTCGATGCGTGTGTGGCTCGATCCGGTTCGCCTTGCGGCACGCCAGTTGACGGCCAGCGACGTCGTGAATGCGCTTCGTGAGCAGAACGCAACGGTCGCAGCGGGAGCCGTTGGCGATGCTCCGGCCCGAGCGGGGCAGACCTATCAGATCAGCGTGCGGGCGGCCGGTCGCCTGCGTGAAGCCTCGGAGTTCGAGGATGTGATCGTCAAGGCGGGTCAGGACGGCACGCTCGTGCGACTGCGCGACGTTGGCACCGTGGAGCTCGGCTCCGAGACATACTCCACGATGCTGCGGTATCAGGGCATCGATGCCGTCGGCTTCGCGGTGCAGGCGCTGCCGACGGCAAACGCCCTCGACATTCAGCGCGGTGTCTCGGAGGAGATGGCGCGGCTGCAGCGGTCGTTTCCGCCGGGGCTGCAATACCGGATTGCCTTCGACACGACAACCGTCGTCAGGGAATCGATCGTCGAGGTCGTGCGCACCCTCGGGATCGCGGTCGTACTGGTCGTCGTGGTGATGTTCCTGTTCCTTCAGAGCTGGCGCGCGACGCTGATTCCGACGCTGGCGATGCCGGTGTCGCTCATCGGCGCGTTCGCCTTCGTGAAGCTCCTCGGCTTCTCGATCAATACGTTGACGTTGTTTGCCGTCGTTCTGGCCACCGGCATCGTGGTCGACGATGCGATTGTGGTGATCGAGAACATCGAGCGGCACATCCAGGAGTACGGCAAGCCGGTGTGGCAGGCCGCCTCCGACGCGATGCGCGAGGTGCTCGGAGCCGTCATCGCGACGGCGCTGGTACTCGTGGCGGTGTTCGTGCCTGTGGCGTTCTTTCCCGGAACGACCGGCCGTTTGTATCAGCAGTTCGCGCTCACCATCGCGTTTTCGGTAGCAATTTCCGCGTTCGCCGCGCTGACACTGACGCCGGCGCTATCGGCGCTTCTCCTTCGCCACGGCACGCTCGGCGGCGGCTGGTTCTTTGGTCCGGTTGAGCGCGTCATTCGTGCCGGCACGTCGGCGTATGTCTGGGGCGTGCGTGGACTGATGCGCGGACGATGGGCGATGGCCCTCGTGTTCATCGGCTTGCTCGGCGTCACCTACTACGTGTACGAACGCGTGCCGACGGCGTTCGTGCCCGACGAAGATGCCGGCTACTTCGCCACCGTCGTGCAGGCGCCACCGGGCGCATCTCTGGAGTACACGACGAACGTCATGAAGGAGGCGGAGAAGATACTGCTGGCGCAGCCGGAGGTGGAGTCGGTGTTCTCGATTGGTGGTACCGGGTTCAATGGCAGTGCGCCGAACGGTGGGTTGATCTACACGCTGCTCAAGCCATTCGACGAGCGGCCGCGGGCGGACCAGCGGATCCAGGCGCTCATTCCGCGGCTGCGTGGGCCGCTGTTCGGCATCCAGGGCGCCGTCGTGACTCCCTTTGCTCCGCCTGGACTCTCCATCGGCAACGTGGGTGGCTTCACGTTCGAGGTGCTCGACCAGGGCGGCAGTTCGGATGTCGAAGCGCTCGGCAGCGCCGTGCAGGGCCTCATTGGCAGCGCCCAGCGATCGACGCGCGTGGCAGGGGCGTTCAGCTCCTTCACCGCCAACGATCCGCAGCTGTCGGTCGACATCGACCGCGAGAAGGCGCGCAGCCTCGGCTTGCCGATCATCGAGATCACCAACGCGATGCAGATCTACCTGGGGTCGTCGTACGTCAACGACTTCGACTTCAACAATCGCGCGTATCGCGTCTACGTGCAGGCGGACAAGGCGTACCGATCGGCACCGAACGATCTCGGGCATTACTACGTGCGATCGGCCAGCGGCGAAATGATTCCGCTGGCCAATGTGGTGCACGTGCGGGAAACGAGCGCGCCGCAGGTGATCAGTCACTTCAATCTGTTTCGCTCCGCCGAGATCAACGGCGCCGCGGCCCCGGGTGTCAGCTCCGGGCAGGCGATCCAGGAGATGGAGCGGCTCGCCCAGACGTCGCTGCCGCAAGGATTCGGCTACGCATGGTCCGGATTGTCGCTCGAGGAAATCAAAGCCGGAACGCAGTCGGCGGCAATCTTCGGGATTGCGCTGCTGCTCGTGTACCTGACGCTGGCGGCGCAGTACGAATCACTCGTGCTGCCGTTCATCGTGCTGCTCGGCGTGCCGCTGGCGGTGCTCGGCGCGCTGTCGGCGCAGTGGGCGCGCGGGCTGCAGAACGACCTCTATTGCCAGGTCGGGCTGGTGATGCTCATCGGGCTGGCGGCGAAGAACTCGATTCTGATCGTCGAGTTTGCCGAGCAGCTGCGCGCCAAGGGGATGTCGGTCATCGACGCGGCAATCGAAGCGGCGCGCATCCGGCTGCGGCCGATTCTGATGACGTCGTTGGCGTTCATTCTCGGCGTCATGCCTCTCGTGTTCGCCACTGGCGCGGGACAGGAAGGCCGGCACTCGGTGGGAACCGCAGTGGCTGGCGGCATGCTGTTCGCGACGTTTTTGAACATCGTGTTCATTCCGATTCTCTATGTGATCGTCCGCTCGGTGATTCCGGGGCGCGCCGCTGGCAGCGCAGAGGCTTCTGCGTAACGCCGGCGGAACAGTGCGACAATCTTTACGAATGGACCTCGGTGCTTCCAACGGTGGCCGACGAATTCGTCTGACGCTCGGCATCGTCGCCGCGGTCGTCATCCTGTCGACGGGACTGCCGATCGGCCGTCCTGCGGCGCAGGCGACCGACTCGGTGTGCGATCTGCGCACGACCCAACGCGTCGTGGCCATCGGCGATATCCATGGCGCATACGATCGGTTCCTCGCGATTCTCGGCAAGGCGGGACTGGCGGACGCGCGCGGTCGCTGGACAGGTGGACGCGCCGTCCTGATTCAGACCGGCGACCTCCTCGACCGCGGTCCCGATTCGAAGAAGGTGCTCGACCTGTTACGCAGGCTCGAGCAGGATGCGGCGCGCGACGGCGGCCGTGTCCTCGCGCTGCTCGGAAATCACGAAGTGATGCGCATGGTCGGCGACTGGCGCTACGTGAGCGCCGGCGAGCTCGCTGCGTTCCGCAACGGAAACTCGACCGATCTTCGCAATCTGGTGCTCGAGCGCTCGCTCGAGCAGGCGTCTACGCGCGCGAAAGCAGAGAAGCGCGCCTTCGATGAAGCCGCGTTTCGCGACCAGTTCCTGAAGGAGGTGCCGCTCGGATATATCGAGATGCGGCAGGCGTTCGACGGTGCCGGCGATTACGGCAAGTGGCTTCGATCGCATCCGGCCATCGTCAAAGTCAACGGCGTCGTTTACATGCACGGTGGTGCCAGCGAACAGGTCGCCGCTCTCGGATGCGATCGGATCAATGAGGGCGTCCGCCGCGACCTGGCCGGACCCGTGCCACCGCCGGAGCAGCTGCTGACGATGTTGTCGTCGAGCGAAACAGGCCCGCTGTGGTATCGCGGACTGGCTGAGGAGAAGGAGGAGACGTTTCTCCCGACGTTGGAATCGATCCTGAAGGCGCTCGGTGCGCGCGCGATCGTGATTGGCCACACAACCGTGCTGCCCGGGCACATCGCGACGCGGTTCGGCGGACGCGTGATTCAGATCGACACGGGAATGCTCGACGGCGAGTTCTATCCGAAGGGGGTCGCCTCGGCTCTCGAATGGCAGGGGAACACGGTCACGGCAATCTACGAGGATCGCCGTGAACCTCTGTCGGTACCGGCGCTTCAGTAGATCTGACGTTCCGAGTTCCCGGTTCCCCGTTCCGAGTTCCAGGTGTTCCGAGTTCCAGGTGTTCCGAGTTCCAGGTGTTCCCGGTTCCAGGGGTTCCCGGTTCCAGGGGTTCCCGGTTCCAGGGGTTCCCGGTTCCAGGCGTTCCCGGTTCCGCGGGTTGCTGTTCGAAGTTCCCGATTCCCCGAACAAACAACCCGTGAACAAAATCGGAACCTCGGAACCGGAACCAGGAACCGCGGGAACTTGGAACCAGGAACTCGGAACCGGGAACTGGCGAGTGCTACGTTGCCGGCACGGCTGGCGCGTCGGAGTACAGCACGGCATTCTCACCAGCGTCGGCGATCCGCTTTTCGTAGATCTTCACGATCGCATCGCGGCGGGCCAGCAGCGCCCGAATCTCGTCTCGCGTGAGGCTGTTGCCGACGGCGGCGGTGACCGTCTCACGCGTGAGCCCGCGCAGCTTCTCGTACAGCGAGCGCTCGCATCGTTCCAGCTTGGCGGGATTCAGCAACTCCGTGCGGAGTCGGAACGCGCGGGTATGGTCGATCATCCACATGTCCCAGTCCTTGGTCCACAGGATGTTGCCCTGATTGCGGTCCTTGTTCTGGATCAGCTCGTCGAAGATTCGCATCGTCTGGATCTGACCGCGAAAGCGTCGCTGGTCCGGCGCGCTCTTCTGCGCCTTCACACGAGCCTGCTCGTCCATCGCGACGTCGTCCACCCACCACGTGATGGCCGAGGGCTTGCCCTCGATGGTGCGCTCCACCGACATGGGCACGTTGAGCCCCAGCAGACGCCCCAGTCGGTAGCCGGCGATATTGAAGCGGTAGCTGTCCTTGAAATTGACTTCCGTGGCCTTTCCGGCCTCGAAGAACGCGCGCTCTTCGTTGACGTACTGCACGTGGGCGTCGTGGGTGATTTTCCCGTCGGTCAGCGTCACGCGACGCGAGTTGGTCACCCCATTGCCCGCGCTGCGCGTCCTCACGATCTTGGCCTGGAGCAGGAATGTCTCCATCTGCTCCGTCGTGAGATTAACGGCGGCGGGCGGCGCGGTCTCCTGCGCCACGGCTGCATGACTGGAGACGAAGAGCAGACCACCGAGCACCAGTACTGCCGCCGATCGCGAACGTGTCATGGCGACACTCCTTCAGTCCGGCCACAGCCGGACACTACGATTGGTAATCGCACCGGCTGAAGCCGGACCCTACCCTGGATCAACGTCGGTCGGTGGTCCCGGGAACGTCCGCGATTCTACGGCAGTTCCCGATTTGAATAGGCGTATTTCTGCGGCGAGAACTGTCATTGGAGTTGGGTAGACAGGTTGATGGTCGCTGGGTCGCTTTCCTTCTGGGTCTCGGCTACCAAGACACCTGTAGCCACCGAGCGACCAGCTACCCAGCTGCTTCGGCACGCGCCGCCGGCGCGCGCGGCAGCGAGACGACCCCGCACAACAGGCTCTCGAGAAAGCCGAGATCGGACAGCGCCGACAACAGGTCGTCGTGGTTGAGACGCAGCGCGCGGCCGCTGCTGGCGATGGTCGCCTGCTGGCGCCAGGGCACGTTGGCCAGCGTCTCGACCAACCCAAACGTGCTGCCGGCGCCAACCCGAATCGGCGGTTCGCCGTCGGATTCGAGCAGCACCTCACCTTGCAGGACCTGATAGACAGCGGCCGTTTCGCCGCGCGTGAACAGCGTGTGGCCGGCCTCGAGCGCAACGTCTCGCGCCACGCCGGCCAGCGCGCGGAGCTGTTTGAACGACGCGCCTTCGAGCCACGCGTGCTGTCGCAGGACCGCCATCTTGTCGACGGCGGGCAACCTCCGATCGCCGGCGACCTCGGCGGGAATGACGTGCGAGTAACCCGCGCCGCCGCGACCATCCACGGCCAGCAGCATGCGAAAGACACCCTGAGCGAGGGCCTGATCGTCGGCGAGCATGGTCAGGAAGTTGTCCCGGCTCAACCTGAACGAAACAACTGGCACGGTTGCGCGAATGGTGGATGTGAGCGGTGCGCGCTGGAGCACGTGTTCGAAGGAGAGTACCGCCGGGGCGGACACGGTCCGCGCGGTTCCGTCGCACGACAGGCTGACGCTGCCCTCGAGCAGGAAATGGAGCTCGTCACTGACGCGGCCGGCGGCGCCGATTTCCTGACCAGACAAGAAGCGAATCTGCGGACCGGCGTCTGCGATGCGGAACAATTCGTCGACCGATGCGAGCGCGAAGAGCTCGATGCGGCGAAGCCGATGCGCGATCTCTACAGCCGGTAATGGCTGGTCGGCGCCCGTCGGATTGGAAGCCGACTGCGCCTGCATGGCGATGGCCCACAACGCCGCTTCGGCGACATAGGGATGATCGGCGCGACGTTCGGCCACGAACTGCATATCGCCGACGAGCGAGGCCAGGCGCGACTGGACGGCGAAGTGAATCGCCGTTGCCGCAACCACCGGGTCGTCCTCGTGCACGAGCTGAGCGACCGTGTCGTCGAGATCGCGTTGCCGTGTCTTGAGGATCGCGTTGGCGTGGCGAACCCGCTGCTCGAGCGGTGCCTCCTCGAGAATCGGCATGACTCGTTTGCGCACCGCTCCGCCAAGCAGGTTATCGAGATATTCCACGGCCGCCGCCCGCCGCCGCGCCTCACCGCGCTCGATCGCATCGCGTGCCGCCAGCACATCGTCGTACGAATACAGGAGCCCGAGCAGACGGTAGATCCGGTCGAGCGTACGCGCCAGCTTGTCATTGAGCGCACGCACGACCAGCGGCTGCTGTTGGTCGCTGATATGCGCCGACAGGTTGAAGCCAAGCGTGAGGTAGGTGTAATAACGGGCGCTCTCCTTCAGGACCTGCGCCTCGAGCGGCGATCGCGGCAGTGCGAGAGTGGGATGCGAGCGCCGCATCTGCTCGATCGCCTCGAGCACTTTGTAGCGAAGGAAGCCGTCAGGATCGCCGAGCGCGTCCATCAGGACATCAAGGGCGCGTTGGGTCGGCGTGGCGGCAATCGTCGCCGGCAGGTGACGCCTGATCCAGACGTGTTCCCGCTGATCGCGCAGCAGGTTCCCGAGCAGATCGAGAACCTCCTCGCCATACCCAATCAGTGCCTCTCTCGCAGCCCCTTTCAGGACACGATCGCCGAGATGCGACGCGAGCGCGGGAACAAACAGACCGTCGGACGGACCGAGCGCCCCCGCACTCTCAATCGCCGCCTGGACCACCTGAGGGTTGCGGTCGTAGAGCAGCGGCACGAGCAGGTACCGAAACTGCGGTGCCGTGATGTGTGCGAGCGCCGCCGCCGCCTCGCGCCGCGCCGGCGCGGCGGCGTCGCGCGAATCGTTGATGAGGCGCTGGAGTGTCGCGGCCGCGGCTTCGATGTCCTGCGGCTCGCCCGAATTGGCCAGGCCGACCGCGGCAGTCACGGCCACGCGCGGCTCGACATCGTCGAGACATCGACGCATCAGCGTCGCGACGTCCTCGTGGCGCAGCACGCTCAGGGCGCGCATGGCCGCGGCGCGTACCTCCACATCCTCGTCCGACAGCATGCGTGTGACGAGGGCGATCCACCGGTCGGAGCGGCCGGTGCGGGTCGCCTGCAGCGCGACGAGCGCTCGGGCGCGCACGCGTGGGGAGTCGTGGTGCAGCAGCAGCGGCGTGACGAGATTGCGCTTGTCGAGCGTCTCCAGCATGTCGATCGCATACAAGACCGCTCGCTCGTCGGGATTGGACAGCTCCTCGACGAGGGCCTCGATCGTGGCCGCATCGGCGGTCTCGGTACGAACGGCGTCCGGCCTGATCGTCCGCGACCCGATGCTGGCGCGAAACGATTGGAGGTAACGACGCCTGGCGACCAGCGCCACGGCAATCCAGATCGCAGTCACGGTGATGCTCGCGTAGCTCAATCGCCGCCAATCGAGCCCGAGGCCCCACGGCTTGATCAGGACCAGCAGCAGAACGGCAGACAGCGCCTTGCCGAAGCGATCGACTGTGACGTCGAGGAACGGCTTCGCGCGATATTTCAGCTCCGCCGGCAGCGGCAGGAACAGCACCTCACGCGTCGTCTTGTCGATCGTGTAGCGCAGCGTCGAATCGGTCACTCGAGCGACGGCCGTTGCCCACAGTGCACCGGTCAGCAGAATAACCACACCCGTCGCGCCAAGCGTCACCGGCAGAAGCAGCAGCGCAAAGGCAAGGCCGAGCGAACGATGGATGCGACTGGTCAGCGCCACCTGGACGATGAAGCCGACGACCGACAGATAAAACGTGACCGTCGCCAGAAACGCTGCAATCGCGTCGGTAGCGCCTTCGGCTTTCGTCGCCGCTGCAGCCATGTTCAATTGCTGCTCGATGATTCCCGCGCCCACCGCGGCGCAGCCGATGACCAGGGCAATGATCTGGAGGTGCCGGGACGATTGCAGCAGCCGTATCGCCTCGCGGCCGCCGACGCCGCGCTGTTCGTCGAGCGGATCCGTGCTCTCCCCATTGCGCTGGGTGCGGACGATGAACAGCACGAGCACGACGCAGACCGCCAGGATCGCCGCGCTCACCAGCAGGAGATTGTCCGTGCCGACTTCCTCGACGATGAGCGCCGTGATCGCGGCGCCGAGCGCACCACCCAGACTGGCGCCGCCGCCGATGAATCCGAAGAGCCGCTTGGCCTGGCGCGCGTCGTAGAGGTCGTTGGCGAGCGTCCAGAACTGGCTGATGAGCAGAATGCCGAGAATCAATCCGAGGACGTAGAAAGCAACCGAGACCCACGCCTCGCCGGTCTTGAACAGCATCCAGGTGATGAGGAGGAGACCGACCAGTCCACCCTGCGTGACGGGGATGACGAGCCGGCGCGGCAGGCGCCGAATCGCGTGCGTGTAACCCTGCATCAGAAATCCGATCAGGATTCCCGCTGCCAGTTGCACGTAAGGGAGATTGTCGGCCCCGAGCTGCGCGATGAACTTCGATCGCGTCAGCGGCTTCAGGATGTTGTACGACGTCATCGCCAGGAACGAATAGGCGAACATCAGCAGCGCGGTCGGCACTTCCTGCCGCCGGACGTCGACAACCTTGCTAACCAGTCGGTTCACCGGCTCCCTTTGTGATCGGTAGCTGGGTTGCTGGGCGGATGCGTAACTGGGTCAAAGCACCTCCTATTACCCAGCCACCGATCGACCGAGCGACTTAGCCCGCAGCCACCCAGCCACCCAGCTGCGAGGCGGGCGCCCATCGTATGCGAAGCGCGACAGCGGGAACAAGCGCGCGCACCAAGAGCTCGAAGCATGGAAGATCCTGGATTGGCCCGACCGCGCAGGTCGAGACATCGGATCAGCGCACGCTCTCGAGAAACGCGACGAGCAGGCGGTTGAATTCCGTCGGCCTTTCCATCATCAGGAAGTGGGCCGTTTCAGGAATCTGGTGATACTCGGCCGACGGATAGAGCGTTTTCACCGCGGTCTCGCTGGCGAGGGGTCGGGTGCCGGCATAGACGGCCAGCACCGGCACGGTGATCGGTTTGTCCGACCACTGCGTGCGATCCTGGGTCGCGGCCATCGCGCCGGCGGCGGTTGCCTCGGGTGCGCCCATCATCATCTTCATGATGTGCTGCTGCAGCGGTGGCGTCGTGAGTGGACCGAACATCCCGCGAATCATCGCCTCGCGCGCCTTGAGGCCGTCGGGTCCGGTCATTGGCCCCGGTCCACCTGCGCGAGGTGGGCCAGCAGCGGCGCTTGGATTCGGGATCTGCACCAGGCCATCCACCAGCACGAGGCCTGACACATGTTCTGGATACATGAGCGCGTACTTACGGATCACCGGGGTCCCCATGCTGTGGCCGACCAACACCGCCTTGTCGATCTTCGCCTCTGCCCTCACCGCTTCGACGGCGCGCGCAAACAGCTCCATCGACCACGTCCCGTTCGGCATTCCGCTCTGGCCGTGTCCCGGAAGATCCAGCGTGACGACCCGATAGGTACGCCACAGCACCGGCACCTGCTCGGCCCACGACGAGTCGTCACACGTCCAGCCGTGGACGAGGATCACGTCCTGCCGGCCATTGCCCGTCGATTTCCAGTAAATTTTGGCGCCGTCCACGGTCGCTGCGTATGCCGAGTTCGCGAGGGCCAACGTCCACACGGCGACGAGGCGCATCAGGTGAGGTCGCATGCGCTTAGCTTGACGGGCGCGAATGGGCCTGTCAATCGATCGCAGCCCGTGGCCATGCCACGGGCTGCGATTGCCGGCGCCGGTTCGACCAATCAGAAATCGAACTGGAGGCTCAATTTCACGAACCGTGATTGCAGCACCGAGGTCGGTGTCAGCCAGTGACCCGGCCGATCGTCGGGGATCGCCGGATTGAACGTCTGGTTGTAGGTCAGCACCGGCGCCGCGTTGAAAATGTTGTAGACGTCGAAGCCGACATTGCTCCGCGTACGGCCGAAGCGCAGGATCTTGGCGAATCGCATGTCGACCTGATTTACGCGATCACCGTAAAGCGTGCCAGGCTCAATCAGGTTCACCGTGATCGTCTGGCTGCCGAGGCCAGCAAATGGCCGGTTGAGTCCGACGGTCTGCGCGTTGGTCGCTGTCCAGTTTGCCGCCAGCGACCCGCCCTGATCGCTGCGGAAGGTGCCTGCAATAAGCACATCCACCTTCGGCACCGTGTAAGTTCCGAGCGCGGTATATCGGGTCACCCAGCCGGTTGATGTATCGCACCACGGGTTCGTTGGCTGAGGATTCGTGGTGACGATCGCCGGAGCAACGGTCCACTCGGGAATCGCGCTTCTCACGTCGCAGTAGTCGGTATTCGTGTTTGCAGTATTGAAACCGCCTTGCAGCACGAAACCGGCACGTGGCCGCGCGGTGATGTTCAAGTTGATGTTGTGGGCCGCCTGCGTGTAGTCCCCGTAGTTGGACGCGATTGTCGTGAACTGGTCGGTCAGACGCGTCGCCGCGGTGGGCGTCACGTTGTATAGACCCTCAAGAACTCCGCCTCCACCATTCGGCAGCCGCGGATCGGAGGGAATGTTGACGCCGAACACCGTGTGATCCTCTGGAGCGCGAGCGCGATTGTCCGTCACGACGAAGTTGACCAGCCAACGACGCAAGTAGCCGACTTCGACTGCCACGCGCGGCAGCACTTCCTGCTGCACCGACGCGCCCCACTGCCAGTCGCCGGAGCGCACGCCCCACCCGGACAGCAGGTCTGGATCGAGCGTCGAGTCGAACACCTGCGAGCCGAAGTTGACGTTCGCATTGGGGCCGCACTCGCCGTTGGCGGCGATGTTCAGGAGATCGCATTCCGGGATGTAGTTCCGGTTGGCATCGTTCCACGTCCGCGTCGTCGTCGTCGACAGGCGGCTCGTCGGGTTCAGCGCGGTGAACAGTCCGCCGTTCTGAGCGGCTTCGAGGTAGCGGCCGAAGTTCACCTTGACCGAAGTCTTGCCGTTGCCAAACACGTCGATGGCGGCGCCGCCTCGCGGCCACAGGTCGTTGTACCCCTTGACCCCTTCGGTCTTCGGATAAATCACCTGTTGCGGGAAGAAGCGGACGGGTCCAACCTCCTGCTGCGGGTAATAGCTCCAGGCGCGGTCGTAGCGCAGCGCGCCCTGGAACGTGATGCGTCCCATCGTCCACTGTTCCTGACCGTAGAACGCGTCGAAGCGCACGCGCTGCCGAATGGGGTACTCGGAAATCGTCAGCGTCAACTGGCCGAACGTCGCGTCAGCGACTCCATTGTTGACGCGATAGGTCAGGAACTGATTGTTGTTGTAATTGAACCGCTCATCGGTCAGGTTCGCTCCCTGATAGCCGAACTTCATGCTGTGCGAGCCGGTGACCAACGATGCCGCGCCGTTCCACTGCCGGTTCCAGTTGATATTCGAAGACCAATTGGCCGAGCGATAGGTGAGGTTTGGAATATTTCCGTTGGCAGGACAGCCGCCGGAGCACAGCTCCGTGATCCGGACGAGGTTTTCGGTGTTCTGACCCGGCATCTGTTTCCCGCCGTAGCGGCTGCGATACGAGCCCATGCCGGCCTCGAGGAGGAGGCGGTTGGTGATCGGCGCCGTCCACTTGGCCTGATACACGCGGACGCCGTAATCGCGGTACGCGGCTGTTTCCGGCGCCAGGGTTGCGGATGCGGATGGTGTCGGGGGCGCGGTCGATCCCGCATAGACGCCATCGTTCCCCGACTTGCGGCAGGCTTTTCCGGAGAAGCCTGGCGCGGCACCGCCTTCGCACGGCCGCTGCTCGTCCCAGTACACGGCAAACTTGTTCTTCTGCGTCGCCTGACTGGTCAGCCGCATTGTGGCGATACGATACGACGCGGCGAGAATCGCCGGCTTCGTCGTGTCGGCTTCGTAGGTCCACTTGGTCGGGTCGCCCGCGTTCTTGTTGGCAAACATGCCGGCGACGCCACGCTCGCTGCCTTCGTCGCGAATCGTGCCGTAGTACCACAGGCGATCCTGCTTGATCGGTCCGCCGACGCCGAGATTGAAGTCCCATACCTTGCGGAGCTCGCCAGGAACCGTGAGACCGCGGGCTTTCAACTCGTCGCTGTAGTTGGTCCCGACCATGCCGCTGGTGACGCCCGCGGCGTACATGCTGCCTTTGACGGTGTTGCCCCCTTCCTTTGGCACGACGTTGAGCGACGGTCCGCCGTTTTCAGCCTCGCCGAGACCGCCGGAGGTGGTCATCACAACTTCGCGCGAGTTGCCGATGTCGGCGATATAGGAAGAAACTCCGGCGCCGTTGAAGGCCGACCCCACGCTGATGCCGTCGATGTTCAGGCGCCCCTCATTGCTCCGGCCGCCGGCGCCGCCGAACACCACCATTCCGGGCACCACCTGCACGTCGGTTGCGGCGCCACTGGCCGTCACCGTGTTCGGCATCAACTGCATCAGGTTCGTATACGACCGCGATGCGGGGATCGAACTGATCGTTTCGTTATCGATGACCGTCTGACGCCGGATGCTCTGCACGTCGACGATTGGCGATTGGCCGGTGACGGTCACCGTCTCTTCGAGCGATCCGACCCTCAATTCAGCGTCGACGGTCGCGGTGAAGGTGCCGGTGAGCTCGATGCCATCACGTCTCACCGGACTGAATCCGGTCAACGTAAACGTCACCGCGTAGGTTCCGGCGCGCAGATCGACGATGCGGTATCTGCCGGATTCGTCAGTCGTCGCCGTTCGCGTTTTCTCAATCAGCGCGGGACTGGATGCTTCGACGGTCACGCCGGGCAGGATGGCGCCCGAGGTGTCCTTGACGATGCCGGTGATCGATGCCTGTGCGAACAGGGCGGAGGGAAAGAGGACCAACAAGCCCAAGGCAAACGCATTGCGCAACATGCGCATACTGAAAGCTCCCTTCGTTCACGCCATGGCTGGCGCATGGGTCGACTCCCCGGCGAGCCAGTGCCGAGTGGCGCAGATGGTACGCTGGAAGCGGCGCGCGAGGGAAGTGGTCATACCCACGTGGTTTCGTGTGATCAGAGGGCAAATTTGTGTCTAATTTCGCCAACGCGACCATGACACCGGACGCCGCGACGCCGGCGGGACGGGCCTATTACGGTCTCGCTGTGATCCTGGGCGCGTTGACGGGCATGGGGCCGCTGGCGATCGATACCTACCTGCCGGCGCTGCCGACCATCGCGCGCGAATTGGCGACCAGCATGCCGACGGTGCAGGTAAGCCTCAGCGTGTATTTCGTCGGCATCGCGCTCGGGCAGGCGCTGTACGGACCGCTGTCGGATCGCGTCGGCCGCAAGCTCGCGCTCTACATTGGCCTGATCCTGTTCATCGCCGGCTCGCTTGGGTGCGCCCTTGCTCCGGGCGTGCGGCTGCTCATTGTTTTTCGATTCGTGCAGGCACTCGGCGGCTGTGCGCCGCTGGTCGTTCCTCGCGCTGTGGTGCGCGACCTGTTCGACGCGCGCGGGTCGGTACGTATGCTGTCGGTGCTGATGCTGGTGATGGGACTCGCGCCGATCCTGTCACCGCTCGTCGGCGGTCAGCTGCTCATTCATTTCGGCTGGCGGTCGATCTTCTGGGTGCACGCGTCGATCGGCATCGCGCTGCTGACGACTGTCATTGTGTTTCTGGGCGAGAGCCTTCCACCTCACCGCCGGGTCCGGCAACCAATCGTGGCAGTGCTCGCCACCTATTCGGCGCTGCTGCACGACCGGACGTACATGGGATACGTCCTCTCCGGCGCGTTCACCTTTGCCGGCCTGCTTGCCTACATCTCCGGATCGGCCTTCGTCTTCATCGAGCTCTTTCGTGTGCCGCCGGAACGATTCGGCTTTTACTTCGGGACCAACGCGTTCGGCATCATCGCCTGCTCGCAGATCAACCGAGCGCTGGCACGCGCCCACGACGCCAGAACGATCCTCCGACGCGCGTTGTATGTGACGCTGTCAGCGAGCGCGCTGCTGGTGGTCAACGCCTACAGCGGATGGGCGGGCTTCGCCGGCATCCTCGTGCCGCTGTTCTTCTTCATCGCGATGCACGGGTTCGTGTCGCCGAACTCGACGGCGCTGGCAATGGCGCCGCACGGACGTGTGGCCGGCATAGCGTCAGCGTTGATGGGGACGGTGCAGTTCGTGCTCGGCGCCACCGCCGGATCGCTCATCGGCGCCTTTGCCGACGGAACAGCGAGGCCGTTCGCCGCTGTCGTCGGTGGATGCGGCGTGCTGGCTTTCCTGATGAACGCAGGTGTCAGGAATCTGGAATCAGGACCTGAGCGCCTGAGTCCTGGCCCAGCCCTGAATCCAGATACCTGATTGCTGATTCCTTCAGGATTCAGTTGGTTCTCGTCGCAGGGGAGTCCTTGATTTCCACGACGGCCACCTTGTTGACCCCGCTTTCAGCGAGGACGAGATTTCCATTGGCGGTCCGCATCATGTTGCGGACGACGCCGCCGCCACCCGGAATGATCCACGTCTGAAACTTCTCGCTCCTCGGATCGAAGCGAACCAGCGTATTCGGCCGAACGCTCGACTCGCTGTACCACACGATGTTGCCGATTGATGCGATCCCGTACGGCTGCGACATCGGACCGCCGGGTGATGCCCATTCCGTCGCGCTCTTCGTCACGGGATCGAACCGGCCAAGATAACCGCGCGCGAAATCGGTGTACCACACGACGTCGTCGGGAGTGAGCGCGATCCGCCGCGGACGCGCGTCGGCATTCGGCAGCGTGTACTCGGTGATCATCATCGTGTCCGGATCGATCTTCGCGACACGCGGGCCGCGAAAGTCCACATACCACGGCTCACCCTTCGAGTTGATCTGGATGCCGTACGGATATGTGCCCTGACTCGGCGCCGCCTGCACCTTGATCTCGCCCGTTGCCGGATTCAGTCGGCCCACATGGCCCGATTGCATCGTGAACCACAGCATACCTTTCTGGTCGAAGATCGGCGTGTGCGGTGAGCGTCCGGGCGCCGGCACCGGATACTCGGCGATCTCGCCGGTCTTCGGATTCAGCTTGCCGATGTAATGCTGGTTGATGGCCGTGAAGAAGATGTTCCCATCTTTGTCCTCGACGAGTCCGTGTGGACCGGAGTTGGCGGTCTTCAGCGGGAACTCCTTCATCTCGCCGGTCTTTGGATCGACGCGCCCGAGGCGGCTGGCGAACTGTCCCGTCCACCAGAGCGATCCATCCTTCGCAGCCAGCGGATCGTGCGGCCGCGATCCAAGCGTGGGAACCGTCCATTCCTTGAAATTCGCTGAGGCGGGTCCGGCGATCTTCACGGCTTCCGGCGCCGGTCTCGGCGGAAAGTGCGTGGCCAGATAGGCGGAGATCGTGTCGGCCTGATCCTTCGGCAGCTGGACCATCGTACCGAAGAGCGTCTGCCACCCCTCGCGAGTGTCGCCCCAATATCCCGTGATCATGTTCAGCGCGTGACATTTCGTGCAGGTGGTCTGGACGAGCTCCTTGCCGGCGCCGTCGGGCAGCTGCACCTGCTGCCCGCGACCGCCGCGTCCAGGCTCCTGCGCGACCGGACGTTCCGCTGCCAGGGTCATCAAGAGCAGCGCGATCGAGACCGCGAGTAAAGCTCTGAATGTCATCGATCTCCTCCTTGCCGGTACGTAGAAAAGAGATATCTGCACCCGGCATCATACGACAGGCTGGCGCGGAGGCTTCTGAAAAAACCCTTCCGTTCAGGAATGCGTGTCAAGGGGCACGCTGCAACAGCGCGATCAGCAGCGTCAGCGTAAACGGGCTGAGGAGCGTCGTCGCGAACACGACGCTCGAGACGAAGCTGGGCGCGACCTCGTACTGCAGCGCCAGGATTGTCGTGATGACCGCCGCCGGCATCGACGCCTGAATGAGCGCGGCCTGGAACGCTGGACCGGTCAGGCCGAGGAATCGCGCGATACCGAACGCCGCCAACGGGGTGAGTACGAGCGACAGCACGACAGCCGCGGCGACGACCACGGGACGTTCGGGGAGCGCGGCTCGTTCGAGCTGCATCCCGAGCACCAGGATCATCATCGGCAAGCCCGCGTCGCTGAGCAGACCGACTGAACGCATCACTGTCGTCGGAATCGGAATCTTCAGTGCCATCACAATTCCGGCCGCGGCAAGCGCGTAAATTGCCGGCACTCGAAGCACGCCGCTGAGCGCCTGCCCCACGGCTCGTCTCCCGCTGGCCGCCAGGACCACTCCCATCGTGTAGGTCAACACCGAACTGGTGACGAAGTACACCGTTGCCCGCGCCAGTGCTTCTCGGCCGAAGGCAAACATCGCCACCGGCATGCCGTAGTTGCCGGCGTTGGAGAACATGACGACGAGCAGAAAGCCGGTCTTCGTGACGCGATCGAGGCGCAGCGGGATCGCCATCACCCACGCCATCGCTCCCGCGGCGGCGATCACCAGGACGCAGAAGAGGGCCATGCGGCCGAACTCACCGCCGCTGATCGTCGAGGTCACCAGCAGGTTGAATGCGAGGCACGGCGACAGCGCGTTGAAAATGATGCGCGACAAAGCACGCGCGTCCACCGCGCTGAAGCGGGCGAGCAGAAAACCGACCGTCGCGACGACGAAGATCGGGACGATGTCGGTGGCGAAAATGGAGAAAAGGAGGCGGGCGTCTATCAACGGTCGGAGCGGAGGCCATTGTATACTCGCGGGCTGCCGTTGAGCGGCGGCGGCCAAAAGGGGGATCGATGAAGACGGTCGACGTCGGGCTGATGATGGATGAAGGGCCGTGGCGCGGGTATCAGAAGTTGCTCGTGCTCTCCACGGCGCTGGCAATCGTTCTGGACGGCGTCGATAACCAGCTGCTCAGCGTGTCGATTCCGGGAATGATGAAAGAGTGGGGACTGACGCGTGCGCCCTTCACTCACGTGGCCGCGTCCGGGTTTGTCGGAATGATGATCGGCGGTGCCGTCGCCGGTATTCTTGGCGATCGGTTCGGCCGCCGGAAGGCGTTGCTCGGCAGTGTGTTCACCTTCGCGCTCGTCACCTGCGCGATTGTGTTCGTCGGAAACGTCTGGGTGCTTGCGGGATTGCGGTTTCTCGGCGGCCTGGGTCTGGGTGGCGCCATGCCCAATGCCGCCGCGCTCGCTTCAGAGTACGTGCCGCGACGCTACCGTCCGATCGCCGTGACGCTGACCGTCGTCTGCATCCCATTGGGTGGCTCGGTGGCTGGCCTGGTGGGCGCGCGATTGCTCCCGACATGGGGATGGAGAGCGCTGTTCGCGGTCGGCGGAGCGCTCCCGATTGTTCTCGGTATCATCCTCCTCTTCACATTGCCGGAGTCACCGCGGTTTCTGGCGCGCCAGCGCGCGCGGTGGAGCGAACTGCGAGCGCTCCTGCGACGCCTCGGTCACAGCGTCCCCGAGGACGCGGAGTTCACCGACCCGGCGGAAGCGGCACCGACGACGTCGATGCGCGAATTGACCGTGGCCGAGTTCCGTCGGGATACCATCGCATTGTCGGCGGCCTTTTTCTTCTGCCTGCTGGCGGCGTACGCGAGCGTGTCGTGGCTGCCGAGCATGCTCGCCGCCATTGGTTTCGATCCGGCGTCGTCTTCCAACGGCCTGCTGGCGTGGAATCTTGGCGGCGTCGGCGGGGCGCTGATCGGAGCGGGCATCGTGACGCGTCTCGGCTCGCGCACGACGATGATTGCCATGTGCATCGGCGCTGTCGCCGGCGCGCTGCTCATCCGCGGTATCGCGATGCCAACCCCGAGCCTAACGATCTTCATGCTGTTTGCCTGGACCGGCGGTTTGATCAACGGCGTGCAGACGCTGATGTATGCGCTTGCCGCGAACGTGTACCCCGCCACGATCCGTGCGACCGGAGTGGGTACCGCCGTCGCGTTCGGGCGCATCGGGGGTGTTGTGAGTGCGTACGCGGGGCTAGCCTCAGGGTTGGCGGCGCTGTTCGCACTCCTGGCGGGGCTGATGGGCATCGTGGCGATCGCGTTGGCTGTGATTCGCCGCCACATTCCACGCGTCGTCACCGGCGCCGCGCCCGCCGGCGTGTACGCGAGAGCGAGGATCTAACGGAAATCCCAAATCCCAAATCCCAAATCCCAAATCCCAAACTCCAACGCGGATTTATTCTGTTGGGATTCGGGATTTGGTTTTGGGATTTGGGATTTACCAACGCCCGTAAGAAGCCAACGCGGCCCGAACGCGGGCGCGATGGTTGCGCGCCGCTCGTATCTGACGCACCGCCATCCTGACGCCGACCAAAGTGAGAAACGCGCCGATCACGCGATCGAAGAAGTACTCCGGCACGTGATCCCGCGCGTAGCGCTTCGGGCTGAAGGTGCGCGCTTTCTGCTCGAGGAGCGTGATCTTCCGATCGAGCTGCGCGCGCGTTTCGCTCATCTCCGCGCGGATGACAACCGCTTCGCGATCCATTCGGAGTTCTCCTTCAAAGTCGAGACGGTTTCTTCGGGAACCGCATGGAGCGTCCGGAGCTGCCGACGGCCTGAGGACAGGCTGACGACTCCTATCAGGCTGAGCACGACGGCGACGATGAGGAACCCCGTCCACACGGGCCAGTTCAGCAGGTCGGCGATCGCGATCGCGACGGCAATCAGGAGGAAGGTGCCGCCGAAGGCGAGTGCGGCAACGGCCATGCCGAAACTCATCGCTGCCGTGCGCGCACGACCTGCCTGCTCCTTCAGCTCCACGCGCGCCAGCGCGATCTCCTCACGGATGAGCGTGCGCAAGTCAGTAAGGATGCCGCGAATTAATCCCCGAATCGAATCGTGGGTGACGACTTCTGGATCCATACGACGGCACTGAGCAAGCCGAGTGCCGAACTCCCAATTCCCAACCTCCAACTCCCAAACGCTGAGCCAGTGGCGCGCGGACGTTTACCTCGATGCCCGCAACTGAGTTTTGGAAGTTGGGCGTTGGGAATTGGAAGTTTCGTTCGGAGGAGGCTCAATGTGGATCACGACGTCGGCCAGTTGTGGGAACTTCATCATCAGCTTGTCCTTCACGACGTGTGAGGTAGCGTGCGCCGCCTGCAGCGGCGTTTGCGGATCGAGCCACAAGTGCAGGTCCAGGAACACGTAGTCGGCGGAACCGCGGGTGCGAATCTTTTCCGAGCCGAGCACTTCCGGCACCGACTGCACCACCGCGCGTACGTCGTCTTCGGCGATGACGATCTGATCGCCGAGAATGCGCGACGCATCCTGCGCGATGCTCCAGCAGGCGTGACCGATGAAGCCGGCGACGACAATGGCGGCGACCGGATCGAACAAAGGAAAGCCCCACCAGACGCCGAGCAGCGCGACGAGCACCGCCCCCGATGTCAGCACGTCGCTGCGCGTGTGCTTCGCATCGGCGAGAAGAACCTCGCTGTTCAGCCGTCGGCCCTGTCGCGATTCGTAGGTCACCACTCCGACGTTGATGACGAGCGTGGTGGCCATCAGCGCGATCCCCTCGGGAAACACCCGCGGCGTGCCGCCGTGGAGGAATCGGTTCACCGACGCCTGCAGCACTTCCACCAGGACGATGACGAGGAACACGAGGATCGCGAGTGAGGCCATCGTCTCGTATTTGCGGTGGCCGTAAGGGTGGTTCGTGTCGGGAGGACGGCGCGCAACCGAAACGCCGACCAGTCCGACGACGTTCGAAGCCGAATCCGTCAGCGAATGGAAGCCGTCGGAGATGATCGAGACCGCGCCGGTCGAATATCCGAGCGCAATTTTGGCCGCGGCAACGGCGAGGTTGACGAACAGGACACGCCAGAGGACGCGTGTGACCGCGTTATACCGAGCGGTATCCACTGATCACGAACCACGGAGACATGGAGTCACGGAGAAAATCCATTGCAACGAAAACTCCGTGTCTCCGTGCCTCCGTGGTTTGCGGGGGTGAACGCTGCTAGAACACGCGAGCGTGGGGAATCGGCCACCATCGAAGTTGAACCTTGCCGATGATGTACTTCTTCGGCACGAACCCCCAGTGGCGGCTATCGGAGCTGTTGTTGCGATGGTCGCCCATCACGAAGTAATAGCCTTCCTGGACTACGGTTGGCCCGAAGTCGTCGTGGCTGCGGTACTCCGGCGGGACGAAGCTGTCGTCCATCGGCACGTCGTTGACGTAGACACGACCATCGGTGATGCGAACGGTGTCTCCTTCTTCGGCGATGACGCGCTTGACGAATGACTTGTCCGGATTGATCGGGTAATAGAGCATCACGATATCGCCGCGACGCGGTGGTCCGAGCCGATACGCGAGTTTGTTGACGATGAGCCGATCCTGGTCCGCCAGTGTGGGGGCCATGCTCTGCCCCTCGACGCGCGCGACCTGGAATCCGAAGGTCACGATCAGCGTGGCGTAGACCGCCGCCGACGCCAGCGTCTTGAACCACGCAATCAGTTCGTCCTTCCAGACGCTGATCCGCTGCAGCATGACCGTCGTCGAATCCTCGGCCGGCGGCCGCACGTCGGCGGAAAAATCCCGGGACGTGATGGCCGGCGATTCAAACGCCGGGATCGCGGGCGATTCGGTGCCGGACAGGTTCAGAGCTTCAGGTATTCCCGGAGGCGTTTGGTCTGGGACCGACTGACTGGAATCTGTGTGCCCTTCGCGTCCTTCATCCGAAGGATATAGTTCCTGCTGAACCAAGGGACAATCTCCTTGATCTTATTGATATTGACGAGGTGCGACCGGTGTACCCTCCAGAAGATCTCCGGATCCAGCCGGGCCTGTAAGTCGTCCAGAGTCCGGTAGTTGGAGGTGCCGATCACGTGCCCCGTTACTATGTTAATCGACTCGTCGGCCAGAGAGGCGAAGATGATTTCCTCGGCTTGCACAAGCATGAAGCGCTCGCCGACTTTGATGGCCACCTGTTCTCGCCGGACGTGACGATCCGCCATCATCCTGACGATTTTTTCGAGCTGATCGTTGACCGCAGCGGGCTGGCTCGGCCGTTCTGAGGCCAGCCGTCGGCGTGCCCGCAGGACCGCCTGCTCCAAGCGCCCGGCCTCAACCGGCTTCAGCAGGTAATCCACCGCATTGACCTCGAACGCCTCGATCGCGTGCTGGTCGAAGGCGGTGACAAAAATCAGCGCCGGCGCGTCTTCGTCGCGCTGCAACAGTCGCCGCGCCACCTCGAAGCCGTTCAGTCCTGGCATCTGGACATCCAGGAAGACGAGATCGGGCTCCAATCGGTCAACTGCGGCAACCGCTTCCACACCATTGCCCGCCTGGCCGACGACTTCGATGTCTTCGACCTGCTCTAGCTGATAACAGAGCTCGTCGCGCGCCAGTTGCTCATCGTCGACGACGATCACTTTGAGCGAGTTAGTCACTCCTCAAATCCCAAATCCCAAATCAAAGACATCCCCAAATAGACAGATCCTCCGATGCCATTCTCAAACCCTCAAATCGAACATTCTCAAATGACAAGTCATGCCGTGATCTGCTCGGCCTCCATGAGCTCGGGAACGATGATCTGCGCGCTCGTTCCCTTTCCCGGTTCGCTCACGATTTTCAGTTGGTAGTTCGCGCCATAGATCACGCGCAAACGCTCGCGCACATTTGTCAGGCCGATTCCCGACGACATCGGCTGATCGAGCCGATCGAGGACGAATCCCATTCCGTCGTCCTGCACCTCGATGACGATGCGGCCGCCGTCGCGGTGGCTGCGAATGGTGATGCAGCCCGGTCCCATCTTGCGCGACAGGCCATGCTTGATCGAGTTTTCGACCAGCGGCTGCAGGATCATGCTCGGCACGACGCTGTCGAGCGTCTCGGGGTTGATCTCCTTGCGTACGCTCAGTTTGGCGCCGAAGCGGACGACCTCGATGTCCAGATATTCATCGACCGACTCGAGCTCCTCGCGCAGCGAGACGAAGTGCTCGTGACTGCGAAGCAGACGCCGCAGCAGGCCGGACAACCTGACGATCAGCATGCGCGCCGTATCGGGCTGCGATCGAATGAGCGAGGCGATGGAGGTCAGTGTGTTGAACAGGAAGTGCGGATTGATCTGACTTTTGAGCGCCTCGATCTTCGCCGCCAGCAGCAGCTTTTCCTGCTCCTGCAGGCGATGCTCGACGCGTGCGCTGTTCCAGATCTTGATTGGCGTCGCCACACAGAGCACCGTCGCGATCACGACCCACAGCATCATCCAGGGTGAGGGCGATCCGAGGAAGAACAGATGCTGCTCGCCGAAGCGCGCCGCCAGCGCCTGGCGAAGGAGCTCCAATGCGATCGGCGCGAGCAGGAGGACGATCTGCCAGTTCAACTCCACCCGGCGCACCGTCTGCCACACGTGGCGGTGCAGGTCGATGAACACGAACGGAGTGAACTGCCAGATTGCTTCTTTGGGAGCCGCCTCGCGCAGACCGCCGCCCGCGAAGCCGCAGCCGACGGCAAAGGGCAAGGCGATGACCTCGCCGTTCAGGATCGCGGGGAACGCCACCATCAGGCCGACCAGAGCGCCGGTGTACGGGCCGGCGATCAGCCCCGCGAGGAACGCGCCTTCGAGCGTCAGGTCGGCGGCCTTGTAGCCGAGGAGCACACGGAACGCGACACCGGCCATCAGCGGTAGACCGATCGACAGCGTGAACACGAGTCGATCGAGCCAGCCGCGCCGCTCGAAGATGAGGATGTGCCGGAAGCGGCGATAACGCGCCACCATCGTGGCCAGCGTGGCAATCACCGCCAGCTTGACGATGAGGGTCGTCAGCAGGAACTGGTCCGGCGAAAGGATGCGGGGTTCCTGGAGCACAGGGGGATTCTAACGTTTGTCAAATCCCAAAACCCAAATCCCAAAACCCAAGTGTCGAACCGGTTGGGATTTATTGGGATTTGGGATTTGGTCATTGGGATTTGGGATTTGAGGCGCGCCTTTCTATATGATCGAAGGATGATTCGTCCCTTGATCACCGGCTTCCTGACCACCTTCCGGCACATGTTCAAGCCGAAGGTGACGGTGAACTATCCCTATCAAAAGATTCCGATGTTCCCCAAGTACCGCGGCAAGCAGGTGCTGATGCGGGACGAGAACGGCCTGGAGAAATGCGTGGCGTGCGGGCTCTGCTCGGTCGCCTGTCCGGCCGATGCGATTTACCTGGAGGCGGCGGAAAACGACGGGACCGTCCTGGCCGGGCCGCGCTACGCGTCGGTCTACCAGATCCACAAGACGCGCTGCATCTTCTGCGGCATGTGCGAGGAAGCGTGCCCGGTGTCTGCCATCTTCATGGGCAAGGACTACGAGCTGGCGGTCTACAGCAAGGACGACTTCATCTGGGACAAGCAGGATCTGCTGGTTCCGCCTCCCGCCGACGCGCGGCCCCCGGCTGAACTGGGCGCCGTCCATTCGTGAATCGCGATTCATTTTTGATCGTTGATCTCTGATCTTTGATTTCGGAGTGCAATCAAAAATCAACAATCAACGATCAAAAATGAATTGCGAATCGCTAATCACGAATGATTATTGGCGCGCTCGCCGACATCCATGGCAATTTCGACGCGATGACGCGCGCCATTGAGCGGCATCCCGACGTCGCCCATTGGATTTGCGTCGGCGATATCGCCAACCGCGCGGGCGAGTATCCGGAACCGCCCGCTCCCATTTACTGGATCAAGGGCAACAACGAAAACTTCGATCGCATCGCCGAGTGGGAAGCAGGCGTGCCGCAGCCACGCAACCTGCACTACATCCGCAACGGCACGTCAGTCGACGTCGCTTCGACGCGCGTCGCCGGCGTTGGCGGCACGTTTGCCCCAACCTGGTTCCACACGCCAGCGGCCGATTTACCACACACGCGATCGAGCGACGACAAGCGGCGCCATTTCGTGCGCGAGGAGGTCGAAGCCTGCAAGCGGCTGCGCGGCGTCGACATTCTGATGACGCACGAGGCCGCCGGCCCTTTTATCCTCGCCGACGTCGGCCGGCCGGGAGCTCGACCTCGCCGTCTCGACGCCGGGAAGCCGGCGATCAACGAGCTGCTCGCCACCCTCACGCCGCGTCTGCATCTGTGCGGCCATCATCACCGCTTCGTCGAGACCGAGCGCGAGGGCGTGCGATCGGTGTGTATCGATCGGATCAACCGGTCGTATCTGCTGATCGATACCGAGACGTGGCAGTACGAGAAGATCGACCAGGGATGAAACTCAAAACTCGAAGCGCAAAACTCAAAAGTAAGTATCAAGTAGTTTTCCAGCTACTTTTGAGTTTTGAGTTTCGACTTTTGACTTGCCTATGAAGCTCGACCAGGGATGAAACTCAAAACTCGAAGCGCAAAACTCAAAAGTAAGTATCAAGTAGTTTTCCAGCTACTTTTGAGTTTTGAGTTTCGACTTTTGACTTGCCTATGAAGCCCTTCCGCGAGGCGATCGCCGACCGAGTGCTGGTGTGTGACGGGGCGATGGGGACACTGCTCTACTCGAAGGGCATCTTCATCAACCGTTCGTTTGACGCGCTGAACCTCACCGACCCGGAGCGCGTGGCCGACGTGCATCGCCAGTACGTGCGCGCCGGCGCGGACGTGCTCGAGACGAACACCTTCGGCGCCAATCGGATCAAGCTGCGCGGGTTCGGGCTCGCCGATCGCCTGCCTGACATCAACGTCGAAGGCGCGCGCCTGGCCCGCGCGGCGGCCGACGGCCACGCATATGTCGCCGGCGCGATCGGTCCGCTCGGCATCCGCATCGAGCCGTGGGGGCGCACCGGCCGCGACGAGGCCGAGGAGTACTTCCGCGAACAGGCGAAGGCGCTTGCCGAGGGCGGCGTCGATCTGTTCGTGCTCGAAACGTTTCGCGATGTGTCGGAGCTGGGGGCCGCCATTGCGGCCGTCCGCACGGTGTGCGACTTGCCGGTGGTCGCGCAGATGACGATTGAAGAGGACGGCCACAGCCTCGACGGCACGCCGCCGGAGCAGTTCGCGCCGGCGCTCCAGAGTTACGGCGCCGACGTGATCGGCATCAACTGCAGCATCGGCCCCGCCCATATGCTGGAGACGATCGAGCGCATGGCCACGCTGACCGGCGTCCCGCTGTCGGCGCAACCGAACGCCGGCCGGCCGCGCGACGTCGAGGGGCGCACGATTTACCTCACATCGCCCGAATACATGGCGTCCTACGCGCGCCGCTTCGTCGCGCATGGCGTCCGTCTGGTCGGCGGCTGCTGTGGCACCACGCCCGAGCACATTCGCCAGATGAAGTCGGCGCTCGCCCGCACGGCAGCGCCGCGCACCGCCGTCTCGGCGTCACCGGTCCACGCGAAGACCACCGAGGAGATGCCGGCGGTGTCGCCGGTGGCGCGCCGCGACAAGTCGTATCTCGCGCACGCGCTTTCGTCCGGCCGCTTCGTCACCCTGGTCGAGACCCTGCCGCCGCGCGGCCACGACAGCGACGCCATTCTCGAACAGGCGCGCCTGCTGCGTATTCGCGGCGTGGACGTGCTGCACATCGCGGAGGGGCCAAGCGGTCCGCGCGCCAGTGCGTTGGCCACCGCCATCCTGATTCAGCAGCGGACCGGGATCGAGACCTCGCTCCAGTACTCGTGTCGCGATCGCAATCTGCTCGGCATGCAGTCGGATCTGTTGGGCGCGCATACGATGGGCATGCGCAACGTCGTGGTCGTTACCGGCGACGTGCGACCTGTGGGCGATTATCCGGATGCGAGCGCGGTGTTCGATGTCGATTCCATCGGTTTGCTCAACGTTGTGTCACGCCTCAACCACGGACTCGACATAGGTGGCCAGGCGATCGGCGCACCAACGGCCTTTCATGTCGGCGTGAGAGTCAATCCGACGGCCGAACATCTCGACAGCGAGATTCGACGCTTCGACTACAAGATCGAGGCGGGTGCGGAGTTTGCCGTCACGCGGCCCATCTTCGACGTCGATCGATTCGAACATTTCCTCAAGCGTGTCGAGTCGGCGCGAGTCCCCATTCTCCTCGGCCTCCTCCCTTTCGAGACCGTCCTCGACGCAGAGTTCATGGCCAACGAGGTTCCTGGCGTGAGTGTCCCTGCGTCGGTGCTCGAGCGCATGCGGCGCACGTCCTCACCCGAGGCGGCCGCGGCTGAGGGTATTGCGATTGCGTGCGACGTGGCTCGAGCCCTCAGAGGCTCGACGACTGGTCTGCACGTGGTCGCGCCGAACGGACGCCTCGCATCTGCGCTCGAGGTCGTCGAGGCGGTTCGCTGATCCGACTGCAAACCTGAACGCAATCGCATGAATGGGCTTGTCGGGATTGGCGCCAGGACGATATAGTGCCGAACGGTTGCCACGCGTGATATCCCACGCGTGGTTTTTTTTGACGGAACGCGAGCCACAGCGGTTCGCATCCCGCATGGACGCAAACGTCCGTGCCGCAGCGGAGCCAAAAAGAGAGGCCAGCGAATGGCGCTATTCGAGCGCGAAGATCCCGACTTCGGATCCGACGTCGCCACCCGGGCACTGTCGGTGACCGCGGTCGAAAACGATTTCGTTGCAGGCGTTTACGAAAAGCTGGCCAGTATCTACGACCTCGTCTTCGGTCCCACGCTCCATCCCGGCCGGCTCGCCGCGCGCGAGCGGATGGGAATCCAACCCGGTGATCGCATCCTCGAGGTCGGCGTCGGCACCGGCATCAACACATCGCTCTATCCGAAGAACTGTCAGGTGACCGGCATCGACCTGTCATCGTCGATGCTGGAGAAGGCGCGCGAGCGCGTCGCACGCGAAGGGCTTCGCAACGTGCGGCTGCTGGAGATGGACGCGGCCCGCCTGACCTTCGCCGACGATGCGTTCGATATCGTCTACGCTCCGTATCTGGTGAGCGTCGTGCCCGACCCGGTGCAGGTCGTCAGCGAGATGCGGCGCGTCTGCCGTCCGGGTGGAAAGATCATCATCCTGAACCACTTCAGGAGCGCGAATCCCGTCCTCTCGCGCATCGAACGCGCGATCTCCCCCTTCACCGTGCACGTCGGCTTCAAATCGGATCTCGACCTGCCCGGTTTTCTCGCGCAAGCCGCTCTGCAGCCGATCTCGATTGAAAAGGTGAACGTGCCGCGGATCTGGTCACTCGTGACGTGCACGAAATAGGGAGCTAGGTTGCTGGGCGGATAGGTAGCTCGGTAAACGCACTTGTCTTAGCAACCCGGCTTCGCAACAGGCACGATGACAAGTGTTCTTACCTAGCTACGCAACCTCCTAGCTACCCAGCTGCCTACACTTTCGCCTTCGGTCTTCCCCGCGGCTTTTTCGGCGGCTTGTCGAGCGCCTTGAGAAGGATCTCCGCCGCGACGTCGGCGCCGTTGGTCTCCGGCTTCTTCTTGATCTTTGGCTGCGCCCGCAGCTTGTCGATGTGCGGCTCCCACTTGCCGGCGAAGAGATCATCGTGGCTGATGAACGCCGACCGCACGTACTTCGGCATCTCCTCGACCAGGATGTCGTACTCCGGAAAGTGGCCGCGTGAGGTGTAGAGGACGGCCGTGTCGTTGGCAATCGCTTCCGAGAGGATGCCGTAGCCTGGCTTGGTGACGAGGACCTCCGCCGCCGCCACCAGATCTTCGTAGCGAACACCCGCGTCGTACATCGCTTCTTCGTTGATGCTGAAGAACGTTCCCTTGCGTTCGACGAGCGGGGTGTCCTTGCGCGCGCGGCTGATTGGAATCGTGGCGGTCGTTACCACCGTGTACTTCTTGAACTTCGAGAGCAGGTCGCTGTCGAGGCCGGGCAGGCCGTAGCCGCCAAACGATGCGAGCACAATCGGCTTCTCGTGCGGCAGCTTGAGGATCTTCACCACCTCCTCGCGCGTCTTCGCGGCATGTCGCGCGATGAATGGAATGTCGCGCACGTTGGTGAAGCTGTCGAATCCCGCCGACATCGGCAGGCGCAAGGCCATCGACGCCTTCGCGTAGGCCCCGCGGATCGTCGGCAGCAGCGACGGCGCGAGCCGCACGCGGGGATAGTCGGCGTACACCCAGTCCCACGTGAAGTTGCCGAGCGCGATCGACGGTATGCCGGCCGATCCGCCGACGGCGAACGCGAGCGGAGGAATGTCGCCGACGATCAGCCCCGCTCCGAGCTCGCGCAGCACGCGCGTCTCGCTCGCGGCGCGCGTCACCAGGTCGCTGTGGAACGACGAGGCGCGCCGGATGCTGTCGGCCTCGTCGAGCGTCAGCGCGTCGATCTGCACCACACCCGTGTCGCATTCGAGCGTGCTGTAGGTGACTTTGCCCTTGACGGTGAGATCGAACAGCCATCGGGGCGCCGACGTCCGAACGCCGATCCTCGTCTCGGGACGCGTCGCCAGAACCGCGTTGATGACTTCGATGCATCGCGAGGCGTGGCCGAAGCCATGCCCCGAAATGTAGAAGACTATCGCAGGCGCCACTTACCAGCCCGCCGCACTTGCAAAGAACCTGAACTTCCAACTTCCAACTTCCAAGGAGTTCCCGCTCCACGGTTTGACTTTGGGAGTTGGGAGTTGGGCGTTGGGAGTTGACTGAGGGAACTCACCGTCATCAATTCGGGCGCTCCATGGAGGCTACAGTAGCGGCCTCGTCGGCCATCGCGACGTTGATCACCTGTTCGAGCGTCTCCACCGGGACGAAGGTCATGTCGCGTTTGATTTCGTCGGGCAGCTCGGCGAGGTCCGGCTCGTTGAGCGCCGGCAGAATCACCGTCTTGATGCCGAAGCGCCGCGCCGCCATCGCCTTCTCGCGAATGCCTCCGACCGGCAGCACGAGGCCGCTCAGCGTAATCTCGCCGGTCATCGCCACATCCTGACGGACGGGCGTCTCCCGGGCCGCCGACAGGATCGCCGTCGCCATTGTCACGCCCGCCGATGGACCATCTTTGGGTATCGCGCCGGCCGGGACGTGAACGTGGAGATCGTGCTTCGCGAGGAATTCGGGCGAAATGCCGAGCTCGCGCGCCCGCGCCCTGATGTGGCTGAGGGCGGCGCGCGCCGACTCCTGCATCACGTTGCCGAGCTGGCCCGTCAGAATAATGTTCTGGTTCCCGCCTGGAAGCAAGGTCGCTTCGATAAATAAAACGTCACCGCCGGTCTCCGTCCATGCCAACCCTGTTGCGACGCCGGGTCGCGAGGTGCGGAAAGCGACCTCCTTCTTGAACCGCGCCGGTCCCAGATAGTCATCCACATCCGCCGCATCCACAACCGATTTTTCAGCCGCCGGCGCGTCCGCTGGTCGGGACGCGAGCCGCGCCGCCACTTTTCGTGCAATCGTTCCGAGCTGGCGTTCGAGATTACGGACGCCGGCTTCGCGGGTGTACTCGGAAATCACGGTTCGGAGCGCCGCGTCGGTCAACTCCATCGCGGCGGGCGGCAGCCCGTGCTCCGACATTTGTCGCGGCAGCAGATATTTACGCGCGATGTGGACTTTTTCCTCCTCCGTATAGCCGGCGAGCGGAATGATCTCCATCCGGTCGAGCAGTGCCGGGTGGATCGTCCCGAGCTGGTTCGACGTGGCGATGAAGAGCACCTTCGAAAGGTCGACCGGCACCTCCAGGTAGTGGTCTCGGAAGGCATGATTCTGCGCCGGGTCGAGAACTTCGAGCAGTGCGGCCGCGGGATCGCCCTGGAACCCGGCCGAGACCTTGTCGATCTCGTCGAGCATGAACACCGGGTTCATCGAGCCCGCCTGCTTCAGCGCCTGGACGACGCGGCCGGGGATGGAGCCGATGTACGTGCGGCGGTGACCGCGGATTTCGGCCTCGTCACGAACCCCGCCGAGCGAAATCCGAACGAATTTCCGCGACATTGCCCGCGCAATCGACTGGCCGAGCGACGTCTTGCCGACACCCGGAGGACCGACGAAGCAGAGAATCGGCCCCTTCATGTCGCCTTTCAGCTTCCGAACCGCCAGGTACTCGACGATCCGTTCCTTGACCTTGTCGAGATCGTAGTGGTCCTCGTCGAGAACTTTGCGCGCCTCGACCGGATCGATGCGGTCCTCGGTGATGATCGACCACGGCACGTCGAGCAGCCAATCGATATACGTCCGCAGCATCTGGTACTCGGGCGAGGCGGGCGTCATTCGCGCCAGCCGATCGACTTCTCGCATCGCGGCGTTATTGACTGACTCCGGAAGCCTGGCGTCCTCGACTCGCTTGCGCACTTCGGCCAGCTCGTTCCCCTCGCCTTCGCCCAGCTCCTGCTGGATCGCCTTCAGCTGTTGCCGCAGGAAGTACTGGCGTTGCGCATCGGTCATCTCCTGCTGCGCCTGCGATTCGATCTTCCCCTTCAATTCCAGCAGCGAGACCTCGCGTGTCAGCGCACTGGTGACCAGCTGCAGCTTCTTGACGAGATCGCTTTCTTCGAGCAGCGCCTGCTTGTCGGTCGGCTTGATGTCGATCAACGTCGCCAGTACGTACGCGAGGCGCAGCGGGTCGTCGATATTCATGACGACGCCACGCAGTTCTTCCGATAAACCGGTGGCGAGCGACAACGCCTTCTCGATCAGGTCCTGGATCCGGCGTACGTGGGCGTCCACCTCGATGGTGCGTTCGAATCGCTCGGGCTGCGCCGTGATGGTCGCGCGCATCGACGTGCCGGTTCGGGTGATGACGTCCGCCTTTACCCGAGCGATCCCCTCGACGATGACGTTGATGCCGCCGCTGACCTTTGCCATCTGACGGATGATGCCGACGGTACCGACGCGTTTCAGATCCTCCGGACCGGGATCATCCGCGTCGTTGTCCTGCAGGAGCAGCAGCACGAGCCGATCGGATCCCAGGGCGCGATTGACGGTCTCGATTGATACCGGGCGATTGACCGCCAGCGGTTGCAGCGTCAACGGGAAGGCGACGGTCCGTCGGAGCGGGAGGACGGGAAGTTCGGAAGGAAGCGGCGGCGGCGTCGGTTCGGCCATCAACTGATACGTGAAGGTATCAGGAATCGGGAATCAGGAATCAGGGCTGGACCAAAAGTCAGGGCCTCATTCCCCGACAGCCCTGAATCCTGATACCTGATTCCTGAGTCCTACAGTAGCATCCATTTGTGGACGAACGGCAGTTTTTCAGCGAGAAACCTGAGCAGCGTCCGGCGAGGTTTCAATGTCCTCGTTGCCGCCGCACCAACGACTACTCGATCCGCTGGATGCGGCGCACGAAGAAGGCGCAGCCGCCACCTGGCGCCAACGCACGCGATCGGGCGCTCTTCGACAAGGTCAAGGACCATCTCATCCGAATCGATGATGATGTGACGTGCAAGACGTGTGGTAAGCGATTCGAAATTCCATCACATCGCGCGCTGGTGTTCCTCGAGGAGCTCGAAGGTCTCCCGCAGGACGTCGAAGACGAGGATGGTGGTTAGTGGATAGTGGGGGTGCAATTACCCACGAACCACCATCCACCATCCAAGTATTCCTGGGAAAAGCTTCCACCGCACCCGGCGCATGTAAGCCTCATATGCCCCGCCAGTCGTCCGACGAAGCGAGCGCTCCTCCAGCGGAATGGCGATCAGCAGATACGCGCAGCTCGTGATCGCGAACACAAGCCTCGTCATCGTCATCGTCGGCACCGCGAAGACGATGACGAACCACCCCGCGTAGATTGGATGGCGAATCCACCCGTAGGGTCCGGTCGTCTTGAATTCGATCGGGCCGGCAGTGCCGCACGCAACCTCTGTTTGACGGATGCCGGCGAGGTCGAACACGTCAATGACCGCGGCGCCGCGCAGCGTCAGCCATGCAGCGAGAACCTGCAGGCCGCCCAGCGGCCACGCCGCGAGCCGTTCGAATCGCCAGGCCGTACCGCCGACCGGCATCCACGCGGCGCAGACAACGATGAAGAGAGCGCTGGCCACCCAGACGTACAGCGATCGTTCGAGCGGTCCGGCGACGCGTTTGACTCCAGCGCGCACGCGCTCGCGGGCGAAGAGGCTGTGGTGCAGGGCGAAGATCGTGAAGAGCGCGATATCCCAGACGATGGCCGCGACGTCGCGGGTGAGCATCGCACCGGTCCGGATCAGCGCCCGTTCAGGCGTTTCACCGAACGTAACGAAATACGTGAACAGGAAATAGAGAAGGGCGGAAGCGAAGAGCAGAGCGCCGGTCCATGCGAACGCCCGCGCCGCGGCCGTTGGCATAGAACCCGATCTCGGCACAGCCCAGTAGTATAGTGGCCCGAATGCATCTCAACGGCGCGCCGCGGGTGGTCATCAGCGGCATCGGCGTCGTCTCGCCGTTCGGTGCCGGCCGCGAGCAATTCTGGAATCACATCAGTCACGGCTGCAGCGGCACCAGGCGTATTACGCAGTTCGACGTCTCGACCTATCCCTGTCAGGTCGCTGCGTGGGTGCCGCCAGTCTCCATCGAAGATGCGCCCGCCGTTGACGGCGATCTGGAGCAGGACCGTCGCGCCGATCCGAGGCGGTATTCTCGCGCGGCACTTTTCGGCGTGATTGCCGGTCGCGAAGCCTGGAACGATGCGGGACTGCGTGCCGGCGAGTCGAAGGCGGGTGTCCTGATCGGCAGCGGCGGCGGCGGAATCGATATCGGCGAACGTCAGTACGAGGACTTCTTCACGACCGGGGGGCGTCACGTGACGCCCTATGCGATTGCCGTCGGCATCTGCGGCATGGTGTCGAGTGAGATCTCGATCTCGCTCGGCCTGCGCGGGATCAGCCACGTGTTGTCATGTGGCTGTACGTCGTCGACCGACGCCATCGGGTATGCGACGGCGCTGATTCGCGCCGGCGAGTACGACGTGCTGCTGTCCGGCGGGACCGACGGCTGCGTGCTGCCTGGCATGATCTTCGGATTCTCGCGGATGCGCGCCGTCTCGACGCGTTACAACGATCGGCCCGGCGTGGCATCACGTCCCTTCGATCGCGGACGCGACGGCTTCGTGCTCGGTGAGGGCGCGTACATGCTGGTGCTCGAACGCGAAGATCGCGCCCGGGCGCGCGGCGCCACCATCTACGCGCGCATCGAAGGCTATGCGTCGACGTGTGATGCGTATCACCGCGTGCAGATGGATCCCGATGGCGCCGAGATCGTCCGCTGCATCGATACGGCGCTGGCGAAGGCACAGCGCGATCCGGAGGAGATCGGCTACATCAACTACCACGGCACGTCAACGCAGTTGAACGACGCTATTGAATCGCGTTGCGTGAGACGCGTCTTCGGCGGCCACGCCGACGCGGTGCCCGGTTCGTCCACCAAATCGATGATCGGGCATCCGCAGGGCGCCAGCGGTGCCGCGGGGGTGGTGGCGACCGCGCTCGCGATGACCAACGGCGTGCTGCCGCCGACGATCAATCTCGACCAGCAGGATCCCGCGTGCGACATGGATTTCATTCCCAACCGTCCGCGCCCCGCCGAGATCGATGCCGCACTGTGCAACTGCCTCGGCTTCGGATCCAAGAACAGCGCGCTGGTGCTCGGGCGTGTACGGTAGTTCCAGGTTCCATGTTCCCGGTTCCCAGTTCCCGTGGTTCCTGTTCTGGGTCCGAGTTCCGTACGGTTCTCGGTTCGTGGTTCCGGGTTCCGTTCCGGGCGTTCCTGTTCAATTTCGAGTTCCGCGAGTGCAGCCAGGGGAACCAAGAACGGCGAACCCCGGAACCAAGTGGAACCCCGAACCGGAACCAGGAACCACTGGAACTTGGAACCTGGAACCCGGAACTGGGAACTGAAGTTCGATGGCGAGTACCGACGTAATCGTCGTCGGCGCGGGACCTGCGGGCAGCGTTGCCGCGCTTGTCCTCGCGCGGGCCGGTGTTCGCGTCTCGCTCGTCGACCGCGCGACCTTTCCTCGTGACAAGTTATGTGGCGACACGCTCAATCCCGGAGCACTCGCGATTCTCGATCGTCTGGGCATCGGCGCGCGTCTTCGCGATCGTGCGTTGCCGGTCAGCGGCATGGTCGTGACAGGACCGCGGGGGACGACCGTGTCGGCAGACTACCCGGACCAATTGCGCGGCGTTGCCGTCAAACGTGCTGACCTCGATCTCTTACTGATCGCCGAGGCCACGGCCGCCGGCGCGTCGTTCGAACAGGGCTTCGCCGTCCGCGGACCGCAGATGGAAAGCGGACCGCGCTCAGTCAGGGGTGTGCAGGGAATCTACGCCGGCCGCGACGCGACAAAGCATGCACGCGTCGTCATCGCCGCCGACGGTCGCGGGTCACGGCTGGCCTCGGCTCTCGGCTTGTCGCGCTTCGCCGCGTCACCGAGGCGCTGGGCGTTTGGCGCCTACTTTCAAGGCGTCACCGGCCAAACCGCGCGCGGCGAGATGCACATCCGCCGTGATGGCTACATCGGAGTGGCGCCGTTGCCATGCGGCCTGACCAACGTATGCGTCGTCCGCGAGGTTCGTCCGGCTAACGCCGCACGCTACGACGACCACCTAGTGTCCACCTTCAGGCGGACGCAGCACGTACCGTCGGGCTTGAACCGGACGAACATCGTCGCGACGACTCTCGCAGCAGACCCGCTGCTGCGCGACCGATTCGCGGGCGCGCGCCAGGTGTCGGCCGTGACGACGCTGGGTCCTCTTGCTGTGGAGTCGCGCGCCGCCGGCTGTCCAGGACTGCTGCTCGCAGGCGACGCCGCCGGATTCATCGATCCGATGACCGGCGACGGTCTGCGATTCGCGCTCGGCGGGGGAATCCTTGCCGCGCAGGCCGCGCTACTCGAGCTCGAAACAGGTCGGCCCGCGTGGCGCTCGCTCGACGCGGCGCGCGCGCACGAGTTCTCCGGCAAGTGGCGAATCAACCGCCTGTTGCGACAACTGGTCGGGTCACCCGCTGGCGTGGACGTTGCCGCTCGCATCGCGGCCTGGTGGGAGGCGCCAGTGCGCTATCTCATCGGCGTGGCCGGCGACGTCACGCTCGCGCGCGGGTGAATGTCAACACCTGTTCTTCTTGCCGTCAGCTCGCTTGTCGTCGTTCTCCTGATGATGTTGCTCGAGTTGCGCATTTCACGCGCGCACGATCGCGCACTGCTGCGACAAGGCGCGGTGGAAGCGCCTGACCCCGTCTACTCGACAATGCGCTGGGCGTACCCTGGATCGTTTGTGGCGATGGCCATCGAAGGAGCAGTGTTGGCGATCCCGCCAGGCCTGCTCACTTTTTCCGGGGGGGTGGTCTTCGTGGCGGCCAAGGCGCTCAAGGTGTGGGCGATCACCGCACTCGGCACGCGCTGGACCTACCGCGTGCTGGTACTCCCTCAGGCGCCGCTGGTCACGAGCGGCCCGTATCGCTTCATGCGTCACCCAAACTACGTGGGCGTTGCCGGTGAGCTGGTTGGTATGGCCCTGCTCGTCCAGGCTCCGTTCACCGGCGTCCTATCGGTCGTCGGTTTTGCCTGGCTGCTCCGCCTGCGCATTCTGGCCGAAGAGGAGGCACTCGGCTTGCACCGCTGAGCGACTCCAGGTCGCCGAGCGGACTATACTGACGCCAACCGCCCGGGTTTCGAAGGAGGCCACATGCCGCCACGGCTGTTGGCGCGTCACCAGCTCTGCGTCGTCTGTATTCTTCTCGTCGTCAGCGCACTCATTCCCACCGCGCAAAGCCGACCTACGCCCCAGGCTGCCGCGCCGGTCGATGCCGCGCTTCGCGCGCTCAACCTTGGCCACTATGACGAGGTCGAGCAGCTCCTGCGCAGTCAGAACGATCCGCGATCGATTGCGATCCGGGCGCGTGCCTATCGCGAACGCGGACGCTATGCCGATGCCGAGAAGCTGCTGACCGGATCGGCGGCGAGCTCGCCCACCAGCGACGCGGCGCTTGAACTTGGGCTGCTGCAAATGGATCTCGGAAAGCGGCAGGAAGCGCGGCGTACGCTGGAGCGCATCGTCGGCGGGGACGCGCGCAACGCCGCCGAGTACCTGCGCGTCGCCATGGCCGCCCGCGCGCTTGGCGAGTTCGAGGATGCCAATCGCGCGTTTCGTGAAGCGAACCGTCTGGCGCCGGACGATCCGGAGGTCAACACCGCCTGGGGCGAGCTGCTGCTCGAGCACTCGAATCGCGCCGATGCGATGAAGTCGTTCCAGATCGCACTGCGCGTCAACGAGGACAACGTCGCCGCTCGCATCGGGCTGGCGAAGGTCGCCCTGGAGGAGAACCCGCCGGCGGCGAAGGCGGCGATCGAGCGCGTGCTCAAGACGAACCCGAGCTACGTTCCAGCGCACTTACTGTCGGCGGAAATGGCGCTCGACGACCGCCGGCGAGACGACGCGAAGGCGTCGATCAAATTGGCGCTCGACGTGAACCCGAACAGCCTCGACGCGCGGGCGCTCGATGCGGCGATCGCGTTCCTCGAAGGTCGATCGCAGGACTTCACGCGCAAGGCGGACGAGATTGTGAAGATCAATCCGCGCTACGGCGAGGTGTACCGTGTCGCCGGCGATCATGCCGCCCGCAACTACCGGTTCGACGAAGCGGCGGAGCTCGTTCGCAAGGCGCTGAGCATCGACCCTGATAACTCTCGCGCCTACTCCGATCTAGGGATGCACCTGTTGCGCACCGGTGACGAGCCGGGTGCTCGCCAGGCGTTGGAGCGCGCGTTCAAGGACGATCCGTACGACGCCGTCACCTACAACCTGCTGACGATGCTCGACAAGGTGGACAAGTTCGAGACGGTCAAGGACGGCGATCTCATCGTCCGCCTCGACCCTGAAGAAGCAGGGGTGATGAAGGAGCAGGTCGTGCCGCTGGCCAAAGAGGCGCTGGCGCGGCTCTCGCAGCTCTGGAACTTCAAACCAACGGGTCCCATCCTGATCGAGATGTTTCCGAAGCACGACGACTTCGCCGTGCGTAACGTCGGTCTGCCCGGCATGATCGGCGCGCTCGGCGCCTGCTTCGGACGCGTGGTCACGCTCGACTCGCCGCATGCGCGCAAGCCGGGCGAGTACAACTGGCAGCCGACCCTCTGGCACGAGCTCGCGCACGTCATCACGCTGCAGATGTCGAACCAACGAGTGCCGCGGTGGCTGACCGAAGGCATCTCCGTGTGGGAGGAGAAGCGCGGGCGACCCGAGTGGGGCCGCGAGATGGATGTGACCTTCGCGCATGCGATGGACGAGAACAAGATCCTGAAGCTCGACGTGCTCAACGAGGGCTTCCAGGACCCGCGCATGATCTCGCTCGCGTATTACGAGGCCTCGCTCCTGGTCGATCACATCGTCGAGCGGTTCGGTGAGGAAGGACTGCGGAAGATGCTGCGCGCCTACGGCCGCGGCCTCGAGACCGACGAGGCGTTGAAGGACGCGCTCAACATCACCATGGACGACCTGCAGAAGTCGTTCGACGGCCGCCTCGAGAAGGACTACGCGCCCGTGCGCAAAGCGCTTGCGCGACCGAAGCTCGAAGGGCAGCCGCCGACGTCGGTGGAGGAGTGGAAGAAGTTCGCCAGCGAGCATCCCGGCAGCTTCCCGGTGCACATGGGACTCGCGCAGGCGCTGCACAAGGCGGGCGATACGGCCGCCGCGATTCAGACCTACGAGCGCGCGGCGCAGCTGCTGCCGCTGGCCACCGGTGACGACAACCCGAACAAGGCGATCGCTGCCATCGCGCTCGAGAAGGGCGACACCGCGCGTGCCATTCAGGCGCTCGAGGCGGTCGTCAAGATCGATCACAGCGATGTGGAAGCGGCACGCAAGCTCACGTCATTGTTGAATGATCGCGACGCGGCTCGTGCCGAGGACGCCTACCGCCGTCTGGTTGCGGTTGATCCGTTCGATGCGGCCGCGCAGAGCCGCTACGGCCGGCTGCTGCTGCAGCGGAAGAACGCGCCGGAAGCGGTTCGAGCATTTCGCAGTGCGCTTGCGGCCAATCCTCCCGATCGGGCGGCGGCCCACCTCGATCTGGCGGAAGCGTACGTCACCGCTGGTCAACTCGCTGATGCCAAGCGCGAGACGCTTGCCGCGCTCGAGATCGCGCCGTCATTCGAGCGGGCGCAGGATCTGCTGCTGAAGATCGTCGACACCGGAGGCGGTCGGCCGTGAGAACACGAACCACAGAAACACAGAGGCACAGAGACCTCGATGATCGAAATACCTCTGTGTCCTCCGCGCCTCTGTGGTTCGGTCGAACGGCGCCGGCGCTGGTTGCGACGGGCTTGTTGTCCGTGCTCCTGTTGGCGGAGCCGGCGCGCCTCTCGAACGCCATCGCGCAGGTGCCCGGACTCGATGACGAGCGCTTCGCCGGCCTGCAATGGACGTTCGTCCGCATCCGCTATTCCACGTTCACGGTCGACAGCCGCTATCGTCTCGACTACTGGGGTGAACCGTGGGCGATCGATGGTCCCGCCGCCGAGCAGAACCTCTCACGGCGCCTGCGAACCGTCACCTCGGTCGAAGTGAAGGACCCGATTGTGCTCACGCTCGAAGATCCCAAGCTGTGGAACTACGCGTGGATCTATTTCGTTGAACCGGGCAACCTGCGCCTCAAAGACTCGGAGGTTCCAATCCTTCGTGAGTTCCTGCTGCGTGGCGGCACGGCCATCTTCGACGACTTCCACGGCCCGTACGAGTGGGACAATCTGGAAAAGGAATTGAAGCGCGTGTTTCCGGATCGCCGCATCGTCGATCTGGAGCCGCCGCATCCGATCTACTCCTGCTTCTACAACATCGCGGCGTATCCGCAGGTCCCAGGCCTTGGCTCGTTTCTCGCTGGCCGTACATGGGAGAAAGGCGGATTTGTCGCGCACCTGCGCACGATTCTCGATGACAGCGGCCGTCCGATGCTCCTGATCAACTGGAACACGGACATGGGCGACGGGCTCGAGTGGTCGAACGCGGAGGAATACCCCGGCTACGTCAAGCACACGGCCGACGCCTACCGGATGTTCATCAACGAGATCGTTTATACGCTGACGCATTAGATCTTTGATCTTTGATTTTGATCTTTGATTGGGCGTTCACCGCGAGTGAGCGCGAAATCGAAAATGCAAATCAAAAATCCAAATCAAAGATCAAAAATCAAAGATCAAAAATGACCTCCGTCACCCCCGCCCCAAACTTTGCCGACCACGTGCGGCAGGGGCGCGCGCGGATCCTGGCGGAGCTGCGCAAGGTCATCGTCGGTCAGGACGAGGTGATCGATCAGGTGCTGATGGCGCTCTTCACCGGCGGCCACTGCCTGATCACCGGCGTGCCCGGCCTGGCCAAGACGCTGCTGATCAAGACACTCGCCGAGGTCCTCGATCTGAGCTTCAAACGGATCCAGTTCACCCCGGATCTCATGCCCGCGGATATCACCGGTACCGAGATCCTCGAAGAGCATTCGGGCACGCGCGGTCTGCGCTTCGTACGCGGCCCGATTTTCGCGCAGATCATCCTGGCCGACGAGATCAACCGAACACCGCCGAAAACGCAGGCGGCGTTGCTCGAGGCCATGCAGGAGTACCACGTCACGGCCGCGGGCCACACGTATCCGCTCGAGCGTCCCTTCTTCGTTCTCGCCACGCAGAACCCGATCGAGCTCGAGGGAACCTACCCGCTGCCTGAGGCGCAGCTCGATCGCTTCATGTTCAACGTCGTCATCAGCTACCTGCCGGAAGATGACGAGGTGAAGGTGGTTACCGATACCACCGGTGCGGAGGCGCCGGCAGCGGCGCGCGTGCTACGCGGCGCAGATATCCTCGAGTATCAGCACATGGTGCGGCAGGTGATTGTCACCGACGAAGTGGCGCGGTACGCCGTGCGGCTCGCGGCGGCGTCGCGTCCGGGGCAGCCAGGGACGTCGGAGTTCGTCGAGAAGTACGTCAAATGGGGCGCCGGACTCCGCGCCTCGCAGGCGTTGATCCTCGGCGGCAAGGCGCGCGCGCTGATGAACGGACGCCACCATGTATCGGTGAAAGACATTCAGGCACTCGCGCTGCCGATCTTGCGGCACCGTGTGATCACGAACTTCTATGCCGATTCGGAACGACTCACCGCGGATACGTTGATCGGTCGATTGCTCGAGACAGTATCGGTGCCCAAGAGCGGACTGTCATGAGCGCCCGCGGTCCCGCTAAAGCCGGACACTACGGACTCGCAAAGGCCGGACAGCTCCGGTTCCTGGATCCGGGGGTGCTGGCGCGACTCGGCACGCTCGAGTTGCGAGCGCGCACGGTCGTCGAGGGGTTTCTCTCCGGGCTGCATCGCAGTCCATTCCGCGGCTTCAGCGTCGAGTTTGCCGAATACCGGCAGTACCTGCCCGGTGACGATTTGTCGACGATCGACTGGAAGGTCTACGCCCGCAGCGACCGATATTACGTAAAGAAGTTCGAGGAGGACACCAACCTCGACTGCTATCTGCTGCTCGACGTCAGCGCCTCGATGGGATATGCGTCAGCCGGGCTGACCAAACTCGAGTACGCCTCGATGTTGGCCGCGTCGCTGGCATACCTCATGAACCGCCAGCGGGACGCGATCGGGCTGACGGCGTTCGATGAACGGATCGTGGGCATGCTTCCCCCGAGCGCGCGACCCGGTCATCTCCATCAGGTGCTGCTGGAGCTCGAACGTCTGAAGCTGGGGACCGGCACCAACGTGGCCAAGCCGCTGCAGGTGCTGGCCGACGGAATCGCCAAACGGGGCATGATCGTGTTGATTTCCGACCTGCTCGACGAGCCCGATCGCGTGATTGACGGCATTCGGCCGTTCCGCTTCCGCGGGACCGACGTGATCGTGTTTCACGTCCTGGATCGGGACGAGCTGACGTTTCCCTTCGAGCGCGCGACGCGGTTCCGCGACATCGAAGGCAGCGAGGAGGTCATGGCGGTGCCGGCGGTGGTCAGAACCGAGTATCTCGCGGAGCTGAATCGCACCATCGAGCGGTTCCGGCGGGAGTTTGGCTCCATCGGCATCGATTACCGGCTGATCGATACGTCCGAACCACTCGAGTCGGCACTGACGGCGTACCTCGGGACGCGCACGAGGAGCAGGTGATGTCCTTTCTGTCACCACTGTTCCTGGTCGGTGCTCTAGCCGCGGCGGTCCCGATCGCTCTCCATTTGTTTCATCGGCGCACCGAGCCCGTCGTCGCGTTTGCCGCGCTGCGCTATTTGCGCCGGACGCCGGTAGAAAATTCACGATGGCGCCGTATCAGGGAGCTCATCCTGCTGGCGTTGCGAGTCGCCGCCATGGTGTTGCTGGCGTGTGCGTTTGCTCGCCCGTACCTGGCGCACGCGAATGCCGCGCTCGACAAGGCGGCGATGCTCGTTCTCATCGACACGTCAGCCAGTCTCTCCGGGCCGGGTCAGCTCGATCGCGTGCGCGCGGTTGCGCTGGATGCGATCAACAGCGCGCCTCCAACACAACCGGTTGCTGTCGTCACCTTCGCGCAGTCCGCCGACGTGATTGCCCCGCTCTCCGACGATCGCGCCGGGGCGGTAGCTGCGGTGAGGGAGTTGACGATCGGCGCGGGTGCGACACGCTATCGAAGCTCCTTGGCCCGTGCTGCCGAACAGCTCGGCGCTCGGCCCGGCCGCATCGTCGTGGTGACCGATCTGCAGCAAAGTGGATGGGACGCCGCTGATGAAGGAGTGCTTCCGGAGCGTGTGACGGTCGACGTGCGCGCCGTGCCTTCACCATCCGGCAATCTGGCGCTGGCGGCGCTTGGTGTCGACGCCGGTGATGCCGTGGCCACGGTGCAGAGTTACTTCGGGCGTGACGTGGTGACGCACGTCTCGTTTGCGATCGATGGTCACACGATCGGGACCGTGCCCGTAACGGTTTTGGCGCGGAGCAGCGTCGACGTGCGATTTCCACTCGGCGGTCGGCAGAGCGGCGGATTGTCGGCCAGCGTCGTCGATCGCGATGGCTACGCCGCGGACAACGCTCGCTATGCCGTGCTCGATACGAGAGCCGCGCCGTCGGTGCTTGCGCTCAGCGCTTCGGGACGCGATGAGGAGGTCTTTTACCTCTCACGCGCGCTCTCGATCGGGCCCGATGCTGCGTTTCGGTTTCGCACGATCGGCAGTCCTGCCTTCTCGGATCTGAAGGCGGATGATCTCGCCGCCATCGACGTACTGGCTATTCTCGGCAGTCGCGGTCTCGATCAGCGCGGCCGCGAATTGATTGCGAATTACGTGCAGCACGGCGGAGGGCTGCTCGTGACGGCCGGTCCTCAGGTCGATCCCGCGATTCTGGGCAACGTCCTCAGCGGCGTTGTTCACTCCACGATGGCACCGCGCACGGCCACGTCATTGCGCTTTGCGCCGGACGACAGCCGGCACCCGGTCTTTCGCCCGTTCGGCGGCGTCGGGACCTTGAGCAACGTCAATTTCACGCGATCGGTGCGGCTGACGGCGGGGAACGACGCGGGCATTATCGCCACCTATTCCGACGGCAGTCCCGCGCTCGTCGAGGAACAGGTCGGGGACGGCCGCGTGCTCGTCTTCGGATCCGATCTCAATCACGAGTGGAACGACTTTCCCGTGCAGCCTGCCTTCGTGCCCTTCGTCCATGAAGCACTGCGCTATCTAGCGAGCGCCCGGCTGAGAGATCACGACTATTTCGTCGGCGATGTGCGCGAGGGGACCCGGCCCGGGATCGTCACGGTCGGACGCACGAACGAGCGAGTCGCCGTCAACGTCGACCCGCACGAATTCAATCCCGCGGCGCTGTCGGCCGACGCTTTTCGTGCCGCGGTGGTCCGCCTCCATCAGGGTGCCGTCCACAACGCAAGTCGTGCGGCGGCGGAACAGGAGGACGGGCAGCGTCTGTGGCAGATCGCGCTGGGTCTGTTGGTCCTCGGCCTGATCGCCGAAGGCGCGCTCGGCAGAAGACTCGGGTGAGCAATGGGCGATCAGTACGCTGAACTGGCATCGGTGCTCAAACGGGTTCGTGCCCGCTGGCAAGCGCTGGTCATGCTGCGGACGTGGGCAATCGCATCGACCATTGCCGGGATGGTGCTCGCGCTCGCGCTGTTCACGAATCGTTTTGCGAATCCGGATGGACCGCTGACGCTCCTGCTGTGGCTGGTGGCGCTGTTGTCGGCGATTCTCGTGAGCGGGATCATGCTGGCGCTCACGCTCGCGCGTACGCCTGGCGACGATCGCATCGCGCGGTTCATCGAGGAGCGCTGCCCGGACCTGGACGATGTGCTGGTGACAGCCGTCGCCGAGGCGCGGCGAATTCCGCCGCATCCGATGGCGCCAACCGTCGTTGTCGCGGCGGTCGAGCGTGTGCGTGATCTCGACCCGCGGACGTTGATCGCTCCACGACTGATGCGCCGGGCGGCGATGGGTGCGCTTCTTGGCACGGCAACCCTTGCGGTCGGGATCGAGCTCTCTGCTCGACCCGCCATCCATGCGGCACACATCTTCGCGATGTACGCCTTTCCGCCGCGCGTCGATTTCGATGTGCAGCCGGGGAACGCGAAAGTCCGCGCCGGCGACACAGTCACCATCGTCGCCCGACTGCTCGGCGCCAGTGGCGACGCTACTCCGATGGTGCGAGTCATCGACGGCAACGCGTCGCGCGAGACGCCGATGACGCGGAATGCCGATCGCTATCAAGCCTCGGTCGAGCGGGTTGAGCGGGGGTTCCGCTATCTGGTCGCCGCCGCCGGGGCGACGTCTCGCGAGTACGCGATCGCCGTCGTTCGACCGCCCCGTGTCGATCGCATCGATCTGCACTACGAGTACCCGGCAGCGTTCCATCTCGCGCCGCGCTCCGAGGAGGATGGCGGCGATATCTACGCTCCGGCGGGGACACGCGTGCGCCTCGCCGTTCGTGCCGACAAACCGATTGCGCAGGGCTCGATTCAGATCACTGGAGGCCGCACCATCGCTCTGCATCCCGTTGGCGCTGCGTTGGAAGGCGAGCTGATCGTCGGCGAAGAAGGCTCCTATCGGGTGGCGCTGTCAGATGCCGACGGGCTGAGCAATGCCGGCGACACCGAATATTTCATCCGGACCATCGAGGACCGACCGCCGGACGTGCGCATCGTTCGACCGGCGGCCGATCGTCAGGTCTCGCCGATCGAAGAAGTGCCCGTCGACGCGCGCGCTGACGACGATTACGGCGTTCACTCGCTCGAGCTCGTGTACTCGGTGCGCGGACGTGGCGAAAAGGCCGTGCCCTTCAACGGCGTGACGTCCGGCCTGACGGTCACCGGCACACGCACGTTGTATCTCGAAGAACTGGGGGTGAAGCCGGGTGACTTCGTGACGTATTACGCGAGGGCCCGCGACATCAGCCGCGGCAAACGGTCAACCGAAGCGCGCAGTGACATCTTCTTTCTCGAAGTCAAACCGTTCGAGGAGGAGTTCGTCGCGTCGCAGAGTCAGGGCGCCGGGGCTGGCGGCGGCGACAGCGCGTCGCTCGACGAGCTCGTGGCGGCACAGAAAGACGTCATCACCGCCACCTGGCGGCTCGACCGGCGCGCCCGCGACGCGGGTGGCCGATCTCCCGACGACATTCGTGCGGTGGCGCGCGCGCAAGGCGAGGTGCGGCGGCGTGCCGCGAGTATCGCCGCGCAGCAGCAGCGATCGATTGACGTGCGACGGCGACGTGCTGCGGGCCCGTCACAGCCGCGTCCGGACGGAGCGACCGATCAGCCGCTGCTGAAGGCCATCGAGGCGATGGTCGGCGCGCAGGAACAGCTCGACGGATTGAAGACGGCCGAGGCGCTGCCGCACGAGATGACGGCGCTCAACGAGCTGTTGCGCGCACAAGCCGAAATCCGTCGACGCGAGGTGCAGCGGCAGCAGGCGAACGGAACCGGCAGCGGCGGATCGAACCGGCAGACGCAGGATCTCTCGTCGCTGTTCGATCGCGAGCTGCAGCGGCAGCAGACCAATTACGAGACGCCGAACAGCACCGAGACGCGCGCGCAGAAACCAGCCGGTACTGACGCACTCGACAAGATTCGTGAGCTCGCACGGCGGCAGGAAGCACTTAACCGCGATCAGGATGAAGTGGCGAACAACGCCGGCATCTCGCCGGAGGAGATGCGGCGACAGCTCGAACGGCTCACGCGCGAGCAGACGGAGCTGCGTCAACAGGCCGAAGAGTTGTCGCGCCAGCTGGAACAGCAGCAACGCTCGAGTCAGGGATCGTCAGGGCAGCAGTCGCAACAGCGCAAGGGAGAATCGTCAGGCTCGTCGAGCGGGTCTTCGCAAAACGAACAGACCCGCCGTGCCATGCAGCAGGCGTCGGAAGAGATGCGCAACGCGGCGAGTGACCTGCGACGTCAGCGACCCGGCGATGCCCGCGCCAGCGCGAATCGCGCACTCGAGCGGTTGCGCGACGTGGAGCAGCGCATGGGGGGCGCACCGCCCGATGATCGGCGTCGTGCGGCCGGCGAACTGCAACTCGAAGCACGCCAGCTGGCGGACGCGCAGCGGCAGCTCGCCTCGAGCCCCTCCGCTTCGCTCGGGGCACGTGGATCGCAACGGGACAACGCCGCGGCATCACCTGACGAGGCGCGGCGCAGCAGCGCCGAGCAGGAACGGCTGGCCGATCGCGCGCAACGCCTCGAAGAGGGCGTGCGGCAACTGGCGGCCGCAGCGGGGACGCCCGAGAAAAATCGCACGGCGCTTGCCGACGCCGTCCGGGAGCTCGACAAAGACAAGCTCGCGGAGAGGATGCGCAACGCCGCGCGAGCGGGGCAGCGCCACCTGTCGACCGATCGTAACGAACTGCAGGAGATTGCGCGCGCGCTCGATCGCGTGGGCGATCGACTGGCATCGGCCACTGGCGAGAGCGACCAGACGCGGCGACTTTCGGAGCAGCTGGCCAAGGCGCGGGAGCTGCGCGATCGGCTGGCGCGAGTCGATCAACAGCTCGCAGATGCGCGCCAGCAAGGGGAGCAGCAAGGCAAGGGACCATCGGCCTCACCGAGCGGCGGCGAGCAACCGTCCGGTCAGGGTGCAGGGTCCGCCACGAGCGGCAGCTGGCAAGAGGCGCAGCAGTTGCTCGATCAGGTGAAGCGCGATGAGCAGCTTGGTTTCGGCCCCGGCGATCTGGCCGGATTCAATCCGGGGCGATCCGCGCCAGGCACCGAGCCGTGGAAGCAGGACTTCGCGAAGTGGGAGGAGTTGAAGAAGCAGATCGGCGCGGCTCTCGAAAAACTCGAGACCAATGCGGCGACGCGCCTCCGTGAACAGCAGGCCAAGGATCGTCTCGCGGCTGGCGCCGCGCAAACTGTTCCGGACTCCTATCGCTCGCTGGTGGAGCAGTACTACAAGGCGTTGGCGGGAAAGAGTGAGTCGAGGTGAGTTTTTGGGACCGTGCTGTGGGCGTTTCGAAGTTGAAATTTGGGTTTTGGGATTTGGGTTTTGGGATTTGGGGTTTTGATGTGATCCAGTTCGCCGTGGCCCTGCCGTGGTGGGTGCTCGCAGTCATCGGCGCCGCCGTGATCGCGGTGGCGTGGCTGTCGTATGCCGGCTCGCTCCTCCCGCTCCCGCCGGCCCGGCGTCGAACGCTCGTCGCGCTTCGTGCGGCGGCCCTGCTACTGATCGTCGCCTGCCTTCTTCGGCCCATTCGCGTCTTGCCGCCCAACGAATCGCACGATGCCGTTGTCCCGCTGCTCGTCGATGTGTCGCGGAGCATGCGCCTGGCTGATGCCGACGGCCGCGCCCGGATTGACGCTGCGCGCGATCTGGTTCGGCGGACGCTCGGGCCGTCGCTCGCCGCGCGCTTTCGCTCGGAACTCTGGACCTTTGGCGACACGCTCGATCGCGGTCAGCTCGACACCATCTCGGCGGATGCGTCGAGCAGCGACCTGTCGGGAGCATTGCGATCGATCCGCGATCGTTATCGCGATCGTCGCGTCGCCGGCATCGTCGTCGTATCAGATGGGGGCGACACCGGGACTCAGGATGCGGCCGCCAGCGTCGACCCCGCCAGTGTGCCCGTTTACACGATCGGCATCGGCTCACCGCGCCCGGGCCTCGACTACGAGGTCCTCGACGTGACTGCGGGAGAGGCCACGCTGGCGGATGCCTCGGTCGACCTCACCGTGTCGGCAATTGGCCGTGGCACGAACGCGCCCTTTGACATCCGCATCCTGCAGAATGGCAATCCGATCGACGTGCGACACGTCACGCCCGCGGCCTCCGGCGGTCCGGTGCGCGCGGTGTTCACGGTCTCGCCGACAGGCGACACCGCAACCTTGTACACGGTTGAAATCCCCTCGGCGGCCGGTGAGCCCGTTGCCGAGAACAACCGGCGCAGCGTGGTCGTCGAACCGCCAGGACGCCGGCGGCGGCTGCTGATGATCGAAGGCGCGCCCGGTTTCGAGCATTCGTTCATCAAGCGCGCACTGGTGGCAGATCCGGCGCTCGAGCTCGACTCGGTGGTTCGCAAGGGACGCGACACCTCCGGTGATTCCACCTATTTCGTACAAGCCGACACGAGCCGGGCGCCGCTGCTCGCGCCGGGTTTTCCCAACGATCGCGCAGCGCTCTATCGCTACGATGCGATCGTCCTCGCCAACGTCGAGCCCGATGCGCTCTCGGCCCCGCAGTTGACGGCCGTCGCCGACTTCGTCAATCGACGTGGCGGGGGACTGCTCGTGTTCGGCGCCAAATCGTTCGCTCAGCAGGGACTCGTCGGGACCGCCATCGAAGAGGTCCTTCCCCTCAATGTGTCTGCGCGCGGCAGCACCATTCTGCTGACCGCCGGATCGCTCGACGATGCGAAGACCGACGTGACGACGATCTCGCGGAGCGTATCGGGTCCGCGACGGCGTCGCGGCGGCGAAGGAGTGTCCGTCCTCCTGACGGAGGAGGGCGAGAGCCATCCGGTGATGCGCATCGGCGCTACGCCCGAGGAAATGTCGAAACGCTGGAGCGCCGTTCCCTCGCTGTCCGGCATGTCGCTGCTCGGCGCACCACGGCCCGGCGCGCAGGTACTTGCGGTGGTCCGCGCGCCTGAAGGCGCGCGTCCGCTCGTCGCGGTGCAGCGTTACGGTCAGGGCCGGTCGATGATCTTCGCCGGAGAGGCTTCGTTCCGTTGGCGGATGCAGCTGCCGTCCAACGACAACACCTTCGAGCTGTTCTGGCGACAGGCGGCGCGATGGTTGTCGAGCAGCGCGCCCGAGCCGGTGGCGATCGTCCCGCCCCGGAGCATCGCGCCTGGTGAGACAGCGCCAATCGCCATTGACGTCCGCAACGAGAGCTTCTCCGCCGTCGGCGATGCGCAGGTCGCGGTAAAGGTGACGGCGCCCGGCGGCCGTGCTCGCGACATCAAGGTACCGCTCGCGGACGCGCGCGCCGGCCGCTACTCGGCCGATGTGAAGTTCGACGAACCGGGCGTCTATCACATCACCGCCGACGTGCGCCGCGGCGGCCGTGTGCTGGGCAACGCCTCACGCTGGATCCTTGCCGGAGGCAGCGAACGGGAGTTTGCCGACCCGCGATTGAACGAGGACGTCCTCCGTCGTGTCTCCCGCGCGAGCGGCGGGCGATATCTGTCACGGTCGGAGATCGAGAAACTGCCGTCGCTGCTCGCATCGGCCGATCCAGTCACTCCTGCGCCTCGCGTTCAGGAACTGTGGCAGAACGTGTGGGTGTACGTCGCGATCATCGCGCTGCTGTCGATGGAATGGGTGCTGCGTCGCCACTGGGGTTTACGGTGAGCTCCCGTCAACTCCCAACTCCCAATCGTGTTTGCCGAGCCAACTCCCAAATTGTTCTTTGCCTTGGGCGTCGGGACTTGACGTTGCGCAAATGGGTTGGCAGTTTATGCATCCTGATTGGTCTCGTCCTGTTTGCTTCGGAAGCAAAGGCAACCGAGCGATACGCGATCATCATTTCCGGTGCCTCGGGCGGCGAGAAATACGCCGCACAGCAACAACAATGGCGTGCTGATCTTGCCGCGACGCTCAAGAGCACCTTCAACTTTCCCGAATCGAACGTTGTCGTGCTGGCGGAGGGCAACGATGGCATGTCCGCCGCGACCGCGGAGAACGTGCGGCGGCTTTTTGCCGATCTGAGACGTCGCGTCGCCAAGGACGACACGTTGCTCCTCGTGCTGATCGGTCACGGCACCTTTGACGGCGTGGACGCGAAGTTCAATCTGGTCGGTCCCGATCTCACGGCGCGCGAGTGGAAGGCGTTGCTCGCTGGTTTCAGCGGTCAGCTCGTCATCGTCAACACTACGGAAGCCAGTTTTCCCTTTCTCGAGGAGCTCTCGCAGCGTGGTCGCGTCGTCATCACGGCCACCGATTCCGCCGCCCAGCGCTTTTCGACCGTGTTCCCAGGCTATTTCGTGAAGGCGTTCTCCGACCCGTCTGTCGATTTCGACAAGAACGGCCGCGTCTCGATCTGGGAGGCGTTCTTCGCGGCGAGCACTGCGGTCCGGCGCTACTACGAGGAGCGGGGACAGCTTACGACCGAGCGCCCGTTGCTCGACGACGACGGCGATCGCGTCGGTCGCGAGGCGGAAAGTCCCGGCCAGGACGGTCAGCTTGCGCGCGCGATCTATCTGGATGCCGGCGCGCCGCGACCCACCGGCGACGTCGAGTTGGCGTCGCTCGAACGACAGCGCCGGGAGATCGAAGCGCAGATCGAGGCGCTGAAGCTGCGCAAGCCGTTGCTCGGCGACGACGAGTATGCGGTCGCGCTCGAAAAACTGCTCGTCGAGCTGGCGCGCGTCTCGCAGCAGATCCGGAACAGATCCTGAAACACTCTGTCGCCCGTCGGTGCAATGCTCCCTGGCGCTGTGGGTGCATGCCCGTTGCCGACGCGCGTCAGGTCGCATTGCACCGACCGCGTCAGAGGCGTTGCACTGACAGCGTCAGCCAGCATTGGCACCGACAAACGTAAGAAACCATTGCTCCGACTGGCGAAGTGAGCATTGCACTGACGCCCGTCAGAGCGCATTGCACCGACCGCGTCAGAGGGCGTTGCACTGACAGCGTCAGCCAGCATTGGCACCGACAGACGTAAGAGACCATTGCACCGACTGGCGAAGTGAGCATTGCACCGGCGCGCGTCAGGGCGCATTGCACCGACCGCGTCAGAGGGCGTTGCACCTGGCTAGTACCGCCGATCCCACCACTCGACGCGCTGTCGTTCAGGTCTGCGGAACAGCATGACGGTGCCGACGCCGGTAACGAAGCCCGCAATGTGCGCCCAGAAAGCGATGCCGCCTCCCGACGTGCGCATGCCCGCGATCGCGATCGAGCCGACTCCCTGCAGGAACTGCCAGAGGAACCACACGCCGAGAAAGAAGATTGCCGGCAGTTCGACGAGTTGCACGAAGAAGAAGATGGGCACCAGCGTCAGGATCCGGGAACGCGGATACAGAACGAAGTACGCACCCATGACGCCAGCGATCGCCCCGCTGGCGCCGACCATCGGCACTCTCGAGAACGGATTGAGCGCCGTCTGTGCCAGTGCGGCGGCAATCCCGCACACCAGGTAGAAGGCAATGTAGCGGCCGTGCCCCATGCGATCTTCGACGTTGTCGCCGAAGATCCACAGGAACAACATGTTCCCGCCGATGTGCAACAGGCCCCCGTGCATGAACATCGACGTGAACACCGTCGTCCAGGAAAAGAACGCCGGAATGAGCGCGAAGTTTTCGACAAACGCATCGAGCAGGTCGCCAAGCGACAGTTCGTACAAGAACACGAGCACGTTGAGCCCGATAATCACGAAGTTGACGTAGGGCGTCGTCCGGGACGGGATGACGTCACGCAGGGGAATCATGGCGGACTACACTACTGTAGCGTCTCACCCATTCATGATCTGCAAATACTGTGGAACGGAAATCGCCGACAAGGCGTTGATCTGCTATCGCTGCGGAAACGCGACGACGGAGCCGCGCATCAAGCCGCCGTCCGGCGAGTCGCTGTTCGAGCGTCCTCGCCGGTCGCGCCTGCCCTTCGTCGCGATCCTGATCCTGCTCGTACTCCTGGCGCTGCTCGGCCTCTGGGAGTTCGGGTACGTCAGACTCTAATAACCGCGCTCCTTCACACCCTCGGAGATGCGCTCCAGCGTCTCTCCGGAGCGGCTCTCTTTGCTTTCCTTCACCGCCAGGTCGCCGAGCGACACCACGCCGACCAGCCGCTCGCCTTCGACGACGGGCAGCCGCCGCACCTGGTGCTCGCGCATCAGCTCGTTGGCTTCACGCGTGGACATGTCCGGCGTCACACAGACGACGTTCGTCGTAGCGATGTCGCGCACCGGACGGTTCACCTGCCCACCGTCGGCCACGGCGCGGACGACGATGTCGCGATCGGTCAGCATGCCGATCGGACGCCCGTTATCGACAATGGGCACGGCGCCCGTATCCTCGTCGCGCATGATCTTCGCTGCATTGAGGATGCTGTCATCGGGAGAGACCGTGCGCGGGTTTGGCGTCATCACGTCACGAATATTCATGGGTTGGATCCTCCTGCTTTATGCGATGCCATGATGCAGATCGAATCCTTCGAAGCAAGAGGCACGCCCGCGCTCCCTCAACGTCGGCCGTATAATCGACCCAATGCCGGTGATGCGCGTCGTCGCCTTTACTCTTGTTGCGGCTGTCGTTGTCTTCGCCGTGGTGCAGGACCGCTTGACGGCGACGGCGGCACGGCAATACGTGCGGTTGCAGCGAGCGGCCGCGGCAGGGGTGGGACCGGCGGTGACCATCGATGAGGTGATGAAGCCCGGGGTTCACCGCGCCGTGCGCGTGGCACTGCTGTCGAGCGGTGTCGTAACGACGGCGGGCCTTGCCGGCGCGGCAGCGGTCGCGCGGAGAAGCCGACGTGAATGACGCGCTGATCTACGACTGGAATCGCGAGACTCCACGCCCGCGTCCACCCGTCGTCATGCTCGACGACGAGACGTTGCGTGACGGTCTCCAGTCGCCGTCGGTTCGAGCGCCGGCCATCGAGCAGAAGCTGCAGATCCTCCACCTGCTCGATCGCGTCGGCATCGACACGGCCGACATCGGGCTGCCGGGCGCCGGCCCGCATGTCGTGCACGATGTCGAGCGATTGGCCGTCGAGATTCGCGACAGGCGCCTGAACATTCGTGCCAACTGTGCCGCGCGGACCGTCATTGCCGATATCCAGCCCATCGCCGACATCGTGCAGCGCACCGGCGTCCCCATCGAATGCTGCTGCTTCATCGGCTCCAGTCCGATCCGGCGCTACGCCGAGGACTGGTCCGTGGATCACCTGCAGCGGTGTACGGAAGAGGCCGTCGGCTTCGGCGTGCGGCAGGGACTGAGCGTCATGTATGTCACCGAAGACACGACGCGTTCCGATCCGGAGACGCTTCGACGTTTGTTCACCACCGCGCTTCATGCCGGCGCGGCGCGGCTCTGCATCGCGGACACCGTCGGTCATGCGACGCCGGCAGGCGCGCAGGCGGTCGTGCGATTCACCAGACGCGTGGTCGAGGAGGCTGGGGCGGGCGCCGGCATCGGCATCGACTGGCACGGGCATCGCGACCGCGACATGGGCACGATCAACAGCATCGCGGCGATCGAGGCCGGCGCTTCGCGTGTGCACGGCACCATCCTCGGCATCGGCGAACGCGTGGGCAATACGCCGATGGATCTGTTGATTGTCAACCTGGTTCTGATGGGGTGGATCGAACGCAACCTGACGAATCTCAACGATCTGGTGCAGGCGGTATCGGAGGCGACCGGCGAGCCGATTCCCGACAACTATCCGGTGTTCGGTCGCGATGCCTTTCGAACGGCAACCGGCGTGCACGCGGCGGCGGTCGTGAAAGCGTTCCACAAGGGCGATCCCGATCTTGCTGATACGGTTTATTCGGGCGTACCCGCGCGGCTCGTCGGCCGATCGCAGCAGATCGAAATCGGACCGATGTCAGGGAAGTCCAACGTCGTCTTCTGGCTCGAGCGGCATGGGATTCCCGCCGACGAGGAGCTGGTCGACCGGATCTTCCGCAAGGCCAAGACGTCGCCGACGGTGCTCACGGCGCAGGAGATCGAGCGGGAGATCGAACACGCCCGAATCTACGCGACGACGCGGCTCGACGCTTGATTCGACGTGTTCCCTTCGACTCCCAACCTCCAATTTCCAACCGCCAAACCGCGTGCTGGAAACGCAGCTGCATCATAGATTTCCGGGATGGTTGGAAGTTGGCAGTTGGGCGTTGAACGTATGGCCCAGGTGATTCCCACTCCGCACATTCGGCCGGCCAGTTCCGCCGACACCGCCGCCATCAGGGAGATGTTGCACGAGGCGGCGCGGTGGGTGGATGCCCTGGGTGTCGTGATGTGGGAGCAGAACGAGCTGGTGCCCGAGCGCATCGCCACCGAGGTCGCCGCGGGCCAGTTCGTCATCGCCGACCTAAGCGGTGAGCCGGCCGGTGCGCTCCGGTTTCAAACAACGGACCTGCTGTTCTGGCCCGACATTGCGCAGCAGGATTCCGCGTTCGTGCATCGGCTGGTGGTCAGCCGCCGATTCAAGGGGCAGGGCGTGTCCACTGCGTTGCTGCGGTGGGCGGTCGATCGTTCGCGCGAATTGGGGAAGGGATGTCTGCGACTGGATTGTGATGCGAGCCGGCCGAAGCTGCGCGCCCTCTACGAAAACTTCGGGTTCCGCCTTCACAGCTTCCGCCAGGTCGGTCCATATTACGTCTCTCGATACGTCTATGAATTGACAGGTGATGATGCCGAGCATGACTCCTGATGCGCTCCTGCAGCTGATGCGCCGCACTCGTTACGCGGTGGAGGCCACGGTGACGCCGAACAGCGCGCCGCAGGCCGCGGTCATCGGTGTCGCGATCACCGATGCGTTCGAGATCGTGTTCGACACGCTCGGCGGCACGCGCAAGGCGCAGAACCTGCGCGTCAATCGCCGCATCGCGGTGGTACTCGGGAATGCCTACGATGGAGACGAGCGGACGATTCAGTACGAGGGGCTCGCCGACGAGCCACGAGACGCCGAGCTGCAGCGGCTGAAGGACGTCTACTTCACGGTGCATCCCGACGGCCGCGAGCGCGAGCGCTGGCCAGGAATGACCTACTTCCGAGTCACGCCGACCTGGATCCGCTACAGCAACTACAACGTCAACCCGCCTGAAGTCATCGAGTTCGACGCCGGGGACCTGCACGCTTGAATTTACGATGTTCGATTTGAGGATTTGAGAATCGATTCGATCATTTGACGATCTGCCATTGGCGCAACGCAATCGATTCATTTGGCAGATGTGCAAATTCAGTTGATCAAACGGTCACATCGAGCGATCGACAAATCCATCCTCAAATTCTCAAATCGAAGATTTGAAGATTCCTGTGCGTTCCGTCGCGCTTTAGCGGCGCGCGTTCGCAAGTTGGCCTTCGATCTCCGGCAGCGCCGCGAGCACGACGTCGCCGACGATTTGCAGACTGCGCGCGCTGACGTGATCGAGATCGTCCTGGGGCGTGTGCCACTGCGGATAATCCTCGCCACCGCCGAAATCGATGATGTCGACCGAGGGAACGCCGGCGCGCAGGAAGGGCACGTGGTCGTCCTCGACCGCCGTCAAGTCGTTCAGGAATTCACCGCGATGTCCGAGCTTGGCGGCGGCACTCCAGATCGCCTCGACCAGCCATGGTGTCGACGTGGCATCGCGCCGGATCGTCAGGTTCTTGTCGCCAATCATGTCGAGCAGGATGAGCGCCTTCGCGGTGCTCAGCGTTCCAGCTTTCTGCGCGGTCTCGACGTAGTGGCGGCTGCCGTAGCGATTGTCCGGATCGCGCCACTCCCAGTTCACCGACTCCTCACCGTCGAGGAACAGCAGCTCGATCGTGAACTCGTTCTGACGTGACTTGAGCGCGCGACCGAGCTCGATGAGCGCCGCCGTGGAGGAGGCGCCGTCGCTGGCGCCGACGAAACGGAAATCGGGCGCGCGTTTCGTGTCGAAATGGCTGGCGATGATGATGCGTTCGCTGCGCCGGCCCGGAATCGTGGCGATGACATTGGCCATCATCATCTCGCCGAGCGGCGTGCGCGCCATGAACGCCTGCTGTCGCGCGTCGATTCCGGCCGCCTTGAGCTGCGCGAGGATGTACTGCCGGCATTCGTTGAGCGCCGCGGTGCCGGACGGCCGCGGCCCAAAAGCCACCTGGCGACGAAGATGGTCCCACGCACGGGCAGAGTCGAACTTGACTGCGGCGGCCGCTTGCGTCACTCCGCTTGTCGGTGCGACGCTCGCCTCACCCGTCGGTGCAATACCCGGTTCCCTGGTCGGGGCAATGCTCTCTGACGCGGTCGGTGCAATGTTCCTGTCGCTTGTCGGTGCGGATTGCTCACGATTCATCGATTCCACTTCAGTGCAGCCAGTCGCGAGGACCGCACCGACAACGGCGGCGCCGATCGAGGCGCCGCGCAGGTATTGCACCGACGACCGAAGAAACGATTGCACCGACAATCGAAGGGGGCATTGCACCGACAAGCGAAGGAACGATTGCACCGACGATCGAAGGGGGTATCGCACCGACTTATTGTCTTTGTTCGAGGGCGGCGTAGTCGCGGCGCTTCGCGCCGACGTAGATTTGCCGCGGCCGCGCGATCTTCTGGTCCGGGTCGAGCAGCATCTCCTCCCACTGTGCGATCCAGCCGGACGTGCGCGGAATCGCGAACAGCACCGGGAACATGTCGACCGGAAAGCCCATCGCCTGGTAGATCAATCCCGAATAGAAATCGACGTTCGGATAGAGCTTTCGCGTGACGAAGTACTCGTCCTGCAGCGCGATCCGCTCCAGCTCGAGGGCGATGTCGAGCAGCGGATTCTTCCCGGTGACCTCGAACACCGCGTCCGCGGTCTGCTTGATGATCTTGGCGCGCGGATCGTAGGACTTGTACACACGGTGGCCGAATCCCATCAGCCGCCCTTCACCGGCCTTCACGCGTTTGATGAAGCCGGGGATGTTCTGGACGCTGCCGATCTCGGTCAGCATGCGCAGCACGGCTTCGTTGGCGCCGCCGTGCAACGGCCCATACAGCGCCGCCGCCGCGCCCGCCATCGCCGAGTAGGGATCGACGTGCGAGCTGCCGATGCCGCGCATCGCGCTCGTGCTGCAGTTCTGCTCGTGATCGGCGTGCAGGATGAACAGCACGTCCAGCGCGCGCTCGAGGATCCGGTTTGCCTGATACTTCAGCTCGGTCATCTTGAACAGCATGTTCAGGAAGTTGCCGGTGAAGCTCAGATCGTTGTCCGGGTAGACGTAGGGACGGCCGATGCTGTGGCGATAGGCGTAGGCCGCGATTGTCGGCACCTTGGCAATGAGCCGGTGGATCTGCTTCTTGCGTGATTGCTCGTCGAAGATCTTCTTGGCGTCGGGATAAAAGGTGGAGAACGCGCCGACGGTGCTCAGGAAGACGCTCATCGGATGCGCGTCGTACTGGAAACCCTCCATCAGCTTCTTGATGTTCTCGTGCAGCATGGTGTGGAACGTGATCTGCTTCGTCCACTCCTTGAGCTGCGCTTCGGTCGGCAGTTCACCAAAGATGATCAGATAGGCGGTCTCGAGATATGTGGATCGCTCGGCCAGCTGCTCGATCGGATAACCGCGGTACTCGAGGATTCCCTTGTCACCGTCGATAAACGTGATGCGGCTGCGGCACGCCGCCGTATTCATGAACGCCGGATCGTAAGTGACGAGGCCGCCATCGTCGTTGAGCCCTTTGATCTGCCGCAGGTCGGTCGAGCGGATCGCGCCGTCGGCGATCGGAATCTCGTACGTTTTGCCGGTGCGGTTGTCGGTAATGGTGAGCGTATCGGCCATAACAAGGAATTCAGCGGTCCTGGTTGGTATCGGCGGACGGAACGGGCTCGCCGGCGATGCGGTATGTGCCTTCAGCCCACCGCGCCAGGTCCTCGTTACGACAACGCTCGCTGCAGAACGGCCGCCAGCGTGGATCGACGGGTTGCTTGCGGCACAGGACGCAGACCGGAGCCTCGCCCATCCGATCCATTCTAATCAACTCAATTCCCAACTCCCAAGTTTCAACGGTGGGGAATTGGCCGGTACCGGGATTGGTCGTGGCTGTTACGTCGATCGCTGCACCGCCGTCGAGCGTGATTTTGTGGACGAGTCTCGGCGACGAGTCGTCCGGCGTGTGCCGTCCGTTTGGCCGGCGGGAGGCGACGCTGATAACGTGTCGGGCGCGGTGTCTGGCTGTTGCAGCTGCATGCGCACGACCCTACCGGCCGCGCGCGCGAACGGCTCCGTATGGCGCGTTGCGGCCCACAGCTCGAGCTCGGCATCGCCGCGCGCCCGCAACTGCACGACGAGGTTGCCGTCGCTCTCGTGCAGTTCCACCGCCGAGATGACCTGCGCGTGGCTGCGATCGAGGCTTTCGGCGACGCGAAGAATCGCCGACAGCGTCCTCACCGCGCGACGCAGTGGTGCCGTCAATTCGGCAAACTCGATGTGCGTCTTGCGCGGAACGCCGCGGCGGTGGTACCGCGCGACCAGGGCGATGACCTCGGTTTCCGCCGGCTCGAAGCCGCGCAGATCGCCGTTCTTGATCAGGTAATAGGAGTGGCGGTGATGGCGCGCAAAGCTGATATGGGAGCCAATGTCGTGCAACAGGGCAGCGAATTCGAGCCACTCGCGCTCGCGATCCGACAGACCGTGGATGTGGCGCGTCTGATCGAACAGCGCCAGCGACAACCTGACCACGTGCTCGGCGTGCGGACGATCGTACTGGCAGCGCTCGGCGAGCTCCACCGTGCTGCGGCGCCGCACATCGGGAATCGAATCGATCTGCGCGATCTCGCGGCGATGCGTGCGGATGTATTCGAGGACGAGTCCCTCGCGCAGCGCCAGGTCACAGAGCGTGATTTCTTCGGCGCCGAGGCGTCGCAGCAGCGTGTCGACGAGGATCGCGCCGGCAACGACGAGGTCGGCGCGCCGGGGATCGAGTCCCGGCATGGCCAGCCGCTGTTCCAGATCGATCCCGATGACCTCCTTCCGCAGGCGATGAATCTGTTTGGCAGGTACCCGCAGATTGCGCAGCTCACTCGGACTGACACCCTTGGCGAGCGTCGAAGCGACGGCGCCGACGCTCAGGATGGTGCCGGAGGTGCCGATGACACGATCGAACGAGGCGGCGGCGATCTGATCGCAGAAGCGGCCGACCTCGCCGATGATGTGCTGCAGCAGTTTGCGCTCGTCGCGCGCCGACAACGGGTCGCTCCGTACGAAGCGTTCGGTCAGGCGGATGACACCGACCTTGAAGCTGCGCGCCATCTGAATGGTGGTCGCCGTGCCGAGCGTCAGCTCCACGCTGCCGCCGCCGACGTCGATCACGCACGCGCGTCCGCCGCCCACGTCCACCCCATAAACGGCGGCCTGGTGGATCAGCCGCGCCTCTTCGGGACCGGTGATCACGCGGGGGCGAATGCCGGTTTCGTGATGTACGCGCGTGAGGAACTCGCCGCCGTTGCGTGCCTCCCGCGTGGCGCTGGTGGCGACGGCGATGATCTGTTCGACGCCGTGCGATTCGGCAATCCGGCGAAAGCGGGACAGTGCCTGAAGCGCGGCGGTCATCGCCTCTTCGGTCAACGCGCGCCCGTCGAGTCCGCCGGCACCGAGCCGGACCATCGCCTTCTCGCGGTCGATCACTTCGAAGGAAAGGTCGGCGCGAACGCGGACCACAATCATGTGGATGGAGTGGGTGCCGATATCGATGGCGGCGATTTGCATCCGGAGCGTGTCTCCGCGTCGTGACGAGTATAGTACGAGGATGCTTGCGGACCTGGTCATCCGGCAACGTCTGAGCGCGCTGGCGAAAGCTCTGCCCGCCGCGGCACAGGGCAATCCCGTGGCTATTCATCAGGCACGGGTGGCGACGCGGCGGCTGCGGGAAGCGCTCACGTTGACGCGCGGACGCGCGAGCCGCAACGTGCGCGTCGCCGTCCGGCGCCTCACGCGTGCCCTCGGACCGATACGCGAGCTGGACGTGACGCTCGACTTGGTGGCCCGGATGGTGGCGGAGGACCGTGTCTCGCCGGAAGCGGCCACCGTCGTGCGGGAGGCGGTTCGCGAGGAGCGGCGGCACCTCACCGCCACGCTGACACGGCGGCTCGAGCGCTGCAATGTCGACAAGCTGCGGCGGAAGGCCATTGCCGCCTCGCATCACCGGATTGACGTGCGCCACGGCGACCCGACGCGTGTCGCCGACGCGAGATATCGCGCAGCCAGGCGTGCGCAGGCGCTGCGCGAGGCAATCGAGCAGGCTGCCGCCATTTACCTGCCGCATCGGTTGCACGAGGTTCGAATCGCGCTGAAGAAGCTGCGCTACGGCCTCGAGATCGTGCGTGAGCTCAGTCGGTCGCGCGCGCAGGTCACGCTCACGCGGCTCAAGGCGGCCCAGGATCTCCTCGGCCGGATGCATGATCTGGAAATGCTGATTGCACGCACGCGCGCCGTGCAGGCGTCTCCACGCGGACCCGATCTCAACGTTTCCGCCGAGCTCGATCGATTCGTCCGCCACGTCGAAACCGAGTGCCGGCGCCTGCACGGTCATTACATCGCCATGCGACAGGAGCTGCTGCGTATCTGCGATCGCGTCGTCGCTGCCAGCGAGCAACCATCGCGTGAACGCCGAAGGACGCGAGCGGCATGACAACCGGACCCTGTGAGGTGTACCTGGTGCGTCACGCCATCGCCGCCGAACGCGGCGACGAGTGGCCGGATGACACCAAGCGGCCGCTTACCGAGCGTGGCATCCAGCGATTCAAAGAGGCCGCCGGGGGCCTGAAAGGGCTCGAGGTGCGCGTCGATGAGATCTTTACCAGTCCGCTGGTGCGCGCCAGGCAGACGGCGGATCTGCTTGCGGCCGCTTTACAGCCTCGACCATCGGTGAAACTGTTGTCCGAGCTGGCGCCCGGGCACTCCCCGTCCGCAGTGATGGCGCAGCTGGCAAAGGTTGCCAAGCGCCGGCGCCTCGCGCTGGTCGGTCATGAGCCGGATTTGGGTGAGCTGGCCGCACATCTGATTGGCGGGAAACGATCGCTGCCATTCCGAAAGGGCGGCGTGTGCCGCATCGACCTCGCCGGGCTGTCATCGACACGCGCCGGCTCGCTCATCTGGTTCATTCCACCGCGAGTGCTCCGAAAGCTCGCCGATTGAACGTCGCGGTCATCATCAACCCGATCTCCGGGACGGGAGGACGCCTCGACGTGGCGCGCCGGCGAGCTGAGCTCGCCAGCGCGCTCGTGCACGAGCGTGGCATCGCCGCCGAGGTGTACCTGACTGAACGTCCCGGCCACGCCCGCGAGCTGGCCGCCGCCGCCGTTGCACGCGGAGTGAAGACGCTGGTCGCGTGGGGTGGCGACGGCACGGTCAGCGACATCGCCTCCGTGGTTGCATTTCGGGACTGCGCGCTCGGGATCATCCCGGTTGGATCCGGCAACGGGCTCGCGCGCGAGCTTGGGATTCCGCTGCGACCCGAAGCCGCCTTCGCCGTCGCGCTCGATGGCGGCGAGCGGGTGATCGACTGCGGCGAAATCGATGGCCGCCTCTTCTTCAACATCGCCGGCTTCGGCCTCGATGCGCGTGTCTCGCACCAGTTCGCGGCCGGCGGTCTGGTGCGCCGCGGCTTTCGTCGCTACATCGAAATCACCGCGCGCGAGCTGTTCGCCTTCGAGCCCGACGACCACACGATTGTGGCCGACAACACCACCCTGCGGGAAAAGACAATCGTCGTGGCGGTGGCCAACGGGCGGCAATATGGCAACGGCGCCCTGATTGCGCCCGCCGCGCGGCTCGATGACGGAAAGCTCGATGTGGTGGTGATCGCAGCGCGACATCCAGTGGTCGCACTGCTGCAGACACCGATGATCTTTGCCGGCCAGGTGGCGCGCCTCCCCGGCGTGACGACCGTCAAGACCACCAGCGTGGAGATCACATCCGGTCGAATGGTCCTGTATCACCTGGATGGTGAGCCGTACGTCGGGCCGGCGTTGGTAAAGGCGCGTGTCCATCCCCGCGCGTTGCGCGTCCGCGTGCCACACGAAGAACACACGTCTTTGTGGTCTTAGTGGCCGGCGAGCACGCGTCGGAGTTCGGTGACCAGCGCTTCGGGTGGACAGGGCTTGGGGACGAACCAGTCGCAGCCGGCGTTGGTGGCACGTTGCAGCTCGCCGGATCCGTCGTGGGCGGTGAGCGCGACGATCGGGATATGAGCCGTGCGGCCGTCGCTCTTCAGACGCCGCGTGGCTTCCCATCCATCGACGATAGGAAGGCTCAGATCCATGAGCACCACGTCCGGCGCGTGCGACGCGGTGTGCGCGATCGCGTCGGCGCCGTTGGCGGCTTCGATGACGTCGAATCCCGACAACGAGAGCTCCTGCACATACAGTTGCCGCAGCTCATGTTGATCCTCGACGATCAAAATCAGGGGGCGATCGCGCTCGCCGGCGAAGGGCCGCGCCTCATCCAGCGGGTGCATCTGGCAATTATCACACGCAGGTAAACAACCCGGCCGCTCTGGTAGTATCGCGTCCACATGACCAATCTCGGCGAAACCGCGAGGCCCGCAGCCGGCCTCGAGGTGCCCCGGCGCTGGCTGTCAGCGCTCCTGCTGTTGTTCATCGGGTCTGGCTGCGCGGCCCTTATCTACGAAGTCGTCTGGTTTCAACTCCTCCAGCTGTCGATCGGATCGTCGGCCGTCTCGCTCGGTGTGCTGCTTGGCATCTTCATGGGCGGCATGTGCGTCGGCAGCATCCTGCTGCCGAAGTACATCCGCGCCGATCAACATCCGCTCCGCGTGTACGCGTGGCTCGAGCTCGGCATCGGCGCCTGTGGTCTCCTCGTTCTCTACCTGGTCCCGATCGTCGGCGACTTCTACACGCGGATCGCCGGATCGGGACCGATCAATGTGGTTCTCCGCGCCCTTGTCGCGGGACTGTTCCTGATTCCGCCGACGCTGCTGATGGGCGCGACGCTACCGGCGATCGCCCGCTGGGTCGAGACGACGCCGAAAGGCGTGTCGTGGCTCGGGTTCTTCTATGGCGGCAATCTGGTGGGAGCGGTCGCCGGGAGCCTGCTTGCCGGCTTCTACCTGCTGCGTGTCTACGACATGCCGACCGCGACGCTGGTCGCGGTCGCGCTCAATGTCATCGTCGCGCTGCTTGCGCTGCTCATCGCCTCGCGGACGCCGCACAGTGCGCCGATCGCGGCGGAGCCTGCGTCACTGCCATTCACCCGCGACGAAGAAACGCGCCTCATCTACCTGTCGATCGCTCTTTCCGGTCTCACTGCGCTCGGCTCCGAAGTGATCTGGACGCGGCTGCTGTCGCTGCTCTTTGGCGCGACCACCTACACCTTCTCGCTGATTCTGGCTGTGTTCCTGGTCGGGCTCGGCATCGGCAGCACGGTTGGATCCGCGATCGGGCGTCGTCACATCGATGCGCGCGTCGCGTTGGGCCGCTGTCAGCTCCTGCTGTGTGTGGCGCTCGGCTGGGCCGCATACGCGACGTGTGCATCGATGCCGTTCTGGCCGATCAATCCCTCGATTTCGACCAATATGTTCTTCAACTTCCAGCTCGATCTCGCGCGGGCGTTCTGGGTGATGCTCCCCGGCGCCATCCTCTGGGGCGCCAGCTTCCCACTGGCGCTGGCAGCCGTCGCGACGCCGGGACAGGACCCGGCCCGCCTGGTGGGCGGCGTTTATGCCGCGAACACCGTCGGCGCGATCGTCGGGGCATTGGTCACCAGTCTGGTATTGATTGCCACCGTCGGCACGCAGACGTCCGAGCAGATCCTCATCGGGATTGCCGCGCTGTCCGGACTCTTGATGCTCGCGCCGACCATCCCCTCATCAACGGGCGCAGCGGTGTTCATCATCCTGGTGGCATTTTCCGCGGGCCTGATCGCGCGCATGGTACCGCCGCTGCCGGGCATTCTCGTCGCCTATGGCCGTTACACGGCGACATGGGTCCAGCCGGATCCGACAGGCGGTCTGCACCCGGTGGGACAAAACGAAGTGATCTACATGGGCGAGGGCATCATGGCGTCGGTGGCGGTGTCCCGCACTCCGGCCGGCGTGCTCAATTACCACAATGCCGGCAAGGTCCAGGCGTCGAGCGAGCCGCAGGACATGCGCCTGCAGCGCATGCTCGGTCACATCACCACGCTCGTGCCGGACACGCCGACCAAGGTCCTCGTCATCGGCTGCGGCGCCGGCGTCACTGCCGGAGCGGTGTCCGTCGATCCGATGGTCAAGGACCAGACGATTGCCGAGATCGAGCCGCTGGTCCCGCGCGTCGTCTCTGAGCACTTCGCCAAGTACAACTTCGACGTGGTGCGCAATCCCAAGGTCAAGGTCCATCTCGACGATGCGCGACATTACCTGTTGACGACAGGGGAGAAGTTCGACGCGATCACGTCGGACCCGCTCGATCCCTGGGTGCGTGGCGCCGCCACGCTCTACACGCGAGAATTCTTCAACGTCGCCAAGAGCCATCTCAATCCTGGCGGCGTCGTCACGTTGTTCGTGCAGCTCTACGAGAGCAATCAAGAGGCCGTGAAGAGCGAGATCGCAACGTTCCTCGACGCGTTTCCGCAAGGCGCCGTCTTCGCCAATACCGCCAACGGGCAGGGATACGACCTGGTGCTCTTCGGTCAGCTCGGCGGCGGCAAGATCGACGTTGACGCCGTGCAGAAGCGGCTGAGCGATCCCGTAAACGAACCGATTGCGAGCTCGTTGCGCGAAATCGGGATCTATTCCGCGGTGGATCTGTTCGGGACTTACGCGGGCCGCAAGTCGGATATGGCGAACTGGCTGAAGAACGCGTCGATCAATACCGACCGCAATCTTCGGCTGCAGTATCTGGCCGGGCTCGGCCTGAACCTCTATCGCAGCGACGCCATCTACCGCGCGATGATCAAGGAGAGCCGCTATCCGGATGATCTGTTCGAGGGATCGGCGGAGACGCTGCAGGCGCTGCGCATGCGGATTCAGCAGTCGCTCGGCGGCCAGCCTCAGTTTTAGATACCGGTCAACTCTCCCAACTCCCAACCTCCAACTGCCACGGGGGCGGCGCCGCAAGGCGTCCCTACGAAGGAACGCCGATGGAACTCCGGAACGTTCGCGTCCGCGCGTCGGGAGTTGGAATCAGCGTGAGAGAGTTGGGAGTTGATGGTGTTTACACCACAGAGCCTGGCGGAATGACGGCTCCCTTCGGCACGACGATGATGCCGCCGCGGATGTAGTAGGTGCCTTCGTCCGCTTCCTGCACGTTGGCTTCGTTCACCAGCCGCGTCCCGTCGCCGATGCGCGCGTTCTTGTCGATGATGGTGCGGTGCATAACGACGTTGCGGCCGATGCCGAGCGCGGGGATGCCGCGTGGCGCCGCACCGTCTTCATAGACGTCGGCGCCGAGCAGCACCGACTCGGTGATGCGCGAGCCGGAATTGACGTGCGTGCGGATGCCGATGATCGAGTCGGTGATCTCGGCGCGATCGAGATAGCATCCATCTGCCACGATCGAGTTGCGGACGCGACAGTCGGTCAGGCGCGAGCCGGGCAGATGCCGCAGGTGCGTGTAGATCGGACGCACGGGATCCCAGAACCGAAACGGCGCGGCGGGACGCCCGAGCATGACGTTGGCATCGTAGAACGATTCGATCGTGCCGACGTCGGCCCAATAGCCGCGATACAGATAGGGCTTGACCACGAAGTTGCCGAGCGCTCCAGGAATCAGCTCGCGTCCGAAATCAAGGCCGGCCTCGCGTTCGAGCATCTGCAGCAGGATGGCGCGCGAGAAGATGTACACCCCCATCGAGGCCATGAACGGCAACTCGTCGTTGTGCTCGGCGAAGGTCGCGCCAGGCGGAATGCTGCGGCCGATCTCGGTGAGGCGCGGCGGCTTCGGTTTCTCCTCGAACGCGACGATCTGACCGTCGCGTTCGAACCGGAAGATCCCCATCTGCGTTGCGGTCTCCGCGTCGACCGGTTGCGCGGCGATGGTGATGTCCGCCTTCTGCGCCTTGTGCGCGTCCACCAGCTCGCAGTAGTCCATTCGATAAAGATGATCGCCGGCGAGAATCAAGTAATAGTCCGCTTCCTGCTGCGTGAAGTGTCGAGCGGCTTGTCGCACGGCGTCGGCCGTGCCCTGATACCAGTTCGGATTGTCGGGCGTCTGCTCGGCCGCGAGGATCTCCACGAAACCGCCGCAGAAGCGATCGAGGCGATACGTGTTCGAGATGTGCCGGTTGAGCGAGGCCGAGTTGAACTGCGTCAGCACGTAGATGCGCCGGATGTCGGCGTGCAGGCAGCCGCTGATCGGGACGTCAATCAGCCGGTACTTCCCGCCAATGGGAACGGCCGGCTTCGATCGCGTTGCGGTCAGCGGAAACAGTCGGGCGCCCTGACCGCCGCCGAGAATGATCGCCAGCGTATCGTTGGTCATCCACATAGGCACTCGTGCAAATCGGACGCCTTGAGACGAGGTAGCTCGGTAGCTCAGGCAGCGGTCGCGATCAGTTTCTCGAGCACGTCAGGGTCGGCCGGTTTGGTCAGATGATGGTCGAAGCCGGCATCGCGTGCGCGCGCCTTGTCCTCGTCCTGACCCCAGCCGCTGAGCGCGATCAGCACGACGCGTTGGTCGAGCAACGCGCGGAGATGCCGCGCCGCCTCGAACCCATCCATGCGCGGCATGCCGAGATCGATCAGCGCGACTTCGGGCTCGAAATCCTGCGCGACCGCGAGCGCCTGCGTACCGTCTGCGGCGACGCGAACGGCATGCCCCATTGATTCGACCATCAGCCGCAGCATCTCGGCCGCATCGGGGAGGTCCTCGGCGATCAGCACCCGCAGCCCGCGCACCGGCCCGGGCGGCGGTTCCGGCGGTCGTTCTGTCTTGCGGCGCTCGCCAGCCAGCGGCAGGCGCGTCAGGAACGTGGTCCCCGTTGGTCCGCTCTGCACCTCGATCGCGCCGCCGTGCAACTCGACGAGTCGTTTGGCGAGCGACAGGCCGATCCCCAGACCGCCGCGCGCACGCTCGGCCTTGTAGTCCGCCTGCATGAACATGTCGAAGATGCGTGGGAGCAGTTCCGCGGGAATTCCAATTCCTGTGTCGCTGACTGCGACTGTCACCAGGTCGCGATCGACCTCGACGCGAACGCCGATGACGCCGCCGCGATCGGTGTACTTCGCGGCGTTGTTCAACAGATTGGCAAATGCCTGGCTCAATCGCGTCAGGTCGGCGTGCACCCACACCGGTTGCTGCGGCAGTGCGACATCCAACGCATGACCTGCGGCATCGATGAGCGGGTGCGTGGTCTCGATCGCGCTGGCGAGCGCCTCGCGGATGTCGATCCGATCGCGGCGCAGCTCGATGCGGTTGCGCGTGATGCGCGACACATCGAGCAGATCGTCGGTCAGACGGACCAGCTGGTGGAGCTGCCGCTCCATCACGGTACGGGCGCGCTGCATCAGCGTCACGTCGGTCGGTGAGCGGCGCATCAACTCGAGCGCATGACGAATCGGCGCCAGCGGGTTCCGCAGCTCGTGCGACAGTGTCGCCAGGAATTCGTTCTTACGCTGGTCTGCTTCGCGCAGTACGTCTTCGGTGTACTTGCGAGCCGTGAAATCGATGACGACGCTGACGCAGCCAATCACGGTGCCGGCAGCGTCATAGAGCGGCTCCACGTCGTTCTGCACGTGGAGGACGGTCCCGTCACGCCGCACGATTTCGATGTCGTTGCGCACGTGCATCCGGTGAGCGATGGCGAACTGCATTGGCAGCTCGGTGGCGGGAATATCTTCGCCATCACGCTGGATGCGATAGAACGGCTCCTGCCCTTCGGGCGGCGTCATCGAGATGTTCGCATCCGGAGGCAGCCCGAGGAGTGTCAGCAGCGCCGTGTTGCCCGAAATGTATCGGCACTGTGGGTCGTGTGCAATCGCGATCGGAATCGGCGCGCGATCGATGAGTGTTTTGAGGATCGCCAGGCGATTGCGTACATCGTCGACGGTCGCGTCGGCCGGCGGGTGAAAGAGCGAGAAGGTGGAATCCACGGAAGCCACCACCCAGCGGTAGCGGCGATTATGCTCCAAATCGCTCGGGGAGTTGCCGGCGCATCTGGCGATAGAGTTCCAGCGCGTCGCGAATCGTCCGCACGGCTTGCTCGGGCCCGAGCAGCGCCTCGACCCGAACCGCTTTTTGTTCGAGCGCTTTATAGTCTTCGAAGAACCGCTGCAGCTCGCGCATCACATGTGCCGGCAGCTGGTCCTTGTCCGTGAACTCCGCGAAGGCGGGGTCGTGGACGCTGACGGCGACGATCTTGTCGTCCACGCCTTTCTCGTCGCGCATCCTGACGGTGCCGATCGCGCGCGCTTCGACGATCGTCAACGGGAACACCGGTTCCTGTCCGAGCACGAGCACATCGAGCGGGTCGCCATCGTCACAGTAGGTCCGCGGAATGAAGCCATAGTCCGCAGGGTAGTGCACGGCGCTGTACAGCACACGGTCCAGACGCAGCAGGCCCGTCCCTTTATCGAGCTCGTATTTGTTCTTGCTCCACTTCGGGATTTCGATGACGACGGGAAACGCAGACTCGATCTTCGCTTCGTCGATCTCGCAATCGTGCCACGGATGCATGCCGGCCAGTGTACTTCGCCGATCACCACGACGGTCGACGGAGGCACGGGGTTTCCTTTTCCGCGGCGGTAGCTCGATTTGTGGGATTTTAAGGGACGCTCCGTGTGTTCGTGCCTCCGTGGTTCGTCACGGGTTGACGGCATGGCGATGCCTACCGGCGGGCACGTAGAGCTCGAATTCGCGGTCGGCAGCGACCCGCTCGAGCGCGAACGCGCCGATGGCGGTCTCGCGCAGTTCGTCGGACGCGCGCGCGCGGTCGATGACGACGAAGCCGATGTTGTTGGAGTGTATGAACTCGGCGGCGTTCTGCAGCAACGCGTCGCGCTCGCTGGCGGTCACGGTGCGGTTCTCGCTCAGGATCATCAACGCGCCGATCGCGGCGTTGGCGCGCATCTCGGCGATATGCTGCGACGCGACACGCGACAGGTATCCGCCCATAATCGTCTTGCCGTGCGCGGTTTGAAAGAACTGCGTGCGCGCGGTGAAGTTGCCGATGCTGGATGTGCCGTCTCTCACGCCAAACGGCAGCTCGAGGAGGGTTACGTCCGACGGTGCCTCGGCCACGCGCTTGTAGATTGTCGGTACCTCCGCCGAGTGCAGCACGAGTGGGCCGGGATACAACTCGAACGCGAGCAGTGCGCCGGCGACGAGCAACATGCGGCGGCGAGAGCTCGGGCGCGTACGCCCGTACCATTCGAGCGCGGAGGCAAACAGGATGGCGAGACCAAGCATCATCACCGCCGCGAACCGCGTCGGCGTTCGCGCGAGCCCGATGATCGGCGCATAGCGGACGAGCGCCCATGGACCGGGGATGCTCGTATTGAACGTCGCCACGCGGACGAACGGACCCAGCGCCAGCAGCGCGAACGCGACCGTCAACGTGATCCACACACGTGACGGGCGCCAGCCTCTGCGCCACATCATCACCAGCGTGGCGAGCAGCACGATCGGCACCGACGCCACGTTTTCCAGATATCCATTCGGCAACGCTGCGACCCACGTCTTCAGAGCCGCGGGAGCGAGTACGTGATTCGGATTGGGCAGCAGCAGCGCGAGCACGTCGACGCCGGGCGGACTGCTGCGCCAGTAGATGTGCGGCGTATCGAATCGCCCGTCTGCGATCCTGACGCCCACCGCGTACAGCACCGGCGAGAGGAGCACCGCTGCCATGATGCCGGTCACCGCCGTAAGCCTGACGAAGCGCCACAATTCAACGCGCGTGACCGGCACGAGTGACGTCCGGTAGTGCCACGCCGCGCGGAGCAGCGTCAGAATGGTCAGCACCAGCATCGGCGTGTACAACGACCGCATCCGTGCGGGCCGCCCCAGGAACTCGAACGCGAATCCGCCGCGGACCAGGATGGCGATGACGAGTCCCGTCACCGACAGAATCAGTACATCCAGTGCCCAGCGGACCGCGCGCGCCGTTGGCTGCGCGCTCCGATGGATCGTCACGATGCGCGCGACCACGAACACCAGCGCGATGAGCAGGCAGTAAATCGCGTAGTAGACGTCGCAGCTCGCGGCCCACCATACCGTGATGCCCAGCGCCAGCGCGTCGCGCACGCGTTGCCGCTCGGCGGCCAGGTTGAGCAGCAGCAGGAACATCGGCAGCGGTGCCGCCGCCGCCACGCTGAAATGACCCATGCCGCGCGTGACCAGCAACGGACTCCACGTGAACGCCAACCCGGCCAGCCATGACTCCGGAATGCGCGCGGTGACGCGATACGCAAGCAGGAATGTCGCGTAGGCGGTCACGACGACCATGATCAGGTAAACGAGATTGAAGGTGGTGACCACGCCGAGGAGGCGGATCAGTGGCAGCGCGAGCAGGTTCTGAAAGGTCGTGTAGTTGTGGAGGCTCAGGTTGGCGACGTGCCCAGGACCGAAGATCGTGTCGGTGAAGTACGGCAGGCTGCGATGGTCGAGCAGCTCGTGCTGGAACACCCACTGGTTCCACACGTACACACCAGTGTCGCCGGTGACGGGCCCGGTGAAATGCGTTCCCAGGTGCGCGGCGAGCGGCCACGTGAACGACACCGCAACGGCCGCGTAGGTCGCCAGAACGCCGAAACGGACCCGGTACACGCTGACCATGCTGGGGGAGTGCGGATCCGCCGCAGCCTACGTGAGAGGGCTGGTCAGGTCAATAGGTTCCAGTTTCCTGACCCCGCAGCCTACACCCTGGTCGGCGGATGATGGCGGACGTCCTGTGCCGACACCATGAAGATCACATCCTCGGCGATATTCGTCGCATGATCGCCGATACGTTCCAGATGTCGTGACACGAGAATCAAATCGAGCGATGGCTGGATCGTGGCGGGATCCTGCAGCATGTAGGTCAGCAGCTCGCGGAACACCTGCGTTTTCAGCGCATCGAGCTCGTCGTCGCAATTGAGCACCGCGCGCGCCAGGTCGATATCACGCCTGACGTAGGCGTCCAGGGCGTCGCGCAGCATCGATTGTGCAACGGTCCCCATGCGTGGAATGTCGATCAGCTGCTTCACCGGCGGATGGTCCACGTATCGGCGCGCCGCTTCGGCGATGTTCACTGCCAGGTCGCCGACCCGTTCGAGATCGCTGTTGATCTTCACCGCCGCCACGATGGCGCGAAGATCGGTGGCCATCGGCTGGTACAGCGCCAGCAGCCGGAAGCAGCGGTCGTCGATTTCCACGTGCAGCTGATTGAGCGGCTCGTCGCCGCCGATGATGCGATCGATCATCGTCACGTCGCGCGTCATCAATCCCTGGACCGCGACACGAACCCGCTCTTCGGCGAGGCCGCCCATCTCGAGCAGCCGCGCCTGCATCGTCTCCAGTTCCTCCTGAAAGTGACGAACGGGTCGATCCATCAGCCGAATCTCCCGGTGACGTAATCCTCGGTCAGCTTTTCCGAGGGTGCGGTGAAGATCCGGTCGGTGCGGTCGTATTCGACCAGCTTTCCCAGCCAGAAGAAGGCAGTCCGATCCGACACTCGCGCCGCCTGCTGCATGTTGTGGGTCACAATCACCAGGGTGTACGAGCTCTTCAAGCTGTACACCAGTTCTTCGATGCGTTGCGTCGCGATCGGATCCAGCGCCGAAGCGGGCTCGTCCATGAGGAGCACATCCGGTCTGATCGCCAGCGCCCGCGCGATGCACAGACGCTGCTGCTGGCCTCCCGATAGTGCCAGCGCGGACGTGTGCAGTCGATCCTTTACTTCGGTCCAAAGCGCCGCCTGCTTTAGACTTTCTTCGACGCGGGCTGCAAGGTCCGAGCGGTTCTTGGCCATGCCGTTGATCCGCAGGCCATAGGCGACGTTCTCGAAGATCGACTTTGGAAACGGGTTCGACTTCTGGAAGACCATGCCGACACGGCGTCTGAGCTGTACGACATCGACGCCAGGCGCATAGATGTCTTCGCCGTCAATCAGGGCCTTGCCTTCGACGCGGATGGCGGGGATCACGTCGTTCATCCGGTTCAGCGTCCGCAGGAACGTACTCTTGCCGCACCCCGATGGCCCAATAAATGCCGTCACCACATTCGGGTAGATCTGCAGCGTGATGTCCTGCAGCGCCCGCGTCGCGCCATAGTAGAAGGACAGCTGCTTGACGTCGATCTTCGGACGGAGAGTGGCTGCCTCGGGCCCTGGGTCGCGGGCCGCCGGCGCCAGTGGACTGACGAGCGGTGGATTCATGATGGCGCTATCCACGCAGCCTTTGCACGCGCGCGGTGACGACTCGCGCGACGAGCGAGCACACCAGCACGAAGCTGACCAGGACGAGCGCACCGGCCCAGGCCTGACGATGCCAGTCTTCGTAGGGGGAAATCGCGTAGGTGAAAATCTGGACCGTCATCGACGCGATCGGCTGACGCAGATCGGTCGAGAAAAAACGGTTGTTGAAGGCGGTGAAGAGCAGCGGCGCCGTCTCGCCGGCGATGCGCGCGAGCGCAAGGACGACGCCGGTGATGATGCCGGGCAGCGCCGCCGGCACAATCACGCTGAACACCGCTCGCGCGCGCGTCGCGCCGAGCGCCAGCGCACCTTCGCGCAGCGCGCCGGGAACCAGGAGCAGCAGTTCCTCCGTCGTCCTGGCGATGATCGGAATCATCATCACGCCAAGCGCAAGCCCGCCGGCCATGGCGCTGAACTGGCGGAACGGCAGCACCGCCACTGCGTATGCGAAGATGCCGATCACGATCGACGGCACGCCGTTGAGCGTGTCCGCCGCAAATCGTGTCGCCGTGGCCAGCCGCGTGCCTCTGTACTCGGACATGTAGATACCGCTGATGACGCCGATCGGAATTGCGATGAGTGCCGCCACCCCGGTGAGCACGAAGGTCCCGACGAGCGCATTCAGCATCCCACCGCCCGACTCCCCAACGGGCCGCGGCAGCTGCGTGAAGAAGGCGACGTTCAATGCCTGCAGCCCCTGGCTGACGACGAAGAATAGAATCATCGCGAGCGGGATCAGCGCCAGCAGAACCGCCGCCGCACAGGCAGCGACGAAAACGGCGGAGACGAACCGCCGCCGCACGTCGCGGGTCATACCGTGGCCGCGGCCGGCGACGTGGGCGCGACGGCGGGAGCCGCGGAGCGGCTCATCGCCCAGATCAGCAGGCGCGACCCCGCATTGACGATGAGCGTGATGATGAAGAGCACGAGTCCGATTTCCACCAGCGCGTGCAGGTAGAGCTCGTCGGTTGCTTCGGTGAACTCGTTGGCGATCACCGCCGCCATCGTGTACTGCGGCGCAAAGAGCGAGGCGGAGATCTGCGGATTATTGCCCACCACCATCGTGACCGCCATCGTCTCGCCCAGGGCACGCCCGAAGCCGAGCATGATCGCGCCGACGATGCCGGTGCGTGCGAAGAAGAGCGCCGATCGGATCGCTTCGAATCGCGTGGCGCCGAGCGCGTACGCCGCTTCACGCTGGGCAACGGGAACGGTCTTCAATACCTCGCGCGCGACGGCGGACGTGAACGGGATGATCATGACGGCGAGCACGAGCGCGGCCGACACCATGCCGACGCCGAGTGGAGGCCCCGAGAAGAGCGGCAGCGCTCTCAGCACCTCCGGCGTACTGGCTTCGAGTTGCCGTACGATCGGCACGAGGACGAAGATCGCCCACAGCCCATAGACGATCGACGGAATGGCGGCGAGCAGTTCGGTGAGAAAGACGAGCGGGGCGCGCAGTCGTTCGGGGCTGAGCTCGGAGATGAAGATCGCGATGCCGAGAGCGATCGGCGTCGAGATGAGCAGTGCCAGGACCGACGAGTAGAGCGTGCCCCAGATGAACGGCAGCGCGCCGAATTCGCCGGCCACCGGGTCCCACGTCGTCGTCACCCAGAACCGCAGACCGAATGCCCGAATCGACAGCACCGACTCACGCGCCAGCTCGACGCCGATGGCCGCAACGAGCACGACCAGCAGCACGGCGCAGGCGCCAATGAGGACTCGAAACAGCAGTTCGGTGCGCATCTAGGACGTTTTGATTCTCTCGAGCGCGTTGAGTTCCCGCTGCGCGAGGGTGTGCGGCAGCGGCGCGTACCCGAGCTCGGTGGCGAACTTCTGGCCGTCGGTGACCGCCCACTTGACGAAGTCGACCATCGCCCGCGCCTGCGCCCGGTCGATGGGCTCCTGGTACAGCAGCAGCCAGGTGAACGACGCGATCGGATAGGCGCCGGCGCCCGGCGCATTCGTAATTGACACCCTGAAGTCGTCGGGGACTGCGGCGCCTGCCGCAGCCTTGGTCACCGAATCGGGAGATGCCTTGATCGATTCGCCTGCCGCGTTCTGCACCGAGGCGAAGTCGATCTTGTTTTGCAAGGCGTAGATCAATTCCACATAGCCGATCGCACCGGGCGTCTGCGCCACCAGCCCGGCAACGCCTTCATTGCCCTTGCCGCCGACACCGACTGGCCAGTTCACCGAGGAGTTCACGCCGACCCTGGTCTTGAACTCCGGCGAGACCTTGGCCAGGTAATCGACCCAGATGAATGTCGTACCCGAACCGTCGGAACGATGCACGACGGCGATATCGGTCGCCGGTAGCTTGACGCCGGGATTCAGTGTGGCAATCGCCGGGTCATTCCACTTGGTGATCTTGCCCAGATACACGTCCGCGAGAAGCGGTCCGCTGAATTTCAGGTCCGCCGTCCCTTGCAGGTTGTACACGGGAACGACCGCACCGAGCACCGTCGGGAAGTGCAACACCGGCCCTGGCGCCGCCTTGAGCTGCTCGTCGCTCATCGACATGTCGGATGCGCCGAAGAACACGGTGCGGTTGGTCAGCTGACGCACGCCGCCGCCGGAACCGATCGACTGATAGTTGATCTCGATATTCGGGTGCTGCCGGTTGTACTCGGCGAACCATTTGGAGTAGATCGGATAGGGGAACGTCGCGCCGGCGCCGTTGATCTGCAGCTTGCCGCCGCCGGCGGTGCGCGTATTAGCCGTCTGCTGTTGCTGCTGGGGCGGGCCGCCGCCGCACGCGGTGAACAACAGCGCCGCCAGCGCACACGCCGGCCATAGGAGGTGTGCACTCATGAAACCCACGCTAGCCCCGCGGAATTTCGCGGTGGTTTCAGAGCGGTTAAATACATGTAACGCGCATCAGGCCAGGCCGAGCTCGCTCGCCCGCACGCTGAGCGCGACGGAAATGTGGGCGCGCAGCTGTGATTCGCTGACGTCGCGAAACACGCCGATCGTGGTCAGTCGCAGGTGACCGCGCACGCGGAGCAGCAGCTCGGCGTAACTGCTCCCGCCAGTGGTCGTCAGCGCCGCCACGGGGATGAACTCCTGATGCGCGCGCGTGGCCTCCTGCGCGACACGCATCACGTCGGTGAGTGTGAGACAACTGGTCAGGGCAGCGCCTCTTGGATGCGAGGTAAGCACACGGTCTGATGACGGCGATGTCGGCTGCCTAGTCACGGATCGGACGCGTGAGCCTGATGAAAATCACAGAGTTTGGTCTCGGCCGGTACCGCGCTGGAACCGGGCGTCTGAGCGATGATTCCACACACTTGGTCCAGTGGTATACGAACTCGCCGGTGACCTGACGCGACACTACGTCGACGTCGACCGCTCCGTGGTGGCGGACCGGTCCCGGCTCGCACACCGCGAGCGCGGCCGAAACGCGCAGAGCCTCAGATCTCTAACAGCCACATGTGACGGCGATGTAAACAGAACATGACAGCCGTGGAAGATGGCAGCTGTCCGAGTTCTGGCAACGTGTTTGGGTGTCAGGCCAAAAGGGAAGGCACACGGGTCGGAGACCCGTGTGCCTGCTGGGTGTTGATGACGCGACCGACCTAGCTGGCGAGTCTGATTGAACCGACGCCGCGCCGAACGTATCGGCCATCGGACGCACGCGAGAGGAACTTGGCCGCCACCAGCTTCGTCAGGGCGGCTTCGCACACATCGTCGTCCAGATTCCACAGGCGGCGCGCCTGCCAGTACGTCAGTTTCAGATCGGGCATCTCGCGGTATTCCATCTCGATGCGCGTCAACGCGTCATTCAGGTTCATGAGCGTCAGGATAGGCGAACGATGTGAACGGCATGTGACCGCATCGCTGCCGTCTGCGTAAATTCCGCACACTCGCAGGTCTGCCGCACCGACACGTTGTGGTCTGCGCCGAAGTCGATCATCGCGCGAGCGGCCGATCGAGGCGAATGATGATGAATTCATTCGGGTCCGGTTGACCAGGCGTACGGCCGCTGCTGAACGGGTAGTTGTTGTCGTTCAGGACGGCCAGCGTCGTGTTGCTCAACGGCAGCACGCTTTCGATCGTGGTGAACGGAAACCTGAAGGTCGATCCGAATCCGCCGACATTGGCAGGATCCTTCAGCTGCAGGAGATCGGCGACCTCCGTTTTCACCAGGAACCCGTCGGCGTCCACCTCGTCGAGATCGACGAGATAGATCTTCTTGAAGACCGCGGCGTTGCCTTCGAAATTATCGCGTTCGATCACGAGGAACGTCCGATCGGTGACGACGGTCATGTCGCCGATCGACTGCCCGGTCGCGGTCGATGCTTCGAGACGGTAGAACCATTGGCGTCCGGTGTACTGTCTGGTCGTCAGGTCGAATTGATTGATGATCAATCGCTGCCGGTCGGGGTCGGTCGTCAGTGGACCCTCGAGCAGCGGATAGAGCAGCTTGCCGTTGGGCGTAATCGCCATCCCCTCGAATCCCTTGCTCCGCGGCAGATTCGGTGTTGCGCTCCCCAGAAACGGATTCTGCGGCGACATGACGCCCGGCAGGGGATAGGGCGGATCGAGGACAACGCCGGTCCGATCGGTGTGAATCAGAAACGGTCCGAACTCGTCGCCGAACCACAACGTTCCGTCGTGCGCCTCACGCAGCGACTCGAGATCGAAATCGCCGCCCGTCAGGAGGCGACGCTCGCGAATGTCCGGGTCGACAGGAATGGCGGTTCCAGGGTAGACGGCCGCGTCCGCGACGATCGGGAAGTTGATGCGGCGGTTCGGGTCGCGGAGCTCGAGCATCGACTTCACCGCGATCGCCCCGCTCCCACCGGTCTTCGTTCTGAAGTCCGGTGAAATGCGGTACACGCGCAAGACGAAGTCAGGCGAGTTGTCCTTTGCCCCAAACCCGTTGTCGGGCATCGCCCAGAAGTCGCCGTTGGGCGCGCGCAACACTGCCGAGAAACCCTGCACCGGCTGCTTGTCGAGGAACGGTGGTACTCGACCGTTGGCCGGCGCGATCAGCTGACCGGACGTGGGCCCTGGCGCGAACGTGTCGGCCGGCAAGCGAGCAAACGCAATCAGTGTCTGCGCCTGCGCAGACGACGACAGGATGAGCAGCGAGTAGAGAAGCGACGAACAGAACACGGCAGCGGGCAATCGTTTCACGTCGAGTCCTCCTACCGCTACGTGTACTACCCGCGAATCACCTGCTCACGACACGCACGTGACTTCGCTGTGACGCGTTGCCACTCGGCTAGTCGCATCGATTTTTCGTCGCGGTCCTATCGTGATCAGACGTTCGTCACATCGCCCCACTAGCGTTGACCCGACCAATCGTTCTTCTCACGACACACAAGCGAGGATCAGATGGAAGGTACGCGCATCAATCGTGTGGCTCTGTGCGTCACGACCTTCGTCGGCGTGGCGGCGGCATCGATGTGGATGACATCAGGAGCGCGACTGTCGGGGCAGTACGGTGCCGGCGGCTCGCGGGCAATCGAGCTCAGTGCACCGGCGGGCGAACTGCCGGCGATGCGCGAAACTGTGATCGACGGGTACTCCGCCGCAGTCCTGCCGAACGGACGTCTGATCACGCCGGTTGGAACGGAGGTCAACGTCGATGCACCGAAGCCGTACGGCATGGCGCTGTCGCCCGATGGGCAGACGCTGGCAACGATCAACAGCGGCGCGTCGCGGTTCTCGATTTCGCTGATTCGCAGTCTCTCCAGCGCCATGCCGTCGGTGACGCGCGTGAACGTGAACGCGACCTTCATGGGCATCACCTTCTCCGCGGATGGCTCCCGCTTCTACGCGTCCGGCGGCGAGAACGGCAACATCTGGGTGGGCGACGCGGCCGCCGCGCGCATCATCGGGTCGGTCAACCTGAACGGACCGGCGCATCCGCTGCCCTCGCCGCTCACGGTCACGACCAACCCGCCGGGCCGATTCAAGGGCGCCTTCCCGGGACGCATGCGACTCGCGCCGAACGGCCGTTATCTGTATGTCGTCGATCAGGGCAGCTTCGGCGTCTTCGTGCTCGACACGACGAAGATCACCACCGGTGTCGATGGCTCCGGGCGCGTGCTCGAGCCGGACAACTTTGCCGCCGTCGTCGGGCGTGCGACGGCAGGACGGTATCCCTACGCTGTCGAGGCGACGGCAGATGGGGGCACGTTGCTGGTCGCAAACGTCGGCATCTTTCAGTACCGCCACCTGAGACCCGCGGTGCCGACCGGCGACCCGAACAAGGATTACCCGCTCGGATATCCTGGCGTCGGTTATCCAGAGGAGACCGAGACCGATCGGGCGATCAAGATCAAGAAGGTCGACCCACGGAACCTGCCCGCTTCCCTTCGCGATCCCGAGGGGATCCGCGTCGGCTACATCGATCAGGATCTCGACTATGTCGTCCCCGGGCTCGGAAGTCCGAACGCGCCGGAAGGCTCATCAGTCTATGCCTTCGATCTGTCGAACCCGGTGAGTCCGGCGCTCGTGCGGCGCACCAAAACAGGTCCGCTAATCGGTCAGGTGGAGCAGGGCATTCGCACTTACAGTGGCAGCCATCCGAATGCGATCGCGATCGGGCCCGATGCGATCTACGTCTCGAACGGCAACAACGACACCATTTCTATCGTTCAGCCCGGCAGCCTCCGCGAGCTGCGACGGGTCAGTCTGGCCGTACTCCACGGTGAGGACGCCAGGTTGAAAGGGCTGCAGCCGGTGGCGCTCGCGGTCAGCCCCGACGGGCGATACCTCTATGTCGCCGAAGCGGGCATTAACGCCGTTGCCGTACTTCATTTGCAGGGATTGGACGCGAAGGTAGTTGGACACATTCCGGTCGGCTGGTGGCCGAGCAGCGTGATCGTGAGCGCGGACGGCAGGTCTCTGTACGTCGCGAACGCGCGCGGTCGCGGGGCGGGTCCGTCGAACGATACGCCGCCAGACGATCTCGGTTCGCCGAAACACGCGACCATGGGGACCGTCAGCATCATTCCGGTTCCAACGGCCGAGCAATTGGCCGCGTGGACGGAACGGGTGCTCGCCAACAACGGCTTCGTACCTGGTGCGAGCGTCGCCGACGGCTCCAATCCGATTCCCAGCAAACCCGGTGTGGCGAGCCGGCAGATCAAGCACGTCATCTTCATCAACAAGGAGAACTCCACGCACGACCAGATGCTCGGCGACATCGTGGTGACCCGCCGCGGTGTGCCGGTGGAAGGCGAGCCGCGCTATTCGCTCGGATACGACGCGAGCCCGAATCACCACGAACTCGCGCTCCGCTTCGCCTTCAGCGACAACTTCTATCTGGAGCCTGCTGTGTCGTCGGACGGCCACCGCTGGCTGACCAACTCGTATACGACGGAGTTCGAGGAGACACATTGGCCGGCGTCGTACGGCGGCCAGCGGCGCGATGCGGGCGACGATCCAAACGTGTTCGGTCCGTATCCGGGCCGCCTCGGATTCACCGATGCCAACGGCTCGCCCGACCCGCACGACTACAACCAGCACGGCGGCATGTTCCTGCACCTCACCCGCTACGGTAAGAGCGTGGTGAACTTCGGTAACGGCTACGAGTTCGCCGAGGTCGACGAGGACGGTGGCACCGAGCCGACTGGCATCCGCGAGCACGTGAACGTGCCGATGGAGAAGGTCGTTCGCGATCACAGCGACCATCTGTTCCCGAACTACAACACCCACATTCCGGACGCACCGCTGAGCGAGGATCCGACGCGGTTCAACCGGTTCGGCCGCTTCAAGCAGGTGTTCGAGTCGCACTACGTCGACCGGCAGCGCGGCCTCTGCACGTTGCCCTCCTACGTCGATCTCTTCTACCCGAACGATCATGGCGGCGGCGCCAACGACATCAACCCGGCCGGCCCGCCGTGGTCGTACAAACGATTCGTGCAGGACAACGACACCGCGCTGGGCATGACGGTCGATCTGATCTCGAAGAGTCCCTGCTGGAAGGACACGGTCATCTTCGTCGTCGAGGACGACCCGCAGAACGGCCTCGATCACGTGGACGGGTATCGATCGATCCTGCTCGTCATCAGCCCGTGGGTGAAGCACGAGCATGTCAGCAAGCAGCACGCGAGCCTGGCCAGCATCTTCAAGACAGTCGATCTGATCTTCGGGCTGCCTCCGCTCAATCAGTTCGATGGCGCCGCCTCGGACCTGCGGGAGATGTTCACGAGCGTGCCGGACTTCCGGCCGTACGACCTCACACCAGTCACGTATGCCAAGGGCGCCTCACCCGAGTGGATCGCGGCAGCAAAGCAGATCGATTTCAGCGGACCCGATCGAGACGAGGTGAAGCTGCTGCAGGCGATCCTGCGTTCGGAGGGTCTGCCGCGGCCACGTCGTCGCTGAGCGTCGACGCGCCTGATTCCCGGAGAGGACGTCATGTTGACCGCACGAATCGTCGTGGCGCTGGCCGTGTGTGAGCTCCTCGTCGGCGCCGCTCCGGTGGCGGCGCAATCGACCGGCACGACCCCGGACCGACCGTTTCTCTTTTCCGTGTCGACGCCGCGTACCGATACGCCACACACGAGCATCCACGTGGAGACCGGCTTCGGCGAGCATCCGTTCGACCTCACCGAGGGCGATCGACCGGAACAACGCGTCGCCGTACAGGCGTCGATCGGGCACCGGATCACCCTGCTCGGTCGGGTTGGCGTCGTCAGCAATCAGAGCAGCGCGTGGACGTCACAGCAGGGCGAGATTCTCTACAACGTCCTGCAGTCGCCCGCGCGCCGCGCCAGCGTCGCCGCCGGCATTGGAATTCGCCACGAGCCGCAAGGCGTGAACGTGCTGCTCGGTCGCGTGGCGGCGGGGCGCACGTTCAGCGCGTGGCGCGTCGACGGAAATGCGCTGTTTGAAAAGCCACTCTCGATCGAGCGCGACGCCGTGGACCTGATCACCACGCTCGGTGTGGCGCGTCGACTGATGCGAGCCGTGCACGTTGGCGTGGAGATGATTGGCGAAGACCTCGAGGGATTCTGGGACCACAACGAAGCGGAAGGAGGCGCCAGGCTGCTGGTCGGCCCATCCATCCGCCTCGCGCCCCGCTCGGCAAAGTGGCAAGTCGGCGCTGCGGGCGGTCCCATGGTCCATGCGACGCGCAGCACGGTGGTCAGCGAGGCGACGCGCAGCCTCCCCGTTGCCGGTGGCAAGGACGGCTATGGTGTGCGGGTGTCCCTGAGTTACGCGTTCTAGCACAGGCATCACACGCCAACAATTCAAGCGCAAGCGCTGGTCGGTAGCCCTCGATCTCGTGCATCACGACTCGAGCGCGTTGCCGTACCTTCGCATCGTGTTGCGGCCCACATTTGTATCTGCACGAGGTTCGCCGCCTGCAGACCGTGAGCGCGTATTGCATAATTCCCTTCCGTGCATCCACTCAACCGACAGGACGATGAGCCGATCGCGGCCTCCGCGGGCAGCAACGTATCCGTCCCGCCGCCTCAACTAGCCCGGCCGCGTCTCGACGCGAAAGCAAATCCGATTCAAGTGTTCGTGTTTGGCGCCGTGATGCTGGGAGCCCTGGGGTTCATCGCCTACAGCGTATACAGCGATGTCATCGGCAGCGGGGCGCGCGCCACGGCGGTCGCGCCGTTTGTGATGCTTGGGATTGCGTTATTGGTTGCGCTGGCGTTCGAGTTCGTGAACGGATTTCACGACACGGCCAACGCCGTCGCGACTGTGATCTACACCAACTCGATGCCGGCGCAGACCGCCGTCGTCTGGTCAGGCATTTTCAATCTGCTCGGCGTCCTGACGTCGAGCGGCGCCGTCGCGTTCGGCATCATCGCACTTCTGCCCGTCGAACTGATTCTGCAAGTGGGATCGAACACCGGCTTCGCGATGGTGTTCGCATTGCTTATCGGCGCCATCCTGTGGAATGTCGGTACCTGGTATCTGGGGCTCCCGGCGTCGAGCTCGCATACGCTGATCGGGTCGATCATCGGCGTCGGTCTGGCCAATCAAATCATCGCAGCCAAGACCGGAGCGGCCAGCGGAGTCGACTGGGTGCAGGCGGAGAAGGTCGGATATTCGCTGCTGCTATCGCCATTGATAGGTTTCGGTGCCGCCGCGTTGCTGCTCCTCGTGTTGAAGGTCGTCGCGCGCGGTCCGACGCTGTATCAGGGGCCCGAGGGCGGCACGCCACCGCCGCGATGGATCCGCGCCACGCTCATCATGACCTGCACGGCTGTCAGCTTCGCGCACGGATCGAACGACGGCCAAAAAGGCATGGGCCTCATCATGCTGATCCTCATCGGCGTAGTGCCGACTGCCTACGCCTTGAACCGTGCGATGCCCGACACCGCCGTTCCATCATTCCTCAGGACCTCTGCGTACGCGGCGCAAATGTTGGAGAACGGTGCCACTGACCATTCCAGCGGCGACCCACGACCCGTCATCAGAGCCTATGTGCAGACGCATCGCCTGCAAACGTCGGTCGCCCCCGCGCTCGCGGAGCTGACGCGCGAGATCAGCGGGTACGTCGAGCAGCATGGCTCGCTTCGACTTCTGCCCGCCGACGCGGTGCAGAACGTGCGCAACGACATGTATCTCGCCTCCGAGACCATTCGATTGCTCAACAGAGAGCCCGCTTTGAAGTTCGCCAAGGCCGACGCCGATCTCCTGAGCCTCTATAAACGGGAACTCGATGCCGCCACCAAGTTTCTGCCGGTATGGGTGAAAGTCGCTGTCGCCATCGCCCTTGGGCTCGGCACGATGGTCGGCTGGAAACGAATCGTCATCACGGTCGGCGAGAAGATTGGGAAGAGCCATCTGACCTATGCTCAAGGCGCATCGGCGGAGGTGGTGGCCGCGTCGACGATCGCCGCTGCGGACGCTTTCGGCCTTCCTGTATCGACGACACAGGTCCTGTCGTCGGGCGTAGCCGGGACGATGGCGGCGGACGGTTCAGGCCTGCAGATGAGGACCGTGCGTAATATGCTGCTCGCCTGGGTGCTGACATTACCGATGGCGATTCTGTTATCCGGCACGCTTTACATTTTGTTCGTGAGTTTTCTGTAACTCAAAGGCTATGCGCGACGCGGCCCCACATATTGATGCACTCGAGGGTCTGAGACGAACCCTCGGTGAGGCGCGTGCGGGTGTGGCGCTGGCGCTGACCATCGTCATTACGGCCGCTGGATGTACGCAGTCTCGCGACGCGAACCACGGCCGCGCGGGACGAGCGTACGCCGGCACGGTGACCATCGACGGCTCCAGTACGATGCAGCCGCTCGCGCAACGCGTTGCCGACGCGTTTCGGCAACAGCATCCGGACATCACCGTAACGGTTGGACGCTCCGACACGGGCCCGGGCTTGGCAAAGCTGTGTGCCGGAGCGGTCGACATGGCCGCCGCTTCGCGTCCGATCAACGCTGCGGAAATTGGCGATTGCTCCGCCATGGGTATCGAGTTCGTCGAGCTGCCCGTCGCCTTCGACAGTTTGTCCGTGATTGTCAGCAGCAGGAATACGTTTGTCGACTGCCTGAGCGTCAGCGAGCTCCGACGCATGTGGGAACCGGCTGCTCAGGGACGAGTGGCACGATGGAACCAGATTCGCGCCGGTTTCCCCGCCCGGCCGGTGAGGCTCGTCGGCCCTGGCGGCGAGGCCGGCACGTTCGACTATTTCACTCTCGCCGTTGTCGGCGAGCAGGGCTCAAGCCGGACGGATTACACGCGCATTGAAGATTATGACGCCCTGGCGCAGGCGGTGGGCGACGATCCGAATGCGTTGGGATTCGTCGGCTATGCGTATTACGCAGCCCACAAGGACGCGCTGAAGCTGGTCGGGATCGACGGCGGTAGCGGGTGCGTCGTTCCAAGCGGTGAAACGGTGGCAGAGAACACGTATCGGCCGCTCGCGCGGCCAATGTTCCTGTACGTCAACGGCGACGCGGCCCGGAGGACCGAAGTCAGAGCGCTGGCGCACGCCTTTGTCGCGCCGGAGCGTTCGCGCGACGTGACGGCGGCCGGCTACATGGCGCTGCCGGTCGCGACCCTTCTCTCAGCCGCGCGTCGCCTCGATGACGGGGTGACCGGTTCCCTGTTTGGGGGACGCGGAGCCGTCCTCGGTTTGACGGCCGACGTGCTTCAGGACGAGGACAAAATCAAGAGCGCGCTCGTGCGTTAGCGAGAGTGCTGTCGCACGAGCGTCGCACTGGTCGACTGCGACGACTGCGGCGAATCTGCGAGCGACAAGGTGAGGCCGCAGGTCAGAGCCAGCTGATTCTCTCGCCGTCAGCCCATCGAGCGCGGTGCTCGGGGAGCAAATCCCAGAGAAACACCTGCCCGCCCTCCCGGTGGCGGCTGTGCGTGCAGCGTCCGTGTTTCCGCAACAGAGTTCGCGTCTGGATGCGCCCGTTGTCGGACTGCCTCACTCGAAGCGTGCAGCCGCAATACAGCGTCATCGAGTAGCTGACGTCGAACACGCGGCGACGATCGTGTCGTTCCATATTGGCCGACGATAGCAGCCGGTCGTGAACGCGTCGTGATCGGCGCCTCAACCTCATGTAACGCGCTCACGAAATCAGTCACCAAAACCTGAGCCGCAACAGTTTACGCGCGCTTGTTCCGATCAGCGCGTCGTCGTCATACATCACGCGCACTCTCGTAGGCGTGCGCGTCGGGCGCTTCCTCCCCTGCGCCTTCACGTCGCGCGCCACACCGGCACGCCTGACAGGCGCGCCCTACCTGCGAGGTTCACCGATGACGAGGAGATCGCTGCACCACCTGTTCAAGATCTGTGCGCTCACGCTTGCGACGATCGTCGCGCTGTCGACACGAGCCGCGCTCACCGAACGGACCATGGATCGCGACGATCGGTTCGAGAGCGCAACTGCCGTCGCCCTGCCCACCGGCCAGTACGTGACGCCCACGGCGATGAGCAATTCGATCCAGCAGTACTTGAATCCGGGACTGCCAGAGTACCCGAACTTCGTCGCCGGCGAGGCGGTGCGCTCGCAACTGAGCCCCGACGGCACCACGCTTGCCGTGATTACCGCCGGTCAGAACTCGCTCTACAAGCCGGACGGTACCGTCGATGTGGCCAACTCGACGCAATACGTCTTTCTCTACAACGTCGAAGGAGCGAACAAGGCGACGCCTGCGCTCATGGAGGTGTTCAAGCAGCAGAACGCGCATGTCGGCCTGGTGTTCTCGCCTGACGGGAACACTCTTTACGCGGCCGGCGGCAGCGACGATGCCGTGTACGTCTACATGAGAAGCGGCGGCATGTTCGCGGCCGCGGGAGCGATCGCGCTCAATCACTATCCTCCCGGTTCGACCGGCAGCGCGCGCAACAAAGGCGTGGGCATCGGCGTCGCGCCCAACGCCAGCGGCCTCGCGCTCTCGCCTGACGGCGCGACGCTCGTCGTGGCGAACAACTACAACGACTCGATCAGCGTGATCGACACGGCCACGCGCTCGGTGCGCTACGAACACGATCTGCGGCCCTTTTTCGCCAACAACGAAGGCCGGCAGGGAGGTGCCGGCGGCACCTTCCCGTACGGCGTCGCGGTCAGGGGAAACGAGATCGCCTACGTGTCGTCCGACCGCGATCGCGAGGTCGTGGCGGTCGACATTTCCTCGCCGGGCGCCGGGCGCCTCGTCACGCGGATTAAGCTCGATGGCAATGCCCTCGGCATGGCCCTCGATGCGTCGCAATCGACGCTCTACGTCGCCCAGGACAACGCGGATCAGGTCGCGGTGATCGACACGTCGAGTAACAAGGTGGTTGCGAAGATCGATGCTCGCGCGCCGGCCGGCGTTCTTCCGGCGAAGAAGTATACGGGCGCGGCCACGTCTGCGGTCACACTCTCTCCTGACGGCAGCACGCTCTACGCGGTCAACAGCGGCGCCAATTCGATCGCCGTCATCGGGCTCGAAGGCGGACGGACGCACAAGGTCCTCGGGCTCATCCCGACGGCGTACGAGCCGCACGACGTCACATTCAGCGCGGACGGCACCTACATGTACATTGTGAGCGGAAAGAGCGTCACCGGCCCGAATCCGCGTCATCTTGCCAGCAGTACCGCCAACATCACGAGCTACACCTATCCAGGTGGCAATGCCGCGGCGGCAGCAGCCTCGCGCGCATCCAACCAGTACCAGTTCCAGCTGGAACGCGCGTCGCTGGTGAGCGCGCCCGTGCCGACACGGGCTGACCTGCGTGATCTCACCGAGCAAGTTGCGCGCAACAATCACTACTCGACGGCTGTCCACGGACAAGACGCAAGAGTGATGGAGTTCCTTCGCAAGCACATCAAGCACGTCATCTACGTGGTGAAGGAGAACCGCACCTTCGATCAGGTTCTCGGCGATCTCGGCAACGGCTCGAACGGAGACTCGACCCTGACGCAGTTCGGCGAGGCGCTGACGCCGAACAACCACAGTCTGGCGCGCCAGTTCGTGACGCTCGACAATTTCATGAATCCCGGCGATGGGAGCATGGACGGATGGTCGTGGACGCTGCAGGGACGGGTCACCAATACGGAAGCGCTGACGCAGCAAATCAACTACGCAGTCGGCGCCGCGATGCGCGGCCTGTCCTACGAGTCAGAAGGCACCAACCGCAATACGCCGGTCAACTTCGCGACGGTGGCGGAGCGCGACGCGGTCGCGGGTCCTGCCGGAACGACGAACTACAGCCTCGCCTCGTTCGGTCTGCCTGGAAGTACGGAGAACCTGCTGCCGGGAGCGGCGAATCACGCGTCCAGCGACGCGCCGTTCGGGATCGAGGACGGCTACATCTTCAAGGCGGTCCTGAAAGCCGGTGGGACGGTGCGCAACTACGGTTTTCTGGTGAACAACATCGGCCCTATCGGCACAATCGCGGCGCCGATATCCGACCCGTTCGCGACGGGGAACATCCAGGTGGCGCCGCTCGACCCGTCACTGATGTCGCTCACCGATCTCTACTTTCGCGGCTACGACCAGAACTATCCGGACATCTGGCGCTACAACGAGTGGAAACGTGAGTTCGATCAGTTCGTCGCCAACGGCAAGCTTCCGAGCCTGTCGCTCGTGCGCATCAGCCACGACCACATGGGCAGCTTCGCTACGGCGCTCGCCGGCGTGAATACGCCCGAAACGCAGCAGGCCGACTGCGATCTCGCGCTCGGTCTACTGGTGCAGTCGGTGGCCAACAGCCGCTACGCGTCAGACACATTGATCATCGTCACCGAAGACGATGTGCAAGATGGTCCGGACCACGTGGACTCGCATCGTGGCACCGCGTTTGTGATTGGGCCGTACGTGAAGCACGGAGCAGTAATCAGCACGCGCTACAACCAGGTGAACGCGCTGCGGACGATCGAGGACATCCTCGGCACCGAGCACATCAACCTGAACACCGCGTTTCAACGGCCGATGGCCGACGTCTTCGATGTCAAGTCGTCTGGCAGATGGACGTATGTGGCGGAAGCATCCACGGTGCTCGCGACCACCTCGCTCGCGTCGGCCGACAAGGTGAACGGCGTGAAATTCGCCGCCGGGCCGATCGTGAGACCGGCGCACACTGCGGCCTACTGGGATGCGGTTACCGCCGGATTCGACTTTTCGGACGCGGACCTGGTTCCGCCCGCACTCTTCAATCGAGTGCTCTGGAAGGGTCTGATGGGGGACAGGCCGTATCCGGATGGCAGAGCGAGTACGACCCACGCGAGGGGCAACTGACCGCGGGTTGAGATTCGGGTGGTTCGGGTCGCTCTCGTCTGGATTACCCCTATGGGATCCGAACGACGCGAACGATCCGAACGACCCGGCTGATCCGAACGATCCGAACGATCCGAACGACTATGATCGCGCGTGATGCCCTTCGGCCATGTCGCGGCGTTCTATCTGTTCGATATCGGCGACGCGATCGATCTCCGGCGCGTCGCGGAACAGATCGATGCATCGACGACGACGCGCCTGGCGACCAAACCGCCGGCGCCCATCTACCTGCAGTATCAACAGCCGCCGCTGCTGATCGACGCGACCGCCATCGGGATCGGTAACGTCGAGGGCTTCCGCGCCAGGCTCAAAGCGTTCGACTACGGCGTGGTCTCGGTGGCGCTCACGCGTGCGCTGCCCGACACCTGGGAGGAGCTGCTCGACGCCGGATTGCGCTGGCACGACAACGTGGCCCTCGCGTCAGGCGCCGAACGGCTCTGCCGGGAATTGTTGTCGCGAGTTCACACTGCCGTGTCACGGCCACGATCAGGATTTCTGTCCGAGGACTATCTCGTCTTCGTGATCGAGACCGACGCGGGCGCCGAGTCGGCCGACGCGATCGTCACCGCGCGCGGCGCGCTGATCGCGCAGCTGCTCCGCGGCGAGCGCGACCCGCTGAGCGCGCAGGAACGCGAGGAAGTGCTGCGGCATCGCCTCTCGTACTACACGACGGACGTGGTCATTGCGACCTGGAGCAGCGCGCTGGTCTACGACACGCCGTTGGGAGCGTCGGGTGTCCTGGAGATCCTGGAGTTTGCCAACTCGCAGCTGCTCGAGTTCCGCTACTACGACCAGCTGCTCGACTCCGAGCTGGCGCGCGTGTACGCGCGTCTGCAATCCGATGACTGGCGGCGCACGCTCATCCCGCGGCGTTACGCCCGTGCCGCGCGACAGGTGCACTCGCTGTTCATCGACGTCAACGAGCTCACCGACAAGACCGAAAATGCGCTGAAGATTGCCGGCGACGTGTACGCGGCGCGGGTGTTCGGTCTGACCGCCGCACGGCTGGGCCTGGATCAGTGGAAAGCCAGCGTCCGCGAGAAGCTCGACACGGTCGATGACATCTACCGCTTCGCCATCGAACGCACATCCATGGCGCGCGGCGAGTTTCTCGAACTGGTCGTCGTCCTGTTGATCCTGTTCGAGATCGTTCTGCTGATGCACTGACGGGCGGCAACCGGAGCGTTCGTCGGCAACGGCACCGGGAGCGGCGAACGACGGCGATGTAACAGACGCAAAATTCCGTGCCAGCCGAGTGCAGCGGCGGCCGACAAACGTCGCCAATACAGGATCGGGTGTTGCAATAACGTCACTGTGTTCACGCCGCTGTAACGGAGCGTCACCGTGATGAAATGGTACGAGGTAAGAACGCTCGCGTCCGCCAGAGCGAAAGAGTTTTTCGATCAGTTGCCCGGGATTCGTGACGGGGTGCCCGACAGCGTCCACGCGGCACGGGTGGCCGGCCGGCGTTTGCGCGAGTTGCTGCCCTTGCTGGCTGACGAGCAGACGGCAACTCGAGCGAAAGCCGCGCTCGCCGATCTCGGACGGCGGTTGGGGTCGGTGCGTGATCTCGATGTGATGATCGCGTTGCTCACTGAGAAAGAGATGGTCGTTCCGGCCGCGGCGCTGGCGATCGCCGCCGCGCGACGGCAACTGCGGACGCGGGTTGAGCGCGAACGCCGCCGGCTCGCCAAGACGTTGAATCACCTCGAGCTCGACCCGGTCGCCGCACTCCGCACGCACTCGGCGCGCAGTCCATGGCACTCTCTCCGGCCCCTGCTTCCTGGCAATGCGGCATTCGCCCCGGTGCTGCGCGATCGGATCGGACTGCGATCCGACCGGCTTCGCACGTCGGTCCACCACGCAGGAGGCCTCTATTTTCCGCATCGGCTCCACGCGACGCGCAAGGCGATCAAGAAGCTGCGCTATGCGGTGGAGGTGGCGAAGGATCTCGGGTTGTGGAGTCCGCCGCACATGCTCGCCGATCTGCGTAAGCTGCAGGCCATTTTGGGAACGTTGCGCGATGCCGCGGTGCTCCGCGACACACTCGATTCGCCGATCGATGGTGCCGTCCCGCGTGACGAACAGGCGACCCTCGTCAACGTCCTCGACGCCGATGTGCGCCGGGCCCATCGCGAGTACCTGTCGAGGCGTGATCGACTGCTGGCGATAGCCGACGCCTGCGATCGGTTCGTGACGAGGCGCTCGCGGGTACGTATCCCGGTCGGGACCGTCCTCACACTCGTCCACAAAGCCAGCTGACGCACAGCTGAGCGTTCGTACCCAGCGGGCGCGCGCCCAAGCGGAGCGGCTCCGCCGGCCAGAAATTTACGCGGTCGGGTCGCGCCCGTGACGTCCTTGTCACGCCAAGCCTCGATCCTGACGTCTCACATCCTGCCTTCGAGGTTCCTGATGTCACGCTCCCTTGTGTCCTGTCTGATGTGTGTTTCGCTGGTCGCAGCGGCTGCGCCGGCGTACGCGCAATTCGAGAGCGGGTCGCTGGTTGGAACGGTTACCGACGCGAGCGGCGGGGTCATCGCCGATGCGTCGGTCACGCTGCTGAACACCGCGACCGGCGTTGCGGTCAGTCGCAATAGCGGCCCGGAAGGCGAGTACGAGTTCGCGGCCGTCAAGCCAGGCGTCTATGTCGTGTCGGCAGAGAAGATGGGATTTGCCGTGGCGCTCGTCGACAACGTGCAGGTCCAGGTCGGCGCGAGGCCACGCGTCGATTTGACGATGATGGTCGGTGCTCTTGCCGATCGCGTGGAGGTGACGGCTGCCACGCCGCTGCTCGAGACCGATACCAGTCAACGCAATCAGGTGATCACGGAAGCGCAGATTCGCCAGCTGCCGCTCAACGGCCGGGAGTATTCCGCGCTGGCCCTGCTGACGACAGGTGTGCGGCTGTCCGCACTCAACAAGAGTACAAACGGGACGCCGCGCGAGGGCGCCTTCAATGTCAACGGGCTGCGCAGCGTCTTCAACAACTTCCTGATCGACGGCGTCGACAACAATGCGTATGGCACCAGCAACCAGGGTTTTTCGAATCAGGTCATGCAGCCGCCGCCCGACGCGGTCTCTGAATTCAAGGTCGTCACCAACAACCAGAGCGCCGAGTACGGCCGTGCCGCCGGCGCCACGGTCAACGTCGCCTACAAGAGCGGCGGCAATCGGTTCACCGGGGATGCGTGGGAGTTCTTCCGTGATACCAAGCTGAACGCCAGCAACTTCTTTCGTCCGGTCACCGGACAGAAGCCGCCGCTGCGCCGCAATCAGTTTGGCGGGGTGCTGGGCGGACCCATCGTCAGGAACACGGCGTTTTTCTTCGCCGATTACGAGGGATTCCGCCAGGATCGGAAGTCGACAGGCTTCGTGACCATTCCGACGGCGGCCCAGAAACAGGGGATGCTTCCCGTCGACGTCCGCGATCCTCGCACCGGCATCGTCTACGCCGCGGGCGTACCGATTCCGATGACGACCTTCGCACGTCAGGTGCTCACGGCGCTGCCCGACCCGAACCTTCCGGGTACCGCAAACAACTATTCGGTGCTGCAGACCTTCACCAACGACTCCAACAAGGCCGGCGGCAAGGTCGACGTGCACGTCAATCCGTCGATGAGCGTCTTCGGGCGTTTCGGGTGGCGCGACCTCGCCACCGACGATCAGCCGCCACTCGCGTTGCCATCGGGTGGGTCCGGCAACGGCCACATCTATGCGCGCAACAAGCAACTGGCGCTCGGGGCTACCTATGTGACCAGCAGGCAATCGCTGTTCGAAGCGCGGTTCGGATGGTCGACGACCCAAGGCGGAAAGAATCCTCCGGCACTGGGATCGACCGGCGCCTTGGAGGCGTTCGGCATTTCCGGGCTGCCCACCGATCCACGCATCGCCGGCGGGCTGCCGACGCAGCTGATTACCGGTTACGCCGATTTGGGCCGCCAGGCCACCAACCCGCAGTGGCAGTATCCGACCGTCTGGAATCCGAAGTTGAACTACACGTGGCTGTTCGGGCGGCAGTCGCTCAAAGCCGGCTACGAGTTCCAGCGGATCAACGTCGAAGTGCAGGACGTGAACCCGCTCTATGGCCGCGACACCTACAGCGGCCAGTTCACGCGCCCTGCCGGTGTCGCGGCGAACAACATCTACAACCTCGCCGACTTCATGCTCGGTCTGCGGTCGCAGTATGCGCTCAGCAACATCCTGATCGCCAACGTCCGGCGCAACATGCATTTCACCTACGTGCAGGACGACATCCGGGCCAGCAACAAGCTGACCCTGAACCTGGGCCTCCGTTACGAGTATGCGACGCCGTTGTGGGAAGCGGACAACGTGTTGTCGAATTTCGACCCGGCGGCCAGGAAGATGGTGATTGCCCACGACGGTTCGATTCGCGATCGCGCGCTGGTCAATCCCGATCGCAACAACATCGCGCCGCGCCTCGGGCTGTCGTATGCGCTGATGTCCAAGACCGTGCTGCGCGGCGGCTGGGGCGTCAGCTACGTCCACAATCAACGGACCGGCGCGGCCGACGTGCTGCCGATCAATGGACCGCAGGTCATCAACGCTGTCGTGACGCAGGCCAACGCTCTCGATCCGGCTTTCCGCACGACGCAACAGGGCTATCCGGCCGGCTTCACCGACTCGTCGACGTTCAACCCGCAGGCGGCCAACATCACCTACATTCCCGAGGACTATCACTCGGGTCGTGTACACAGCTGGTTCGCGTCGGTGCAGCGCGAGATCGCGCCGAACATGCTGGTCGACGTGGCCTACGTCGGCAACCGCGCCGACGACCTCGTCACGATCGCCAACTTCAACCAGGCGACACCGAACGACGCCGCCGGCTCGATTCCCCTCCAGGCGCGTCGTCCGATTCCGGAGTTCTCCGACATCACCTACGTGTTCAACGGGGGCAAGTCGCGGTACAACGCGTTCCAGACGAAGTGGGAGTGGCGTCTACCGGACGTGACGGTGCTGTCGTCGCTCACGCTGTCGAAGGCGAAGGACAATGGCGCCCAGTCGCTGGAGAACCAGAACGGGAATTTCCCTGGACCGCAGGACTACCGCAATCTTGCAGCCGAGTACGGCACGGGCGCTTACGACCAGCCCTACAACAGCACGACCAGCTTCGTCTGGGCGTTGCCGTTCGGACGTGACCATCGCTGGGGAGGCGGGGCTTCGCCGCTGCTGAACGGGTTCATCGGCGGGTGGCAACTGGCCGGCATCAACAGCGTGACATCCGCAGAACCGGTGACGTTGACATACACGCCGGCGACGGCTTTCGTCGTTTCCGGCATCGCGCAAGATTTTCGCGGTGCGAACAACTATCGTCCGAACCTGACGTGCGATCCGTATGCGTCCGCCGCGCAGCAGACGATCAATAACTGGTTCAACCGGGACTGCGTCGTGATCCCCACTGATCCCAGCCAGCCGTTTGGCAATGCGCCGCGGAACAACGTGCGCGGTCCCAACTTCTGGACCTTCGATCTCGCGGCGATCAAGCAGGTGGGGCTCGCCGGCTCCTCGCGGCTCGAACTCCGTCTCGAAGCGTTCAATCTGTTCAATCGTGTGAATTTCGCGCCGCCCAACGGCAACCGGAGCCAGCCGGGCTTCGGCACCATTACAGCCGCATACGACCCGCGTCAGGTGCAGCTCGGAGTGAAGGTCCTGTGGTAGCGCGGTGGATGATAGTGGCGATGACGGTGACCGCAGCCGCACTTGACGCGGCGAGTCCGGCGAGGCCGTTGATCATCGCGCATCGTGGCGCGAGCGGGCATCGGCCCGAGCACACGATCGAGGCATACACGCTGGCCATCGCGATGGGCGCCGATTTCATCGAGCCCGACCTCGTTGCGACGAAGGATGGTGTCCTGGTCGCGCGACACGAGAACGAAATCGGCGGAACGACCGACGTTGCCGACAAGTTCCCGGACAGGAAGACGACCAAGACGATCGACGGCCAGGCGGTGCCCGGATGGTTCACCGAGGACTTCACGCTCGCGGAGATCAAGACGCTGCGCGCCAGAGAGCGGCTGCCTTTCCGATCGCACGCCTACGACGGCCAGTTTCTCGTCCCGACCTTCGACGAGGTGATCGCGCTTGCCGACATGAAATCTCGCGAGGTGGGCCGACCGATTGGCGTCTATCCCGAAACGAAGCATCCGACGTACTTCCGGTCGATTGGTTTGCCGCTCGAGCAGCGCGTGCTCGACACGTTGCGCAAACACGGGAAGACGCGCCAGACCGACGCGGTATTCATCCAGTCGTTCGAGCCGTCGAGTCTGCAGATCCTTCGTCCGCTCACGCGCCTGCGTTTGATTCAGCTGCTCGATCAGGGTGCCGATACCTCCCCGGCGCGGCTCGCGGAGATCGCCAAATATGCCGACGGGATCGGACCGAACACGCGCCTCGTGATCCCTGCCAATGAGGATCGGACGCTGCGGACGCCGACCTCGCTCGTCGACAACGCCCATCGAGCTGGACTGGCGGTGCACGTGTGGACGCTGCGCAGCGAACCGGTCTTTCTGTCGCCCACCTATCGAGGGGATCCGGCGGAGGAATATCGACAGTTTGTCGCGCTGGGTGTCGACGGGATCTTCGGTGACTTTCCCGATGTCGCGTGCCGTGTCATCCGCATGGGCGGCGATCGGACCCCGTGTGGCGCGGCCACGACATCTTCGCTGCGGTAAACGCAAGTCACGGACGCCGGAGTCATCACTCGTCGGAAATCGATGCGTCGGGCGGGAAGCGAAGCGCGTGCCCGAACGTTGGCATCGCTGTCGCTTGTCTGTCACATCGTGTCAGTAGCATGGCCGGCGATGGGACCGTTCAAGCTTGCCGCTGGGCTGACCGGTGCCCTCGCCGTGCTCGCGTTCGTGCGCGCGCCGGCCGCTCAGCCGCGGGCGCCGCACAATCTCGTCCTCTTCGTTCCCGATGGGCTGCGCGCGCTGGTCGTGAACGGCCAGACTGCTCCCGCGCTGGCCGCGCTACGAGATGGCGGCGTGAACTTCGCGAACCCGCATTCACTCTTCCCGACGGTGACGATGGCCAACGCCGCGGCCCTGGCGACGGGGCACTACCACGGCGACACCGGCAACTTCAGCAACACGATCTTTTCCGGCTTTCGCGTCCGCGGCGTCGTCGACAGCGTGACGCCGTTCCTCGAGCACGACGTCGCGCTCGGCGACATGGACGATCACTTCGGCGGTGATTACCTCGGTGAGGCAACGATCCTGAGAGCCGCGCGTGAGGCCGGCTTTCGCACCGCCGCCGTCGGCAAACTTGGTCCAACATTCCTGTTCGATCACACTGCCCGCAGCGGCGAGCCGACGATCGTGATCGATGATTCGACCGGACGCGCGGGAGGGATCCCGCTGTCCGACGCGATGCGCCAGGCGCTTGTCGAGGCCGGTCTTCCGCTGCAGACGCCTGCTCGTGGCGAGAACGGCGAGCAGGGAACCTCCACCACTCCCGGCACGCATCGTCCCAACGTTGAGCAGCAGAACTACTTTGTCGACGTCACAGTCAGGGCGATCCTGCCGGCGTTCGCGAAGGAGGGGCGTCCGTTCGTGCTGGTGTTCTGGTCGCGCGATCCCGATGGCAGTCAGCACAACCAGGGCGACAGCCTCAATCAGCTCGTCCCCGGCATCAATGGTCCGACATCGCTGGCGGCCGTCAGGAACGCGGACGACGATCTCGCGCGGATTCAGGCGGCGCTGGAGGCATCCGGTCTGTCGAAGACGACAAACATCATCGTGGCGGCGGATCACGGATTCTCGACCATCTCCAAGCAGAGCGAAACGAGCGCAGCCGGGCGTGAGGCGTATGCGAACGTGCCGCGCTCGTTGCTGCCACCCGGGTTTCTCGCCATCGATCTCGCCGCCGCACTCGGGCGTCCGTTGTTCGATCCGGACGACCACGACACCCGAGTGGGTCGCGGCAGTTTTCCCAAGCGTGGCAACGGTCTGATCGGACAGGACCCGAATCACCCGGACGTTGTCGTCGCCGCCAACGGCGGATCGGATCTCATCTACCTTCCGCCCGGAGACAGATCCCTGGCTGCACGTATCGTCGAAATCCTGGGCGCGCAGGATTATCTCAGCGGCGTGTTTGTCGACGACAGGCTGGGCGAACTGCCTGGAACCTTGCCCTTGACGACCATCAATCTCGCTGGAAGTGCCAAGACCCAACGTCCTGCCATCGTCGTGAGCTTTCGATCGTTCGCGACGGAGTGCCCAGCGTCGGCGCTGTGCGCCGTCGAAGTCGCGGACACCACGCTGCACCAGGGGCAGGGGAACCACGGCAGCTTCAGCCGCGCGGACACGATGAACTTCATGGCTGCCATCGGGCCGGATTTCAAGTCAGGATTCGTCGACCCCCTGCCGGTCAGCAATGCGGATGTCGGTCGCACGATCGCCGCACTCTTCGGAATGACGATCCAGCCGAACGGGACATCGTTCGGTCGTGTCCTGAACGAGGCACTTACCACCGGAAGAGGCGCGAAGTCCGGCCGTCACGTGCTTCGGGCGCGACGCTCCTCGGGCGGAGTGCGAACGGTCCTCGAGTTTCAGACCGTCGGCGACACGCGCTATTTCGACGCGGCTGGAACGCCCGGCCGAACGCAGGGGCTGACGCAGGACAAAGCGCACGATCAAAGGCGAGCACGCTGATGCCGAGGGACCCGCTCGAGGCCGCCGTGCATGCGCACATTATCGCGGTCGCCCAGGAGCATGGGGTGACCACCGACGAAGTGATGCTCGTGATTGGTATGCTGTGCCGCGATTTCAGCACTGCATACGACCCGCGTTTGACGGCGCGAATCGCGGCGATGAAGTGCCCGCCGCACAAACGGCAGTCGCTTCGCGACGCCGCCTTGTCGATGGTGACCGCCGTGCGATCGATTCAGGCCCGTCGAGCACGCCGCGAGGAATAGATCCTCGGCAGGTGAGCGGCGAGCGGGTCCGCGGCAGTAGACCCGCTCGTGCCCGTTATAAACCCCGGAGTTCACCTCGGTCGAGACCACGGAGTCTCCGTGGTCTCGTCAACACAAGCGAACCACCGTTCAGAACGTCAGACGGACCGCGAGCTGCATGATGCGTGCGTCACCAGACAGACTGGAGATCGTCCCGAAGGTGGCGGCGTCCGAGATGTTGCGATTGGGCAGCCCGAAATTGGTCGTATTGAACACGTTGAACACATCCCAGCGGAGCGTCGCGGCGTAATGATCGTTGAACCGCAGTGCTCGCTGCAGGCTCATGTCGAAGGTTTGAAAGCCCGGGCCTCGCAACCGATTTCTCAGCTCGTTGCCGAAGATGCCGGAGGCAACCGGTGCGAACGCGGCCGTATTGAACCACTGGTCGACGGTCTTCGGCCCGTCGGGGTCCCCCACGAGATTGGGCAGCCCGGTCATGCTCTGCCCGACGTTGTTGTTGCTCTGATCGACCGTGAACGGCCGCCCCGAGCGGGCCGCATAGACACCGGACAGCACCCAGTCGCGTCCCGCGATGCTCTGACCGAGCGGCAGGTTGACGACGAAGTTGGCGGCGAAGCGGTGCCGCACATCGTAATCACTCGGACCGTACCAGCTGCTGAAGTCGCGCGAATTCTGCGGAAACGATTTCGACCCCTGAGTGGTCAACTGCTCGGACGTGTTGTCCTTCGAATCGCCCAGCGTGTAGGAGACGCCGAAGGCGTAGCCACTGCCGAATCGCTTTTCGAGCGCGGTGTCCACCCCTTTGTATTCCGACTTGCCGTTCTGCGCCCGCCACTCGATGAACCCGAAGTTCGGATACGGCGACGCTCCCCTGGCGTCGCTGGCTCCTGGCGCGCTCGGCAACGGCTGATTGAGGTTCACCAGCGATGCGAGGTTCGATCCGCGCGTGTAGATGAAGTCGGCGGTGGCGGTGATCGCGCCAGGCAGTTCGCGCTGCAGGCCGACACTGGCCTGGTTGATCGTCGTTTTCGGCGCGTCGTTGGACACCGCACGAATGCGCAGGCGGGTGAGCTGACCTGCCGCCGGATCGAGATTCGGTAACGTCAGGAAGCTCGCGGGAAAGCCCTGCCGCAGGACGAACACGGGAGAGCCGGCGGTTTGCGTGACACTGTTGTTGATCAGCCCGGGGAGGTTCAGCGCGAGCTGATCCTCGCTGCCGACGCGGTCGAACAGGTTGTAGAAGATTCCCCATCCGCCGCGTACCAAGGTCCGCTCGTTCAGGCGATAGACAACCCCGAGTCGCGGCGCGAGGTTGTTTCTATCCGGCTTGACGAGACCGCGATCCTCGAGCGAACCGTCCTTCGCGAAGACGAGACTGCCCGAGCCGGACGGATTGAAGTTGGTCTGCGCGTTGCGCGCCTCGAGCGCCGGCGTGATGAAGTCGTAGCGGAGGCCGACGTTGACCGTCACGCGATTGCTGACGCTCCAATCGTCCTGCACGAACCCCATCGTCGCCCAATGACGCTGCTCGACGTCCCAGACGTTCGACAAGCCGAGGTCTGACACGTAACCGAGCAGGAAGTCCGCCATGGGATTACCGGTGAACGAGTTTCTGAAACGGAGCGAGCCGCGCGTGGCGGGGACATCCAGATAGCGATTCTTCATCGGCGCGATGATGTCGGCGCCGAACTTGAAGGCGTGATTGCCGCGCAGCCACGAGATCGTATCGAGGTATTCGAATTGCTCGGTGTGCTGGAACTTCGGCAGGAAATCGGGCGAACCAATTCGGCCCAGGCCGGATCCGCCGAAGTAGCCGTCGATGGTGATGCCTGGCAGGCCGCCGGCGACAAGAGGATTGGTGATCGTCCCCGGGATCTGTGCATTAGCTGGCGCGGCGACGCCGAACGGCTGCTGCACCGCGTCGGCCCGTGAACGGGACCACGAGATGCGCGCCTCGTTGACCATGTTCACCGACATCACCCGCGTCCACCCGCCGACGAAGGCGTGCGTCTTGATGTCCTGATTGCCGAACGCCGAGGTACCGGTTCCATCGACGACCCCGCCGAACGCGCCGGGAATCTCACGGTCGCGATCGGAGTGGATATATCGTCCGAACACGCTGTCGCTCGTCGCCGGGCGCCAATCGATGCGTGCGAGCACACGATTCGAGTTGTCGATCAGATCGGCGGTGCGGAAGAAGTTGTTGGCGCCGGGCTGGTTGGGCAGCGGCACGAGCGAGATGATGGCCGCCGCGAATGGATCGATGCGCTCGGTCGGAATGCGATTGTCGGCAAACGGCAGTCCGGTGAGCGGATCCCGAACCGCCGACGTGAAGATCCCCGCGCGTTCTTCGGCCGTCGGCACGCGCGTCAGGCGCGTCACGCCGCGGCTGATGCGGGTGCCTTCGTAGTCGGCAAAGAAGAAGGCGCGGTTCTTCAGAATCGGGCCGCCGAGATTAGCGCCCGGCTGATTCTGGCGATTGTCTGGTTTGGTCGCGCCGGCGCGCTTGGAGAAGAAGTCGATGGTGTCCATCGACTGGTTACGGAAGTACTCGTACGCCGTGCCGTGAAACGCGTTCGTCCCCGATTTGGTCGACACACTGACCGCTGCACCGGGGGAACGGCCGTACTCCGCCGAATACGGACTGGTGACGACCTTGAACTCCTGAATGGCATCGACCGACGGGCGCGACACCTGCGTCGTCAGCTCCTGCACGTTCTCGGAGATGCTGTTGTTGTCCACGCCATCGAGCAGGAAGTTGTTCTGCAGGGCGCGCGCGCCGTGGACGTTGATACCGCCGGTGCGGCCGAACGATGTACCGCCGCCCTGTTCCGTGTAGCGGTCCTGTTGCACTCCGGCCACCAGCGCCAGCAGATCGTCCCAGTTGCGGATGGCCAAGGGAAGGTTCGCCACCTGTGTCTGCGAGATGACCTGTCCCAGCGCGGCCTGCGTCGTACTCAGCGTCGGTGGTGCCGACGAGACTTCGACGCTCTCGGCAAAAGAGCCGACCTCGAGCACCATGTCGGCACGCGCTCGTTGTCCCACTTCGAGCGTCAGGGTCTGCGAGGTCTTCTTGAATCCCGAGAGCTCGACATCGATTCGATAGATCCCGGGAATGAGGTTGACAATCAGGTACGAACCGGTCTCGGTGGTCTGCTGATCGATGGCCACGCTGGTGGCGACGTTGGTGACGGTGACCGTCGCGCCCGGCAGCACGCCGCCTTCCGCGTCCTTGACGATCCCCGTTACCGTTGCTCGATCGACTTGTGCAAGCGCCGGCGCGCCGATCAACACACACAGCGCCGCGATCGCGTACAGACGTGTCATGGAGTTCCTCCTCCGATCGACCGTAGCAGTGCGAGCGTGGTAATCGAGTGACTGCCCTGAAACGTTTCAGTAGCGTCGAGACATCGATGACGTAAACCCGTCCGGACGGTTGTCGGCGGGGTGTCGCACGCTCGTTACTGAATCGTGCGGATGGCGGTGCTAGTGTGGGTCAGTGCTGCCCGTCTTCGACCTGGCGCAGCTGTTCGGAGGCCGAGCTCGCGTGCGCGGGCGTGTCTGGTATCTGCTGGTCATGGCGACCGCCGCGCTCGCACTTGGCGCCGCGTCAGAGTCGGCCGCGAGCGGATTGACTCCGGGCACACGCGTGCTTCTCGACGCGCACAACGCCTATCCCGAACAGGGTCAATGGGGCGATCGTCTCGATCGCGCGCTCTCTACCGGTCTGCCGCTGGCGATCGAGCAGGACCTCGTGTGGTTCATCGATCCGGCAACGGGTCGAGGCCGCTCGATCGTGTCGCACGGTGCGCCCTTCACCGGTGTGGAGCCGTCGCTCGAGACGTATTTCCTCGAGCGGATCATGCCGATCGTCGAGCGCGCGCTTCAGGACGACAAACGCGACGCATGGCCGCTCATCACCTTGAACCTGGATTTCAAAGACGATGAGCCCGAACACTTGCGAGCGATATGGAGCTTGCTCGGTCGTTACGAGCGGTGGCTATCCACGGCCGAACGGCGCGCGAGCGCTGACGTTATCAGTCCAGTCGTCGCTGGCCCCGTGCTGGTGCTCACGGGAGAATCGGACGCGCAGCAACGAATCTTTCATGACGAGGTGCCGATCGGTGGACGCCTCCTGCTCTTTGGCGCCGTTCATCGAGATGCAGCCGGCCGCCCCGGGCCGCGAACCAACTATCGCCGCTGGTCGAACAACCCTTGGACAGTCGTCGAACCCGAGGGACAGCCGCTCGCGGCCGGTTGGGAACGCGCCGATGAGGAGCGGCTGACGGCGGCGGTGCGCACCGCGCACGATGCCGGCTTGTTGATCCGGTTCTACACGCTCGACGGGTACGAGCCGGCGGACGCGAGTAACGGCTGGTCCAGCGGCTACAACTTCGGTTCGCCCAAGGCAGCAGAGCAACGGTGGCGCGCTGCCATTCGTGCCGGGGCCGACTTCGTGGCGGTCGATCAATACGAGGCATTCGCCGCGGTATTGCGCGAGATGACGGGAGCGGCTGCGTTGTCGCGCTTGTCGATTGATGGGAACATCACGTTTGCGGACAACGGGCAAGTTCTCGAGCGGACGTTCGATGTTCCGCCCGGCGTCGACCGGATCGACCTCCGTCTTACCTACGACGACCGCGAACGTACCGTTATCGATCTGGGACTTCGCGGGCCGGCTGCGTTTCGCGGCTGGAGCGGCGGCGGTCAGCAGCATGCCTGGCTGTCCACCTACTCCAGCAGCTACGGGTACACGCCGGGACCGATCGAACCAGGCCGCTGGACGCTGCTGCTTGGCGTGCCGAATATTCGGGAGGGCGTGCGCGCGTCATATCACGTGGAGGTGGACTTCAACGCGCCCGCCGAACGGCCCGTCCTGAACACCGCCGCGGGTTGGTACGTGGGCGACTTCCACTCACATTCGGGCCACAGCGACGGGCGCACGATCAACGCGCGGGGCGAGCGCGTGCCAGTGCCGGCGCATCGCGTGTTCGACGCGGCGCGAGCCGCCGGTCTCGATTTCGTGGCGCTCACCGATCACAACACGACGAGTCATTGGCTGGAGGTCGACCGACTGCAGCCGCTCTATCCGTCCGTGCTGCTGCTGCATGCACGCGAGGTGACGACCTACCGCGGACACATGAATGCATTCGGGGAACGCCGGTTCGTTCCGTTCGCGATTGCGCCGGACCGCCCGTTGGCCGCCGTCGCCCGCGATCTGACCGCGGCCGGCGCATTGGTCTCGATCAACCATCCGCAGCTTCCCGATGATGAACGTTGCATGGGATGCGGGTGGATGGATCGCGACGATCCGACGGTGGACAGCGTTCAGGCGGTAGAGATCGTCAACGGCGACACCGCCGATGGACCTCTCGCCGGGTGGTCCTTTTTCGCGGAGATGCTGAACCGCGGTCATCACCTCGTGCCGATCGGCGGGAGTGACGACCACTCGCCGGATGAGGCGGCGGACCGGCAGATCGGCCGTCCCGCGACCGTCGTGTATGCCGACTCGTTGTCCGAAGAGGCCATCGTCGCAGGATTGCGTCGCGGACGCGTGTACGTCCGCACGCGAGGCGCCGACGGTCCGTCGCTGAATTTGAGCGCTGGCGAGGATGTGCAGCCGTATCCGATTGGCGCGACCGTCCCGCGATGCGGCGGACGCCTCAGGCTGCACGCGTCGGTCGAGGGCGCCAACGGGCAACGGATCGACTGGATTCGCAACGGCCGTGCGCTCGAATCCACATCCGTCACCGGCGACAGCGAGTCGGCTGACATCACGGTACCGGCAGGCGACGGCGATTGGTTCGCGATCGTGCTGCGCGATTCAGCCGGCCCCACCGCCTTCAGCGGGGCGATCTACTGTCCGCGCCGCTGACCGCCAAGCCCTCGGGCGAACGTGGTCCGACCGTCGTTGCCGCTTGCTTACAGAGCGATCACATCGCCGTCACCTTCGCGTGCTCATATCGACCCCAGGAGGACGAGCATGAGCATACCGTGTGAGCAGGCGGCACTGAGGCGCAGATCCGAACGAACGGCATTCGTAACGGTGGTCAGCGTGTTGACGCTGACGTTTGTCGCCGCTGCGGCGATTGGCAGTGGCCACGTACTGGCGGCCGATGACCGCGGAAATGGCGACGGCGGCACATACGCGATCGGACTGTGGGGCGACGTTCCTTATTCGCCGCTGCAGGATACCGTCGGCGTGCCGAACCTGATTGCCGACATGAACAGTCAGCGGCTGGCGTTCACGGTCAACGACGGTGACTTGAAGGCCGGATCGTCGCGCTGCGACAACGTGGTGTACGCGCGGGCGCTGGAGTTCTTCGATTCCCTCGAAGCGCCGGCGATGTTCACGCCCGGCGACAACGATTGGACCGACTGCGACCGGCCGTCTGCGGGGGGCTATTCCTCCCGCGAACGCCTCGATTACGAGCGGCAGCTGTTCTTCAGTACGCCGTTCTCACTGGGACAGACCAGAATGCGTCAGGACGTACAGACCAGTCCACTCTGCCTTGGCGTCAGCGGTCCTGTTCAGTGCGTCGAGAACCGGCGGTGGATGGTCGAGAGAGTGGTCTACGCCACGCTCAATATTCAAGGCTCGTGCAACAACCTGTGCGACACGGCTCCGGATCCCGACGAGTACGCGGCGCGCAATGCGGCGGACATTGCGTGGCTGCGCGAGACCTTCGCGGTGGCGGCCCAGCGGCAGGCGGTGGCCGTGATGTTGATCTCGCAGGCCGATCCCGGATGGGACGAATCGGACCCCACACGTTCGCCGCTGCGCAATCCGCGCACGCTTGCCGAGACTGATGGAGCGCCGGATGGTTTCCAGTCGTTTCTGCTGGCGTTGCGCAGCGAAGTCACGGCATTCCGCAAACCGGTCGTCTACGTCCACGGCGACTCGCACTACTTCCGCATCGACAAGCCATTCCAGGACGCACTGGGACGACGGCTCGAGAACTTCACCCGCGTGGAAACGTTCGGCGACAACCAGGCCAACGGCAACAACGACGTGCAGTGGGTGAAGGTGACCGTCGATCCGCGAACGCGTGAGGTCTTCTCGTTTCAACCGCAGATCGTGCCGGGGAATCGAACGGCGGTTCCCGCTCCCTGAGGCGACAGCCATGCGGGTGTTGTGATGGGGCTTGCCGGGTAACGCAGCGACGTCGAACACGGAGACCGCGGACATATCGAATCGATGTCCGTGGCTCCGTGTCGCGACGCTGCGTCGATGTTGTAAGTGACCTCTCGGATCGTCAGCCGGCCAACAGACCGCCCATGAGCGGGTCGCTCATGCTGTCGTGCCCGTTCTCGAGGTGTCCCGCGAGGCAATACTCGAAACCGGCGTCCTCATCGACGGTGATCACCAGCTGATACCACCCATAGAAACGAGCCGTTGACCAGCGCTCCGCGATCCATCCGCCGGGCGCCAGCACCTGCGTGACCGTCTTGCCGGCATAACGATCGAAGACGCGAACGGTCGCCGCTTGTGCTCCCTCGTTCGAGATGAGCAGTAAGACGGTGCGGCTCGTCGCGCTGTAATCGACGCCGACATCGAGTCGCGACCGCGTCGGAGCCACACCGCCCGCGAAGGTCCGCAGGAATCCATTCGGGCCATGGACGGCGAGGTTGTACTCCGTCGCACCGATTCCCAGAACGCTCCACGTGTCGGCCAGCTGCCGATCGGACTCCACCGTGTAGGTTCGCGGCGCGTCGACGACATTGCCCGACCGAACCTGGAATACCGCCGTTGCCGCTCCCCAGTTCTCGAAATCGATTCGCACCGAGCCATCCAGCGTGTTCACGGCCGCACGTGCATTCAACGTATAGGGAATCGCACGCGCAGGACGGACCCCCTCCTCCTGCGGCGGCAGCGCCTGATCGGCGGGCGGAACGGGCACTTCGTCCGGGTGCCGCTCGAGATCCGGCTTGAACGTCTCGGTGCTCGGCAGGACGATCTGTTTCCACGCCTCGGGTTTCTTGAAATCGAATGCGGTCGTCAGATCGCCGGCGACGGCACGCCGCCATGACGTGATGTTCGTCTCGATCAGGCCCGGGTAATCACCGGCGAAGCGCGTCTCGAGGAACTTGATGAGCGACGTGTGATCGAACAGCTGCGAATTCACCCAGCCGCCCTTGCTCCACGGCGACACGACGATCGTCGGCACCCGGATCCCGAATCCATACGGGCCGCTCGCATGGCCGGCATCGCCCGGATAGATCTCATTGGTGATTGCCACCGTCGACAGCCCTTGTGCGCGGGACATCGGTGGTGTCGGCGGGACCAGGTGATCGAAGAAGCCCCCTTCCTCGTCATAGGTGATGAACAGCACCGTCTTGCTGAACACGTCGGGGGTGGCGGCGAGAATGTCGATCACCTGCGACACGTACCACGCGCCGACATCGGGAAGCCAGTTGGGATGTTCTGTATACGCCTCGGGCGCCACGATCCATGACACCTGCGGCAATCGTCCGTTCTGCACGTCGTCGCGGAAGATGTCCATCAATCGCTCGGGATTGCGATTGAGCGCGAGGATGTTGGTCCCGGTCTTCGCCTGGTCGGCCAGCGGCGTCCCTGGAAGCGCGTCCTGGTACTGATGGAAGTAGAGCAGCGAGTTGTCGCCGTAGTTGCCGATGTATGGGTCCTCGGTCCATCCCCAGTATCCGGCAGCGTCGAGACCGACACCGGTATCCTGATAGATCTTCCAGGAAATGCCCGCCTGCTGCAGTCGCTCCGGATACGTGCGCCAGTCGTAGCCGGCTTCCGCGTTGGTAATGACCGGGCCGCCACCCACGCCATCGTTGCCGACCCATCCAGTCCACATGTGATAGCGGTTGGGATCGGTGGGACCCATCAGCGAGCAGAAGTAGTTGTCGCACACCGTGAATCCGTCGGCCAGCGCGTACTGGTACGGCAGATCCCTGCGGTTGTGATAGGTCATCGTCGTCACGCCCTTGTTGGGTATCCAGCGGTCGTACCTGCCGCCGTTCCACGCCGCGTGTGTGTCCGACCAGCCATGTGGCGGGTCGGGCAGAAAAGTGGCCCCAACGTCCTCTGTCGGACGGAACGGCAGCAGGTAGCCGGAGCCATTGGGCTGATACCAGACCGGCTGACCCGAAGAGAATTTCGCAACCGTGGGATCGGCGAAACCGCGCACGCCCCGCAACGTGCCGAAGTAGTGATCGAAGGAGCGATTCTCCTGCATCAGGAAGACGATGTGTTCGACGTCGGCGATCGTACCGGTCCGGTTGTTGGCAGGAATGGCAAGCGCGCGATTGAGATTCAGAGGGAGCGCCGCGAGCGCGGGCATCCCCATCAGTTTGAGAAACGTACGACGATCGGTCCCGTTCATGACGGCCTCCAAGAGCGACGACTGTTGAGAGCAGGCCCAATCTAGTGATCGTCGGTGGCGCGCTGGCGACGGTCCGGTCAATTCACCGTAACGAAGCCACGCGCGCTGCTCGGTCGCGCACCATAAACGTCCGCCGTAGCCGTGCCGCGGCCCTCTGTCGGTCAGCAACACAAACGTTGCGCGCATGTCGTGCCCAGGCAACATGCGCCAACTACGCTGCCTCGTCTGCCATTCGCATGTGCGCACATGGCGGGCATCGCACGAGATGCTCACATTCGAGGAGACGGAGATGAACAAACGCAACTGGCTGATCGCACTCGGCATCGTGACGCTGGCCACGAGTGCCGCGGCGTTCGGGGGAGTGGACTTCGGATTGTTTCGCGACGCGCAGCTCGACGCGCATTCGGTACAGCTCTTCGGCATCGTCACGCCGGTCGAGGCGTCGTCGACCGACAGCATCGACGCGGGCACCGCTGACGCCGATCCGACGAAGTTGGTGACGCTGGCGAAAGGCTTGGAGGCGCGCGTGGTGAGCGCCTATCCGAACACGCCAGCCAACGTCGACATGATGGCCCTGTGGCCGAACGATCAGAACCCCACCTACCTGATCGCCTGCAATGAAGAAGGAACCACCGCGCCCGGCGTGGTGCGCATCCGCCTGTCCGATGGTGCGGTGCAGACGATGATTACCGGCACGACGTCCTGCGATCCGGTCCGGCGGACCGCGTGGGGCACGATCATCGTCGGTGAAGAGACGGCCCCCACCGGCTGGTTGTTGGAGATGATCAACCCGCTGGCGATCAATAACGTGCTGTTCGATCGCACCGCCGGCACGTTCACCGACTCCATCGGTGGATCGGGCGCGGCCAACGTCACGGTGCGGCCGGCGGTCGGCCGTCTCGCCTTCGAAGGGCTCGGCCTGTTTCCAAACGGCGTCCTCTACTACGGCGACGAGAACCGTCCGCTGAACGGCACTCCGGGCGGCGCGTATTTCAAGTTCATTCCGACGACGCCGTGGGCGGGCGGGAACATCAGCACGCTGAGCCAGTCGCCGCTGGCGTCTGGCACCATCTACGGGCTGCGTCTTGGCAAACGCAGCGGCAACACGGACTACGGACAGGGTTCCAACACAGGCCTCGGTACCTGGATTGAGGTGATTCCCTCGTTCAACGCCAATCTGAGAGCGGCGGCGGCGACGCTGAAGCTGACCGGCTACTACCGGCCGGAGGATCTGGAAGTCGATCGCACGGCGCTGGCGCAGGGATATGTGCGAGTGTGCGGCAACAACACCGGGAACGAAGGGACCGACAAGAACTGGGGTGAGACGGTCTGCATTACCGACGGCACGCTGGCGCAGGCGACGGCCAACACCGCCACACCAGAGCTCCAGTACCTGGTCATGGGTTCATGGGATTTCGCGATGATGGACAACCTCGCCCAGCAGCCCAGGCGCGGCAACTGGATCATCCATGAGGACGGCGACGGTCCCGACGTCGGGCGCAACAACGATCTCTGGTCGTGTCTGGAGGATGGAGAGGATGCCGACACGCTGTCGGACGGCTGCGTCCGGATCGGAACGCTCAACGATCTGTCCGCCGAGTGGACCGGTGGGATCTTCGATGCCTCAGGTACTCACTTCTATGTGAGCGTGCAGCACAACGTGACGGGGCACGGCGTGGTGCTTGATATCACCGGGTGGCGCTGAGCAGCCATCACGCCGCACGGGCGACGGACACCACGGAGTGCGCTCGAACGCCGCGCGCTCCGTGGTCCGGCGACACTGGCGGATCAGGCGGCTGGCGACTCGTCCTTGCGGAAGAGCATCAGCGCGACGTCGGTGTTGTCGCACAGGGCGCGCTTCACGGCGGGCCACGTCTTCTCGCTGCGAATCAGCGTCTTCCATGAGTAGAGATGCTTCGGTTTGTGAAAGTCGCTGTTGGCGACGTAGGGATAGTGCTTGAGGCTGGTGACCGAAAACAGATCGTCGCGATTTGCCGCTTCCCAGACGTCGACCAGGCCCGACAATTCCTCGCGATGGTCCCAGAGATAGCACGTGCTGATTTCGATGCGGCGTGTCGTGCGATGGTGCGGATGACAGGCAATGCTGACCGCGCCCTGACGCCGGATCTCGCGAAGAACGGCGTTGGCGTTCTGATCGGCGCTGATGTACTCGCGAATGTCGAGGGCGATGATGTGCGAGTTCTTCTTGCCGCGGATCCGGTTCTGGGTGATCTCCGCGCCAGGGATCACCAGCAGTCCGTAGGTCTTCATCGCACGCTTGGCCTGCTGCCGGATCTCTTCGAGATAGGCGGGAAAATCCCCTTCTCGCACGCCGAACGATCGTCGCCCCAGCGTCGCCAGGCGGCCGGCCCGGGCGAAGATGTCCCGCTTCATCAGGATGTGATCGGTAATGGCGATCACATCGAACTTGCCGGTCTTGCCGTAGAGATCGACGACTTCTCCGACGGTCAGCTGTCCGTCGCTCCACCGGGTGTGGACATGAAAGTCACAGAGCAGAAACGGCTCATACCCCGGCATGCGTTCTCACGTCGACGTGCGTCGTGTCCTTGGGGCGGTGATGCAGCAGCTCGGAGACGAAGTTGCGCACGTACAGCCTGAACACAGCAGTTTTTCCCATGGCGATATAGCGGCGAGCCGAGGTGTAGATGAAGCAGTCGTAGCGGAGCGCCACGTTGCCGACGCGGAACAACCGTCGCCCGAGGTTGGTATCCTCGCCGTGGAACTCGATCGATGTATCGAACCCGCCGATACGTTCCAGCGCGTCGCGTCGAACCGCGAAGTTTCCGCCGTAGAAGATCGTGCCAATCCTGAGGACGTATTTGACGAGCAGTTGCGTGAGCGGGGCGACGATGAAGTCGTAGGTGCGAATCAGGGCACGCCCCCACCAGTCCCAGTCGTAGAAGCGGTAGCGTGCCGACAACGCGATGAGGTCGGGATCACCATCGAAATGTCGAACGATGCGCTCGATCCACATCAACGGAGCGCGACAGTCGGCATCGAGGTACACCAGGATGTCGCCGGTCGTCTCGCGTCGTCCCGTTTCGCGCGCCACCACCAGGCCTTTGCGCGGTTCGTCGACCACGCGCACACCCGGCACTTGCTCCGCCACGGCGGCCGTCGCATCGGTGCTCGCATTGTTGACCACCAGGATTTCGTCGGGAATTCGGGTCTGGGCCAGGAGAGAGTGGAGACAGGCAGGAAGGTGCGGCGCTTCGTTATGGGCGCAGACGATGACGCTCACCTGCGCGTCATCTGCTGCGCCAGCGGGTCGTACCCGATGCCGTGGTATACCCACGCGCATATGACGCCAGCATATGGGGCTCGCATGACATCGGGATCACGGACCGGGAACGAGTGTGTAAAGAACGCCCGAGGCGGCCGCCGAATCCGCACCACGTAACGCAGATGTGAACGCCAGGTCAATTTGGTGGACTCGCGGTGGTATCCTGCGCGCGCCTAGTCGATCGAGCATGAGCCTCGTCATCAAGGAACCGACCTATGGGTCTGACAAGGCGGGACTGGTGTGCGCGTACGCGTTCACCGCCGGTCGACCGGGACGCGCGATTGAGTCCGAAGAAGCCGCCGACATTGTGATGGGCGGCCGGCATGAGTTCCTCTGGTTGCATTTCGCGCTCGCCAACACCGCATCCGGGCGCTGGCTTCGACAGCATGCCGTCCTCCCTGACGGCTTTTTCGAATCGCACGACAGTTCATCGACGCGCCTGGAAGTCGTTGACGATGCGCTGATGGGGGTTATGAACGACGTGCAGTTCTTTGCCGCCGAGGCCTCCTCGGCGTCGACGGTGACCGTGCACGTGACGCCGCGGCTGATGGTCACGGCACGTACGACACCGCTTCGCGCCATCGACCGCCTGCGCGCATCGGTGAGAGCAGGCGAGACCTTCGCGTCCCCCGTGGAGTTGCTGGCGCATCTTCTCCGCGATCAGGCGGACGTGCTCGTGGAAATCGTTCGCGATGCCACCCGACAGGTCGACGATATCGAGGACCGTGTCATCGGCGGTCAGCGCACGAGCAGGCCGAAGCTTGGCCTGATTCGGCGAGTGCTCGTACGGCTGCAGCGTCTGCTCGCCCCGGAGCCCGCCGCTCTCTTCCGTCTGCTGAACCGACCACCGGCGTGGCTCAGCGATGGCGATCTGGCCGAATTGCGGCAGTCGGCTGAGGAGTTGTCGACCGCGGTTGCCGACTGCGCCGCACTGGTCGAGCGGGTGCGGCTGCTCCAGGAAGAACTGACCGCGCTGCTGAACGAACGCACGAACGAGACGTTGTTCGTCCTCACGGTCGTCACGGTGCTTGCGCTGCCGATGACGATCATTCCCGGTCTGTTCGGGATGAACGTCGGCGGCATTCCATTCCGCGAGGGGAACGGCGGGTTCTGGATGGTCGCCTTCATCGTGGTCGCGATCGTGGCGGTAGGCGCGGGGCTCACGTGGATCCAGCGGAACCGATCGTGAGCCCCGGCCGTCGGCGACTGTCTATTTGACGAATTTGAAGTTGGCGCGGTGACTCGTGCCGTCCACGAGCTTCACCACGAGCTGTCGGCACGTGCCCGCCCATGATTTGTTGGTCTTCCACACGTACGTGTACTGGCCCGTCAGCGCGTTGAACGTGAGACCGCTGCTTCCGGCCGTCACGGTCTCTTCGATCCCGTCCACGACAGCAGAGGTGTCACACACGACGACGTCGGACTTCGGATATCCCGCGGCGAAGATATTCAGACCCTGATCGCCGCCCAGGCTGAACTTCACGGGGATTCCCACCCCCGCGGGCGCCTGATTGAGCACCGGCGGGTTGTCTACCGGCTGGAAGAAGCCCGAGAACGCGTAGATGACCGCGTGGGTCGAGGCGCTCGTGCCGGTGCCGCCGTCCTTGTCGGTAACGGTCACGGTGACCGTGTAAGCGCCGACCGCGGAATAGACGTGGCTCGGACCGCTGCACGAGTTTCCTGACACAGTGCCTTGAAGCGCGGCCGAACCGTCGCCGTAGTTGACTGTGCACATGTACGGTGCGTCATCGTGCGGGTCGCTGAACGTCGCCGACGCGGTCACACTGGCTCCGAGCAACGACGGCTCTGGTGTGACGACAGGCGACGCGACCGTTGGGTTCACGTTGTTCACGGTCACGGTGGTCGACGCGACGGCGGAGAGGCCGCCCGGGTCGCTCACCCTGACCTTGACCGTCTGCGTGCCAGGACCATCGAGCGACGCCGCCGAGAACGTCACGCTCTGCCCTGACGTCTCGAAGGTGCCGTCATTATCGAGATCCCACGCGTAGGTCAGCGCATCGCCGTTCGGGTCCGATCCATTCGCGGTCAACGTGATGGAGCTCCCCTCGTTCACCGCGTACGGACCGCCAGCGTTGACCGTGGGCGGCGCGTTCGGGATCAGGCCGATGACGACCGGATCGTGGTCGGACACGCGGAACTGGTCCGGAGCATAGAGCGTCGTCTGCAGGTTCGCTGTCTTGAAGTTCGTGTTGTAGTCGAGGACGCTCGGCTCGTCGGCGTTGATGTGATAGTCGCCGACGCCGGTCACTTGCGCGACCAGAGAGAGAGATGCGAGCGCGTGATCGAGGTAGCCCCACTGCCCGTCGAAAACATAGGAATACGCATCGGGTCCGAGCCGCGACTCGATCAGGTTCGTGTAACCGGCGTTCTTGATGGCGGCGATCGGGTCTTCCTGGGCGTACGAGTTGTAGTCGCCGATCAAGAGCACGTCGGGATCGCCGGTGCCCGTCGGATCCGAGGCGAGCCAGTTCATCAGCTCTGTCGCGGCGTTGACGCGCACCTGGTTGCAGTTGCCCTGCAGGTCTCCGGCGTCGGGCGTATTGCACGCCGACCCCTTGCTCTTCAGATGATTCACATCGACGATGAACACGGCGCCGGTGCCGTTGACGCGGAACGCCTGCGCCAGCGATGGCCGGTTGCGCGGGCCGTTGTCGCCGCCGTTCACGAACGCCACCGTGTTCAGGACGGCGGTCTGCCCGGTGGCTGTCACGATCGCCGGCTTGTAGAGCATCGCCACGCGGATGGCGTCCGTACCCAGCGCATTCGTCTGTTCAGTATTGGCGTCTACGTCGATGAACGCGTAGGTGCCCGGCGCCGTTGCCGCATTGAGCTTGTCGACGAGGAACTGGAGCGCGCTCGTCGGTCCGTAGCCGTCGTTCTCGAGCTCGTTGACGCCGAGGACGTCCGGATTCATTGCGACGATTGCCGCCACCGTCTTCGGCCACTGCCGATCGAACTCGGCTTGAGTGTCCGCGCCGCGACAATCGGCGGGGGCGCCGCCAACGCCGAACGTGCAGTTGGTGAACGTGTTGAAGAAGTTCAACAGGTTCATCCCGACCACTTTCACCGTTCCGCCGACGCTGGGCGCCTGCGCAGGACGGGGGTTCGTTGGCTGGAAATTGACGACTCCGCTCAGCGCGTTGAGCGGACGCACCCGATAGGCGTTGGGACTTGCCGAATTGCCGCCCCAGGTGTAATCGAGGATGCCGATGATCCCGGTGGCGGTGTCGCCGCCGCGAAGCGTGTTCGACGCCGACAGTGGGGCGCCGCCGCGCGCGAACGCGATCGGATCCGGATTCTGCGTCTGCAACGCGTCGTCGAGGATGATCCGGTTCAGATTGTTTGCCGCCTGCAACGCGTTCGCCTGCGCACCCGGCCCGAAGATGTTGGTCGGCTGCTTCAGACGCCCGCCCGAGGAGAGCACGACCTGACCGAAGCGCCCGAGCTGGAAATGCTCCGTCACATACAGCGTCTGCGGCAGACGGACGAGCATGCCTTCGTACCGTTCCAGGTACGTCGACGAGGCGACCGGCAGTGTGACGTCGACCGGCCTGATGCTGCCCGTTCCGCACTTGCGCAGCGAGGTCACCGAAGCCACTTCGGTCATGCCCTGAAATTCCTGCGCGCTGCCGGTCACACGTACGACATCACCGAGGCTGACGTTGTTGCCAGCATTGAAGACGAAGATACCGTCGGAAGTGGCGTCGTTCCCGTCCCCGGTGACATCCTGCAAATAGAAGCCGCCCAGTGACGATGTGCCTTCATAGTCGCCGACAACGACGCCCTGGGTGGTGACAGGCCCGGTGATGGCGGCCGTGAGACCGCTGCCCTGAATCTGATACGCAGGCGTGAAGGGGAGCGTGCACGGGTCGGCCTCGGTTGCGAAGCTCGCCGTGAAGTTGGCGACCATGCTGTCGGGCGGATCGTTGCTGTCCTGATCGGTAACCTTCGTCGCGTCGATGACCAGCGTGCACGTCTCGCCGTACGCGAAGTCGGTGCTCGGATCGAGCGTGAAGCTTGTTGGACCGCCCGTCACGGCAGCCGCGTGCGCACCGCTCGTACCGCAGCTCAGTGTGAACCACGGATCGACGACGTTGACCGGCTCACTGAAGGTCACCGTGATGTTCTGGTTGACGGCGACGTTGGTCGCCCCGTTGGCGGGCAACGTGCTGGCAACGCTCGGCGCGCTGTCGGGCCCCGTGGTCGCGAAACTGGTGACGAAGTCCGCTGTCATCGTGTCGGGCGGATCGTTGCTGTCCTGGTCGGTCACCTGTGCGGCATAGACCGTCAACGTGCACGTCTCACTGTTGGCGAAGTTCGTGTCCGGATCGAGCGTGAAGGTCGACGGGCCGCCGGACACGGTTGCCGTGTGCGCGCCGCTCGTCGTGCACGACAGCGAGAACCACGAGCCCGACACGTTGACCGGCTCGCTGAAGGTAACCGTGACGTTCTGCGACAGCGCGACGTCACTTGCTCCCGAAGCGGGCACAGTGCTCGACACTGACGGCGGCTGGTCGGTGAAGCCGAAGGGTGTCAGAGAGAAGTCGTCAATCGCCAGGCCATCATCCGAGTTGCTGATATCGAAATCACGCCACCGGATCCAGAACGTTGCGCCGCTCGGAATGGACAGGCCGGAGATCGTCGCATTGATCTGGGTCCTGTTGCCGGCGGCATTGCCGTTCAGGGCGCCCGCACTCGCATTGAGATTCGGGCTGTTGAAATCGAGACCATCGACATCCGTCCACGTGCCCGTGGTGAGGCTCGTCGCAGTTGCACTGTACTGGAAGTCGAGGCGGTCCGCGCTTCCGCGGTTGCTGAAACCCGCGCGCCACATCTCGCCGGTGTAGGAAATCGCCAGCGAGGTAATCGTACCGCCGGTGTTGTTCGTGAACTGCGCACCGATGGTGGGCGTCAACGTTCCACTGAGCAAAGTGCCGTAAGCGCGCTCAGGATCATTCGCCGCCCCGAAGCTGTACACGTCTCCGGCGTTATCGGAGCCTGTGCTCGCCGCGTACGCTCCGTTGTTTCGGGTACTGGTTCCAGTCTCGAACAGGTCCCAACCGGTTGGCAGGCTGGTATTCGTGGTACCAGAGGTCGCCAGTGTGTTGAAGTTCTGTGTGTACGCGGCACCGAGCACTGTGAGACTGACGCTGCCGGCGTCCCAGAATGACGTAGATCCGACCACCGCTGACGCCACGCCGGTGGCGGTCGCGTTGAACTTGCTGCCGAGCGAGTCGTCCGGATTCACGAACCACGTCGTCGTGAAGTCGCCCGTTTCATTTGCGCTCACGTAGAACGGGTCGTGGCCATTGCCATCGACAAGCCCGTTAGCATGCGTCACCTGCACCTGCACTACTTCCCCGGGGGCGAAGCCGTGCCCCGCAAGCACCGCCGTCTCACCCGGCTGATAGTCACCCTTGTCGGATGTCAGGAGGCTGATGCGGACAAACACGGCGGGCGCAACCGTTCCCGACAGGTCGCCGGAAGCAGCCGCCACGAACTGCGGTCCTGCGATGTCGGAGCCATTCGGCGTCCACAAGATCCGAAATTTCCCATCGGCTCCTGCCGTCGCCATCGATGTGTCGTGGCCCATGCCCGCTTCGGCGGTCCCGTCCGCGTGCGTAACCTGCACGGAGACACTCTCGCCAGGCGCGAAGTCGCGCCCGGTAATCGTGACCGGCTCGCCGGCGAGATACGCGCGTCTGTCGGTGGCGACCATCGCCGTGCGGATGAACACGGGAGACCGACTCGTGCCCGATGCGGCTCCCGTGGCGCCGACCACGAACCGGCGGCCTGCGACATCAGCGGCACTGATCGCCCATGCGGCCGCGAGCCTTCCGCCATCATCGGCCGTGACCGCCCGCGGCTCGTGGCCCATGTCCGGTTCTGCCGTCCCGTCGTCGTGCGTGACGGTCAGGGTTACGGCTTCGTATGGCGCGAAGCCCTGGCCGCTGATGGTCACTTCGTCACCAGCCGCGTAGGTGAGGCGATCGGTTCGCAGAGATGGAGCGTATTGTGTGCTCGCCGATCCAGAAAACGTAACTGCGGACAGCACCAGGGTGAGCAGCAGGGCAGTGCTGTTGCCGATACGACGCGAGCGCGGTTGCATGACGTCAGACAGGCGGCGGGTTGGCGGCATCGGGGCTCCGGTCTAAGTGGGTAGAGAGTTGCGCGCGGCGAACGAGGCCACAGGCCGCCGGCGTGCGATCAACTGTTTCGGATGTGGCGTAAGTCTACGGTCGGCTCCGCGGCCCGGGGTGACAGGCAGGTAAAGTCTTCGTCACGATCGCCGGCAGGTCATCGCGCTCACAGGTCGACGAACCGATATCCGAGTCCCACCACTGTCTCGATCTGCCGGCCCGCGGTTCCCAGCTTGGCGCGTAAACGGCCGACATGGACATCGACAGAGCGCGTCTCGATGAAGCGATCGTAGCCCCACACGCGCTCGAGCAGCCGATCGCGTGAGATCACGCGATTGGTGTTTTCCGCGAGATATCGCAGCAGCTCGAATTCCCGCCTGGTCAGCCGGACATCGCGGTCATCGACTTTGACGGACACGGCGTCGAAGTCCGCAAAAAGGTGGGTGCCGCGATAGACCATCGGCGCCGTCTCTCGCGTCCCTTCGCTCGACCCGCGCCGCAGCACGGCGCGCACACGCGCCACCAGTTCGCGCAGGCTGAACGGCTTCGTGATGTAGTCGTCGGCGCCGATCTCGAGACCGGTGACCCGGTCGCTTTCCGCCGATCGCGCCGTGAGCATGATGATCGGGATGTGCGCGGTATCGTCCCGGGTGCGCATGATCCGGCATACTTCCACGCCGCTGAGAACCGGGAGGTTGAGGTCCAGGATGATCAGATCCGGCTCGTTCTGCGCCACGCTGCGCAGCGCCGCGTCGCCCGCGCCGACGACGTCCACCTGCATTTGCCCGGTCTTCTCGAGCGTGTGCTTGATCAGCCCGGCAATGTCCTGCTCGTCTTCGACGACGAGAATCCGCGTAGTCATGGCTTCACCGTAGTGACCGCGGGTTTCCGCGTTGTGACACGTCGGTTAAATGTGCGTTACGAGATCCGGCTCCCAGGCGCATCGGCGGCAGCGAATTAACAAGGTTGTAGGCGGCCCGTGGCCGCATCGTCACAAGCGTGCACGACGATGCAGGCGCGCGCGGTCAACTCACGTTTCGTCCAACATGTCGCAGCCTGCCGCCGCAGTGTCGGCTGTTTGGTGATCCGACTGGATGCCGCAGATCACTGTCACGCGTCTGGATAGCGGCGGGTTGACTGCGGCAGGCGATTCTGTCTGCACGCTCGGACACGTCCTCCCGGAACGCCGCGGCATCGCCGATGGCGTCTACGCCGGCTGGAACTGGACCGGCACGGAACTTCTGCTCCAAAGCGATCGATACGGCCTCTTTCCGCTGTTCGTCTCGACAGACGCAAAACGGTGCGTTGTCGCCTCCGATCTGACGCTCGTGCTCGACGCGCAAACGCCGATCGCGTTCGATTACGACGCCCTCTCGGTGTTCCTGCGGCTGGGATTTTTTGTTGGGGACGATACCCCGTTTGCGGGCGTCCGCGCCGTGCCGCCAGGCGCGACCCTGAACTGGAGCCGATCAGGGCCGAGTGTCACCGGCCGATATCCGGTCCCGTCCACGCATGCGCTGACGCGGGACGAGGCGATCGACGCCTTCATCTCGCGCATGAATCAGGCGATCGCCTCCCGTCTGTCACGCGCGCCGTTCACGCTGCCGCTGGATGGTGATTGCGAATCACGCCACATCCTGTTTGCACTGGTTGCCGCCCGCTGTGCTCCGGAAGCGTGTATCACGCTCGAGGACGATCCGGACCGCGGCGATGGAGAGGTCGCGGTCACCGCAGCGATCTGCAGCCGCCTCGGTATTCCCCACGTGAAGGTTCCGCCGCTTGGCGAGCGCGGCCGTCTCGAACGCGAGAAGAACAGACGGACGCACTTCTGCACCGAGGCGCTCGCCCAGGTGATCGCACTGGCCGACTACCTACGTGATGTCACCGACGTGACATATCACCGGATCGGCGGCGATTTGGCACACTGGAGTGACCTGAACGGCGAGATGCGCAGGCGGTACGAGGGCGGTGGCGAGTCCGCCCTGGCTGCGTATCTGCTCGACGGGTACGGCGATGCGGTGTCCGACGATGCGCTGGCGCAGTTGCTTTCTCGCGACATGCTGCGCGAGGTCCCGCGTGAACGCGCGATCGCGCGTCTGCAGCGCGAGATTGCGCGCCATCTCGACGCGCCGAATCCGGTATCGTCGTTCATCTTCTGGAACCGGACGCGCCGAGCAACCGCGCTGTTGCCGTTCGCGCTGATGCGTGACATCAGAGTGTATGCGCCGTTTCTCGACCCGGGAGTGTTCGATCTGCTGGCCGGTCTTCCTGCCGCCATGCTGATGGATGGCGCGTTTCATACCGACGCGGTCGCTCGTGCCTATCCGCGACTGGCCGACATTCCTTATGCGTCGAGATGTCGCCGCATGCGGCGGCGCACCTGGGAGCGGCGATTTGCGCGCGATCTGATACGCGACCTGCTGCATGCACCCACGCAGCGCAGCGGCGGGCTCCTGCCCCGGGCCGTTGCCACCGTTCTCGACGCCGACAGCGACCGCTTGTGGTACGCGCCGCTTGCCGTTTACCTCGCTCAGCTCGGCGCGCTCGCCGATCGCGACAGGTAGAGCCTTTGCACCAACAGCGGCGCGATGTACAGCCCGAGCCGTGCTCCGTGCAGCTTCCACTCCCTGATCTCGCGACTCGCCTGGCCAAGTGCCTCGCGCGCGGCCTTGAAGTCGCCGCGACGGAGCATATCCTTCCCACGCTCACGCGCGAGGTCCGCCTGGAGTGCGCGCACCCGCCGTTCCGCCACGCCGCGCTCGGCAGCGGAGAGCGGCATCCGCTCGAGCGTCCGTCGGAACACGTGCAGCGCGCGCTCGACTGCATCGATCGGGCTGCCGGACAGCACGCGATCGTGACGTCGATACAGCGTGAGAACTTTGCGTTGATAGCCAATACGCGCGTCGCGACTGGCCATACGCAGCCACAGATCGAAGTCCTGGCCTCGCCGCAACGTTGCGTCGAAGCCGCCCACGGACACGAGCGCCGTCCTGCGTGCAACCACCGATGACAACAGGACGTTGCACGTCTGCGCCAGCAACGAAGGGAGCGTGACTTCCCCCTCTGAGGGACAGACGTCCATGAACCGCCTGCCGGCAAGTGGCGTGTGGCCGACGTAGAGACCGTCGCTATACACCACGTCCAGCCGTGCGTCGCTCGTTAAAGCGTTCAGCTGTTCCCGAAGAAAGTCGGGAAACCAGCGGTCGTCGGCATCGAGCAGCGCGATGAACTCGGCGGAGGTTGCCGTGATTCCCGCGTTGCGTGCGGCGCCAGCCCCCTGGTTCGGCTGCCTCACGAGACGGAGACGGTCCTCATACGGCGACACCACTCGTCGAACCGCGGCCGCGTCCGGCGAGCCGTCGTCAACGACGATGACTTCATCTGGGGGGCGCGATTGGCGAAAGACTGACTCCAAGGCTTGCGACAGATACCGCGCGCCGTAGACGGGAATGACGACTGCGACGCGCCCGTTGTGCGGTGTCAGCTCCATGCGTGCTTCTCCGACGCGTCCCATCTGCAAACGATCCACCCGCAACACGGGCGTCATGCGGCTGTTGCCGTATCGAGACATCGCGCATGCGGCAAGGGTTTCGTGCGCTTCCATCGGTAACAACGATGTGACTGTGCGGCAGCACGGTGAAGGCAGGTTCCATTTGTGAGGGGCGTCAGTCCCACCGACATCCCGCACAATGCCTAACTTTGTCGTCCTGATGTCGCGCGTTCGTTACATGGCGTTTGTGTCGCAGTGACAGCATCGTCACTGGATGCCGTCGCCGGGCCGTGACGCGACGGTCATCGCCGGTTCATGACCGCCTGCTATGGTCGTGCGCGTGAACGCAGTGGTGACCGAATCGCGGTTCCTCTTTTGCACGGCGAACACGGCGTTTACGGGAAGCAAGTGATGGCCTTTCATATCACCATGTGGTGTGGCTGCCAGCTGTACGTCACGTGCGACCCCCTGACGGGTGCAGCCGACACTCGACGCATTCAACGGCGCGGCGCGGCGTGCCTCGAAGACGGCCATGAGGTTGGCGTGCATCTGCCCGTCTGGGAGCTGCTGCCAAAGCCTGCTCGCTTCGATCGACGGGCGGGATACATCTTTCGCTTACGTCCCTGTAGTTCGGCAGAGCCGCTCGCCGATCAGCGGGTGACGTTTCCTGATTCCGGGTCTGCAGGCGCATGACGCACTTCGTCGAGCACGCGATACCCGCTGGCGATGGCCGCGTTCGTGTCGAAGCACGACCCAGGCCGGCGACACTGCGCCGAGCCGTGACCGATACGCCGGTATAGAGACGCGTAGCTCCGTTCATCGACGACCGATGGTGCGTCAGCGACTTCGACCGCGTGGCGCAGCTCGTGCCCGAGCAAGGCGATCAGTCGGTCGTTCACCACGTCTGTTTCAACGGTCACGCGCAAGTACCGATAACCGGCACCCGCGGCCATGAATTGCGTCTGACCCTCGCAGCGCCCGCCCAGCAGCTGCCGGTCGAGATAGACGATCACGTTCGACCTCTCGAGGCGATCGACCAACCCTCGAAACGTCGGCGACCGGGCATATCCGCGCGACAACGCGCACGTCAACGCCGCGTCGAGCGTGCGGACGTGACGCATGTCGCTTGTTCGGTGAGGCGGCGGCAAGAGCGCACACGCGATCAGCAGCGAGACCGTCGGGCCGAGAACACTCATGCTCCGAGGCTACGGCGGGCGTGCAACGCCACTGGTCCGGCCCAGAAACGTTGGTGTATCGCCTGCAGAATTTACGAATGTCTCGCAATTCGGTCACACGTTCCCGTAACGGCGAGCGCAACGCCACTCCCAAAGTCTGATGCGTGCGCCAACTCCAACAGATCGGGAGTCGCAATCACGTTGCCTTGGGCCGCAACGATAAGTAACGATGAACGAGTGACCGCGCCGAATAGCTCGACGAGGGGATACGCACGCGTGTGGGCGATTCTCGCCGTCGGCGTGTGGATCGGGTTGTCATCCGGACTGCGTGCGCAAACGGGAGCAGACCTCTATCGCTACGCGTGTGCCGCCTGCCACGGCGACGATGGACGCGGCCAGCCGCGCGAGATGGTCGGCTTCGACACGCCGATTCCGGATTTCACGGATTGTCAGTTTGTTACGAGCGAGGCCGACGTCGACTGGAACGCCGTCGTTCATCTGGGAGGTCCGGCGCGCGCGCTCGATCGTCATATGCCCGCCTTCGGCGAAGCGCTGTCCGCGGAGCAGATCCGGAGGGTGATCGATTATGTGCGCGGCTTCTGTCGAAGCCGGGCATGGCCGCACGGCAATCTCAATCTCCCGCGGCCACTCGTCACCGAGAAGGCATTTCCCGAGAACGAAGTCATCGTGAGGGTCGCGTCACCCGAGGAGCGCTTCATCGAGACTCGTTTCGTCTACGAGCGACGGATTGGATCGCGCAGCCAGGTCGAATTCGCCGTCCCGTTCAATGTGCATCAGGCATTTGGCGCCTGGCAGCGCGGACTTGGTGATGTCGCTGCCGGCTTCAAACAGGTGCTGTTGCACGACACTCGCCGCGGATCGATTGTCAGCGCGGGCGTCGAGATGACGTTCCCGACGGGCAAGGAAGCACTTGGACTCGGACACCGCTTGACGGTGTTCGAGCCGTTCGCTGTTTACGGCCAGCGACTTCCTCGTGATGTCTTCGTGCACGCGCAGGTGGGCATCGAGGTTCCTCTCAACTTGCCGGCGGAGAACGAACTGTTCCTGCGCGTGGCCGCCGGCAAGACGTTCGTTCAGGGGATTGGGGGGCGTGCATGGTCCCCCATGATCGAACTGCTCACGGTTCGTGAGCCCGAATTGGGAGAACCGGCGCTGACGGAGATTGTTCCGCAGCTACGGGTCACCGTGAGCAGGCGACATCATGTCGCTGTGAACGCGGGCGTCCGCGTGCCGGTAACGGTGCCCGCGATCATTCGTCGCTCGTCGCTCGTCGGTTCCCTCTTCTGGGACTGGTACGAAGGCGGCCTGTTCGACGGCTGGCGCTGACGTGACCCCGCGTGGAACCCGACCGCCTTCAGCGGCCACCGCTCGATGTCGCCCTCCTGCACCTTCGCCGAGTTGCCCGTACCCGGCGCATAGGGCGATTGCCCGGTTGAGCTGCCCGTTCGAGCTTTAACGACCACGACTCCTACCCGTCACATCCCCGTTACACACCCCTCCTAGGCTTCAGGTATGGACAAAATGTTTCGAAGAATAGTTCCGCTGCTCGTACTGGTGGCGGTGGTAACGATTCCGATTTCCGCCCGCGCGCAGGGCGGCGACGCGCGTTTTTCCGGCACCGTGATCGATCCGTCAGGCGGCTTCGTCGCAGGCGCTACCATCACCATCATCAACGAGCGCACGGGTGAAACACGGACCATTACCGCCAACGATCAGGGTCGGTACGTTGTTCCAAACCTGAAGCCCTCCGTCTATACCATCCGGGTGATGGTCCAGAACTTCGCGCCGCTCGAATACACCGGCCTCACCTTGGCCGCGGCGCAGGAATTTCCACTGGATTTGACGCTTCAAACTGCCGCGTTGACCGAAACGGTCACCGTCGAAGGGCGCGCCAGCATCGTCGATGTCAGCTCGGCGCGCATCGGCGTGAACGTCGGCGAGCGCGAGGTCAATAATCTGCCCGTGAACGGCCGTCAGATGTCGCAGCTGATGCTGCAGGCGCCCGGCTCTCAGAACGCGGGTACAGGCACCTGGCAGGACATCCGGTTCAGCGGCCGTGCCGTCGAGCAGAACGCGATTCGATACGACGGGATCGAGGGCTCGGCGATCATTGACGCCGCGCCGGGAAATCTCAACGGCGAAGTCCCGTCGCCATTCAAGCTGCAGGCAAGTCTGGAAAACGTGCAGGAGTTCCGCGTCGAATCCAACAATTACCCTGCGGAATTCGGCACCGGCACTGGCGGTCAGGTCAGCGTGATCACCAAGTCCGGCAGCAACCGCTTCCACGGTGCCGGATTCGAATACCTGCGCGACGACGCGCTCGACGCACCGAACTATTTCGACACGGCAGCCGGTCTGCCGAAGTCGACCCTGCGCCAGAATCAGTTCGGTGGCTCGCTGGGCGGTCCCATCGCGAAGGACAGAGCGTTCTTCTTCGGCAGCTATGAAGGGTATCGCCTGAAGGCCGGGATCAACTGGGTCGAGGCGGTTCCCAGCGCCGCCGCGTGGTCGCGCGCCGTGCCGGCGATCGCGGCGTTGCGAGACGGCTTCGTGGCGCCGGGCGCGGTCATTCTGCCGGGCGCGTCAGCGAATCCTGATTTCGACATCGCCCAGTTGCAGGGTGTGCAGGACGTGCACGAGAACTCGTTCAGCGGACGCGTCGACTTCCGTCTGACTCCGCGCTGGTCCTCGTACGTCCGCGTCTTTCACGACCAGGGCACCAGCGTGCAGCCGGAAGGGGTGACTGGTCGCGTCGTGCGCATCACCGACAACCCGTCGAATGCCGTGTTCACTCTGCAGGGTGCGCTGTCGGATCGCACCACGAACGAATTCAAATTCGGATACAACGCGGCGCCGAGCACGGTTACCGGGCAGTCGCGAGTGGTCAACGGCATCGACTTCAACGCGATTGCGCTCAACCTGAGTGGATCGGTCGCCAACACCGGCATCGCGGGTCAAGGTGCGACCTCCGGCATCGCCGTGCCCGGCGGTCTGGTGCGCGCCAACAGCGCGACCAACGGCCACGCTCAGCCCTACGATCCGTACTCGCTCACGTTCGCCGACTCGCTGAGCCGCATCGCGGGTAATCATTTCACCAAGTTCGGCGGCGAGTTCCGCGCGATTCGCATGGCGACCGATCGCATCGGCGGTACCACTTACACGTTCCCGAACGTGACGGCGTTCCTGGCCAACCAGCCGTCGACGATTCAGTATCTCGGCGACCTCAGCGCGCCAAGCCCGTTCAACAACGGCGCGACCGGCGAGCGCAACGTGCGGCAGGAGTACTACATCGTCTACGGCCAGGACGAATGGCATCTGTCGCCGACGGCGACGATCAATTACGGCCTGCGCTACGACTACTACACGCCGCTGCGCGAGGAGAACGACCTGATCGTCAAGTTCAACATCAATACCGGCGTCCTCGACCCGAACACGACGACGCTTTACCAGTCGAAGAAGAACAACTTCCAGCCGCGCGTGTCGTTCAGCTATGCGCCCGGCAAAACCGTGTTCCGCAGCGGCTTCGGCATTTTCGTCGGTCCGGGACAGACCGAAGATCAGATTCAACCTGTTGAAAGCGATCGCATCAGCTCCACGGTGAGCAGCGGCACATTCCCGATCAACACGGACCTGCTCGTCGCCAACTTCGTCAACAACCCGAACAATCGGTCGTATCAGCCGCGCGCCTACGCCAACGAGTACAGCATTCCCGAGCGCGTCTATCAGTACACCGGCTCGGTGCAGCGCGAGCTGCCGGGTGCCTTTGCGGCGACCGCGGCCTATGTCGGCAGCCAGGGACGCAACCTGTTCCTGCGCAGCGTGGCCAATCGCATCACTCAGGTCATCACCAACCCGAATCCAGCCAACGCCGCGATTGTCATTCGCGAGTTCTCCATCGTGCAGAAGGACGCCGCCGGCAATATCACGGGCGTGCAGAATCCGTTTGCCGAGGTCGACTACAAGACCAGCGGCGGTCATGACAACTACAACGCCATGATGCTCGCGTTGGCGCGCCGATCGCGCAATGGTCTGGCGCTCAACGCGCAGTACACGCTGGGCCGCAGCCGCGGCAACACCGGCGGATCGAACGAAGCGCTCACCGCCGCCAATAACGCCCGCGCGCTCTCCGAGTTCGATTACGACAACGGCTACAACAACTTCGACGTGCGGCACACGTTCAACGTCAGCGTGCTGTACTCGATTCCGTTCGGGCGCGGGCGGCAGTTCGGCAAGGATGTCAACGGGTTGGCAAACGCGATCCTCGGCAACTGGGACATCGGCGGCATCGTCAACGCCCGCAGTGGCCTGCCGGTCGACGTCCGCATCGTCCGCCCGGACGTCGTCTATCGCGACGCAGCAGGAAACATCTTCGCCAGCGCCGCCGCCGATCGCGTGGCGATCGTCAACACGCCTGGCGGCGGCGCCTCGCGCAACGTGCGGCGGCCCGATCTGGTGCCCAACGTCGACCCGTTCATCAAGAATGGCGGCCTGGTGTTCCTCAATCCAGCGGCCTTCGCGACACCGGCGCCGGGAACGTTCGGCAACCTGGAACGCAACTCGATCCATGGGCCGAACTTCAAGCAGGCCGACGTGTTCTTCAGCAAGCACTTCCCGACGAGCGCGTCATCGAACGCGGAGTTCCGCATCGAGGTGTTCAACCTGTTCAACACCGTGAACTTCACCAATCCCGTCGGCACGCTGCCGCAGGCGATCCCGACCGCGAACCTCGCGGAAGCCAATCGGGTGCAGCCCGGTCAGCCCTATACGACGGCAGCGGCCGGAACCTTTGGTCGGTTGACGAGCACCGTCGGCCGAACCGTCGGTCTCGGCACGCCGCGGCAGGTGCAGTTCGCGTTGCGCTTTACGTTCTAACGACGCGTCCACCTTGCGGAATCGCGTTCGCCTTCAGGCGTAGGCAGCAGGCGTCGGTGTGACGCAGCGGGACGGAATGGAGAAACGCGGTTGCCGAGTACATCGGCACCGCGTGTTGTGTCTGGGACCGAGGCGCTATTGTGAACCGGGGGACGGATCGACCTTCGCCAGCCGCAGCACGGTCGCGCGGGGACCGTGCGTATTCACCACCATACCGGTGACCTGATAGAGGCCGGTCGGAAGATCCCGGAACTCGAAGACGTTCAGCGGATTCGAGCGCGCACCGTCGAGTTCGATTTCGCTGCTTCGATAGAATGTGGCCGATTCGGCTGCGACCGTCAGGATCCGATCATCGGGCATGGCGTTCAGCATGACCCGGACTTTCAGGACCGCCGGCGCGCGCGACACGGCGGGCGAGACCTCCATCTTCAGGGGAGTTGCGCTATCCAGCGTTGTCACCGCCAACAGCAGGATTGCGCACGAAAACGCCGCGATCTTCAAAATCGTCCCCATCGCAGTGCCTCCGTAAGGCATTAGCCCAATTCCTCAGACCGCAAAACATACCGGAAGTCGATGTTCCCGTGTAAGGCGTTCGGGCTCGAGGGCACCCGATCCTGGATAGGTTTTCGGCTGGCGTGGATTTCCCGATATGGCCTGTCACCGCGTCTGGACATTTCGGTGCGCGACGAGGCCCCGCCTACCTTTCACCAGACCTCGCGGCCGGCTCCGAGATGCTGGAGACAATGGGCTGCGGCCGATGAGTGTCCGTACGCGCCAGGATTGGTCAGGGACAGTGGGGCAACTCCGAATCGGGATCTTCTGCCCATGTTGGGGCAACCGGCTCGGTGGCGCACGTCATTTAGTGTCAGCGTCGGGAGTTTGCGATTGGGAGTGTGACGCGGGCAGTGTGACGGTGAAGGCCGCGCCGCCGTGCGGTCGATTGTCGGCGGTCACCGTCCCGCCGTGCAGTTCGACGAGGTGCTTGACGATGGCGAGGCCAAGGCCCGTGCCCCCCGGCCGCGAGCGCGATTTGTCGACCCGATAGAAACGCTCGAACACACGCGTCAGGTCATCGGGAGGAATGCCGGGGCCCGAATCCAGCACCGTGATCGTGTAGCTGCCGTTGTGACGAGCGGCTTCGAGCCGAATCTCGGCGCCGTCCGGGGAGTAGTTCACCGCGTTTTCAACGAGGTTTCTGAGCAGATCGTGTAACTTCGCGGGATCGGCGGACACGCGCAGGGCAGGATCGGGTACGTCGATGGTCACCTTCTGATGTTTGCCTTCGATCACCGGTGCGAAGTCTGCCACGAGGACCTCGAACATCTGTCGCACATTGCAGAGCGCGTATTCGAGCTGCTCCTGACGCGCGTCGAGGCGTGCAAGACGCAGGAGGTCGGTCACCAGCCGCTCCATGCGCGTCGTCTGGCGCCAGATGACGTCGAGGAAGCGGCGCGCGTTCTCGCCGTCGCCGGGATCATCGCGCAGCGCTTCGGCGTATCCGCGAACCGCCGTCAACGGCGTGCGCAGCTCGTGTGAGACATTGGCGACGAAATCGCGGCGGATCTGATCGGCCCGGCGCAAGTCGGTCACGTCGTGCAGGACGAGCACCGCGCCTCCGCCGCCGCCGGGCGCGACAGGCGCCGCGCGCGCCGCGAACGTGTGGCCGGGATCGCGCGCCAGCGTCAGTTCGCGCGCCTCGACCTGCTCGCCGCGCAGCGCCGTCGCCAATTGCTCCGTGATATCCGGGTGACGCAACACCTCGACATATCGCCGGCCGATCGCTGATTCCTCGACGTGCAGCATCAGCCGCGCGGCGCGATTGACGAGTTGCAGCCGGCCGTCACGATCGACAACCAGCACCCCTTCCACCATGCCCGTCAACATTGCGTCCGTACGCGCGCGATCGCGGGCCAGCTCTTCGATCCGCTTTCCGAGCTCGTGCACGGATTGATCGAGCACGCGCGCGACGGTGCCGAGCTCGTCGGTCCCATAATCGTACGAATGGCTGGACAAGTCGCCCGAGGAATACCGACCGGCGACGCCGGCAATCGCCTGCACGCGGCGCGCGATGGGTGCCGACAGCATCCACGCCGTCAGCAGTGCGATCGGAATGGCGGCGCCCAGCGCGACCAGCGCCAGACGCCGGATCGACGCCAGCTGCGCATCGAGCTGCGTGAGCGGCAGCGCCACCCTGACGTAGCCGACCACTGGGTGCCGCGCGCGCGCGGCGACATACAGCATGTCCGTCTTGATCGTGGTGCTGTAGCGACGGCTCTCGCCGATGCCGGTCTCGCGAGCTGCAATGACCTCGGGGCGCGCAGCGTGGTTTTCCAGCGTGCGCAGCTGCTCGGGCGTTTGCGTCGAGTCACCGACGACAGTCCCGTCCTCGGCGATGAGGGTCACACGGCTGGAGCTGTGCTGGCCCAGTCGATCGGCCTCGGTATCGAGTGCCGGGCCTTCCAGTGTCGGCGCCGAGGCCAGCAGGTCGGCGATGAGCCGCGCTTCCTCGCGCAGTCGCTGTGCGATGGCGGCGCGCTGCTGCTCGCGGACCTCCCACGACAGCAGCACGGCCGCAACGAGGACCGACACCGCCGCGGCGATGACCGACCCGATGAACAGCTTGGTGCGGAAGCGGATCCTCACGTTCGACTCGCGGCCGCCTCACGGCAAGGGCGGTTCCTCCAGCTTGTAGCCAAACTGTTTGACCGTGACGAGCGCATCGCCGAGTGTCGGCATCTTTTCACGTAGTCGGCGCACGTGCACGTCGACCGTCCGCGTGCCGCCTGTATAGCGATAGCCCCAGACGTCGCTGAGCAGCAGATCTCGCGAGAGGACGCGGCCACGATGCTCCAACAAGTATTGCAGGAGCATGAACTCCTTTGCCGTCAGCTTGACCTCGCACCCGCTGTCGGTGACGGTGTGCCGCTCGATGTCCATGACCAGCTCGCCGAAGCGCAACGTCTTCTGGTCGCTATCGCCACGCCGCGAACGGCGCATCAACGCGCGAATGCGGGCAACGAGCTCGTTCGGGCTGAACGGTTTGGCGACATAATCGTCCGCGCCAATATCCAGTCCGACGATGCGATCCGTCTCCTCCGCGCGCGCGGTGACCATGATGATCGGCAATTCCGCGGTCTCGGTCGCCGCGCGGAGCGCGCGACACACCTCCAGGCCGCTCATGCCGGGCAGCATGACGTCAAGGATCGCCGCGTCGAAGCTTTGCGCACGGGCCAGCGCGAGCGCCTCAGTGCCCGAAGCGGCGACCTGCGCGCGCCATCCGGCCTTCTGCAGGTAATGGACGATCAGATCGGCGATATCGCGATCGTCTTCGGCGACGAGAATCAACATGTGCGCCCACGGAAGTGGAGAACGTTGATTGCGGATTGTAGATGCGGTGATCAATCGATCGCGTGACTCAGCGATAGCCAAACAGGGTGAGCACCTTGTATGTCGTTGCGCCGATGATGCCGGCCGCCGGGATGGTGATCACCCACGCCCAGACGATCCGGCCGGCGATCCCCCAGCGCACGGCTGACATCCGCCGCGTAGCGCCGACGCCGACGATCGAACCGGTGATCGCGTGCGTGGTGCTGACCGGAATGCCGAGCTGCGTCGCTGTAAAGAGCGCGAACGCCGCGCCGGTTTCCGCCGCGAACCCGCCAACCGGCTGCAGCTTGGTGATCTTCGATCCCATCGTATGAATGATGCGCCACCCGCCAGCGAGCGTGCCCAGTCCGATGGCGGCGTACGCCGCCAGTTGCACCCACAATGGCACATGGAACGTCCCGATGTACCCAGAGCTGAAGAGTACCGCCGAGATGATGCCTGCGGTCTTCTGTGCGTCGTTGCCGCCGTGATTCAGGCTGAAAAAAGCCGCTGACACCAACTGCAGCCGTCGAAACCAGTGGTCGACGCGGCGCGGTGACATGCGATGAAACAACCACAAGATTACGACCATCAGCAGATGCCCGACCGCCAGTCCGATCATCGGTGACAGCACGATAAACGTCAGCGTGCGTCCCCACGCCGTGCACGAATCGCAGAGTACGGCGGCCATTCCCGCCTTGGCCACCGCCGCGCCGGCGTAGCCACCGATGAGCGCGTGTGACGAGCTCGTCGGGAGCGCATAAAACCACGTCAGCAGGCTCCACGTAATCGCGCCGCTCAGCCCGCCGAAGATCACCGGCAGCGTGACCATGGTGATATCGACGGTCCCTTGGCCGACGGTTTGCGCCACGGCTGTTCCGAACACGAACGCCGCAACGAAGTTGAAAAACGCGGCCCAGGCAACGGCCGCTCCGGGCGACAGCACACGCGTCGACACGACGGTCGCTATCGAATTGGCGGCGTCGTGAAAGCCGTTGATGTAGTCGAAGGTCAGCGCAACGGTGACCAGGATGATCACCGCGAGCAGCGTCGGATCCATGCGTGATCAGGCGTGCTTGACGACGATGCCCTCGATGCTGTCGCTGACGTCCTGGCAGCGATCGGTGGCAGCTTCGAGGAAGTCGAGGATCTCTTTCCACTTGATCACGGCGATCGGATCGCGCTCCTCGTCGAACAGTGCCACGATCGCGTCCTGGTGCATGCGGTCGGCTTCGCGCTCGAGCTGGTTGATCCGGGCGACGAGCTCGAGCACGCCCTTGCGGCGCTCCAACGCGGCCAGCGCCTCGCAGATGCGGTCCATCGACTCGCAGACGAGATCGGCCAGGCGGCATGCGCCGGGACGCGCGCGCTCGATCTTGTACAGGCGCATGACCGCTGCCGCCGCATCGATCGCATCCATCACGTCGTCGAGCTTGATGGCGAGCGTATGGATGTCCTCGCGATCGAGCGGGGTGACAAACGTCCGGTTCAACCGGTCGACGATGCCGCGCGTCCGCTCGTCGCAGGTATGCTCCTGATCCTTGATCGCGGCGACCTTGGCCATATCGATTGGATCGGTGCGCAGCATGTCCCGCAGCATACGTGCGCCGGTCTTGATGTCTTCGGACAGCGCGACGAACTCCTCGTAGAACTTCTCGTCGCGGGGAATCAGACTGAAGGCGGCCATGGCACCTCGATCGAAGCGGCGTGAACCGATCGATCCTAGCAGTACGCGCGCTTTCCGAAAGAACAGTGATTCGCAACTCCAGCAAGCGCTGAATCCAGCCAACCGTTTGGAAGTTGAGCGTCGGGAGTTGGGAGTTGACCGATCTGTCCGGGCAGTTGAGCCCTGTGGAGGACAGTCCACGAGCGGCAGGAGCGTATCGAGCCTCTAATTTATTGATTTTGTGTGAGATATACGGCTCACGTCCGATGGCACGGGGCTTGGACCACTGCTGGCAGGACTAATCGGAAGGAGGATCCGATGAAACCATTGGCCGCAGCAGTCGCAGGCGGGTTGATCTCGGGAGTTGCGATGTACACCGTCGGCGCGCGCACCGCAACCGTCGACGCTTTCACCCAGACGCCCGCGCCCGTTCAGACTGAGGTCGGCCAATACGGGCCGGCCACGCAGCTGGTTTCGACGCCACCGGCACGGACCGGCGTCATTCAGCCCGTGAAGTACACCCGCGGCGCTTCGGCTCCGCGACGGACCGTCTATCGCAGTTCGCAAACGACCAGCGAACGCGTGTATAGAGAAGACAGCCGGTCGCGACGCACCTGGCAGAAGTCGGCACTGATCATCGGCGGATCGGCCGCTTCAGGTGCCGGTGTTGGCGCGATTGTCGGCGGCGGCAAGGGCGCAGCGATTGGTGCGGCGATCGGCGGCGGCGCAGCCTCGATATACGAGGCCTCCAAACGCCGCTAGCCGCACAAGGGGACAGGGCCGAACGCCTTGTCCCCTTCTTTCTTGGGCCGGCTGAAACGCGGCGTCTACACGACGTCGACGTTCGGGGTCGCGAATCACCGATAATATTTGCCTCTATGCACAAAACCCTGTTGATGACGGTCGCGGTCCTGGTGTATGCGGTGATGCTTGGAAGAACCGCCGCGGGTGCTCAGGGCAGTACCGATCCCTCTAAACTCCCCGATGGTCCCGGCAAGACGATCCTGATGAACTCCTGCACGGTGTGCCACGGTCTCGAACTGCTCTCCGGTCGTGACGAGGCCTCGTGGAAAGATACTGTCGATCGGATGATCGCGATGGGTGCCGTTGTTGCGGACGATCAGGTGAAGGTGCTGGTCGACTATCTGGTCGCGAATTTCCCGCCGGAGAAGAAATAAATCTAGAAGCTCTGTCCTGCCCGTACGAACAGACGTACGCCTTCTCCGCCTCCGGTGGCGAGATCGATCCGTGCCAGCATCTGCTTCGAGGTATGGAACCGGGCGCCAATCCCGTATCCCCACTTGAGGTCGCTCAGCGTCAGATCGCTCCAGGTGTGCGCCACCTTGCCCGAGTCGATGAAGCCGGCCAGCGAGACGTGCGCGACCGGCGTCCACAGATAGTCGGCGCCGAATGCAAGCGCCTTCTCGTCCCGGAAGCGGAACTCGCGAAAGCTGCGAATGGTGTCGACACCGCCTACGTACGGAAGGAAATAAAAGGGCACTCGGCTGTTGGACTTGTTGTTGACCGCGCTGATGCCGATGTGCGGCGCGATCACGTGGCGATCGGTTTCGGTCAGCGCAAAATATTGCGTGCCGCCAATGTCAACGCGGTTGAAGTTGTACGGACCCGGCGATCGGTCGCGCCACGCGCCGAACGACAGCCGATAGAACCCGCCGCGCTGCGGATGACCGCGCTCGTCGCGTGTATCGATGTCCGTGTAGACCGATGCGTGGCGGAAGTCGGGTTGCCTCTCCAGGCCCGGCGCAGTCGAATCGGTAAACAGTTGCTCGATCGACGGGAACCCCCGCGCGCGACTCGATCCGACACTCGGCCACAGGTAGCCGACCGCCGCACCAACTTGTACGCTGGCAACGGGCCGGACGAGCGCACGTGCCATCAGGTCGTGGCTCGAGTAGGCATATTTGGTCCGCGCGCTCTGCACGGACGCGAGCCCGACGCCGTAGAAATCCTGCTGCGAGAAATCCTCGTACCGGTAGTCGGTCCACAGCTCCGTGCGGGTCTGTGGAAGGTGAAACCATCGCACGTGGCCGTCGACCGCCTTGTACCACTTTGTCGACACGGCCGCCGAGACGTCGACCCGGATGCGCTCCTCGAACAGGTGGCGGCGATACCCCGGACCTGCTGCTAATCCGCTGCCGCGAGTCATGCCGCCAAGCCGCGGATACCACCCGTCGACCGTGCCGTCGAGACGCTCGACGATGTGCGTCGTCTCCGCCCACTGACGCGCGCGAGCCGCGATGCTGTCGTCGGTCGGTGACGACGTAGTCGGAGGGCGCGGTGGCCGGCCGGGCGCCGACTCAGGGGTCGTTTGATCAGCGATGACGGCCGGATCCGCGGGTTGCTGTGCGGAGGCCGCCGATCCGAGACCACCAATCACGCCGAGGGCCAACATGGCGGCGCAGGCCTGCCTCGAAGTCAACACGCGAACCCGGGCTTGCCTCGCCGAAGCCGAAAGGCAAAGGCGGGTCATCGCTGGTCCTACAGTTCTCTAACGCCATGACCTTTTAGCAGGAACCATGCCGCGACCAGGCTCAGCAGGACGCCATTGACGATGAGTACTGTCGGCGCGGAGGTGCGACTGGCGAACCATCCAGCCGCGAGGTTGCCGAGCGGCATGCCGCCGCGGAACGCCACCATGTAGATGCTCATGACGCGACCGCGCATCTCATTCGGCGCGTTGAGCTGCACGAGCGACGACAGCAGCGCCATCGCCATCACGAGGCACACACCGATCATGAACAGCAGTAGCGCATTCAGCAACAGCATGCGCGTGATCGCGAACAGAATCACCAGCACGCCACACGCGACCTGCATCGTCAGCACCGTGCGTCCCATGTGCCGGAAGCTGCCCAGCCAGGCGACCACCAGCGCACCGGACACGGCGCCGCCGCCCGCGCAGGCCATCAACCATGTGTATTGCGTGACACCGCCGTGGAACACGTTCCGCGCGAACAGGGGCAGGAAGGTGAGTACGGGATTGCCCAGGAAGGTCGTCGCGAAGCCGAGGATCGCGAGACCGATAAGCGCCGGATGCGAGCGCACGAACTGCAGACCGCTGTGCATCTCCTGGTGAATGCGCCGGGTCGTGGCCGGCGGTGTGAACTTCACGCGCAGCGAGAGAATCGCGGCAATCACTGCGAGGAACGACAGACCGTTCAACCCGAAGCAGGCGACCATGCCGAATGCGGCGAGCGCCGCGCCGGCCAGCAGCGGCCCGATCACGCGCGCGAGATTGAACTGGATCGAGTTGAAGGCGATGGCGTTCGGCACATCTTTCTTGTCGACGAGGGAGGGCAGCAGTGATTGATGCGCCGGGCCGCCAAACGCCTGCGCGAGGCCGGTGATCACCGACAGCGTGAGGATGTGCCAGATGTGAACGACGTTCCAGTAGACCAGTGCCGCAAGCGTGAACGCCGCCGTCATCTGGATGTACTGCGACGTGAGCAGAAGGCGCCGGCGATCCTGGCGATCGGCGATGACGCCGCCAAGCAGCGTGAAGAGGAGAATCGGCAGCTCGCCGAGGAACGAGTCGAGGCCGAGGAAGAAGGCCGAAGCCGGACCGGCCAGCGTGAGCACCAGCCAGTTCTGCGCGACCTTCTGCATCCACGTGCCGATCGTCGAGGTAAACGCGCCTATCCACAGGATGCGAAAGTCGCGATAGTGCAGCGCCGCGGCGATCCGGCGAAGGCCGGCGACGGGCGCCTCGGGCGGTTGCGGCGGTGGGATCGGGTCCCGCGACGGGGCGGCAGCGGTGGTCACGACGCGCTCACATGTTACCTCGGTGCTGCGACCGGGCCTCGGAACCAGGTCCACGCCCCGTTGGAATCGATGGCGCTGCCGATTCGACCGTGCTTCGGCACGGTATGAACGAAACCGGTCGATCCGCCCAGCTCACACGCACGATGCAAAGTGACGTCGCAGTCGCCGACGGCAAAGATCGTGTTCCAGTGTGGAGTAACGCCCCAGTCTTTGCCGATGGGCAGCACACCGCCTTCCTGCGTGGTGCCGCGCTCGAAAACGGTGTAGGCCGCAAACGGCTCGAACGCCGTCTCTCGTGTGGCCCAGCCAAACAGGGCATTGTAAAAACTCTTCGCGCGAGATGGATCGTCACTGAGCACCTCGACCCACCAGATGCTGCCAGTGATTTCCATGACCTCGGCGCCCTGATGCGGTGCCGGTGCCCAGAGTCCAAACCGCGCCCCCTCGACATCGCGCAGTGTGGCCATGCGCGCGTGGCCGTTCACAGTAGCGGCGTCGATAGTGGTCGCGCCAAGCGCGACAGCGTTCGCGACCGTTGCGTCGAGGTCCTCGACGCAGACATAGGGAATCCACTCCTCGAGTCCATTGGCGGCGCGGACGCTGGCGACGATGCGGCCATCGCTCTGCAGCAGTTTGTAGTGGTCCTCGCTTCCGGGGACCTCCACTGCGGTCCAGCCGAGAAGCGCTGAATAAAACGTGACCGCGCGGTCGATGTTCCGCGTGTGCAGCACGGATGTGCAGACCGATCCCGGTCGATGATCGACGCTTGCCATACGCGGTGAGTGTGTATCACTCTCGCCCGCCAGCCAAACGTTACGGGCGGGCCCAGAACGGATTCAAAGATCCGCTTGATCTCCCGGGCTCATTCGCTGTATTTTCGCCATAACGAAGATATGGCGAATATCGCGGTTGCCCGGCTGGAATCGGCCCTTCGCGAACGAAAGCTGGACCGGACGCTGACCACCGCGTTGCCGCCGCTGGAGCGCACCGATCCATCGGCGGTGGTCGGGACCGGTGTGGCCGCTCTCGATGCGGTGCTGCAGGGCGGTCTGCCGCGCGGGCAGTTATCGGAGATTGTCGGGGCGCGATCGACGGGCCGCACCACGCTGCTGCTGCACCTGGTGGCGGCGGCGACCGTTCGCGGCGAGATCGCCGCGCTGGTCGACCCCTTCGATCGATTCGACGTCCAGTCGGCGATCGGCGCGGGGATCGATCTCGATCGGCTGCTGTGGATCCGCGGCGATGCGATCGCGCGGCCCGATGCGGGCCACCACGGCGCACGGGATCTGCGCGATCGCACGCTCGATCGCGGCGTGAAGGCACTCAATCTCGTCCTGCAGGCCGGCGGCTTCGGGCTGGTCGCCATCGATCTCGCGGACGTGCCAGTGATCGCGTTGAAGCGACTGCCGTTCACCACGTGGTTGCGGGTGCAGCGAACGATCGAGGGCAGTGACACCGCCTGCGTGCTCGTGGTTCCGGAGCCCCTGGCGCGCAGCGCCGGCGGCCTGACGCTGACACTCGCCGCGCGCACGTGGTGGGTCGGGTCCGCCGATCGCAGCCGTCGGCTCGGTGGTGTCGACATCACGACGCGCATCGTCTCACCGCGGCGGCGCGTTGAGGGAGAAATCGCAATCAGGGCAGTGGCGACCGACAGTCACTGATCACGAAGCACAAAGACACAGAGGCAAAGAGGGATGTTTATGGCCGCAAACTGTCTCTGTGCCTCTGTGGTTCGTGAGGATGAAAGTCGTCACGCCATACAGGGGTGACATCCGTGTTTGGTGTCTTATATGCCGCGCCGGAGTCGGCGGTGGCAGCGCTCATTGATATCGCGCGCGCGTTCTCGCCGCGCATCGAACCATACGGCCCGCGCGAGGTCGCGCTCGATCTCAGCGGATTGACGCGGTTGTTCGGGACGGCACGCGAGATCGGTGATGAGCTGCGGCGGACGGCCGCCGCTCGTGGTGTGCGTGTGCGCGTCGCCATCGCCGGTACGCGCACCGCGGCGCGGCTGATCGTGCGTCACCGTGCCGGTGTCACGGTGATTGAGGCCGGCACTGAGGCGGACGCGGTCGCGCCGTTGCCGATCACGCTGCTCGATGCTCTCGATCGATGTTCGAACGATCCGAACGCTTCGAACGTTCCGAACGCATTGGTTGTGACGCTTCGGCGGTGGGGACTGCGCACGCTCGGCGAGTTCGCCGCACTCGCCCCCGATGATGTTGCGGCGCGGCTGGGGCAGGAGGGCGTTCACTGGCAGCGGGTTGCCTGCGGCGACGATGCGCGACCGCTCGTTCCCGCGGCGGTCGAGGAGCGCTTCGAGCAGGCGCTCGATCTCGAATGGCCGATTGAGGACCTCGAGCCGCTGTCGTTCGTGCTCAGCCGATTGCTGGAGCCGTTGTCGGCACAACTCGAGCGTCGCGATCGTGGCGCCGCGGTGCTTCACCTACGCCTGCATCTGGTGACTCGCGTGGTCCACGAGCGGTCGCTGCAACTGCCTGCGCCCATGCGCGATGCGCGCACGCTGCGGACGCTCGCGCTGCTCGATCTCGAATCGCATCCCCCGGATGCGGCCATCGATCGAGTCGTGGTCGCCATCGATCCCACGCCCGGTCGGGTCGTCCAGTTTTCGTTGTTGACGCGTCCGCTGCCGTCCCCGGAGCAGCTGTCGACGCTGCTGGCCCGTCTCAGTGCGTTGATGGGCGAGGGACGATGCGGCTCGCCGGTGGAGGTCGATTCGTGGCAGCCGGGGGCGTTTGCGATGAAGCCATTTGCGCCGCGTGACGACAGTCACCCTCGCCATTCGAGGGACAGCCACTCCCATGAACCACGGCGGCACGGAGACACGGAGATTCATTTTCAACGGAGTTCGATTGCATCGACGTCAGACGCGAGCTCGCCATCTAACGCACGGCTGCGACAACAGACGAAAAGCCAAATAGAACTCCGTGCCTCCGTGTCTCCGTGGTTCGTCAGGGTGAATGACGTCGCGGCGCCAGTGACTGCCCTGCGCCGCTTCCGTTTCCCCGTCGCCGCGCGTGTGCGGGTCGAGGATGGCAAGCCCGTTCGCGTCACGACGGATCGTCCCGGCCTGAGCGGTGGACGCGTGCAGACCTGCGCCGGTCCATGGAGGACATCGGGGGCGTGGTGGAGCGAATCGGGCGACAGCCACTCCCACGAATCACGGAGGCACGGAGACACGGAAATCCATTTTCAACAGGGTTCGGTCGCATCGACGCCCGATGCGAGCTCACCCTCTGACCCACGGCTGCGACAACACTCGAAAAACCAAATAGACCTCCGTGCCTCCGTGTCTCCGTGGTTGGTGAGGGCGAATGACGTCTGGAATCGCGATGAGTGGGATGTCGCGCTGAGCGACGGCGCGACCTATCGCGTGTTCCGCGAGCGGGATGTCGATCGGTGGTTTGTCGAGGGCATTGTTGATTGAAATCCCAAATCCCAAATCCCAAATCCCAAGCTCGAATTCCCAACGTTGATCAGCGCGCATGCGCGCGGTCGCTTGCTGGCGATGCCGTTTGGGATTGCGGTTTGGGATTTGGGACTTGGGATTTGGGATTTGGGATTTCGCGATCGTGTACATCGAACTCCATGCGGCGTCGGCATTCAGCTTCCTGCGCGGCGCATCGCTGCCGGAAACGCTCGTCGAACGCGCCGCCGCGCTTGGCTACTCCGCGCTCGCGCTGCTGGATGCCGACGGTGTGTACGGCGCGCCGCGATTCCACAAGGCGGCGCAGCAGGCGGGGCTGCGCGCGATCATCGGCGCGGAATTGACCATTGATGCCGCACACCGTGCATTGCACCCGACACACCGAGGCAGCGAGGCACCGAGAACACAAAACCGTAATGCGGGTGAACACCGGTCGGCTTGGCAGTTGCCGGTTGTCGTTGCCTCCGCCGATGGCTACAGGAACCTGTGCCGCCTCATCACGAGAATGAAAATGCGCGCGGCAAAAGGCGAAGGTGCGCTCGCGCTCGAGGAGCTCGACGGATTCACCAACGGCCTCGTCGCCCTCGCCGGACGCTCTGTGCTCGATGCGCGGCACTACGGCGTTGGTGGGCTGCTCGATCGACTCGTAGGGCTGTTCGGTCGCGGCAACGTCTGTGTCGAGCTGCAGCGTCACCTGCTGCGCGACGAGGAGTCGGACAACGTCCCCCTGACCGAGCTCGCCAGCGCCTTTCGTGTCCCGGTGATTGCCACCAATGGCGTGCGCTTCGCCGACATTGCCGACCGCGCGCTCTACGACGTGCTGACGTGTGTGTATCACCACACGACCGTCGATCAGGCGGGCCGGCGGCTGGCGCGCAACGCCGAGCGATACCTCAAGTCGCCGGAGACGATGACGCAGCTGTTCGCCGATCGGCGTGACGCCCTGGCCGGCACCGCCGCCCTTGCCGAACGCCTCGAATACACGATGGCCGATCTCGGCTATCGGTTCCCGACCTATCCCGTGCCGCCGGGCGAGACCGAGATGTCGTTCCTGCGCCACCTCACCGACGTCGGCGCGCGCCATCGCTATCGGCCGTATCACGACAAGGCACGCGCCCAGATCGCCCGCGAGCTGAATCTGATCGAGAAGCTCGATCTCGCCGGCTACTTCCTCATCGTCTGGGACATCGTCAATTACGCGCGCCAGCACGACATCCTCGTGCAGGGACGCGGATCGGCGGCCAACAGCGCCGTCTGCTACAGCCTCGGCATCACGGCTGTCGATCCGATCAAGATGGACCTGCTGTTCGAGCGTTTCCTGTCCGAGGAACGCGGCGAGTGGCCCGACATCGATCTCGATCTGCCGAGTGGCGATCGCCGCGAGCAGGTCATACAGCACGTCTACCAGAAGTACGGCCGTCTTGGCGCCGCGATGACCGCCAACGTCATCACCTATCGCGGGCGCAGCGCCGCCCGCGAGGTCGGCAAGGCGCTGTCGCTCAGCGACGAGAGCATCGATCGACTCGCCAAGGTGATGAACCATTTCGAGTTCAACGATCCCAGCGAGACGCTCGGGCGCAATCTGGCATCGGTCGGCCTGTCGCTGGACATGCCGCGAATGCGCACGTTCGCCGATCTGTGGTTCCGCATTCAGGACCTGCCGCGCCACCTGGGACAGCACTCCGGCGGCATGGTGATCTGCCAGGGCGAGCTCGATTCCGTCGTCCCGCTCGAACCGGCCTCGATGCCCGGTCGCGTCGTCATTCAGTGGGACAAGGACGACTGCGCCGACATGGGCATCGTCAAAGTCGATCTGCTGGGACTGGGGATGATGGCAGTACTGCAAGACGCGATCGAACTCGTGAACGCATCGACAACTCCCGATTCCCAACCGCCAACTCCCAAGGCCACACGCGCGGAATCCACAGCTGCTTTTGATTTGGCGCATCTGCCTGCAGACGATCCGCTCGTGTATGACCTGCTGCAGAAAGCCGACACGATTGGTGTGTTTCAGGTGGAGTCGCGCGCGCAGATGGCGACGCTGCCGCGGCTGAAGCCGAAATGCTTTTACGACCTCGTCGTGCAGGTGGCCATCATCAGGCCGGGGCCGATTGTCGGCGACATGGTGCATCCGTACCTGAATCGCCGCGCCGGTCGCGAAGACGTCGTCCCGCTGCATCCCTCGCTCGAGCCGGTGCTGGCGCGCACGCTGGGCGTGCCGCTGTTCCAGGAGCAGCTGCTGCGCATGGCGATGGTGGCCGCAGGGTTCACCGGCGGCCAGGCCGAGGAGCTGCGTCGCGCGATGGGCTTCAAGCGATCCGAAAAGCGGATGAAGCAGATCGAGGTGCAGTTGCGCGACGGCATGGCGCGCAACGGCATCACCGGTGAGACCGCTGAGCGGATCATCCAGTCGATCACCTCGTTCGCGCTTTACGGATTTCCCGAATCGCACGCCGCCAGCTTTGCGCTGCTGGCGTATGCGAGCGCGTTTCTGAAGGTTCACTACCCGGCGGCCTTCTACACGGCGCTGCTGAACAACCAGCCGATGGGGTTCTATCACCCGGCGTCGCTGGTCAAGGACGCGCAGCGGCGCGGCGTCCGCTTTCATCCGATCGACGTGCAGCAGTCCGACTGGTTGTGCCGCGTCGAGGAGGACGGCGCGATTCGCCTCGGCTTCATGTACGTCAACGGGTTGCGCAAGGAAGTGGGGCAGGCGATGGCAGCATTCGATCGCAGAAACAGTGGAGAGGCCGGCTCTTCTCTCGACATTGGAGGGGCCTCGAGGCGGCCCGACCGCCCCTCCTGCGGCAAATGCGGCTGCGACGATCCGTCGATGATCGAAACCGTGCGGGCAGGCACCTACTACTGCAACATCTGCTCGAATGAATGGACCGTCCAGCCGGCACAGGTCGGCCGCTTCCGCTCGATCGAGGACCTCGTGCAGCGGACCGGTCTTCGCCGCGACGAATTGACGACGCTGGCGGATATCGGGGCGTTGAATGCGTTCACCAACGAACGGCGAAGTGCGTTGTGGCAGGTGGAACGAGCAGTTCGACCTGCAGGTCAGTTGTTCGAACCGGCCTCGGACCACGGAGGCGGCGCGGACACGGAGAACACGGAGACTGACAATCGCGAATCACGAATCACGAATCGCGAATCACCGCCGAGCCCGCTTCCACCGATGGATGCCGGCGAGCGACTGCACGCTGACTATGCCGGGATGGGACTGACCATCGGACCGCATCCGATGGCGCTGCGGCGCGACGAGTTGGCGCTGCGGGGTGTGCTGCGTGCCGCCGACCTGCCATACGCGCGCGACCGACGGCGCGTGCGGGTGGCGGGAATGGTGATCACCCGACAGCGTCCGGGCACGGCGAAGGGATTTGTGTTCCTCACGCTCGAAGACGAAACAGGCATCTCCAATGTGATCATCCGCCCCGACCTGTTCGATCGTGACCGACTGATGGTGATCAGACAGCCGTTCCTGCTCGTCGACGGTGTGCTGCAGCACCAGGACGGTGTGCTTTCGGTGCGCGCCGAGCGGTTGGAGCGACTCGACGGCGGAGCATCGGTCGATGCGCACGACTTCTATTAGGGTGCAACGCTCCTTCGCGGTCGGTGCAATGCTTCGCTGCGCGCGTCGGTGCAATGGCCTGCTGCGCCTGATCGGTGCAATGCACGCTTCGTCTGGTCGGTGCAACCGCGGCTTCGCTGGTCGGTGTAATGCACGCCATGGACTCACCAACAGCGTCAGAGGACACTGCACCGAGAAGCGTAAGAGGACATTGCACCGACAAGCGTAAGGGACCTTGCACCGACCAGCGTCAGAGAGCGTTGCACCGACGAGCGTCAGAAGACCTTGCACCGACCAACCTGAGAAGGCATTGCACGGACCCCCGGTAAGGAAGCATTGCACCGACAGGAGGGCGGAATGAATTTCGAATCCATTCTCGTAGGCCAGACCGCGCTCGTGACCGGCGCCAGTCGTGGCATCGGGCGCGGTGTCGCCAAGGTCCTCGCCGAAGCGGGAGCAACCGTGTACGCGACCGGCAGATCGATCGCCGAGGCGGATCTGCCACCCGCCGTCATTCGCGTGCCCTGCGATCACACCGATGACGCGCAGGTCGCCACGCTGTTCGCGCGCATTGGGGTCGACAGCGGGCGGCTCGACGTGCTCGTCAACGGCGTCTGGGGCGGCTACCAGGACATGGTCGAAGACGGCAAGTTCACCTGGGGTGTGCCGTTCTGGCAGCAGCCGCTGTGGCGATGGAACGCGATGATGGAGGCAGGCGTGCGCGCCGCCTACGTCGCGAGTCATCACGCCGCGGCGCCGATGACGATCGCCCGCCGCGGTCTCATCGTCCACCTCTCGCACTGGGCGGCCCGCAAACATATCGGCAACGTGATCTACGGGGTAGCGAAGGCAGCCACCGACAAGATGACCGCCGACATGGCCCACGAGCTGAGGCCCTATGACGTCACCGTGGTGTCGCTGTATCCGGGTCTGGTGCGAACGGAGAAAGTGATGGCCGCGGCTGCGGTCTTCGATTTGAGCAACTCCGAGAGCCCGGAGTACATCGGGCGTTGTGTCGCCGCGCTCGCGATCGATCCCGAGGCGCAGCGCTGGACGGGACAGGCGATCGTCGCCGCTGCGCTCGGCGAGGCCTACGACTTCGCGGACATCGACGGCACACGCCCGCGCCCGCTGACGATGGCGGACGTCTGAAACACCTCAGTCCTGCATGCTCTGATTCCTGATACCTGAATCCTGGTTCCTGCTCATTTCGAACTGCAGATGCACGCGTCCGAAATAGACCTCGTCGCCGTCCTTCAGTTTGAAGCCGACATTGCCGTGCAGCACTTTGTGCGCGCGGCCGCCGCGCACGACGCTCGACCCGTACCGGCTGCCTTCGTCAAACAGCATGAACGCCAGCGTGTCCTGCTCTCTGATGCCCTGAATCCGCGCATGGGCGCGGGACACGGTGCGACACTCGTTGCTGGCGTCGAGCGCGATCTGATTGCGACGCACGAGTCGCCCGGCGCGATCGTGTACGTCCGCCACACGGCCGACGTGCGTGGTGCCTTCCCCGAGCGTGAATCGTAGCGAACCATCGGCCGATGCGAGCCGTGCCGTGCGTGAGATGACAGGACGCTCCGCAGGGACGCGAGCCGCGACGTGACGGAACGCCACCTCGAAGGGCGGCGCGTGATCGCTGTCGGACGCGATGCGAACCTCGACGCGCAGGTCGGATGGAACCTCCGCCTTGCGCTGCAGGTGCTGCAGCAGACGTTCGCGCACGTGCTCCGACGGAAGCGTCGCCTGCAGCTCGCTCCGCCGTTCGGACGTCTCCGCGGCCAGCGTGATCAGCACGCGGTTGTAGGGAAACACCGGGCCGTCGGCTGCAAGCGTGATCGCCGCGTCGGCTTCTCTCGTGATCCCACCCAGGATCTCCGCCGGCGCCAGTGGCCGATCGCCACGCAATTTGCGATTGACAAAACCGTCGACCATCGTATCCAGCTGCCTCGCGTGATGCAGCGCTCGATCCAGCAGGTTCTTCATGTGAGATCCCCATTTGTGTCAGGAATCAGGTATCGGGTATCTGGAAATCTCAAAACAGTTCAAGTTCACGAGCCACGGTGACGAGCTCACCGGCAATCGGAGCGGCGGCGCGTGCCCCATAGCCGCCGTTCTCGACCAGCACCACGAACGCGAGCACGCGACCGCTCGTCGCAGGCGGCTTACCCGTCGACGCCGTGGCGAAGGCGGGCGCAAATCCCGTGAACCACGCGTGCGATCGGCCGCCGGTGACTTCTGCGGTTCCCGTTTTCCCGGCAATGGTCGGCTTCACGCGCGCCAGGCTGCGCCCAGTTCCGCTGCTGACCGCCGATGCCATGTCGCGCGCCAGGCGATCGGCGGCCTCGCGCGGAAGGACGCTCGATGGGGACCGCTCGGTGCTCGAATCGAGAATCCATCGCGGCTCCACCAGCTGACCGCCGCCGGCAATCGCCGCGGTCACCGTCAACAGACGCATCGGACTGGCGAGCGCCTCGCCCTGGCCGAAGGCGGCATACGGCAGCTGCGCCCGCAGCCGTTGCGTCGTGTTCGGGCGGGCGACGCCGATGTGGAACCGCGACGCCATGTCGATGAGCGGATCGGCGCCGAGCTGCTGCCCGAGCTGCGCGAAGTACGCGTTGCATGAGTGGCGAATCGCCTCGTCCAGCCCGATATGGCCGTGCGGGTTCTGATCAAGCGCGTCGTCGCGCACCGGCCGCGACGACCCCGGCAGACGCGCACCGATGCGGCCATCGGGAAGACGCATACACATGAACTGCGATGACGCCAGCTCGGGGCGAAGTGTGAGCGCGGCGGCCGCAGTTACCAGCTTGAACGTCGACCCCGGAGGGTACACGCCGTAGCGAACGCGATCGAGGCGCGCCTGCGGATCGAATCGACCGCTGCCATTCAACGCGCCGTCGTCAGGCCAGGGATAACTCACCGCCGCGAGCACGTCGCCAGTGTGAACGTCCATCACAGCGAGCGCGCCGCGCGTGCTTCCAGCCGCCGCAACGCCGCGCCGCAGAAGGTCGGCCGCCCGCACCTGCAGGCGTGCATCGATCGTCAAGCGAAGATCGCGTGGACGCTCGCGCAGCGCCTGCACCGCGGCATCGCCGGGTTGATACCGATGTCGCGCCAGCGGCACCAGTTCTCGATAACTGTGCCTCGTCAGCGTGACCGTGGCATCGCCAATGTGAACGGTGACCGGGGCAGCGAAGTCGTTGTAACCGAGGAGCCGTGCGCCCGCGTCTTCCTCGGCGAACGAGTTGTTGCTCGCCGTCCAATCGAGCTGCGTGTTCGCATCGCCGAGCAGGTGATACATCCGTCCGCCGAATGGATAGCAGCGCCCTCGTGTCGGCGGACAGCTGCTCTTGGTATCGACGCCGAGCCGCGCGAGCGCGGGCGCCTGCTTGCTCAGCGCTGCTCGATCGCTCGACGCGAGCGGCACTCCGTTCCGATCGGCGATCGTCCCGCGGACGAGCAGTTGCCGCGCCGCTGACAGCAGTCGCGGGTTGTCGTCGAAGCGCAGCGTGCCATCCGCGAGTCTCACCAGCGTCGACCGCGCCATCGTCTCGTCCGCCGCCCACACCTGCACCTGAAACGCCCGCCCGAGGGTGACGGCGGCGATTGCCGTAAAACAAGCAATCACCCACCGCACGGCAGGTGCAATCTGCGGCGCGATCGCCGGCCGTTCATCCGCGGCGCGGCGGCCGGAGATCGACAGCAGGAGCCCGACCATCGCCAGGTGCGCGGTCATCGCACTGCGGCCGTAGCTGAGAAACGGCGTGACCACGCCGGTCAGCGGCATCAGGCCGAGCACTGCCGCGCCAATGAGCAGGAGCTGAACGAAGAGGCCGAAGGTCAGGCCAAGCGCCAGGAAACTGGAGAACTCGCTCGGCGCGCGCAACGCGATGCGAATCGCGCGGTGGCAGATCACCGCATACAACAAGGCGACGGTCAGCAGGCCGATGAAGCCGAAGTCTTCGCCGAGTGCCGACAGAATCAAATCCGTATGTCCCTCTCGGATGGACTGAGGGTCGCCGAGTCCTGCTCCCGATCCGGCAACGGCACCGCTGGCCAGTCCCCACAGCGCCTGCGCGATCTGATCCCCACCTGGTCGCGCGTTCATCCACGGGTCGGCGACCATGGCGACGCGTGTCGCAACGATGGAGGGTGATCCGATATGGACGACGAGCCAGTATCCAGCGGCCAGCGCGCCGAGGCCTGCGATCGCCAGGCCGGCACGACGCACGGCCACGGCCCACAGGGCGAGGAATGAGCATCCAAACACGAGCGCCGGTCCGAGATCGCGCTGCAGCACGAAGAACAATGCCACCAGCGTGAGCGCAACCGCGACAGGGACAACGTACTCGAGCGGTGGGATTGGAATCCATCGCAGCAGCGGAACATGCCGTGCGCCGGCGCGCGGCAGATTTCGGAGGAATCGCCACTTGCGACTGAAGTAGGCGGCAAGGAACAGCGTGATCAGGATCCGAATCGGTTCGACCGGCTGGACGCCCCACAGATTCACTTTCGCCTCGCTGCCGGAGGGTCCGCTGCCAAACGCGATGAGCAGCATCGACAGGGCAAGCGCGCCGGCCAGCGGCGCGTACTGGAACGAGAGCCGCTCGATCGGCAGGCACCAGGCCAGGGCGGCCAACGCGCAGCCGAGCGCGACGCCGCGTGCAAACGTCGCCGCGATCAACGTGTCGCGAACGGGATCGCGCAGGTCGATCATCACGGCGAAACCAATCCCGCACAACAGGTAGACGGCCGGCAGCAACAACGGATCGGCGGTCGAGCCGGTGACGCGGCGCAGCGCATGCAGCGCGAAGAACGCCGCAACGATGAGCGCGAGGCCCACAAGCAGCGCATGCTGGAAATCGGCGACGCGGCGGACGACCAGTGACGACCTGACCGCTGCGAGATCGGCGCGACTGAGGAGCGGAATCGTGCCGTCAGTCCGCGACGGCGCCGCATCGGCGAGCCTCGCGCGTATAGAGCGAAGGGCCGCGATCGATCGCGCGCGCGACACGTCCACCTGCGCGCGCCGCAAATCATCCACGTCGTCAATGGGATGACGCGCGAGCCATGCCCGCAGCTCGGTGGCGAGCGCGCTCGCTTCGTCGGTGGCCCACACCGTCGAGAGCACGCGCGTCAGCGCGCCGGCATCGCGGTTGGAAACGACTGCCACCGACGCAGTCTGGATCCGTCGATCGACATCGCCTGCGCGTGCCGAGCGTCCGGCAATCGCGAGACCAGACGCGAGCACGACCACGATGGTGGCGAGACACAGTCCTGCCAACTCCACTCGGGCGTGAACGTCGCGCCGCGTGCCGACCGCGGGTCGGGCTGCTTCGATGACCTGTGTCATTGTTCTTGTGGCATGACCTCGACGGCGGATGCCACATCGATGACCGGTGTCGACGGAGCGCGGATCGCCTGCAGACGCCTATCGATGCCGTCGACCGATCGTTCGAGGTCGCGCGCGTACCGGCTGCTGTTGCCGTAGTCTCCAGCCAGCCGATACTCGTCGATCGCGGTGCCCGCTTCCACGCGCGCCCGAGTGAGCAGCAGCTCTTCGCTCGCGGTGCCACGAAGTTGACGCGCCTGCTTGAGCAGATCTTCGGCGGCGGTCCTCGAGAGATCTCCGAGCTCGGTGTGCTCTCGCCGTCCGGGTCGGTGGCCACGCTGCTCGGCGGCAATCAACGCGCGCCGCGCGAGGTCTGCGTCCGGCAGCAGATACGTGTACACACGCGCGAGCGCCAGGTAGGGGTCGGCAAGCGAGGAGTCAAGACGCGACGTTTCTTCGAACAGCGACACGGCGCGCAGCAGCGCCTGCCGGCGTTCGGGCCCGCGCGCGTTCTCGCCGTCGATGCGTGCCAGGTGACCCTGCGCGTAACGAAGCCACGCGCGAGCCGACCTGTTGTCAGGATTGATCCGCGCCGCGCGCGCCAGCTTGATTGCCGCCGGCCGGAACTGCGTCTCCAGCCGTGGATCGTCGCTGCGAAAATCCTTCAGCATCGTCGCGGCATCGATCGTCAGCCGCTCGGACACGAAGTCACCGAGATCGCTCGTTGTACTGGAGAACCACGCCCGGGCGCGCAGCGATTCGTAGGCGCTGGTAAGCTCGTCGAGATTGCCAGGATCGGCGATTGCCGCGCGCTTGCGCTCATCGGCTGCGCGGGCGATGGTCTGCTCATGCGCGCCGACAAAGATCAACGTCGCCAGCGCGCCGATCGCGACAACTTTGCGAGCAGCCCGCGAATCACGTGATGGCGGTTGTCGCTTCACGGGAGATAGCCGCGTCGTCTGCTCGATCTCGGCGGGGAGAGAGGGGACGACCGGCGCCGCGATTGGCCGTGGAGCGTCGTTGCTCATGGCACCGCGAGACTCGACGACTCTCGTCCGACTGTCGTCTGTTTCTGTCTGTGCGCGCGTTGGTGTTCCGCTGGTGAAGGCGTCCAGGTCGGCGAGCACCGCTGTCGCATCCGGATAGCGAAATGCCGGGTCCCACGCCAGCAGCTTCGAGACGATGAGTCGAAGCGCGCGCGGCACGCGGTGGTCGAGCGGCAGGGGCGGCCGGCGGTCGGTGAGCGCGATGGCGATCTCTTCGTTGCTGCCCGCGAATGCGCGCTGGCCGGCAAGCATCTCGTACAGGACGACACCGGCAGACCAGAAATCGTCGGAGATGCCCATGCGCCCGGTGCGCAACCGCTCCGGCGAGATGTAGCCATAGCTGCCGAACATCACGGCCGTTGCCGTAGCCTGCAGTCCTTTGGCGATGCCGAAATCGAGAATCTTCACGCCGCCATCGCGGCTCAGTCGAATGTTTTTCGGGGCCAGGTCGCCGTGCAGTTGCTGCTCGCGGCGTTCGCCGTCGACGCTCACCGGCGTCGAATGCGCGATCCGGAGAAAGTCGAAGATCTCACGGGCGATTCTGACCGCCTCGGCGACAGGAAGAGGGCCGCGCTCGATTACCGCGGCAAGGTCCTCGCCATCGATGAATTCCATCTCGACGTAGAACCATCCGTTATCGGACACGAACGTGTCGAAGACGCGCGGCACACGAGGGTCGATCTCGCACAACGCGCGCTGAATTTCCGCGCCGCGCGATTCCGAGCGAATACGGTCGGCGCTTCCCGGACCGCCCGGAATTTCGCGCACGGCGACCACGTGCGGCGGTTCGACGCGGCGCGCGCGGTACACGCGCGCCATGCCGCCCTGGGCAACGAATTCCTGATCGAGGTACCGATCCGCAGTTACTGGCATGTGATTACCGCCGCGTTCGCGCCGGCGACGAGGGCGCGATGGCGTTCGATCCGGTCACCCGGGTGATCTCAGAAGCGGGCAGCCCCACCACTCCTGGCTGTCCGTTGTCGCGCACGATGTTTCCTTCGATCGCGGCGTGCGCGCCGTCGCCGAGCTCGATGCCGCCGCGCGCCGGCGCCTTCCGCCCGTTGCGTTCGATCAGGTTGTGGAGGATCTCGGCGACGGCGTCACGCTCGACCAGCACGCCCACGCCGCTGTTGTCGTGGACGTCGCTGCTGCGAAGTCGGGCGGTGGAGCGGCCACTGATTTGTACGCCCGCCGATCGCGCCCCGACGATCTCGAGGTCGTCGAGATCCACACTGCCCCCCGTCACCCGGACGCCGAAATCGAGCGGCGCACTGTCGGTGCCTTTCACCACGATGCCGCTGATCCCGCCGCTGCGGACATCGGCTGCAGAGATCGCCGTCCACGGCCCGTTCACCGTCGCCGGTCGCTGCAGGACGACGGTGCGCGGTTGGCGCGCCCGAATCGCGACACCGTCGCGAAGCACGAGCGATTCGGCGTAGGTGCCCGCGTCGATCTCGATGACATCGCCGGTCTGCGCGCCGGCCAGCGCCGCCGTGATGGATGTCAGGGTACTGTCAGGTGCGGTGGACACGCGGAGCAGGCGTGGCTGTATCGCAGTGGGCTCGGTTCGTGCGCCGGTCGCGTCGAGGGAAGCGGTGAGCGAAAAGCCGCGCCACCACAGCACGCTCGCGATCGCAGCGATGATCGCGATGGTGACCACCGACACGGTGGCCGCGCGAGATCGCCACCAGGCGCGGCCCCGCACGTCATTGCGCCGATCGTGCTGGTCCTCCTTCATTTCCTTCGTGGGCGGCTTCAACTCTGTGGTGTCGGTGCGCCCGTTGCCCGCCGCGGGGGCGCGATCCCTCAGATGCGACGCAGTGGTGAACATCGGGCCGAAGACCAGGACCACGGTAATGTTGTCCTTGCCACCGGCGCGGTTCGCCGCCGCGATGAGGTCGGTCACGGCCAACGCGGGATCGGCTGAGCGACCAACGACCTGTTCGATCTCACTCGACGTGATTGAATCCGTGAGACCGTCGCTACACAGCAGGAGCGCTTCGTCGGGGCCGAAGCGATCGGTGACGATCTCGATGAAATCGGGATCGGTCGGCTGGCGCGGACGCGTGCCCACTTCGCGGAACACCTGATTCCGCTCCGGATGACGCATCGCCTCTTCTTCGTCGAGGCGCCCTGCATCTTCGAGTTGACCGACCGGGGAGTGGTCGTGCGTCAGCTTCCGAGTCCCCGTCGGCCCAATCCTGTACAGCCGCGTATCGCCGACGTGACCAATGACGAGCCGCTCGCCGGCGACCACGGCAATCGTCAACACGCAGGCCATGCCGGACAGTGCCGGCATGCGCTGGGCTTCGGCGTGGATGCTGGCGTTGGCCGCCGCGATCGCCTCGCGGATCCGATCTTCAATCGAGCCGGTTTCCCTGCGCAGCCGAAGCTCGAGCTCGCGGCGCGCGATCGTGGCGGCGACCTCGCCACCGGCCTGACCGCCGACGCCGTCGATCACCGCAAACAGGCCGCGGTCGGCGTCGCAGATGAAGGCATCCTCGTTGGCGGTGCGCACGCGGCCCACATCGGACGCGGCGTAGACAGCCCCCATCGTCAGCAGTGGCTCAGAAATCTTCACTGGCGCTCCACCATGCGAGCAGCACGGCGATGGCAAGAGAGAGGGCAGCCATGATGAAGCGCGCCAAATACAACGCGTGCATCACAGCCTCGTGAACGCAAGCGTGACCGCGTCGGCCAGCATGATCTGGGCGTGCGATGGCAAGGCTATTTCCTGTCCCTCGACCTCGCGCTTGACCTCGCCGTCGTAGACGACACCCGACGGAATCCGGCGGCCGTTGACGCTGGTGCCGTTCCTCGACATGTCCTTGATGAGAAATGCCCCGGTCTGCGCATCGCGCCGCAGGCGTACGTGCTCCTGCGACACGTCGGTCGATGCGCGGACCTTCACGTCGACCCACACACCGGGTCCGCCGCGTCCGATGATGACTTTTTCCTGGCGAATGTCGAAGGTGCGCTCGCCGAGGTCGTCCTTCATGTCGAGTCGGGCATAAGCCGGCACCGCGTGCTGCACGCGCGCCGTCGGCTGCCCGTCGTTGGCGATGCCCGAGGTGACCGACACCGTTGCCGTACCGGTCATGTCTGCCTGCTCCGGCGCGGGGAGCTGGAACACGATAGTGAAGCGCCCGCGCTGCAGCTCGCCGTGCGGATCCGGCAGCAGCTCGAGCTGTCGTTTCGCCGTGGCGCGCTCGACCGGCATCGGCGCTGGTGCCCACGGCCGCGCCAGTCTGTGCAGCGTGCGTCGCAACGACGTGGCTCCGCGCCGGGACAGCCGCTCGATCTCCGCGTCGACTGCTCGCCACGTGTCGTCAGCGATTGCGCGTGACACACCGGCAAGCGCGAGGTGGTCGTCGGGATGGAGATAGATGACAAAGTGTGTCGGCGCCAGGGCGCGCGTGGACAGCCGCACGAGGCGTTGTTCCAGTTGATTGACGAGAGTGTTGATGATTTGGTGCGGTAAATCCGGGGCGAGCTCCGGGACCGACGCCATGAAAGACTCCTCACGCTGACCGAGCATCACACGCCTACGCAGTGACGTTACGGAGTCAGGGCGCGCGGTGTTCGATCACGTATGGATGACGTGGATCGGCGCGGGCGTAAAGGCTTATGGCTGACGGGGACATTTCTGAGGAGTCTTGACAGAGGCTTATGGCTGACTTGACAGCGGTACCCGGTTGGAGTTACCCCTTACCCGCACCACGTTGACAGCGTGAAGAGGTCCTATGGAACAGCCACCGGACCGAGCACGCGCATCACTGGCCCGGCCGATGCCGCAGCGATGCGCGAGGCACCAACACGACCAGCGACAGCGATAGCGCTCTTGTGAGCTGGCTTTGTGCCGGCATGCGTGGCCAACACGCCAATGAAGCGCCCGGCTCCCACCTTTGGCCGGGCGTTTCAGCGTACTGACGCTGATCGGTGCAATGCCCGTTGACGCTATGTGCAATGCCCCTTACGGTGGTCGGTGCAATCCTCCGTTCCCTGGTCGTGCAATGCCCGCTTCGCCTGACCTTGCAATGCTTCCTTACGCTCGCTGGTGCAATCGCTGCTGACGCTTGTCGGTACAAGAGCCACTCCATCCGTGCACCGACAAGCGCGCGAGCTTTGACCGACCGGCGAAGAAGCTCTTGCACTGAAAAATAAGACGGCATTGCACCGACACGCGAAGCGGAGAATGGCACCGATAACGCGAAGCGGGTATTGCACCGACCAGCGTCAACGAGCATCTCACCCGCTCAGAACGTGAGCCCGGCGCTGAACGTGATTGGGATCTTTAGACCTGCGTTCTCCGTGAAGATATTTCTGTTGGAGTAGTGATTGATCTTCACGCCCAGAGTGACCTTCCGACGGCGGCCGACGAACACGCCTGCGCCCATGAAATCCTGAAACGTGAAGTGATTGCCGGTATCGCGACGGTCGACGATCGACTGCGAGATGTAGGTCGGACCGGCCAGCGAGTAGACCGCGAACAAATCCGCGGGTCGCGTTCTGAGAAACGTGAATCGCACCAGCGGATACACCGAGAGCGTGTAGAAACCGTTTCTCTCGGTCTGGCTGCGCCAGCGCGAAGCACTGGCGCCGAGGTCGAGCGAGAACAGGCGACGCGAGTGGAAGACGTTGCGCGTGTAGTGCAGCGCGACGCCGCGATCCACATTCACGTTGCCGAACCAGAACACCGGCAGCTGGCGCGAGAGGAATCGGTTCACCCCGTACCCGTAGGCGGTGGAGAGCTCGAACTGGACGATGTGCTCAGGGAAAATCGCTCCGCCTTCGCGAGTGGTCTGCACTCTTTCCGCCGACAGCGGTCGCATCGTGTAGCGAAAGCCGCCTGAGGTGAAGATCGTGGGCGGCTGGGCATCGCGCGATCGTCCCGGCGAGTACAACACTCCCGCTGTCCACGACCACGCCGGACTCAACTCGTATTCGAATCCGCCGCCGGCAATCGGTGCGGCGTAATGCGCGTCGCCAACGACGGGTCTGTCGCCGATTTCGAAGCCGCTGCGGCTGGTGATCCCGAGGCCGCCTTCGCCGAATATGGAGGCGCGTCCGCCCAGCGCGGCGCGGAGCTTCATCGTCACTCCGCCGAAATGCATCCAGACATGATGCACGCTCTGGTCGCCATTCACGTCGCGATACGCGACGTAACGCACCGGCCGCATGTACGTGCCCTGCACGGAGAGGTATCTGGTGAGCTCGTGCCCGAATAACGCGACGCGCGTGGCGACGCGCGGCGCCGTGATCGATCCGGCCTGGAAGCCCGGTTGCAGCTGCGCGTCGGAGAAGGAGTAGTCGACGCCGCCGACGTTCACGCTGAAGTAGGAGTTCTTCAGCAGCGCCGGAAACTGCGCGCGCGAATCATCGGTCGAGACATTCTGTGCTCGCGAGACCGCAGAGACCGTCACCACCAGCACAGCCGCGAGCGACCACGCCGCAGCGAAACGTTTCCGTCTCGAAGGGTGGGAGTTGGGCGTCGACAAGGGTCGGCATCACAAACATATCACTGCACTGCCGCAGCTCCGCTAAGCTCTGTGCGTGCCCGGGCCTTCCCGCATCCGCATCGGCATCGACGTCGGCGGAACCAAGATCGAGGGCATCGCGCTTGACGGAACGCGCGAGTGCGCGCGCATTCGCCTGGCAACGCCGCGCGACGACTATCCGGCCACCCTCGACGCCCTCATCACTCTGGTGCGCGACCTCGAGCACCGCGTCGGCTTCACGGCCACGGTCGGCATCGGCATTCCCGGTGCGGTCAGTCCGCAGACCGGCTTGGTCAAAAACGCGAACTCGGTCTGGCTGATCGGCCGCCCACTGCAGCGCGACCTCGAAGCGTCGCTCGGTCGCGCGGTTCGCATCGCCAACGACGCCAACTGCTTCGCGATGTCGGAAGCCAGCGACGGCGCTGCGGCGGGCGTCCAGACTGTGTTCGCCGTGATCATCGGCACCGGTGTCGGAGCAGGCATCGTCATTGATGGACAGGTATTGGCTGGCGCGAACGGCATTGCCGGTGAGTGGGGCCACAACGCACTACCCTGGCCGGCGACTGGCGAGCGGCCAGGGCCGCCCTGCTACTGCGGACGCTCGGGTTGTATCGAGACGTTTCTTTCGGGGCCGGCGGTAACCGCCGATCATCGGCGTCACACCGGTCGCTGCGAAGCGCCGGAACAGATCGTTGCGGCCGCGGCCAACGGCGACCTGGCAGCCGACGCGACGCTGGTCCGCTACGAACGTCGGATGGCGCGCGCCCTGGCGAGCATCATCAACCTGCTCGATCCGGAGGTCATCGTTCTCGGCGGCGGCATGTCGAACATCGATCGGTTGTACGTCAATGTGCCGCGGCTGTGGCCGGAATACGTGTTCAATCGCGGGGGCGAGGAGGAGCCGATCCGCACGCGCCTGGTGCGCGCCGCACATGGCGACGCGAGTGGTGTGCGCGGCGCCGCGTGGCTGTGGCGGTAAGCGCGGGTCGCGCCTTCGACGGCGCTCGCGGCGTCGCGAGCCAAGTCGAGGGACGCAGCGGACCCGCCGCGGCGCCGCCTAACGCGTGGACGTCGAAGCTGCCACCTCACGCCGCGTCAGCGAGCCGGTGTCGACGACACGCGCGGTCCGTGAGATCGTTTCGAAGAACATCTCGTCCTTGACGATCTCGACGAGCATGAACGTGTTGTCGGTGTCGAATCCCTTCGCGGTGAGCGCCGACGTCGTGCTGATGTTGCCTTCGCGCAGCTTCGCCGATCCACCCTCGGTGAAATAGTAGATGCCCTTTTGCGGCTTCACCCGCTCGTAGAAGTGCTCGTGCCCGGCAAAGACGACATCGACGCCATCCTGGATGAAGAGCGGCTCCAGCAGCTCGCGAAGATCCACCTCCGATCCGTGCTTCTCGCCAGACGAATACAGCGGGTGATGGAAGAACGGGATTTTCCACTTCGCGTCCGACTTCGACAGCGCCTCCTTGAGCCAGTCCAGTTGCGCCGGCGACAAGTAGGTAGTATCGAGCGCGAAGAATTCGACGTCGCCTTTCCTGAACGCGTAATAGCGTTTGCCGTCCATGTTGAACGGCTTGTAGTAGCGCTGCGCCGGGTCGTCGTGATTGCCGAGCGCGGCGTAGAACTTGATGCCGGTATCGAGGATCGGTTTGTACGGCTTCTCGAACTTCTTGACGAAATCAGCCGGGCTCTGCCCGCCGTACATGTTGTCGCCCACCATGATCACGAAGTCATACGGAAAGCGCGTGCGCGCGTCGGCAAGCAGCTTCCCAATCTGATATTGGGCCGTGCCGCCCGTGCCGGTATCTCCGATCACCGCGAATTTGACCGAGTCCTTCGCGTTTGGCAGGACCGACGCGGCGATCGTGTTCGCCGACTGCGCTGCCGTCGATTGCGAGGCGGCGGCAGTCGGCTGCGGACGCGATCCAACGCCGGCCTGCGGCAGCGCCGTCGCACAAGCGACGGAGGTGAATGCGAGAGCGAGGAGAAGCCGTTTCATACCTGCTTCCTCAGTGTGGGGGCAGTGCATTGAGGATGTAATCCATCATCAGGCGCGTATCGCCATCGATCAGCACGATGTGACGACCGACGAACCGATACTGCAGGTTGTCAGGCAGCCGCGGCAGATTATGGAGCAGAACCGGCGGCACGGTCGCCAGCGCCGCACTGTCGGGCATCGTCTTGTTGATCGCCGGCCGCAGTGTCTCGGGGACTTCCTCGAAGACAGCGCGCGTGGTGGCGCCGTCCCGTCCGCGGAAGTACTCGGCGACGGTATGGCGAATCTGCTGGGCGACTGCAGGAGTAATCAGATCGCCCGGCCTGGCGTTTTTGCGGACCTCGCGCAACGCCGCCGCCAGGGCTTCTTGCTCCGCGACCAGCTTGGCCGCGCTCGCTGTTTGCGACAGCGGCTTCAGCTTGTCGGCGAGGCGTTGCCGCAACTGCAGATACTTCTGCAGCCGATCCTGGAACTCGGCCAGGGCCGCCGCTTGTGGATTGGCGTTCTGCGTCGCGCGCGCAGCGGCACGCGTCGTCGCGGCGGGCGTATCTGCCGCAGCAGGTAAGGCGGAGGCGTTCGCAGACCGCGGTGCGACAGCAAAGAGCATCGCGGCGACAAGCAGCGCGAATGTCGCTGTCATTGACATCCTTGCGGGCCGCGGTGAAACGGCCCTCCCTTTCCCAATCCTGCAAAACGGCCAGCTCTTTGCTGGTAAACGGGCAGGATCACCGGGCGGAGCTTCAAAACGCGTGCCCGCATGGTTGAGGTGACCGGGAAAGGACACGAGACGTGGAGCTCATCGTGCAGCCTCAGGACGGCCTCAAGCCGCTGCTCTCCGCCGTCGAGGGGGCGCGGAAATCGATCGACATCGTCATCTTCCGTTTCGATTTGAAGCCGCTGGAAAAAGCGCTGGAATTGGCGGTCGGCCGTGGGATCCCCGTCCGCGCCCTCATCGCCCATACCAACGCCGGCGGGGAGAAAGGGTTGCGGCAGCTCGAGCTTCGGATGCTCAACGCGGGCGTGACGGTTACCCGCACCGGCAGTGAGCTCATGCGGTATCACGGCAAGCTGATGATCATCGACCGCGAAGCGCTCCACGTGTACGGCTTCAACTACACAGCTCGCGATTTGAACAGCCGCAGTTTCGGCCTGATCGCCCGCGATCGCCGCGTCGTGCAGGAAGCGCTGCGGCTGTTCGACGCCGACGCGCAACGCGAGGAGTTCGAGCCCGTGCTCGACGGCTTCGTCGTCAGTCCCGAAAACGCGCGCGAACAGCTCGCCACGTTCCTGAAACGCGCGAGGAAGTCGATCGAGATCTACGACCCGAAGCTGACCGACCCCGGGATGATCCGGATTCTGCACCGCCGCGTCAAGGCCGGTGTCGACGTGCGCTTGATCGGAAGGGCGGCGCGGCGGGCGGCCGACCTGAAACCGCAGAAGATGCCCGGCATGCGACTCCATGTGCGCACCATCATCCGCGACGATGAGGAAGTGTTCGTCGGCAGTCAGAGCCTGCGCGATCTCGAGCTCGAGGCGCGGCGCGAGGTCGGCCTGCTTACGCGCGACCCGAAGATCGTCAAGGCCGTCGACGAGGTGTTCGAGGCCGACTGGGCCAAGACGGAGCTGGGCAGGAAGGAAATCAAGACGCACGAGAAGGAGCTGGCGCTGGCGGAAGTCGCCTCTTAGGAATGAATCACGAATAGTACTGTTTGTACATTCCGCGTCGGAACAACCATCCGCCCAGCGGACCGAGCCATGCCAGGACGTAGTACATGTAGCCCAGGTCGATCAGCTCGATCAGATTTCCGTCGAAGTCCTTCACGAAGAAGAAGCGATGCCCGCGCGGCGATCGCTCCGGCCGACTCACACACTCGACCCCCTTGGCTTGCAGGTAGTTGTACCAGCGATCGAGATTGCGGACGTTGAACGAGATGTGCGTCAGGCCGACGCCGTTCCACGGGACGGCGCGCGGCGGCAGCTGCGGCTGAAACTCGAAGATTTCCAGGACCGCTCCTCCCGGCGCGCGAATCCATCCGATCTTGCAGGCCGGCGCGTCGGCGGGGACCTGAAAGAACGATCGAACGCGATCGGGCGGCGTATCCGCCACTCCGACCAGCGGACAGCCAAACACATCCCAGTAGAAGCGGACGGCTTGGTTGAAGTTGGAAACGGTGATGCCGGTATGGCTGAAGGATCGTGCTTTCAAAAAATCCTCTGCTAGTCGAGCTCCGTCCCCTTGATGTGCTCTGCCACTCGGAGTGCTTGCGCCGCGATCGTCAGCCCCGGATTGACCGCCGCAGACGAAGGAAAGAATGACGCATCGACGACGAACAGGTTTTCGATGTCGTGGGTGCGGCAGAACGGGTCGAGGACCGACGTGCGCGGGTCGGCACCGAAGCACAACGTGCCGCATTGATGTGTCGTGTTTCTCGGCCCGTGCGAGTGCGTGACGACGCACCAGAAACCGAGGCGTTTGAGGATGCGTGACGTTTCCTTCACCAGCTGCCCGTGCGCGCGGAGATTGTTCGGCCGATAGTGCAGCCGGATCCGTCCGTCGCGATCCACTGTGACGCGATTATCCGGGTCCGGCAGATCTTCGGACATGGCCAGCCAATCGACACCGCGAGCGACCCATGCGTTGTAAGCCCAGAGGGGAATCCACGGCACGACAGTCTTCGCCATGATTCCATGCGTTCTCCCCTGGGACTGGATTTGTCCTAACGGAAAGTTGAAGCCGGGTCCGCGCAAGTAGAAGTCGTTGATTGCGACCGTTTTCTGAAACACCGTCGTGTTCGGCCGAAACGGGTGGAAGCCCTGCATCATCGTGGCGAGGTGGGCCATGTAGCGACGCCCCACCAGACCGGAGGAGTTCGCCAGCCCGGTCGGATGTTTGTCGTTGGCCGACCGCAGCAACAGCGCCGCCGAATTCACCGCACCGCAGGAGACAACGACCAGCGGCGCGGCGACGTGGCGCACCTCACCGTTGCGCTCGACCTCCACCGCGGTGAGGCGCCGGCCGGACGGGTCGGTCAGCAGGCGCCGCGCGCGCGCATTGGTCCACAGCGTGACGTTGCTGCGTGTGAGCGCGGGCCGTACGCAGCAGACATCGGCCTCGCTCTTCGCGTGAATCTTGCACGCGAATGAATTGCACGTGTTGCAGAGGAGGCAGCCTTCCTGCAAACCAAGCGGCAGTGGCGATGGATGCAGACCGTCGGCTTCCAGCCTCGCCACGATCTCCGCCATCAGCGGCGAGTGCGGCACCGGGTCATACGGGTAGTCGCCGCGCGGAGGATCGGTCGGATCCATCCCGGCGCGCCCGTGGACCTGATACACGCGTTCCGCGCAATCGTAGTACGGCGCCAGCGTGTCGTAGTCGATCGGCCACCGCGGCGATACACCGTCCAGGTGCTGCAGGTCGCCAAAATCTTCGCGCCGCAGCCGGTACATCACGCTGCCCCAGAATTTCGTGTTGCCGCCCACGCTGTAGTGCGTGTAGGGCGGGAACTCGCGACCGTGGCGATCGACCCAGCGTTCCTTGGTCTGATACCGCAGATGCTTCCAGACCGCCTCGGGATCCCAGTTCTCGTCCTCCTGGGGCACGAAGTCGCCGCGCTCGACGATCAGCAACCGTGCGGCCGTGGTCGACAGCGCGTACGCCATCGTACCGCCTCCGGCTCCGGTGCCGATGACGACGACGTCGTAATAGTCGGTGGGTTTCACCGGCTGGCGGCTCCGACGGCAGGCTCGGGACACCGCAGGGTGGCGTAGATCTGATCCATCAGGCGCTGATCCTCGAGCGCTCGTTCGAGGTTCATCTCCGGCGCGCGTTGTTCGCGAATCGCCGCGACAAAGTCCTTGTACATCGCCTTGTAGCCACGAATATCCCGAAAGCCGGGGACGATCAGCCGCGGAACACCATGCCCGCGCACGGCCACGAAGACGCCGTTGGATTCAAACGTAATCACGCCCTTGCGCCCGAATAGCTTCGACGTGCGCAGACCCCGCAGCAGCGACGGGATCTCGCGCGAGTAATACAGCGCGCCCACGGCCTGATTGTCGTAGGTGAAGGCCACCATCATGCTCTTGCTGCGCGTGTCCGGTCCTTCGCGCGAGGCCGCGGGACGATAACCGTGGATGCGCTCGATGTGCGGACCAAGGCTGTTGGCCAGGTGCAGCCAATGGATCCCCTCCTCGAAGAACGCGTCACCGCCCGCCAGCGTCTCGTCGTTGCGCCAGTCATCAGCGGTCTTGAGCCGCTTGGCGATGGTCATGAAGTGCGCGAAGACGAGCTCTCCGACCGCGTTCTCCGCCAGCAGTCGACGCAGCCGCACGGCCAGCGGCTTGTAGTGATCGTTTTCGCCAACGAGCACGACACGTCGCGCACGATCGCGCGCCTGCATGGCGGCGAGGTAGTCAGCGGTCGTCAGATATGCGGGCTTTTCGACCAGGACGTGTTTTCCGGCGTGCAGCGCCTGCAGCGTCAGCTCGAGATGGAAGCTGGGCGGAACCGCGATGACAACCGCGTCGATCTGCGGGTCCTCGATTGCCGCGGAATACTCCGCAAACGTGCCGTCGCCACCAAACCGCCGACAGTAGTCCTCTGCCCGGGCCTGATCGCGGCTGGCGTAGGAGGGGACGATGTGGCGGCGCAATGCTCGCAGATGGCGGCTGTGGACGCGGGTGATGAAGCCGCACCCCAGGAACGCCAAGCGCAGGGGCCGGGATACCACCGTGGACATCAATCGGCTTCGATTCTACTGTCCGCGCGCGCGAAGACGGCGGAAGCAGGCCGGGAGCGGGCTACGTCGTGGGCTGAACGGGCGCCGGCTGCGGCTGAATGGTCGCGTGGCGGAGTTTTTCCACCGCTTTGCCGACCTTCAGCGAGGCATAGAAGATCCGGCCGACGGGAATGCCACCACGCAACCGGTGCCGGCCAATGGCCTCCAGCCCCGCCGATGCCATGCAGCCGCAGTTGGAGCAGTCGGGATTGCCGCCGAACTGACACGGCGTGATCCGCCGCTCCAGATCCGAGGAGAAACACTGTGTGGTCTGGGCGAAGATGCAGTTGTCTGGCGACGCCGGCGGCGTCGCATAGACGTTGAGCATGCCGTCCAGCATCGTCATCTTGGAAAACTTCGGACGCAGGCGACGCAGCTCGGTGATGACGCGGCGACGATCGTCGGCCGTCAGTCGCTCGGCGGAGAGCTCACCCACTTGTGGTGTGTAGAGACTGACCCACAGCAAGCGCGTATGCGGGTTGTTCTGCCAGAAGGTCAGGAACTCCTCGAGGTACCCGTCGCGTCTGATCTGTTGCCGCGTAATGGTGCAGTGCACCGTGATCTGATGCCCCTCGATGTGTTTCAGGATGCGGTCGTAGGTGGCCGGCGTGCGTCGTGCGTCGTGCTCCGGCTGCAGCCCGTCGATCGAGACGCAGATCTGCAGGTTGCGCAGCCCGATGAATTCCTTGGGGATCGGTCGTACGGCGCTCGTGACCAGCTGCGTGTGAATGTTGCGTGCGGCCATCTGCGGAAGAATCTGTCCCAGCTCCCGATACCGCACCAGCGGTTCACCACCGACAATGGAGACGTGCAACGGTCGATGACGATCGATGAGCGCCATGAACCGGCGAACGAGCTCGTCGCCTTTGTAGTCTGACAGTCCGCGGAGCGTGATCTGACCGCCGAGATGAGCATCGCCGTAGGCGTAGCAGCCGGGGCAGCGAAGCGGGCACTCCTTGGTGATCTCGATCGAGAGATTAGGACGATAGCCCGCAAGGATCCGACCCCAGGCTTGCATGACCTCACGCGCGAGGACCGCCTTCGATACGCTCATGATGGCCGTTATTATGAGCTATTCTGTGAACCAGCCAACCCCTCTGCCTGAATGCCCTGGAATTCGAACACGGAGGCGCATAGCGGTCCTATGCCGCGTGACTCACAGTTTCCCCGCATCATTCGTCGTCGATCGAAGCTGCACGGTTGGGGCGTATTCGCCTTGGAGTCAATCCCGAAGAACAAACGGATCTGCACATACGACGGTGAGCTGATCGATCACAAAGAAAGCCTCAAGCGCGAGACGAAGTACCTGGAACGCGGAGAGATCTGGTGTTTCACCGTGAACCGCCGCTGGGTGCGCGACGCCAACGTCGGTGGCAACATCGCGCGCTTCATCAATCATGCGTGCAAGCCGAACTGTTACAGCCAAATCGTCGGCAAGGACATCTGGATCCGGGCCGGCCGCAACATCGAGCCTGGCGAGGAGCTAACCTACGACTACTACACGGATGGCGAGAAGGTGATTCCTTGCCGTTGTCGCCCGGGATGTACGCGCCGGCTGTAGAACACGAAGGCCACGAGGACGTACTTCGCCACGCAGGCCACGAAGAACACAAAACAAGGACACGAAACTGAAGCAGATCAGCATGCGTGGACGCGGGTCGGTGTTCTTCGTTCTCTTTGTGTCCTTTGTGGCTGATTCCGTCTTTGCGCCCTTGGTAGCTCGCCAGCAGAGCGACATCACCGACACAGATCTCGAACGCGCCAGCAACGGACACAGCATCATCCTCGGATCGCCGGCTGCCGGCAATCGCGCGACGACATTGCCGCTCGAAGTGTACGTGGCACGCGTGCTTGCGGGTGAGGCGGAGCCATCCGCGCCAGACGCGGCGCTGCAAGCGCTCGCCATTGCGATTCGCACGTTTGCCACCTTCAATACCGGGCGTCATCGCCGCGATGGCTTCGACGTGTGCGACACGACGCATTGCCAGGTGCCGCGGCCGGCCACTCCCGCCACGCGTGCGGCCGCGTTGGCAACGGCCGGCCACATCCTGACCTACAACGGTTCGCCTGCCGAAGTGTTTTACTCGGCCTCGTGCGGCGGACGATCCGAAAGCGCCGCACGGATGTGGCCGGGCATCAATCTGCCGTATCTGCGATCGATTGTGGACGATGTGCATGACGACGATGTCCCGTGGACGTTCGAGCTGACGCTGCCCGCGGTGCAGCAGGCGCTCGGCGCGATCGGCTTTGCCGGTGTGCGGCTCACCGACGTTCGTGTGGAGGAACGTAGCGAATCCGGTCGCGTGACGCGCCTGCGTCTTCGCGGACTGCAACCCGACGTCATCGCCGGCGATCAGTTTCGGGCCGCAATCGGAACACGCGACATCCGCAGCACCGCGTTTTCGGTCTCGCGCGACGGCACGACGCTGCGGTTTGTCGGCCGTGGCTATGGACACGGGGTCGGCATGTGCGTCATCGGCGCGGGACGTCGTGCGCGCCGCGGCGAAACCGCGGAGGCGATTCTGGCGACGTACTACCCAGGACTGATCATCGGCGCAGTTGGAAATGTCATACCCGCGGTCGACGTGACAGGCGCGCCGGTGTCGTCAAGTCGATCAGCAGTAGAAGCTGCCAGCGCCACACTGCCCATCACAGAGACGGTGAGCAGCGCGCGGGTGGCGAGCGGCATCATCGTGCATGTTCCGACGGGATCGCCAGTGACGGCGACCGACGTCGAGCGACAGGCAGGCCGCGCGCGTGACGCCCTGTCGAAAATTCTCGGGACGTCGGTGTCGCCGATTACGATCGAGTTGCACGAGTCGCTCGAGCGATTTCGCGCGGCGACTGGCCGGCCGTGGTGGGTGAGCGCAGTTGCAAACGGCACGGCGATCGATCTCGCGCCAGCAGCCGTTCTTGAACAACGCGGCGGAATCGAACCGGCGCTCAGGCAGGCGGTGGCGGAGCTATTGGTGGCGCCAGCGTTGGTGAATCGACCCGCATGGGTAATAGTGGGCGCCGCACGCTATTTCGCGAGAACGACACACTCCTTTCCTCCGGCACCGGGCAAGCTGCGATGCCCGGCCGACGCCGAATTGACGCTCTCTGTTTCCGCATCCGCCCAACGCGAAGCGGAAGCGCGCGCGGAGGCGTGCTTTGCGCGCGCCTATGCGCAAACGCACGACTGGCGGGCCGTGCGATAACGACGAAGCCTAGCCTTCACCCCGGTGATTCGCTTCAGCCGAATAAGCACCTTCGGGGTTCAGCCTCGACTGAAATGAGCTTGGATTAGATTCGAACCGCGAAAATCTTCCGGCCCTGCAGGATCAGTTCGTTGACGAGCAGGGGCACGGCCCAGCAACTCCAGGCCATCACCGAGAGCTGTTGCTCCTCGTTGCCGATGTGTAACGCCTGAAGCGCCGTGTAACCAGCGCGGAACAGAACGAACGCGAACGTGACGACGTAGCTGCGGATCATCCATTCCTTGTGTTCGCTTACCAGGCTTCGCCTGATCGCCAGCAACGCCATACCAGTGGTCGACAACCATGCGACGGCGAGAGCGAACAATCCTGCCCCGAACACCCAGTAGCCGCCGCTTGGATGCGTGGCGAGATAGAAGGCGCCGATCGAGCTCGCGCCCACCGCCATCATGTAAGCCATGCCCATCCGGCGATGCAGATGCATGCGCCGATTGGCGAGACCGAGCCACAGTTGGATCGGACCGGTGAGGAGCGCGACCGTTCCGCCAGCGATATGCAACAGCAGCGGGAGACGCTTGCTCGCGTAGATCTCGGCGTTGTATTCGGGCCGGATCAGATAGGGGAGCGCTGCCACACCGAAAAAGGCCACCGCCATCAGCATTGCTAGCGTCAGCATGCCGATAAGGGCACGGCGGGACGGCGGCGGAGCAGGGACGTCGAGGACACTGGTTCCTTGCATGGCGGATACTTATACGCTGAAATCGACCCGCCAGATTCCTAATCAGTCACTTTGCAAACTGGGAGTTGGCAGCGGAGGGCCGAGTCAGGCAGGCTGCATCCGCTTGTCGCGTGTGCTGCGCCAGAGCATCACCGCTGAAATCACCGTCCCGAGCACCGCCACGACGATGAAGCCTATGACCACCATCTCGAACGTCTTCGACTGCAGGACTCGCAGGATGCCGCGGCCGTAGACGCGCGCCAGCGCGGCTTCTCCGCCGAAACGCAGCAATCGCGCAATGGTGAAGGTCAGAAAGAATCGCCACGGGTCGACCTTCAGGGCCCCGCAGGTGAGGATGAACGGCGACAGCGGAAATGGCGGTGGCAACAACGCGGGAACAGCCATCGCCACGGCCCCGCTCTCGCCGACTTTGCTGCGAAGGCGGTCCAGACGCTTCGCGGACACCAATCGCTCGAGGCCGACCTGGCCGGCCTTGATTCCAATCCAATAGGTCACGGCCGCACCGGTAACCGATCCTGCCGCCGCGAGGATCGGATAGATCCAGAACAGCTCGTTGCGTCTCGCCGAAAGGTAGATGACAAGAGTGTCGATGCCGAAGGGCAGGAAAAAGACCATCGAGGAGTCGAGGGCGGCCATGACAAACGCGCCCCACCAGGTAAGGAAGAACCCGAAGAGCGACTGGAAGATACCGGTCACCGGTCACGCGACGCCAGGCTCGCGGATCATGTCGGTATGCGCCGACGCCGGCAAGGTTGGACCAGAGGCCGCGCGCACCAGGGCCTCCTCGAGCTGCCCCGCCACCGCCGCCCAGTCGTAGTGTGTGACTACCAGGCTGCGCGCTGCGCGCTCCAATTGCGCCCGCCGTTCCGGATCGCGCAGCAGCGAGACAATGGCGGTTGCAAACGCCTGCGGTGTATCGGCAATGACGACGTCGCGGCCGTCGGTCACCGGCAGTCCTTCCGCGCCGACGCCGGTCGACACGACCGCCTTGCCCATCGCCATCGCCTCGAAAATCTTCAGGCGCGTACCGCCGCCAATGCGGATCGGCACCACGTATACCGCTCCCCGTGCGATGTGACCTCGCACGTCCTCCACTCGTCCGGTGACTTCGACGCCTGCAATCTCGGCGAGCCGTTGCACAGCGGGCGTGGGGTTGCGACCGACAATCGACAGCGTTACGTCCGGCTCCTCCCTGCGTACCAGCGGCAGCACGTCGCGGCAGAAGTGCGTCATCGCGTCTTCGTTGGGGATCCAGTCCATCGACCCCGTGAATACCAGATGGCGTCGTTCCGCAGCGTGCGGGCGAGGAGTGAAGAACGACGTGTCCACGCCAGTGGCGACGGTGAAGATGGGGCTGCGCAGGTCGCGGGAATACAGGCGCTGAAACGTGTCGCGATCGGCATCCGACACTGCGAGGACGAGATCGAACCGCCGCAGCGTGGCCGCTTCGAACCGCAGCATCCGCCGCCATTGTTGACGAAACAGCAGTCGCCGCGCCGGATGGGTCTGTTGTTCGTAATGACGACGCCAGATTTCGCTCTCGACGTTGTGAGTGAAGATGACCGCGGGACAGGGGAGGTCGTGCGGCATGTTCACCGCGGGAACAAGGAAGTCGCAAACGATCAGATCGAACGCAGTGGTCGCGATCAGCCGGCGCACCGCTTCTGCGTAGCGAGGCGAGCGGTATTTGCCTGCGGCATACGGCAAGGGGTCGACGATGCTGAGCGCCGCGCCGGCGTAGAACGCGAGACCGCCTTTGCGGGCGTCCCGGCGAGGGACGACCTCGAGCTGCTCGCACACCTCACGCATGCCTGCGCTGTGCGCCGCGGTGGTGTCGGGATCCGCAAAGGACAGATAGGTAATCTGATGGTGCTGCGCCAGGTGGCGAAGCAGATGCCAGGTGCGAAGCTTGCCGCCTTTGTCGAGCGGCAAGAGGAGCCCCGCATTGAGCCAGAGGACCCGCATTACGTCACGCCGCGCTTCGCGGACCATACAGGTCTGTGCCGCTCGCCGCAGGTTGGGCTCGAACCGATCCCGTGCCGTTCACCCGACTGCGCCTCGGCTGCGGCAACGTCTGGATGCCGTCGCCATCGATGAACGTGCGATACCAGAGCTCGAGATTCAGCAACGCCCAAATCGCGTCGCCCCCGCGCCGGACACCAGTGCGATGTTCGTCGAGCAGGCGCTCGACCGCGGCGCTGTTGGTGAGACCGCGCGCAGCCGTACGTCGATCGAGGAGCACTTCCCGTGCGGTGTCGTTCCAGCGTCCGGCGGTCCATGCCGCAAACGGCACCGGGAATCCCATCTTCGGTCGTGTCAGGATCGCCTCCGGCAGCAGACCGCGCACCGCTTCCCGCAGAATGCGTTTTGTCACGAACCCGGAGAGCTTGAGCCGCTCCGGAAGTCGCGCCGCAAATTCCACCAGGTTGTGATCGAGGAAGGGCACTCGACTTTCGATCGAAGTAGACATGCTCATCTGGTCCTGCTTCATCAGCAGTTCGACGAGATAGGTCTTGATGTCCGTGTACAACATGCGGCCGAGCCATCCGTTTCCACCCGGTGCGGCATTGAAGTACTGCAGCGACGCGGCATACGCGTCGTGCGTGAGCACCGAGGGCGCAAGCAGTTCACGCTGCGCCCGGAGTGGAATACCGGCGAAGTTGTCCAGGAACATTGCGGCCGGATCGCGTGGCATCGCCAGAAACGATCGCGTCGCATAGCGGCGCGCCGCGCGCGGCAGGCGCGACACGATCGTCGATGCGACCACCGACCGCATCGCTCCGGGCACAAGCCGCTCGTACACGCCGGCGGCTTTCCAGTTGAGAAGCGCGCGTGGATATTTGCCGTATCCCGCGAGCAACTCGTCGCTGCCTTCACCAGTCAGGACGACCTTCACGTGCTCGCGTGCCAGCGCCGAGACGAAGTGCAGCGGTACGCTCGACGGGTGCGCGATCGGTTCGTCCTCATGCCAGACGAGCCGCGGCAGCGCAGCGAAGAAGTCGTCGTCGGAGATGACGATCTCATGCCCGTTGGCGCCCACGGCCTGCGCGACGTCGCGGGCGTAATTCAGCTCGCTATACGCGCGATCCGCGAAGGCGACGGAGAATGTCTCGATCGGACGATTGACTTCGCGCGCCATCAGCGCCGCGACCGCACTGCTGTCGATCCCGCCGGAGAGAAACATGCCGAGCGGAACGTCGGCCATCAGCCGCAGTCGAACCGATTCCTGCAGAAGCGCTCGGAACTGTTCGACCAGCTCGCCGTCCGGGCGCCGAGCGAGCGGGGGGTCCGGCGCGTTCAGCGGCACATCCCAGTACTGGCTGATCGTCACACGCCCGCTCTCGTAGACCAGGCGATGTCCCGGCATCAGCTTGAAGACGCCCTCGAACATCGTCTCCGACCCTGAGGTGTACCGCGTGGCGAGCACTTCAGAGAGCACCGCCTCGTTGGGACGCGCCTTGACGAGGCCGCTCTCGAGGATCGCCTTGATCTCGGAAGCGAACAGCAGGCGCTCGCCGCGGTCGCCGCTTGCCGGGACGCGCGTCCAGTACAACGGCTTGACGCCGAGACGATCGCGGACGAGCAGCAGGCGACGCTGCGGCGCGTCCCAGATGGCGAACGCGAACATGCCGCGGAAGCGATCGACGCAATCGTCGCCCCACTGCTCGTACGCGTGCACGATCGTTTCGGTGTCCGATCGCGTCCGATAGCGATGACCGACAGCTTCGAGCTGCGGCCGCACCGAGGCGTGGTTGTAGATCTCGCCGTTGTAGGTGACCCAGATCGTCTCGTCTTCGTTGGCGAGCGGCTGGTGGCCGCCAGCGAGGTCGACGATGCTGAGACGACGATGGGCGAGGGCGGCGTGGTCGTCGACGAAGAGGCCGGCGCCGTCGGGGCCGCGGTGCGTCATCACATCGCGCATCACGACCGCTCGCGGGCGCTCGTCGGGATGCAGGCGGTCAACGGCGACGATTCCAGCAATCCCACACACGGGTTCAGTCCTCGGACGCCAGGTTGAGCTTCGTTGAACGGATCACCGCGCCTGCCTCAGCAAGCGAAGTGCCACAGAATTCGCCAAATCGGGTTACGAATCTCCTTCAACAGCTGCGGCAGCTGCGGGCACAGGCGTTTCAGTGCCGCGATTGGGAAAAGAGTTACTCAGCGGAGGGAGCGCTCGATCGGTCAGCGTCGAGGACAGCGGCCGGCCATGCAACGGTGGCTGCCGCATCACCCCGCGAAGGCGGGCCGCGCCGGCGCGGCTGGACGCAAGCTCCGACGTATAGAGCTGCTCGAATGCGGTGACCATCCGCTCGAACGAAAAGCGTTCCTCGATTGTCCTGCGAGCCGCGCGACCGAGTCGGGCGGCCATGTCCGTGTCCGCGAGTAATCGCAGGATCGCCACCGCGAGCGCGTGCTCATCGTCGGCAGGCACCAGAAGTCCGTTACGGCCATCGTCAACGAGCTCGAGGATGCCGCCGACGCCGCTTGCCACCACGGGCAGACCGGCAGCCATTCCCTCGATCAAGCCATTGGGAAACGCCTCCGTTCGCGACGGAAACGCATAGACATCGCTGTCGGCCAGCAGCGCCGGCACGTCTTCGCGATGACCGAGGAATTCAATCGCGTGTGCGATACCGAGCGAGGTAGCCAGCTCCCCGAGCGCCTCGCGCATAGGACCGTCGCCGACGAAACGGAACCGCGCATCCGGGACGTGCTGCAGCACATGTACGGCAGCGCGCAGCAAAACGTCGTGCCCTTTCTCCGAGCGAAGGTTGGCCACCGTGCTGATCACGCGAGGTCGTTCGCGGACGGCGTGCAACCCCTCGACTTCGCTCGGGGCAGGCGCGAAGGACGCAGCATCGATCCCGTTGGGGATGATGATCACTTCTCTGTCGGGAACGCCTTCGCGGGCAAGCTGTGCGGCCGCGGCGGCGGAGTTGGCCACGATCCGATGCGCCGTCCGATATGCGAGCCGTTGTGCCACCAAACGGGCCCGCGTTCTGTCGGGCGGGATCAGCTCTCGTCTGCTCCCGAGACGGACCGGCACGCCGGCAAGTGCCGCGGCTGGCAGAGCGAAGATGTTCGCGTAAAGATCGCAGGCATGCACGACGGCGATACGTCGCGAGCGGAGCCATCGGCCGAACCGCAGCATCGTGAGCAGCGACGCTGGCGATTTGAAGCTGCGGAGCGGAAAGTCGGCCACTTCGTAGGCGGCTGCCTCGACGCGGCGCAGCCAGGCGCCCGTGCGCCGAAAGCAGACGGCGTGAACCTGAAATCGTCGGCGATCGAGGCGTCGAATCAGCTCCGACATCTGACGCTCGGTGCCGCCTGGTTCAAAGCTGGAAAGAACGATGGCGATGGGGATGCGGTCTGCCGGCACGCGCTGCGGATGAGCAATGCAAATGCCACGGCGCACGCGGCGTACTGGTTGCATATTGACGAGGCAAATTCGTCAACCACACCATGACCCATCCTCGAGCCGTCCGAGTCGCTATCGTCGCTCCTTCACTCCGCATCCTGGGAGGGCAGTCCGTCCAAGCGCAACGGTTGCTGGACGGCTGGCGCGATGACGAGCGTATCGACGCGTGGTTGGTGCCACACAACCCGTTGCCGCCCGGTCCGCTGCGACCGCTGCTGAAAATCAAGTATTTGCGCACGGTCGTCACGCAGCTCTGCTACTGGCCGCTGCTGGTTCGTGAGCTGGTTCGTGCGGACGTAGTCCATATCTTCTCCGCCTCGTATTGGTCGTTTCTGCTGTCGCCGGTCCCCGCCGTCCTTGTCGCGAAGCTGTACGGGAAGCCGGTGTTGTTCAACTATCACAGCGGAGAAGCGCCCGACCATCTGGCTCGTTCGGCAATTGCTCGAGCCGTGCTGCGGGCAGCGGACCGCAACATCGTCCCGTCAGTCTTCCTGAAAGAGGTGTTCGAGACATACGGCATTGCCGCTGACGTGATTCCCAACGTGGCGGACCTGGAACGCTTTGTCTATACGCCGCGCAACCCGCTGCGGCCGCGCGTGTTGTCGACGCGCAACTTCGAGGCGCACTACAACCTGCCGTGCACGCTGCGAGCGTTCGGGCGGCTGCAGGCGCGGTACCCGGACGCGACGCTCACCCTCGTGGGCAGCGGACGGGAGGAAGGGGCGGTGCGAGCGCAGGCTGCCTCGCTGCGGCTGCGCCATGTGACGTTCGTCGGCCGTGTGGCACAGGCGGAGATGCCTCGGTACTACGCAGACGCTGACATTTACGTACAGACGCCATCGATCGACAACATGCCTGTATCGGTGCTGGAAGCGTTTGCCAGCGGGTTACCGGTGGTGTCGACCGACGTCGGCGGAGTGCCGGGCATGCTGCAACACGGCGTACACGGCCTGCTTGCGCGCGATAATGACGATGCGGCGATCGCCGATCACATCGTGACGCTGCTCGAGAACCCAGGCTACGCGCGGACGCTTGCCGCCGCTGCATTGGATACGTGCCAACGTTACGCGTGGCCCGTGACGAAAGAACGCTGGCTCACTGCGTACCGGGAGCTGGCGACGATCGGGCACTCGCCGGAGCGAAGTCCGGGGCGCACTCAGGAGCTCATGTAAGGTTTAAGGGCAACGAAGACCTAAAGCACAGGAGTTTACGCCGCCACCGCGGGCGCATCGGCGTACTGGCGGTTCCACAGCTCGAAGATCACGAGTTGCCAGAGGCGCAAGGCGTGATCGCGCTTCCCGCTCAGATGCTCGTCCAGCACGCGATCGACGAACGAGTAGTTGAAGTAGCCTCGCTGCCGCGCGACCGAAGAGGCGAGGATGTCCCGAAACGCCTCCCGCAGCGATCCTCGGAACCAATGCGTAATCGGTACTTCGAATCCGCGCTTTGGTCTATCCATGATCTCCCGCGGCACGAGCCGAAATGCCATCTGCCGGAGCAGGTGCTTCAACGTTCCGCCTTGAATCTTCAGATGCGGCGGAAACGACGCCGCGAGCTCGACGACATGATGATCGAGCAGCGGCACGCGGGATTCGATCGAATGGGCCATGCTCATTCGATCCATCTTCGTCAGGCAATCCTCGGGGAGATAGGTTTCGAAATCCAGGGCCATTGTCTGCGCGGCAAGCGGCAGGTCGCCAACACGGCGAAGCGGTTCGGAGAAGTACGCCTCCGCGTCCCAGTCCACCAGTGTGCGCTGGATTTCCGGCACGAGCAGGTCTTGACGCTCGTCGCGATGGTACATCGTCACCGAATCGAGATACCGTCCTTGCGGGCTGCGCGCGACGTGTCGCAGGAAATTCTTGCCGCGCATCCCATGCGGGAACGTCCGCCACGTAGCGGCTGCCAGTGCGCGTCCCAGGCCGCGCACGCGGCGATCGAATCGGGCGACCCGGGGATGCGGCAGATATCGCTCGTACCCGCCAAAGAGCTCGTCGCCTCCGTCGCCGGAGAGCACGACGGTCACGTGCTGTCTCGCCATCTGCGACACGTACCATGTCGGGATGGCTGACGAGTCGGCAAAAGGCTCGTCGAAATGCCAGACCAATTTGTCGACAATGGCGAGCGCATCGGGCCTCACGACGAACTCGTGGTGATCGGTTCCGAGGTAGGCCGCCACTTGTCGCGCGTGCGGCAACTCGTCGAACGCCGCCTCGTCGAAGCCAATCGAGAAGGTCTTGACCTTCTGGCGCGACGCGCGCGTCATCATCGCGACGACGATGGTCGAATCGATCCCGCCGGAGAGAAAGGCACCAAGCGGAACATCGCTGATCATGTGGGACGCGACGGCGCTTGCCAGCGTCTGCTCCAGTACCTCCAGCGCATCCCGTTCCGAACCTCGGAAGGTGGGTCGCGCGGGAAAGCTCCAATAGCGGTGCAGTTCGACGCGGCCGTCGTGTACCTTCAGGAAGTGACCCGGCTGCAGCTTGCGCAATCCGCGAAAGATGGCGCGGTCACGCGGCGTGTAGAGATAGGCGAGATAGTGATCGAGCGCGGCTGGATCGAGCGTTCGGTCCACTTCGGGATTACACAACAGGCATTTAGCTTCCGAACCAAAGAACAGACGGCCGCCGGCCTCGGCGTAGTAGAGCGGTTTGATGCCCGCGCGATCGCGACCAAGGAGCAGCGTCCGTGAGCGTGCATCCCAGATCGCAATGCCGAACATGCCTCGCAGACGCGAGAACACGTCTTCGCCCCACTGTTCGTACCCATGGACGATCGTTTCGGTGTCGCTCGATGTGTAAAACCGATGGCCGAGCGCCTCCAACTGCTCGCGCAGCTCGCCGTAGTTGTAGATTTCGCCGTTGAAGACGACCCAGACCGTCCTGTCTTCGTTGTGAATCGGCTGGTGGCCGGTCGACAGATCGATGATGCTCAAGCGGCGCATCCCCAGTGCGACGCCGGGCTCCACATACACCCCATCGTCGTCCGGGCCGCGGTGACGCATGACATCGCACATCGCCTGCACGCGGTCGCGATCGGCCGCGAGACTGCCGCCCGAACTCGTTGTGTCGACGAAACCCGCAATACCACACATGGGTCACTCCGGGATCCACGCACCGACGGTCGCGGGCTCCAGTTCCCGGACGCGGGGAACATCGGTCGCACGGCGCAACAAGGGTCGGACGCGCGTACGGTCCTGCCAGTCAGCGCTCGCAACCACGAGGCTGCCATCAGCGCTGTCGTAGCGCGCTTCTCGCTCTCCTCCATTCAGGCGCAGTGTCGTCACACGCGTTGCGGCTTCGCCCCACACGAACAGACATGTCGGAGGTGACGACGAGTGGAGGTCGAGGCAGCCGTCGTGGTAAAGCGCGTGCAGGTCGACAATCGACGCTTCAGCCCGCACGCTGAGCAGCCGTTCATCGTGAGCGAGCGCGATCGTCGCGTCGGCGACTGAAATCGCGACGAGCCCGCTTTCATCACGGCAATACTGCAGGAAGCGTGCGTCGGTGTGATAGTCGGTCGTGTCGCACCACCGCGCCGCATCGACGGGCGTGTCTCCGGGGCGAACGACGGTGACCGTCGCTCGGTGATCGTGATGAACGCGGACTGCAATGACCTTCGAGGACGCGTCGCCCTCCACCGGCACGGGCTCGAGGCGCGGCGGAGGCTGCGAGCCGGCCGCACCGAGCCACGTGATCATCGAAAACGATCCGTCCCCGGTATGGGTTACGTGTGCGGTGGAGGTCGGAACGAGCACGCCATAACGAGGTGAGCACCAGCCGACACCCTCGTCGTCTCCCGCCAGCAGGCTCAGTGTGCCATGATCGGTCAGCAACCACGCCGTGCGATCCTCGCTGGTGGCACACACGCGACGCGCGCCGTCGCAGGTCACGCGCCAGCTCGGATCGAAGTGCCAATGCGTGGTCGCGCTGTGTGCTCCCTGGGCGACGAGGTCATCGATCACCAGGCACGCCCCGACAGCGCTGAAGATGATCGTGCGTCGATGTCCCGCGCCGGCGAAGGCGTCGTGCCGCCCCTCCGCCCAGACAAACCCAGCGTTGTGGCGCCACGTCGTGAGACGCGCGTCGGCACGCGTCGCCCATTTGAAGGGGCCGGCGGGAACAGCGGAGGCGCGGCCGTCCAACGTCAAGGTGTTATGGCTTTCGGTGGCGCGCATCCGATCGCGGAGGCTGTGGTCCATCGTGTAAGTCGCCGTGCCCGGATCGATCAGCAGCGGCCGCGAATCGAGCGTCAACGTCAGCGCCAGCGCGTCGGCGTGTGCGTGCCCGCCGTTGAGGAAACCATGCGGACCCGCATCGAAGACCAGGTGATCGCCTCGTTGGTTGCGTGCCGTGACGAATCCGGTCGCCGGAAAAGCGGATCCCTGGACAGGTGACCAGAGACGCGCGCGCGACGGGTGGAGTGCGGCGCCGGGCTTGAATGACGGCGAACTGCGGCGCGCCTGCAGCGACGGGGAGCGCATGCTCCACGCCAGCCACAACACTTCTTCGGGCACGTCGCCATCCGTGTCCTGCCGATTGAGCAGAACCTGTGCGAGGGCAAGTGCATCGCTGACGTCTCGCGGATCGCGATTGCCAATCGTCCATAACATCCCACCGTCGTCGTCGCCAATCAGCGGCATGCGACCGGTATCGTCGGCGACGGCGCGCATGAATCGCTCCAGACGCGCGACCGCATCACTGAAGACCGCGATCGCTTCGACGTCTCCGGCGCGTTCCGCCGTCAGCAGGGCCAGCGCGTAGAAGTCCAGCGTGTAGCGATGGTAATGCGTGGAGCGCTCGGCATGCCCGCCATCAGGGGCGATCTGCCGGTCGACTTCGGTGAGCAGGATGCGACGGCCGATGTCGAGCCATCGTGCGCTGCGCGTGAACTCCGGCAGCGCCACGCCGGCCACGTACAGTGCGAGCGCCTCGCCGGTCAGATGAGTATTGGGACTGTAGTAGTACGACAGGTTCTGTTCGACGTGCGTCAGCTGGCGATCGAGCCCGACACACATGTCGAGGAGCCACAGGTCGCGTTGGTCGGCTTCGTCGATGGTGATATCCGCCAGCAGGAAGTGAATGGCTGCGATCCAGGAAATCGATCGAAAGGCGATCTCCAGCATGCTCGCCCAGTTGATACCGACCAGTGGTGGATTGGCGTCGAGCCAGCTGCGCACGTAGGCGAGCATCGCGTTGCGGTAGCGCCGATCGCCGGTCAGCCACCACGCGCGACCAAGCTGAAACAGGAACTGATGACGATTCAGCTCCCAGATGACCTTGTGGTCACCACACCGCGGATCGAGAAACGGAACGTCCGCCCAGAAGCGCGCAGGCATTCTGCGCCGGTGTACGGGGTCCCACTGCCAGTCGGTTCGCCCCGAACCGGAATCAAAGGAGAGTCGCTCGAACCCGAGGAGACTGAAGCGGCCGGCGCACACGTCATCGGCAGCGGCCGCCGCACGGCTCGGAGCATCGGGCCAGCGTTCGAAAATGGCGTCACGGAGCGCGGGTGCGGACGAGGGATCGAGAACGAACCGGGCCGGACGTTGACCCAGAAGGTGGCGCAATCGCTTCTCAACCGCGCTCCACTCTGCGTTTTCAATGGCGGCGTCCGTTTCGGGTCCAAGGACGCCCGGGACGATGACGTCGACGATCGCGGCGCGATCCCAGGAGTTGCCACGCACCAGGGTTGCGGCCCGCTGCACATCAGTCCGCCATCGCACCCGCGCGCGGTAGGCGAGTTCGGCGAACGACAGGCGGCGGCATCGATTGACGATTGCCTTGATATGGATGGGTTGCACCGGCCCGCTATCTCTGCAAGTGGTGGGCCCATGTAATCCGAACCTCGAGCGGAAAACTTTTTCCCAAACTGATGATTCACGTTCCTATGACGACGGCCGTTGCCTCGCGTCGACTCGCTGAGCTCAGGTACTTCGATTGCTATCGCACTGAGACTTCTGTCCCACTCGACCACCGTCGATCATGACGCTTGCAACGCTCGCCTCGTGCGAATGGGCCGACTACATCGCCCATGACTATCACTATGCCGGCTTTCCGCCCGGCGCGCGCGTTCTCGACGTCGGATTCGGCGGCGGTGAGCAACTGCGTGGATTGACCACAGCCGGATGCCGCGGCGTGGGCATCGAGGTAGTGCCCGATCTCGTCGCGCGCGGGCGCGCACAAGGACTGATCGTCTGCCGCGCCGTCGCGGAACATCTTCCGTTTGCCAGTGCGTCGTTCGATGGCGCGATCTGCAAGGTCGTCATTCCGTATACCGATGAAGCGGCTGCGGTCGCGGAACTCTCGCGCGTCCTGCGTCCCGGCGCCACGGCCCGTGTCTCTTATCACGGGCTGGGATACAAACTGCGCTACTTGCTCACCGACCGCGACTGGCGGCGGCGCGTATACGGCGCGCGCGTCATCGTCAACACATGGTTCTACGCGCTAACGGGCAAGCGCCTGCCAGGTTTTTGGGGAGACACGCTCTATCAGAGCGATCGGCGGTTGCGTAGATATTACGAGCGGGCGGGGCTCGAGTTGATTGAGGCTCACCCCTCGCCACGATTCCTTGGCGCGCCCGTTTTCATTTACCACACGTTGCGGCGCCGATAATCTCGACTCCACGGCTCGCGGCGGCGCTCTGAACCGAAGCTCGGTTGCGTCGGTGACGAACCACGAAGATGGCGGTGCGACGAACAACGAAGACAAAAACGATTTAGGTCTCGGACGCGCTTCTGGTCGAAATCGCGAAGCGGACCGACAACGGCAGTCCGAGACGCTCGAACTGACGATCGATCAACAGGATCTCCTCCGGCATCAGCACATTCAGCATCGCCAATAGGACGCCGTACGCCAGCGCGTATGCGAGGCCGACGGCGACGAGCGCCACCAGCGGCGTGGCAGTGGCGACGGCTAGACGTGTCGCCACCGCGACGAGGGCGGCGACGCTGGCGGCCACCGTCACCCGCCCAACGTCCTTCAACAGCCGCCAGTCCGCGGCGGTGACTCGTAACATCCGAATGAGCTTGATACCGATGATCAACCGTTCGAGCATGGTGACGCCAACGACGGTCGAGATCGCGCCGAGCAAGCCGAACCGGCCGGTCGCCCAGATCAATGCGCCGAGCAGAATCGCCACCAGCACGACGCGGGTGCGCAGCAGAAAACCGAACTGTTCCGGATACGCGCGCAGAATCGGATCGTACGCGGTTGCCAAAAAGAGTCCCGGGATGAGCGTCAGGTTGACGACGAAGATTGGCCAGCTCGCGAGGTACCGTGTCGTGAACAGCAGCGTAATCAATTCGCGTCCGGTGACCAGCAGGAGGAAATAGATCGGCAGCATGACAATCGCCAGCTTGCGGAGCATTCTGGCCGTCACCAGCACGATTTCCCGGATCCGACCTTCCTGGCGCAGCGCGCTCACGCGTGCAATCATCACCGCCCCCACTGAATCGCGAAACACGTACAGCAAGGGAATCTGGATGCAGCCGACGGCGTAGATGGCATAGGCGGCGGCGTCGAACCGGTGGGATACGACGTAGTTATGGAGGTCGTCCTGAGCAGCTGCCAGCAGTCCGGCCGCGCCGAGCGGAATCGCATAGGCGAGCTGCGCCCGCATCAAATCCCAGTTCCAATGGCGCCAGAACCGCGGAAATCTCAGGCCCAGATACCACAACGCCATGACGAGCTGAATCACGCCGTGAAGGAGAATCGCATTCAGCAGCGCCGTCAGTGAACCGAAGAAAGCGGCGGCGCCGATGAGCAACGCCACGCGCGACACCTGGATCGCGAGCACCAATACCGAGGCGAGGCGGACGTCTCCGGCGGCCAGCACGACATATTCGAGGAAGGAAGACGCCAGCCCGAACAGAATCGTCAACCCAATGAGCGATGAGTACCCGGCGATTTCGCCGCTCTTGAAGATCGTCAACAGCAGCTCCGGCGAGAGCGCGAACAACAGCCACGACAGCACGCCGACGAGCAGGTACATGATCAGAATATTGAAGACGACAGCGCCCTGCCGACCCGCTTCGCGCGGCAGGAAATAGAACGCGCTCATGGCGAAGCCAAGCGGAAACACGGTGATGACGCTGCCGATGACGAGAGACGCCTGTTTGTAGAGGCCAAACTCCGGCACGCTCATCTGCCGCACCAGGATGACCGGCAGCAAGAAGCTCGCGGCGAACGCCAGCGTCTTGGCGGCGATGAGCCAGACGGCACGTCGCGTCAGCGAAGTCTCCGCCGACGCGCGCGAAAAGAGGGCACCGAGCCGCATCAGATCCGACCTGGGTGAAAGATGCAGCGTCCCTGATTCTCCACGAAGAATGCGTGGAACTCTTTGAACAGTCGACCCCAGCGCTCTTTGCTGCCGGAATCACGGTCGTGATCGAACTGGTGATACCGGACGGCAAGATAATCCGCGAAATAGTCGATGATCCGGTCACGCTGGAGGGCGGTGGACGCGGCGAGCAGCAGCGTCATTTCAACGATCTTTTCGGCAAACCAGCTCGTGTCGAAGAAGGTCTGCTCAAACGACAACGCGTCGATCGTCTGCCCCTTGGGAAGACGACGAACTCGCTTGTGCGTGTAATACAGACCGGCGACGAAACAGAACCAGTCGAACAGCGGCGGGTAACCGGCATTGCAGCTGTCCCAGTCGATCACGCAGAGGCGGCCGGCGCGCTCGTCGAGCATGACGTTGGTGGGAAAAAAATCACCGTGCTGAACCCACGCTGAACGATCGGGAATCGCAAACCGCTGGGCGGAAGTGGTGGGCATCGTCCGCCACTCGAACGGGATCGCACGCGGAGCAAAATCGGACTGCAACGAGGCCAGCGTTGGTTGTGCCTCGATGAGCCACGCCGCCACCATCTCGAGCTGCCGCGTCACGCGTCGTCGATCGGCGAGATAATCGGGCTCCATCGACGCACGACTCAAAGGGACTCCCGCCGCCGGCGTCTCGACGCTGGCGATGAGCGGCCCGTGTTTGATGAATGTCACCGGCGCCGGAATAGAGCCGGCGAGGGGCGCTCCTGCGGTTTCGAACAACCCGTGCAGGCGTTGGAGCAGGTGATACCCGTGCTCCACGGCTTCGGCGCGCGGCAGACGCACATTGGCCACCTTGCAAATCGCGGCCATGCGCGACGGCGTCGTCAGTTTGATGATCGATTTGTTCCTCAGTTTGTGGCCCATCAGCACGGATGCGTGGCACGGCTCGCCATTCCCGGACTCGTCATGTGACGACACGACCCGCTGAAGCGTCTCGATCAACGAGTCGTGGCGGTCCGCGTGATTCGATCCGTTTGCCGAAGGTCTGGCGAGCATGATCAGGTCGGGCAGCGTCGCGAACAGAAGGCCGGTCTTGTCCAGGAGCCGATGCTTCAATACTCTGCGGAACGCGTACCCGTTGATCCGGTTGGCGGCATTGCACTCGTACAACGCCTCGTCACGGATTTCGGCCCGGTCCGCCACCCGATACATCACATGCGGCAGGTTGTAGCCGTCGCGGGGCCACCAGTGATCCACTGATTGAAAGCCGGCCTCACACAGCAATTTCGTGTAGCCGCGCGGGCTGTAGGTATAGGTGCGATAGCCGAGCGACGACTTCAGCAACGTGCGATGAAAGGCTGGCTGCCGCATTTTCATATACAGCGATGCTAACCATCGGGGCATCAGGCTGGTGAACGCAAATCCCGAGTGGTCGACGCGGCCGAAGAACGAGTGAAATCCAATCCGGTTTTCTATGCCGATCACCACGACACCGCCCGGCTTGAGCAGGCGGCGTACTCTCCTCAGCACGTCGAGCTGCACGTTCCGCGGCGTGCCCGCATCACGCCACGCGGCCACCCACTCCAGGATGCCGTTCAGCACGATCAGATCGAACGTGTGATCCTCGAAAGGCAATGCGTCGATCGTGGTCTGGACGACGTCCACGTTGGTGAGGCCTTCCTGTTCCATCCTCATCCGAGTGAAGCGAACTCGTTCCGCGATTGGCTCGGTTGACACGACGCGCTCGTAGTTCAATGCGAGCGCATGCGTCAGCGCCCCCAGGCCGGACCCGATGTCGAGGACCGTGCTGCTCGGACCTATCGGCAACAACGAAATCCACCCGGCTCTGTTCAAATCGGCCGCATAGCAGAAGAACTCGGGATTGCTGTCCTTGTGTGCGCGAATCGCCTCGCGCCAGCCGGATTGCAGCGCCGCCTGGATCAACGTTTTCATCTCGGGCTGACTCACCTCACCAAAGTAGTCAGCAGTCGCATAGAACGGGATGCCGTTTCGGATCGGCCATTCCACACCGCAGGCGGCGCATTGCATGGCGGTTGGCAGAGAGACGAGGGGGCCTGCGCACCGCAGGCACTTGTGCGGGACCAACAAGTCCCGAGTTCCCTGGCCGTAGCGGACGTCGACAGTGGCCACTCCCGCACGGTCTCTATCGACGGCCATATGGCAGGACTCCAAGGGGGAAGGCGCAGTCGATCGACGTGTACGCGCAAGGATTCACCGCGCCGAGCTCAAGCACGGAGCATGCCGATAAGGAGCATCTCCGCGAGATCACACCGGAGTCACGGCCGCGATGCGAAGCATGACGAAGTAATCGCTTCATGACTAATTTGAAACTGGATATCCGCCTCTTCGCGTGCGCCGCGGAAGACAGGGGGCCACCCCGGTCAGCCATCCTTCGAACACGGCGTCGCTGACATTGCTGGTGTCGATGAACCGTGGCAGCAGCAGTGGGTGGGACGTACGCGTCGCCATCCCCGGGTCGCACGTCGTCGCAGAGACAATGCCCTGCTGCCGCAGAGCGGAAAGGTAATCAGTACGATAGTTGCCGCTCGGGTAGCAGAAATGTTGTGGTCTCTTTCCCGTGAACGACTCGATCAGGTCGCGATTCCTCAGGACGTCGCTGATGAAATCGTTGACGTCTGGCGGCGTGAGGTGCAGGTGTGTGTGAAGCTGAAAGTCCACACCCTCTCGTGCCAGGCGCGCGACTTCTTCCGGACGCAGCAGCGTGAGCACCCGCTTCTGAAACAGCGCGTCGTAATCGAGTCCCAGCCGCCGCACGAGTGCTTCGACCACCGCATCCTTGGTCGGGTCGATACTATTCAAAAGACCGTCGTTGATCTGGCGCACCACCCGTTCGCGCTCGCGGGGGGCCGCCAGAGCGTAGGTGCCGTGCAACCCGTAAATCCCGTCGCCACAGAGCAGTTGATTCCGAGCGCGCCAGAGCGCATATGATGCGAACAAACCGACGTTGGGGAGGTTGTGCTCGACGCGCGCGGTCGTGAGGTACACCGTTGCCGGATATCCATAAGCGCGCAGCAGCGGCCATGCGCCGGCGAGGAAGTCGTAATAGCCGTCATCGAACGTAAGTGCCACCGCGCGACGTGGCAGACTGCCGCGGTACAAACGCTCAAGCGCTTCGCCGAGCGGCAACACGTTGCAGCTGGTGGCCTTCAACAGCGCCAGGCGTCGTTCGAACTGCGCCAGCGAAATGTAAAGACCAGGGCTCCACTGGTGCTCGTCGTTCAGCGCGATGCCATGAAAGGCGAGAATCAGCAGGCGACGGCGACGCCACGCGCTCTCGGCCACCCAGTCTGCGATACCAAGGTGCTTCAGCACGTTGAACGACGAGGCCTTCAGCTCCTGAATTGTCATGTGCCTCACTGCGCCACTCCTCGCGGCAGCCACACGGAGTTGGAATGGCTACGTCGCGATCTGGCGAGGTGCCGGAACCTTAGCTTGCATCGATACGCCCACCAGATCGTGCCGGGAACGCGGTGACTGAGCCACTCGGCAACGCGGTAACGCCGCATCCCGGTTGCCTCGGCCAAGGCGCCAAACTGCACCGCCAGGTGGGCCATGTCCCCTTCGAGCAGGAGCTCACGCGCCGTGGCCAGCATGACACGCTTGGCGAGGCGCGCCAGCTGCCAATCGACGCTCGCCTGAAGCTCCGGCCGGTCGCCACAACGCTGCCGCAGCTTCGACAATACCGTTCGCGCCGCATGCAGCATCTGCACTTCGTCGGCCGACATGCTATCGGGCCGGCGGCGATAGAGACCGAGTGGCTTGGGGTAGACGGCGATGCGACATCCTGCCGCTGACGCCCGCAGCCAGAAATCGTAGTCTTCACTGCGGCGGAACGCTTCATCGAAGCCGCCGATGAGATCGACCACCTCACGCCGAAACACGGTGAAGATTGAGATCGTTTGTTCGTCGCGAACCAGCGTGAGGAGCGACACCTTGCGGAGGTGCGACTGCGCCGTGCAGCCAAACAGGGGCTGCCCATCGAACGCGCCACCGAGATTGATTGCGTTCGCGCTCACCACCGCAAGCTCGGGATGTTGTTGCAGGATCGCCACTTGCTCGGCGAGATACTCCGGACACCACAGATCGTCGCTATCCAGCAGTGCGAGAAATCGCCCGCGTGCCTGGGCGATCGCCGCATTTCTGGCGGCGGCGATGCCACGATGCGGGTGCCGAATCACGCGGATCCGCGCGTCGCGTTCCGCATAGGCGTGTGCGATCGCAGCAGTGTCATCCGTCGATCCGTCGTCGACGATCAGGAGCTCGAAATCGGTAAAGGTCTGCGCCAACGCTGACTCGAGCGTCTCGGGCAGATATTTGGCCGAGTTGAATGCTGGCGTCAGGACGCTGACTCTGGGCTCGTCCGTTTCCATCTGTGGGTGCATTCCTGCCTTGGATGTCATCGTGCCGTTCTCTTCGCGGCACACCGTGCTGCTGGGGCGGCCTGTTAGCAAGAGCTGAGCCCAGCATCATGCCTCCCGAGGCGGGCACAGCTCTGCTACACGGCACTTTGCTTGCTTCGACGGCACCATCCGGCGAATCGAACATTGACAGTTACACCAGACGCATACCTGTGGGGCCCGCCCGATCGCCCGCTCGATCTCGTATGGCGTAATGTGACGACGCGTTACCTCAGCATTGGGGTCGACGGCGTTATTGGCTTGCTCCTGCTTCCGTTCACGGTCGGGCACCTGGGTGCCTCGGAATACGGCCTGTGGGCCCTCGCCGCGTCGGTGACATGGTTCTTCGGTGTGCTCGATCTGGGCTACGGGGGCGCGCTGGCGCGCTTCATCGCCCGCTATAAAGCGTGGCAGGACCGCGCCGCCCTCAACGAGATCGTCAGCACGGTGGGTTGCATCTACGTGGCGCTCGGCGCGATCTGTTTTGCGGTGACGGCCCTCATCGCCTGGCGGATCGACGAGTTGTTCAACATCTCGCCGAGTCAGGTGCACAACGCGCAAATGGTGCTGCTCATCATCGGCGCGTTTCTCGGCGTCCGGTTTCCGTTCGGGATCTTTGGCGCCATCGTCTACGGGTTCCAGCGCTCCTATCGCAACAGCGCCGTGAGCATCATCACAAGTATCGTCGCGGCGGTCGTGACGATCGTCGTGCTGAGTACCGGTCATGGTTTGGTGACGCTCGTCGCAACGACGACTACCGTGCGCATGCTATCGCTGGGCGTCTACACGTGGAATGCGTACCGAGTATTTCCCGGGCTGCAGGTGAGCCCATCGCTGTTCAGGCGCAGTCGATTGCAGGAGGTCACCGGCTTCAGCGTCTACATGTTCATCCTCGATTGCGCGGCGAAGTTGAACTACTCGGCCGATGCGATGGTCATCGGCGTCCTGCTCAACACCGCTGCCGTTGCCGTATGGACGGTCGGGCAGCGGATTGCGCAGCTCACCCAGCAGTTGACTGGTCAACTGACCGACGCGCTCTTTCCGGCGGTCGTCGACAGCGATGCCGCACAGCATCAGAAGCGTCTGCAGACGATCCTGCTGCAGGGCACACGTGTCTCGCTCGCGCTTGCCGCGCCACTGTGCGTCGGCTTGATTGTGCTTGCCGATCCGCTGATACACGCGTGGATGGGGCCCCGTTTTTCGGGCAGTGTGGTCCCCACGCAGTTGCTGCTCGGCGTCGTCCTGGTGCGCGCCGGGACCTCGTCGGCCAACGTCATTCTGAAAGGTGCCGGTGAGCACAAGCTGCTCACGGTCACCAACGCGACCGCCGCAGTCGCCAACGTGCTCCTGAGCGTCGTCCTCATTCATCCGTTCGGTCTGACCGGCGTGGCGCTGGGCACATTCATTCCGGTCACTGCGTCGGCTGTGTTCGTTCTCTACCCGGCAGCATGCCGCCGAGTGGGTCTCAGCCTGCGCCGCACCCTGCTCGAGGCGACATGGCCTGCGGCGTGGCCGGCCGCACTGACCGCGCTTGTGTTGTGGCTCGAGCGGCGGATCCCGGTGGCAGGTGTGCTCGAAATCGCCGTCCTTGGAGCGATCGGCGCGGTCGTTTACGGCGGATTGTTCGTTGGACTGGCGATCGGAAGTGAAGAGCGCCGCGTGTACATGATGAAATTGCGGAAGCTAGTCAGTCCGCATCGCGAGGCTTCCGCGACCGTCTAAGCGCCACGGTCGCGCGGTCACCAACACCGCGTCAAAGTTGTACCTGTGCAGGCGGCGCGTTGCCGCGTACAGCGTCGGCCCCGGTGTTCTCCTGCCCGTTCGTTGCGCGGTAGAAGTGCTTGCCGTAGAAGAATCCTGCCAGCTCCCACCACGCAAGTTCGTCTGCGAAGGTCCGCGCAGGATTGCTGGGACCAAACATCCGGCGGACGGTTCCAAGTGTTCCTCGTATCGCCGCGCCAAGCATGTAGCGCGGAACGCCCAGGACGTATGGCACCGCAGCGGGCTGCCGCCGGTCGAGCATCCCGAGCGAGACGCCGTGCCAGAGCGACCAGCGGCGGAAGTACCGCTTCGTCAGACGTTCGGGTGGAACGTAATGAAGGATGACGAGATCGGGTCGATAAAAACCGCGCGCGCCGACGTTCAGCAAGCGCGTGAACATGTCGCGATCTTCACAGGAAAGAAGCTGTCCGCCTGGGCCGCGTCCCAAGTCGGTCGCGTAAGGGCCCACGCGATCGAAGATACGACGCCGCACGACAGCGTTGCCGCCCATGAGCATGGCGTTGAGACCGTCGCCGTACTGCCGCACGGCAGGACCGCTGTCCACCCACCCGACCGCCGCCCGATACGCGGTACCCAGCCACGCCGGCTGCTGCGCACCCCAGCGCGGCACATAGGGGCCACCAATGAAATCCACCATCGGATCGGCAAACGCATCCGCGATCGCCATCAGCCACCGGCGGTCGACTTCCTCGTCGTCGTCGAGCATACCGACCAGATCGCTGGTGCTGGCCGCGATGCCGGCGTTGAGTGCGTGCGATCGACCTGGCTTGGCTTCGTATAGGTATAGGAGCGCGCCCCCAAATCGCGACGAGAAAGTATCGACCACGGCGCGGGTATCATCCGTCGACCGGTTGTCGACGACGATGACGCTCACGTCGAGACCGCCTGGCCGCTCGGCGACCAGAAGGCTCTCGAGCGTGCGGCGCAGCAGCGCGGCTCGGTTGTAGGTCGGAATCACGACGTCGAGTCGCATCGCTCCTGTCACGTAGAGGCACCTTCGGCGAGTGAGAGGTCGGCGGCGGCCGTTGCACGATCGCTAGCCGGAAGCTCGAGCTCCATCAACCCGTACAGCTCCTCCATCGCGCGTTGCGTGGCCCCGCCCGGTTGATGAAATAACTCCGCAGCGATCTGACGCCGGAACGTGGATCGCGCTAACGGGTCGGCAATCGCTCGCTCGGTCGCTGCAAGAACCGCGGCGGGCGTCCCGACGGTGGTGGACGCCGACGCGAGCAGGGCGACGTACTCGGCGCCGATGTTCGCGCGTTTTATGAGGTCCGGCATCAGGATTCGGATCAATGGACGGTCGAGCAACAGATATTCGAACCCGATCGAGCTGTGATCGGTAAGAAGGACGTCAGAGGCCACCAGCCACGGAGACGCGTCGGACGCCGTGATGAAATGACCGTTGCCGCGCCGCAGAATGGGGGTGAGCCGAGCGATCCAGTCGACTCCCCCGGAATTCTCCACGCGGGAATCGCGCGAGTTCTCGTGCAGCTTCACCAGTACGCGGTAACCAGCGTCGATCAGCCGCGTCACGAGTTCCTCTCCCATCGCGTTGAGCGACGAATAGGGTGTCCACGTGGGCGCGTACATGACCGTCGGCAGAGCGGGATCCATGCCGTTGGCTGCCAGGACGCCGTCTCGCGTGTAAGTTCCGTCGACGAGGCAGTCGACCTTCGGCATCCCGATCAGGCGAATGGCTGCACTGTCTGGTTCGATCGCCCCGGCCGCAATGAAGTTACGCAGACGCCGCTGATTGATGAAGAACAGCCGATCCCAGTGACGCATCGAGCTGGCCGGACGGTCGTAGATGTCGCTCCATTTGCCGGCTACGCCATGGAACATCTGGACGCGACGAGTACCGCGGGGAAGCCGTGCCCAGACAAAATCGGCGGCGATGTACGCGTCGAAGTGTTTCATCATCGCCGCGCGCGGCGACATTCTCGGTGTCTCGCGCGGGGCGTCTCGGAAGATCTCCTCGATGCGGTCGGGGCGCTCGCTCGACATGAGAGAGGTCCGTACGCGCCCATCGGCCAGCAGTCGCTGGTGAACGGGCCGCATCATCGCGTACTCCATGGCGGTTCGGGCGTCGAACACGACGTGCCGGACCAGTGGGGCATGGAACCGATGCCATCGGGTATCAAGCTCGCGTGCGACGCGACGCAGCTCTCTTCCGGTGGCGCCGTTGCCGTTCTCACGCGACTGGTGTTGCCGCGTCCGGAAGAAGCCGTAGAAGAACTGCAGGCCAAGCTCATGTGTGAAGCCGCGAGTGGCATCGCCTCTGAGGAACGCCCGCGTGCGCCCGAAGGCATCGAGAAATGCCCGGCGGTACAAATGCGCTGGAACACCCGCCAGCGTTCCGATCCGGGTCTGCTCCATCTGTTCGGAACGGAGCAACGCGTGAAAATGGCCGTGACCGCGATGCCACCGACGGTGATACCCGCGCTCGAGGCGGTTCGGCTGCACCTCCGCATGGATTGTGATCCGCGGGTCGTAGACACCCTTCCGGCCACTTCGCAGGAGACGAAGCTGGAATTCGTGATCCTCGATGGACCCGATGCCGTCCTTCACACGCTGAAAGTCGGTGGCAAAGGTCCCCACGCGGTCGAATACGGACGTCCGAAACGCGCAGTTGGCGCCTACCAGACACAGAGAATTCTTTGCGGTAATCTCCAAGCGCTCGTCGCCGTAATCGACGAGCGCAAGTGGCGCCCAGTGCTCGCGTGTGAGCCAGGCAGGGGGAGGGGAGGGCCAGAGCGGCAACACCCGTCCGCCGACAAAGTCAGCCTCAGGTGATTCGTCGAAAGCCCGCACGAGCGACGTGATCCAGTCTGGGCCCACTCGCACATCATCGTCGGTGAACGCCACCAGGGGGGCGGCGGCGACGCTCACGCCGGTGTTGCGAGCGAACGACAACCCTTGCTTTGGCTCGAACACGTAGCGGACTCGGTGGTCTGCCGCTGCAAGGCGCTCGACAATCGCGCGCGTGGAATCGGTGGAGTTGTTGTCGACGACAATGAGTTCGAATGCCGGCGCAAAGTCGTGTTGCGAAAGAACGCTGGAAATCGCGCGTTCGAGCAACGCGCCGCGGTTGTATGTGCTCATGACCACCGACACGGCGGGTGAGGACGTTTCGTGGCGCGGCGACGATGAGGGCACGCTCACAGCAGAGCCCGTGCCACGTGCCAGGAAGAGCGCACCGCGTCCGCCGTCAGGTTTCCGTGCAAAAGGACGTTGTGAGTCCCAATAAGATGACCCGTGTACGTCACGTGAGGAAATGAAATCGCCTATTTGAGTACCACGCTGCCCTCCGGTTCGTTCCGGTGACGGCCGTCGTTGACCTGATTACCAGAATGTACTGGTCACTACGTGGGCACACGCGTTGCTCCCTTCCGACTCCGATGACTCGACCTCTGCGGTTCTTATCTATCGTTCTCCTACTCTCCGTGTGGCTCCCGCGGGACGCGTCGGCGCAGGAAAGCCTGTGCGACACGCAGTTCCAAGACTGCCGCGCGCCGCTGTACAACCTGATTGATTCCGAACGCGTCGGCATCGACGTGGCGTTCTGGTACATGGCCGACCTGGAGATCGCCAACCGTCTGGTGAACGCCTTCAAGAGAGGCGTCCCGGTTCGCGTGCTGATGGATCAGCGGGCCAACAACAGCAAGCCCATGAACGCCACGATCCTCTCGACGTTGCAGAACGGATGCAGGCCCGACGGGACTTGTATCCCGATGCGGGAGAAATTCAACACGGTCGAGGACATCCTGCACTTCAAGATGATGCTCTTCGACGGGCAGAACGTCGTCGAGTTCAGCAAGGCCAACTACTCACCCGAGGAGTTCGTCCCGATCCAGGCGAACGTCAACTACTCTGACGAGGCGATCTTCTTCACCAGCGACACTTCGCTGACCAACAGCTTTCGGCGACGCTTCGATGATCGCTGGGTCGACACGGTGATCTACCGCAATTACTCGCCAATAACGAACCCGGCCTGGACGCCTACGCGCCGCTATCCTCAATACGCAATCGATCCGTCGATGAATTTCGTCCCGCTGGAGAACTTTCTTGTGCGGCTGATCGGGCGCTTGAACGCCGAGCCGCAGAAGATTGACGCGATCGTCTACAGGAACACCGAGTACACGCCCGCCGATGCGATGATTAACGCCGTCGCCCGTGGCGTGCCGGCACGTCTGATCAGCGAGCCGAGCGAATACCGAAATCCGACGCGACTGTGGGACGCCAAACATATCGACCGGATGTACATGGGTGGTGTGCAGGTCAAGATGCGCAAGCACGAGGGCCTGACTCACGAGGCCGCGGTCGTCTTGTATGGCCTTGGTGAAGTCATCTTTGGCTCGTCCAACTGGACCACCGCGTCGGCCGCATATCAGGACGAGCATAACTATTTCTATAACCCGAGCCTGAACAAGCCGTGGTTCTTCCAGTGGTTCGCCAACCAGTTCGAAAGTAAGTGGAACGACACGGTGAATTACGTGCCGTTCCAGCCGTTGCCGCCGGATGCGCCGTTCTGTACACAGGCCGACGGGACGAAGACCGCCGATTATTGCTCCCCACAGAACGGCGCGTCGGGGTTGCCGACGACCAGCGTGACGCTGACGTGGGACGGCGGGAATTGGTCCCACCTGTACGACATCTATTTCGGCACGACACCGAATCCGCCGCTGGTTGCGTCGAATCAGGAGCTGGGAAGTCCCACAACCGGCGCCCTCGAAAGCTACACCGTCAGCAATCTGTTGCCCGGCACTCTCTATTACTGGCGCATCGTCGACAAGACCTGGGCGCAGCAAGTCGCAGGCGGAGCGACGTGGACCTTCATGACGGCTGGAACGCCTCCCGGTGGCGGTGGTGGCACCGGAACGACGGGAGGATCGACGCCCTTCGGTGGCACGCCTGCCCCGGTGCCCGGAACAATCCAGGCCGAGAACTTCGACGAGGGCGGTCAGTCGATCGCGTATTACGACACCACCGCTGGAAACAAGGGCGGAGCATACCGCGCCACTGACGTCGATATCGCTGCAACGCCCGACGCGGGCGGAGGCTACTACGTCGGCTGGACGAAGGCGAACGAGTGGTTGAAGTACACCGTCAATGTGGCCAGCACCGACACCTACACCCTGGAAACGCGGGTGGCTAATCTCGGCACCGGGGCGTCGTTCCATGTCGAGGTCGATGGCGTCAACGCTACTCAATCGATCGCCGTGCCCGACACCCGCAGCTGGGATGTCTACACGACGATCAGTACGCCGAACGTTTCCTTGAGCGCCGGGCAACACGTGCTTCGCGTCGTGCTCGACACGATCGGCACCGGCGGCGCTGTCGGCGGATTCAACTGGTTCAAACTGTCGACGACGACAACGACGCCACCGCCGCCACCACCACCGCCACCACCACCGCCGCCATCCGGCTCGACACCTTACCTTGGGACCCCGGTGGCGCTTCCAGGCATTATCGAGGCCGAGAACTTCGACAAGGGTGGGCAGAACGTCGCCTATTACGACAAC
>Ga0081539_10000111_pt1 | contig 190245 bp, 161 predicted proteins | sample TabmetS4T2R2_FD_71023 | JGI IMG/M metagenome (GOLD analysis project Ga0081539, IMG submission 71023) | Tabebuia heterophylla rhizosphere microbial communities from the University of Puerto Rico - S4T2R2 | ecosystem: Host-associated > Plants > Roots > Rhizosphere ... | reverse complement strand
CCGGCGGGCGAGATCTACGGCGGCACCCGCTCGGCCTGGGACTACGGCCCGATCGGGGTCGAGCTCAAGGAGAACATCAAGAAGCAGTGGTGGCGTGCGGTCGTCACCGGCCGGGACGACGTCGTTGGCCTCGACTCCTCGATCATCCTGCCGCGGCAGGTCTGGGTGGCCTCCGGCCACGTCAGCGCCTTCAGCGACCCGCTGACCGAGTGCCAGAGCTGTCACCGGCGGTTCCGGGCCGATCAGCTGGAGGAGGAGTTCGAGGCCCGCAAGCACCGCAAGCCCGACAGCCTGGCGGAGATCCCATGCCCCAACTGCGGCACCCGCGGCCAGTGGACCGAGCCGCGCGACTTCAACATGATGCTGAAGACCTACCTCGGGCCGGTCGAGGACTCCTCCGGCCTGCATTACCTGCGGCCGGAGACGGCTCAGGGCATCTTCGTCAACTTCGCCAACGTCGTCACGTCGAGCCGGATGAAGCCGCCGTTCGGCATCGGCCAGGTCGGCAAGTCCTTCCGCAACGAGATAACGCCCGGCAACTTCATCTTCCGGACCCGGGAGTTTGAGCAGATGGAGATGGAGTTCTTCGTCGAGCCGGGCACCGACGAGGAGTGGCACCAGTACTGGATCGACGAGCGAACCCGGTGGTACGTCGACCTGGGCATCGCGCGGGAGAACCTGCGGCACTTCGAGCACCCGCAGGAGAAGCTGTCGCACTACTCGAAGCGGACGGTCGACATCGAGTACCAGTTCGGCTTTCCGGGCACCGGCTGGGGCGAGCTGGAGGGCATCGCCAACCGGACGGACTTCGACCTGCGCACGCACAGCGAGCACTCCGGGGTCGACCTGTCCTACTTCGACGCGGTGGCGAACAAGCGCTACCTGCCGTACGTGATCGAGCCCGCGGCCGGCCTGACCCGTTCGCTGATGGCGTTCCTGGTCGAGGCGTACGCCGAGGACGAGGCGCCGAACACCAAGGGCGGGCTGGACAAGCGGACGGTGCTGCGCCTCGACCCACGGCTGGCGCCGGTCAAGGTGGCCGTGCTGCCGCTGTCGAGGAACGCCGACCTGTCGCCCAAGGCTCGCGACCTCGCAACCGAGCTGCGCCGCAGCTGGAACGTCGACTTCGACGACGCCCAGGCGATTGGCCGCCGCTACCGCCGGCAGGACGAGATCGGCACCCCGTTCTGCCTGACAGTCGACTTCGACACACTGCAGGACCAGGCCGTGACCGTACGGGAGCGGGACACGATGACGCAGGACCGGATCAGCCTGGACAAGGTCACCGACTACCTGGCCACCCGGCTCGTCGGCTGCTGATCTTGCGCTGCTGACACCATGGACGGCGTGACGCTCGCTCCCGAGAGGCACGGCCGGGCTGGCCCTTCCGGAACCGGCGCTGCGCCGGAGTTGTGGATCGGACCTGTCCGGCTGGACGTTCCGGTCGTGCTCGCGCCCATGGCGGGCGTCACCAACGCCGCGTTCCGCCAGCTGTGCCGCGAGCAGGGCGCGGGCTTGTGCGTCTGCGAGATGATCACCTCCCGCGGCATCGTCGAACGCGATCCCAAGACGCTGTCCATGCTGCGATTCGACCCGGGGGAGCGCGTCCGGTCCGTCCAGCTCTACGGCGTCGACCCCCGCGTGGTGGCGGCGGCGGCCGAGATCCTCTGCGCGGAGCACGGCGTCGGTCATATCGACCTGAACTTCGGCTGCCCCGTGCCCAAGGTGACCCGCAAGGGTGGCGGCGCGGCGCTGCCGTACAAGCGGGACCGGTTGCGCCAGATCCTGACCGCGACCGTACGGGCCGCTGAGCGCTACAGCGTGCCGGTCACGATCAAGACCCGGATCGGCATCGACTCCGATCATCAGACCTTCCTGGACGCCGGCCGGATCGCCGAGGACAGCGGCTGCGCCGCCATCGCGCTGCACGGCCGGACGGCTCAGCAGGCCTACTCGGGAGCGGCCGACTGGGGTGCCATCGCCGCGCTGAAAGGGCACCTCTCGATTCCGGTCCTCGGCAACGGCGACATCTGGGAGGCCGCCGACGCGCTCCGGATGATGCGCCAGACCGGCGCAGATGGTGTGGTGATCGGTCGCGGCTGCCTCGGCCGGCCATGGCTGTTCGCGGACCTGGCCCAGGCATTCGCCGATCTCGACCTTGGCAGACAGGTCGGGCTGGCCGGCGACGGCGGGCGGTCGTACGGCCCGGTCCAGCTGCTGCCGACCCTGGGCCAGGTCGCGGCCATGGTCCGCCGGCACGCCGAGCTGCTCGCGGCGATCGCGGGTGAGCGGCACGGTCTCACCGACCTGCGCAAGCACATGGCCTGGTATTTCAAGGGCTTCCCGGTGGGCGGCGAGCTCCGCCACGGGCTCGGCACGGTCTCGACGTTCGAGGAGCTGGACGAGCTGCTGGCGCGGCTGGAACCCGACGTCGCCTTCCCGCGGACCGAGCTGGGCGTGCCACGCGGCAGGCAGGGCGCACCTCGCGATCGGGTGGCCCTGCCAGAGGGATGGCTCGACGACGTTTCGGGTCGCGATCTAGACCTCACCGCGGCAGAGCTCGGCGTCTCCGGTGGCTGACGAGGTCTCGGCCCGGTCCAGGGCCTGGGCCGCCACCATGTCGGGCCATGCCGGTGCGGCCGTGGTCCGGGCGCACGCCCACTCGGGCCGGATAATCGGCCCCGGGCCGCTCGTGGACCGGACCGCAAGGGAGCGGCAGGAACGCCAGACATTGCGGCCGGAGGCCACCTTCGCCGTCGGCGCCGGCAACCGGGCGCGACCGGAGGCGCCGGACGACCTGCGCACATGCTTCGAGCGTGATCGGGACCGGATCGTGCACTCGACCGCGTTCCGCCGCTTGGCGGGCAAGACCCAGGTCGTGGTCCATCCGACGGATCATCAGCGGACCCGGCTCACCCACGCGCTCGAGGTGTCCCAGGTGGCCACGTCGATCGCTCGGGCGGCCGGCCTCAACGCCACGCTGGCGGAGGCGATCGCGCTCGGCCACGACTGCGGCCACGGGCCCGGCGGGCACGCCAGCGAGGAGGCCTTCGACGCCTTCATCCCGGGTGGGTACGAGCACGGGCCCTGGGGTGCGGACGTCGTGCTGAGAGGACTGAACCTGTGTTCGGAGACGCTGGACGGGATTCGCAACCACTCCTGGGCGCGACCCGCGCCGAGCACGCCCGAGGGTGAGGTCGTCAGCTGGGCGGACCGGATCGCCTACAGCGCGCACGATCTGGAGGACGCCGTCCGGGCTGGGATCGTCCGGGAGGCCGACCTGCCCGCCGATGTGGCCGAGGTCTGCGGCCGCAGCCGCCGCGCGCAGCTGAACACCTTCATCCGGGCCCTGGTCACGGCCATCGTCGAGCACGGCGAGGTCGGCATGCCGGCTGCCGAAGCATCGGCCCTGGCGAGCCTGCGCTCCTTCAACTACGAGCGGATCTACGTCCGGCCGGCTTCCCTGGCCCAGTCGCGGGCGGTGGTCGAAGTGCTCCAAGCGCTGGTGGAGCACTACGCGGCCAGGCCCGAGCTGCTCCCCGACCCCGTGCCGACCGATGGGAACGCGGCGATCCGCGGCGCTGTGACGTACGTCGCGGGCATGACCGACAGGTTCGCGTTCCAGACGGCGGAGACCGAGCTCGGCTGGGACCCGCGCCGACTGCCGCACGGCATCGACCGCCCTGACTGAGGACGGACTGCCGCAGGGCATCGACCGCCCTGGTTGAGGGAGCTCTCACGCCTGATCTCGGTGCCCGCTGACCGGGAAGCCTCGTCATGCCCAGCGGTGCGGCAATAGGCTGGGCCGGCGGGTTCCCAACCGGTTGGGAAAGGAGGCACGTGACCGACCGGGCCCATGCGGTCGTCGTTCTGCGCAGCGAGGGCGTCTCCGCCGTTCTCGACATCACCGATGGCCGGCTCCCTGCCCTGCTGCACTGGGGCGCCGACATCGGCGAGCTCACCCCGGCAGACGTGGAGGCGCTGCGCCTCAACGCCCGGCCCCCCGCCGGACCCAACATCGTCAACGACGTCCGGCTGTCGCTGCTGCCCGAGCACTGGACCGGCTGGCTCGGCCGCCCCGGACTGAGCGGCAGCCGCGGCGGCCGCGACTGGTCCCCCAAGTTCCAGGTCGGCGGCGTCACCGTGGGCGGCGTCGAGGTCGCGCCGTCCGGAGACCAGCCGACGCTGGTCAACGCGAGCACTGCCTCGGTGCGGATGACGGCGAGCGATCCGGAGGCCCAGTTGGCCTGTGCCATCACCGTCGAGCTCACCGCCGGCGGCCTGATCCGGGCCCAGGCCGAGGTCACCAACACATCGCCCGAGCCGTACGCGGTGCAGGACTGCGTGCTCGCCTTCCCAGTGCCGCAGAGCGCGCGCGAGATCTTGGACCTGGCCGGGCACTGGGGCAAGGAGCGGGTGCCGCAGCGTCGTCCGCTGACCGTCGGGATCCACCTGCGGGAAGGCCGCAAGGGTCGTACCGGTGCGGACGCGGCCACCCTGCTGCACCTGGGCGTCCCCGGATTCGACTTCGCCGGCGGCGAGATCTGGGCCGTGCACACCGGCTGGAGCGGCAACCACACCCACTACGCAGAGCGGCTGTCGACCGGCGAGCAGGTTATCGGCGGCGGGGAGCTCCTGCTGCCCGGCGAGGTGATCCTTGCCGAGGGCGAGTCCTATCGGACCCCCTGGATCTACGGATCGTACGGGCGCGGGCTGGACGAGGTGGCGCGGCGCTTCCACCGTTACCTGCGCGCCCGCCCGTCGCACCCCGCGACCAACCGTCCCGTGACCCTGAACGTCTGGGAGGCGATCTACTTCGACCACGACGTGAACCGGCTCGTGGACCTGGCGGAACGGGCGGCCGAGGTCGGCGTGGAGCGCTTCGTCCTCGACGACGGCTGGTTCGGCGGCCGGCGACACGATCGTGCCGGCCTGGGCGACTGGACCGTCTCGCCGGACGTCTGGCCGGCAGGACTGCATCCGCTGGTGGACAAGGTGATCGGACTCGGCATGGAGTTCGGTCTCTGGTTCGAGCCGGAGATGATCAACCAGGACTCCGACATCGCCCGCCGGCATCCGGAATGGGTGATGGCGACCGGTGACCGGTGGCCGGTCGAGCAGCGGCACCAGCAGGTGATCAACCTGGGGATTCCCGAGTGCTACACCTACATCCGGGACGCGATCCTGGCCCTGCTCGACGAGTACCCGATCAGCTACATCAAGTGGGACCACAACCGGGATCTCGTCGACGCCGGCACCCAGCCAGGCGGCCGGCCCGGGGTGCACGAGCAGACACTGGCGCTCTACCGGCTGATCGACGAGCTCAAGGCTGCGCACCCCGGACTGGAGATCGAGTCGTGCTCCTCAGGCGGCGGGCGGGTCGACCTCGGGATCCTGCAGCGGACCGACCGGGTATGGGTCTCGGACAACATCGACCCACTCGACCGGCAGCAGATGCTGCGCTGGACCAGCCAACTGATCCCGCCGGAGCTGATGGGCTCGCACATCGCCTCGGGTCGGTCGCACACGACCGGACGCAGCCACGACCTGTCCTTCCGGGCCGCGACGGCAGTCTTCGGGCACTTGGGCATCGAGTGGGACCTGACCAAGGTCGGCTCGGCGGACCTGGCCGAGCTGGCGGAGTGGATCGACTTCTACAAGGCCCACCGCGAGCTGCTGCTCGGTGGCGATGTCGTCCGGCTCGACTTCCCGGACCGCACGGTGTCCGCCGGCGGTGTCGTGGCACCGGACCGGTCCCGGGCCATCTACGGTCTCACCTCGCTGGACGGCTCGGAGGTCGTGCTGATGGGCGCCCTCCGGCTGCCGGGACTGGATCCGGCACGCCGCTACCGGGTCGCGCCGCTGCTGGTCGCCCGGCTGCCGTACGGGTTGCGCCCACCGCCGTGGTGGGGCGCCGAGCTCCCTGAGCCCGACTACTACGACAGCACGGTGGCGAGGCCGGTCGGCCTGTCCACGTCCGGAATGTCGCAGCCGCCTGGCGTCGTGCTCACCGGCGCCGCCCTCGGAGCGATCGGCCTGACGGCTCCGTGCCTCAACCCCGAGCAGGCCGTGCTCTACCTGGCGGAAGCGGTCGACGAGTAGTCCGGCGCAGGCGCTCGCTGTGGTACCGGCGACTCTGTGCTGTAATCGGGCGGTGGAGCAGTCGGTGCGCCCCATCTCCCGACGAGCTTTGGCCTGGCGGATCGTGGTCGCCCTGGTCGGCATCGGGCTGCTGCTCAACGGCTCGCTGCGGATGAGTGACGACGTCTGGCCGTTCGGCCCGCTGTCCCAGTACGCGTTCTCGCCGGCGAAGGACGCGACGATCGTGATCACCCGGGTCGAGGCACGGTTGGCCGACGGGCGCCGGATCGATCTGCCGCTGAACGTCGAGTCGGTCGGCATCGGCCGGGCCGAGGTCGAGGCCCGGATCCCGCAGATCCTCGCCGACCCGTCGCTGCTCGAAGCTGTCGTCCAGGGCTGGACCGTCCGGCACCCGACCGAACCCGCCGTCCAGCAGGCGTGGCTGGTGCAGGACGAGACGAGGTTGGCCGGCGGTCGGCCCGGTCCGAAGCGCGTGGTCGAGCTGGCCGGCTGGCAGGTGCCAGGATGACCGCCGCTGGCACCGCCAGTGCGTCGGCCAGCGGGACGGCAGGCGGTGCGGCTCAGGCGATCGCCGGCTGGTTCGCCCCCGTCGTGCCGCAGAGCCGGGTCGCGGTGCTGCGCACCATCTGTTACCTGTTCGTGGTCATCGACATGCACCTCATCGTCCGCGACCCGATCCCGCTCAGCGCCCATCCAGAGCTCTATCAGCCGCTCTTCGTGGAGCGGCTGTTCCGGCTGCCGCCTCCAAGCGTCCCACTGGCCACCACCCTCTACGTCGTCCTGCTGGCGGGCTGTGCGATCGCCGCGGCCAATCGGCTCCCCCGGGTGGCCGGCTTCACCGTGGCGGCCGCCTTCAGCTGGTGGACCGCGATCGGGATGAGCTACGGCAAGGTTGACCATGATCATCTGCCGCTGGTCGTCGCCCTCTGGGTGCTGCCGACCGTCGGGGTGATCGAGGGCCGCTGGCGCAGCACGCAGTCGTCGGCTCAGGCCGGCTGGGCGCTGAAGTGCATCCAGATCGGGGTGATCTTCACCTACTTCTTGTCGGCACTGACCAAGATCCGCAGCGGCGGCTGGAGCCTGACCAGCTGGCCGGACAGCTCCATCTTGATGTGGGCGATCGTCCGCCGGCCTCACTTCCTCGGGCAGCTCCTGATGTCCCATCCCGACCTGCTGCACGCCATGCAGTGGATGTCGTTCACCGCCGAGCTGACGTCGTTCGTCGTGCTGTGGTTCCGCGGCCGGCTGCTGCTCGCGGCCGCTGTGTTCTGGCTGGGCTTCCACGTCTTCACCACGGCGCTGCTGTTCATCACCTTCGCGCCCACGGCCCTGTGCTGGCTCGCGTTCGCCCCGCTAGAGCGCCTTGGTCCCTGGCTTCGCGGGGTCATAGCTGGCTGGCGGCAGCGCGCAGGCCGGCGAGCCACCGGGCATCCGGTAGCGGTTCTTGGCGATCAGCCGGTAGACGGCAGCGGCTAGCTGCCTGACTCCCGGCGCGGTCATCACGCGGCCGAGCACACCGTACGGGCCGCCGCGGAACCTGAGCCACTCGGCGAAGGCGGAAGCACCGCCGTAGAGCTGCCGGTCCGTGCCCAGCCAGAGCACCTCGCGCCGGGCGCGGTCGGGGGTCGCCCCGATCGCCGCCAGGTCGGTGAACTGCCAGGGCACCACCTCGGCGTTCGGACCGTCGCCGCGCCGCAACCGATCGGCCAGCCAGGTCGCGCTGGACGTGCAGAAGCCGCAGTCGCCGTCGAAGATCAGCCGGGGAAGTCCGCCCTGCTCGCTCACGACTCCATTCTTCATTCCTCGCCCGGACTGGGCGCAGGGTGACGGCTCTCTTGCATTCGGATCGAATCGGAGCATCACCCGCTGAGCCGGGGATGGGGCGCACATACAATCCGTGCGTGGCCGGCCGGATCAACGACGAGGACATCGTCGCGGTCCGGGAGCGGGCCCGGATCGATGAGGTGATCGGCTCCTACGTCGCGCTGCGCAACGCCGGCGGCGGCTCGCTCAAGGGACTGTGCCCCTTCCACGACGAGAAGACGCCCAGCTTCCAGGTCACGCCGTCCCGCGGCTTCTTCTACTGCTTCGGCTGCGGCGAGGGTGGCGACGTGATCACCTTCCTGGAGAAGATCGACAACCTCTCGTTCACCGAGGCCGTGGAACGGCTGGCCGATCGCGTCGGCATTCAGCTCCGCTACGCAGAGGAGGGGTCGCGCGGCGAGCCGGGGCAGCGGGTGCGGCTGATGGAGGCCCTGCAGGCCGCGGCGGAGTTCTTCGCCGAGCGGTTGGGGGAGGCGGACGCGATCGAGGGGCGGCGGTTCCTGGACCAGCGGGGCTTCGACCAGTCCGCGGCGACGCGGTTCGGGATCGGGTTCGCGCCGCGGGACGGCCGGGCGCTGTCGCGGCACCTGCGCGGGCGCGGCTTCGGCGACCGGGAGCTGGTCGCGGCCGGCCTGGTGCGCGAGTCGGGCTACGACTTCTTCTCCGGCCGGCTGCTGTGGCCGATCCGGGACTCCGGCAAGCAGGTGCTGGGGTTCGGGGCCCGCCGGCTGTTCGACGACGACCGGATCCCCGCGAAGTACATCAACACCCCGGAAACCCTGCTCTACAAGAAGTCTCACGTGCTGTACGGGCTGGATCTTGCCCGTACGGCGATCGGCCGGAAGAGCCAGGCGGTGGTCGTCGAGGGCTACACCGACGTGATGGCGGCGCACCTGTCCGGGGTGGACACCGCCGTCGCATCCTGCGGCACCGCGTTCGGCGATGACCATGCCCGGTTGCTGCGGCGGCTGATGGGCAACCACGACGCGTTCCGGGGCGAGGTGATCTTCACCTTCGACGGTGACGCGGCCGGCCAGGCGGCGGCGCTGAAGGTGTTCGGCGGCGACCAGAACTTCATCGCCCAGACCTACGTCGCCGTGGAGCCGACGGGCCTCGATCCGTGCGACCTGCGGCTGCAGCACGGCGAGGCCGCCGTACGGGAGCTGGTCGCGCGGCGGGTGCCGCTCTACCGCTTCGTGATGGGCAACGTGCTCGCCCAGCACGACCTCGACCGGGCCGACGGCCGGCTGCAGGCGCTGCGGGCCGCTGCCCCCCTGGTCGCGAGCATCCGCGACAACGCCTTGGTCTCCGGCTACGTCCGCGACCTTTCCGGCATGCTCGGGATGGACATCGAGGAGGTGCGCCAGGAGGTGCTGCGGGTCGCCCGGCGTGGTGGCGGTCCGAGGCCCGAGCCCACCGAGCCGGCCAGGTCGCCCGGTTCCGAGCCGGGCACGCAGCAGCTGCCGGATCCTGGCGACCGGCTGCTGGCCACCGAGCGGGAGACCAGCAAGCTGCTCATCCAGGCGCCCCAGCTCTTCGAGCCCGGCTGGGACGGGCTGACCGAGACCGACTTCACGCACCCGGCGTACGCGGCGGTGTTCAGCAGCGTGGAGAAGGCCGCGTCGGCGGAACCCTCCGACGACTGGGTGCACCTCGTGGCGCGCTCGACTGACCATGATCAAGTACGGTCGCTGGTGGTCTCACTGGCCGTGGAGCCGCTGCCGGTCCAGGGTGAGGTCACCCGGCGGTTCGTCGTGGCCCACTCGGCCGGGCTGCAACTGCTCACCGTGATGCGGCAGATCGCGGAGCTCAAGTCCCGGCTGCAACGGACCAACCCGGTCGAGGCGGAGAAGAAGTACAACCAGATGTTCTCCGAGCTGGTCGTCCTCGAGGCACGCCGGCAGCAGTTGCAGACCCGGAGCCTCGGCGCGCAGGACTAGGACCGGCAGCGCCGCTGTGTAATCGCGCGAGGCGTGAGTGTGCACTTCCGGGCCAGGTCTTCGAGCCCGGCCACGAGAAGGCACGAACCGCACACTCGCGGAGAGCCGAGGGCCGTTCGATGTCGGCGCGGGTTTGTGCACAGGGTCCGGCCGGGTGTCCCATGATCAACAGATCTCGGCTTGGCCGGGCCGACAGCGGCTCGCGGCAGCACCGTAAGGCTCGTGCGACTGATCGCTGATGCCGGCGAGGCCCTGCTGACTGCTGCGGACGAGCGGACCCTGGCCCGGCAGATGGAGGCCGGCGCGATCGCCCGGGAGCGTCGGTTGTCCGGCGCCGGCTTCGGCGACGCGACCCAGGCCGAGCTGCTGCTTCTGGAACGCGAGGGCGAACGCGCTCGGGCCAGGTTCATCGCGGCCAACCTGCCGCTCGTGGCGATGGTGCTGCGCGAGTTCGGCGTTCGTGGCTCGGCCGCGGAGTCCGACCTGTTCCAGGAGGGCTGCGTCGCGCTGGCACTCGCCGCATTGCGCTTCGACCACGCACGGGAGGTCCGGTTCGCGAGCTATGCGCTGTGCTGGATCCGGGCCTCCGTCGGTGCCGCGACCGCCGGGCAGCTGGGCGCGATGAACCTGCCGGTCAGTCGCGCCGCTCAGCTTCGTACGGCCCGGCAGGTGGAGAGCCGGCTGGCGCAGGAGCTCGGCCGGCTGCCGACAACGGCGGAGCTGGCCGCCGCCCTCGGCCGTACGGTGCCGTGGACCTCCCGCCTCATGGAGCACCGGCGCCCCGAGTCTCTGGAGACCCTGCTGCCGGATGCCATCCGCGCCCCCGATGCTGACGTCCACGCCGAACGGCCGTCCCGCCAGCTCGGTGCCGAGCTGCTGCGACATCTCGAGGACCTCGATCGCCGGGTGCTTGAGCACCGCCTCGGCTTCGTCGACGGCGCCACGCACAGCTACGCCGAGATCGCCCGAAGGCTCCGGATCAGTGCCGGTAGGGTGCGGCGCTGTGAACAGCGCGCCCTCGACGCCCTGCGAGCCATCTGCCCGCAGAGTGCCCACGAGCACCTGTGAGCCGGAGTCCAGCGGCCGTCGATCCCACGCGCAAGGGTCGGAATGCCTGGCCGTGCCGTAGGGTTGCGGCTGGTAAGGTACGTAGCCGCGTCACTCCAGTCCCTCGTAGCTCAATTGGCAGAGCTCTCGACTGTTAATCGAGCGGTTGTTGGTTCGAGTCCAACCGGGGGAGCGACACACCTGGTCAGGTCGTATCAGTCGACGGAATGATCGCCTTTCTCGAGAGTCGACCACTCTGCCAACACGCCGCGGCCGGCCGTCAGGACGGCAGCACCGATCCGTTGCTGGCCTAGGGCAACGTGTGAGCCGAGCTCGACCCGGGTGCCGAGGTCTTGCCGGCGTTGGAAATGCCGGCGACCCCTACCCGGCGCGGAGTTTCTTGGGCGGCAACGGTGCGGGCAGAACTGGACGCCGCCGAGTAGCCCCGGTGCGGGCGTGGGTCGCGTACACCGTGAGTCCTACGAAAGTGAGGCCGCCGACCAGGTTGCCGACCACGGTGGGGATCTCGTTCCAAAGAAAGTAGTCCCCGATCGAGAAGTTACCGCCAAGCATCAAGCCGGACGGGAAGAGGAACATGTTCACCACCGAGTGCTCAAAGCCCATGTAGAAGAAGACCAGGATCGGCATCCACATGGCGATGACCTTGCCCGACACGTCCGTCGAGATCATCGCAGCGACGACGCCGGTGGAGACCATCCAGTTGCATAGGACACCGCGAATGAAGAGGGTTAGCATTCCGGCGGCGCCGTGTGCGGCATAGCCGACCGTACGGATCTCACCGATCTTGCCAATGGCTTGACCGACTGAGTTCGGCTCAACAGTGAAGGCGAAGGTGAAGATTACCGCCGTCATCACGGCAACGGTCAATGCCCCGGCGAAGTTGCCGAGAAACACGAGACTCCAGTTGCGCAGGACGCCGCGCAGCCTGACGCCAGGCCGCTTGTCAATCAGGGCAAGGGGGACCAGCGTGAAGACCCCGGTCAACAGGTCGAAACCGAGCAGGTACAGCAGGCAGAACCCGACCGGGAACAGGAGAGCACCGACGATCGGCTGGCCGGTCTGCACAGAGATGGTCACCGCGAACGCCGCGGCCAAGGCGAGCGTCGCGCCGGCCATGTACGCCCGGATCAGCGTGTCCCGGGTGGACATGAAGATTTTCGCTTCGCCCGCGTCGATCATCTGGGTGGCGAGGTCTGACGGCTTCACATAGGACATGACGCCTCCGTCCGGCAGTCCGAGCGCCGTAGGCACTACGGTAGGCAACTCAATGCGCCGCGTCGAGTCTTTGCCCATATCCCGCGAGATGAATGGCGGTCTATCCGGCGTCGTTCTCGGGGCCGGCGAAGTAGACGGCGTTGCAACAATGAGGGGCAGTTCGAGGCTGGCGGCCGTGACGATGCCCGCCGGAAGATCACCGTCAGTGACCGCCGGGGGTCATGATCGTGAGGCGTCCGATTTCACGATTGTGGAGCGCGGCCAAAACATTCGTGTCAGCCGACGCCAATGCGATGGTGCACCTGAGACTGTGACGTGCGGATTGGGAAAGCCACAGGCCAAGCAGAATCCTCATTCATGTGATGCAGGGAGGCGCAGTCTCATCAGACTATTGAGAAACCTGGTGTCCGTTCAGCATCGGAATCGCCGAACCCCTCGTTCCGGCCCCACTGCTGTCACACTCATGTTGGACGACGGCCGTTGCGGCGCTGGGACGCGGCCGAGCGCAGACCAGTACGGTTTGGTGACATGGCTGAACATGCGAAGCAGGTCCTGGCTGACGCCTTCGGGCGGGTACGAGAGCTCGTGGTCGACCTCGCCGACGGCCTGACGGAGGAAATCGCCACCTATCGCCCGGATCAAGAAGCCAACTCGATTGCCTGGCTGGTATGGCATCTCACCCGCGGCCAAGATCATCAGGTGGCCGACCTGGCGAACGTCGAGCAGGTGTGGCCGCAGTGGCGGGACAGGTTCGGGTTGCCCTTCGACGAGTCGGCTACCGGTTACGGCCAGGGCCCGGAGGAGGTGGCGGCGGTCCGGGTGAGCGGCGACCTCCTCGATGGCTACCACCGCGACGTGCACGAACTGACGCTGCGCTACCTGGATGGCAGCAGCGCAGACGAGCTGGATCGAGTCGTCGACACCCGATGGAATCCGCCGGTGACCGCCGCGGTAAGGCTGGTTAGCGTGATCGGCGATGCGTTGCAGCATGCCGGGCAAGCCGCCTACGTGCGTGGGCTCGCCAAGCGTCGGTCGCCTCTTGGCGGTGCCGGCGCTCGGTAGTGCTGGTCGACTGACCCCCGCACTCGCGACTAACGCCTAGCCCCTCTCGTCATGTCGTCGAACCGCCCGGTGACGCCGACCCCATCGGGTCGTTGGGCGCCGGGTGGATGACGGCGCGCTCGACCAGGAGCTCGACCGCGTCCGTCCGGCCGGCCCGGTCGTTGCGGTTGGTCTTGGTGCCCTCCCGGTATGCGGCGCGTACCTTCGCGGCGATCCGCATCGCAGCCGGGCGGTCGACCGCATCCGGCAGCAAGCCGACGATGTGGCCACCGCGACGGGCTGGCGGCACATCGCCGCCGCGGGTCGCGATCAGGGCGTGGTAGTGCCGATAGCTCTCTCCGAAAGACATGAAGTAGACGGCCTCGGCGCCCGTCGCTGCCCGGATCGCGGCGGTGAGATCGGCCGCCCGATGACCCAGCGTCTCCAGCTCGGCGTCGTTGAGGCCGGTGACCAGCTCGGTGTGCCGACGGACCCGCAGGAAGTACCACCCCGGCACCTCGTAGCCGGGAGCCACCTCGGCGGCCCACAGCTGGTCGGCGAACACCCGCGCTGAGTCGGGCGCGTCCTCCAGCGCGCAGATCAAACAATCCTGGGCGTTCATGGCTGACCATCCTTCGCCGTTACGATGCGCCCGCTGCAGGCGGCGTGCGCCTTACTGTGGAAGCGCTACCCGGAGGATATAGGTTATATGTGATAACAACAATGAGTACGGGTGCTGGGAGTCGTCTTGACGCTAGTCTTGGCATCACTGCGGTCCGACGACAGGAGTCCGTGATGTCCGCGGAGGTACCGTCGGTCCGGCCGATCGAGATGCGCTCGGTGTCAGAGCAGGTGACCAACGAGCTGAGACGGTCGATTCTCAACGGGGCGCTCGCCCCCGGTCAGAGCCTGTCGCTTCGTACGCTCGCCGAGATGCTGAACGTGAGCCTCATTCCCGTACGCGACGCACTGCGCGCGCTGGAAAGCGAGGGGCTGATTGTCAACCCGCCGGGCCGGAGCGCGCGAGTCGCCGATCTCGACCTGGACGAGCTGCACGCGGTCTACCGCATCCGGCGGCTGCTGGAGCCAGAGATGGCGCGAGGTGCGTGCCCGCTGCTGAGCGAGGAGGAGCTGGACGAGCTGTACGCGCTGGCGACCTCCCTGGGCGCGCCGGATCGCAACATGGACGACATCTACGACGACCACCGGGCACTGCACATGGCCCTCCTGCGGCCAGCGGCAACCGCGTGGGACGAGCGCATCCTGACGACGTTGTGGCGCGCCGCCGAACGCTACGTCCGGATCGGTTTCGGCCTGCTCGACCCCGATCCCGAGGAGCACGCGCGGCGTCGCGAGGCGCACCAGGAGCTGGTCGACGCCTTCCGCCGGCACGACCCCGACCAGGCTGCCAGCGCACTGGATCAGCATTTGGTGCACAACGAGGAGCTGGCGGCCGAGGTGCTGCGGAAGAAGCGGAGCGAGGCCTGAATCGTCCCTCCGGGCTGGACGATATCTTCCGTTCCCAGTCGCTGGGCAGGACACCAGGGTGGGGCCTCGGCCCCGGCCACTTTCAGTCGAAGACTGTCACCACCGCATCGGCGGGGATGTCGTCGTTGATCACGGCCGGGTCGTCGGCCCGACGCCAGATCTCGTAACCGTGCTCGCGCGCGATCTTGCCGTCCCGCATCTTGAAGGCGTGCAGCAGTCGCACGCTGCACCGCGTGCCGGGCGGGAACGGGCAGTTGCGGAACCCTTCGCCCGGTGATGGTCCACTCGAAGATGCTGTCGTCGAAGACCCACTCCTCCGTGGCGAACCGGTGCAGGTTGGTGATCTTGTGGATCGTCATGGCCCCGAAGATCTTGAGGTACTCCTGCTTGACCTGATCGACGTCCTTCAGCAGCAGGCCTCGAGCCGGCACCTCCCAGACGATGTCGTCGGTGTAGACCGAGACGGCGGCGTCGATGCTGTCGGGGGTCTCGTTGTGGAAGTGCACGTCCACCGCTGCAAGGTTGCGGGCGATGATCTCATCGCGGGTGCTCTCGGTGTCGATGGTGGTCAAGGTCCCTCCCGGATGACGGCGGCGTCGATGTGACCGCTTGGTCCGGAAGCCTAGGCGCTATATGTGATATCAGCAACCGTAACAGGGTGCTTGGCACCGGCGGGCACGGCCGCCCGACGCTCAGGCCTCGCCCGACGGGGACGTCACGATGGGGGAGGCGAACGTGTGGTGCATGCTGCCGATCCCCTCGACCCAGCTGAGCAACTGATCGCCCACCCGGAGCGTCCGCTTCGGGTTCCGCGACCAGCCGGTCCCGCTGGGCGTGCCGGTGAAGATGAGGTCTCCCGGGAACAGGGGAAGCACCGACGACAGGTAGGCGATGAGGTCGGCAATGGGGAAGATGAGGTCCGACGTATGCCCACGCTGCATCAGCTCGCCGTTGAGCTGGCAGCCCAGGGCCAGGTCGTCCAGATCGGCGACCTCGTCCGGCGTGACGAGGGCCGGCCCGATCGGCGCAAACCCGGTGAAGGACTTGGCCAGGCTGAACTGGGGCGTGGAGCCTGCGAATTGCAGCTCGCGGTCGGACAGGTCCTGGCCGACCGTCAGTCCCGCGACGACCTCCCAAGCCCGGTCCGCCGGAACCCGCTCCGCCCGCCGGCCGATGACGACGACGAGCTCCACCTCGAAGTCCACCGACCCGGACGGCAAGGCGATGGCACCGCTCGGGCCGGTCACCGACCCGGGAAACTTCGTGAACACCATCGGCCGCTCGGGCAGCTGGAGGCCGGCCTCCAAGGCGTGCTCCCGATAGTTCAGGCCGATGCCGAAAACCTGCGGCGGGCGCGGCACCGGCGGGCCGAGCTGTGTGGCATCGACCTCGAAGGCTTCTCCCTTCCCGTCGTAGCGTCGAACCCAGTCGACGAGTTCGTCCCAGCGGTCGAACAGCTTGCCGACATCGGCCTCGAAAGCACCGTCGCTGGCTGCCTCGACGTCGACTGCCATGTCGTCGACGCCGAGGGCCAGCCGACCCTGGCAGTTGTAGATGCGCATCTCAGCCTCCTACCGGCTCGGAGCGGCTTGACATCTCCCGGGCGACGAACTCCGCGAACGTGGTCGGCTCGCGTCCCAGCAGCCAGCGGAGAACGTTGGGGTTGCCGACGAAGTCGTGGGCGCTGTAGGTCGCCGAGATGCTGCGCAACACCCGCGCCTGATGGGGAAAGTCCTCCGGGTCGCCGGGCCCCACCCACGCGCGAAGGTACGTGTCGGCGTCGATCTCGCGAGCTTCGATGCGTCGACCCAGCGCTGTCGAGGCGATCGCCGCCAGCTCGTGCCCGGTGAACCGACCCGGGCTGACCAGCTCGTAGGTGGCGCCCTGGTGGCTGGTCGGGTCGGACAGCACCGTGACCGCGACGTCCGCGACGTCGGCGAGATCCACGAGCGACTGACGACGGTCCAGCGCCCAGGAGAGCTCGAAGACGCCCCGCTCGAGGACCGGGCGCAGCTTCAACGGCAGCATGTAGTTCGTCGGCTGCAGGATCGTGAACGCCAGCCCCGACAAGACGAGATGCTCCTCGACATCGCGCTTGATCTCGTGCTGGACCAGCGAGGTCACGATGGCGTGCAGCACCGAGCTGAAGACGAAGTGCCGCACGCCCGCGCGCCGCGCAGCGTCCACCAGTCCGAGGCCCATGGCCCGTTCGGCGGGACTCAACGTGGGTCCGACGTGATAGACCGACCTCACCCCGTCGACCAGCGCGGGCCAGACGGCCGGGTCGCCGAGGTCGGCGCGCACCACCTCCTCGGCACCGGCCCGCCGGCACGCCTCGGCAGAGTCCTCGCTCCGAACGACCGCTCGTACGCGGTGTCCGGCGGCCACCAGGCGGGGGAGCAGATGCCGGCCCTGGTTCCCGTTGGCCGCAGTGACCAGGATCATGCTCGGCGCCTCCTCCGCGGTGCTCTGTGATTTCCGCCCCCGCGTTCTGCAGGTGATATAACGTATAACACTACTGCTCTGGCCACGAGAGGATGACGATGTCCACGCCCTTCACGCACACATCCACGAGCAGCGGCGCCTCTGCGGGAATGTCGTTCTCCGGCCTGAGGAACACCGTCGATGGCAGCGGAAACGCGGACGCCCCCCTCGTCATCGCCCTGCACGGCGGCACGTACACCTCCCGCTACTTCGACATCCCGGGCTACTCGTTGCTCGACCGAGCCGCTGCTCTCGGCATCCCCGTAATCGCGCTCGACCGGCCGAACTACGAGGAGTCCAGCCCGCTCACCAGCGACGAATCGATCATCATGGCCAACGCCGACGTCCTCGCCGACGCGATCTCCGGGATCTGGGCCGACGACGGTGCCGATCGTCCCGGTGTCGTCCTCGTCGGGCACTCCATCGGAGGTGCAGTCGCCACGGCGATCGCGGCGTCGTCACCGCCCTGGCCGCTGCTCGGGCTGGCCATCTCCGGCTGCCTGGTCCGCGTGCCCGGCGAGTCCCGGGCCGCCTGGGAGTCACTGCCGGACATTCCGATGATCGACCTGCCGGTGCCCATGAAGGACCAGGTCATGTTCGGGCCGCCGGAAACCTACTCCGACGGCATGCCGGCAGCCAGCTACCCCTCGAACACGCTGGTCCCCAAGGCCGAACTGCTCGACATCACCGGCCAGTGGATCGATCGTCGCGAGGAGACCTGCGGGCGGGTGCGAGTGCCGGTCCATCATCGCCAGGGTGAGTTCGACCACCTGTGGGTGACCGACGGGAACGAGGTGGAGGCGTTCCGCCGCGGGTTCTCGGCTGCCGCCTCGGTGGACTCGCGCCTGCAGCTCGGCAGCGGGCACTGCATCGACTTCCACCGCCCCAGCGCAGCCTTCCAGCTATCCCAGCTGAGCTTCGCCCTGGAGTGCGCTGTTCGACCCGCAGCCTGATCTCGTGGCCTGGCTGCTCCGAAACGTCCGAGTCTTCGACGGACTGGGCTTCGGCGACCTGCGCGACGTCGCCGTCGCCGGCGGGCTGATCGCATCGACCGGTCCCGATGATGCGAGTGAGCGGGTCGACGGGGCAGGTGGGTACCTGCTGCCCGGCTTCATCGACTGCCACGTCCACCTCTCCGGAGCGGACACCCTCGACGCGCTGGCCTCGTACGGTGTCACCACGGCGCTCGACATGGGATCTCCCGCCGCTCTCGCCGAGTCGCTCCGAGGCCGGACCGGCGTCACTGACATCCGCAGCTCTCACCTGGGTGCCACCTCGCCGGCCAGTGCCCACGCTCAACGGATGCGCCTGCCGGAGGACGCGCTGCTGGCCGGCGCGGAGCAGGCCGCGGCGTGGGTCGGCCGGAGAACCGCCGAAGGCGTCGACTACCTCAAGGTGATCGTCGACCTGCCCGGTTTCGACCAACCGACTGTCGACGCCATCGTCCGAGCCGCCCACGCGCGGCACAGAAAGGTCATCGCCCACGCCTCCCGGCTGGACGCCGTGCAGATGGCTCAGCGGGCCGGTGTCGACGTCCTCACCCACGTCCCCCTCGACCAGCGGGTCGATGAAGGCCGAGCCCAGGCGCTGGCTGACGCGGGAGCCGTCGTGGTCCCAACCCTGACCATGATGAAGGCGATCGTGGACCGGGTAACGACCTCCGGCCGCCCAGGACCCTCGTACGAGACTGCACGCGCCTCGGTCACGGCGTTGTCGGCGGCCGGCGTACCCGTGCTGGCCGGCACCGATGCCAACGACAGGCCGGGCGCGCCGGCCTCACCGCCCTTCGGCGCCAGCCTGCACGACGAACTCGCGCTGTTGGTCGAGGCGGGTCTGTCAGCCACCGACGCGATCAACGCCGCCGGCTCCGTCGCCGCCCGCCACTTTCAGCTGAGCGATCGGGGGCGGATCGCTCCAGGACTTCGCGCCGACCTGGTCCTGCTCGCCGAGAACCCATTGGAAGACATCTCGGCGACCAGGACCATCAACGGGGTGTGGTGCAACGGAGTTCGCGTCTGACGGAGCTTCAGCCGACCACCGCTACCAGCGGTCCCAGTGGACCACCTCGTCGAGGGACCGCCGGTTCGGCCGGACGAGCGGCCTCAGCCGGCGGTCGGCCGGGTAGCCGAGCCCGATCAGGTACGCGCAGAAGTAGCCGTCCGGAAACCCGAGCACCCGCTGCGCCTGCTCCTGGTCGGACACCGCGGCGTGGCCCGAGCCGATGCCGAGATCGGCTGCGGCCAGCATGATGCTCGTGGTCGCCTGCCCGAGGTCGTACATGAGCATGTTCTGCTGCCGATCACCCTCGGCTTGCCGCACGACGAATGCGATCGTCGCAGCGGAACCGGCGACGTGCCGCGCGCCCTGCCAGACCTTCGCCAACTCGACCAGCTGCGCGCGGTCGGTGACCACGACGAAGTTCCACGGCTGCCAGTTGCTCGCCGACGCCGACCTCCGACCGGCGTCGAGGATGCGTTCGAGATCGGCCCGGGAGATCGGCTGATCGGTGTACTGGCGGACGTTGCGGCGTGCCCGGATGGCGTCCCAGGTCTCCATGCCCAAGTTCTACTCCGTGGGCGCTGGCCACAGCGGGCCGCCCCGACCGGCAGCAGATCGGCCAACTGCCAGGGGCCCTCCGAGGTGGTCACTCCGGCGAGTGCTGCTCCGGCTCCGGTTGCGATGACCGTGCCGACTGCTGCTGCGGCTCGTCCGCCGGTTGCTCGGTGTCGCTGCTCGTCGGGGAGACGTCCGGTGGCAACAGGCAGACGCACAGGTAGTTGCCCTCCGGATCGCGCAGCACGACGTAGTCGTCGTCGGGGTCCTCGTTGTGCCGTACGTAAGACGCGCCGAGCCCGAGCAGCCGGTGCACCTCCTCGTCCTGCTCATGGGTGAACAGGTCGAGGTGCATCTGATCCCGGGCTGTCACCGGGGTCTTGGCGACCTGCAACGAGATGTGGACCGTGCCACCCCCGCCGAGGACCCGGAAGTCGCCCTCCGGCGAGATCGGGCCCGGGATCATGTGAAGCGCCGACGCCCAGAACTCGGTCATGGTGTGGATGTCCGCGCAGTTGATCACAACGCTGCCGACCCTGAGCGTCATGCCGATGCACCCTCCGCCTGCGGACGGATGTCGGCGAGGTCGTCCAGGAAGCAGCTGGCCCACCGGTTGACGTCGTTCTCGAAGACCTGCCGGCGCATCTGCTTCATCCGCCGGGCCCGGTTCAGGGGAGTGTCGGTCATCGCCTCGAGCAGCCTCACCTTCAGTCCGTTGATGTCGTACGGGTTCACCAGGTAAGCCTGTCGCAGCTCACTCGCCGCGCCGGCGAACTCGCTGAGCACCAGAGCGCCGTTGTCGCCCTTGCGGCAAGCGATGAACTCCTTGGCGACCAGGTTCATGCCGTCGCGGAGCGGGGTGACGACCATGACGTCGGCCGCGCGGTAGAACGCCGCCATCTCCTCCCGGGTGAAGGAGGTGTGCAGATAGGTGATCGGCACCCGGCCCAGGCGTCCGACGTCGCCGTTGATCCGGCCGACCAGCCGGTCGATGTCGTCCCGCAGCTGCCGATACTGCTCGACCCGCTCCCGGGATGGCGTCGCCACCTGGACGAACGCAGCCCGGTCCGGGTCGATCTCGCCGCTCTCGAACAGCTCACCGATGGCGATCAGCCGCTCGGGCAGGCCCTTGATGTAGTCGAGCCGGTCGACGCCCAGGAACAGCACCTCCGGATCGCCGAGATCCCGCCGGATCGACGCCGCCCGTTCCTCCGTCTCGGGCTTGGTCGCCAGCGAGTGCATCAACTCGGCGTCGATCGAGATCGGATAGGCCCGCGCGCCGACGACCCGGCCATCGTCGGTGTGGATCTGATCACGGTGGGTGCGCAGGTCGAGTCGCTGCCGGACCAGCCGGACGAAGTTCTGCGCCCCACCGGGCAGTTGGAAACCGACCAGATCGGCGCCGATCAGGCCGGTGAGGATCTGGTTGCGCCACGGCAGCCGCTGGAACAGCTCTTTCGGCGGGAACGGAATGTGCAGGAAGAAGCCGATCCGCAGGTCCGGACGCTGTGACCGCAGCATCTGCGGCACCAACTGCAGCTGGTAGTCCTGCACCCAGACCACCGCGTTCGGCTCGGCGATCTCGGCCGTACGGTTGGCGAACCGCTGGTTGACCCGAACGTAGGAGTCCCACCACTCGCGATGGAACTCCGGGTGCCCGAGCACGTCGTGGTAGAGCGGCCACAGGGTGGTGTTCGAGAAGCCCTCGTAGTATTCCTCGACGTCCCGGCTCGACAGGCTGACCGGAATCAGCTGGACGCCTTCGGCCACGAATGGCTCCTGTTGCTCGTCGGGGGCCCCGGTCCAGCCGACCCAGGCCCCCGAGAACCGCCGCATCAACGGCTTGAATGCCGTCACCAGGCCGCCGGGCGACGTGCGCCACGACATCGTGCCGTCGGCGCTCTCCACGCGATCCACCGGCAGGCGGTTCGCGACCACGACGAACGGCGTGGGCTGGTCCTCGGTCCTGTTCGCTCTGGGACTCATGAAATGCCTCCCTCGGGCCGGCCTTCTCTCGACCCTAGCGAAACAACGGCGATAGCCAAGAATCGTGAACTCCACTGGACCCGCGCCAAGCGCCGCGGGCCGTTCTGAGAGTCTGTTGTCATGACCGCGTTCAGGCCACGGACCGCGGCAGGCGAGGTGGCCATGACAGCGATTCTCGAGCACCCCGCTGACACCCTGCTCGGGCTCGACTTCGACGGCACCCTCGCGCCGATCGTTACCGATCCGGAGGAGGCGTATGCCGACCCCGAGGCGGTGGCCGCCCTGGCTCGGCTCGGGGAGCTGATCGGCCGCATCGTGGTGATCACCGGCCGTACGGCCGAGACCGCCGTCCGACTGGGCGGCTTCCGTGATCATGAAACGTTGAAGTCCATGACCGTGCTCGGTCAGTACGGGGTCGAGCGCTGGGATGCAGCGACCGACAGCTTCCGCTCGCCGCCGGAGCCTCGGGTGATCCATCTGGTGGAACCGGAGCTGCGCCGGCTGTTGGCGCACCACGACGCCAGCGACGCCCGGGTCGAGAACAAGGGCCGGGCGCTGGCTGTACACACCCGCGGCCTGGAGGATCCGGTGGGGACGCTGGAACGGCTCAGCGCGCCGCTGGCGGAATTCGCGCACCGGCATGGTCTGGTCCTTGAGCCGGGCCGCGCGGTGCTCGAGATCCGGGCTCCCGGCATGGACAAGGGCAAGGCCCTGCGCGACGTGGTCGCCGAGACCGACGCCGGCCAGGTGATCTTCGCCGGCGACGATCGCGGCGACCTGCCGGCCTTCCAGGCCGTGAAGCAGCTTCGTGATCAAGGAACGCCCGGCCTGCTGGTCTGTTCCGCCTCGGATGAGGAGGATGCGCTCGCCGGCATCTCCGACGTGGTCGTCGAAGGGCCGGCCGGGATCGCCATCTGGCTGGCCAGCCTGGCGGAGGCGATCAAGGCCCCCGGCTCCCGAGGCACTCGGAGCCGGTTCCCGGCACACTAGACTCTCCCCGACCTTGGGGCGGTAGCTCAGCAGGTCAGAGCAGAGGACTCATAATCCTTGGGTCGCGGGTTCGAGCCCCGCCCGCCCCACCATCATTATCCCTAATGGGACTGCAATAGCTGCCTCTCGGCCATGCTGTTAGCCGAGCCGGCTGCCGGTGAGCACTGTATTTTCCCAGGCCTCATGTTGAGGTCTATGACTAGATCGTGCCCCGGCAGGTGGTGAGGAGGCCGGGAGTGCTGGTGGGATGTCGTGCCGGTGAGCACTGATCCATTAGGTCGTGGCAGGTCTTCTCTGGCTCGAGGTTGTTGATCAACTTTGGGAGGCGGAGTGCTGTTCGTCGGCGACGACTGGGCTGAGGCTCATCACGACATCGAGATTGAAGATGAGGTCGGGCATCTGCTGGCCAGACGGCGATTGCCGGAGGGTCTGGCCGGGATTACCGCGTTGCACGAGCTGATCGCCGAACATCTTGGTGCTGACGTGGAGACCGGCCAGGTGCTGGTGGGGATCGAGACGGAGCGGGGTCCGTGGGTGCAGGCGTTGCTCGCGTCGGGCTACATCGTCTATCCGGTCAACCCGATGCAGGTGGCCCGTTACCGGGAGCGGCACTCGACGTCGGGCGCGAAGTCCGACGCCGCGGATGCGCATCTGCTGGCCGAACTCGTGCGTCTCGACCGGGCCCATCATCGACCGATCGCCGGGGATTCCGAGATCGCCGAGCACGTCAAGGTCGCCGCTCGAGCGCACCAGACGATGATCTGGTCGCGGGTTCGGCAGGTCAACGCGCTGCGGTCGCTGTTGCGGGACTACTACCCGGCCGCGCTGGCCGCGTTCGGCACCGATCTTGCCGACCGTGACGCGTTGGCCGTGCTGGCCGCCGCACCGAGCCCGGAGCAGGGTCGGCGGCTGTCCCAGGCCCGGATCGAGGCGTTGCTGCGCCGGGCCGGCCGGCAGCGCAACATCACCGCCACCGCGGCACGGATCCGGGCCGCTTTGAGCTCTGAGCAGCTGACCGCCCGGCCGGGCGTGGTGCCGGCTTATGCGGCCAGCGCATCCGCGCTGATCGTTGTTCTGGCAGCGATCGTCGAGCAGACCGAGGTGTTGGCCGGGCAGGTGGAGCAGGGTTTTGGCCAGCACCCGGACGTTGAGATCTACCGCAGCCAACCCGGCCTCGGGACGATCCTCGGCGGCCGGGTGCTAGCCGAGTTCGGCGACGACCCGGACCGTTACACCGACGCCAAGAGCCGCAAGAACTACTCCGGCATGTCACCGATCACCAAGGCCTCCGGCACCAAACGAGTGGTGCTCGCCCGCTACGCCCGCAACCGCCGACTCGGCGACGCGCTGCTGCTGCAGGCCTACTCGGCGCTGCGAACCTCACCAGGTGCGCGAGCCTTCTACGACCATCAGCGGGCCCGCGGCGCCACCCACTACCAAGCCCTCCGGGCCCTCGCCAACCGACTCGTCGGCATACTGCACGGCTGCCTGCGACACCACACCCTCTACGACGAAAGCCAAGCCTGGCACCTCGGAGACAAGAAACTCAGCCCAGCCGCTTGACCGCTTGCGGACGTGGGATGTCTAGTCAGAGAGTATTTCGCTTGACGTATAAACTCTGCGTTGACTGGTCATGACATCAAATGATCCGAGTTGAACCTCCTTAGCCAGCCAGTTCGACGGCTGGCCGTACCGAAGACGGCGTTTCGAGTTGCTGGCGGCGGATCGCCACAGGTCGATCTGGTGCCGGGCAGTGGGCGGATGATTGACGATGGGTCGTGGCACACCGAGTCGTTGACCCGGGCCGTCCCTGCCGCGGCGGCCCCGTTCACGGGCTTGAGTTGCGTTCCGCATCTGAAGGCGGTGCGCTTTGCTATCCGGCGATTTTCGTAATACGATTTTTGTGTGATGAGGGAGACCATGAACCGCAAGCCTGTACGTGAGGACCAGATCCAGGCCTGGGCCGACGAGGCGGAGCGAGGCTATTCGGTTGAGGAATTGCGCAAGCGTGGTCGTCCCCCCGTCGGTGATGGGCCGGGTGAGATGGTCGCGGTGCGGATGGATGAGACGCTGCTGTCGGAGCTGACGGCTCGAGCGGAGCGTGAGCATGTCTCGCGGTCGGAGGCAATCCGCGCCGCGGTGAAGGCTTGGATTGACGCCGCGTAGTGCGGGTGCATCGTTCTGCGCTGAAGCATGGTGTAACGGCTGAAGACGGGCTCTACGGGCTGAGCACTACGTGTATGTCGCGGACCTTGACGATGAGAATCCGATGCGGGAGTTCAGGCTCGGCTTCGACACGGTAGGACGGCTGCTGGAGCTGGTCGTGGTCCGTTTCGATAGCGACAATGAACTGCTGATCCACGCAATGAAGGCTCGACCGCAGTACTTCGAGCTGATCATCTGATCCGAGTGCCGGCCACGCGGGCCGGACAGGCAAGGATGTCGACACCCTGGTCGGGCCCTGGTGGCGACATGTCGCAGACGAATCCCGGGAGACGCAGGTGGTGTCGCTGAGCAACTCGACTGACACAACTGGCTGGCCGGCGGATGATCTCGTCGAGCGCCCGCGGGTGTCCCACCGAGCTGATGCATATGCCCGAGCCCTTGGTACTGCCTCGCCCCTCCCTGGCATCTTGGCCGGCGCTCAGAGCCGGCCAATGTGCTGGGTTCGGGAAGCGGGAAATGAAGTGGTCGCGGACGCCGACGCCGTATGAGGTTGGTTTTCCGTCGTAGTTGCGGATCAGGTTCGGTCCGCCGTCGGATACCGGCCCACCGGCCCGCGGAGGGGTTCAACCTCGCAGTTGGCTCCCCATTCGCCCAAGGACCACGGAAGGTAGCCAATACCTGCCTTGTCCGCCACTCATGACTTGGTCGACCAAGCTGTGCTTGCATTCCTTCTCTCCCAGTTTGCTGATCAGGATGGGCGCGGCGTCACCCACGCCGTCCTGGGCCCGTTTCAGGCATTCCGACAGTTGGCATTCGCCCTATGTAGAAGAGTCGCGGATGTGCCAGCCGGCGACCAGTGTGCGCAGCGGATCGTTGGGCATGAGTTGCTTCCACTGCCCCAGGTCTCCTGCCTAGTTGATCTCGCTGAGCAGGAGAACGTTCTTGGCACCGGCCTCGCGGACGGTGGTGACGAGAAGCTGCCCCCCGCCTCCGGAGGGCGGCCAAGTCCGTAGTCGCTGGCCCCAATCCTTAACCCGACGAAGATCAAGTCCTCCGTCTCACCGAACCGGACCAAGATTGCGACGTTGATCAAGAACCGGGCTGATCATGATCGCCTGCGTGACATCACTCGTGACGCGAAATGGTGTCGACTGCCGTTGAACGAGCACCCTGGTGGGGACATTTGCGCTAGCCACGATGCCTGGAGATGCTCAAGAATGCCCCGAGGGTCGCTCTCATAATCCGTGGGTCGCGGGTTCGAGCCCCGCCCACCCCACCAAAGCGCCTGGTCAAGAGGATATTTTGGTTGCGGCTGCAACTTCACCAAATGTGTCATGACCCGAACTGCTGCGGTGTGGGAACGCCGCAAGGCGTTGAGACCAGTTCCTTGACGGGGAACCACTGCTGGTAGCCGCCCAGCGCCAGCTCTTCGGTTCGTGAAGATCCGCTTCGTACTACTGACCTTGAATGCCTATACCAAGGGCGAGCGGGTGCCGAAGCTCGAGGCGAGGCTGATTCCGAAGTCAGGCGGACTAGTGGTCAGCAACGGAGCCTTCGGCTGCAGTGCCGTGTGGCACTGGCTCGCCGTTAATCCGGCCGAGGACGTCAACAAGCCGCCGATACCTCCGAACCCGATCCCGCCGACGCGCGATGGCACATCACTGGTCGAACGCCGATTGTCTGCAGACTCGTACTTGAGGGCACGCTGGTTGGGCGGGGACGCCGTGGTTGGAATGATCTCGACGTCAGCCCTAGGGTGTCGCGTTCCATCTCCGGTCGAGACTGTCGTCCCAGTGATTAGTACCGTTCTCGTAGAGCGCCTCGTCAGAACGGTAGGACGCCGCCCGACATCCCCTGCAACGGTCGGGGTCATCGTGCAACCAGTTCGCGCCCAGCATCTGAGTGATGGGTTGATTGCAATGCTTACAGGTTGCCCGCCTCATCGTCTCAGCTGGAGCCCTTGCGTTGTCCGACGAAACGGATGATCCACCGGCCTGCAGGAACTTGACATAGTCGTCGAGCAACTTTGGCGGCTCCCAATAGTTCGGAACGATCATCCGCTGGTAGACGGCATAATCCAGACCGCGGCCTTTGAGCTACAGGGCGTGGAGAGCCGTGAGCGCCGCGTCACGGATGATGGGGTTGAGGATCGCCATTTGCGCGTCGGCGGGGCCGTCGGCGCTACTGTGCCACTCCTCGAGGGCGTTCCGGACTGTTATTGCGATAAGGATGGCCTGCTCGGTCAGATGCTCGGGTATTGGCAATCCGTCGCTCATGCATTTTCCTCGATGTCCTTGATTGCTTGATAGACGACGTTCATGCGCGACGCCCACACACTGGGCTGCTCTGGGTCCACGTCTTGTTCCTCCTCACTCCGAGGCCCTTGCCTGCCGAGAGCGAGAAGCTGGTGAACGCGGGTGGTGGAGAGGTCCAGCAGGGATCCGATATCTCGAAGCGTGAAGCCTGCTGCCTCAAGCCGCTGGCAGGCGCTGATATGTAGCTCGCGGGCGCGGAAGCCGGCATGCTGCTGCAGCGAGGCGAGCGCGATGGCTGCGTCGTGCTCTTCCACACTTCCTCGGGGACCCCTCCGATGGCTTGCTGAAGATCGACCGGCATCTCGATCGCCTCGAGGGCGATCCCCAAAAGCTGCGAGAGGAGTTCGAGGCCGCGCTCATATAGTTGGTGGATGGTGCGGGTCTTGAGCGGCGGCACAATGTCCAGCCCCTTGTCGCTTCCGCGGACGGGCCGACGACCTTGACCTGCCACTGACGACCGCATCTTTCCGCCGCAATCGTGTACACCGCTGCCTGTTCAGTCATGCTGAATAGAGCTATAGCAGGGCTGATCGCCAGATGAAGCCGCCCGCCGAACAGCCCTCTGCCGGCCCAATTACAGATACACGCTCGAGTTGGAGGAGACCGGCTTGTCACCGGCGCTTCTCGGATCTTGTGCTGTAGCGCCGCGAAATGCTCAGCCTGATCGAGAGTCAGTAGAACTGGACACGACTCACGGAACACGTGGACGTCGCCCCGGCCCTAGTGGGACCGATTGCGACTCAAGCGAGAAAAGACCCGGCCCACGAGGGGCCGGGTGAGTAGGTGCGTCTCAAGTGTAGACATGCGTACGGCGCTCTGCAATGAGGCGAGGCCGGACTCACCAGCCGTCAGGTCGTGACTGTCCGCCAGCCGGATCGGGGAGTTGGTGCTGCTGGTAGGTGCTCTTGTGCAGCTTCCACCACCAGTGGCCACCGACTCCCGCAGTCTTAGACCCCTTCAATGCCCCCGCCGTGCCTTGGTCTCGCGGGTTCACAACCGCAACAGGGACGCGAGCGCGGGCCTGGTGCAGTGGAAACGCCAGATCGCTGTCGTTGGACACCACGACGGCGGCGTCAATCCTGTTTTCCAACACATCGATCAACAGATGGGACGCGACGTTGACGTCGCTGCCCTTCTCTTCGAGGTGGAGGTGACTGACAAGGAACCTGGCATCCCGTACCGGCCTGCCATCTTGATCTTGGATAAGAACTGGCCAAGCCGCTGTCTGTACGCTCGGCCGGCCGGTCTCAGGGTCAACGACAGCAACCAGCGCAGACTTGACCCGCGCTACATAGTTGCCGTACTCGATCCAGTCAACTGACCCGCTGTTCTGCAGGGCTTTCAAGTAACGGTCCTGGTCCGCGTACGCCGACGCGTTGATGACCGCATCCACCCGGGCCGTGCAGTAAACGATCCGTCGTATGACGGCGTCGTCCCAGGAACCCTGCGTCTTGATCACGCCGGCTACGAGCGCCCGAATATCAAGCCAACGCCAGCCGGACCGCCCGCGTCCGCACATGGCTCTACCGCCGTAGTAGAGGTTGTAGCCGTCGACATAAACCCCCACGCGCACCCGGGGATGGTAGTTGGCATGGGAGCTACAGGAGGCCGCGACACACCTCGACCAGTCGAGAGGAAGATCGGTCGCACCGGACTGGCGGCGGCGCTTCCAGGCCAGCGGAGCCCACGGTCTGGCCCGTTGACATCAATCGTGACGCGAAATTGCGTCTATTGACGGTGTAGGACACGGCCAGTGGGTCTCGCAGCGTGACTGCTGCCGCCTAGCGAGGCCTATTGAGCCGCGGACCGTCGCCCTCATAATCCTTGGGTCGCGGGTTCGAGCCCCGCCCGCCCCACCATTCGTTCTAGTGAAATGAATATTTTGAGGACCGTATGTGTCAAGAATGTCAGTCATGACTGTGAGTCCCACATCTCCAGGCTGTGCTCGGCGAGGTCGGGCCCCATGTGCGGCACCCCAGTTGGAGCCAAGAAGGAGAACATGTCGGGCACGTCCATCACGACCACCCGCGTGGTGGTCGCCGCGAAGTGCGCGCCGAATCGCCCCTTGGGCAGCGGCCGCGCAGCCATCAAACCACCATGGACATGGGCCGAGCAGCTACGGCAGTGGCGCTTCCTGGTTGGTCATGGCGTCCTGGGCCTCGGGGTAACGGGCACCGACGATCTGGATCTGGTCGGCTGCGTCACGCAGCTCGGCCAATTGGGCATCGCTCAGTTCGACGGCCGCGGCGCCGACGTTCTCCTCCAGTCGAGCGACGCGCTTGGTTCCGGGGATGGGCACGATCCACGGCTGCTGTGCGAGCAGCCAGGTCAGCGCCAGTTGGGCCGGGGTGGCGCCGGTCTCCGCGGCGATCTTGTTGAGGACGTCGACGAGGGCGAGGTTGGCGGTGAGCGCCTCGCCCTGGAAGCGTGGTGTCTTGCCTCGGAAGTCGCTGTCGGCGAAGGTCGTGGTGGTGTCGATGGTGCCGGTGAGGAACCCCTTGCCCAGCGGACTATACGGCACCAGGCCGATCCCGAGCTCGGCCAGGACGGGAATCGTGTCCTGCTCGCGGTCGCGCCACCACATCGAGTACTCGCTCTGTACAGCGGCGACCGGATGCACAGCGTTGGCGCGCCGCACCGTGGCGGCCGCGGCCTCCGAGAGCCCGAAGTGCAGTACCTTGCCGGCATCGACCAGCTCCTTCACTGTGCCGGCGACGTCCTCGATCGGCACCTCGGTGTCGACCCGGTGCTGGTAGTACAGGTCGACGTGGTCGGTGCGCAGCCGGCCCAGCGAGTTGTCGACGGCTCGCCGGATGCTCTCCGGCCGGCTGCACAGGCCGCCGGGCTCGACACCGTTCTCCGCGAAGGCGAAGCCGAACTTGGTGGCGATCTTCACCTGATCCCGTACGGGTTCGAGGGCCTCGCCGACGATGTCCTCGTTTGTGAACGGCCCGTACACCTCTGCGGTGTCGAAGAACGTGACGCCGAGGTCGACCGCCCGTCGGATCAGCGCGATCGAGTCCTCCCGTGCCGGACCGCCGGTGTTGCCGTACGCGCCGGTGAGACTCATACAGCCCAACCCGATCTCGGAGACGGCGAGGTCAGCGCCGAGAGTTCGTTGCTTCATGAGATTCCTTTCGAGTCAGCAGTGGATGACGGCCAGCCATTCGCCCGTCACCCGGTGCACTTCCAAGCAACTCAGCAAGCCTCCCGAACCAGAGACGAACGAACCAGGCCCTGCTGGAACCCCGCTCGACGGGTCATGACCCGGCCGGCCTAGTCCGAGCGGCTTTGCCGGGCAGCTAGGGCCGGCTTCGGGGTCGGGCTGTGATGGCCAGCGCGACAGAGGTGGTCAAGATGGCCGCGCCGGCCAGCGTGCGGAGGCCGAGTTGCTCGTCCAGGAGCCATCCTCCCAACACGACGGCGACCAGGGGATTGACGAACGCATACGTGGCGACCGTGCTCGTCGGAAGTGTATTCAGCGCGACGAGGTAACACGACAGAGCGAGCAAAGAGCCCGGGCCGATCAGGTACAGGAGCGCCGCGAAGGACGCCCAGCTCACCTGGGTCAGCCGAAACGTCGACCACTCGCCGGAGACAACGCTCAACAGCAGCAGTACTCCGCCACCACCAAGCATCTGCATGCCGAGCTGACCAATGGCCGAGCAGGGAGGACGAGCCGCTGGGACAGGACGGACCCGGTGCCCCAGCTGGCGCTTGCCGCGAGAATGATCAGCACGCCCGTTACGGTTCCAGCTGGACTTGGGCGGGCGAGAACGGCCACCCCGATGACGCCGAGGATGAGTGCCGCCGCGGCCCGTACGGTGATCGCCGTCCCGTTCAGGATCCGATCGGCTGCCAGCATCCACAGCGGGACGGTGGCCACCAGGAGGGCGGCGAGGCCCGACTCGACGCTCTGCTCACCGTAGCTGACGCCACCGTTGCCAAAGGTCAGCAACAGGGTCCCGACGATGGCGGCGGCAAGCCACTGTCGCGCTCCCGGCCGGTCGTCCCGGCGCATCCGGGGGCCACCCATCCGCGCCGCGACCGGGTAGAGCACTGCGCCTGCCACGATGTAGCGGACCCCGGCGAGTATGAAGGGCGGCACCGTCTGGACGCCGACCCTGATGGCCAGGTACGTCGATCCCCAGATCACGTAGACCACGACCAGCGCGGCCCACGGCGCCCACGCCGCAGCTGGGCTGGCGTTTTCGACTCGTCCGGTCATGCGTGAACATCGTCTTTGCCGGAGGGCTGTGGTTCGATCAGCGGCTTGAGCCCGGCCGCCGCGAATGCCGTACGGACTCGGGCCGCCAGTGATTCGAGCTCGGCGTGGCGCCGGCGGTGGGCTTGGCGCGCCTGCTCGGCGTCGACCAGGTGGATGCGGAGCCGCTCGCCAGGCCGGGCCTGTCCGAGCCGGTCGATGGAGTCGAGGGTCGCGACGGCGATGACGGGGTAGCCGGCGGTGACGAGGCGGCCGCGGAGCAGCAGGAGGAGACCGCCCGCTGGTGGCACCTGGATGGCTCCGACCGGTACGCCGCGGGAGAGGATCTCGTGCTCGCTGGCTCGTCTCGGTGCCGGTCCGAGCAGGCGGAGACCGATCGCGTCGGATTGTGGCGACACCTCGTACTCGTCGGGGAGCGCGCCGTCGAGGTGCTCGGGGAACTGGTCTGCGTCCGGGCCGCGGGTGCTCTCCACGATCAGGGGGGCGGTGATGGGGTCGGGGACGGCTCCCATGCGGAACAGCGGGATGTCGGAGTAGGGGTGGTGCAGCCCGGTGAAGCGCGTCTGCAGCCGGAGTGTGTCGCCGCTGTGCAGCATCCGGCCGATGCCGAGCAGCCGGTCCGGGGCGACGCTGCCCAGGATCGGAGGGACGTCGAGGTGTCCGTTGACAGCGAGGTAGCTGCGCAGGCCACGGTCGGGTGTGGGGACGGTGATCGTCCGCCCGCCCGGCACGACCAGGGTTTCCCAGGTCGGCTGGGTGGCGCTGTCGACCAGCACCACGGGGGCCGCGCCGGTGACGGCCAGGAGCAGGTCGGTGTCGGATTGCACGGTCAGCTCGGAGCCGGTGATCTCGATCAGCGCCGCGCTCGCGGGGTTGCCGGCCAGGATGCTGGCGGTTCGGGACGCCCAGGCGTCGGCGGCTCCGTTCTCGGCGATGCCGAGATGGCCGTGGCCGGGACGACCCAGATCCTGTACCCACGCCAAACCAGCAGCGCGCACACGCAGCTCGGCCAAGCTCACCCCTCGGCCTCACCGGGCTCGGGAGCCTTCTCAGGTTCGGAACGGAGTCGGTGCTGGGTCCAGGTGTGCCAGTCGTCCTCGGCGACCGCCCGGAATTGCAACTGGTCGCCAGGCCGGTAGGCGACGAGTTCGTCGTCGGCCAGGTCGAGGAGTTGGACGGGGGTCTGACCGATCAGCCGCCAGCCGCCGGGGGAGGCGACCGGGTAGATCACGCACTGCCGCCCGCTGAGGCCGACCGAGCCGGCTGGCACCCGGGTCCGCGGGTTCGGGTTGCGTGACACGCTGCCCGGCAGGGCTGGTCCGTCCATCATCGGCAGGCCCGCGGGCGAGGCGCGCAGCCTGACGGTCCAGGAGGCTGTCGTGTGCATCGCGATGACGTCTTCGGTGCTGACGCTCAACTCGGCGGCGACGAGGTCCAGATCGGGGCCGCGCTCGCCGCCGTAGACGACGGGCAGCACGAAGCGACGGGGTGACCCGGTCGGGGCCAGCCGGGTGAGGTCACAGGCGGCGATCAGCTCGCGTACGGCGTCGTGATCGGTGCGCAGCAGATCGAAGCTGACGAAGGCGGTGTCGAAGCTGGCGACGACGTCGACGATGCCGGCCCCCGTCCGGGCGAGCAACACGGACTGCAGCGCCTGCCCGGCGAGCCAGCGGTCGTGCGGACCAGCGTGAGTGAATGTGACCAGCAGGCCGCAGTCGCCGTAATCCACCACCTCTGCCGGAAAGGAAGAACTCCGCATGAGAACTCAGACGGTGAGAACTGTGCTGAGCGGCGCAAGCTCGACGCCCGCATCCTCGAGCGCCGTTCGCACCATGCGGGCGGCGTCGATCGACGCCTCGTTGTCGCCATGCAGCAGCACGGTGTCGCAGGCGATCGGCAGCTCGACGCCGTTGACCGAGGTCACGGTGCCCTCGACCACCATCCGTACGGCTCGCGCCGCGATCAGTTCCGGCTCGTGCAGCACCGCGCCGGGCTTGCGACGCGAGACGAGGGTGCCGTCGTCTTCGAAAGCGCGGTCCGGCAGTCCCATCCGGGCCGTGGGCACGCCGCGCTCGGCGGCGAGACGGGTGATCACGCCTTCCTGGGCGACCACGATCAGGGTCGGGTCGTACGCGGCGATGGCGTCCAGCACCGGCACTGCGTACCTCTCCTCGGCGGTGACCAGGTTGCCGAGCCGTCCATGGGGCGTGACGTGGGACATGGTGCCGCCGGCGGCGCGGACGAAGCTGGCCAGTGCGCCGATCTGGTACAACACGTCGGTCCTGATCTCGTCCGCGGAGGCGTCCATCGCACGGCGTCCGAACCCCGCCAGGTCCCGGAAGCCGGGATGTGCACCGATGTGGACGCCGAGCTCGAGACAGCGGCGGACGGTTCGTTCCATGATCATCGGGTCGCCGGCGTGGAAGCCGCACGCGATGTTGGCTGAGGTGAGCGATGGGAGGAGGTCCTCGTCTCGGCCCATGGTCCAGGAGCCGAATCCCTCACCCACGTCGGCGATCAGGTCGACGGTCCAGCTCACGGCGCCTCCCGGAATCGACTGGAATGAGGCCAACTTAGACGCCGTCTCCGATGGTCATGCTGGGCGGGCGGCGGTGCCGCAGCCAGGAGCTCTGGGTGCGCCACGTTCACCGGCATCGGCCGGCCGTGACAGCCGGCGCATCGGCCCCTAGTCTGCAGGGAACCTGATCAGCACCGGCGATGATCCAGGATGCTGGGAGGAGGACATCGACAATGGGCCAGCGAGTGCTCGTCACCGGCGGCTCCGGTTTCATCGCCGGTCACTGCATTCTTCAGCTTCTTGCGGACGGTTATCTCGTTCGTGCGACCGTACGATCGCTACGACACGAGCCGGAAGTCCGTGCCACGCTCGCTGCCGCGGGCATGGCGAATGCCGGGGCGCTGAGCTTCGCCGAGGCCGATCTCACCAGCGATGGCGGCTGGCGGGGCGCCGTCGCGGGCTGCGACCTCGTCATGCACGTGGCCTCACCTGTGCGGCCGGGTCGCGTCAAGAACGAGGACGAGGTCATCGTGCCCGCCAGGGAGGGCACGCTGCGGGTGCTGCGCGCGGCGCGCGATGCCGGGATCAGGCGGGTCGTGCTCACCTCGGCGTTCCATGCGGTTGGTTTCGGCCACCGGCACACACACCGGATCTTCACCGAGGAGGACTGGTCGGTGATCGACGGCCCCGGCGTCGACGCCTACGGCAGGAGCAAGATCCACGCCGAGCGCGCCGCCTGGGAGTTCGTCAACACCGAGGGCGGCGCGACGGAGCTGGTCACGATGCTGCCCGTCGCCGTCATGGGTCCGGTGCTCGGCCGCGAAGTCACCGGCGCGAATCACATCGTCCAGCGCATGCTCAACGGACAAATGCCGGGCCATCCCGACATGTACGTGCCGATCATCGACGTCCGCGACGTCGCGAGTGCTCACGTGGCGGCCCTCACCGCACCTGACGCCGCGGGCCAGCGAATTCTCGTCGCCACGGGAGAACCCGCGATGGCGCTGAGGCAGATCGGCGCGATTCTCCGAGCCCACCTCGGGCCGGCAGCTGCGAAAGTGCCGACCCGGACGATCCCTGGCCTCGTCGTGCGGATCGCTGCCGTGTTCTCGCCGGAGTTCCGGCAGGTGGCCGCTGATCTCGGGTTCGTCAAGATGGTCTCTGACGAGAAGGCCCGCCGCGTGCTCGGGCTCCACCCACGCACCGCGCGGCAGGCGATCATCGCATGCGCCGACTCTCTGGTCGCGAAGTCACTCGTCTAGCCGATTCATCGAGAGAGCGTCGAGTCGAGGAACGCGTAGCTCTCCGCGACGCCGTCGAAGATGTCGCCCTCGTAGTGATCGAACTCCACCACCGCGTACGCGATGGAGCCACCGGCCGCCAGGGCGTCGGCCAACGGCACGTCGCCCTTTCCGGCGGGCCGCTGATCGGTCGGCAGCCGCCGCGCCGAGATTCCGGGGCGCATCGGGCCGTCCTTGACGTGCACGGCATGGACGCGATCACCCAGCCGTCGCACCAGCCCGACCGGATCGGCACCGCCCGCCGCGGCCCAGTATAGGTCGACCTCGAGCAGCACCGTCGGATCCAGGAGATCGGCGAACACCTCGAAGGCCGGTCGGCCGTCGATCGTGCTGGTCAGCTCGTGATCATGGTTGTGGTAGCCGACCCGCAGGCCGTGGGCGGTGGCCTGCTCGGCCCGGGCGTTCAGCTTTTCCGCCGTGCGCTGAACGTCGTCCAGCGAGTTCCACCGGCCCGGCGGCACGAACGGATCGATCACTACGTTCACCCCAAGCTCAGCCGCTGCGGCCAACGTCTCCTCCGGAGAGATCACGGTCAACAACTCGTCAGGGGTCTCCACGGCCTCCTCCAGCAAGATCGCGTGAGCAGTCGGCGCGCTCAGTCCGTAACGATCGAACGCCGTCTTCAACGCATCCACCCGCCGGACGAAGTCGAACGCCTCCACATTGCGAAAGCCAATATCGGCCAGCCGGCCGAGCGTGCTGTCAAGATCGGCATCCAGCGCCTCGTGGACGCTGTACAGCTGCACCGAGATTTCAGGCGCGGTCATGGAACGGTCCCCCTCCTTGCCGTTGGTCGATACCGAACCCTTATCCACTGCCAGGAGTCACGAACGCGCCGCGGCGGGTGTCCGAGCCTTCGGGCTGTGTGCGAGTCGCGGTTCAAGCTGGGCGGCTGGATGCGCGTCGGCCGTGAGGGGCACCAGCCTTGGCGCTCCCTCTTGAACGCAGGCGGTGGCTGCTGCGGCGGCCTTGGCGGCGTACGGGAGACTCGGGATCGTGACCGTTGATTGCGCACATCTGGACAGGATCCGGTTCACGGAGCTTCCCGCCAGCATCGCGGGCTGCGAGGACTGCCTCGCGATCGGTGGTCGATGGGTCCATCTGCGCATGTGCGAGACCTGTGGGCACATCCGCTGCTGCGACGACTCACCCGCCAGGCATGCCTCCGCCCACGCTCGGGAGGCGGGTCACCCGCTCATCCGCTCCGCCGAGCCCGACGAGGACTGGAGCTACTGCTACGTGGACGACGTCGCCTTCGTCCTGGACTGACCACCGCCGGACAGTGACTGGGCGGCGCCGGGGGCGTCCCACCACTCGAGCACCCGGGTCCCGTAGAACGTGAGCCATTTCGACCGCTTCCCGGCCTCAACGTCGATCTCGAACCACACCCGACCGGGGTGCCGTCGTTCCTGGATCCAGGTGCCGTCCGGCTCGCACGCGGCGCGGATCTGCTCGATCGCCTCAGCCATCCGCGGGTCCGGATGCCGATCGTCGAGCAGCGCCGCCTGCCGGAAGTAGTCGGCCGCGTTCAGCACGCTGTAGAACCAGCGGAACGGATAGGCGAACCTCGACACCCAGGACGCGACCGGCTCGCCGGTCGACAGTCGCTTGTAGAGGTGCCGCTGCAGCAGGTACTCCTCGCCCCCGTGCCGGGCCTCCCGGAGGGTGTCCGTACCGCCGGTGACGGACTCGTAGTAGAGCAGGCCCCTCAGTGAGTTCAGGGTGGAGTGGAACGACGACACCGTCGAGCCCTCCACCCACTCGCAGTTCCACCCGCCGTCGGTCATGCGGTGCTCACCGAACCAGTTCGCGAGCTCGGAGACATCGACGCCGAGCCATGCGCCGTTGGCGAGCGTGTAGCCGTTGATGCAGGCGTCGACCTCGCCGCCCCAGTACGGCAGGTCGTCGTACTCCCACCGGGAGTTGGCGGCCAGGCGCTCGGCGGTGTCGCCGAGGACGGCGGCGTCGAGCCCCCATTCCCGCAGCATGTTCAGCGACCAGGTCGTCGCCGTCCACGGCTGGCCGGGTTCCTCGGCGGCCTTCGGGTCGTTCGGGAAGTAGGCGCCGCCTGCCCATTGCCCGTCGGGATCCTGGAGGGCGAGCAGCCGCGCGCCGAAACCCTCGGTCGCGACACGGGCCCGGGTCGACCGCCAGACCTCCTCAGGCGCGCCCGCCAGATCCCGCTCGACCTGCCATCGGAGGGCGGGATCTGAGTCGAGAAGCCACTGCACCAGCTCGTCGGTTGCCATGCGCGCCACCCTACGATCGCGGACCGACGACTGTGGTCGTCTGGTGGGGCGGCAGGGAAAAGAGCGCAGGGCTCGACGCCGCCGAGGGGTCAAGCCCCGGGTCGCGCCGCGAGGCGCCGGTCAGCGCCGTGCTGCCGGGCCGGGAGTCGATGGCGATCGTGCCGTCGTGTCGTTCGGCAGCGGTCTCCGTCGGGCGGCCGCAACCGCGGCGATCAGCACCGCGATGCCGAGCAGGGCGGTCATCGAGCCGATGAGGTCCTGCCACCACAGCCACCGACGTTCGACGTCCCCGCCGGCTGGGAGCCGGTAGAACGGCGCGGCGGCCACCCAGCCGGCGAAGAGCCAACCCGTGATGGCGAAGCTGGCCGGGAGCGGCCGAACGGTGATGGCGAAGCTGGCCGGGAGCGGCCGAACTCCGGGGGCGCGCCCGGCAAGGCAGATGGCGAGCGGCACGATCCAGACGAAGTGGTGCAGCCACGACACCGGCGAGGCGAGGAGTCCGGCCATCCCGCACAGCGTGACGGCCAGGCCGACGTCGCCGAGCCGGTGCCAGAGCACAGCCGCCCAGACCCCGAGCAATGCGACGACGGCGGACAGCCCCAGCCCGACCGCCGCCGGGAACGGGCCGAGACCGAGGACCCGCAGCACGTCGGCGGTGACGGATTCGTTGGTGACGTAGAGGATGCTGTGGCCCAGGCCAGTGTCTCCGTGGGCGAGCCGGCTCCAGAACTCCAGCGACGCTCCGGGGGCGATCGCCCACCCGATCAGCGTGACCGTGACGGCCACGATTGCCGCCGTCACCGCCGCCCGCCGCCGGCCGACGCCGAGCAGGTACAGCACGAAGATCGCCGGGGTCAGCTTCACAGCGATGGCGATGCCGGTCAAGGCGCCCTCGGGAAGCAGTCGCCGGGGCAGCGTCCGCGGTCCCGGTACGAGGTCCAGCAGGACCAGGGCCACGAGGACGATGCCCAGCTGGCCGTATCCGAGCGTTTCTCGTACGGGCGGCAGGAAGTAGCAGGCCGCTGCGGCAACCAGGCTCAACCGAGGGCCCGAGAGGCCGAGCCGGTGCAGGATCGCCACAATCGCGAGCACGCCGGCCGTGGTCCAGCCGATCTGCGCCACCGTCGGCGGCAGCAAGGCGAGTGGCACGGCGAGCAGGGCGGCGAACGGTGGGTAGAGGAACGGCAGCCCTTGCATCGCGTAGAAGTCGGTTCCGCTGAGCACCGCGGCGCCGGCGCGGCGGTAGACGTCGAGGTCGGCCATCTGCGGCTGCCACGGCCAGGCCGTGCCGCCCGCGAAGGTGGTGGCGCCGACATAGAGGCCGACCGGCACCGGCAGCAAGCAGGCGGCGACTCCGCGGGCGATGGCGGTGTGCCGCACCTCAGAGCTTGGAGACAGGCGTGCTGGTGGCACCGGCCGAGCCACTGTTGGTGGGCTGCCCGCCGGACTGGGTGCCAGACGGCGAAGGCGAGCCGGAGCCGCTCTGTGACGGCGAGCCGGACTGGGGTGACGGTGACCCGGATTGCGGCGACGGCGAGCCGGACTGCGGCGACCCCGACTGGGGCGATGGAGAGCTGGACTGCGGCGGTGGGCTGCCGGACTGGCCTGTGGGCGGTGGCGGCTGCTGCGGCGGCTGATGGCGGAAGATCAAAATCGCGATGAGCACGGCAAGCGCGGCCAGCAGCAGCATCAGCAGCCAGGACACCAGGATGGTCCGCCAGCCGGCGCGGTCGAACCGGCCGGGCCAGGGCAGTGGCCAGAGCCGGGCCAGCCCGGGCCGGACCTTGTCGATCCAGTAGTGCCGGTAGTCCGGACCGGACGGCCTGCCCTGCGGTGGCAGCGTGGCCAGCTCGACCTCGTCCAGGATGCGTGCCGCCTCGGCCGCCGCGGCCGGCGATCCGTCGTATGCCAGCGCGACCCAGGGCGCGACGATCCGGTCGTCAGGCGGCTGCGGGTCGTCGTCCTCGGAGCGGAACTTCCGGCCCAGTCGGCCGAAGTCCTGGCCGTGGCCGCCGCGGGCGAGCACCGTGTCGATGTGCATCGCGTTGACCAGGCCGGCGAGCCGGTCCCGTGCCGCGGCGTCGGCGGTGGCGCCCTCGGACAGCAGGATGATCATGGCGGGCTGGCCCCGACCGGCCGCGCCCGGTTGCTGGCCGGGCGTCGCCGTGACCAGGTCACGGTGTGCGGTGAAGGCCACCCCGGAAGCAGTCGCATGCAGTCGGGCGTTCAACCAGAAGTCGCCGATCTTTGGTGGATCAGACGGGAGCAACGGACTGACCGGGGTGAAGCCGCCGGCCTGCCCCCGGTCTGGCGTCGTCATCGTTCCTCGCATCCGTCGGGCGGTGGCTGCCGGCGACCTCCTGAGCCCTGGCGCGTCCGGGCAGCGAAACAGATGCGAGTCTATTCTCCGGCAGTGCCTGGGGCGGGAGAACTTCACAGCTGTGCTGCACGCGTCGCCCAGGGGTGTCTGCGACAATTGGGGACGCTTGCAGGATCGAACGAAAGGCCGGCTGGACCCGGCCCGGACGCAACAGGAGACGTTGAGTGAGCAGTCCCTCCTTCGGCCAGGCTGGTCCGTCGCTGGACAGCCGGCAACAGTCCGGCCAGCAGGCCGGCGGTCAACAGGGGGGGAACCAGCAGGCGGCGCGGCTCTTGGGCGACGCGATCGCCCAGGTGCAGCGGGTCATCGTGGGCCAGGAGCACATGGTCGAGCAGCTGATGGTCTCGCTGCTGGCCAAGGGACACTGCCTGCTCGAAGGCGTGCCGGGCGTGGCCAAGACGCTGGCCGTCCGCAGCTTCGCGACGGTGGTGGGCGGCGACTTCGCTCGGATCCAGTTCACCCCGGACCTGGTCCCGTCCGACATCGTCGGCACCCGGATCTACAAGGCGAGCCAGGAGTCGTTCGACGTCGAGCTCGGGCCGGTCTTCGTCAACTTCATCCTCGCCGACGAGATCAACCGAGCGCCCGCAAAGGTGCAGGCGGCCATGCTCGAGCTGATGGCGGAGAAGCAGGTCTCGATCGGCGGCACGACCTATCCGGTGCCGCAGCCGTTCATCGTGATCGCCACGCAGAACCCGGTCGAATCGGAGGGCGTCTACCCGCTGCCCGAGGCGCAGCGGGACCGGTTTCTGATGAAGGTCGACGTACCTTACCCGCGCGGCAACGAGGAGTTCGAGATCCTTCGCCGGATGAGTGTCGACCCGCCGACCTCCAACCCGGTGCTGAACCCGAAGATGATCTTGCAGTTGCAGCGGCAGGCGGAGGAGGTCTTCGTCCACAACCTCGTGGCCGAGTACATCGTCCGGCTGGTGCTGGCGACCCGGACGCCGGTCGAGTTCAACCTGCCGGACCTGACGTCGGTGATCCAGATCGGCTGCAGCCCACGGGCGACCCTCGGCCTGGTGGCCGCCGCCCGGGCGCTGGCCCTCATCCACGGCCGGGACTACGTGCTGCCGACCGACGTGCAGGCCGTCGCGAAGGACGTGATGGCGCACCGGATCGTGCTCGGCTTCGACGCGGTCGCAGACAACATCGCGCCGGCTCAGGTGATCGAGCGGATCGTGGCGATGGTGCCGCCGCCGACCCCGGTCTGGAACGCCCCGCAGGCCAACCAGCCGATGCCGCCGGCGGCTCAGCACTTCGCGGCCCAGCCCGACTTCCACTGAGGCGGTCGTGTCGTTCCCGCCTCCCGGCCAGGCGCCGAACTTCCCGCCGCCGACCGGCGCGCCGGTCCCTGCCGGCCCACCGGAAGGTTTCGCACCTCCCGGTGAGGACCCGAGGGCGGCCGCCGCGTCGGTGGTCGGCGTGCCGACCCACGCCACAATCCCGCTGGACAAGCTCGCGCCGGAGGCGGCTCTGCGGCGGCTCGAGCTGACGATCGTACGGCGGCTGGAGGGCTTTCTGCACGGTGATCACCTCGGGCTGCTGCCCGGGCCGGGTTCGGACGCGAACGACGCACGGATCTACATCCCCGGCGAGGACGACGTCCGCAGGATCGACTGGTCGGTCACGGCCAGGACCACGGTGCCGTACGTCCGGGACACCATCTCCGACCGCGAGCTCGAGGTCTGGGCGCTGCTGGACGTCACGCCGTCGATGAACTGGGGCACCGAGGGTGTCACCAAGCGGGATCTCGGCATCGCCGCCGTTGCGACCATCGGTTTCCTCAGCCAGAAGGTCGGCGACCGGTTCGGCGGCTACATCATGCGGCCGACCGACCTGCGTCGGCTGCCCGCCCGGTCCGGCCGGTCAGCCCTGTACGGGATGCTGCGCAAGATGCTCACCGAGCCGTTCGTGCCGGACCACGCGCCCGGGAGCATGTCGCTGGCGGCAGCGGTCGAGCAGCTGTCCCGGGGCCAGCGGCGCCGTGGCCTCCGGGTCGTCGTGTCGGACTTCCTGACCCCGGGCGACCACGAGCTGGACCCGAACGTCCCGCCGGACTGGGAGCGCGCCATGCGCCGGCTCGGCGTCCGCAGCCAGGTGCTGGCGGTCGAGGTCGTCGACCGGCGCGAGATCGAGTTCCCCAACGTCGGCGACATGCTGATCCGCGACCCGGAGACCGACTTCGAGCGCTACGTCAACACCTCCGACTCCGACGCCCGGGCCCGGATGGACGCCGCGAGCGCGGCGCAGCGGGAACGAATCCGGATCTCACTTCGTCGGGCAGGTGTCGGGCACATCCAGTTGCGCACCGACCGAGACTGGGTGCAAGACATCGCCAGGTTCGTGCTGGCGTATCGCCGGGTGGCGAGCATGCTGCACGCGCCGCCACAGGGAGTCGCCAAGTGACCGCCGCGTTTCTGGCGCTGACGCCGCAACAGCTGGTGCCGCAGCTGGCGTTCCTCTCGCCGGAGCGGCTGCTGATCCTGCTCGTCATCCCGTTGCTGGTGCTGGCCTACATCTTCGCGTCGCGGCGCAAGAACCGCCGCGGCATGCGCTTCACCAACACCTCGATGCTGGCAGTCGTGGTGCCGAAGCAGTCGCAGTGGCGCCGGCATCTCGCCGTTGCCCTGTCGCTGCTGAGCCTGATCACCCTGACCGCCGCATTCGCCCGGCCCAAGACCCAGGTCGACGTGCCTCGCGAGCGGGCGACGATCGTGGTGGTGATCGACGCCTCGCTGTCCATGCAGGCGACTGACGTCCAACCCAACCGGCTGGCCGCGGCCAAGCAGGCGGCCGTCGCCTTCGTCAAGAGCCTGCCGGAGAAGTACAACGTCGCGGTCGTCTCGATGTCCGGCAACCCGTCGATCCTGGTGCCTCCGACGCTGGCGCACAACACCGTCGAGAACGCGATCAACACGATTCAGCTGCAGGAGTCGACGGCGATCGGCGAGGCGATCATCACCGCGATGCGAGCGCTGGAACAGGCGCCGAAGGACCCGTCCAACCCCAACTCGGTCGCACCCGGCGCGATCGTGCTGCTCAGCGACGGCAGCAACACCGCCGGCCGGGCACCGGCCCAGGCGGCGGCCGAGGCCCGCAGCGCCAAGGTCCCGGTTTACACCATCGCCTACGGCACCGAGAACGGCTACGTCGATCTCGACGGCAAGCGTGAACCCGTACCGGTCGATCATTCGCAGATGAAGGACATCGCCCAGACCACGGGCGGCAGGTACTTCAGTGCCGCCACGCCCGAGGAGCTGAAGACGGTCTACGCCAACATCGGTTCCCAGGTGGGCTATGAGAAGGCGGACCGTGAGGTCACCGCCCGCTTCGCCGGGTACGGGCTGGCGTTGGCCGTCCTCGCGGCACTCGGCGCGATCTCCCTGGGGGCGAAATGGCCGTGATGACGCTGGTCCCGATGCTGCAGTTCCTGGCGCCGTCCCGGTTGTGGCTGCTGCTGTTGATCCCGGCGCTGGTCGGGGTCTACCTGCTGCTCGTCCAGCGCAAGCGGACCCGCAGCCGGCAGGTCGGCCGGACCATGTTCGATCTGGTCATCCCGCGGGACCGCACCTGGCTGCGGCACGTCGCGGTCGTCTTGTCGATCTCGAGCCTGCTGACCCTGACGCTGGCCTTCGCCAAGCCGAAGGACTCGGTCTCGGTGCCCCGGGAGCGGGCCACGATCGTGGTGACCATCGACATCTCATTGTCGATGATCGCCACCGATGTCAAGCCCAACCGGCTCGCCGCGGCGAAGGCTGGCGCGAAGGACTTCGTCACCTCGCTGCCGCCGAAGTTCAACGTGGCGCTTGTCTCGTTCGCCGGCACCGCGGCGACGGTCGTGCCGCCAACGCTCGATCGCGGCACTGTCACGGCGGCCATCGACAACCTGCAGCCCGACCGCTCGACGGCGATCGGTGAGGGCATCTACACCTCGCTCGCCGCGCTCACCCAGGTGCCGCCGGATCCGAACAACCCGAGCGCCGTGGTGCCCGCAAGGGTCGTGCTGCTGAGCGACGGCAAGACCCAGGTCGGCCGCCCGTCTGACGAGGCGGCGAGGGCCGCGCGAGCGCAGAAGGTGCCCATCTACACGATCGCGTACGGGACCGCCGACGGCTACATCGACATCGGCGGCCGGCAGGAGCCCGTGCCGGTCGACAAGGCCGAGCTCGCCCGGGTCGCGAAGATCTCCGGCGGCGAGGCGTACAGCGCGGCCTCGGCCGGTGAGTTGAAGCAGGTGTACAAGGACATTGGCAGCTCGGTCGGCAAGGAGAAGGTCGACAAGGAGGTCACCTCCCGCTACGCCGGCTTCGGGCTCGGCTTGGCCATCCTCGCCGCCCTCGGCATGATCTCGCTCGGCGCTCGCTGGCCGTAGCGCGTGCGCCTCCGACGTCCTGCACGAGAGGAAAGGTCGTCGTCGCAACCATCCGCACTCGCAGGCTCGTGCTTCCGCCAGACCCATCCACGCTCCGAGCGACCTTTCCTCTCGTGCAGGACGTCGAACCCGACTGTGAGTAGTCGATAAGGTCACGGCGTGGGTGTGGCCGAGAATCTCGCGGCGGTGCGGCGGCGGGTCGAGGCTGCGTGCGAGCGGGCCGGGCGGGATCCGGGTGAGGTTCGGCTGCTGCCGGTGTCCAAGACCTTCGGGCCGGAGATGATCAAGCAGGCCTACGACGCGGGCATCCGGATCGTGGGGGAGAACCGGGTCCAGGAGCTGGTCGCCAAGGCGGGCAGGCTGGAGCAGCTCGATGATCTTCGTTGGGCACTGATCGGACACTTGCAGTCCAACAAGGCGCGGCAGGCGGCGGCGGTGGCCGACGAGTTCCAGGCCCTGGATTCGATCAAGGTCGCGGCAGCGCTGGACCGGCGACTGGACGAGCTGGATCGCAGCCTGGACGTCTTCATCCAGGTGAACTCCTCGGCAGAGCCGCAGAAGTTCGGTCTGGCCCCGGATGCGGTGCAGGAGTTCGCCTGGCAGCTCGAGCCGTACGGCACGCTCCGGGTGCGCGGGCTGATGACGCTGGCGGTGTTCTCCGACGACGAGGAAGCGGTCCGGGCCTGCTTCGAGCGGATGCGGGCCTTGCAGCAGCAGTTGCGGGACAGCGGAGCGCCGGGCGGCTTCGAGGAGCTCTCGATGGGCATGTCCGGCGACTTCGAGCTGGCGATCGAGCACGGCGCGACGACCGTACGCATCGGGCAGGCGATCTTCGGCGAGCGACCTGGCCCCGGCTAATCGCCCGCGGCGAGGTTCTCGATCGTGAACTCTCCGACGTCGTCGGCGGGGGTGAAGCCGAGGATCCGGCCCAGGAAGTAGATCTGGGCTCGGGTCGAGACCTTGATCGTCTCCGCCATCCGGAAGCCGTGGCCCTCGCCCTCGAAGATCAGCAGGCAGACCGGCAGGCCCTTCCTCCGCGCGGCGTCGGCGAGCAGCTCCGCCTGGCTGAGCGGCACGACCTTGTCGTCGGCGCCCTGCAGCAGCAGGATCGGCGCGGACAGCCGGTCCAGGTGCTCGATGGGGGAGCGGTCGCGGTAGACGCCGCGGGCCTGCGGATACGGCCCGACCAGGGTGTCGAGATACCGGGACTCGAACTTGTGCGTGTCGGTGGCGAGCGTTTCCAGGTCGCCGACGCCGTACAGGCTGATCCCGGCGGCGAACACGTCGGTCTCGGTCAGCGCACGCAGGGTGGTGTAGCCGCCGGCGCTGCCGCCCTTGATCGTCAGCCGAGTCGGGTCGGCGAGTCCCTGCTCGCCCATGGCGCGAGCACCGGTGACGCAGTCCAGCACGTCGGTGATCCCCCAGGTGCCGTGCAGTCGCTGCCGGTAGTCCCGGCCGAACCCGCTGCTGCCCCCGTAGTTGACGTCCAGGATCGCGTAGCCGCGAGTGGTCCAGAACTGATAGCTGATCTTGAAGTCCGGGAAGCTGCACCCCGTCGGCCCGCCGTGCGAGAGCGTGATCAACGGTGGGGACGTCCCCTCCGGAGCATTGAATTCTGGATTGAGGGGCGGATAGAACCAGCCGTGCACGGCGCCCTGCTCGCCTGCCCAGCGGACCGGCTGGGCGACCGACACGGCGTCCGGGGCCACCGTTGCCGGGCCCGACTGGCGAACGTCGGTCCACCGACGCGTTTCCAGATCGAGCACGGCGAGGGTCGGCGGCCGGTCGGGATCGCTGAGGACCGCGGCCGCCTTTCCGGCCCCGACGGCCACCGAGAGCGCACCGACGCCGTCTGCCGTCACCGGCTCCAGATCGCCGGTGCTGAGAGTGAGCAGACCGATGCCGAGCACGGTGTTGCGGCAGGTCGTGCACAGCAGGTGATCCTCGTCGATCACCAGGTAGGCCTGCTGGCCGAACATCCACTGCGGCGTGCAGTACTCGGCGGCCTCCGCGCGCACCGGCCGGACGTCGCCGTCCTGCCAGCGGTAGAGATTCCACCAGTTGGTTCGGTCCGAGATGAACAGCAGCGCGTCCTCCCGCAGCCAGCGGGGCTGCACCGCCGACTCGCCCGGCCCACCAGCGACCTGTCGGACATCGGCCACCGACCGCCCGGCGAGGGTGCCGACCATGATCGCGGTCGAGTCCCACGGCATGTTGGGGTGATTCCACTGCGTCCAGGCGAGCTGGCCGTCCGCGGCCAGCTGCGGGCCGGCGTAGAAATCGGCTCCGGAGCAGAGCACCGTGACGATGCCGAATCCGTCCAGCGCCACCGACACGATGGTGTTGACCGGCTCGTCTCCGCCCGAGTGGTCCTCCCGGACGGCCAGTGCCAGGCCCAGCTCGGGGTGCACCGCGATGTCGGCGTACCGGAAGGGCCCCTCGGGTGTGATCGGCACCGGTTGGCCGTCGCCGGCGAGCCGGTACAGCCGGCCGTCGGTCAGCTCGGAGTAGACCACCACACCCGCCCGGACGCCGTACTCGCCGCCGCCGTACTCGTGCACCCGGTCCCGCACGTACGCGGGGGCCGGCGTCAGCTCGACCGGCTCACCGCTCCGCAAGCCACGTCGCCAGAGGCTGGTCCGCCCGGCCTGCTCCGGGTGCGCCTCGAGCCAGTAGAGGTCGTCGCCGTCGATCCGGGCGGCCGACAGCGTGGTCGAGCCGGCCGTGAGATCGTCGAGTGAGATGGGGGAGGACCAGGAACCGTAGGGCGCAATGGCCATGCTGGCCACTGTAGAAGTCGCGACTGTACGACGCGCCGGTATTTTTCGGTCTGCCATCAGTAGCTTCTTGGTACTGGTGTGACCGATGGTGCAAGATAGACATACAACCGAACCGCGATCCGTACGGCGGGCCAGGGACTTGAGGATGTCGGGGAAGGCAGCCCTCAACTGTCTTGGTCTCGCGCCTGGAGGATCGCATGAGTACGACCCGTGGAGTCCTGTTCGTCCACTCTGCGCCGGCCGCGCTGTGCCCGCATCTCGAGTGGGCGGTGGGCGCAGTCTTTGGTGCACCCGTACGCCTGGATTGGATCCCGCAGCCGGTCGAACGGTCCTGTTACCGCACCGAGTACTCCTGGGTCGGTCCCGCCGGCACGGCCGCGAGTCTGGCGTCGGCGCTGAAAGGCTGGCAGCGGCTCCGCTTCGAGGTGACGGAAGACGCCACCTCAGGTTCCGAAGGGGAGCGCTACTCCTATACCCCGACGCTCGGCGTCTTCCATGCGATCACCGGCATCCACGGCGACATCCTGGTCCCGGAGGACCGGATCCGGCACGCCATCGCCGCCGCCGACCACGACAACCGCGACCTGCGCGGCACCCTGGACGAGTTGCTGGGCACCGCATGGGACGAGGAGCTGGAGCCCTTCCGCTATGCCGGCGAGGGGACGCCGGTCCGGTGGCTGCACGAAGTGGTCTAGCACCCGGAGGGTGCGGGTGAGACTGCCCTCCGCCGTCGGCCGTGGCTTCGGCGTCGCTCGTTCGCTCCTCACCTACTACGGACCGGTGTGGCGGCGCCGGCGGTTCGCCGCGTTCTACCGGCAGTTCCTCGAACCGGGGGATCTCGCCTTCGACGTAGGCGCGCACGTGGGCAACCGGGTGCGGGTTTTCCGCCGTCTCGGTGCCCGGGTGGTCGCGGTCGAGCCACAACCCGACTTCGTCGCCGTGTTGCGCCGGCTGTACGGCCGGGACTCCGACGTCGTCATCGAGGCCAGCGGCGTTGCCGCCGAAGCCGGGCATGGAGAACTGCACCTGAGCAGCCGGACACCGACCGTCTCCACCTTCGCCGACTCCTGGATCACCGAGGTGCAGGCCGATCGGAGATTCCAGCGGATCCGGTGGGACACCGTCGTTCTGGTGCCGCTGGTCACTCTCGACGAGTTGATCACCCGCCACGGTGAGCCGCAGTTCTGCAAGATCGACGTCGAGGGCTTCGAGCTCGAGGTGCTGAACGGCCTGAGCCGGCCGATCCCGGCGCTGTCGTTCGAGTACATCCCGGTCGCCATGGCGAGGACGATCGCCTGCGTGGAGCGAACCGCCGCCCTCGGCGACTACCGCTATCGCCACTCCCGGGTGGAGACCCATCGATGGGCTGACCCGGGTTGGCTCACCGTGCCGGACATGATCGAGGTCCTGCGCGCCAAGCCGGGCGCGGATGATCGTTCCGGCGACGTCTACGCGGTGCGCAGCGACCGGCTCGCGCGCCTCAGCGACCTGCCCTGACCACGCTCACGTCGCGTCCCAGAGCCGCCGATAGTAGGTGATCCGGGCGTCGTCGCGCTCGATCCCGTACGCGTCGAGGAGCTCGTCCTCCCAGCTGCCCGCGTAGTTCCAGCCCAGGCTGTAGGTCGCCACCGCCAGGTCGGCCCACCGGTCGGCGACTCCAAGCCGACCCAGATCCACCACAGCCAGGAAGTCGCCGTTCTCGTCCAGCAGGGTGTTCGGTGCGCACGCGTCCCCGTGGCACACGACGACGCGGTCGACCGGTGGCGGATCCTCGGCGAGCCAGCGATCTTCGGGCTCTTTGATCCAGCCCAGCCGCGTGTCCACGGACCAGGAGAACGGGCAGTCGGCGACGGGCAACCGCTCGTGCAGCGTCCGCAATCCGGTTCCGATGGCTCGAGCGGCCGTGCGTGGATTCTGTCGCCACCGCTCACTGACCGCCGACGTCCCGGGCAGTCCGACCGTACGCAGCCAGGTGCCCGCGTCGTCGGAGCCGGCATCGAGCACCTCGGGCAGCCGGAGGTAGCGCCCGGCCCAGCGCAGCCTGCTCGCCTCGCCCGGCAGGTCCAGCTCCGGATGGTGCGGGCACCACTTCAGGAACTGGCTGCCGCTCGGCGCCTCGAACTCGACGGTGATCCCGCCCAACTCGTTCACCCACACCACCCGTCCGCCGGACAGACCGGCAGCGGCAGCAAGCGCTCGGATGTGTTCGGGCAGCTCGCCGGACATCTGGTTGGCCTCGGGCGAGTAGCCGAGGAACTGCGGTGGTTCGCGCACCGGCGATCCGGAGCCCGGTCCGGTCTACAGCGGGATGTTGGTGTGTCCGCCCCGGGTGCCGGTGTCCGCCTCGCGGATGGCCTTGGCCAGGGCCGACCGAGTGCCCGACGGCGCCACGATCTCGTCCACGACGCCGATCTCGACCGCCCGCTCCACCCCCCCGGCGATCCGCTCGTGCTCGGCGGCGAGCTCGGCCTCGACCCGGGGCCGTACGTCGTCGGCGACCTCGGCCAGCTTGCGCCGGTGCAGGATTCGCACGGCAGCGATCGGCCCCATCACCGCGACCTCCGCGCCCGGCCACGCGAATACCCGGGTGGCGCCGAGGGAGCGGGCGTTCATCGCGATGTACGCGCCGCCGTAGGCCTTGCGGGTCACCAGCGTCACCCGCGGCACCACGGCGTCGCCGAACGCGTGCAGCAGCTTGGCGCCGCGGCGGACCACACCGTCCCACTCCTGGCCGACACCCGGCAGGTAGCCGGGCACGTCGACGATGACCACCAGGGGCACGCCGAACGCGTCACACATCCGGACGAAACGCGCGGCCTTCTCCGCGCTGAGCGAGTCCAGGCAGCCGCCGAGCCGCAGCGGGTTGTTCGCGATCACCCCGACCGTACGACCGCCGAGCCGGCCAAGCGCGATGGTCACGTTCGGCGCCCACCGCGCATGCAGCTCGACCGTCGAGCCCTCGTCCAGCAGGCCGTCGATGAGCGGGTGCACGTCGTATGCGCGGCGAGGCGACTCCGGCAGCAGGGAGGCGAGGTCGACGTCGTCGACCACCTCGGCGGTGATCGCCTGGCTGGCGAGCAGGGTGGTCACCCGCCGGCCCCGCTCGATCGCGTCGGCCTCGTCGTCGGCGACAATGTGCACCACGCCGGAACGCCGGCCGTGGGTGTCCGGCCCGCCGAGCCGCAGCATGTCGACGTCCTCGCCGGTCACCGAACGGACCACGTCCGGCCCGGTGACGAAGATCCGCCCCTCCGGAGCGAGGATCACCAGGTCGGTCAGCGCTGGCCCGTACGCGGCGCCGCCGGCCGCGAAGCCGAGCACGATCGAGATCTGCGGGATCTTTCCGGAGGCCTGGGTCATTGCGTGGAAGATCCGGCCGACGGCGTGCAGCGACAGCACGCCCTCGGCGAGCCGGGCGCCGCCCGAGTGCCAGATGCCGAGGATCGGGACCCGATCGTTCATGGCCCGCTCGTACGCCCGGACGACCACGTCACAGCCCTGCATGCCCATCGCACCGCCCATCACGGTGGGGTCGGAGCAGAAGGCGACCACCCGGCAGCCGTCGATCTCACCGGTGGCGGCCAGCATGCCGGAGTCGTCGTCGTCGGTGATCAGCTGCACAGTGCCCGGGTCGAGCAGGGTGGCGAGGCGGAAGTTGGGATTCCGCGGATCGAGCTCGCGGGGGAGTTTCTCCTTCTTGGGCGAGCTGCTTGCCGGCGCCGGGGCCGGCTGAGGTGGTGCGGTCATCGTCATCTCATGCTCCCGTGGCGAAGGCGTTGGTGAAGGCGACCGCCACGTTGTGCCCGCCGAAACCAAACGAGTTGTTGATGCCGGCGAGGTCGCCGCTGGGCAGCTCGCGCACCTTGGTAGCGATGTCGATCCCCAGGTCGGGATCGGGATTGTCGAGGTTGATCGTGGGTGGCACCTTGCGGTGGTGCACGGCGAGCAGGGTCGCCAGCGACTCCAGCGCGCCCGCGCCGCCGAGCAGGTGACCGGTCATCGACTTCGTCCCGGTGACGATGGCCTCGGTGTGCTCGCCCAGCGCCTGCCGGATCGAGCCGGCCTCGGTGGCGTCGCCCTGCGGGGTCGAGGTGGCGTGGGCGTTGACGTGGACGACGTCGCCGGCGCTGAGCCCGGCCTCCCGCATCGCCTTGGTCATCGCCAGGGCCTGGCTGTAGCCGCTCGGGTCGGGCTGCACCATGTCGTGGGCGTCCGCGGTGATCCCGGCGCCGGCCAGCTCGCCGTAGATCTTGGCCCTCCGGGCCTGGGCGTGTTCCAGGGTCTCGATCACCAGCATGGCCGCGCCCTCGCCGAGGACGAAGCCGTCCCGGTCGACATCCCACGGCCGGGAGGCCCGCTCCGGCTCGTCGTTGCGCCGGCTCATCGCCTGCATCTGGGCGAAGCAGGCGATCGGCATCGGGTGGATGACCCCCTCGGTGCCGCCGACCACGACCACGTCGGCCCGGCCGAGCCTGATCATGTCCAGGCCGAGCGAGATCGACTCGTTGCTCGACGCGCAGGCCGAGACCGGCGTGTGGGCGCCGGCCCGGGCGCCGAGCCGGAGGCTGACGTTGGCGGCCGCGGCGTTGGCCATCAGCATCGGAATGGCCAACGGGCTGACCCTCCTGGAGCCCTTCTCCTTCTGGGTGTCCCAATTTGCGAGCAGTGTGTGCAGGCCGCCGATGCCGGTCGCGATGGCCACGCCGAGGCGTTCCCGGTCGACCGGGTTCTCCTCCTTGAGGCCGTAGCCGGCGTCCCGCCAGGCCTCCAGCGCCGCGACCACGGCCAGTTGCGCGCACCGGTCGAGCCGGCGCGCCTCGACCCGGTCCAGGATCTGGGCCGGGTCGACCGCGGCCTGCGCGGCGATCTTGACGGGGAGGTCGTCGGCCCAGTCGGCCTCGATCCTGCTGACCCCGGACCTGCCGGCCAGCAGCCCCTCCCAGGTGCTCGGGGCGTCCCCGCCGAGCGGCGTGGTGGCTCCGATCCCGGTGACGACGACACGGGTTCGCGACATTGGGTCAACTCCTCGCGAGATGGGGTGCCCGATGGTCTCGGGCGGGTGATCAGCCCGCGGCGCGTTCGATGTACGCCACGGCGTCGCCGACGGTCTTGAGGTTCTTGGCCTCCTCGTCGGGGATGCTCACACCGAACTTCTCCTCTGCGGCGTAGATGATCTCGACCATCGACAGCGAGTCCACGTCGAGGTCGTCGGTGAACGACTTGTCGAGCTGCACGTCCTCGACCGGTACGCCGGCAACTTCGTTGACGATCTCGGCCAGGTCCGTACGGACTTCTTCGGTGGTTGGCATGAACACTGCTCCTTAAGGGTGATGTTGGTGATTGAGAGTGACTGTCACGGCAGCACGATCACCTGCCCGGCGTAGACCAGGCCGGCGCCGAAGCCGATGATCAGGCAGGTCTGTCCGCTGCGCGCCTCGCCGGACTCCAGCAGGGCCTCGATGGCGAGCGGGATGGAGGCGGCCGACGTGTTGCCCTGGTAGGCGATGTCCCGCCCGACCACGACCCGCTCGGGCAGCTTCAGGGCGCGGAGCATGGCGTCGGTGATCCGCATGTTCGCCTGGTGCGGCACGAAGACGTCGAGGTCCTCCGGCTTCAGCCCGGCGGCATCCAGCGCCTCGGCAGCCGACTTGGACATGGTGTAGGCGGCCCATTTGAAGACCGCGTTGCCCTCCATCCGCAGGGTGGGCCAGAGCGCGACGCCGTCGCCCTCCTCCTCGCCTGCGACCTGGTTCATCGCCCGGTCCCACGGCTCGGTCTGCTTGATCAGCCCGGCCTGGTCGCCGTCCGAGCCCCAGACCACCGGCCCGATGCCGGGCACGTCGCTCGGCCCGATGACTGCCGCGCCTGCGCCGTCGCCGAAGAGGAACATCGTGCTGCGGTCGCGGTAGTTGGTCAGGTCGCTGAGCCGCTCCACGCCGATGATCAGCACGTGCTTCGAGGTGCCGGTGCGGACGAACGAGTCGGCCATTGCCGTCGCGTAACAGAACCCAGCACAGGCGGCGGAGATGTCGAAGGCGGCTGCGCCCTTCGCCCCGAGCTCACTCGCGATCGTCGCCGCAACAGCCGGCGTCTGGTAGAGGTGAGTGACCGTCGAGACGATCACCGCGTCGATCTGCCCGGCCTCGACGCCGGCCCGGTCCAGCGCCTTGCGGGCGGCGGCGATCGACATCATCTGGATCGTCTCGTCCGGACCGGCCCAGCGCCGCTCGATGATCCCGGACCTGGTGCGGATCCACTCGTCCGAGGAGTCGATGTAGGTGCAGATCTCGGCGTTGTCGACGACCCGGCGCGGCCGGTAGCCACCAATGCCGAGGATCTTCGCGTTCGGGGAACCCGATCCGGTCCGCAGCTGTGTCATCGCGTCACCTCCGTCGCGTCGGACGTCTCGACTGTCGGATGCAGGCGGAGCAGCGGCTGGCCGGGCGAGACCGGGTCGCCGTCCTCCACCAGCCACTCCACCACGATGCCGCCGTGCGGCGCGTTCACCGGGATCTCGCCCCGCAGGTTGCGTACCACCCCGACCGTGCTGTGGTTGGGCAGCACCGTGTCGGTCTCGACGTCCTCGGTCCGGGCGAACTGGCCCTTGCCGGGCGAGACCACCAGCCGCCACGTCGGGTTGCCGACGATCGGCGAGGCAAGGGCCGGGCCGCCGTGCTCCAGTACGAACTCCAGCGCCTCGGGCAGCTGGTCGGGGGTGTTCAAGGTGTAGCGCTGGACGCCGACGAGGTTGCGCTTGGCGATACCGGCCAGGGTGCCGGCGGGCGGCATCTCCAGCAGCCCGGTGACGCCGAGGTCGGACATGGCGGTCATGCACAGGTCCCAGCGGACCGGCGAGGCGACCTGGGCGACGAGCCGGCGCAGCACATCCCGGCCGTCGTGCACCACCTGGCCGTCGGCGTTGGACAGCAGCCGGGTCCGCGGGTCGTGGGTGGAGATGGCCCGGGCCAGCTCGGCGAGCCTCGCGACGGCGGGCTCCATGTGCACGGTGTGGAACGCGCCCGCGACGCTGAGCTCTATCAGCCTCGCCCGGGCCGGCGGGCGGGCGGCGAGGGCGGCGAGCCGCTCCTTCGTGCCGGCTGCCACGATCTGGCCCGAGCCGTTGTGATTCGCCGGGGTGAGGTCGTTCGCCTCGAGAGCGGCGAGGACCTCCTCCTGATCACCACCGACGATCGCGGTCATCGAGGTCGGCGTCGCGGCGCTCGCCCCCGCCATGGCCCGGCCTCGCTCCCGTACGAAGACCATGGCCTGCTCCGCGGAGAGGACACCTACGCCGGCCGCGGCGGTGATCTCGCCGACGGAGTGCCCGGCGGCAACCCCGATCAGCGGATAGGCGTCGGCCGGATGCGGAAAGAGCTCGAGCGCTGCCAGCAGCCCGGCGGCCACCAACAGCGGCTGTGCCACGGCGGTGTCGCGGATGGTCTCGGCGTCCGCCTCGGTGCCGTAGTAGCGCAGGTCGAGGCCACAGACCGCCGACAACCAGGCCAGCCGATCGGCGAACGTCGCCTCGGTGAGCCACGGCGCCAGAAACCCGGGCGTCTGGGCCCCCTGCCCGGGTGCGACGATCGCGAGCACGCTTTCACTATGTCGTGACGTGCCCGGTGCCGTCGCTCAGGGACGCCACGAATCTTCGGACACCCTATTGTTCGGTTCTCACAAACACACTGCGCGCTCCGCGCGCGCGGGATCGCGCGGCGCCGCGCTTCGTCGTCGTTCGCGCAATCCGCTAGTTCTCCAAGCGGGCGGCAGCCTCTGGGAGGGATTGCACTCATTTCCTCCTCAACACGGCGCCGCGCGATCCCGCACGTGGCCATGTACGCCTGCGAGCTCAGGGCTCCGCGGGCTCGGTGGGACGCGACCGCTTGAGCAGCCGGCCGAGGGTGAGGGCGAGGCGGAGCGCGTACGCGTCCCGCGGGTCGGTCGGGCTGTAGCCGCTGACCTCGTGGATCCGGCGCAGACGGTAGCGCACGGTGTTGGCGTGCACGAACAGCGCCCGGGCCGCAGCCTCCACCGAGGAACCATGGTCGAAGAACGTCACCAGTGTCTCCATCAGCCCCCCGCCGGCCCCGAGCAGCGGGTCGTACAGGCTCCGGGCCAGCTCCCGGCGGGCGTGCCCGTCACCGGCCAACGCTCGCTCCGGAAGCAGGTCGTGCGAGGTGACAGGCCGCGGCGCCTCGGGCCAGGCGGCCGCGGCTCGGAAGCCGGACAGCGCCTCGCGGGTGCTGCTGGCAGCATCCATCAGGTGCTCCACCGGCGGGCCGATGACCACCGGACCGGGCCCGAAGGCGGCGACGAACGTCCGCACCACCGCCGCCGCGCGGTCCGCCGAGGTCAGGCTGCCGCCGCCAAGGATGACGACCATCCGGTCACCCTGGACCGCGCCCAGCACGTCCACGCCGGCGATCGCGGAGGCGTGCCGGATCGACTCCATGGCGGGCACCGGATCCAGCTCGGGCGCCGCTCCGACCACCACGACGAGGCCCGTCGTCGAACGCCAGCCGAGCGTCGAGGCGCGGGACAGCACGGTCTCGTCGGTCTCACCGCGCAGCACGGCGTCGACCACGAGGGCCTCGAGCCGGGCGTCCCAGGCGCCGCGCAGCTCGGCGGCTCGGGCGTAGATCTCGGCCGCGGCGAAGGCCACCTCGCGGCTGTATTGCACGATCGCCGCATGCAGGATCGGCCGGTCACCCTTCGGCATCACCTTGTCGATCTGCGCCTCGACGACGTCGATGGTGGTCCGGACCAGCTCGACCGTCTGGTGCAAGGTGATCCTGCGAGCGAGCTCGCGTGGAGCCGAGCCGAACACCTCCGACGTCGTCGGGTCGCGGGGATCCGGGTCGGCGAACCACTTGACGAAGCCGTCGATGCCCGCCTGCGCGACCAGGGTGATCCAGGACCGGTGCTCGGCGTCCAGGCGGCGAAACCAGGGATGCCGGTTCTCCATCTCGGCGATCGTGGCTGTCGTCATTGCGCCCGAGACGCCCGACAGCCTCTTCGCGATCGTCGCGCGGCTCTTGGCGGAGGGGAGCAGGGACTTCGTGATCCCGCGCGTGCTCACCGCCATAGGCTGACCCTACGCCGGGTGATCGCCGGTGACGGATGAACGATCGCGGCAGTGCGGGAGGCGAGAGCGGGTGAGCGACCTCGATCTCCAGCCGCAGGAATACCTCTGCGGCCCGGTCCTTCGACCGCCGGCGGAGGAGCTGCTGCTCACCGCGCGCCGGGTCTTCCTCGGCAAGACCACCGAGGTCGCCAGGGCGTTGCCGGACCAGCAGATCAGGATGATCGGCGCCTGGTGCTTCCTTGATCATTACGGCCCGGAGGACGTCAGTGCCGGCCCCGGGATGCAGGTCTGGGCGCATCCGCACACTGGGCTGCAGACGGTGAGCTGGCTGCTCGAGGGCGAGGTCGAGCACCGCGACAGCCTCGGCTCGCGCGCGATGGTACGGCCCGGCGAGCTGAACCTCATGACCGCAGGCCACGGCATCGTGCACAGCGAGTTGTCCCAGCCCGACAAGCCGCCGCGGCTGCACGGAGTCCAGCTCTGGGTGGCGCTGCCGGACGAGCGGCGCGACATCCCGCCACTCTTCGAGACCTACGCCGCGCTGCCCGACCTGATCCGGCCGGGTGTTCGCGGGAAGGTGCTGGTCGGCGAGCTGGACGGCGTACGGTCGCCCACGCCGAGCCACACTCCGCTGGTGGGGGCCGACCTGGAGCTCGCGCCGGGTGCATCGCTCGACTTGCAGGTCTCGGACGATCACGAGCACGGGGTCTTCGTCGTCGCCGGCCAGGTGGTCGTGGAGTCGACCCCGGTGGCTGTCGACCAGCTGCTCTACCTCGGATCGGAGCGGACCTCGCTGAGCCTGCGCAGCGCTGGCGGTGGACGCGCGATCGTGCTCGGCGGGCTGCCGTTCAGCGAGGAGATCGTGATGTGGTGGAACTTCGTCGGCCGCAGCCACGACGAGATCGTCGCCTTCCGCGAGGCGTGGGCGGCCCGCGAGGACCGGTTCCCACCGGTGGTGAACCGGCTGGAGAAGGTGATGGAGGCCCCGCCGATGCCGACCGTGCAGCTGAAGCCCCGGCCGCGCCGCCGGTACGCCGGATGAACCCGGTCGAGGCCCTGCGCGAGATCAGCTTCCTGCTGGAGCGCTCCCGCGCCGACAGCTACCGCGTCCGGGCCTATCGCGGCGCCGCGGAGGCGATTTCCCGGCTGACCGAGGCCGAGCGACGCGAGCACCAGGCGGAGGGCACCTGGAGCAAAGTGTCCGGCGTCGGACCGAAGACCGCCGCGGTGATCAGCCAGGCGATGTCCGGTCAGGTCCCGGAGTACCTCGAGCGGCTGCGGGCCGAGCGGGAGGCACTGGTCGAGGGCGGTGAGGCCATGCGGGCCGCCGTCAAGGGCGACCTGCACTGCCACTCCGACTGGTCGGACGGCCACAGTTCGCTCGAGGAGATGGTGATCACCGCCCGCCGGCTCGGGCACGACTACTGCGCGATCACCGACCACTCGCCGCGGCTCACGGTCGCAAGGGGACTGAGCGCCGAGCGGCTGCGCGAACAGCTGGAGGTGCTGGACAACCTCAACTCGGTACTGGCGCCGTTCCGGATCCTGCGGGGGATCGAGGTCGACATCCTCGAGGACGGCGGCCTCGATCAGGAGGACGCCCTGCTCGCCGAGCTGGACGTCGTGGTGTCCAGCGTGCACTCCAAGCTGCGGTCCGACTCCGAGACGATGACGCACCGGATGGTGGGCGGCATCGCCAATCGGCGGACGAACATCCTCGGCCACTGCACCGGCCGGCTGATCCAGGGTGAGCGGGGGATCCGGCCGCAGTCGGTGTTCGACCCGGAGGTTGTCTTCGAAGCCTGCCGCTCCTTTCAGGTGGCCGTGGAGATCAACTCCCGGCCCGAGCGCCGGGACCCGCCGACCCGGCTGCTGAGCATGGCGATCGAGATGGGCTGCCTGTTCGCCATCGACACCGACGCGCACGCTCCCGGGCAGCTGGAGTTCCTCAGCTATGGCTGTGAGCGGGCGGAGAGCCACGGCCTGGATCCCGACCGGGTGATCAACACCTGGCCGTTGGACAAGCTGCTCGCCTGGTGCGCGAAGTCGTAGTGTCGCCCCCGCGCGCTAGGGTCGGCGCGTGGACGACTACGGCCTCGCCGAAGAACTCGTACTCCAGGCCGGAGCGCTGGCGGCCCGGATGCTGGCCGAAGGCCTGGAGACCCACTACAAGACCTCCGTCTCGGACGTCGTCTCGGCCGCTGATCACGCCGCGGAGCGGCTGGTCGTCGAGCGGATCGGCGTCGCCCGCCCCGGCGACGGCATCGTCGGCGAGGAGGGCGCCCTGAGCCCGGGCGACGGCCGGACCTGGTACGTCGACCCGGTCGACGGCACGTACAACTTCCTGTCCGGCCTGCCCTACTGGTGCTCGGCCGTCGGTCTGGTGGACGAGTCGGGGCCAGCCATCGGTGCTGTCTACCACCCTGCCGTCGACGAGCTGTGGATCGGCGGGCGTGATCGGCCCACGACGCTCAACGGGGTGCCCGTCGTGCCGTTGGCGGACCGGCCGCTGGCTGCGGTCTCGGTGGCGAGCTACCTGCACCCGCGGCATCTGGACGACCTGCAGCGGGTGGCGGCCTGGCAGGCGGTGATCGGCCGGGCTGCGACGCTGCGGATCCTCGGCTCCGCCTCGGTCGACCTCGCGGGCGTGGCAAGCGGCCGGCTGGGGGTCTTCCTGCAGGCCAACCTCAAGGGCTGGGACTGGTTCCCCGGCGCCGCCCTGGTCCTGGGCGCCGGCGGCGCCGCCGAGATCGTACGGGCCGGAGGTCTCGACTGGCAGGTCGCCGGCAACCACCAGGCCGTACGGGAGGTCGCCGCTGTGCTCACTCAGGCCAACGAGCCCGCGGGCGTCGGCTAGCTGTAGCGAATTGCGACGCTCCGCGTCGCGCGGATCGCGCTGTATTGGATTGCGCCCTCCGGGCGCGATGTGGGTCGGGGGCCTATTTCGTCGTCGTTCGCAGAGCGCGCCCCAAAAGACGCTCGCTGTGCTCGCGGGCACGCTCCGCTCTCTGCTCCTCAACACGGCGGCGCGCGATCCGGCCTTCTGTCAGGCGCCGGCTCCCTCCTGCGCCACACCGGCGACGGCTCGCGGGTCCCCGAGCTGGTAGCGCTCGAACGCCTCGGCCGCGGCGCCCGCGTCGTAGCGGGCGTCCCGTGCCAGGGACAGCAGCGTGGCGACCACGATCGACTGAGCATCGACGAGGAAGTGGCGTCGGGCGGCAGCCCGGGTGTCGGCGAAGCCGAAGCCGTCGGTGCCGAGCGAGCACCAGGTCTGCGGCACCCAGGGCTGGATCTGGTCCTGGACCGCGCGCATGTAGTCGCTGACCGCGATCACCGGGCCCGGCGCCTCGGCCAGCACCTGGGTGACGTACGGCTGCCGTCGCTCCTCACCGGGATGGGTGAGGTTCCAGTGCTCGGTCGCCAGCCCGTCCCGGCGCAGCTCGTTCCACGACGTGACCGACCACACGTCGGCGGCGACGCCCCACTCGTCGGCCAGGATCTGCTGGGCCGTGAGCGCCGCCGGCATCGCCACGCCGGAGGCCAGCAGCTGTGCCTGTGCCCGCTCGCCCTCGCCCTCCGGTGCGGAGGAGTAGTGGTAGATCCCTTTCAGCAGCCCCTCGACGTCGAGATCGTCCGGCACGCCCGGCTGGCTGACCGGCTCGTTGTAGACCGTCAGGTAGAAAATCACGTCCTCGCCCTGCGGGTGATCGGGATCCTCGTGGCCGTACATCCGGCGCAGGCCGTCCTTGATGATGTGCGCGATCTCGTACGCGAACGCGGGGTCGTAGTGCACCACAGCCGGGTTGGCACTGGCCAGCAGCGGCGAGTGGCCGTCCGCGTGCTGCAGCCCCTCCCCGGTCAGCGTCGTGCGGCCCGCTGTCGCGCCGAGCAGGAAGCCCCGGGAGAGCTGGTCCGCCATCGCCCAGATCCAGTCGCCGGTGCGCTGGAACCCGAACATCGAGTAGAAGATGTAGACCGGGATCATCGGCTCGCCGTGCATGGCGTACGCGGATCCCGCCGCGATGACCGAGCCCATGGCGCCGACCTCCGAGATCCCCTCGTGCAGCAGCTGGCCCTTCTCCGACTCCTTGTAGGAAAGCAACAGCTTGCGGTCGACCGACTCGTAGGTCTGGCCGTGCGGGTTGTAGATCTTGGCCGTGGGGAACATCGAGTCCATGCCGAACGTGCGGAACTCGTCCGGCGCGATGGGCACGATCCGATGGCCGATCTCCTTGTCCCGCATCAGGTCGCGGAGCAGCCGGACGAAGGCCTGTGTGGTGGCGACCTTCGCCTTCTCCCCGGCCGACTCCATCAGCGGGGCGTACACCTCGTCCCCGGGCAGTTTGATGATCGTCGGCTTGACCCGGCGCTCCGGCAGGTAGCCGCCCAGCTCGGCCCGCCGCTGGTGCAGGTAGACGATCTCGTCGGAGTCGTCGCCCGGGTGGTAGTACGGCGGGTTGTAGGCGTCCTCCAGCGAAGAGTCGGGAATCTCCAGGTAGAGCCGGTCCCGGAAGGCCTTCAGGTCCTTCGTGGTCAGCTTCTTCATCTGGTGGGTCGCGTTCTTGCCCTCCAGGGCGTCGATCGTCCAGCCCTTGACCGTGTGGGCCAGGATCACCGTCGGCTGCCCGACGTGCTCGGTCGCGGCCTTGAAGGCGGCGTAGACCTTGCGGTAGTCGTGCCCGCCGCGGGAGAGCACCTTGAGCTCGTCGTCGGACATCCCGGAGACCATCTTCTGCAGCCGGGGGTCGCTGAAGAAGTTGTTCCGGATGTATGCCCCGTCCTCGACCAGGTAGGTCTGGAACTGCCCGTCGGGCGTGGTGTTCATCTTGTTCACCAGGACCCCGTCGGCGTCCGCGGCCAGCAGTGGGTCCCAGTCCCGGCCCCACAGCACCTTGATCACGTGCCAGCCGGCGCCGAGGAAGATCGACTCCAGCTCCTGCACGATCTTGCCGTTGCCGCGCACCGGGCCGTCGAGCTGCTGCAGGTTGCAGTTGATCACCCAGGTGAGGTTGTCCAGCTCCTCCCGGGCGGGCAGGCCGATGGCCCCGAGGGACTCGGGCTCGCCCATCTCGCCGTCGCCGAGGAAGCCCCACACCCGCTGTTGCGAGGTGTCCTTGATGCCGCGGTTGTGCAGGTAGCGGTTGAACCGGGCCTGGTAGATCGAGTTGATGCCGCCGATCCCCATGGACACCGTCGGGAACTCCCAGAAGTGCGGCATCAGCCGCGGGTGCGGGTAGGAGGACAGGCCCTTGCCGGGTCCGTGGGAGACCTCCTGCCGGAATGCGTCCAGCTGGTCGGTGGTCAGCCGCCCCTCCAGGTACGCGCGGGCGTACATGCCGGGGGAGGCGTGGCCCTGGATGAAGACGTGGTCGCCGCCGCCCGGATGGTCCTTGCCGCGGAAGAAGTGGTTGAAGCCGACCTCGTACAGGCTCGCGGCGCTCTGGTAGGTCGCGATGTGGCCACCAACCTCCAGGCCCTTCCGGTTGGCCTTGCTGACCATGATCGCGGCGTTCCAGCGGATGAACGCGCGGATCCTGCGTTCGATGTGCTCGTCGCCGGGGAACCAGGGCTCGGCCTCCGGCGGGATCGTGTTGATGTAGTCGCTGCTCCGCAGTGCCGGCAGTCCGACCTGCCGTGCCCGGGCGCGTTCGAGCATCTTGAGCATGATGAAACGCGCTCGGTTGCGACCCTTCTCCTTCAGCAGATCGTCCAGGGATTCCAGCCACTCGCTGGTCTCGTCCGGGTCGATGTCTGGCAGTTGGCTCGGCAAACCCTCGGCGGTGATGGCCGGGCGGGGTCCTGGCTTGGCCATTGGCGCTCCTATCGGTTCGCACAGCGGGGGTGGTGCTGGCAGGTGGAAGCGGACATCTCATCCTGTCACTTCTGCCCGAGGGTGCACACGGGGAAGCCGCTCAGCGTGCCCACGGCGGGCTCGCGGGCGCCCGCTGCTCCCGGCCGGCGCCTCTACCGGCTCGCCGCACGCCCTCCGGGGTTCCCCTTGGCAGATCGCTCTGGCAGGCTTTCCTCAACGAGTCGGCACGGCACGCGGAGGTGAGTTCGACGGCGGGACCGGAGGAGCTGAAGGCTCCCGCGGGTTCTGGGCGGGGCGAAGCCCTTCGGGGGGTGCGCGGGGGGGATCCCCCCGCGGGTAACAAGCTGTCGTTGTCCCCTGGCATGGTCGTGCAGGAGCTCGGCTGGGACGAGGACGCCGACGACGACGTCCGGGTCATGATCGAGGACGCGATCGACGGCGAGCTGATCGAGGACGCCATGGAGGCCGTCGACGTCGTCCTGCTGTGGTGGCGCGACGACGACGGCGACCTGGTCGACGGACTCGTGGACGCGCTGACTGACCTGACCGACAACGGGTACATCTGGTTGATGACACCCAAAGTCGGACGTACCGGATACGTCGACGCCGCCGACCTGGCCGAGGCCGCAGTGACCGCGGGCCTCGCGCTGACCAACAGCGCATCCGTGTCGGCGGAATGGACGGCGACCCGCCTGGTCCGGCCCCGCGGCTCCAGGAGGTAGACAGATGCCCATCGAGGGCGATTACGAGCCAAGTCCACTGCCGTGGACCCGTGACCAGGTCGCGCTCTACGAGCGCACCGGCGGTCGGGAGGGCAACGTGCAGCGTCCCACCGGCCTGCCGGTGGTGATCGTCACCGTCCGCGGTAGCAAGTCGGGCAAGATACGCAAGTTTCCGCTGATGCGCGTCGAGCACGACGGCAGGTACGCGCTGGTTGCCTCGAAGGGCGGCGCACCCGACCACCCGAAGTGGTACTCCAACATCAAGGCCAATCCCGACATCATGCTGCAGGACGGACTAGAGCCGTTCGACGCTCACGCACGCGAGCTGAGCGGCGAGGAACGCCAGACGTGGTGGCGCCGGGCGGTCGATGCCTTTCCGCCGTACGCGGACTACGAGAAGAAGACCAGCCGGACGATCCCCGTCTTTCTGGTCGAACCCAGACGGGAGACGCCATGATCGCCACATCGCCCTTCGGCTCAACGGGTCACGACAGCACCCGGATCATCTTCGGCGCCGCTGCGCTGGGCAACGTCAGCCAGGCGGAGGCGGACCAGACGATGGAGCTGATCATCCAGCACAAGATCAACCACATCGACACCGCGGCGAGCTACGGCGAGGCGGAGCTGCGGCTGGGTCCGTGGATGGAGTCGCACCGCGACCAGTTCTTCCTGGCGACCAAGACCGGCGAGCGGACCCGGGCGAAGGCGTACGAGGAGATCGAGCGCTCGCTGGAACGACTGCGGACCGATCACGTCGATCTGATCCAGCTGCACAACCTGGTCGACGAGGACGAGTGGGAGACGGCATTCGCCGGCGGCGGAGCCATCGAGGCCGTGGTGCAGGCCCAGGCGGACGGCCTGGTGACCTACATCGGCGTCACCGGCCACGGGATCACGGTCGCCGCCCAGCACATGCGCTCGCTCGAGCAGTACCCCTTTGACTCGGTGCTGCTGCCGTACAACTACCCGATGTCGCGAAACGCCGAGTACCTGGCGGACTTCGAGGCGCTGGCGGAGGTCTGCCGCGACCGTGGCGTGGCCCTGCAGACCATCAAGTCGATCACTCGGGCTCCGTGGGGTGACCGCGAGCAGACCGCGAACACCTGGTACGAGCCGCTGACCGAGCAGAACGCGATCGACACGGCCGTCTGGTGGGTGCTGGGCCGGCCCGAGGTGTTCCTCAACACCGTCGGCGACATCGCGATCCTGCCGAAGGTGATCGACGCGGCCGAGAGGTTCACCGATCGCCCGACGGAGGACGCCATGAAGGAGCTCTCGGCTGCCTTCGGCCTTGAACCGCTCTTCGTCTGAGCGGTTCAGGGCCCTGCCTTACGCACGGCGCACCCTTTGGGCCGTCCCGCGCTAGTCGGGGCTGGCGCGGCAGGTACGCAACTGACGCGGCACCGGAGGGGTCGGACGAATCGGTCGCTCGGCGCGCAGATCCAGTGGGAGCAGCCCGACTCGAACGGGCGACCTCTTGTTTGTAAGACAAGTGCTCTAGCCAGCTGAGCTATGCTCCCGGCGCGCCGGCGGCGAGCCCTCTCGCAGCCGCCAACACTACATTCACCCGCGGGGGGACGCCCCTCGCGAAACCCCCGGGAGGCTTCGCCCGCCATATCCTTGCGAGGCTACGCCGCGATCACCGTCGCGGGCACTACCGTGGGCCGAATGGCCAACAACAAGGTGCTGGCACTCGGGCTGGGCGCGCTCACCGGGGCCGTGGGCATGATCGCGATGATCCGGCTGGTCTCGGGGGCCTTCGACGCCGGCATGACGGTGTTCGCCTGGGCGGCGATCCTGGTGACCATGATCCCGTGGGTCGGCTACTCGGCCTGGCGCGCGCAGCACGGCCGCCTCTTGGGCCGCCGAGCCGTGGCCGTGCTCGTGCCGACCCTCGTCGGGCTGGTCGCGGTCTGGTTCCTCACCATCGGCCCGGTGGTGGCGCTCGCGTGCTCGTTGGCCGCCTTCGCCGTGATCTGGGTGAGCGACTGGCCGGCCCGGCGGCCGCGGGGCGAGGAGACGTTCGTGCGGATCGAGGAGCTCAACGCCGAGGACTCCGCGGTGGTTGACGAGCCCCAGGCAGCCGAGGGCCTCGACCTGGTTCAGGACTCGCCGTATGACGAGAGTCTGGCCGGGGCCCAGGAGTCCTCAGGCGACGAGCGGGACTAGGGGGCCCTCCCAGTAGGCTTGTGCCTTGTGGCTGCACCCGATTTCGCTGCCTCGTTGGCGGACCTCGACAAGGCTCTGTCCTCGATCGAGGCGGTCGTCGACCCGGCCGGTAAGCAGCCGGAGATCGCCGACCTGGAGCGGCAGGTCGCTGCGCCCGATTTGTGGGACGATCCCGAGAACGCCCAGCGGGTGACCTCGCGGCTATCCGCCCTGCAGGCCGAGATCGATCGGGTCCGGGGGCTGCGATCCCGCCTCGACGACGTCGGCGTGCTGGCCGAGCTGGCCCAGGAGGAGGGCGATGCCGGGGCCCTGGCCGAGGCGGACCAGGAGCTGGCCGCCTTGCGCAAGGCGATCGAGGCCCTCGAGGTGCGCACCCTGCTCTCCGGCGAGTACGACGACCGGGACGCCCTGGTGACCATCCGGTCCGAGGCAGGCGGCGTCGACGCCGCCGACTTCGCGGCCATGCTGCTGCGGATGTACCTGCGGTGGGCGGAGCGGCACAACTACGGCATCGAGGTCTACGACACCTCCTTCGCCGAGGAGGCGGGGATCAAGTCCGCCACGTTCTCGGTGCACGCGCCGTTCGCGTACGGCACTCTCTCGGTGGAGCAGGGCACCCACCGGCTGGTCCGGATCTCGCCCTTCGACAACCAGGGTCGGCGCCAGACCTCCTTCGCCGGCGTCGAGGTGCTGCCGGTCACCGAGGCGGCGGACCACATCGACATCCCCGAGTCCGACCTGCGGATCGACGTCTTCCGTTCCTCCGGGCCGGGCGGCCAGAGCGTGAACACCACCGACTCGGCCGTCCGGATCACCCACCTGCCGACAGGCATCGTTGTCTCCTGCCAGAACGAGAAGTCGCAGCTGCAGAACAAGGCCGCAGCCATGCGCGTCCTGCAGTCCCGGCTGCTGGAGCGCGCCCGGCAGCAGCGCGAGGCCGAGCTGAACGCGCTCAAGGGCGACGGCGGCAACAGCTGGGGCTCGCAGATGCGCTCCTACGTGCTGCACCCCTACCAGATGGTCAAGGACCTGCGCACCGACTACGAGGTGTCCAACCCCGACGCGGTCTTCGACGGCGACATCGACGGCTTCATCGACTCCGGCATCCGCTGGCGCAAGACCCGCGCCGACTAGCGAAGAGCCAGGCGTGACAGCGCAGATCGGGGAGTGTGCCAGCTTCCTCGAAGCCGTCCCGTGTGTCGGCGCTGGCAGCGTGGGTCGCCGGGTCGTTCCTGAGGAACAGGGTCCGGGCCGTGTGTTCGTTCGGAGCCTGCGTGGCCGTCACCTACACTCGACCGTGGCCTGGCCGGGCGCCGTGCGCGTCCGGACCCGAGATGGAGGAGGCCCGAAGGCTCACCGTGATTCGTTTCGACCATGTGACCAAGACCTATGACGGGCAGCGGCGCGCAGCGCTGGCTGACGTCACCGTCGACATCGAGAAGGGCGAGTTCGTCTTCCTGGTCGGGGCGTCGGGATCCGGCAAGTCGACGTTCCTACGGCTCATCCTGCGCGAGCAGCGGGCGAGCAAGGGCAAGGTCTTCGTCGCCGGACGTGAGCTCAGCAAGCTGGCCTCCTGGAAGATCCCGGCCATGCGACGCCAGATCGGCACGGTCTTCCAGGACTTCCGGCTGCTGCCCAACAAGACCGTCACCGAGAACGTCGCGTTCGCTCTCCAGGTCATCGGCAAGCCCGCCTCGACGATCCGCCGGGTCGTGCCCGAGGTGCTGGACCTGGTCGGACTGGACGGCAAGGGCGGTCGGCTGCCGGAGGAGCTGTCGGGCGGCGAGCAGCAGCGGGTGGCGATCGCGCGGGCGTTCGTCAACCGGCCGATGATCCTGATCGCCGACGAGCCGACGGGCAACCTCGACCCCGCCACCAGCGTCGGGATCATGAAGCTGCTGGACCGGATCAACCGGTCCGAGACCACGGTGCTGATGGCCACTCACGACTCGACCATCGTCGACCAGATGCGCAAGCGGGTGATCGAGCTGGACGACGGGGCGGTCGTCCGGGATCAGAGCCGCGGCGTCTATGGCTACCAGTGACCCGCGGCGGGCGATGACCCAGCAACCCGCTGCCACCAACCGCGCCGACTGAGGACCTGCATGCGCTTCCGCCACATTCTCTCCGAGACCCGCGCCGGGCTGCGACAGAACCTGACGATGACGCTCGCGGTCATCATGACCATGTGGGTGTCGTTGTCCCTGTTCGGCGCTGGTCTGCTCGCCAACCAGCAGGTCGAGCTGATGAAGGGCCGCTGGTACGACAAGATCGAGATCTCCATCTTCTTGTGCACCAAGGACACCCGGGGCGACCAGTGCGAGCCCGGCCAGGAGGTCACCTCGGCGCAGAAGGACGCCATCCGAGCAACCCTGCAGGCCAATCCGGAGGTTGCGGCGGGCGGCATCTACTACGAGACCAAGCAGGAGGCGTACGCAGAGTTCCAGAAGGCGTACGAGGGCAGCCCGATCCAGGACTCGCTGACCGTCGACCAGATGCAGGAGTCGTTCCGGGTCAAGCTGAAGAACCCCGAGCAGTACCAGGGCGTCGTCAGCTCTGTGATCGGGCTGAAGGGCGTCCAGAAGGTGCAGGATCTGCACCAGGTGCTCGACCCGGTGTTCCAGGCGCTCAACCTGCTGCAGTGGGCAACCGTGGGCGCCTCGGCGCTGCTGCTGCTGGCATCGGCTCTGCAGATCGGCAACACCATCCGGCTGGCGACGTTCGCCCGGCGACGGGAGATCGGCATCATGCGGCTCGTCGGCGCCAGCAACTTCTACATCACCGTGCCATTTCTGCTGGAGGCCGTGATCTCCGCGCTCGGCGGTGTGGCATTGGCCTGCGTCAGCCTCGCCGCCGGGGTCTATTTCTGGATCATTCGCGGTGCCCGGCAAACCGTACGATTCATCGCCTGGATTGGCTGGCGGCAAACCGGCCTGGCAATGCTCGGCATTGTTCTCGTCGGTTTGATCCTCGCCGTCATTCCGACCCTGGTCACCACCCGGCGCTATCTGCGGGTGTGAGCCTTTATCAGACCTTGACCTGAGGCGCAACATCGACTGGGGGAAGGTGCGCCACAGCGGTGTCGATCCGTCACACCAGTCACAGGAGTTACCTGCAGTTTCGGCCCTAAATCTCGACTCTCGATTGAGTGTTGACAGTGATTTGGCGACTTTCTGGGTGGTTCGACGGCGTGCGGGCTTGCCTTAGCGGCGCTGACTCTGCTTATCATGCGCTCGCTGATCCCGTTCGGGCACGCGACGACAGGGTTCCGAGTTAGCCTTCTATAACGCCTTTTGGAGGTGTTGGGAAAGCGCCGGCGCTGGCGGAAGATGCGGGCCGTTCGGACAACCAAACATGAGATTGGGAAAAGCTGTGGTTCCGGATCTTCCCTACGTCCGAAAGGACGTTCCGGGCGGCAGCGAAGCAGCAAGGGGTCGCTTCGCAAAGTCGGGCAGGAGAGCGCTCCTGGCCCAGCTGGCGCCAACCCGCGTCAGCCCCGACGGCGCACCGTCGCGCCGTCACCGGCTGGCGCCTGCTCGCTTCGTTCCTCTCCTCGCGGCTCTCGTGGTGTCCGCGCTCGGTATTTCACTGCTCGCGCCCAGCGCGATCGCCGACGACCTCACCCATCAACGGGACCGGCTCAAGCAGCAGCTGGCCAAGACCAGGGGCGACCTCGGCGAGTCGACCAGGGCCCTCTCGGCTGCCGCTGAGGCCGTCGACCGGACGCAGGGACAGCTCGACCGGGCGGAAGCCACATTGGCCAAGACTCGAAAGCAGCTGGCTGTCGCGAAGGTCAAGGACTTCCAGATGGCCGCCAGGCTGCGCCAGGCGCAGATAGACCTGGCGGCCGCCAAGGCCCGGGTGCAGCTGGGCCAGGAGCACCTCGATCAACAGATCGAGCTCGCCGGCAGCATCGTGCGCGACCAGTACCAGCAGCAGAACAGCCTGTTGCCGCTCGCCGTGCTGATCGACGGGAACTCCACCGTCGACCTGCAGACCCGGTTGCAGTGGTCGACGACCATGTTCGACACCACGCAGGCGCAGATCGACCGGCTGACGCTGGTCCAGCAGCAGCTGACCGCCGCACGTGCCCGCCAGGCGCAGCTGGAGGCCCAGGTCGCAGCCGACCGGCGGGCTGCCGCTGCGGCGCTGAACAGCAAGCGCGCGCTGGAGCGCAAGGCGACGGCCCAGGAGGCGACCGTACGCGAGCTGCTCAGCCAACGGAAGGCGATCGAGCAGGCAGCCGCCGACGAGGTGGCCATGGACAAGGCGCGCTATGCCCAGCTGACCCGGGAGCGAGCGCTGGTCGAGCAACGGATCGCGATCCGGATCGCCAGGGCGAAGGCAGCCGAGGCGGCACGTAGGGCAGCCGCCGCGAGACGCGCTGCTGCACACAAGTCGGCCGGTCACCAGTCGGCTCGGCAGCACTCGTCCGGGTCCGGCTCCGATGGATCGTCGGCGAGCCACGGCTTCGACTTCCCGGTCTCGGCCTCGATCACCTCGCCGTTCGGGATGCGCTTCCACCCGGTGCTGCACTACTGGAAGCTGCACGACGGCACAGACTTCGGCGCCGGCTGCGGCGCCCCGATCCGCGCCCCCTACGCGGGCCGGGTCGTGGAGCGCTACTACAACGCCGGCTACGGGAACCGGCTGATGATCGACCACGGCTTCATCGACGGCCGCTACGTCACGACCGGCTACAACCACGCGATCCGCTACACGGTGCACGTCGGCGAGCACGTCCACCAGGGCGAGGTCATCGGCTACGTCGGCACGACTGGCTTCTCCACCGGCTGCCATCTGCACCTGATGGTCTGGCTGGACGGCAGCGTGGTGAACCCGATGACGTGGTTCTGACTCTCCAACGCGGGGGCGAGGCACGGTCCGAGGCCGGCCGCCGCTTGGGTTGGTCCCGCGGGTAGGCAGGATTGGTCCATGGCGAAGGAGAAGGGCCGCAAGCTGATTGCGCAGAACCGCAAGGCTCGGCACGACTACCACATCCACGAGACGTACGAGGCGGGCATCGTGCTCAGTGGCACCGAGGTGAAGTCGTTGCGGGAGGGTCGGGCCAACCTGGCGGATGCGTACGCGACGGTTGACGACGGCGAGGTCTGGCTCCGATCGGCGCACATCCCCGAGTACAGCCACGGCACGTGGACCAACCATGCGGCCCGGCGGACCCGGAAGCTGCTGCTCAACCGGCGGGAGATCTCCCGGATCGAGCGCGATCTCGCGGCCGCCGGGACGACCCTGGTGCCGCTCTCGCTCTACTTCTCCGACGGCTACGCCAAGGTCGAGATCGCGCTGGCCACCGGCAAGCGGGAGTACGACAAGCGGCAGACGATCGCCGAGCGGGAGTCGCGCCGCGAGGCCGAACGGGCGCTCGCCGCACGGAACCGAGGGGCATGAGATGCGCATGACTGCCGTCGACACTCGACCGCCTGCTGCCCGATCCCGGGCGTCGGGTCAGGTGTCGGGCTCTGGGTTGGCTGGGCCCCGGGCCGACCGCTCGGGACGCCGGCTGCTGGGAGCGGTGCTGGCTGCTCTCGCCGGTGCGCTGACCGCACTCGGCCTGGCCCTCGCCGCTCCGCTGCCCGCTGCGGCCGCGACCGGCGACCAGATCGACTCCTTCACCATCGACTACGACGCCGAGACCAGCGGCGTCGTCAAGGTCAAGGAGACGATCGTCTACCGCTTCGGACCGAACGCCGGCCGGCACGGGATCGAGCGCTACTTCGTCACCCGGGAGCCGTACGACAACACACAGGACGCCGTTTACAAGGTGGAGAACATCACGGTCAGCAGCCCGAGCGGGGCGGCAACCCAGTTCAGCTCGCGGACCGACAAGGCCAAGGGCGGCCGGGAGGAGCAGCTGCGGCTGCGGATCGGCGACCCGAACCAGACGATCTCCAGCCCGACTGCGACGTATGTGATCAGCTACGACCTGACCGGCGCGATGCGCAGCTTCTCCGGCTATGACGAGTTCTTCTGGGACGCCACCGGTTTCGACTGGGCCGCGTCGATCAAGTCCGTCACGATCACCGCGACGGTTCCCGAAGGCGCGCAGGACGTGAGCTGCTTCTACGGCCCACCGCGGAGCACGACGGAGTGCAAGCACGACATCGTCGGCGGCAAGGCTCAGTTCAGCCAGACCGATCTGCCCGAGGGGGCAGGCGTCAGCGTCGGCGTCAAGATCAAGTCCGGCGTGCTCACTGACAACAAGCCGCACCTGGCGCCCGACGGCTCCAAGCTCAGCACCTCCGAGAAGGTGATCTTGGGTGCGGCGGGTGTCGGCGCGGCTGCGGTCACCATCGGCTCGCCCATCGTCGGGGTGCTCTGGTGGCGAAAGAACGGCCGTGACAAGCGCTACGCCGGCCTGGCGCCGGGCACCGTGCCGCTGCCCGGCCAGGCCGCGGAGGTGGTGCCCAACGACCCGGACATCACAATTCCGGTGGCGTTCTCGCCGCCGCGGATCCCGGTCGCGGAGGCCGGCCTGCTGATCGACGGCCAGGTGGATCCGCGCGAGACCGCGGCGACCATCATCGACCTGGCCGTGCGAGGCGCGCTGACGGTGCACAGCGAGGGCAAGAAGGACTTCGAGGTCACCCTCGTCGATCCGAACCGGGCGGCGGCGCCGCACGAGATGGTGCTGCTGAACAGCCTGTTCAGCGGTGGGCCGCCCGGGACGGTGGTCGACCTGTCGGATCGCGGCAGCATGGTCAGCGCCCACCAGGCGCTGCAAAAGTCGGTCATCAACCAGGTCACGTCCCGCGGCTGGTTCCGCAAGGTGCCCCCGGCCAACGCCGCGCGCGGTGTCGGGTTCGGTGCGCTGGTGTTCGTCGTCATCGGTGCCTTCTGGCTGAGCGCCTGGCTGCTGCTGGTCCTGGTGCCGCTGCTGCCGGTGATCATCACCGTGGCGGTGATCCGCTCGAAGCTCAAGCGCGGCCAGCGGACGGCGGACGGGCGAGCGATCTGCGACCAGGTCGAGGGCTTCCGCACCTATCTGGCCACAGCAGAGGCGGACCAGCTGAAGTTCGAAGAGGGCGAGGACATCTTCTCCAAGTACCTGCCGTGGGCGATCATCTTCGAACTCGCCGAGCGGTGGGCGAAGATCTGCGCCGACCTGGTGGCGATGGGCCGGATCCCGGACGTGATGCCGTACTGGTACACCGGCACCTTCTACAACCTCGCCGCCTTCAACCCGACCTTCCTCACCAACAGCCTGACCAGCGCAGCGACACCGGCGCCCTCGGCCGGCAGCGGCGGCACCGGCTTCGGCGGCGGCACTTCGTTCGGTGGCGGGGGCTTCTCCGGCGGCGGTGGTGGGGGCGGAGGCGGCGGCAGCTGGTAGCGGGTCGCCCCAGAGCAGCTGGGAGTACGGTGCCCGGCTCGGGGTACGGCCCGGGGAGTGCCCGATGGCGCATGGAGGGGGGAGCACGGATGCTGGACGGCATGAATGGCACTCCTCTGCACCCGAGCCTCACCATGCACGTGACCAGCGAGCAGCGCGACCGCGCCGAATCCTGGTTGAAGGACGCGTACGCCGACGGCCGGATCAGCGAGGCCGAGTTCGACCAGCGGATCGGGCTCGTGCTGACCGCAGTCACCCGGAAGGACCTCAACGAGGCCTTCTACGGCCTGGTCCAGATCCCGACGCCGTCGCGGGCGCTCGGCCTGCATCCGGCGTACCAACCGTTGGTGCCGCCGGAGGCGAGGCAGCGCGCCGGCCGTGGGGTCGCCGGGATCGCCCACTTCTCCGCGTTCTTCTTGTGGTTGCTCGGGCCAGGGCTCGTCTACGCGCTGTCCACGCCGGGCACCTACGCACGGCGCGAGGCGGCCAAGGCCTTCAACTTCCAGCTGATCGCCGCCGTGGCGTTCGTCGTCGTCGGCATGCTGGCCGGCATCACCGGCCTGGACATGTTCGCGTGGCTGCTGCCGTTCATGGCGCTCGGCTGGTTCATCCTGACCATCGTCGGTGGCGCGAAGGCGCTGCAGGGTGACGACTGGAAGAACCCGGTCAAGCACGTCCTCAAGCTCGAGGTGCTGGCGGAGAAGTAGCTCCACGGTGACGGCGCACCCGGAATCAATTCCGGGTGCGCCACTGTTGACTCACAGGTAAGCTCGAAGGTCGCAGGTCAGACGCCGTCCGGGCTTGCGGACAACTCAACAGGGGGTGATTGGTTTCGACTCGGGTCGACAGACCCAGGAGAAGCGGGCCGAGAATCCAAGGTCAACTCGTAAATGTCCCTTGGAAAACAATAAGTGCCAAGGTTCCTACGCGCACTGAACTCGCTCTCGCTGCCTAAGCAGTGACCGAGTGGTCAGACCGGGCAAGCCTCCGTCCCGGATCCTGGCCTCGTTCAGGAGGCTGACCTGCCGGGAGTGGTCCCAGGGCCCGACAGGGACATCAACTGAGACTGGGCCTGTCTGCGACGTGCTGGCGCGAGCGCAGGGGCCGAGAGAACGGTGAGCCGGCTGCGCCCGGAGAAGTCCTGGATCGTCGTTCGAGGACGCGGGTTCGATTCCCGCCACCTCCACTCGCTTCGGGGTGACATGTGTCCGCAAAAACGCGGACCGCGGTCGCTCGTCTGCCCGCCGGACCAAGCCCTCGGCGGACCCCACGACCGGGCTGGTCTGGTTGTGTCACGCCCAGCGCCCACCATCAGCGAAACCGGCGTCGAGGCCGGCAAGGGCTCGCCGTTGCCGGCAATCAGTCGGGCGGCAGGAGGGAGACGTCGTATCGCCCGAAATGACGCTCGCCGGTCACGATCGTCAGTTGTTCGACTCGTGCCTGAGCGATCAGCATCCGGTCGAAGGGGTCGCGGTGATGCCAGGGCAGGTGGGCGAGTCCCGCGGCATGCTCGACCTGGAACGGCATGGTGTCGAGTTGGCTGCCGGAGACAGCACCGATCACATCCGGCGGCGACTCGAGTTTGCCCAGGCTCGACTTGATCACGATCTCGGCGATGGAGATGGTCGAGACCCAGACGTCGTGTCGTGGATCGCCGATCGTCGCTCGCCACGCGCCAGGCAATCTGCGGTCGTCGTCCAGCCACCACAGCAGCACGTGCGTGTCGAGCAGCAGTCTCACGAGCCGTACCAATCCCGGGCGTCCGCGTCGGTGAAGTCGTCGAAGTCATCCGCGATCTTCACCTTGCCGCGCCAGACTCCGGGCTTCCGCAAGGGCCGTTCCCTCTGCACAGGAACGAGTCGAGCGACTGGCCGGCCATGCCGCGCAATCGTGATCTCCTCGCCTTGCTCGACGCGATTGAGCAGTTGCGAGAGATGAGTCTTGGCTTCGTAGATGTTGATCTGCTGGCCCATGGTGCCAGCGTACTAGTCTGGTCAGACCTGACCAATCCGTTCGACAAGCCGGGACATCGTCGGGCATGGGGGCCTTCAGGGAAGCCAATCCCTCCGCGATGGACACAAACGGCAAATCCGGTTCGTGAAGAACTTGGCGCAGGGACTCAGCGGCCGCGTGACCCGAGTCTTGCAACGATTGGGTCGTGACGTATCTGCCGCCGTTGCGACATCCGGTGCGGAGGATCGGGCTGCGCGAGTTCGACTTCGGGCGGCAGGTCGTGGTGATGGGGATCGTGAACCGGACGCCCGACTCGTTCTACGACCGGGGGCGGACCTTCACCTTGAAGGCCGCCGTGGACGCTGCGCTGGCGGCGGACGCCGCTGGGGCCGGCTGGGTCGACATCGGTGGAGTGCCGTTCTCCCCGGATGCGGCCGACGTCAGCGTGACGGAGGAGCTGGACCGGGTCATCCCCGTGGTGGCGGGCGTCGCGGCCGTCAGCGATGTCGTCATCTCGGTCGACACGTTCCGTACGGAGGTGGCGGCGCAGGGCATTGCGGAGGGGGCCTCGGTGATCAACGACACCTCTGGGCTGCGGGATCCGGAGCTGGCCGACGTCGTCGCGGCGAGCGACGCGACCCTGGTCGTCACGCACAGCCTGGCCGAGGCTCGGCAGCACCACCCGCGGCCCAGGTACGACGACGTGGTGGCCGAGGTCAGGCGGTTCCTCGTCGAACGCGTCCAGCTGGCCGTTGATCGTGGCGTTCCGGAGACCCGGATCGTGATCGACCCGGGACACGACCTGAACAAGAACACGGTGCATTCCCTCGAGCTCACCCGCCGGCTGACCGAGATCGCCGATCTCGGTCTGCCGATGCTCGCGGCTGTCTCCAACAAGGACTTCGTCGGCGAAGCCACCGGTCTGGACAGACACGAGCTGCTGGCGCCGTCCATCGCGGCCGCGACCTGGTGCGTGCTGGCTGGCGCCCGCGTGCTCCGGATGCACGACGTCTCGGCAACCGTGGCCGCGACCCGCATGATGGAGTCGATCCTCGGCTTCCGCGAGCCCGCGTACCTGCGGCACAACACGACGTGACCGCCCGGGCGGGATGGCGCTTGGAGGGCGAAACGCGGGAGGCGATGATCGCAGCTGAGAACGCTGCACCTAGGGCACGACGACGCAGGTTCTGTCAGTGCAGCAAACTACGCTGACCGTCATGGTCGAGAGGGATCACCGGGCGGCGGCGGGACGTCCGAGCCGTCGTGCGCCCGCACGGAGACCTCGGGAGCTGGCGGATCCGGCAGCGGCCGCCAAACGTGCCGCGGAGCGTGCGGATCGGGTGAGCGCCGGCCTGGAGGAGCTCGAGCGCTGGCTGCTGGATCAGATGCGCGGCGGGCTTGCCGCCCTCGAGCACGCTGGCTATCCGCACGTCGACCGGGTCGCAGCCCGGATGGTCGACGCACAGGCTCCAGGCGTCGCAAGCATGCTGCGGGCGATCCCTGCGGAGCTGGCCGGCTCCGGTTGGCCGGAACGGGTGCTGGAGCACCTCGCCGCCATCTACCTGCTCGTCCAGGCGCACAAACGACTGGCGGAGCTGCCGCCGGACCTCCAGGCGACGGTGCGGTCGCGGATCGGCTATCCGATCGTCAAGGCCGACGTGCTGAACGCCCCGGGCGTGCCAGACCGCTGGCTTGCCGTCGGCATGATCGACACCGTCGAGTTCCGGCTGGAGTCTCGACGGGTCTGGCTGCACGGGCTGACCACCGGCCGGTGGGCGCTCTGGCTCAACTTCGCACCGCCGGGTGGATATCTCGACACGACGGTGATGCCCGGCGATGCTCTCGACGCGAAGCTGCACTTCTATCCGGGTTCCGGCCAGCACCGGGCGCTGATCGGCCGGCCGATCATGGTCGAGGCGCCTGCCGACCAGCCTGGGGCGGCGACGGGCGAGACCATCGCCGACGTCCAGCGCCGGTTCGCCGAGCTGCTCGCCGCCGATCCGTGGGCGGCGAGGATGCCCGCGGTGATCGAGTCGGCGCCGATTGTCCGGAGCGGTGCAGAGCGCTGGCTGCTGCGTGATCGCGCTGGCGCGGCCTGCGAGCTGCTCAGCGGTGACCCCTGGCCGTTGCTGGCCCACTCGGGTGGGGAGCCGATCCCGATCTTCGGTGAGTGGGACGGGCGGACCTTCCGGCCGCTCAGCGTCCTGTCAGGCGACCACCGGAAGCCGTTCACGACGGCCGGATACGGCCGGGCGGCGTGATCGCGTTGTCGGACTGGAGCGACCTGGTCACCACCGCGCTGCTGGGCACCAACCGCCGGCAGGTGCCCACCGGTCTGCCGACCGACTGGGCGAGGACGTCGGACGCTCTGGACTCGGCCATCGAGGTGCTGGAGCTTGCCGCCCGGCACCGGGCGTGGTCGAGGGCGGGCAGTCGGCTCGCGTCGGCGGACCCGCCGGTCGCCGGCCCCTCCGGTGGCGAGCTCGCGCCGGCGTCGGCGCAGGAGCTGTTGAGCCGGATGCTCGATCGGCCCCGGCCGGCAACGGTCAACGCGTGGCTCGCCGGCTGCGTCGGCCGGGGCTGGCTGGTGGCGCCGGGCCACTGGACGCCGTTGGCGGAGCTGGCTGCGCGGACGGTGGCCTACGACCGCACCCTGCTCGCGCTCGCCCTCGGGCCGCGTGGTCAGTGGTTCGTCAAACAGAACCCTGACTGGGGGCGGCTGGCCGCGCAGCTGGAAGCCGCCGTGGCTGAGTCTGATCTGTCCAAGCCGGCCGAGCCGGGACCGTCCATGGCATCCGCGGCCGAGCGGTCCGCGGTCGACACCCAGCATCTGGTCGACCTGTTCGGGCACGCCGGGCCGTTCGCCGCGGAGTTGGAGGCGATCTTCTCCTGATGTCCGAATCCGAGCTGGTGACCGATCAGCGACCGGCGGAGCCAGACGTGCCACCCGAGGCCTACCAGCCGGCCCGCGCCGCCGGTGTGGACGAGCTCCGGCCGCATGCGGAGGACCAGTACGCCGACGAGCTGGCGGCACTGCGCAGCGCCGACGATCGGCCGCGGCCTCCTCGGTGGCGGCTGTCGCCATGGGCGGTCGTCACCTACCTGCTCGGTGGCGAGCTGCCGGACGGTACGACGATCACCCCGAAGTACGTCGGGTCCAGACGACTGATCGAGGTCGCCGTGGCGACGCTGGCCACTGATCGAGCGCTGCTGCTGCTCGGCGTGCCGGGCACGGCCAAGTCCTGGGTCTCCGAGCACCTCGCGGCCGCCGTCTCCGGCGACTCGACGTTGCTCGTCCAAGGCACCGCCGGCACTGCGGAAGAGGCCATCCGCTACGGCTGGAACTATGCCCGGCTGCTGTCCGAGGGCCCCAGCGAGCGGGCGCTGGTCGCCTCGCCGGTGATGACCGCGATGCGACGCGGCTGTCTGGTCCGGATCGAGGAACTGACGAGAATCCCGGCCGACGTGCAGGACGCGTTGATCATGATCCTGTCCGAGAAGGCGCTGCCGGTGCCCGAGCTCGGGCTGGAGACCCAGGCGCTGAAGGGGTTCAACCTGATCGCCACGGCCAACGACCGGGACAGGGGGGTGAACGAGCTGTCCTCGGCGCTGCGCCGCCGGTTCAACACCGTCGTGCTGCCGCTGCCGGACAGCGAGGAGGACGAGGTGCGGATCGTCGCCACCCGGGTCACCGACTTGTCCGCGGCGCTCGAACTCCCGGCGGTGCCGGCCGCTCTGGACGAGATCCGGCGCGTGGTGAGCGTGTTCCGCGAGCTTCGTTCCGGCGTCACCAAGGACGGCCGGACCAAGGTCAAGGTCCCGTCCGGCACGTTGTCGACCGCCGAGGCCATCTCGGTGATCACCAACGGGATGGCCCTTTCGGCACACTTCGGCAGTGGTGAGCTCAGCGCCGCCGACGTCGCGGCCGGGATCGTCGGCGCGGTGATCAAGGACCCGATCGCGGACCGTGTCGCCTGGAACGAGTATCTCGAGGTGGTGGTCAGGGAGCGGCCCGGCTGGTCGGCGTTCTACACTGCCTGCCGCGAGGTCTCGTGAGAAGTGTCGTGCCGGCGGCGCCGGCGGCTGAGCCTCGGGCAGCGCGGGCGGAGCCTTTCGGGGGGGACGCGGAGGGCGTCCCGCCGCGGGTCGAGATCTTCGGGATTCGGCACCACGGACCCGGCTCAGCCCGGTCGCTGGTCGCGGCGCTCGAGGCGTACGAGCCGGACGCCGTGCTGATCGAGGGCCCGGCCGACGCCGACCCGCTGCTGGAGTGGGTGCTCGCGGACGGGATGCGGCCGCCGCTGGCGCTGCTCGCATACGCGGCGGACCAGCCGGGCGACGCCGCATTCTGGCCGTTCGCCGTCTTCTCACCAGAATGGCAGGCCATGACCTGGGCGGCCGGGCACGAGGTCGACGTCGGCTTCTGCGATCTGCCGGCCAGCATGGTGCTCGCCCGCGGCCGTCGGGGTCGGCTGAGGGGTCGAGCGGACGGACCGTGGTCGCCCGCCGCCGAGCCGGTTACCGACGCGGGCAAGGAGCCCGATCACGATGGCTCGGTTGGCACGGAGGGCGGCGACTCCGTCGTCGATTCTGCCGGGGAGGCGGAGCATCCGGCCGTCACGCCCCGGCGGCGCGGGCGGCGGGAGCGGCAGGACCCGCTGTCGGTCCTTGCGGCCGTCGCGGGCTACGACGACGCCGAACGCTGGTGGGATGACGTGGTCGAGTCCCGCGGGGGCGCCGACGGCTGGACCCGACCGGAGCCACCACGGCCCGAGGACCGCGTCGATGGTGAAGGGCACAGCCGCGCCGCAGGAGCCACGATGGAGACGTCGCCGTTCCCGGCGCTGCTGGAGGCGATGGCCGAGCTGCGTGCGGCGGTGAGCGGCGGTGACGACGCCGAGGCACCGGTCGAGGCCCGCCGCGAGGCGTACATGCGCCAGACCGTCCGGGCTGCGGCGCGCCGCGGCCGCAAACGGATCGCCGTGGTCTGCGGCGCCTGGCACGCACCGGTGCTCACGTCTCCGCTGCCGCCGGCGTCCAGGGATGCGCAGCTGCTGCGCGGAATGGGCCGGCGGAGGGTCACCATTACCTGGGTGCCGTGGACCCACCAGAGGCTGGCCAGTGAGAGCGGCTACGGCGCAGGCATCGACTCCCCGGGCTGGTATCACCATCTGTGGACCGCGCCCGACCAGCCGGTCAGCCGTTGGCTGACCAAGGTCGCGCACTCGCTCCGCCGCCGCGATCTTGCCGTCTCCAGCGCCCACGTGATCGAGGCGGTCCGACTCGCCGAGACGCTGGCGGCACTCCGCGGCCGGCCGTTGGCGGGGCTGACCGAGGTCACCGACGCCACCCGGGCCGTGCTCTGCGACGGCGACGAGATCGCGGTGGGGCACATCACCCGGGACCTTGTCGTCGGACAGGCCATCGGCACTGTGAACAAGCTGGTGCCGACGACGCCGTTCGAGGCCGATCTGGTCGCCACCTGCCGGGTCCTGAGGATCCGGCGTGAGCCGACGCCGCACGTCTTCGACCTTGATCTCCGAAAGGCCAACGACCAGGCACGCTCGAAGCTCTTCCATCGGCTCCGGCTGCTCGATGTCGACTGGATTTCGCCCGCGGAGAGCGACGTCTCCTCGCTCGGCACCTTCCGGGAGACCTGGCTGGCCGCCTGGCAGCCCGAGCTGTCGGTGGCGGTGGTCGCCGCGTCCGTGTGGGGGACGACGGTGCCTGACGCGGCGGCCGCACGCGTGCGGGAGATCTCCGCCCGCGGCGGCCTGGCGGAGCTCACCCAGGCGGTCGAACGGTGCCTGCACGCGGATCTGCCGGACGCCCTCGAGGGACTTCTGCAGGTGCTGGCCGACAAGGCAGCGTTGGACGCGGACGTCGTGCACCTGATGGACGCACTGCCGGCGCTCGCCCGCGCGCAGCGCTACGGAGACGTCCGGCGGACCGACACCGGGGCGCTCCGACAGGTGAGCGCGGTGATCGTCCGGCGGATCTGCGCCGGCCTGCCGCGCGCGGTCGTCGGCCTCGACGCCGACGAAGCGACGTCGATGCGGCGCCGGATCGACGGCGTCCAGGCGGCCGTCGGACTTCTTGACGGTCTCGGCGAGACCTGGCTCCTGACCCTGGCCGGGATGATCGACCGGACGGACGTGCACGCCCAGCTGGTCGGCCGGCTGGTCCGGCTGCTGTTCGACGCCGAACGGCTCGATGACGTGGCCGTACGGCTGGGGCGGGCGCTGTCCTCCGGTGTCGATGCGGCCGCCAAGGCGGCCTGGGTCGACGGTTTCTTCGCCGGCGGTGCGCTGCTGCTGATCCACGACGAGGTGCTGCGCGGCCTGCTCGACGACTGGGTCCAGGCCCTGGACGAGCGGGAGTTCGTCGACATGTTGCCGCTGGTCCGGCGGACGTTCGGCACCTTCAGCGCCGCCGAGCGGCGGGCCATCGCAGAGCGGATCGCCGGGTCGGCGAGGCCAGGCCAGGTGGTGGCCGATCGTGTCGACTCCGAGCTCGCGGCCCCGGCGCTCGCCACCGTCGAGGCGATCCTGGGCCGCTGACGAGGATGGTTTGAGAGTGGCTGAGACTCAGGCCGACGAGGCCCGCGATCGAGTGGCTGAGACTCATGCGGACGAGGCCGGCGACCGACCGCCGGACGCGCACCACCGGTGGCGGCTGCTCCTCGGCGAGCCTGCCGCGGCCTTTTTGCAGGCCGGGCTCAGCAAGTCCGAGATCGGCATGGACCGCGCGCTGGCCGCGCTGTACGACCCGGATTCGGAGACCACCACCAACCGGTCGCGCTCCGGCGGCCTCGGCTCGTCGCCCGTGCAGGTCGCGCGCTGGCTGGGCGACATTCGCCGCTACTTCCCGACCAGCGTCGTGCAGGTCATGCAGCGCGACGCGGTCGATCGGCTCGACCTGACCAGCATGCTGCTGGAGCCGGAGCTGCTCGACACAGTTCAGCCCGACGTGCACCTGGTCGGCACCCTGGTCGGCTTGAACAAGGCGATTCCCGAGACCACCAAGGCCACCGCCCGGCAGGTGGTGGGCCAGGTCGTCGCGCAGCTCGAACGCCGGCTGGCCATCAAGACCACTGCGTCCGCCACCGGCGCGGTCAACCGGGCGAAGCGCACCCGACGCCCGAGGCCCTCGGACGTCGACTGGCAGGCGACCATCGCCCGCAACCTGAGGCACTACCTGCCGGAGCAGCGGACGATCGTGCCGGAGCGGCTGGTCGGTTACGCGCGGTCGGCGCCGGCGCTGGGTCGTGACCTGGTGATTGCGGTCGACCAATCCGGGTCGATGGCCGAGTCGCTGGTCTACGCGGCGGTCTTCGCCGCCACGCTCGCCTCGGTCCGCACGATCAAGACCTCGCTGGTCGCCTTCGACACCGAGGTCGTCGACCTCACCGACAAGCTCGACGACCCGGTGGACATCCTCTTCGGCTGTCAGTTGGGTGGCGGCACCGACATCAACCGGGCCCTGGCCTACTGCCAGCAGCTGGTCAGCCGGCCGCAGGACACCGTGCTGCTGCTGATCTCCGACCTGTATGAGGGCGGTGCTCCGATGCAGATGCTGCGCCGGATCGCGGAGCTGAGCCGGGCGGGGGTGACGGTGGTGGTGCTGCTGGCGCTGTCGGACTCCGGTGCTCCCTCCTACGACCACGAGCACGCGGCAGCGCTCGCGGAGCTGGGCGTGCCGGCCTTCGCCTGCACGCCGGACCAGTTTCCGGACCTGCTCGCGGTGGCACTGAGCCGCGGCGACGTCGCCGGCTGGGTCTCCCGTACGGCTGCCGAAGGGGCGGCCACCTAGCACACGCGTCCCCGGGCACGACCTCCTTGATCCCCTCTGCGGCGCCGGACCAGAGGGGCCCTTCTGGAGAGGCTTTGTTTCCCCAGCCCGGCGCCGCGGCACTGCCCGGAGCGTGTTGACGGGCGTTCGCGCGGGCCGGTGCATGAGAAGATCGAGCGCGTGAGTGCCGTTCCGTCCGTGTCGTATTCGATCACCGTACGGCTCGAGGTCCCGGCCGGCGGCACATCGGTGAGCCAGCTGACCACGGCGGTCGAGCAGGCGGGCGGCGCCGTCACCGCACTGGACGTGACGGCCTCCGGCCACGAGCGACTGCGGATCGACGTCACTTGCGCTGCCAGGGACACCGAGCACGCCGACCAGCTCGTGGAGGCGATGCGGGCAGTCCCCGGGGTGAGCGTCGGCAAGGTCAGCGACCGTACCTTCCTGATGCACCTGGGCGGCAAGATCGCCATGCACTCCAAGCACCCGATCCGCAACCGGGACGAGCTGTCAATGGTGTACACCCCGGGCGTGGCACGGGTGTGTCTCGCCATCGCCAAGAACCCCGAGGACGCCCGCCGGCTGACCATCAAGCGCAACAGCATCGCTGTGGTCACGGACGGCTCGGCGGTGCTCGGCCTGGGCAACATCGGGCCCAAGGCCGCACTGCCGGTGATGGAGGGAAAGGCCGCGCTGTTCAAGCGGTTCGCAGACATCGACGCCTGGCCGATCTGCCTGGACACCCAGGACACCGAGCAGATCATCGAGGTCGTCCGGGTGCTGGCGCCGGGCTTCGCCGGGATCAACCTCGAGGACATCTCCGCTCCGCGCTGCTTCGAGGTGGAGCGCCGGCTGCGCGAGCTGCTGGACATCCCGGTCTTCCACGACGACCAGCACGGCACCGCGATCGTGGTCGTCGGCGCGCTGACCAACGCGCTGCGGGTGGTGAACAAGGACATCGCGCAGGTGCGGATCGTGATGTCCGGCGCGGGCGCCGCCGGCACGGCGATCATCAAGCTGCTGCTCGCGGCGGGCGCCGAGAACGTCGTGGTCGGGGACATCGACGGCGTCATCCATCGCGGCCGGTCCGGCCTGTCCGGCGAATTGGCCTGGCTGGCCGAGCACACCAACGCGCTCGGCTTCACCGGATCGCTCAAGCAGGCCGTTGCGGACGCCGACGTGTTCATCGGTGTCTCGGCGCCCGGCGTGCTCACCGGCGACGACGTCGCGACGATGGCCGATCGCGCGATCGTCTTCGCGCTGGCCAATCCCGAGCCAGAGGTCGACCCGGCCGAGGCGGCCCGCTACGCGGCGGTCGTCGCGACCGGCCGGTCGGACTTCCCGAACCAAATCAACAACGTGCTGGCGTTCCCCGGCGTCTTCCGCGGCTTGCTGGACGCCCACTCCTCCGAGATCACGTCCGCGATGCTGCTCGCGGCCGCCCGGGCGCTGGCCGGCGTGGTGACCGACGGGGAACTGAACGCGAACTACATCATGCCGAGCGTCTTCCACGCCAAGGTGCACGAGACGGTCGCCGCGGCCGTCCGCCGGGCCGCCGGCGGGCCGGCCGAGCTGCCGATCGAGACGGAGGCCGTGGGCTGATGCCCGGCCGGGGGCGAGGCTGACGGCAGTGGCGGTGTCGGCAGCGGTGGAGCAGCGCAGGGCTACCGGACGCTGGGTATTGCTGGCGTCGGCCGTGGTTGCCGTCGCGATCCACCTGTGGGGCCTCTACCGACCGGTCGGTCCGCCGATCCCGCTCTGGTTCCCCGCGGCAGACAAGGTGGAGCACCTGATCGGCTTTGCCGCGCCGCTGCTGTTGATCCTGCTCAGCCGGCGAAGCTTCCTGCGCGCCCGCCGCCGCACGCTGCCGCGGTCGTCCGTCGTCGCCCTGACCTGCCTGGTCGCCGTCAACGGCGTCGTCAGCGAGCTGTACCAGTCGGCTTTCCTGCCCAGCCGGAGCGGCGACCCACTGGACACGGCCGCGGACTGGGTCGGCTGTGCGGTGGGCGTCTGCTGCTATCTGCTCGTGGAGCGCCGCCAGACTGGCCGCGCGCCGAGGTCGTCGCCGTGAGCGCGCGGGATCCCGTCGCCGGCGAGCTGCTGGTGGCCAGCGTGCTGCTGGCCGACGGCGTCTTCAACCAGACCGTTGTGCTGTTGCTGGACCTAGACGAGGACGGTGCCCTCGGGGTAATCCTGAACGAGATCTCGCAGCTGCCGCTGGACTCGGTGCTGCCGGACTGGGTGAACGCCGTCTCCGAGCCGCACCTGCTCTTCCACGGCGGGCCGGTCTCGCCCAACGGCGCCATCTGCCTGGCAAGCGTGGCGAGTGCGGAGGAGGAGCCGCCGGGCTGGCGGCCGCTGTTCGACACGGTCGGATTGCTGCACCTGGACACGCCGATCGAGATCGTCGCCGGCGCCTACCGCGACCTGCGGATCTTCGCTGGCTACGCGGGCTGGGCCGCGGGCCAGCTGCAGGCCGAGATCGCCGAGGGCATGTGGCACGTGATCGGTGCGCAGTACGCCGACGTGTTCGGCGCCACCCCGCTCACCCTGTGGCGTACGGTGCTGCGCCGCCAGCCCAGCGAGCTGGCCTATTTCTCCACCTGGGTCGAGAACCCGGAGCTGAACTAGAGCAGGCGGCTCGGCGTACCGGCTCGCGGTTGGCCTACTGCATAGGATGACCAGCAGCACAGGGATCAGCCGCTCGGGCTGACGGAGGGGATGTTTGATGACGGAAGCGACGAAGACTTCCGGCGCGCGCAGCCGAATTCTTGTCGTCGACGATGATGCCGCACTTGCCGAAATGCTGTCGATCGTGCTCCGCAACGAGGGCTTCGAGCCGATCTGGTGCGCGCACGGCGACAAGGCGTTCGGGGCCTTCCGCGACTCCAAGCCGGACCTCGTGCTGCTCGACCTGATGCTCCCCGGGCGGGACGGCGTCGACGTCTGCCGCGACATCCGGGCCGAGTCCGGGGTGCCCATCGTGATGCTGACCGCCAAGACCGACACCATTGACGTCGTGGCCGGTCTGGAGGCCGGCGCCGACGACTACGTCGCCAAGCCGTTCAAGGCGAAAGAGCTCGTGGCCAGGATCAGAACCCGGTTGCGCCGGATGCCGGGGGCGGAGGAGGCAGAGGTCGAGACACTGCGGATCGGCGACCTGTCGATCAGTGTCGACGGGCACTCGGTGAAGCGCAACGGCGTCCCGATCCAGCTCACCCCGCTGGAGTTCGACCTGCTGCTGGCGCTCGCCCGGCGCCCCTGGCAGGTGTTCAGTCGCGAGGTGCTGCTGGAGCAGGTGTGGGGCTATCGGCACGCCGCCGACACCCGGCTCGTGAATGTCCACGTGCAACGGCTGCGGTCGAAGATCGAGCGCGATCCCGAGCATCCGGAAATCGTGGTCACCGTGCGTGGCATCGGCTACAAAGCCGGCGAGACGGAATTGCAGCCATAACGAGGCGCCCGTGATTTCAGAGGAATTCGCCGGCACATTCCGAGGCCGCATTTCAGGGCATTGAAGGATCTTCGATGTCCATTCCGAAACCGGTCCGTTCCGCGTGGTGGAAATGGCCCGTCGTCTGGTGGTGGCGCTCCCTTCCGGTACGCGTCATCCTGTCGGTCTTCCTCGCCTCGGTGCTCGTGCTGGTGCTGGGCGGGTTCCTGCTCATGCAGCGCGCGAGCGGCGGCGTCCTCGACGGCAAGCGGGAGTCGGCGGAGAGCGAGGCCCGGCAGGCGGTCACGACCGCCCAGCAGCAGCTGGACGCGGCCGACCTGACCGGTGACGTCAACGTCGACAAGATCCTCATCGACCTGGCGACTAGCTTCGCCAACCGGGCAAGCGCGGGCGGGCAGTTCGAGACCATCATCCTGGCCCGTGGCCAGACCGTGACCGCCGGACAGGCCGACGCCAGCAGCATTCCCGCGACCTTGAGCCGGGAGGTGGAGCAAGGCAACGACCTGTGGATCACCTCCACCGAGGTGCACTATCGCGACGGCCGTCCGTCGGTGCCAGGCCTCGCCGCCGGCTCGACGCTGACGCTGCCAGGGACCGGGCGCTATCAGATCTACCTGATCTTCCCCCTCACCCAGGAAGTGGCGACCCTGACCGTGCTGCGGAACGCGGTCTGGACCACTGGCGTGATCTTGGTGATCCTGCTGACGTTCATCGCCGCGCTGGTAAGCCGGCAGGTCGTGACCCCCGTACGCGCGGCCCGCCGGGCCGCGGAGAGCCTCGCCTCGGGCAACCTGCACGACCGGATGAAGGTCCGCGGCCAGGACGACCTGGCCCGCCTGGCCAATTCGATGAACTACATGGCCTCGGAGCTGCAGAAGCAGATTCACACCCTGGAGGATCTGTCGGCGGTGCAGCAGCGGTTCGTCTCCGACGTCTCGCACGAGCTGCGCACGCCGCTGACCACCGTACGGATGGCGGCGGAGGTGCTGCACGAAGCCCGGGACGAGTTCGACCCCATTGCGGCCAGGTCCGCGGAGCTGCTGCAGACCGAGCTGGACCGCTTCGAGGCGCTGCTCACCGACCTGCTCGAGATCTCCCGGTTCGACGCAGGCGCGGCGCAGCTCAGCCTGGACGAGGTCGATCTGCGCGACATCGTCTCCCGGGTGGTGGAGGCGCACGCCCGGTTCGCCGAATCGACGGGCAGCCAGATCACCGTACGGGCGCCGCAACCGTGCAAGGCCCAAGTCGACGCGCGGCGGATCGAGCGCATCCTGCGCAACCTGCTGGTGAACGCGATCGAGCACGGAGAGGGGCATCCGATCGACATCATCGTGGCCGGCGACGAGGCGGCGGTGGCGGTCGCCGTACGCGACCACGGCGTCGGCTTCGAGGCCGCTCAGTCCAAGCAGGTGTTCCACCGGTTCTGGCGGGCCGACCCGGCCCGGGCCCGTACGGTCGGCGGCACCGGGTTGGGTCTGGCGATCTCGATGGAGGACGCCAACCTGCACGGCGGCTGGCTCACCGCATGGGGCCGGCCCGGCATGGGGGCTCAGTTCCGGCTCACGCTGCCCCGGGTCGCGGGCGCCATCCTCGAAACCTCGCCGCTGCCGATGGTGCCGCGCGACCTGGTCGGTCCCGACGGCGTCCGTCTGGACGGCGTCGAGCCGGCCGCGAGCTCGCCTGCCACCCCGGTCGTGCTCAGCCCGGCCGGCACCGAAGCCACCAGCGGGCTGCGATGAGCCGCCGTATGCGATTCCCGGGGGGCACGGGGGGGTCGTCCCCCCCGGAATCGGCACAGCGAAGACGGGGGGGCAAGGGGGGGTCGTCCCCCCCGGAATCGGCACAGCGCCGCGCCTGGCGCTCGTTGGTCCTCGCCCTGCTGGCCGCCTTGGCGCTGCTCGCCGGCTGCGTGTCCGTGCCGATCGTCGGTCAGCTGAAGAAGGTCGAGGGCCAAGAGCCGGGCTGTCAGAACTGTGTCAACGTCGAGGTCGCCGCACCGGCGCCGGGGGACGAACCGCGGCAGATCGTCGAGGGCTACCTGCGGGCGACCTCCAACTACCAGCCGAACTATTCGATCGCGAAACGCTTCCTCACCAAAGCCGCCGCGGAGAAGTGGAGCCCCGAGGACGGCGCTTCGATCTACCGGGCCGCGCTGACCACCCACGACGACAATCAGGTGACGCTCGACGGCGTGCTGATCGGGACCCTCGACGGCAACCGGAGCTACACCGCCAAGGACACGCCCCTGCACGTCAGCTTCGGTCTGGTCAAGGAGGACGGCGAGTGGCGGATCGGCCGTCCGCCCAAGGGCCTGCTGGTGGCCGTCTACTCCTTCAGCCGCTTCTACCAGCCGTACTCGCTGTACTTCATCGGCACGGACAGCGTCGGCAACGGCAGCTCGCTGGTGCCGGACCCGATCTACCTGCCCAACCTCCGCAACCAGTCGAACATCGCATCGGTGCTGGTCAAGTCGCTGTTGAACGGCCAGTCAGCGTGGTTGAAACCCGCGTCGGCGAGCGCCATCCCGCCCACCACAGCGCTCAGCGGTGACGCGGTGACCATCGACAACGGCATCGCCACTGTGCCCCTGAACGATCCCGTGCTCCAGCTCAACGACCAGCAGCGGATGCTGATGGCTGCGCAGGTCATCTACACGCTGCGCGAGGCGTTGGGCATCAAGGGTGTGCTGTTCACGGTCAACCAGCAGCCGTTGCGGGTGCCTGGCGGTGACGACACGACATTCATCGTGTCCGCCGACTCGGTGCCGAAGGAGTTCGACCCGATCCCGTTCGTTGCCGGCGACCAGCTCTATGCCGTTCGCGGCGGCTCGATCCAGGTCGTCACCGCCACCGGCGCGGAGCCCACCCTGACTCCGATGGACGGCGGTCTGGGCCACGGCCGCTACTCGGTCGACTCGCTGGCGGTCACGGCGGCGAACACCGATGTGGCGCTGGTCACCGACCACCGGACCGTGCTCCGGCGCAGCCCCACCGCCAGGTCCGCAGTGGCGACTGTGCTGCGCGGCGCGACAGGTCTGCTCCGGCCGCAGTTCTCCCGCTACGGGGAGCTCTGGGTGGTCGGCCGTTCCGGTGGCAAGCAGCAGATGTGGATGTCCACCGCCGAGAAGACGGTGACCGTGACCACCCCCGGCCTGTTCACCAAGGGCGAGATCACAGCGTTCAAGCTGTCTCCGGACGGCACCCGGATGGCGATGATCCGCAGAATCGCCGGGGACATCGATCAGCTCGGACTGGTCCGGATCAGCCGGCGTGGCCAGATCACGGTGGACGGCTGGCGGACGCTCAACACCACGCAGGCTGAATTGCCGCAGCTGCGACGGATGCAGGACGTGAGCTGGGTCGACTCGACGGACCTGATGATCCTCGGCGCGCCGTCGCCCATCGTCGCGCTGCAGCCCTTCCGGGTCAGCCAGGACGCGTCCCGGATCACCGGCGAGGGCGAGTCCGCGAGCTGGGATCCCGTCGGGCTCACCGTGCTGCTGCGCAGCCAGGCCGCGATCGTCATCGGCCGCAACGGCCAGACCTATCGTGACGAGGGCAGCCAGTGGACGCCCTTCATCGAGAAGCTCTCGACCATCGCCTACCCCGGCTGAAGTCGCCGGCTGTGCATGTCGCCCGCTGACGCTGCGATGTCCACAGATGCGAGCGAGCTCGACATTGTGTGCCCGGCGGGGCGCACTGTCATGGTCGTGGAGTTGGAGCGGGTGCTCGCGGCGGCGGGGGATCTGCTGCTCGGAGCCGCCTGCCATGGCTGCGGCGAGCCGTGGTGGGGGATCTGCCGCCGCTGCCGGTCGGTCGTCACCAGCCGCCATCCGTACGCCACGCGGCCCACACCCTGCCCGGCCGGATTTCCGTTGACCGTGACCACCACGCCGTACGACGCGATCACGCGACAGTTGATCAGCGCGCACAAGGAGCGCGGCGCGCTCGGGCTGACGCCGTTCCTCGCCGGCCGGCTTGCGCTGGCCGTGACGGCCGTGGCGGAGGCGTCGGAGCTGGGCCCGCGCCGGTTCGTGCTCGTGCCGGTCCCGTCGGCCCGCGCTGCCGTACGGGAGCGCGGGTTCGACGCCAGCTGGGCGATGGCCGTACGAGCCGCCCGCGGGCTCCGGCCGGAACGCGACGTGCGGGCGCTGAGGCTGTTGGCTCAGGGCCGTTCCGTACGGGATCAGGCCGGGCTGACCGCGACCGAACGGGCCGCCAACCTGCGGGGCGCCTTTCGGGTGCGGAGAACCTGGCGCGAGGTCCTGGCGAGCGCAACCAATCTATGGTCTGACCAAATGGGGCGCGGAGCGGCAGAGCAGCCCGCCGTGATCATCGTCGATGACGTCGTCACGACCGGCGCCAGCCTGACCGAGGCCGCGCGAGCGCTTCGCTCCGCTGGCTTCCGAGTCGTGGGCGCGGCAACCGTCGCTGCCACGCAACGGCGCCGGCCATCACCGAGGACTTGACCCAAGCACCCGAACGGAGAGATTGGGCGCGGCGGCGTAGCAAGGAGGAGGGCGCAACACGCTGTGTCATTAGTCGTGGGGGCCGGCCCCCACGCACCCCGCCAGGGCTCCGGCCCGGACCGCGAACAGGGCGTCGCGGCGCGACGACACACGAGCCGTCCGTAGCGACCGCCCCGAAGTGAGGGATCGTTATAGAACTGAGAAGTAGTTGTGGATCGACTCAGCCGGTAGAAATCCCTGCGGCGGAGGGCTAGCGTCAGTCTATGGCGCTTCCGCACCAGGGTTCCTTCCAATTTGGGGAGAACTCACGCGGGGAGCGCCTTCTCGTTTGCGTCCCGGCTCGGGCGGTGGGCACACGAGCGTGAGCGCCGAGAGGCGGCCCGCGGTATCCGTCCGGGGGTGACCTCCCGGACCCCCGGTAAGAGTCGTTGGAGGAAATGATGGATGTTGTCGTGAAGTGCCGGCACTGCACGGTGTCGGAGGCGTTCCGAGCCTACGTCGAGGAGAAGATCACCAAGCTGGAGAAGCTCAACGACCGGCTGATCCGGGTGGAGGTGGAGGTCTCCGCGGAGCGGAACAAGCGACAACACGACCAGGCGAGCCGAGTGGAGATCACGTTGCGGACCAAGGGCCCGGTCGTACGGGCCGAGGCGGCGGCGGAGGACAAACCGGCCGCCTTCGACCTGGCCCTGGACAAGCTGATGGCGCAGCTGCGCAAGGCCGCGGACCGCAAGCGCGTGCACCGCGGCCTGCACTCGCCGCGGTCCCTGCAGGAGGCCGCGGCGCAGCTGCCGCTGACCGACGGCATGGTCCCGGAGATGAACGGCGCCGAGGTGTTCAGCGTGGCCGGCATGGAGGTGCACGGAGCGGGCCCGCTCGTGGTCCGGGAGAAGATCCACCCGGCCGTGCCGATGAGCCTTGACCAAGCGTTGCTCGAGATGGAGCTCGTCGGGCACGACTTCTATCTGTTCATCGACTCGGAGAACAACACGCCGAGCGTTGTCTATCGCCGCAGGGCCTACGACTACGGCGTGATCCGACTGGACATGGCGCTCGCCACGGTCTAGCCGCCGTTCCACCCACGCCACTCCGCCACAGGAACGTTCGTTGCCGGCAGCGAAGCTGGGCCAGGTCGGGCGCAGTGTCAGGAGGAACGGGGCGAGTGTCGGTGCCCACCGCTAGCGTCTGCTGAGTGGGACCACCGAGGCTGAGCCGGGCGAGCGCACGCCGGATCGCGCTGGCCGCACAGGGCTTCGGTCTGCCGCGCCCGGCGCGTCCGCCGGGGATGCGCGACGTGCAGTCGGTGATCAACCGGGTGGCGCAGTTCCAGATCGACTCGATCAACGTCGTCACCCGGGCGCACTTCATGCCGATCTTCTCCCGGCTCGGGCCGTACGACGTCTCGCTGCTGGAGCGGGCGGCGCATCAGGCGCCGCGCCGGCTGTACGAGTACTGGGGTCACGCGGCGAGCCTGATCGACGTCACGCTGCAGCCGCAGCTCCGATTCCGGAGCCAGGCCGGGTTCCGCGACGTCTGGGGTGCGGTCGAGCGGATCGCCCGGCAGAATCCCGGGCTGGTCGACATCGTGCGGCAGGAGGTCGCCGCCCGCGGCCCGATCAGCTCCCGCGAGCTGGAGTACGAAGAGGAGCGCACCCGGGACAACTGGGGCTGGAACTGGTCCTCGGTCAAAACGGTCCTGGAGTGGTTGTTCTACCTCGGTGAGGTCACCTCGGCCCGCCGCAACACCCAGTTCGAACGGGTCTACGACCTGCCCGAGCGGGTGATCCCGACTGCCGTGTGGGCACAGCCGACGCCGTCACCGCAGGACTCGGTCCGCGAGCTGGTCCGGCGGGCGGCGCGGGCGCTCGGGGTGGCCGACGAGCCCAGCCTGCGGGACTACTTCCGCACCCGCTCGGACATGACCCGCCAGGCCATCGCGGAGCTGGTGGCCGCCGGCGAGCTCGACTTGGTGAGCGTCCCCGGCTGGGACGGCCGGCCCACCTATCTGTGGCACGAGGCCAGACGGCCGCGGCGGATCAACGCCCGGGTGCTGCTCAGCCCGTTCGACTCGATGGTCTTCGAGCGCACCCGGCTGGAGCGGCTGTTCGACTTCTTCTACCGGATCGAGATCTACGTGCCCGGCCCGAAGCGGGTCCACGGCTACTACGTCTATCCGTTCCTGCTCGACGAGGCGTTCGTGGCCCGGGTCGACCTCAAGGCAGACCGGGCTCGCGGCGCCCTGCTCGTCAACGCGGCATGGCTGGAGCCGGGCCACGACCACCGCCACGTCGCCGCGGAGCTGCGAGCCGAGCTGGAGACCATGGCGGGCTGGCTCGGCCTGACCGACGTCCAGATCCTGCCGCGCGGCGATCTCGCGCCCGCGCTCGCCGCCGCCTGAGCGTCCCGGCCTGGAGGATCGCGGCGACGCCAGGCGACCCGCGCCCCTCCGGGCCGCGGGCGGCTTGGGCACCGGAGTTGGCGGCCTACGATAGGGTGGCGCGTTCGGGCACATCCCGGTGCCGCTGGCCGTGTAGTGAGAAGTAGCGACAAGGTAAGGGAGCCATCACCGTGGCGTTGATGGACAGGCTGCTGCGCATGGGCGAAGGCAAGCTCCTCAAGCAGCTGAAGGGCATCGCCAACCAGGTCAGCAGCATCGAGGAGGACTTCGTCGCGATGAGCGACGAGGAGCTCCGCAGCCAGACGGCCGACTTCAAGTCCCGCTATGAGAAGGGCGAGACGCTCGAGTCCCTGCTGCCGGAGGCCTTCGCCACCGTACGGGAGGCGAGCCGGCGGGTGCTGGACAAGCGTCACTTCGACGTACAGATCATGGGCGGCGCCGCGCTGCACCTGGGCAACATCGCCGAGATGAAGACCGGTGAGGGCAAGACCCTGGTGGCCGTCGCGCCGTCCTACCTGAACGCGCTGACCGGCCGCGGCGTGCACATCGTGACGGTGAACGACTACCTGGCCAAGCGCGACGCGGAGTGGATGGGCCGGGTGCACCACTTCCTCGGGGTCGAGGTCGGCGCGATCCTCTCCCAGATGGCTCCGGACGAGCGCCGCAAGGCCTACCACGCCGACGTCACGTACGGCACCAACAACGAGTTCGGCTTCGACTACCTGCGCGACAACATGGCGCTCACGCTCGAGGACTGCGTGCAGCGCGAGCACCACTACGCCATCGTCGACGAGGTGGACTCGATCCTGATCGACGAGGCCCGCACGCCCTTGATCATCTCCGGCCCGGCCGAGGACACCCACCAGTGGTATCCCGAGTTCGCCAAGCTCTCCGAACGGCTGCAGCGCGACGTGCACTACGAGGTGGACGAGAAGAAGCGGACCGTGGCCGTCCTCGAGGCCGGCATCGACCTCGTCGAGGACCGGCTGGGCATCGACAACCTCTACGAGTCCGCCAACACCCCACTGATCAGCTACCTGAACAACGCGATCAAGGCCAAGGAGCTGTTCAAGCTCGACCGCGACTACGTCGTCCTCAACGGCGAGGTCCTGATCGTCGACGAGCACACCGGCCGCACCTTGATCGGCCGGCGCTACAACGAGGGCCTGCACCAGGCGATCGAGGCCAAGGAGCGGGTGGAGATCCGCGAGGAGTACCAGACCCTCGCGACGATCACCCTGCAGAACTACTTCCGAATGTACGAAAAGCTCGCCGGGATGACCGGCACGGCGCTGACCGAGGCCGCGGAGTTCCAGAAGATCTACGGCCTCGGCGTGGTGCCCATCCCGACCAACAAGGACATGATCAGGGCCGACCAGCGCGATCTGATCTATCGCACCGAGGTGGCCAAGTTCGAGGCTGTGGTCGCCGATGTCGCGGCCCGCCACGAGAAGGGTCAGCCCGTGCTGATCGGCACCGCGTCGGTGGCCAAGTCGGAGATCTTGTCCAAGATGCTCAAGGCCGAGAGCGTCCGGCACGAGGTGCTGAACGCCAAGCAGCATGAGCGCGAGGCGTCGATCATCGCCGTGGCCGGCGCCAAAGGTGCGGTCACCGTCGCCACCAACATGGCCGGCCGGGGGACAGACATCATCCTGGGCGGCAATCCCGAGTTCCTGGCCGACAAGAAGCTGCACGACCAGGGCATCGACCCGCTGGAGCAGTCGGAGGAGTACGAACGGCTGTTCCCGCAGGTGCTGCGGGACTTCGAGGAGGCGGTCGCGGCGGAGCACGACGAGGTCGTCAAGCTCGGCGGCCTCTACGTCGTGGGCTCGGAGCGACACGAGTCCCGGCGGATCGACAACCAGCTCCGAGGCCGCTCCGGCCGCCAGGGTGACCCAGGCGAGAGCCGGTTCTACCTGTCGCTGGGCGACGACCTGATGCGGTTGTTCAAGTCCGACATCGTGGAGTGGGTCCTGCAGGCGCTCAAGGTGCCCGACGACCAGCCGATCGAGAACAAGCGCGTGACCTCGGCTATCGCCAGTGCGCAGTCCCAGGTCGAGGCGCAAAACTTCGAGATCCGGAAGAATATCCTCAAGTACGACGACGTCATGAACCGGCAGCGGCACGCGGTCTACGGCGACAGGCGCAAGGTCCTCGAGGGCGCCGACGTCGAGTCGCGGCTGCGGTCCACCGTCGACACCGTGGTCGAGCAGTACGTGATCGGGGCGACGGAGGGCTTCGCCGAGGACTGGGACCTCGAACAGCTGTGGACCAACATGCGCACGCTCTACCCGGTGTCGCTCGAGCTCGCCGACTACGAGGAGCGCGAGGACCTGGACCGGCAGCTGCTCGTCGACGACTTCAAGGCCGACGCCCAGGCGGCGTACGACGCGCGCGAGGAGGCGCTCGGGTCGGAGGTGATGCGCGAGCTCGAGCGTCGGGTGCTGCTGACGGTGCTGGACCGCAAGTGGCGCGAGCACCTTTACGAGATGGACTACCTGCGCGAAGGGATCGGCCTGCGCGCGATGGCGCAGCGCGACCCGCTGGTGGAGTACCAGCGGGAGGGCGGCGACATGTTCAACGCCATGATGGAAGCCTTCATGGAGGAGGTCGTCGGCTACGTGTTCCACCTCCAGGTCGAGGTCGAGCAGGCGCCGGCGGTGGGCGTCGTCACAGGGGCCGACGGACTGCCGGTGCAGCTCGGCGCCGGGACGGCGGATCGCAACGGCCACGACCGCCAGGCGCCGCACCTGGTGGAGTCGGGGCCCGACCCGGACGGCCCGGGCGTCGCGATCCGCGAGATCGACGAAGCGGCGTTGATCGAGGCCGTGGCCGCAGAGCTGGGGGAGGAGGAGCCCGAGGTGGCTCAGCCGGTGGCGGCGGCCGCCCGGCCGCAGGTACGCGCGAAGGGTCTCGCCGCCCAGCCCCAGCGCAAGCTCAACTACTCCGCACCGGCCGAGGATGGCTCGGTCAGCACCGCCGGGAATGCCGCGGACAAGGCCGCCGACCCGTACGCCGGTGTCGGTCGCAACGCGCCCTGCCCGTGCGGGTCGGGGAAGAAGTTCAAGATGTGCCACGGGCGGCCCGGCGCGCGGTAGCGTGCGGCCGCCCGCTCGGGGCAGTGTCGACCAGAGGTGACGTGAGCCTGCCTAGCCCGACGTGCGTGGGCCGATCTCGACCGCCGTGCACAACCAGCGGTCGTAGTAGGCCTCCAGCCGGAAGGCCATCGCGACCGAGCGCCGGCCGAGCCGGACGTGGGCCGAGGCCTCGACTGCTAGCGGCACCGGGAACTGGACATGCACCGACTGCAGCACCGCCGGTCGCGCAGGCTTCGGCCCGGACGTGCGCGTCGCGCGTTGCCGGCGGTAGAGGCTGATCGCCGAGAAGACTTGCTCGTCGACCCACCGGTTGAGCTGGCCGATGGGTCGCAGGCCCTGCAGTGTCTCGATCACCAGCCGGGCGAGTGAGATGGACCAGGCCGCCGGATCGGGCAGGTCCGGCGGCGGCGTCGCCATCCACTGAGCCCGGACAACGCTGGACCGCACGGGCGCGTGGTCCGTACCGAGATCCAGCATGGGCTGCGCCGCCGGCGGTGGCGCGAGCTCCGGCTGCCACATCCTGGCCGGTGGTCTGGTGTCCCGGGCGGGACGGACGCTGAGCGGTGTCTGGACGACGGCTGTCGACATGTCACTTCCCCCGAAGATCATGCGGAGACCAGAGTGCCGCCGAGGCCGTGCTCCTGCCAAGTCGGCACCGGAATCTGTGGACAACGCTGCAGACGGTTCCTGTGTGCGACTGCCCGCCGCGCGCGTCGCGACTGCAGCCGGCGTCAGCGTCGTGGGGCTCACTGGGCCGGTCGCCGGTAGGCGCGTCGGCGCGTCGCGAGTGCGATCGGCGTCAGCGTCGTGCGCTCACTGGGTCGACGGGCGGGCTGGACCTTGGGCGATGCTCCTAAACGCTCAGCGAGCGCCGGGCAGGTTGCCTCGATCCAGGGCCTCCCGCAGCGCTGCGTAGGAGGCGACCAGTGCCAGCCGCTCCTTGGCGAGCAGCGGATCCAGCAACGAGCAACCGTTGCTCACCCACGCGTCGGAGTGGTCCATCGCCTCCACCCGCAGCTCGGCAGCGTGCCGTACGGCGGCGGGCTGGGCGTCGTAGACGTAGGAGTAGAGGTTCACCAGCGCCTCGACCAGCTCATCGGCATCGACCGTCGGATCGTGCTGGTGGGCTCGGTGCACCCGCCACCACTCGACCTCGAGCTCGGCTGCTCGGACCGGATCGACGCTCAGCCGGCCGGCCCTGTTCACGAGGCGGTAGAACTTCGCCATCTCGGCCCGGGCGGCGTCCGGGTCGTTGTCGGGAAACGGCGCCCAGGCCTGGTTCGCGCGCAGCACGTACCACGCGCCCTGAATCGTCTGCGATCCGTTGAGCCGGAAGCCCTCTCGCACCATGACGAGAGCGGCAACCAGCAGCTTGCGCCACTCATGCCGGTAGTAGGCGGCCCACGTGTCGGTCTCGGCGCGACCGACGGCCACCGGGTCGAACGTCAGGGACGCGGCCATCTGCCCTCCTCTCAGCCGTACGGACAGGGCTGAGTCTGCAGGGTGCCCCAAATCCGGCGCAAAGGACTCGCGTCACGGGTGGGCCGAGGCGGCGATGAAAGGGGTGAGAATGACGCCATGCCGCCGACTCCCGAAGAGCCAGCCGTCAGTCAGGTCGTCGCGGAGCTGCAACGGCGGCTGGACGAGCTGCCTTCCGGGATGGACATCCGACGCACCTTTATCGCCACCTACCTGCGAACGACCGAGGCGGTCGGCAAGGCCGTCGAGGACGCCTACTTCGAGGATCCGGAGTGGGTGGTGCGCTGGGACGTCGTCTTCGGCCGGCTGTTCCTGGTGGCGCACGACGCCGACCTGAACGGGGGGCGGGCGCCGCGGCCATGGCGGCTCGCCTTCGGTGCACCGCCGAAGCTCCGCCCGCTCCAGCACCTGCTGCTGGGCATCAACGCGCACATCAACTACGACCTGCCCCAGGCGCTGCTGTCGGTGATCACCGACGAGGAGTTCGCCGACCCGGTGCTGATCGATCGTCGGCGCCGCGACCATGAGCGGATCGACGGCGTGCTCTCATCCCGGGTCGCAGCCGAGGACGAGCAGATCGGCGGCGCGCGTACGCTGCTCGACCGGGTGCTGACGCCGGCCAACCGGGCTGCCTCGAAGCGCTTCCTGCGCGAGGCGCGACGCAAAGTGTGGCAGAACACCTTCGCCCTGCAGCAGGCCAGGGTCGCGGGACCGGAGGCCTACCAGCGGCGGCTCGCTGAGCTGGAGCTCCTGGCCGCGGCCAAGATCGCGGAGCTGGTCGCACCCGGGCAGGTGCTCCTCCGGCTGGCGGTGAGTGGCTTCGGGGTCGTGCTGCCACCACCGTGATCAAGGATCGCCGACCGAGCGGCTGAGCCCGCCTGGCGCTTCGGCGGCATCGATCGCGCAGTCGCGACTGCGCTACTTCGGCGGCAGCGACTGCGCGTAGCCGACGCCGATGTCGACCCACCGCTCGAGCTCGTCGTCGGACGTGTCGGCGTCGACGTCGACCCGGAGCCAACCGTCCATCGCCCGGCCGCGCATGACGAACGGTTCCGCGCGCGGCTCGGCGGTGAGGGCCCTGGTCTGCGCCGGATCGACCCGCAGCAGCAGGCCGCCTTGGCCGCTGGCGCCGACGGCCATGTTGCCGTTGATCAGAAACGCGAGACCGCCGAACATGCGCATCTCGCTCAGCCCGGGCTCGGCCGCCAGGTACGAACGGATCCGGTCCGCCAGTTGCTCGTCGTATGCCATGGCCGACAGTATCGCCGCCCGCGCTGACACCCGACGAACACCGCACAGCTCCTAGGGCCGGACTGGGCGATCCCTCGATAGCCGTCCCCCCGCTCGCGCTCGCGACTCTCTAGACGACGAGCGAGGACTGGATCGAATAGTGCGCGGCGTGATAGACGTGCCGGCCGAACTCGACGAACTGGCCCACGTCGTCGTACGCGATCCGGTCGACCGTCAGGCACGCGGCCGGTGTCTCCACGTCGAGCAGCTCGGCCTCCTCGTCGGACATCAGCCGGGCCGAGATCCGCTGGTGGGCGATCTTGAGGTTGATCCCGAGCGACCGCAGGCACGCGTACAGGCTCCTCGCCCGCAGCTCGTCCGCGGTCAGCTCGAGGTGGCTCGGCAGGTAGTTCGTCAAGATCGCGAGCGGCACGTCGTCCGCCAGCCGCAGCCTTCTGATCTTGATGAACTCCCGGTCGGTCACCGTCTCGGCGTCGATGGCGTCCTGGATCTCGGTGTCCAGCTCGCCGACGGAGTAGTGCAGCAATCGGGTGCTGGGCACCTTGCCGGCCTTGGCGAGGTCCTCGTTGAGGCTGCTCAGCCGCTCGTCGCGGCGGAACTGCGACCGCACGACCTGAGTGCCCACCCCGCGCTTGCGCACCAGCAGGCCCTTCTTGACCAGTTCCTGGATCGCCTGTCGCGCGGTGGGGCGGGACAGCCCCAGCCGGCTGGTCAGCGAGAGCTCGTTCTCGAGCCGATCCCCGGGCGCGAGGGTCCCGGTGGTGATCGCGTGCTCGATGGACTGAGCCAGCTGGTAGTAGAGGGGAACGGGGGAGTTGCGCTCCAGCGTGATGTCGAGCTCGCGCGCGACGGGCGCGTCGGTCATGGCGACAGCATAGAGGTCTAATGCGCGGGCCTGCAGAGTGCCATCGACAATTTGTCCGAACAATTCGTCGCAGCTCAGGCCGGACGAGAAGGGCGTGCGCGGCCGGGTGAGGCCAGCGAGAGAAGCACCGCACGTCGAAGCAGGGGAAGGAGGTAGAACAGAGTCGGTCAGGGCGAGAACAGCAGCACCAGGCCGGCACAGGTGTAGCCGATCATGACCAGCAGCATCGGCAGCTGCGGCGCGATGGCACGAGAGTCCGCGGCCGGCTCACCGGCGGCCGTCCGAGCCGGCCCGAGGAGCTGGATCGCCTTCTCGTGCGCGACGACGATGCCGAGCACGTGGCCGATCACGATGGCCAGCAGCTGGATCATCGCGATCGCGGTCGGGTGGTTGAAGATCGCCGCATTCACGCCCATCTCCGCCGAGCCGAAGACGTTCCAGCCGCGGCCCAGCGGGTCGGAGAAGTTGATCGCCGTCCGTTGCCCCTCGAGGATCAACAGCGTGGTGTAGTGGGCGATGGCGTAGCCGACCACGATCGGCACCACCGAGCCGGCCATCAGCCGGGGGTATGCGCCCGGCCCCCGCGAGCCGTACCGGGCCGTCCAGGCGGCGGCCGCGGCAAAGCTGCACAGCACGATCAGCGCCAGCATCACGAGGCCGCCGGTCTCCCAGACCAGCGGGTGCGCCGAGCGCTGCACGGTCTGGATCCACCAGGTGGTGTTCGCGAAGCTGTCGTACGCGGTGCTGCCCAGCAGCGCGGCGATCACCGCCACGCCGCCGGGTGGCGGGCGCCAGGCACTGAGCCCGGCCAGCGGGTCGACCAGCCGGATCTGCTCACCAACCCGGCGCCAGACCGAGAGTTGCGCCACCGTGCTTGCGTACGCCTCGAGCGGGTCGGCGGCGCCGATCCAGCCGCGGCCGAAGAGCACCGCACCGATGATCATGATCACGAACCAGCCGAGCACCCAGACCCGCAGCACCGCCAGCGTGGTCCGGTCCGGCTGGATCAGCTCCAACCAGGCGAAGCAGAGCACGCCTACCGCGGCCGGCCAGGTGCCCAGCCGTGGGGGCAGCCGCAGCAGGCCATGATCGGGATCGACGCGGGCAAGGGCGCACAGGCCGAGATGGACCGTTCGGAGCGGGTTGGTCGCCCGCCAGAACTGCCCGGAGAGCAACGATATCGGCACCATGCCCACCCAGACCCAGGCGAAGACGAAGCCGAAGATCGGGTTCGTCAGCAGGTCCTGGCCGGCCATCATCGCCAGCGCCGCCCAGCCGAAGACAGCCAGCACCAACAGCCGCGCGGCCAGCCGGACGCCGCCGTGGTCGAGGACCGCGGTCAGCCGGGGGAGCGGCAGCCCGCCGACGGCGGCGAAGCGCGGCCGGCGCCAGGCGAAGACCAGGACCACGAAGGAGATCGCGAGGGCGATCGCGGCGCCCGCGACGACGAACGAGAAGGGCAACGGCAGCTCGCGCCTCGACGCGATGCCGTGCAGCGGTATCAGGATCAACGCACGTTCAAGATCGCGATGATCTTGTCCAGCTCGTGCGACTCGATCTCGAAGCTGCCGCCGTCGGTGGCCACGAAGGAGCCGGTGACGGGCTTCCCGGCGGTCACCTCGAGCTCGTAGCCGTCACCGACATGAGCGTGGATCTCGTCGTCCTGGTCGCTGGTCACGTTCATGATCACCTTCTGGCCGCGGGTCAGCGACAGCTTCTCCCCGCTCGGACTGACCTGGCCGTTCGCGATGGTGATGTCGATCACCACAGCGTTCGCCTCGCTGCTGCTCGCGCTCGGGGCGGCGCCGGCCGATCCGGCGGTGGCACTGGCGGACCCGGGGGTGGCGGGCGGCGAGCTGGTCGGTGCGGCCGGTGCGCCGGTGCATCCGGGCAACGCCAGGCAGAGGCCGATCGTCACACCGGCGACGGTCACACGAGGGTCCCACCGCGGGATCTGCACGCTCACATCCTCAACTTGGGGCGGCGGGTCGGGATGGGGCGCCGTCCATCATGTCTGCACGAACCGTGGCGGCGGCACGTTCCCTCGCGACCCCGCATGCCACGCCGGTAGTACCGTAATGGCTGGCCGTCCGCAGCCCCCACTGACAAGGAAGGTCCATGCCGCAGCGACTGACGCCTCGAGAGGTGTCGTTGCTGGCCCTGGACACCGTGCACACGCCCAACCACGTCGGCACGGTCGAGACCTTCGACCCCGGTCCGGACGGTTTCGACTACGAGCGGTTGATCGGTCTGATCCGGGACCGGATCGCGTTCGTGCCGCGCTACCGGCAGCGGGTGCGCGCGGTGCCGGCCCGGCTGGCGGGGCCGGTGTGGGTGGACGACGAGAGCTTCGACCTGACCTTCCATGTCCGGCGCTCGGCCCTGCCGCGGCCGGGCACACTAAACCAGCTGCGCGACTTCGTCGGCCGGGTGCTGGCCCGACGGATGGACCGGTCCCGCCCGCTGTGGGAGGTCTACCTCGTCGAAGGACTGGAGGACGGCGGCTTCGCACTGGTCAGCAAGACCCACCTGGCGCTGGTCGACGGTGTCGACAGCGTCGACCTGGGGCAGGTACTGCTGGACGCCGAGCAGCGGCCTTCGATGACACCGGAGGACAACTGGCAACCGCTGCCCGAGCCGTCCGCGCTCGACCTCGTCGGCGCTGCGCTGTGGGAGAGTGCGCAGGATCCGACGAAGGCGGTCGAGAACATCCTCGGCGCGATGACCGGCGCGCTCGGCGTCGCGGTCGCGGTGGGCGAGGTCGTCGGTGGCATCGGCGGTACGCTCGGCGACCTGGCCGGTGACGCGCTCCGCGGCCGCCGCCCCTCAGCCGACTCGCCGCTCGCCGGTCCGGTCTCGGAGCAGCGCCGGGTGGCCTTCGTCCGGGCCCGGCTCGCGGATCTGCAGCGGATCCGCCGGGAGCACGAGCACACGGTCAACGACGTGGTGCTGGCGGTGATCACCGGTGCCCTGCGCGCCTGGCTGCTCACCCGCGGCGAGGCCGTGAGCAGCGGCACCGGGCTGACCGCGCTGGTGCCCATGAGCGTCACGGAGGACGACGGCGAGCCGACCTCGCTGGGCAGCCAGGTGGCGCCCCACCTGCAGAGCCTGCCGATCGGTGAGCCCAATGCCGTGATGCGGCTGCACCAGGTGGCGTACGCGACCAGGGCGCACAAGGAGAGCGGGCGGGCCGTCGGCGCCCGGTCGCTGTCCGACATCGCCGGCTTCGCTCCCTCGACGCTGCACGCCCTCGGCGTCCGGGTCTCGGCCGAGGTGATGCGCAAGCAGCACGACATCCTGATCACCAACGTGCCCGGCCCGCAGCACCCGCTGTACGCTGCCGGAGCCCGGATGGTGGCGAGCTACCCGGTCCTGCCGCTGGCCGCGGCGCACCTGCTGACGATCGGCGTGACCTCATACGACGGTGAGATCTTCCTCGGCCTGAACGGGGACCGGTACGCGCTCAGAGACCTGGACGTGCTGGCGCAGTGCATGTCCGATGCGCTGCAGGAGCTGCTGGACACGACGGTGGGTGCGACAGGCGCTCGCCAGCCGACCAGGAAGGCAACTCGAAAGGCTCGGCCGGCGTCGCCGGCCACCCAGGCTGCGCCGGGGGACGCGCCTCTGCGGAAGGCGCCGGGGCGCAGGGCACCGGCTCGACAGGCACCGACGACGGAGGCGGGGGCTGATGGCGCAGCTGACATTCATACCAGTGCGTGAAGAGGAGGCGCTGGCCCTCCGGGACGGCGCCGACATCGCCAGCCGGGTCGCCTGCGCGGCGACCGAGAGCCTTGTGGCGGCCATCGAGGCCGACGCGACTGAGCCGGGATCGGTCGAGGAGGAGGCGGAGTTCGCCGCCCTCAGCTATGCCGGCGTGCTCGGGCTGTTCTCCGGCGAGGGACCGGTCCGGCTGGTGCTCGCCGCAGACGTGCAGCCCGGCCAGGTGAAGGACGAGGACCACAGCCCGTACGGGGTGCTGGACGTGAGCAAGCTTCGCTGGTCGCAGGTGCGGGCGCTGTTCGTCGACGAGGCCGAGGCGGCGCCGGCGGTGCTCAAGGCCCGCTCGGCGATCGCGGAGGCCGGCGGCAGCCAGACCCTGGACGAGGCGCTCGCCCTGCCGGCGGTGGGCGAGCTCATGCACGACTACGACCTGTTGTGGTTCGCCCCAGCGGAGCTGGACCAGCTGGTGTCAACGCCGGAAATCTCGAACGGAGGGTCGGGGGCGGCGGCGAAGTAAGGAGCGATGAGCGAAACGCCGTGCCGCGAAGGTGAGTGGTCTCGAGAGCCGCGTTTCGTGAAGAGCGACGCACGAGCCGTCATGAGCGCCCGATCCGGAGTGAGGAGCGGTCAGAGACAGTCGATGAACGGGGAGCATCGGGCAGACTAGGGGCATGCCACGCTCAATCTGGAAGGGCGCCATCTCCTTCGGACTGGTCACGATTCCGGTGAAGCTCTTCTCGGCCACCGAGGAGAAGGACATCAGTTTTCGGCAGGTCCACCCTGAGGACGGTGGCCGGATCAAGTACAAGCGGGTCTGCGAGAAGTGCGGCCGGGAGATCCCGTACGCCGAGATCGCGAAGGGCTACGAGATGCCGGACGGCCGGCTGGTGATCTTGGACGCGGAGGACTTCGAGAACCTGCCGCTGGCGACCACCAAGTCCGTCGAGGTCGTCCAGTTCGTCGCCGAGGATGAGGTGGACCCCACCTACTTCAACAAGACCTACTTCCTGCAGGCCGACGGGCCGGGCGTGAAGCCATATGTGCTGCTGCGGGACGCCCTGACCAAGAGCGGGCAGAGCGCCGTCGTCAAGGTCGCGCTCCGCTCGCGCGAGGCACTTGCCCTGATCCGGCCGCGGGACGGCGTGCTCCAGATGCACACCATGCTCTGGCCGGACGAGCTGCGGGACGGCGCCTTCGCCGCGCCGCCGGCCGACGTGAAGGTGTCCGACGCGGAGGTCACCATGGCGCAGTCCTTCATCGACGCGCTGTCCGGCGACTTCAACCCCGAGGACTTCACCGACGCCTACCGGGAGGCGCTGGAGGCCGTGGTGCAGGCCAAGGCCGAAGGGGTGCCGCTGCCGGAGGAGCCGGAGGCGCCCAAGGAGGCGGAGGTCGTCGACCTGGTGGCCGCGTTGCGTGCCTCGGTGGAGGCGGCCAAGAAGCGCCGGGCGGAGGCCGAGAAGACCAAGGTCGGCTGAGGGCCGGCCCGGGTCGGCGTCGCCTTGCGGGCCGTTCGGCAGCAGCCTCGGGCTGTGTCATTCGGGGGGACGACCCCCGAGCCCCCCGGGCGGCAACTGCCTTTCGGCAGTAGCCTCGTGAGATGGATGCGATCACGACTGTTCCGCTGCCGCGAAACGAGCCGGTGCGCAGCTACGCGCCAGGCTCGGCAGAGCGTACGAGCCTCGAGGCCAAGCTCGCCGAGATGGCCGAGGCCGAGCCGATCGAGCTGACGGCGACCATCGGGGGCAAGAGCCGTCCGGGCTCGGGCGAAAGCTTCGACGTGACCATGCCGTCCGACCACCAGCACGTGCTGGGGCGGGCCGGCGCGGCGACCGAGGCCGACGCCGAAGAGGCGATCAACGCGGCGATGACCGCCGCGCCGGACTGGGCCGCGCTGAGCTTCGAGGACCGAGCCGCGATCCTCCTGCGGGCCGCCGACCTGCTGGCTGGGCCGTGGCGTGACACGTTGAACGTCGCCACCATGCTCGGCCAGGGCAAGACCGTCTACCAGGCGGAGATCGACTCCGCCTGCGAGCTGATCGACTTCTGGCGCTTCAACGTGGCCTTCGCCCGCCGGATCCTGGAAGATCAGCCGATCTCGTCGCCCGGGGTCTGGAACCGGATGGACTACCGCCCGCTGGACGGTTTCGTGTACGCGATCACCCCGTTCAACTTCAGCGCCATCGCCGGCAACCTGCCGACCGCGCCGGCACTCATGGGCAACACGGTGATCTGGAAGCCGAGCACGACCCAGCAGCTCGCCGCCCACTTCACGATGCGGTTGCTGGAGGCCGCCGGGCTGCCGCCGGGCGTGATCAACCTGCTGCCGGGCCACGGCGCCGCCGTCTCCGAGGTCGCCCTGGCGCATCCCGACCTGGCCGGCATCCACTTCACCGGTTCGACCGCGACGTTCCACCGGCTGTGGCGCACCGTGGCGGAGCACATCGACGGCTATCGCAGCTATCCCAGGCTGGTCGGGGAGACAGGCGGCAAGGACTTCGTGGTCGCGCACCCCAGTGCCGACCCGGACGTGCTGCGCACCGCGTTGATCCGTGGCGCCTTCGAGTACTCGGGGCAGAAGTGCTCGGCCGCGTCCCGGGCCTACATCGCGCGCAGCGTGTGGGACAAGATGGGCGACGACCTGGTGGACGAGTGCGAGTCGTTGGCCGTCGGTGACGTCCGCGATCTCGCCAACTTCACCTCGGCGGTGATCGACGAGCGCGCCTTCCGCAAGCACTCCGACGCGATCGAGGCGGCGAGGCAGGCGTCGGACGCCGAGGTGATCGCCGGCGGTGTCACCGATGATCACGAGGGCTGGTACGTCCGGCCGACCTTGATCACCTCAGCCAACCCGCGGCAGCCGATCTTCAGCACCGAGTACTTCGGGCCGATCCTGGGCATCCACGTGTACGACGACAACAGCTTCGAGCAGACACTGGACGAGGTCGACGGCGCAAGCCCGTACGCGCTGACCGGTGCGATCATCGCCGAGGACCGCGCCGTGCTCTCCCGGGCCTCGGAACGGCTGCGGCACGCGGCGGGAAACTTCTACCTCAACGACAAGCCGACGGGCGCCGTCGTCGGCCAGCAGCCGTTCGGCGGTTCGCGGGCGTCCGGCACCAACGACAAGTCCGGGTCGATGTGGAACCTGATCCGCTGGACGAGTCCGCGCTCGATCAAGGAGACCCTGGTCTCACCGATCGACTACCGCTACCCGCACATGCGGTAGACCTCCTAGTGTGCTGCGCTCTGACCCGACCCCTTCATCGTTCTTCGTGCAACACACTGCCTGCAGGCCCGTGAGGAACGCGGCACGGTGTTGGACTCATCGCTTCTGAAAGGGTCGGCGCGCCCTTCTCGACGCTCGCGCAGCTCGGGTCGCGTCACCGCCTACCGCGCCAGCCAGTCGTCTCCGACGCGTTGTTGGGTCTTGAACCCGGCGAGCACCGCCGGAGCCGCGGATTCCTCGAGCTTGCGGCCGAGCAGCGGGATGGCTACCTTGAGCTCGCCGTCGAGGTCGACGACCGTGCCGCGGCCGCCGGGGGCCAGTTGCAGGGTGCCCTTGAGGTTCACCGGCTGGCCGAGCACCGTCATCCGCATCTCGGCGGTGCGGGAGCCGTCGGCCGCCGCCGCGCCCCAGGTGACGTCCTCGACAACGGTCAGCTGCGGGCCGGTGAACCGGGCAGCCGAGTCGGGCGACGGCAGCGTCCGTGAGGTGTGCGTCGACGAGTCGGCCACCGACGCGGCATAGCTGATCGAGTCGCTCGCGACGCAGACCTCCTCCAGGTACTTCTGGTCGGTCAGCATCGCGAACACCCTGCCCGGGTCCGCGGCAAAGTCCAGGCTCGCCGTGATGTCCATGCGCTCATGATGGCCCCTTTCCTTCAGCGCCGCACGATGTGACGCCGCGACACAAGCGCCCGGATGTGCCTCAGCGGCTAATGTCGGAGGTAGGCCGTACACCGAGGTGCGGGCGGGAGATCGGAAGAATCGTCGTGACTGCGTTCGAGGTTGAACTGGAGCAAGAGAAGACCGAGAAGATCGCGGAGATGGCCGCTCGGGCAGCGGCGATCGCTGCCGACCTGGACCACGACCCGGCCCGGGTGAAGGTCTTCCTGAAGCACTACTTCCGCCATGTCGACGCGATCGACGTGGACGAGCGCAGCGTCTCGGACCTGCTCGGACTGGTCGAGAGCCACTACCGGCTGGCGGCGCACCGCGCTTCCGCCCGAGCGACCATCGCGATCCGGACGCCGAGTCAGCTGGACGACGGCTGGACCGCTGGCGGCGCCACCGTCGTCCAGATCGTCACCGACGACCGGCCATTTCTGGTGGACTCGGTCACGATGGAGGTGCTGCGGCAGGGCTGGAGCATCCGCGAGGTGTTCCATCCGCAGTTCCTCGTCCGCCGCGACGTCGGCGGCACCCTGCACGGCGTCGTCCGCTCCAGCGAAGCCGGCGACGACCCAGAGATCATCCGCGAGTCCTGGATGCACCTGGAGATCATGCCGCCGCTGCGCGCGACTCCGGAGACCCTCGTGCCGGACCTCGAGCAGGGTCTGCAGGAGGTCCTCCGGCTGGTCGAGGAGGTGGTCGAGGACTGGGCCCGGATGAAGACGCGGTCGCTCGAGACCATCGAGTTGCTCAAGGAGCCGGCGCTGCCGGCCGATCGGGCGGAGGAGGCGTCGCAGGCGATCGAGTTCCTGGAGTGGCTGAACGCCAACCACTTCACCTTCCTGGGCTATCGCGAATACCAGCTGGTCGGTGAGGACGGCAGCAGCCGGCTGTCTCCCGTGCCGGCCACCGGTCTGGGTCTGCTGCGCGGCGACACCGACGATCCGGACGCCTTCCACGCCCTGCCGCCGACCGACAGCAGGCCGTACCTGATGATCATCACCAAGGACAACGAGAAATCACGGGTGCACCGGCCCGCCTATCTGGACTACATCGGTGTGCGGCTCTTCGACGCCAAGGGCGTGGTCCGCGGTGAGCGCCGCTTCCTGGGGCTGTTCTCGTCGTCGGCCTACTCCGAGTCGGTGGTCCGGATCCCGGTGCTGCGGCAGAAGGCGGCCGAGGTGTTGCGCCGGTCCGGCTACGAGGGCAGCAGCCACGGCGGCAAGGCGATCATGGACGTGCTGGACACCTACCCGCGCGACGAGCTGTTACAGACCGAGGTCGACGAGCTGGCGCCGACGGTGGAACGGATCGCCCATCTCAAGGAACGCCGCCAGGTGCGGATGTTCGTCCGCTGCGACGTCTACCGCCGCTACCTCTCCTGCCTGGTCTACCTGCCGCGGGACCGCTACACCACGGCCGTACGGAAGCGGATGGAGGAGCTGCTGCTCAACCGGCTCGGTGGCTCGTCGATCGACTACACCGCGCGGGTCACCGAGTCGGTGCTCGCGCGCCTGCACTTCGTCGTCCGGATGCCGACCGGCGAGGCGATGCAGGACGTGGACGTCCGGCCCCTGGAGCGGGAGCTCACCATGGCGACCCGCTCCTGGAACGACGAGTTTTCCGACCTGCTGGCGGCGGACGCCGAGCACGCCCTGACCGAGGGCGCCACCGCGGACCAGCTGTCGCCACTCCTCGGCGCGCTGCCGGAGGGTTACAAGGCGGACTACAGCCCGCGACAGGCCGCGCTGGACCTTGCGGCGCTGACGGCTCTGAAGCGTGACGCCGAGGGTTCGACGAGCACCGACGGCGCGGCGGCGCCTCCTCCCATCGGGATGCGGATGGCGCTGTACCGGCCGGACCGGGCGGACGACGAGGCCGACCTCAGGTTGAAGATCTTCCGTTGGGACGCCACCATCTCGTTGTCGGCGATCCTGCCGCACCTCACGCTGCTCGGCGTCGACGTGATCGACGAGCGCCCGTACGAGCTGGTGCTCGACGGCGACCAGCGCGCCTTCATCTACGACTTCGGACTGGTCGTTCCCGGCGGCCAGGACGCCGTGGGCGCGCGCTGGACGACGCCGGCGCGGCAGCAGTTCATGGACGCGTTCGCGGCCTCGTACTCCGGGCTCAGCGAGGCCGACGGGTTCAACGCGCTGGTCATGGCGGCCGACCTGCACTGGCGCCAGGTGGCCGTGCTGCGTGCCATCGGCCGCTACCTGCGGCAGGCGGGTTCCACGAACAGCCAGACCTACATCGCGCACGCGCTGAGCTCCAATGTGGACATCGCCAAGAGCCTCGTCGCCCTGTTCGAGGCCCGCTTCAACCCGGGGGGGAGCGGGGGGGTCGTCGCCCCCGGAACCAGCACAGACCCCGGCCTGGATGTCGACCTGCCGACCCGGAAGGCGCGGACCGCGGAGCTGGTCGGCAAGATCAAGACGGCGTTGGACGACGTGGCCAGCCTCGACCAGGACCGGATCGTGCGCTCCTACCTGACGGTGATCGAGGCCATCATCCGGACCAACGTGTTCCAGCCCGACCGGCCGACGATCGCGTTCAAGCTGCTGCCCCGGCAGATCCCCGACCTGCCCGAGCCGCGGCCGGCGTTCGAGATCTTCGTCTACTCGCCGAGGGTCGAGGGCGTCCACCTGCGGTTCGGCTCCGTTGCCCGCGGTGGCCTGCGCTGGTCGGACCGGGCCGAGGACTTCCGGACCGAGATCCTGGGCCTGGTCAAGGCGCAGATGGTGAAGAACACCGTGATCGTGCCGGTCGGTGCGAAGGGCGGCTTCTACTGCAAGCGGCTGCCTGATCCCGCCGCGGACCGGGACGCGTGGCTCGCCGAGGGCGTGGCCTGCTACCGGCTCTTCATCGCTAGCCTGCTCGACGTGACCGACAACATCGCCGGTGGTGAGGTGGTTCCGCCACCGCAGGTCGTTCGCTACGACGCCGACGACCCCTACCTGGTCGTTGCGGCGGACAAGGGCACCGCCACCTTCTCCGACATCGCCAACTCGATCTCGGTGGCGTCCGGTTTCTGGCTGGGCGACGCCTTCGCCTCGGGCGGCTCGGCGGGCTATGACCACAAGGCGATGGGCATCACGGCCCGCGGCGCCTGGGAGTCGGTGCGTCGGCACTTCCGGGAAATGGGCGTCGACTGCCAGACGACCGACTTCACCTGTGTCGGGATCGGCGACATGAGCGGCGACGTCTTCGGCAACGGCATGCTGCTCAGCAAGCACATCAAGCTGGTCGCCGCGTTCGACCACCGGCACGTCTTCGTCGACCCCAACCCCGATCCGGCGGTCAGCTGGCAGGAGCGGGCGCGGATGTTCGCGCTCCCGCGGTCGAGCTGGGCGGACTACGACGCGTCGCTGATTTCCGAGGGTGGCGGTGTTTTCGCGCGGACGCTGAAGTCGATTCCGATCACGCCGCAGATGCGCACGGCACTGGGCATCGGCGGTGCCGTCGAGGCGATGGCTCCGGCCGAGTTGATCACCGCATGCCTGAAGGCGCCGGTCGACCTGCTCTGGAACGGCGGCATCGGCACCTACGTGAAGTCGACGGTCGAGTCGAACTCGCAGGTGGGCGACAAGGCCAACGACGGCCTGCGGATCAACGGCGCGGAGCTGCGGGCCAAGTGCGTCGGCGAGGGCGGCAACCTCGGCCTGACCCAGCTGGGCCGCGTCGAGTATGCCGGTCGTGGCGGCCGGATCAACACCGACTTCATCGACAACTCAGCCGGCGTCGACACCTCCGACCACGAGGTCAACATCAAGATCCTGCTCGCCAGCGAGGTCGCCGCCGGCCGGCTGACGACGGCGGACCGGGACGCCTTCCTCGCCTCCATGACCGACGAGGTGGCCCAGCTGGTGCTCGACAACAACTACGAGCAGAACCTGGCGCTGGCCAACTCGGTGCACCAGTCCGTCTCGATGGCTGGCGTGCACGAGGACTGGATGGACCGGCTGGTCGACGGCGGCCTGCTCGACCGGAAGCTGGAGTTCCTGCCCGCCACCGAGGACATGGAGAGCCGGCGCAGCAACCACCGCGGCCTGACCGCGCCGGAGCTGGCGGTCCTGATGGCCTATACCAAGATCGTGCTCGAGGACGTGATCACCTCCTCCGACCTGCCCGACGATCCCTACCTGGCCGACCGGTTGATCGACTACTTCCCGACCGCGATGCGGAAGCGCTACGCCGAGGTGATGCCGCAGCACCGGCTGCACCGCGAGATCATCGCGACCGTCGTGGTCAACCAGTTCGTCAACTTCTCCGGCATCACCTGCTTCCACCGGCTCTCCGGCGAGACCGGCGCCGGGGCGCCCGATGTGATCCGCGCCCAGATCGCCGCCCGTGCCCTGTTCGGCGCCGACAAACTGGACGCCACCATCCGGGCGCTGGACCACCGGATCGACGCGCACATGCAGACCGTGCTGCGCATGGAGGTGCGCACCCTGGTGGAGCGGGCGACTCGCTGGCTGATCAACAACCGCCGCCGGCCGATCGACATCCAGGCGGCGGTCGACCAGCTGCGGGCCGGCGTGCAGCAGGTCCAACAGCAGCTCCCGTCGGTGCTGTGCGGGCGGGAGCTGGAGGTATACGACAAGCGGCTGCAGACCTATCGCGGCGCCGGCGTGGCGGAGGATCTGGCATCAGCGGTCGCCGCACTGCCCCCTGCGTACGCGGCGCTCGCGATCGTCCAGACCGCCAACCGCGACGATCGCGATCCGCTGGAGGTGGCGGAGGTGCACTTCATCCTGGGCCAGCGGCTCGGGCTGGACAAACTGCTCGCGCGGATCGTCGAGCTGCCCCGGGACGATCGCTGGCAGACCATGGCCCGGGCGGCGCTGCGCGACGACATGCACGCCGTGCACGCCCAGCTGACGGCCGACGTAATGGCCACCGACAACCATCGCAGCGCCCGCGACATGGTCTCCGGCTGGGAGCGCCACACCCCGGCCGTGGCCGACTCGGTCAAGACCCTGCGCTCGATCTGCGCCAACCGGCCCGACCTCGCCCGGATGTCGGTCGGGCTGCGGATCGTACGCGGGCTGCTGCCGACGGCCGGATAGCCTGACGCATGCGGATCGACCTGCACACCCACTCCTCGGTCTCGGATGGAACGGATGCGCCGGCCGAACTCGTCCAGCGGGCCGCGGCGCTCGGTCTGGACGTGGTCGCGCTCACCGACCACGACACGTTCGACGGGCTGGCTGCTGCAGCGGCCGAAGGCGAGCGGCTGGGGGTCCGGGTGGTGCCCGGCATCGAGCTCTCCTGCACCCGGCAGGGCAGCAGCGTGCACCTGCTCGGATACGGGCCCGATCCCGACCACCCCGAGCTTGCCGCCGAGTTGCGCCGGGTTCGTGGCGGGCGGATGGGCCGGCTCTCCGGCGTCCTCGCCAAGCTGGCAGAGCTCGGTGTCGGTGTGACAGAGGCGGAGGTGCTGGAGCAGGTCGGCGACTCGCCGTCGGTCGGCCGACCGCACATCGCCGACGCGATGATCAAGGCAGGCCACGTTCAGGACCGGCAAGAGGCCTTCGACAGGTTCCTGGCCGACGGCGGCCCGGCGCACGTGGCGCGCTACGCCGTGCCGCTGGAGCGAGGGATCGATCTCGTGCACGCCGCCGGCGGCGTCGCGGTGATCGCCCACCCGTGGGGGCGGGGCCGGGAGCACGTGCTGCCGGAAGCCCTGCTGGGCGCACTCGTCCGGCAGTACGGGCTCGACGGCATCGAGGTCGACCACCAGGATCACGACGAGGAGACCCGCGACCGGCTGCGGGCGCTGGCAGAGCAGCTCGGCCTGCTGGCGACCGGCTCCAGCGACTACCACGGCACGGGCAAGCTCGATCACGAGCTGGGCTGCAACACCACCTCGTCCGAGGTCCTGGCGGAGCTGGAGCGCCGGATGGCCGCCGGCCGGGCGATCAGGGCGCCGGTGTCACCATGACCAGGATCGACGTGGTCGCCAAGATCACGAAGGCCAGGGTGAGCTCGGCGCCCATCACCACCGCAAGGCTCTGCACGCCGCTGCCGCCGCGCAGCATCGACGCTGGGCTGTGCAGCCGTTGGAACGCCACCCGGGCGGCGTAGCGCCGGCCCTGGTTGCCCATCAGCAGCATCAGGCCGAAGACCGCGATCTTGACCAGCAGCACCAGCCCGAACTGGGACGTCGCCAGGGGCCGGAGCCCACCGGCGATGGCGATCGCGTCGATCACGCCGGTGATCACCAGGGTGGCCACGCTGACCATGGCGATGAAGGAGAACCGGGGGATCAGCCGGTCCAGCTGCTGCAGGTTCTCCCGCGGGATGAGCACCGCTGCCAGGGCGACCAGGCCGCCGAGCCACGCTGCGACGGCCAGCAGGTGGCCGCCGTTGGCGACGATCTTGAGCCATTGCAGGCGACCCCCGACCGCGGCCGACCGGATCACCATGGTGCCCGCGATCACGACGATCAGGGCGATCCCGAGCACCCGGCGCCAGCCCACGATCGGTGCTCGCACGAGATCGACGAAGAAGAAGCCGACGCAGGCCAGCGCCGCCAGCCGGACGATCCCGGTGGTGCCGTCCAGCTGAGTCAGCACGTCGCCGATCGGCCGGCCGGTGCCGAAGATCTGGATCAGCGGGCCCGCGACCGTACCGATGACCATGAGCCCTGCGCCGGACGCGGCCAGCGTCACCAGCCGTCGGTCCGCCCGGCCCTCCGGCCAGACCAGCGCCCAGAAGGCAAACGTGCCGGCGAGCAGCACGTAGCCGGTGTAGCAGAGGATCCGGTTGAGGCCGAGCGCGAGCTGCAGCAACTCGGGGCTCAGGTAGACGACCGGCGTCACTGCGGCCTCGGCAGGTTGAGCTGGACCAGCACGACGGCTTGGCGCCACGGCAGGTAGCGCCCAGCTCTCAGCTCTCCCTGCCCGCGGATCGAACATGCCTGCTCGGAGAGCCGGAGCTTGGGACAGGTGAGGTTCAGCACGGCCGGTCCGCTGGCGGCGATCACGACCGGCAGGTTGTCAGGCACGCTGGTCGTCACCGGCAACAGGGCGCCCAGGGCACGGCCCGGCACGGACCCCATCGTACGGACGGTGGCGCCCATCAGCCGGTAGCGCAGCTCGAACCGCGTCGCGGGCGCGCTCAGCGGGAGTGACGTCAGGCCCTCGATCCGTGCGTTCGGCACCAGCACGGGTTGGCCGTCGGCGACGGCCTGGACCTGGATGGCGATCGGGCTCAGCACGCGGAAGTCGTTGCCGCCCATGCTGACCGGCGGCCGTCGAAGCTCCAAGGTGGTGATCGGCTGGGCCAGCAGGACGAGCTCGGAGACGTCGAACGTGCCGTCGGCGGAGGGCGTGGCAACCAGGTAGATCCCCGGCGCCGTTGTTCCGGGACCGTCCGGCAGGCCACCACTCGAGGGCGGGGCCGTCGGGGTGCTTGCCGAGGTCGGGGTGCGTCCCGTGGTGGAGGTGCCGAGGCTGCCGGTGCCGGCCGGAGTGATCACTGCGGTTGATGTCACGCTCCTCGTGGTGGTGGCCGGTTTCGGCGTGGACGGGAAGCCGGGCGCCGCCCGATAGAACGCGACTGCACCGCCGAGCAGGACGATGATCACGGCCAGGCCGGCGGCGCGACGGGCTGGGGCAAGGCGTGACCGTTCGCCAGACGGCATATCTTCCCCCGAATCAATTCCGCCGTAGGAGAACTTCGATGATCGCCCGCCAGAATTCACCGAAGGCCAACGACCGGTGGTTCTTGCGGCATATATTACGCCAGGGATGATCTCCGATTAGGAGATCAACAAACACTATCGGGGGATAGCGCCATGTCGTTTTCACATGCCGCTCGCTGGTCCAGGATCGGACTGTTGATCGCGGGTGGGTTGGTCATCGCAGGTTTCACCGTGGGGCCCAGCTTCGCGGCCGACGACGCGAGCATCTACGTCGTCCAGGGCCTGCCGGGCAAGGCCCTGGACATCGCCGTCGATGGCCACAAGGTCGCCGGCGGCGTGAAGACCGCGGCTGTGGCCGGGCCGTTCAAGGTGAAGGCCGGCAGCCGCAACGTGACCTTCTCCTCGGGCGGCAAGCAGCTGCTGCAGAGCAAGTTCTCGGTCGCTGCGAAATCGAGCTGGGACGTCGTGGTGCACCTGCCCGCGCAGGCCTCGGGCAAGCCGGTCGTCACGGTCTTCAGGAACGACCTGTCCGCCGTGCCGAAGGGCAAGGCGGCGCTGACCGTCGCGCACACGGCAGCAGTGCCACCGGCCGACATCCGGGTCAACGGCAAGGTGCTCTTCGCCAACATCGCCAATGGTGAGTCGCTGAGCTTGGTCGTGCCGGTCGCCACGTACAAGGTTGCGATCGTCCCGACCGGTGAGACGAAGCCGGTGATTCTCGGTCCGGTGGACCTGACGGTCCAGGGCGGCTCGCTGAACCGTGTCTACGCCGTCGGCGATCCGGAGAAGAAGACCATGAACGTGGCCGTGCACATCATCGCGCTCAGCACCAGCGGCTCCGGCAAGCCGTCGTCGGTGGACACAGGCACCGGTGGCCAGGCCGTCGGCCAGGGGCCGTCCGTGAACGTCAATTTCGTCCGGTGACCTGCTCCGGAATGGAATGTCTCCGCCGAGGTTGATCCGGCGCCGGCTCAGTCCACGCCGGCGCTCAGCGCAGCCGCGCCTCGCCGCGGCGCCGAGCCGGGGAAGCGGCAGCTTCCCCGGAAGCCTGGCCTTCCAACGCGGTCGGCGCCGCAGCGGGGGGTCCGGGGGGTCGTCCCCCCGGATGGGGCGCTGGCGGGGGCCGGTCTTGCTGGCCGGGCTCGCCCTGCTGCTCGCTGGTTGCGGCGTCAGCGGCGCCTTGCCGACCGCAGCCGGGGTGCCGGGGGGTGAGACGACCAGCACGGCCGCGGCGGAGCAGCCCGGTCCGGTGCAGACCGCACGGGTGGGACGACCTGCGGACAGCACACGGATCCGGTTCGTGCCGGAGCAGCTGACGCTGCCTGGCAGCGCCAGGGCCGCGGTGCTCCCGGCCCAGACCGTCAACGGTCAGCTCCAGGTGCCGACGAACGTCGAGCACCTGGGCTGGTGGGACGGCAGCGCCTACGCCGGCGACCCCTTCGGTTCGACGGTGATCGCCGGGCACGTGGATTCCGCGACCCAGGGCATCGGCTTCTTCGCCAGGCTGCTGCACATCAGGCTGGGCGCGACGGTGACACTTCGCGGTGACGGCCACCGGCTGGCCTACAGGGTGGTCTCGATCCAGACCGTGGCGAAGCGGGCGCTCGCCTCGGACAGCGCCGCCTTCGACCAGGTGGGACCGCACCGGCTCGTCCTGATCACCTGCACCGGCATCTATCACAGGGATCGCGGTGGCTACGACAGCAACCTGGTGGTGATCGCCACCCCGCTGGGCCTGGCCCGTTGACGGGTCCTCGCGGGCTGGACGGAGCGCCTAGGAGGAGCTTCCGCGCCGCTCTACGGGCACGCCGTTGCGCCTGGCCCGTTGACGGTCCTCGCGGCTGGACGGAGCGCCTAGGAGGAGCTTCCGCGCCGCTCTACGGGCACGCCGTTGCGCAGCCGCTGCCGCTCCCGCTTGCGTTGGGGACGTGGGTGCTCGCGGTGCGGCCGCTCCTTCGGCTCGCTCGGTGTGCTCCGCGGCGGCGCGATCCGACCCTTGGCAGCCGGGTCGATGCCGAGGTCGTGGTAGACGTGCGGTGAGGTGGAGTAGGTCTCCTGCGGCTCCTCGAAGGGCAGCCCGAGGGCGTTGTTGATCACCTTCCAGCGGGTGACGTCGGCCCAGTCGACGAAGGTGATCGCCACTCCGGAGGCGCCGGCGCGACCGGTGCGGCCGATCCGGTGGACGTAGTTCTTGTCGTCCTCCGGGCACTCGTAGTTGATCACGTGCGTGACGCCCTCGACGTCGATGCCGCGGGCGGCGACATCGGTGGCCACCAGCACGTCCACCTTGCCGCCGCGGAACCGAGTCAGCGCCTTCTCCCGCAGCACCTGCGACAGGTCGCCGTGGATGGCCGCCGCGGCGAAGCCGCGGTCGACGAGATCGTCGGCGACCCGCTGGGCCGACCGCTTGGTCCGGCAGAAGATCATCACCCGGGTCCTGTTCTCGGCCTGCAGGATGCGGGCCACGATCTCGGGCTTGTCCAGGTCGTGCACCTGGTAGACGAACTGCGCGGTGGCCGGCACCGTCGCCTCCTCGCCCGGAGACTCGGCGCGGATGTTCACCGGGTGCCGGAGGTGGCGCCGGGCGAGGGTCACGATCTCGCTCGGCATGGTCGCGGAGAAGAGCATCGTCTGGCGGAGTTCCGGCGTCTTGGCCAACAGTCGTTCGACGTCGGGCAGGAAGCCGAGGTCCAGCATCTTGTCGGCCTCGTCCAGCACCAGCACCTTGACGTGCGCGAGGTCCAGCGAGCCGCGGTCGGCGAGGTCGAGTAGCCGGCCCGGTGTGCCGACCACCACCTCGACCCCCTCCCGCAAAGCGTCGAGCTGAACGTCGTAGCCCACGCCTCCGTAGACCGTGAGCACCCGGGCCCGCCGCTGGCTGGCGGCGGCCTCCAGATCCGCGCTGACCTGCAGGGCCAGCTCGCGCGTCGGAGTGATCACCAGCGCCTGCGGCAGGCCGGGCGTCGCCATCAGCGTGTAGTCCCGCTCGCCGGGCACGACGATGCGCTGCAGCACGGTGATGCCGAAGGCCAGCGTCTTGCCGGTCCCGGTGCGGGCCTGGCCGATCATGTCCGTGCCGGTCAGCGCGATCGGGATGGCCATGGCCTGGATCGGGAACGGATGCACGATGTCGACCCGGGCCAGGGCGTCGACGATGGGTTGGAGGACCCCGAGCTCGGCGAATGTCGTACGCGGCTCGTCGTAGGTCAGCTCAGTCAGGATGGTGCCTCTTGCTCGCCCGGGGTGTGATCGGTTGGCGGCTGGCGAGCAGTCTAGTCGGTCGGCGGACAGCGAATCGATCAGGAGCGGCCCGTGGCCCCGCCCGGTGTGTTCCTCGCTCCACGGTCGCCGAGGCCTGCGGCGCGCGCTAGCAGCGCGGCTTCGGTGCGGTTGCCGACACCGAGCTTGGCGAAGATCGTCGACAGGTTGTTGCTCACGGTCTTGGTCGCGACCCCGAGCCGGCTCGCGATGGCGGCGGTGGACAGGCCGGAGGTGAGCAGGCCGAGGATCCGCTGCTCGCGGGCCGTGAGGGAGGTCAGCCCGGCGGCGCCCTCCCGGGTGGGCTCGGGGACGAGGGCCTGCCTGGCCACAGCGGCGGTCAGGAACGAGTCGCCCGCCGCCACTGCCCGGATGGCCCGGACGATCTTCTGCTGCGGATCGCCCTTCACCACGTAGCCGGCCGCACCGGCTCGCAGAGCCGCGCGGACGGAGTCCTCGTCGTCCAGCATCGAGAGCACTACGATCCCAACGGCCGGCGCCGCCCGGCCGATCTCTTGCGCGGCGGCGACTCCGTCGAGGTCTGGCATGTGCAGATCGAGCACGACCACGTCTGGTGCCAGGTCGACTGCCGCTCGCACCGCTTCGCGGCCGCTGGCGGCCTCCCCGACGACCTCGATGCCGTCGACCGACCGCAGCATTGCGGCAAGCCCCTGCCGCACGACTGGATGATCATCGGCAAGCACCACCCGGATGTTCACGGCGCCCCCGGGAGCGGGAAGCGCGCCGACACCCGGCCGCCGGCGGCCGTCGGCTCCGCAGCGAACGACCCACCGAGCTCCACGGCACGCTCACGCATGGACGCCAGCCCTTCACCGGGCCGCCAGCGGGAGCCATTGGCCACCCGCGCGCCGTCGTCCTGCACCACGACGCGGAGTGCGGAGCTCTCGTCGAGGTCGATCCGGACCTCTGCGGTCGACGCCCCTGCATGCCGGACCACGTTCGTCAGGGCCTCCGTCGCGATGCGGTAGGCCGCCACCTCGACGGCGGCCGGCAACCGCGGCAGGGCAGGTGGCGCGGTCACGACGACCGACAGCGAGGACCCGTTCCGGCCGTCGAGTCGGGCGGCGTGCCGGCGGAGTGCCTCGACGAGCCCCAACTCGTCCAGTGCGACCGGCCGGAGCTCGTAGATGAGCTGGCGCACGTCCTCGATGGTCGCCGCTACGCTGCTCCGCATGTCCTCGCCGAGGCGGCGCACTTCGCCGGGATCGCGGTCCGCCAGGTTCACGACGGCGTCCGCCTGGAAGGCGATGCCGGTCAGCACCGGTCCCAGCCCGTCGTGCAGCTCGTGCCGCAGTCGCCGGCGCTCCTCCTCACGGGCGGTGACGATGGCGCGGCGCGAATCCTGGACGTCGTCGGCCAGCCGGCTGGCGCGCAACGCGACACCGATGGGCACCGCCACCAGCTCCAGGACGGCGCGATCGGCCCTGGCCATGGTGCGCTCTCCGGAGCGGGCTCCGACGCGCAGCTCCCCGACCCGGTCGCCCGCCAGCAGCAGTGGCACCGCCTCGACGTGCTCCGGACGCCGTCCGTGCTCCCCGAGGAGCCGATCGCCGTCGACCAGGGCGGCGTACGGGAGGCGCAGCGCGTCGCACACCGCTGGCAGGACGTCGACCGGGCGGCGCGCACCCTCGGCCAGGCTGGCGGTGACCGCAGCGGCCGCACGTACGGGATCGCCTCGCTCGCCGTAGAGCAGCCGGTTGACCGCCCGCTGCAGCCGTACGCGCACCGGTCCGAAGGCGACAGCCACCACCAACGCGGCGAGCACGGAGGTGCCGAGACCCGCCTGCTGTTGCAGGAGCTGAGCGCCGAGACGGACGAGGGCGATGTAGGAAACGGCGACCGCGGCGCTGAGCAGCAGGTAGGTAAGAGTGCGCGACCAGACCATGCGAATGTCGAGGAGCTGGTAGCGGACAACGGCAATGGTGATCGCAATCGGGATCAACCCGAGCGCGAGGGTGCTGAGGATGGGCAGGCCGCCGTGGGCGAGAGTTCCCGGGAATCGTTCGAAGGCGACGGCGACAACTGCGAGAAAGACGGCGAGCAGGAGCCACAGCAGTTGTTGCCGGGCCCGGGAGTCACCGCGGCGGTAGCGCTGCCCGAGCAGCAGCAGTGCTGTGCCGTACGCCAGCGCGAGCACCGCGTCGGACAACATCCCCAGCCAGGGGGTGCTGACCAACGCCGGGATCCGCAGCCAGGACGCGGCGCGCCCATCGGCGGCGATCGCGAGCTCCGGCGCGGTGTTCAACGGGTTGGGGTCTGCGCTGAAGAGCAGCATCTGGAGCGGCGCGTTCAGCGCAAGCGCCGCGGCGGCAATCCGTGCCGGCCGGCCTGTCAGCCGGCCATCCGGGAAGTGCAGCAGCGCGAGTGGAAGAAGGAGGGCAGGCGACCATGGCCACGCCAGCGAGTAGGTGGTGGACCAGGTGCGGGCGTGATCGGCCGGTCCGCCGCTGGTCAGGACCGCGTGGACGAAGGCCGGCGTCACCGCGGCGGTCGTCGTCTGCGCGATGCCTACCGCCAGCATCAGCCAGCCGATCCGGTGGTCGGGACGCTGCCGTGCGATCAGGAAGCCGCAGACGGCCGACGCGCCGCCGATCGTGGCGTTGCTGATCAGGAACGTGTCGCGGGCGACGGCGAAGCCCAGACCGGTGGCCAGCCACTCGACGAGCAGGACAGCGAACTCCGCGACGACGACGCCGAACAGCGCGGTCGCAAGGACGCGCCGGGATGGTGCTCGCATGCGGACATAGTGCGCCTGCGCCCGACGGTGCGCCAGTGAACGACTACCCGGAGCTTGTTCCCGATGGAAGCCGGTGCAATCCCCCCTGGTGACAGGGAACTCGGCCGGCTGAGGCTGCGGTGAGTTTCGTTCCAACCACCCCAAGGAGTTCCAGATGTCCAGTCTCACCCTGCCACCCCGTACGGGAGCGGTCGCCGGCCTCGTCGGTGGCGGCATCATCTTCTGCCTCGGGCTGCCCGCGGCCTTCGCGCCCGGCATCGTCGGCGACGCATGGTTGGCGACGAGTGCCGTCGCTGCGTTCATCCTCGTCGTCGCCCTGCTGGGCCTACGTACGTCGACTTCCGCCGTGCCCGGCTGCCGGACCGCGCTGGCGATCGCCGCGGCCGGGATGGCCCTGTTCGGGCTCGCGCACCTCTACTCCCTGACCGGTGACGAGCGCGCATTCGTGGCGTTCAGCATCTTCATGGTCACCTCATCGCTCAGCACGGCCGTAGCGGGCGTCCTGCTCATCCGGGCACGGCTCTGGATCGGTGCTATGCGGTTCGTCCCGTTGCTGTGCGGGGTGTGGCCGATCGCCACCATCCCGGCCGGAGCGGCGGCGGGTGACCTGCAGCACTTCCTGGCTATCGCGGGCTGGGGCCTGTGCTGGATCGGCCTGGGCGCGGCGCTGCGGATGGAAGCAGGCCGGCATTCGAAGCCGGCGCCGGTCACGTCGGCATCGGTCTGAGCGACTGCTCACCCGCTCCGCGATCGGTCAGGGGTCACTAGGCTGCGGCGCATGACCGAGGAGACGGCCGCGCCGTGGGCTGACCAGGCGCCGTACCGCCAGGGTGCCGTGGACCTGCTGGGCATCCTGGCGTGCGGCGCGCTGGCGGCCTTCGACCGGCTCGCCGAGGACGGCCGACTGGCGCCCGGGTTGGCGGACAAGGTGCACATGGTCACGATGGCTGCGCAGCAGGTGGCTCACTTCGAACGCGTCCGGGACCACCTGGGCGGTCTGCAGGTCGACGTGATGGCGGCGATGGCGCCGTTCCAGGAGGCCTTCACCTCGTTCCACGGCTACACCCGGCCCAAGGACTGGCTGGAGGGCCTGCTCAAGGCGTACGTGGGCGACGGGTTCGCGGCCGACTTCTACCGCGAGGTCGCTGCCTTCGTCGACGCGGACACCCGGCAGCTGGTGCACGAGGTGCTGACCGACACCGGGCACAGCGAGTTCGTTGTCGAAAAGGTCCGGGCGGCCATTGCGGCCGATCCCAGGGTCGCCGGCCGGCTCGCGCTGTGGGGCCGCCGACTGGTCGGGGAGGCGTTGAGCCAGGCGCAGCGGGTCGCCGCCGACCGGGACTCGCTGACCAGCCTGCTCACCGGCACCGTCGACCGCCCAGGCATGGATCTCGCCGCCATCAGCCGGATGTTCTCCCGCCTGATCGAGAACCACACCCGCCGGATGAAGACCCTGGGCCTGCAGTCCTGAATCAGACCGATCCGAAGCCGACGCGCCGAACATTCTCCTCGCCGATGTCGACGTAGGCGATCCGGTCGACCGGGATCAAGACCTTGCGGCCATGTTCGTCGGTGAGTGAGAACACCCCGCCGCCACCATCGACGACCGCATGGAACGCCTTCTCCACGTCGGCCGCGGAATCCTTGGACTCCAGCACGATCTCGCGATTCACGTGCTGTATCCCGACCTTGACCTCCACTGATTTTCCTCCTGCCGTGGCCAAACCCGCCTCAACTGTGCAGCATCCCGCCGCCGGATCGGGTCGGTGTTCGCGCAGAGCGTGCCGATCCGTACCGCGTCAGCAGCTCAGCCGGCCAGGTTGGCCTTCTCCTCGTCGGTCGCCTGCCTGATCACCAGCCGGGTCCAGGCCCCGACGTAGACCCGGTCGTCGGCCTTGAGCTCGCGCTTGACCCCGACCGGGATCGGGTCGTTGGGGATCGCCCCGGTCGCCGAGCCGACGAACGTGCCATTGGCCGACTCGAGGTCCTCGACCCACCACCGGCTGCCGTCGGTGGTCAGCTGGGCCTGCCGGCGGCTCACCCCGCTGTCGGTCGCGCAGTCCACCTGGGGGTGGATGTTGCGGCTGGCGCTGGTGCGCCCGATCAGGACGGACCTCCCGCGCAGCGGCACGACGTCCGGCAGACCGGGGGAGGGTAGCGGGTCCGGACTCTCCTGCGCCTCGTACCACGCCGGGTCGATCCAGACCTCGGCCACCCAGTCGAAGGCCCCTTCGGGGGGGCCCGGGGGAGCTATCCCCCCCGGAGTCGACGTAGGATCCACCGCGTTCGGCGGCTGGTTGGCACTCATCGCCTCCGGCTGGCCGCCGGTCGTCGCATCCGGCGGCACCGGACTCGCCACGACGCGCGGCATTGTGCCCGTGGTGAAGTCGTAGCCGCACGCCTCGCAGAACAGCGCGTCCGCGACGTTGGGGGTGCCGCAATTGGGACAGGTCTGGCCGCCGGCCTGAGCTCCGGTTGCGGTGCTGGGCACGGCCGGGGCCATGGGCTGAGCGGTGATCACGGTTGCTGCCCCGGCCGGCGCGGCTCCGATGGGCATGCCGCAGACGTCGCAGTAGTCGTCCGAGGCAGATGTGTGGCCTGCGGGGCAGACGGAGGTCATTCAGCTGGTCCCGTTCTCCCGCCCGACGGTCCTCAACCCCGCACCCGCGTTGTCTTGGTCGAGGCGGTGTCCAGGGCCATCTCGTCGGCCTTGTCGACCGCGCGCTTGAGCCGGACGGTCCCGGTCTCCTCGTCGTCGATGTCGACCACCTTGCGCAGCTTCGCGGTGGCCTCGTCGTTCCCGGTCTGGGCGGCGAGCTGAACGGCCCGCCCGAGCTTGACCGTCGCGGTCTCCTGATCACCGGCGGCCTTTGCGGCGAGCCCGTCCTGGATCGCCTGCGCCAGCTCGGTCTGGCCGGTGTAGTGCGCCACGGCCGGGTTGATCCGGGTGGTCAGCTGGTCGTCGTCGGACCACTTGGCCTTGACCAGGCCCTGCGCCACCACCTGGTCGCCGAGCGCCAGCTGGACCCGGGCCGCCAGCTGCTCCTGACCGATGGCCTTCGGCGACAGCCGTACGCTCACGTGATAGTCGCGCGACTCGTCTCCCCAGGAGCCGGTCGGATAGCCGCCGGTCAGCGGGTTGACCTCGACCCGGCGCCCGGTCAGGTCCTCCACCGTCGGCGACACCTGGCGGACGAACATCACCTGGGCCCCCTGCGGCGCCCAGACCCGGAGCTGCGCGTCGGCGACGCCGCGGGACATGGCCTGTTGCATCAACTCGGCGAACACCGCCCCCATCTGGTTCGGGCTCGGAATGATGTCGACCGTGCCGAGCAGCGCCTGGGCGATCCGGCGGACCTCGGCGACCTGCCAGTCGACGCCGACGCCGCGGCAGTCGCACTGGAACTTGCCGGTGACCCCGCGGATGGCGGCGGTGAGCTGGTTCGCGCTTTCGTTGTGGTTCTCGCCGTCGGTGAGCAGAATGGCGTGCCGCTGGGCGAGTTCCGGGACCGAGTCGAACAGCCGGCCGGCCAGCGTCAGCCAGGTGCCCATCGCGGTGCCGCCGTCGGAGCGGAACAGGCTGATCGCCTGGCGGGCTTCATAGCGGGTGCGGGCGTCCATCCGCGCCATGCCGGTCCCGGTCCGTACGGGCGGGTAGGCCAGGTATGCCTGGTGGGTGCCGGCCACGATGGAGAACCAGGTGCCGTCCAGGATCTGGTCGACCGCGGCCGCGGCGGCGGCCTTGGCCGCCTCCAGCTTGATCCGGCCCATCGAGCCTGAGGTGTCAACGATGATGATCTCGCCGGCGTCGCCCGATCCGGTCTGGCCGGCGGTGCCGGCGCCGGAGCAACTGATCGTGACGATCGCGTTCACGTCGGTGCCGCCATCGGGCAGGAACTCGTTCTGGTAGACGGCGGCATTGAACTCAGCCATGATCAACCTTCCTCTCGGCGCCGGACGCCCAGCCGCAGCAGGTCAGGGCTCGTAGCGGGCAAGGGCGACCGAGATGTTGTCCTTGCCCCCTTGCTCATTCGCCCATCCAACCAGGGAGACCGACAGCGGCAGCGGATCCGGGTTGGCGCCGCTCAGCGTCGCGACGAGCGACTGCATGGCGGTGGCCTCCGAGACGTAGTTCCAGAGGCCGTCGCTGCAGACCAGCAGCCAGCCCGGGTCGCTCACCTCGATCGACCCGATTCGCGGCACGAAGTCGGGGCTGTCCCGCCCGAGCCACTTCGTGATCGCGTGGGCCTGCGGACCGTTCTCCGCCTCCTCGCGCGACACCCCCATCGCGATCCTGGCCTGCGCCACGGAGTCGTCGAGGCTGAGCTCGGCGGGCTGGGCGGCCGTACCGATGTCGGGCAGCCAGTAGACCCGGCTGTCGCCGACGTTGCCGAACACGATCTGCCCGCCGTCGATCACCGCCGCGGCGAACGTGCACGAGGCCGCGTTCTCACTGCCGGGCGCCGTGGTCTCGACCACTGCGGCGTTGGCCTGCGCCGCCGCAGCCTGTACGGCCGACGCGGTGGCCGCCGCGCGACTGGCGGCCACGCCCATCCCGGCGGGCCGATGCGCCACCAGCACCTCGCGGGCGGCGCGGGCCGCGGCGAGGCTGGCCACGTCGGAGTCGACCGAGGTGGACACGCCGTCGCAGACCACCAGCACCGCGCGGCCGCCTCGGCCCGGGTCGGAGGCCACCGCCGTCGCGTCCTCGTTGCGGAAGTGCCGGATGCCCTTGTCGCAGCAGGCGGCCACCCAGGTGGACGGTTGCTCGGTGTAGTGGTCGCGCCCGGTCGGCGCCTTGGTGCCGCAGGTCTGGCAGTAGCCGTCCGAGCCGACCACGCCGCCGCAGTTCGCGCACGGCCGGGCGATGACGACGGTGTCGTCGGTGTCCAGGTCGGTCTCGAGGGCGCTCGCCTCGGGCGGTGCGGCAGCGGGAAGCTGGGCACGTTCCCGCGGCGGTGCCGGGGTAGTCCGCGCTGAGACAGTGATGGGCGACTCGAGCCCCGCTGCCGGGCCGGTTTCTGCGGCGACACCGTCGACCGGTGTCAGCTGAGTGCCGCACTCCTCGCAGAAACGGGCCACGGCGGCGTTCGTGCTGCCGCACCGCGGACACGTCGCGACGGCTGCGCCTAGGGCGGCAGTGCCCGACGCGGTAGGTAACTCGGTCATTGCAGGGTCCACCTTCGCACGGCGTTGGCCTTGTCCACCAGCGCAAAGCGCCGTCCGTCCTCGGTCTCGCCGAGCGCCCGGGCGCGGTAGGTGGCCTCCAGCCCGTCCCGCAGCGACTCGGCCGTCGCGTTGTACGTGCCGAGCTTCACTCGTGGCTGCGGTCCGACACGGTCCACCTCGGCCAGGGCGCGCTCCAGGATCTGGGCGGTCAGCTCGGCCTGGTCGTTCGGATCGAGCCGTACGCCGTGCAGGCTGTCCATCGCCTGCGCCAGCGACGGCAGGCCACCGCCGGATTCGAAGAGGTGCACCGCGCGCAGCCGGCGGGCCTCGGTGTAGCTGCGGCTGGTGGAGGGCACCAGGTCCAGCGCGGCGACGGCTCCGGCGACATCACCGCGGGCGGCGCGGATCCGCGCCATCCCGAAGGCGGCCGCGGCGACGTAGTTGGCGTCGGTGCTGGCACAGGTCCGATAGAGGCCCTCGGCGATCGCCCCTTCACCGCCGCGTTCGCAGGCCAGCGCGAGCGCCAGCTTGGGCGCCAGCTCGCCCGGCACCTGTCCGTACACCGCGTTGAACGCGGCCTGCGCGCCGGCCATGTCGTCGCGCAGCAGACTGGCCAGACCGCTGACCCAGACCGCACGCCACTCCCAGGGGTCGTCGGCCAGCAGCTGGTCGACGAAGGTGTCGACCAGCTTCGGGTCGCCGAGCTCCAGCGCGGCCCGACAGCTTGCGAGCGACACCTCGGCCGTTCTGGCCGGCGCCGCCTGGAGCTGCTGCAGCCGGTCGGCCGGATCCTCGATCGATATGTTGCTCAGCCAGGCGTACTGCGGATCGGTCGTGTCGGGTCGGAGCGCCGGCAGCTCGTTCCAGTCCAGCACGTCGCTGGTGATCGCCGGCGCCTCGAAGAGCGGCGAGGCGGCGGAGGTCAGGGCGGTCCCGGACGTGTGCTCGGCGACCACCTCGCGCAGCACGCCCAGCAGCTGGACACGCATCTCGTCGACCGAGCCGAACCTGTCCGCCGGGTCCGGCGCGCAGGCCTTGGCCAAAAGCCGGTAGAGCGAGTCGTGCTCGGCGAAGACCGGGGTCTCCTCCACCGGCGGCAGGCTGGCCACGTACTTGGTCTGGTAGCCGCGGAACTCCATCAACAGCACGACCAGCGTCCGGCCGATCGTGTAGATGTCGGACGCTATCGAGGTGCCGACCTGGGGCACCTCGGGCGCCTGGTAGCCGACGGTGCCGTAGATCGCGGACTCCTGGTCGTCGATCCGCCGGACGCCGCCGAGGTCGATGAGCTTGACCGCATCTCCGACCTGGATCAGGTTGTCGGGCTTGAAGTCGCAGTAGACCAGGCCCAAGTCGTGCAGATAGGTGAACGCCGGCAGGATCTCCAGGATGTAGGCCAGGGCCTGGTCCACCGGTAGCGGGTCGTAGATGCCGCCGTTGGCGCGCATCCGGTTCTTCAGGATCTGTTTCAGCGAGGTGCCGCCCACGTACTCCATGACGATGTAGCCCGCGTCGTCGTGGGTGACGAAGTTGTAGATCTCGACGATCAGCGGGTGCTCGACCTGAGCCAGGAACTGCCGCTCGACGATCGCCACGGCGAGCGCGTCCTTGTCGCCGGTGTTCAGCAGCCCCTTGAGCACCACCCAGCGGTCGGAGACGTTCTTGTCCCGAGCCAGGTAGATCCAGCCGAGGCCGCCGTGCGCCAGGCAGCCGGCCACCTCGTACTGGTTGGCGACCAGGTCGCCGGGCTTGAGCTTCGGGGTGAACGAGAAGGCGTTGCCGCACTTGGGGCAGAAACCCTCCGCCCGCCCGGGCTTGCCGTCCCGGGACCGGCCGACCGGTGAGCCGCAGTTGGGGCAGAACCGCTTCTCCTCCGGGACCTGCGGGTCCTTCATGATCGCCTGTGCGGCGTCGATCTCCGGGGCCGGCGGCACTCGGGTCAGGCCCGCGCCGAGCCGCGCGGAGCGCAGCCGCTGCGAACCGGAGTGCACCCGCTTGGTGATCTTGGAGTTGCCGGCGCCCAGCCGGGACGAGCCGAGCGCGGCGACGCCGAGCCGGCTGGATCCGGTCGTCCGTGCCGAGGTCGCGCCGGCGGTGCCGGCCGGCTGTTCGGCTGTCGGCGACGGTGGTGCGTACGGGGTCGAGGCCGGCGAGAACCGCGGTAGGGATGACGGCGTGGCCGCAGCCTGCGCCGGCGCCGCGCCGGCACTGACGAACTGGCCGGCGCCCGCCGGGCTGCCGCAGACGTCGCAGTAGCCGTCGACGATGGTGCCCGTGCAGCCGGGCTGGGTACAGGCTGCCATCAGGTGACCTCCAGGTATCTCTGGTAGAGGGCGACCAGCTGTGCGGCCAGCCCGGTCCGGGTCGGCCGGCGGGCCAGCTCCTCGCGGGCCAGCTCGTACGCTCGCTGGACGTCTGGTTGATCGGCAGCGCCGGTCGCCCGGGCCTTGACGTGATAGGCCGCCAGCCGCCCGGCCAGCTCGTCTCGGTCGCGGAGTGCCGCCGTGTAGGCGTTCTGAGCCATTGTCATCGCCCGGGCGACTTGATCCAACCGATGCAGGTAGCCCTCCAGCGCGTCGGCGGTGTTGGGCACCGGACCCAGCGCGTCGACCGCCGGCACCGCGTAGTTGGGCGCCGGATCCACGGTGGCCACGCACTCCTCGACGATCGTGCGCAGCGCCGCCTCGCGGGCCGCCAGATCGGCCCGCAGGCTGCGCGCGCGCTGGACCTTCGCACCGGTCTCCCGCCGCCGGGCGGCGGTGACGATGAGGTCGCGCTCGAAGGTGGCGGCCTCGATCTCCAGCGGCGCGAGCAGTCCGCCGACGTCGCCGCCCCGGGCCGCCTTTTCCGCGATGTCCCTCAGGCGACGGGCCAGCCGGGACTGCTGCTCGGCGGCGGCCTGCTGCGTGGCGCCGGCCGGTTCGAGGACGATCTGGTCGCGGATGCGTTCCATCTGAGCGCGCAGCTGGCGCAGCCGCTCGGTCACTTCCGCGCCGCTCGGGTCGAACGCCAGCCGGACCCGCAGCTGCGAGACCAGCGCATCGGAGAGGCGGCACGCCTCGGGCAAGGAGACCGCAAGGCCCGCACCGGGCGGGCCGCCGACGGGCTGAGCACTGACCCGGGCCAGCAGCGAGGGATCCAGTGTCGCGTCCAGGCGCCCCCAGATCAGCGAGGCCATCCGCTCCCGCTCGGCCTGGCCGACCCGGCCGCCGTCCCAGGTGGCGAGGAGCAGCTCGTAGCGGTCGGAGACCGCCTTCCAGAGCGCCATGGACAGCGTGGTGTCACCGACCAGCTGGGCCCCGTCGCGCGCCGCCAAGGCCGCCTGGTCCAGCTGGTCCAGCTCCCGCTTGCGTTCGTCCCGCCAGCGGCCGAGAGCGTCGAGATAGCCGGCGGCGGCGAGTGGGTCCAGCGGTGCGCCGAGCCTGCCGGGAGCCGGTGGCGCGACGGCCCGGCCTGCGCCGGCCGACGCCGGGCTGCCGCTCGTCGAGGCGCGGCCGGCTTGGGTCCAGGCCGGACCACCGAAGGGCTGGCCCGGGAGGCTCACGGCTTCCTGCCGTAGACGGCCTTGGGCGGCTCGGGCGCCGGGCCGAGCGGTGCTCGCAGCCAGCGGTTGTAGATCGCGGTCCACTCGCCGTCGGAGCGCATCTGCGCGAGCCGCGCGTTGACGAAGCGGACCAGGTCGACGCTCCTGGAACTGAAGCCCAACCCGTACGGCTCGGCGGTGAACGCCTTCTGGTCCGGCACGACCGCGTACGGGTCCTGAGCCGCCAGCCCGGCGAGCACCGTGTCGTCGCCGGTGATCGCAGCCACGGCGCCTTGCTGGAACAGCACCAGACAGCCCGTGTGGTTGTCGGCGCCGACCGCGATCGCCTTCGGCGCGAGCTTGATCAGGTTGTCCATGCTGGAGGTGCCCTTCGGGGCGCAGACGCGCTGGCCGGCCAGATCCGTGATCGAGGTCGCCTTCGAGCCCTTGCGGACCATGACCTTCTGGCCGGAGCGGTAGTACTCGGTGGAGAAGGCGATCTGCTTCCACCGGTCGCAGTTGATCGTCATGTTCCTGGCGACCATGTCCACGTCGCCGTTCTGCAGCGCCGGGATCCGCTGCGCCGCGGTGATCACCTTGAGCTGGTAGGCGTTCTCGTTGCCGAAGATCGCCTTCGCGACGGCCTTCACCATGTCGATGTCGAAGCCCTCGATCTGGCCGGTGAGCGGGTTGCGCGACCCGAGCAGGTAGGTGTCGGCCGAGACACCGGCGATCAGCCGGCCGCGGGACTGGATCTTGCGCATGGTGGACCCGTCCGGCATGTCGCCGGGCTTGGGCAGGTCGCCCTGCGGCTCGTACGAGGCGAGCGCGTCGGTGCACGGGGCGGGCGTCGTGCTCGGGTTGGTGGCGGTCGGCTGGCTGCTCGGCTGGGCCGCAGTGGGCTTCGTGGGCAGCGGAGTCGGGTCGTAGCTGAACAGCGAGCAGCCGGCCAGCAGGCCGACCACCAGCAACACCACCGCCAGTGGCGCGACGATTCGCCGGGAGCCGACCCGCCCGTGAAGGAGGCGGCCGGCACTTCGAGGCGCAGGATGGCGCCCGCCGGTTCTGATGGTCATCGGTACTCCCGAAGCCGCGCGGCGATCCCGTACCGGCCGGCCAGCGCGGCGGCAAGCCCTGCCAGGAAGAGGGCGATCGCGCCGATCACCAGGCCCGGTTGGGCCCCGGCCAGGCGATTCGCGGTGCTGGCGCTGGCCGCATCGAGATAGCCCGTCGCCGCGTGGTCGAAGCCCCCGAAGGCCGCATTGGCGCCCGCCGGGTCCGATCCGGTGGCGAGTGCGACTGCCTTGTCCCAGTTGCCGTTGTCGTCGAGGCCGCGGATCTGGGAGTGTACGCCCGCGTACGACGTCCATGCCGACTGCAGTCCGGTGGCGTCGGGCAACAAGACGAGCTGCTGGGTGATTCTGCCCGAGGCACTCGCCCAGGCCTGCTCGAACGCCTGTCCCGAGCCCCGGGCGATCAGGGTCAGGCTCTCGTTGGACTTCGCGTCGTAGGCCTCGATCCTGATCTTGGCGCTGGTGGTCACCGCGCTGAAGGACCCGGTCTTGATCGACTTGGTGGCCGACGACAGAGCGTTGAGCCCGATGCCTGCGCCGACCAGGGCGGCCAGGATCACCACCGACGCGGCGGCAACGCCCACGTTGAGGTAGCGGCGGAACCGCCGGGCCAGCCACACCTGTGCCGCCACCAGCGCCCCGAGTACCAGCACTGCGACGATCAGGAAGATCCAGCCGATCGTCGCGCTCATCTCGCTGCCGGCCCGGTCCGCGTTCGCGGACACGAGGTTGTCCAAGATCGGCAGCGCGTCGGCCCGGAGGCCGGCACTGGCGTTGCGGAGATACTGCGCGCCTACGGGGAAGCCCTGCCGGTTGTTGGCCCGCGCCTGCTCGATGGCCGCGGCGTACTCCACGATCTGCTGGTTGAGCGCGGCGAGCGCGTCCGCGTCGGCGGGCTGCGCCTCGGCCGCCTCGGCGATCAACGTGCCGGTGACCCCGATCGCCTCGTCGTAGGCGGCGCGCTGGGCAGGTGGCTCGAGGCCGCCGACCAAGAACGCGTTCGTCGCCGTGGCGTCGGCCGCCAGCAGGTTGGTCTCGATCTTCTGCACCCGGATCAGCTGCCCCGTATCCGCCTCGGCCCGGTGCAGCGAGTAGGCGAGATAGGAGAAGGTCAGCGCGCCGACGAGCGCGAAGACCAGACTGGCCAGGATCACGCCGGTGCTGAGCAACCGCAGCAGCTGCGGCGTGTCGCGAGTCGGCTGCTGCTGAGCCGCCGGTGCGACCACCACGCCCGGTGCTGCGGTCGTTGCGGCCTGCACGGCGGCTGGGGGAGCGGGTGCCGGGGCGGTGGCCACGGCGGCCGCCCCGGCCGGCCGGTTCGGCTGACTCATGGCATTCCTCGGGGATCGGCGGTCGGCTCGGTCGCCTCCTCGGCAGTCCCCACGTCTGCCGGCGGCACCGGGTTGAAGTCGGGCGCGGGCTCCTCGTCGAGGTCCGCCGCGATCAGCTCCCGCAGCTGCTGGACGGTCGGCTCGTCGACGTCGCGCAGCCGCCAGGCGTGCCGGCCGACGGCCGCCTCCAGCAGGTTGCGGGCGAACCGGCCGTTGCCGAACGTCGGCCCCCGCGGCGTCGTGGCCAGGATCGCCCGATAACGGGTGAGGCAGCCCTCGGTCACGTCGTAGTCCGCCGCCTTCGCCATCCCGAGGAAGATCTCGACCAGCTCGTCGTCGGTGTAGTCCTCGAACTCGATCGTGGTCCGGAACCGGCTGGCCAGCCCCGGGTTCTGGGCGATGAAGATCGCCATCGGGACCGGATAGCCGGCGACGATCAGCACCAGGTCGTCGCGGCGGTCCTCCATCTCCTTGACCAAGGTGTCGATGGCCTCCGTGCCGTACTGGTCGCCGGCCAGGCTGTAGGCCTCGTCGATGAAGAGCACCCCACCGGCCGCCGAGGCGACCACCTCAGCGGTCTTGATCGCCGTCTGGCCCAGATAGCCCGCAACAAGCTCCGAGCGGTCCACCTCGACCAGCTGGCCCTTGGTCAGCAACCCCAGCGCCCGGTAGATCCCGCCGACCAGCCGTGCGACGGTCGTCTTGCCGGTGCCCGGGTTGCCGACGAAGACCAGGTGCCGGGTGATCGTCGGCGACTTCAGGCCGGCCTCGTGTCGCAGGCCCTCGATCCGCAGCACCGCCACCTGGCGGTGGATCTCGGCCTTGACGTCGGTCAGGCCGATCAGGGCGTCGAGCTCGGCGAGCAGCTCGCTCAGCGTCTTCGGTTCGGGTTCGGCGGCCTTCGCCGGTTCGGTCACTGTGGCAGCCGCAGCGGTCGCCTGCGTGCCCGTACCCGGCCCGCCGGGGCTGGCGGCTCCCGGTGCTCTGGTGGCCGGGGGAGTCGGAGAGTCTCCGTCGGTCGGAGATGCCGCCTCGGGCGGCGACTGAGCGGGCACCGCGGGACCGATCCCGGGAAATGCCCCGGGCGTCAGCGGGTCGATGGCGGTCAGGTCCAGCGGGTTGAGCCCGCGTACGGGGGTGGTGGAGATGTGCTGTGCGGCCCGCAGCGCGGCGACCCGTTCCAGGGCCCGCTCGAACGCGGCGCGAAGTCCGGTCTGCTCCTCTGTCATGGCAGGTCCGGCGCGCTGCGAGGGGGTGGCGGTGGTTGGTCGCCGAGGTCGAGGCCGCCGCCGGTCGAGGCGTGACCGAACTTCTCCTGCAGGAAGCGGCCGTGGGCGATGAGGGCGTCGGCGTCGACCCGGACGACCGCGTCGAAGATCTTGTCCATGGTCGCCCCGAGCAGGTCGAGCTGGTCGATCAGCAGCATCAGCGAGGTCTTGCCGTTCTCGATCGGCCGTGAGTCGGCCCATTGCCGCGGCAGCCGGGTGTAGCCGCCGATCGCCTCCGGCAGGTAGTCGGTCGCGGTCGCCATCACCGAATAGGCGTCGGCACTGCCTAGCCCGAGGTTGCGCAGTCGCGGCATGGTCTCCCGTACCGTCCCTGCCACCCGCTTCACCCGCGACTGCACGGCCGCGGGCACCGAGCCACCGCCGACCATGGCCACGACCCGGTCCAACGCGGCGAGGATGTCGGCCTCCGTCGGCGCGGCGGGAACCGGTGGCGCCAGTGGGGGTGCTTCGGGACGCCCGGTGAGGCGGGCGAAGAACTCCTTGAGACCCATCGGCAGCGCACTCGGTCAGCGATCAGCAACGTCAGCGAAGACCGGGCTCCGCGCCCTCGATGTCGAGCGCGCCGGATGCGAGCTGCCGGTCTTGCCGCTGCACCCGGTTCAGGTAGGAACGGGACTTGTCCACCTCCGCCTCCAGCGCGCCGATCGTGGCGGCCATCGTGTCCAGCGCCTGCATCTTGAACGTGTCGATGGAGTCCATGGTTTGGTAGATGTTGGCGAACGCGGCCTGCAGCTGCGGCAGCCCGATGGTCGCGGACGCGGCCTGCTGCTGGATCCGAGCGGAGTTGTCGCGCAGCATCTCCGAGGTCCGCTGGATCAGGTCGGACGTCGTGGTGTTCAGCGCGGTGATCTGATCGAGGACGAGCTTCTGGTTGCCCAGCGCCTGGGCGACGATCACGGCCGTCCGCAAGGCCGACACCGTCGTCGTCGAGGCCCGGTCCACGCCCTTGATCAACTCGATGTTGTTCTTGATGATGATGTCGATCGCCAGGTAGCTCTGGATCGAGACGGCGAGCTGGGTCAGCAGGTCCTGGTGCTTCTGCCGGACGTAGAACAACACGTCCTGGCTGAGTGCCTTCGCCCGGTCCGGGTCGGAGAGGTCGAGCTGGCTGATCGTGGCCGCGAGCTTCGCGTCGAGCCGCTCCGCCACGTAGATGTACTGATTGAGCCGACCCATGATCGCCCACAGGTTCTGCTTCTCCATGTTCAGCGCGACGTTGTCCCGGGTCAGCTCGTCCTGGCCGTTGCGCAGGGCGTGCAGGATGCCGTTCAGGTGGCCCTGGGCCGACTCGTACCGGCGGAAGTAGTCGACGATCCGGTCCCCGAACGGGATCATGCCCAAGAACTTGCGGGTGCCGGCGGCCTGGCTGGGGTCGAGGTCCTCGACCGTACGGCGGAGATCGAGCAGCGTGTTGCCGACCTTGGAGCCGCTGGCAAGGCCGCCCTCCTTCAAAGCCCGTACCGGAGTCTGCAGCAGCCGGTTGGAGGTCTCGGCGGCCTTGCGGATGTCGCCGTCGCCCATGCTGCGCACATTCGCGGCCTGCTGCGCGAACTCCGGGGAGCGGGTCTGGGCCGCCATCAGCGCGCCCAGGAAGCTGTCGACCTTGCTGTCGAGTGCAGGAACGCTGGCCGGGTCGACCTGGGGCGCCATGGCGGGTGCCTGGGTGGCGACGACGGCCGGCGGCGCGTCCGGCGCGGTCAGGGTGAGCGGCGTGACGGCATCGGGCGGGGTGAGCGGCATCGGCGCGGCGGCGGACGACGTTGGCTCGGTCATCTCGTTCCTCTCAGGCGCTGAGCCGACGCAACCTCTTCGGTGCACCGGCTCGGGATTGGAGCAAATCTACTCGGTGGAGGGCTCCGGGGACCGTACGGCGGCGGCATCCATGCCCGACCCGTTTCAGTCACGCCGACTATGCCGTAGGGCCACCTCCGACGACCGGCACGCACAGGCTGCTCACAGGATGGTACCGATGGCGTCAGGCTCCTGCTGGTCTCGGCTGCTCGCAGCTTGATCTCATCTTGGGTGTTGCTCTTGCGGAATCCTCAGGAAGGCGGCCAAGCTGACCTTGGCTCGGAATTAGCTCGCGACACCGTTGTCCCGACTCAACTGTCACGACTCATCGACGGTGAAGCTCCTAACCGAAAGGATCTCTATGTTCACACTCCCGTCGATTGCGCGGGGGCCACGTCTCTTCGCGGGCGTGGCGATCGCAGCAGCGACCGCACTGGCGCTCGCCGCCTGCGGTGGTGGTGGTGGCGGCACGCCCGGGGGCGGCGGCAGCGCCTCGGGCGGTGGGGGCGGCGAGAAGTACGCCGTCACGCTGATCACCAAGGACGCCAACAATCCCTACTGGGTCGCGATGCAGAACGGCGCGAAGCAGGCCGGAGCTGCTCAGGGCGTTGACATCACCATCGCCTTCGGCTCGAAGGACGGCGACGAGCAGGGCCAGGTCACCGCCATCGAGGACGCCATCTCGCGCGGCGACAAGGGCATCCTGATCGCACCGAACGGCCCGGGGGTCAACGACGCGATCGCCAAGGCCCGGGACGCCGGCATACACGTGCTTGCCCTCGATACCGTGCCCACCCCGCCCGAGACCGTCGAGGTCACCTTGGCCACCGACAACTTCAAGGCCGGCGAGCTGATCGGCAAGTGGGCCGCCGCGACGTTGAACGGCCAGAAGGCGACCATCGCACTGCTGGACCTGTACAACGACAAGGTCGCCTCCGTCGACTACGAGCGCGACCAAGGCTTCCTGACCGGGATGGGGATCGACGTCAAGGACAAGATCAAGAACGGCGACGAGGACAAGACCGGCAAGTACACCGGCGGCAAGGGCGGCGACTACGAGATCGTCTGCAACGAGCCCACCCAGGGCGCCCAGGACACCGGTAAGACCGCGATGGAGAACTGCCTGGCCAAGAGCAAGAGCATCAACCTGGTCTACACGATCAACGAGCCCTCAGCGGCAGGCGCTGCCGAGGCCCTCGACGCCGCTGGCGTCAAGGCGACGCTCGTTTCCGTGGACGGCGGCTGCAACCCGGGCATCGTCGATGTCAAGAAGGGCATCATCGGCGCCACCTCGCAGCAGTATCCGCTGAAGATGGCCCAGCTGGGCGTCGAGGCCATCGTCAAGATCCTCAAGGGTGGTGAGCCGCCGAAGGTCTCCCCAGGCCTGGCCTTCTACGACGTGGGGGTCGCGCTGGTCACCGACAAGCCCGCCGCCGGCGTGGACAGCATCGACACCACCAAGGGCGAGGAGCTCTGCTGGGGGAACAAGTAGCACACGTCCGCTTGCAGACCGGTGGCTGGTTTGGATCCACGAGGCCAGCCACCGGGCCGGCGGTCACCGACTCAGCGTCTACCACCGCATTCCGCACCGACCGAGGCAAGGAAGCCAGTGACCAGTTCAGTCGATACCCAAGCACCAGCAACTGCCGCCGAACAGTTCGCCATGCGGCGGCAGTCTCCGCTTCAACGAATTCAGCATCTGCTGCACTCGCACCCGGCGCTCAGCCCGCTGGCGGTGCTGGTGATCTCCTTCATCATCTTCACGATCATCAACCCGAGCCTGGCGACGCCGACGCCGCTGTCCTTCATCTTCCAGCAGGTCGCCGTCATCGCCGCGCTCGCCATCGGCCAGACGCTGATCATTTTGACCGCCGGCGTCGACCTGTCCGTGGGCGCCATCGCCATCGTCTCCATGCTGGTGATGGCCAGCCTGTCCGCGCAGCAGAAGCTCCCCGGCATCCTGGCACTGATCATCGGCGTCATCGTCGGGACGCTCTGCGGCTTGCTCAACGGCCTGCTGGTTACCAGGCTCCGGCTGCCACCGTTCATCGTGACGCTGGGCACGCTGAGCATCTTCACCGCGATCGCGCTGCTCTACTCCGGCGGCAAGTCCATCGGCCGACAGCAGATGGACCCGCTGCTCAGCTGGACCCGGACGCCGATCCCGATCGGCACGTTCACGCTGACCATGGGCGTGATCATCGTGATCATCATGGCCTTGATCATGTCCTTCGTGCTCAGCCAGACCGCCTGGGGCCGTCACGTCTACGCCGTCGGCGACGACATCGAGGCAGCGAGGTTGGCCGGCATCCGGGTCAACCGTGTGCTGCTCAGCGTCTACACGGTCGCCGGACTCATCTACGGGATCACCGGCTGGGTCGCCATCGGCCGGGCCGGCGGGGCCAGCGCGAACGCGATCACCAACGGCAACCTGGAGAGCATCACCGCGGTTGTGATCGGCGGCACCAGCCTGTTCGGCGGCCGTGGCGGCATCGTCGGCACCATGCTCGGCGCGCTGATCGTCTATACGTTCAACCAGGGTCTCAGCCTGGCGCACGTGGACGCCCAGTGGCGGGTGCTGGCCGTCGGCCTGCTCATCATCGTCGCCGTCTCGCTCGACCAGTGGATCAGGAGGGTCAAGGCATGACCACCGCTTCGTCGGACTTCACCCCGCACGCGCTGTCGGAGGAGGAGCAGACCACCGTCGGCCTCGGCGCGCCGCCGGTTCTCGCCGAGCCGAGCAAGACCGTCCTCTCCGGCCGCGGCCTGATCAAGACCTTCGGCAAGGTGGTCGGCCTGGACGGCGTCGACATCGACCTGTTCCCCGGCGAGGTGCTGGCGGTGATCGGCGACAACGGCGCCGGCAAGTCCACGCTGATCAAGGCGCTCACCGGCGCGCTGATCCCCGACTCGGGACAGGTCTTCCTGGACGGCCAGGAGGTCCACTTCAGGGGGCCGCAGGACGCTCGGCAGGCCGGCATCGAGACGGTGTACCAGACGCTGGCCGTGGCGCCGGCGCTGGACATCGCGGCCAACATGTTCCTCGGCCGGGAGCGGCGTCGCTCGGGCCCGTTGGGCAGCATCCTGCGGATGCTGGACAAGGGAGGCATGAAGGAGGCTGCCGGCAAGTCGATGGCCAATCTCGGCATCGCGACCGTGCAGAACATGGGTCAAGCGGTCGAGACGCTGTCTGGCGGCCAGCGCCAGGCGGTGGCCGTCGCCCGGGCCGCGACCTTCGCGACGAAGTTCGTCGTGCTGGACGAGCCGACAGCGGCGCTCGGCGTCAAGGAGACCGGCCAGGTGCTGAACCTGATCCGCCAGATCAAGGAGAAGGGCCTGCCGGTGATCTTGATCAGCCACAACATGCCGAACGTGTTCGAGGTCTCCGACCGGATCCACATCGCCCGGCTGGGCGGCTGCGCGGGGGTGATCACGCCGAAGTCGCACACACCGACCGAGGCCGTGGCGATCATGACGGGGGCGACGACGCTGCAGAAGGGCTGAGCCGGCTCGGTCAGGCGGGTGCTCGGTCAGCGGGAACCCGCAGTATCTGCGCGGGAGCGACCCCCGCACCCCACGCCCGCTGCCGCGCCGCTCAGGCCAGGTGCTCGGTGAGCGGGAACCCGCAGTATCTGCGCGGGAGCGACCCCCGCACCCCACGCCCGCTGCCGCGCCGCTCAGGCCAGGTGCTCGCTCAGCGGGAACCCGCTGATGCCGCGCCAGGCGAGGCTGCTGACCAGCTTCTTCGCCTCGTCCAACGGGATGTGGGTGGACTCGCCGGAAACCCAGTAGCGGGCACTCACCTGAGCGATGCCGACCAGGCTGATCGCCAGCAGCTTGGCCTCCGGCACCGGCAGCGAGGTGTCCTCGCTGATCACTGCGGCGATCGCGTCGGCGATCTCGTCGTTGACCCGCCAGAGCCGTTGCTGCACCCGGCCGTCGCCGGTCAGGTCGGACTCGAAGACGAACCGGAACTGCCCGGCTGAGGAGGACACGAACTCGTAGAAGGCGCCCATGGTCGCGACAACCCGGTCGGCGTTGTGGTCGGTGGATGCCAGCGCGCCGGTGACGATCTCGACCAGCCGCTCGCAACTGTTGTCCAGCAGCGCCAGGTAGAGGTCGAGCTTGGAGCCGAAGTGCTGGTAGAGCACCGGCTTGGAAACCCCGGCGGCGTCGGCGATGTCGTCCATGGCGGCCGCGTGGTAGCCCTTGGTGGTGAAGACCTCGTTCGCCGCATCGAGCAGCTGGGCGCGGCGCTGGTCGCGCGGCAACCGGCCCGCCCGGCTGCCCTCCGCCGCCTTCTCCAGCTTGGTGGCCACCCCTTCACCCTAGCCGGACCGCCATGAACGCTGCCCGCGCGCGAACCGCCGGCCACCAGAGCGGCCACGCGTCAACCACGCCGCACCCTTTGGTGCGCTGCGCACCAGTTCCAGCGGGTGCGTGGCGGACCCAAGGGGTGCGATGTGGACGCAAGGGGTGCGACGTCGAGGAGAAGACGGGGCAGTCAGTGCGGCAGCGCCGGCCGGTCGGTCAGCAGCAGGTCGGCGGCGAGGTCACCGTGCTCGGCGACCCGGTCGAGCACCTGCTCGGGAGTGAACCGGAGGTCGTCGGGGTCGCGGACCGCCCCGACCTCGTCCCAGGTCAGCGGCGTGGCGACCGAGGGCAGGGCTCGGCCGCGCATCGAGTAGGGCACGATCGTGTTGCGCCCGGCGAGGTCCTGGTTGTAGTCGACGTAGATCCGCCCGGCCCGCCGCTGCACCGACATCGCCGCGACGAACAATGCCGGCGTGGACTTGGCGAGCTGCGCGTTCAGCCGCCGAACGTAGGCCCAGGCATCCCGGCACGGCGACGGCGCGATCGCCGCGTACACCTGCATCCCCTTGCTGCCTGAGCTCTGCGGGACCGGCAGCAGGCCGTCCCCGGCCATCGCCCCGGCGACCAACAGGGCGGCGCGGGCGGTCTCGACGATGGTCATCCCGGCGCCGGGATCGAGATCGACCACGACCCGGTCGGCGAGCGGATCACCGGGCCGGGGGTCGTCGTCCGGGAGGTCGAGCACGCCATCCTCGTTCGGCCGCCCGCTGCCGATGGTCCACTGCGGCGCGTGCAGTTCGAGCGCGGCGAGGTTGGCCAGCCAGACCATCGTCGCCGGCTCGTCGGCGACCACGTAGTCGATCACGCCGTCACTGGTGCCGACCAGCTGCCTGCGTACCCAGTCCGGTGTGCCCGCCGGCGCGTTCTTCTCCCAGAAGGCTCCCTGGGCGGGCGGGGTGCTGCCACCGCCCGCACCGGTCGGCGCATCGGCAGGCACGCCGTCGGGGAAGCGCAGCCGGGTCAGTGCCCGGTCGCTGATGTGCGGCAGGATCACGGAGGCGATGCCGAGGTAGTAGTTGATCACCTCGGCCTTGGTGTAGCCGGCGGCCGGATAGAGCACCTTGTCCAGGTTGGTCAGGGTGAGGACGCGGTCGCCGACGCTGGTCACCACGTCGCCCGTACCGGCCATGAGGCCCATCCCATCATCCGGAATAGCGGCTGCACAGCGTACGTTGGACGTCAGGATCGATCGTTTCCCCCCCGGCGCCCGTACGGGCCGGGATTGTCTGTCTTGGAGGACGACCCGTGGCTCTGCCGCCGCTCGTGGCACCCGCCCCTTCGCTGACCATCGACGAGGTGCGCCGGTACAGCCGCCACCTGATCATCCCCGACGTGGGGATGGACGGGCAGAAGCGGCTGAAGAACTCGCGCGTGCTGGTGATCGGCGCCGGCGGGCTCGGCAGTCCGGCGCTGCTCTACCTCGCCGCGGCCGGTGTCGGCACGCTGGGCATCGTCGAGTTCGACACGGTGGACGAGTCCAACCTGCAGCGCCAGATCATCCACGGCCAGTCCGACATCGGCCGGTCCAAGGCCCAGTCGGCCAAGGAGTCGATCCACCAGACAAACCCGTTCGTGAATGTCGTGGTGCACGAAGCGCGCCTGGACAACGACAACGTGATGGACATCTTCGCCAACTACGACCTGATCGTGGATGGCACCGACAACTTCGCGACCCGCTACCTGGTGAACGACGCGTGCGTGCTGCTCGGCAAGCCGTACGTCTGGGGCTCCATCTACCGCTTCGACGGCCAGGTGAGCGTCTTCTGGGCCGAGCACGGGCCGTGCTACCGCTGCCTCTATCCCGAACCGCCGCCGCCCGGCATGGTGCCCAGCTGCGCGGAGGGTGGCGTCCTCGGGGTGCTGTGCGCGTCCGTCGGCGCCGTCCAGGTGACCGAGGCGATCAAGCTGCTGACTGGGATCGGCGAGCCGCTGCTCGGCCGGCTGCAGATCTACGACGCGCTGGAGATGAGCTGGCGGACCCTGGCCGTCCGCAAGGACCCCGACTGCGCGATCTGCGGCGAGCACCCGACCGTCACCGAGCTGATCGACTACGACGAGTTCTGCGGTGCGTTGACCGATGAGGCGGCCGCCGCCGTCGCCGGCCACACGCTCGGCGTTCGGCAGCTCGAGGAGTGGCTTGCCGCGCGCGAGTCAGGCCAGCGGGACTTCCTGCTGGTCGACGTTCGGCACAAGGTGGAGCGGGACATCAACCAGATCCCTGGCTCGATCCTGATCCCGATGAGCGATTTCCAGACCGGCGAGGCGCTCGCCAAGCTGCCGCAGGACAAGCAGGTGGTCTTCTACTGCAAGACCGGCGTACGCTCGGCCGAGGTGCTTGCCATCGTGCACGGCGCCGGCCTGGCTGACGCCGTCCACGTCGGCGGCGGGGTCAGCGCCTGGGTCCGCCAGGTCGACCCGTCCCAGCCCGCGTACTGAGATCGCGCTTCGCACGTCCATCTACCGTTCGCACACCCACGACGGTGTGCGAGGGGTAGATGGATGTGCGAGGGGCGAAGATGCAGCACTGGGCTGCCGCCAAGCGCGTCTCAGCAGCTCGGCCGTCACGGTCGCGAGCCTAGATGCACGAAGCCCCCGCACGGGGCACGTACGGGGGCTTTCGTGGTGGGTCCTGCCTCAGTTCAGATCCCGTGGACCTTGTCGGCCTGGGGACCCTTCGGACCCTGGGTGGTCTGGAACTCGACGCGCTGGCCTTCGTCGAGGGTACGGAACCCTGACGACTCGATCGCGCTGTAGTGGACGAAAACGTCCGGACCGCCGCCGTCTACGGCGATGAAGCCGTAGCCCTTCTCGGCATTGAACCACTTGACGGTTCCCTGCGCCATGAACCTCTCCTAGCATCTGCACTCGAAGCCGCACCTCACGACTTCGACTGCTGTCGGACGCCAGGGTGGTCTGGACGCCCACGCAATAGTCCTGGGGGCGTAGCACTGACCACGACACAGACCACTTGCAACAGCAGCCATAGCCTGTCACATCTCACATCGAGTTGGAAACAACGACCGGAAATGTGATCTCGCGTGTTGTCAAGTCGGGTCCGGCGAGAACCGGGCGAGCCGCATCTCCACCCGGTCGCCGCGCACCGGGGCGCCATCGTCACGCAGCCTGGCCAGGGCCTCGGTCTCCAGCCCGCGCACCGGCTGCCCGTCCGCTCGGACCACCCGCCACCAGGGCACGCCGTCGCCGTAGAGCGCCATCACCCGCCCCACCTGCCGAGGTCCGCCGACGCCGACGATCTCGGCGATGTCGCCGTAGCTGGCCACCTGCCCGGCCGGGATCTCCTCGACGATCCGCAGCACCTGCTCCACGTACCCCTCGTCCAACCCTCACCAGCCCTCGGTGCCCGGGGCGCCCTTGAAGGGTCCGACGATCGTCGAGGTGATCCAGCCGCCGTAGTAGCCGCCCTGCTGCGGGACGACCCGCTCGCCATCGACCAGACACAGGTCCATCGAGCCGGGATAGACCGCCACGAGACCGTCCAGCGCCTCGTACGGGGCCTTGGGTCGCGGGTAGTACCACGCCGCCTTGCGGGCGACGGTCGTGCCACCGACGACGTCGAGGTAGGACGCCGTGCCCTTCCACTCGCAGACGCTGCGTCCCGCGCCGCGCACGAGCGCTCCGGCGCGGAAGGCGTTCCGCGGCAGGTAGTAGGTCGGTGGATGACCGGTCTCCAGCATCCGCCGGCTGAGGTTGGTCTCGCAGATCTCGACCCCGCCGAGCATGATCACGATCTCCTCGTACGAAGCGACCAGCAGGGGCGGCCGCGGGTAGTCCCAGACCGACTCCTGGCCGGGTGCGATCGCCTCCGGCGTCGGTCGGTCGAGCATCCATTCAGCCTATGGGCGGCGATGGTGATACTTGTCGGGTGTCCGAACCGATCGTCGAGCTCCGCTGGGCGGCGGACCGGTTCGTGACCACGGCTCCCGGCATCGTCTCGCGGCACAGCTTCTCCTACGGCGCGCACTACGACCCGAGCAATGTCCGGCACGGGCGGCTGCTCGTGTGCAACGAGGAGTCGCTGGCGGTGGGAGCGGGATTTCCAGACCATCCGCATGCCGACGCGGAGATCGTCACGTGGGTGCTGGAGGGGTCGCTGGTGCACGAGGACTCGCGTGGGCACTCAGGGGTGATCCATCCCGGGCTGGCGCAGCGGATGAGCGCCGGATCCGGGATCGTGCACAGCGAGCGGAACGACGGCTACCGGGTCGATCCCGATCTGCCGGTGGCACCGGCCCGGTTCGTGCAGATGTGGCTGCGCCCGGACCGACCGGGGACCTCGCCGTCCTATGAGCAGCGGGAGCTGGACCTTGCCGAACTGGACCGGGCCTGGGTCCCGGTCGCCTCCGGCGACGAGCGCGATGCGTCGATCGGCATCGGCGCGAAGGGCGCGACCCTTTGGGTGACCCGGCTCGGCACCGGCGCATTCCGGGACCTGCCCGAGGCCGCGCACGTACACGCGTTGCTGGTGGCCGGCGAGGTCGAGGTCGAGGAGGTCGGTGAGCTGCACCCCGGTGACGCGCTGCGGATCACCCGTCCGGCGTCGTTGCGAGTCGAATGTCGGAGTCCGGCCGAACTGCTGGTCTGGACGATGTCAGCATGAGCACAGGAGGTGGCCGATGCGGATAGCCCTGGCACAGATCGTCAGCGGCGAGGATCCGGCCGCGAACCTGAGCCTGGTGGCCGAACAGGCCGCACGCGCCGCCGGCTCGGGCGCCGATCTCGTGCTCTTCCCCGAGGCGACGATGCGGTGCTTCGGCCGTTCACTGCGCGAGGTGGCCGAGCCCCTGAACGGGCCGTGGGCGAACGGGGTACGGCAGATCGCGGACCAGCACCGCATCGCGATCGTCGCAGGCATGTTCACGCCAAGCGAGGACGGCCGGGTGCGGAACACGCTGCTCGCCGTCGGGCCGGGCCTGGACGCCCACTACGACAAGATCCACCTCTTCGACGCGTTCGGCTTCACCGAGTCGGTGACCGTCGCGCCCGGCGAGGAGCCGGTGGTGATCTCGGTCGCCGGCGTTCGGGTCGGCCTGACCACCTGCTACGACGTGCGGTTCCCCGGGCTCTACCTCGCGCTCGCCGAACAGGGCGCGGAGCTGGTCGCCGTCTGCGCGTCCTGGGCGGCCGGTCCCGGCAAGGTCGACCAGTGGGCACTGCTGACCCGCGCGCGGGCGCTGGACGCGACCGTGTTCGTGGCAGCGGCGGGGCAGGCCGACCCACTGGCAGCGGGCGCCGCCCGGACCGCCGTTCCCGGGGGATCAGAGACCCTGGCGGCCGACAACGGTGCTGGGGGCTGGGTGCCTCAGCCCACCGCGCCGACCGGCGTCGGGCACAGCGCACTAATCTCGCCTCGGGGCGAGGTGCTGGAATCGCTCGGCGCTGAGCCCGGCCTGCTGGTCGCGGACCTCGATCCGGCGGATCTGGCGGCCGTACGAGCCGCCATCCCGGTGCTCGCGAACCGGCGGATCTGAGCCGTCGCCGTCGGCGCAGCAGCGCCGATGTTCGCGACCCGCGAACAGTCGAGGCGGCGCGCCCGCCCGGGCCCTGTCAGCCGGCTCTGGTGCAATACCGCCGTAAGGCCGAGAGGGACACCATGTATCGCCTGATCCGCAGCCCGAGGGCGCCTGCCGACCCGCCGGCGTTGGATCCTGCGCAGCAGGCCGTCGTCGATCACCCGGGCGGGCCGCTGCTGGTGCTGGCCGGGCCCGGGACGGGCAAGACCACCACGCTGGTCGAGTCCGTCGTGGATCGGATCGTCCGGCGCGGCGTCTCGCCCGGCGCGATCGTCGCGCTCACCTTCTCCCGCCGCGCGGCCGCCGACCTTCGCACTCGAATCACCGGTCGGCTGGGACGGACGGTGCTTACGCCCGCGGTCATGACGTTCCACGCGTTCTGCTACGCGCTGGTCCGCCGGTTCGCCGACCCCGACGGATTGAGCGTGCCGGCCCGGCTGCTGACCGGGCCGGAGCAGGAGTTCCGGGTCCGGGAGATCCTGCAGGGCAGCCGGGAGACCGGCCGCGCCGACTGGCCGGACAGCCTGGCCCGCGCCTTCTCCACCCGGGCGTTCGCGGGCGAGGTCCGCGCGGTCCTGGCGAAGGCGCGCCAGCTCGGCATGGACCCGGAAGACGTCGTCGCGGCCGGCGAGACGGTCGGGCGGCCGGAGTGGGTGGCGGCGGGCTCGTTCTTCGACGAGTACCTGGACGTCCTCGATGCGGAAGGGGTGCTCGACTACGCCGAGCTCGTGCACCGCTCCCGCATCCTGCTGGCCGACCCGGCAGTCGTCGCCAAGCTCCACCGCGAGATCGGCTGGACCTTCGTCGATGAGTATCAAGACACCGATCCCGCGCAGGTCCGGTTGCTGCAGGTGCTGGCCGGCGAGGGCCGCAATCTGGTGGTGGTCGGCGACCCGGACCAGTCGATCTACGCCTTCCGCGGCGCGGAGGCGCGCGGGATCTTGGACTTCCGCGACCTGTTCCGTACCGCTGGTGACGAGCCGGCCCCGGTGCTCGCGCTGGGCACGGCGCGGCGGTTCGGCACCAGCCTGCTGGCGGCCAGCCGGCAGGTCGCCGATCGGCTCGGGCTCAGCCGCAGCCTCCCGGCCGGCGCGCTCGAGGCGTTTCGGCACCCGATGCCGGGCCCCGGCCTGGCCCGCGGGTCGGTGGAGATCTTCACCTGCGGCAGTGCGGGCGCAGAGGCGGAGCACATCGCCGAGCTGCTGCGCAGCGCACACCTGCGCGACGGGTTGCCGTGGACGGGGATGGCGGTGCTGGTCCGCTCGGGACGGCTGACCATTCCCGGGCTCAGCCGGGCACTGGTGGCCGCCGGCGTCCCGGTCGAGGTCGCCGGCGACGAGATCCCCTTGGCGGCCGACCAGGCGGTCCGGCCGCTGCTGCTGGCACTGCGGGTGGCGGCCCGGGGGCGTACGGTCGGACCGGCCGATGCGCACGCCCTGCTCACTTCGCCGATCGGCGGCATGGACAGCATGGGCGTTCGCCGGCTGGGCCGAGCGCTGCGCGAGGTGGAGCGGGTCGAGCTGGCCGGCAGCGCGCTGCCGCGGCTGTCCGGCGACCTGGTCGCGAGTGCCGTACGGGATCCGGAGATGCTGACCGAGATCCCACCCTCGGCCGACCAGGAAGCAGCGAACGCGCTCGCCATGCTGCTGCGCGGCTGCGAGCGCTGCATTCGGGGTGGCGGCACAGCGAGCGAGGCGCTGTGGCTGCTCTGGCAGGGATCCGGGTGGCCGGAACGGCTCCGCCACGAGTCAGCCCTCGGCGGCGATCACGGTCGGCGGGCGAACCGGGATCTGGACGCGGTGTGCGCACTCTTCGACATCGCCGCGCGCTCCGAGGAGGTCGCCGGGCTGCGCGGCGTGGCCGGGTTCCTCGCCCAGGTGGAGGGCCAGCAGATCCCCGCCGACACTCTTCGCGAGACCGAGACCCGTGGCACCGGCGTCCGGCTGCTCACCGCGCACCGAGCCAAGGGTCTGGAGTGGGAGCTGGTCGTGGTGGCGGGCGTCCAGGAGGGCGTCTGGCCCGATGTCCGGCGGCGGGGCTCGCTGCTCGAGCCCGATCGGCTCGGTCCGCGCGGGCTGTCCGAGCTGCCGCCGACCGCGGCCCGGATCGCGGAGGAGCGGCGGCTGTTCTACGTCGCCTGCACCAGGGCCCGCTCGCGGCTGGTGGTGACGGCGGTGTCGGGGACCGAGGGTGAGGCCAACCAGCCGTCCCGGTTCCTGTCCGAGCTGGGCGCGCCCGTACGGGAGCTGGTCGGGCGGCCGCGCCGGCCGCTCTCCCTCGCGGCGCTCATCGGGGAGCTGCGCCAGGTCACCACCGACCCGGAGGTCTCGCCGGTGCTGCGCGAGCAGGCGGCCCTCCGGCTGGCCCGGCTCGCCGACGCGGTCGATGGCGACGGCCGCCCGCTGGCGCCGGCCGCGCGACCCGACCAGTGGTGGGGGATGCGGCAGCTCAGCGACGCGGCAGACCCGGTCGTGCTGCCCGATGCGCCGATCCAGCTATCGGGCAGCCAGCTGGCAAGCGTGCTGGCCTGCCCCCGGCAGTGGTTCCTTGCCCGCAAGGCGCACGGCGAGTCCGTCCGCAACGCCGCCGCGACGTTCGGATCGGTGGTGCACGTGCTCGCGGAGTACGGCGCGCAGCCCGATGTCGACACCGCGACCCTGACCGCGCACCTGGAGACGGTGTGGGACCAGATGGACTTCGACGCCAACTGGCTGTCCGCGGCCGAGCGGGTCGAGGCGGAGTCGGCGGTCGAGCGTTTCGTCACCTGGCAGCAGGCGCGTGGTGCGCAGCAGCTGCTGGGCACCGAGGTGGAGTTCGGCTGCGACATTCGGGTCGGTGGGGAGCGGGTCCGGCTGACCGGGACCGCGGACCGGGTCGAGCGGGACCCGGACGGCCGGGTCAGGATCGTCGACTTCAAGACCGGCCGGATGCAGCCATCCGCCTCGGACGTGGCGTTGCAGGACCAGCTCGCCGTCTATCAGCTGGCCGTCGCCGAGGGGGCGCTGGCCCCGGTCGTGGGGGAGGGTGCCCGGCCCGCCGGCGCCGAGCTGGTCTACCTGCGGCTGTCCGACGGCGCCGAGACCTACCCGCGCGTCTTCTACCAGCCGTCGCTGGACGACGTGCCGTTCCCGGTGACGAATGCGGGGACCGGCGAGTCGGATGACCCGGGAGAGTACCCGACCTGGGTGCATCGCCGGCTGGCCGAGGCCGCGAGAGTGATCAGGCGCGAACGGTTCGACGCCAGGATCGGCCCCGCGTGCCGTTACTGCCGCTTCCGGGACAGCTGCCCGGCCCAGTCCAGTGGCGGGCAGGTGGTCTCATGATCATTCCACGAGATCTTTCCGCTGCGCTCCGCGATTCCGCTGGGACCCCGAGATGATCACCCCACGAAATAGCTCAGCGGGGTCCCGGACATGACCGTGCACCTGCTGCGGGCCACCGCCGGCGTACGGCTGCGGACGCCCGGCGACCTCGTCGACGCGCTCCAGCTCGACTTCTCCGACCAGCAGCTGGCGGCGATCACGGCCCCGCTGGAGCCAGGCGTGATCATCGCCGGCGCCGGTTCCGGCAAGACGACGGTGATGGCCGCTCGGGTGGTCTGGCTGGTCGGCTCTGGCCTCGTCCGACCGGAGGAGGTGCTCGGCCTGACCTTCACCCGCAAGGCGGCTGCCGAGCTCTCCCAGCGGGTCCGCAACGCGCTGCTCGCGGCCGGCGTCGTGATCGACCGCGGCCCGGATGAGTCCGGCGAGCAGTTGATCATGACCTACGACGCGTTCGCGGGCCGGGTGGTCGCCGAGCACGGGCTGCGGCTCGGCTTCGAGGCCGATCCCACGCTGATCAGCGGCGCCACCCGGTTCCGGCTCGCGTCCCAGGTCGTCAGCGCCGCCGCCGGTCCGTTCGAGTTCATCTCCCGGCTCCGGCCGGCGACCGTCACCGAGCGGGTGCTCAGGCTGGACGCGGACCTGCAGCAGCACCTGGTCGACCCGACCGACCTCGACAAGCACGCCCGTGACTTCCTCCTCGGCTGCAGGTCGGCGCCTCGGAACAACCGCGGCAACACGTACGTGGAGATCGCCCGGGCTGCGGTCGCGGCCCAGGAGCGGCTCGAGCTCGCCAGCCTCGTGCAGGACTACCAGCAGTTGAAGCTGCGGCTCGGCTTGGTCGAGTTCGCGGACCAGATGGCGTTGGCGGCCCGGCTGGCGACGGAGGTGCCGGAGGTCTCCCGGATGCTGCGGGCCGGCTTCCGGGTCGTGCTGCTGGACGAGTATCAAGACACCTCTGCTGCCCAGGCGGCGCTGTTGCGCGGGCTGTTCTCCGGTGCGACGGCCGAGGAGGGGCTGGGTCACCCGGTCACGGCGGTCGGCGACCCGTTCCAGGCCATCTACGGGTGGCGGGGCGCGGCAGCGAGCAATATCCTGCAGTTCGCGACCGACTTCCCGCGTACGGACGGGCGGCCGGCAGGCCGGTTCGCCCTGACGGTCAACCGGCGCAGCGGCCAGCGCATCCTCGACCTGGCCAACGTGCTCAGCCGCCCGCTGCGCGGCGATGGGTCGGTGGCCGGCTCTTCCCCGGGGGGCTCGGGGGGTGCCCTCCCGGGAATCGACACTGCCTCGGAACTGGACGGGCTCGGCCTGTTGCAGGCGCCCGCCGGGACCGGCCCGGGTGAGGTGCGCGCGGCGACCTTCGACACCTGGCCCGAGGAGGTCGGCTGGATCGCCGACCAGATCCAGGCCGCCCGGACCGGTGGCACGGTTCGCCGCTGGGCCGACATCGCCGTCCTGACCAGGCGCAACGCCGACATAGCCCTGCTCTACGGCGAGCTCACCGGTCGCGACATCCCGGTCGAGATCGTCGGCCTGGGTGGGTTGCTGCAGCTGCCGGAGATCATCGACGTCACCGCGACCCTGCGGCTTGTCCACGACGTCACGGCCAACCCGGACCTGATCCGGTTGTTGACCGGGCCGCGCTGGCGGATCGGGCCCCGGGACCTGGCACTGCTCGGGACTCGCGCCCGCGAGCTCGCCCGGCAGGGCAGCACGGGTCACCGATCCGAGGTCGCAGAGGACGCCAGCATCCTCACCGCCCTCGAGACCGCGGTCGCCGACGTCGACCCCACCGAGGTCGTCAGCCTGCTGGACGCGCTGGACAGCCCGGGTGAGCTGGCGTACTCGGCCGCCGCCCTGGAACGGTTCGGCCGGCTGGCCGCCGAGCTGTCCTACCTCCGCCGGCACGGCGACGAGCCGGTGCTGGACCTGACCCGGCGGGTGATCGCCACGCTCGGGCTCGAGGTGGAGCTGATGGCGACCCGGGAGTTCGCCCGTACGTCGCGCCGGGACCAGCTCGGCACCTTCCTGGACGCCGTCGCGGCGTATGCGGACGTCGACGGGGACGCCTCACTCGGCGGGCTGCTCGCCTACTTGCAGGCCGAGATCGACCAGGGCACCGGTCTGGACCAGGCCGTGCCCTCCGACCGGGAGGCCGTCAAGCTGCTCACCGTGCACAAGGCGAAGGGCCTGGAGTGGGATCTGGTCTTCCTGCCGGCGCTGATGAAGGGCGTGTTCCCCAGTGACCGGGTCACCGACAACTGGGTGACGAATGCGGCGGTCCTGCCGGCCGACCTGCGCGGGGACGCCGCGGCGATCCCGCAGCTGGCGGATGTCAGCAACCCGGCGATCGCCGACTACAAGCGCGGGTTGACCGAGCAGCAGGGGCTGGCCGAGGACCGGCTGGCCTACGTCGGTGCCACCCGTGCGCGCCGGGTGCTCGTCGGCAGCGGCCACGTGTGGCGTGCGGACCTGATCAAGCCGCGGCAGCCGTCGACCTATCTGGAGGCAATCTCCGAGGAGGCTGAGCGGCAGGGGCTGCTGCTGGCCTCGGCCTCACCAGTCGGCACCCTCAACCCGATCGTGGCCGGGGCGGCGCCTCGGCCCTGGCCGGCGCCCCTGGATCCGGAGGCGCTGGGCCGGCGGGAGGAGGCCGCCGAGGCGGTGGCCGAGGCTCGGCGACGACACGCCGCCACGGGCGGCTACGAGCGGGCGGACGCGCCGCCCATCCTGCTGGACGACGAGGAGATCGTCGCCGGCTGGGACGCCGACCTCGAGCGGCTGCTGGCCGAGCAGCGCGAATGGCGCGCCGGTGTGCAGGAGGTCGCACTGCCGGAGGCCCTGTCCGCATCGGCCCTGCTTCGGCTGAACGCGGACCCGGACACCTTCGCCGCCGAGCTGGCCCGGCCGATGCCCAGGCCGCCGTCGCGGGCCACCAGGCTCGGCGTGCGCTTCCACCAGTGGGTGGAGCAGCACACCCGGGCGCTGGGCGCGTCCGCTGCGGTGCTGCAGCCGCTGGTGGACACCGACGACTTGTGGGACCTTCTCGACGAAGAGGCGGACGACGAGGTGGAGCTCCGAGAGCTGTGCCGCCGGTTCGCCGATGGCCAGTTCGGCGCCCGAGTGCCCGTCGCGATCGAGGCGCCCTTCACGCTGCAGCTCGCCGGCCGGCTGGTCCGGGGCCGCATCGACGCGGTCTACCGCGACGGCGACCGTCAGCAGGTCGTGGACTGGAAGACCGGCCGGGCGGACGCGGCCGACCCGCTGCAGCTGGCCATCTACCGGCTGGCCTGGGCCGAGATCCAGGGTGTGGCGCCGGAAGAGGTGGACGCCGTCTTCTATCTCGTTCGGGATGATCGGATCGTGCGGCCGTCCGGCTTGCCCGGTCGGGCAGATCTCGTACGGCTGCTGCGGGGCAGCGAGGACGTGGGGGTGATGTCGGTCGACGAACGGTGATGCGCCTCAGAGCGGCGCTTCGCCGCTGCGCCAGGCGTCGATCATCCGGCAGGCGATCGAGGTGCGGCCCGGGAGGCCCAGCTGGCCGCTGCTCAGCCTGGCCTCGAGCTGGTCGCGGGTGAACCACTCCGCGTAGCTGATCTCGTCGGCATCCACTGAGATCGCCGTGCTTCCGGCGCGGGCGAAGAAGCCCAGCATCAGTGATCGCGGGAAGGGCCATGGTTGGCTGCCGAAGTAGATCAGCTGAGTCAGCGATATGTCGACTTCCTCCCCGACCTCGCGGTGGATCGCCTGCTCGAGCGACTCACCGACCTCGACGAACCCGGCCAGCACGGATACGCGCTGGCCCCAGGAGGACTGGCTGCCGAGCAGCAGCCGGTCGGCCGCGTCGACGACCGCGACGATGACGGCCGGATCCGTCCGGGGGAAGTGCTCGAGTTCGCAGCCGCTGCAGTGCCGGGCGTAGCCGCCGTTGATCACTCTCGTCGCGCTGCCGCACCGCGGGCAGTTCGGCTCACGGCGATGCCAGTGGGTGAGCGCGGCAGCGGTGGCGGCGATGTCGCGCTCGTTGTCGCTGAGCTGGAAACCGACTTCGCGGAAGTCGTGCACCTCACCGTCGGTCAGCGCCTCTACCGCGAAGATCGGTGCGTCGTCGAGCAGCCCGAGCAGCCGGTGCCGCTGGCTGTCGTATTCCACGGAGGGCTTGACCAGGCGCAGTTTGCTGCCGCCGGCGTTGGTGGTGAACCGCGACTCTGCGTCGAGCTTGAGCAGCTTCGCCTCGTCCGACCGCCACAGCCCGGCCACCCACTCCCGCGAGCGGCGATGGTGGTCGACGCGGTCGAGGTCGCTGGCAGAAGCCCAGTTGGTCACCCGTCATCCTTCCCTGCGGGGGGCATCCCCCGCGCAGCACCCGAAGGGGCGCCGCCCGTCCTTCGGCTCGCCGGCCTTCAGCCTAACCGGGCATCTTTGACCGCTCGTATCGGTTGATCTGACGAACCCGAGCCTGCGCCGCCGTGGGCCCTCAGCCGAGCCGGTTGCGCAGCCCGCTGGCCCGGTTGGCAGGGCGCTCGACGGCCTGCCGGATCGCCTCCTCCGTGCCGAAGACCTGAACCAGTCGGGTGGCGCGGGTCAGCGCGGTGTAGAGCAGCTCGCGGGTCAGCAGCGGCGAGTCAGCCGGCGGCAATACGAGCGACACGCAACCGAACTGGCTGCCCTGGGCGCGGTGCACCGTCATGGCGTGCACCGTCTGAACCGAGTCCAACCGCACCGGCGCGAAGAGCACGTGTGACGAACCGCGCGGGAAGGCGACCCGGACACCGTCGGGAGTTTGCACGACGACGCCGGTGTCGCCGTTGAACAGGCCCAGCTCGTAGTCGTTGGCACTGACCAGCAGCGGCCGGCCGAGATACCACTCGCCCTCGTCCGCATAGCCGGGCAGCACCGCGGCGAGCCAGCGTTCGATCTCCAGGCTCCAGCGGGTCACCCCGTACGGCCCGGTGCGGTGAGCGCAGAGCAGCCGGTGCTGGTCGAGCGCCCGGAGCGCCGCCCGTACGTCGCCGTGAACGGCCGCGTCACGCAGCCGGCTGCCCGCTCGCTGGACTTCCTCAGCCAACGGTCCCAGTCGAGCGGGCCGGCCCTGCTCCAGGTCCACCTCGGCAAAGAGCACCTCCGGAGAGCCCATCCGCAGCACGTCGACGACGGCGTCGGCGTTCGAGGCGCGGATGGCCTGTGCCAGCTCGTCGATGGCCCCGCCGAAGCGCCAGGTGCGGGTGAGCTGGACGACCCCACGTACCGGGCCGGCCGGCTCGTCGCCCAGCAGGCCCAGCGGAGCGAGGTGCTCGGCCAGTCGCTGGTCACCTCGTCCGGGCCCGCGAGCGATGTCGGCGAGCACCGCGCCGGCCTCCACCGAGGACAGCTGATCGGGATCGCCGACCAGGATCAGCCGCGCTTCGGGCCGCACCGCCTCCAGCAGCCGGGCCATCATCGTCAGCGAGACCATGGACATCTCGTCGACGATGATCACGTCGTACGGCAGGTGGTTGCTGGCGTCGTGCTGGAACCGGGTCCGGTTCTCGGGCAGCCAGCCGAGCAGCCGGTGCAGCGTGGACGCGGTCAACTCGCCCAGCCGCTCCCGATCCTGACGCTCCAGCACCGCCGTTGCCGCCCGTACGGCCTCGGCCAGCCGGGCGGCCGCCTTGCCGGTGGGAGCAGCCAGCGCGATTCGCGGCACCGGGCCGGGCTGGTCGGTGAGCAGGGCGAGCAGCCGGGCCACAGTGGTCGTCTTGCCGGTGCCCGGTCCGCCGGCCAGCACGGTCACCCGGGACAGGACGCCGACCGCGGCCGCCTTCGCCTGCCGGTCGACCTCGCCCTCGGCCAGGCCCCGCCCGAGGAACAGCCGGCGCAGTGCCGTGGCCAGCCGGTGGCCATCGACCTCCGGTGGCGCTGCGGCGAACCGCGCCTGCAGCTGCGCCCGGACCAGCTCCTCCTGCTGCCAGTAGCGCTCCAGGTAGAGCAGCCGATTCGCGAGTCGCAACGGGCGGGCGCTCGGACCGTCCGCGCCAACGGTGACCAACCTGCTCTTGGCCACGACGCGGAGCCAGTCGGCCGGATCGGGCCACGGCAGCGTGGCGACGTCGAGCTGCTCCTCGGATTCGTCGTAGACGTGGGTGTGCACGGTATCCAAGTCGACGCAGACCGAACCCGTCCGCAGCGCCCGTACGGTGAGTGCCAGGGCCAGGGCCACCCGCTGGTCCGGTTCGCCACCCATCCGGCCGATGGCGGCGGCAGCGTGCAGGTCGGCCAGGGCGATCACCCCGGCCTGGTTGAAAACACCCAGCAGGCCGGCCCCGCGATGGGCCAGCGCGGCGTCGGTGCGCGGCTCCGCCCGCGACGCGGGAGCTGGGAAGGCGGTTGTCGCGGTCACGGCAGCCTGCCGTGCAACAGGTCGGACAGCTCGGTCACCAGGGCCGGGTCGGGACGCCAGCTGAAGACCCCGTACGGCACCCCGTCCGCCCGCGGCGTGTAAGCGCCGGCCATGCCGCGGACGAACAGGTAGAGGACGCCACCGAGGTGGACGTCGGGGTCGTAACCTGGCTGGCGCCAGCGCAGCAGGCGATGCACGGCGACGAGATAGAGCAGAGCCTGCAGCGGGTAGTGGGCGGCCTTCATCGCCTCCGCCAGCCGGCGCGGCTCGTAGTCGGCGAGCAGCAGCGGGCCGCCCTCGCCGGCCCCGAGCCAGTTGGTCTTGTAGTCCACGACCAGATACCGCGGCACGCCGGCATCGTCGCGCACCCGGAGCACGGCGTCGATGCTGCCGGTCAGATAGCCGCGCAGGGTCTCAGCAGACAACGCCGGATGCTCGAGCAGGTCGGGATAGCCGGCGAGCGGGTCGTCGCGCCCCAGATGTCGGCGCAGCAGCGGCGCCAGCGCGCCGAGCGTCAGGTCGGCCGTGATCCGGTCGCCGCCGGCCAGCGGCAGCTCGAAGGTCAGCTCCGCGAGCCGGTCGGCTGTGCCGATGTCGCGCAGCCGGCGACCTGATGCGAGCGGGCCCAGGGGTGTCACGAGGGCCGGCAGCAGCGCATCGCTGAGCGTCTCTGCCGTCAGCTCACCCCCGGGTGTCCGAGCGAGCGCCGTTGCGGAAGCCTCGAGCAGCGCGGCCGGCAGGTCCTCGGCGTGCGGGTCGACCGCCTCGAGGACCGTGTGCACGAGCGTTCCGAACTCGACTCCGGACGGCAGGTCCTGCATCGGCGACACCGGCGACAGCCGGCTCTCGTCGTCCTCTTTCACCGGCTCGGCCTCGCTGCCCACGCCGACGGGGGCCACCTCGACGCCGTGCGCCGCGGCGGTGAGCGAGGAGTACGACGTCCGGCGCCAGTCGACGTCGAGCTGCCGGTCGAACGTCCGCGGGCCGGCCAGTTCCGGCTGTCCGGTCGTGCCATGCCAACGGCCGGGGATCCGGGGAAGCACGGTCTCGACCGAGAATCCCTGGGCGAGCCGTGGCAGCCCGCGCGGGTCACCCGCTAGCGGGTAGGCGGCGGCCGGCAGGCCCCCGTCGTCGAGCGGCCGGTAGAGGAACCGCTGCAGCGCCGACCGCTCGGTGTTGCGGGAGGCCGCCCACCAGGTGACGACCTGGCTCTTCGCCCTGGTCAACGCGACGTACAGCAGCCGCAGCTGCTCGCCCGCGTCCTCGGCGCGATCTCGGGCGAACCGTTCCGGCCGGCCGGGCGCCAACGCGCCGCCGACATCGAGCTGGCACACCGAGCGGCCGACGCCGTTGGTCGCATGCAGCCGCAGCGTGCGGCCGTCGTCCCGGCTCTCGACGTGCTGATCCCAGGCGTCCGGCAGGTAGACCACGGGGAACTCGAGGCCCTTGCTCGCGTGCACCGTCAGCACGGTCACTGCCTTGGCGTCGGTCTCCAGTCGCCGGGTCCGATCGCTGAGCCCGCTGTGGCGAGCCTCCGCCATCCGGGTGCGCAGCCACTCCGCCAGCGCGGAGATGCCTAGCTGGCCCCCGACCATCGCGGCGTGCAACCCCTGGCCGATGTGGCGGAGGTCGGTCAGCTGCCGCTCACCGTTCGGGCCGTGCAGCAGCCGTTCCAGCACGGCGGTCTGGGTGGTCACCGCCTCCATCAGCGCCGCGACGCCTCGGGCAGCCAGGATCCGGCTCCAGGACCGGACCCGCTGGGAAAGCTCGATCAGCTCACGTTCGCTGGCAGTGGCCAACCGCTCGAAGGTCCAGCCGAAGAAGCAGGTCAGCGCGGCGCGCCGGACCAGCGCCTGGCGGGGCTGCTCCAGGGCGGTCAGCAGGGTCAGCCAGTCCTGCGCCGTCGTCGACGCGTAGACCGAGGACGCCCCGATCATGACCGCCGGCACCCCGGCGGTGATCAATGCGTCGCGGATGGTCTCGCCGCGCTCGTTGGTCCGCACCAGGACGGCGATGTCCGACGGCCCGACCGGGCGGGGCTGGCCGCCGCGGCCCTGCCCGTTCGGGGCCGGGTCGGTGGCCGCGAGACCGCCGTCCGCCAGACGTCCATCGGTGCCATCAGGACGGAGCAGCGATCCGGAGGAGAGCAGGTCCACGACGTCGGCCACCAGGTCGGCGGTGATCCGCGGCCGGAGCTCCCCGACCCGTGGCACCACCTCCGCGTCGGCGGCATGCTCGAGCACCCGCAGCCGGAACGGGGCCGTCCGGCCGTCTTCGCTGCCCGATGCGGCCAGCAGCCGCGTGCCGCGATGGTCGGCGGTGACCGGCCGGACGACGATCCGGTCGTCTCCGAGCGCCGCCCCGCCCATCAAGGCCTCCAGGGACGACACCAGCCCGGCGTCGCTGCGCCAGTTGGTGGCCAGCGTCGAGCGGCGGTCGGCCTGCTGGACCGCGTCCAGGTAGCTGTAGACGTCGGCTCCCCGGAAGGCGTAGATCGCTTGCTTGGGGTCCCCGATCAGGATCAGCGTTGCGTGCCCGTGGAAGGCGCGGCGCAGGATCTCCCACTGGATCGGGTCGGTGTCTTGGAACTCGTCGACCATCACGATCCGGTACCGCGCTCGCAGCCGCTCGGCCGCGGCCGGACCGTTCGTGGGGTCGGCGAGAGCGTCGCGAAGCCGGGTGAGCATGTCGTCGTAGGTGAACATCCGGCCGGCCAGCTTCCGCCGGTCCACCTCGGCACGGACCTCGGCGGCGAACGCGTAGCGTTCGGCGGCGTCGACGTGCTCCGCCGGATCGAGGCCCGTCGGCACCAGCGTCGCGTGCACGCTGTCGACTGCCTGCCGGGCGAGGACCAGCGCGTCGTCGAAGTTCAGCGGAGCGTTGCCGGAGTTGGCGTAGCGCCTCAGGTAGACGTCGCCGGCCACCTCCCGGGTCAGCTCGGCCAGCTGCTCCACGAAGACCGCATGGGGCTCCCGGTCGGCCAGCACACCGAGGCCGTCGAGCATCTGCAGGCAGAACTCGTGCGTGGTCGCGATCGTCGCCGTGTCGAACTCCGCCAGCGCGGCCGCCACCCGTTGGTGCCTCACGCGCAGCTCGTCGTCGCTGCCGTTGCAGAGCAGGGCCTCGACCGGCTGCAGCCCTGCAGGTCGGGGCTCGAGGCGTCCCGCCAGTCGGGCCTCCAGGCTGACGAGCCGTTCCCGCACCCGCAGCCGGAGCTCGTTCGTGGCCATGCGGCCGAACGTGACGAGCATCAGCTGACTGAGCTCGGCCACGCCCTCGGCGACGTAGCGGGCGGCCAGCGCGGCGATGGTGTAGGTCTTGCCGGTGCCGGCGCTCGCCTCCAGCACGGTGGTTCCGTCGGGCAGGGTGTCGCACAGGTCGAAGGCAGCGACCGTCTCCGCCTGGCTGCCGTCGGCGGTCTCGGGGCTCGCCGCCTGAAGGTCCGCCTCGGTGATCATTCTGGGGTGGTCATTCCGGGGTCTCCGCGGAGTCGTGGAGCGAAGCGGAGCGATTTCCTGGGGTGGTCATTCCGGGGTCTCCGCGGAGTCGTGGGGCGAAGCGGAGCGGTTTGGTTGGGTGGTCACTCGGTGGTCTCCGCGCTGATCAGCGGCTGGAACACCCGCCGCGCGAGCGTGCCGAAGCGGCTGGGCTCGGCGGTGTCGCCGCGCGCCTCCGCCGCAATCGCGGGCTGCCGCATCATGTCGTCCAGTGTTGCGCCCGTGCCGAAGAAGCGTTCGTACGCCAGATCGCGCTCAGCCCGCCAGCTCTTTTCGAGCTTGGGCCAGAACAGCTCGACGGTCTTGCCGTCGGCGCGCAGCAGCGCATACTCATACGCCGTGCGCGGACCGAACGGGAGCGGTTCGCACAGGCCGGCCTGGCGCAGGTCGAGCAGGTCGGCCAGCACCTTGGCGGCCCAGTCCGCTCCGACCGGGCCGAGCAGTGCCCGGCCGGAGCGGCCGAGCACCACTGCTCGCCACTCCACGTCCGGGTATGCCGCGGCCAGCGCGAGCAGTTCGATCCAGGCCTGGAGCCGGTGCCTCGCGTTGAGGATGGAGAAGCCGACTCGGACCAGGTTCGTCCCGTACAGTCTCGAGACCGTGCCGGTGAGCAGCAGGTCACCGAGCGGCAGAGCGACGTCCCGGCGCTCAGTTGGACCGGCCAGATAAGGACTCGCCGTCGCCTGCAGCTCGCGTACGGTGTCGGCCACCTTGTCGATCGCCACCTGGCCGAGCCGACGCGGCGGCAGCCTGCCCCGGCGCCACTCGGCACCGACAAGTTGTTCCAGGGCGAGCCCGGAGAGGGTGCGGCGGAGCAGCCGGTCCCCGACGGCCCAGTGGTCGAGGCCGATGAGATCGACCGGGATCTGCTCGACGGGCGGTTCCTCCTCCTCACCGATCGTCAGGCCGGCCCGGTCACGCAGCAAGGCTCGGAGCGGGTGGTTGAAGAACCGGATCAGGTCGCGCAGACCGACCGTTTGCGCCGGGTCGGGAAGGGGCAGCGGCCCAGACCCGTAGGTCGGCGGTGGGTCGATGCGCGGGCCCCCGGCGGCCAGCGCGCCCCGCCACGAGGCCCGGTCGAAGCTGAACGGTCCGCCGGCGGGTGCGGGCACGAAGTTGCGCGCATCGAAGGGTTGCAGGGGATGCTCGGTCATGATCACGCTGCGGACGGCGGTGTTGTCCTCGGTGCGCGCGGTCTCCTCGAGACTGTCCAGCAGCTCACCGATCGGGACGGCCGGAGGCCGGCGGGCGCCGGTGCGCGGATCGAGACCGGCGTAGACGATCAGCAGGTGATCCTGGGCCGCCATGATCGCGTCCAGCAGCAGCTGCCGGTCCTCGCTGCGTGGATCCCGGTCGCCGACCCATGGATCCAGCGCCAAGATGTCGTCGCCGTCCGGCTGCGAGTGCCGGGGAAAGACGCCGTCGTCCACCCCGAGCAGGCAGGCGACCCGGTGCGGGATCGAGCGCATCGGCAGCATGGTGCAGACCGTCAGCGTCCCGGTCCGGAAGTTCGCCCGGCTGGCACGACCGCGGAACGCGTCGCCGAGCAGCGTGGCGACTTCCGCGAGGCTGAGCTCGACCTCGGCGCCCGGTCCGGAAGCGGCTGCTGCGAGCGAGCTGATCTCGTTGTAGGCGTGCGCGAGCTGCCAGCCCTCGGCCGGCGCGACCGAGGTCAGCAGCTCGATCGCCCGCTTGAACGCCTCACACCACGCCGGCAGGGGCTGGCGGGCCGCGAAGCCGTCGGTGATGGTACGGATCCGGTCGACGCACTCCGCCAGCCGGCCCACCAGGTCCACATCGGAGGAGTCGACGTCGTCCAGCGGCAGCGCCGTGCCGAGGAACCGTTCCTCCGACTCGTCCATGGCAACGCCCAGCAGCAGCCGGTCCAGTCCGGCGGTCCAGGTGTTCTGCCGGAAGTCCGCCATCCCGTACGGGCTGCGGTGCTCGGCATCCAGCCCCCACCGCACGCCGGCCCGCGGCACCAGATCGTGCAGCCGATCGAGATCCTCGGTGCTGAAGCCGAACTTCCGTGCCACCGGCGGGGTCGAGCAGAAGTCGAGCAGCGTCGAGGCCTCCATCCGCGAGTCGGCGAGCGCCACCAGCCGGCTGACGGTCGACAGCAGGGGATTCACCTGGCGCAGCGACCGGTCGGCCAGCCGGACCCGCAGCCGATGACCCGGGTGCTCTGCCTCGTTCTCCCCGTCGTCGAGCCCGAACGACGCGGCGATCAGCGGCGCGTATGTCTCGATGTCGGGGCACATGACGACGATGTCGCGCGGCTCGAGGCTCGGCTCGTCGGCCAGGAGGCCCACCAGCAACTCCCGCAGCACCTCGACTTGGCGATCGGGCCCGTGCGAGGCGTGCAGCTCGATGCTCCGGTCGCCCGACCGAAGCAGCGGCCGTTCCTGCGGTGGCGGAGGCGCCCGATTGCCGGCGATGTCGCGCTGCAGCCAGCCCAGCAGGTGGTCCGGCCAGGCGTTCGGCGCCGGGGGGCTCACGTCGGTCGATTCGCCTCCGGCCGCCAGCACCTGCTGCAGCTCTCGGGAGTCCCGGCCCAGGTAACCCAGCAGCCGATGCTCTGCGAGCGCGGCCGTCGCAGCTGTCATCCGGGAGGTCACCAGCGTCAGCTCTGGTGCTTCGGCCAGCCGCTCCCACAACACCGGTGAGGGGTGGGGGAGCCACAGGTGGACGTCGCGGTGCTTGGCCAGCGCCCGCAGCACCAGCACGTGGTCGGGATCGATCCGGGTGGCGCCGAAGAGCGAGAGCCGGCTCGGCAGGTCAGCGGTGTCGGGGGCATCGGCCAGCTTCGCCGCGGCCGTACGGATCCGCTCGGCCGGGCTCGGAGTGTCGATATCGCGGCGCAGCCGCCGCCACAGCTCGGCCTGCCAGGCCCTGTCGGCGACCAGGGGCCGATCGGAGCCGTCGACGTCGCGACCCTCCAGCCAGTGCTGGATCATTGCCGGCCGATTGCTCGCGTACGTCGCGAACAGCCCGGCCAGGTGGCGCGCGATCGACCACCGCCGATCGCCGTGCACGTTCGACCACAGGAGGGCCAGCCACGGTTCGTCCCGGGCGCGGTCGATCACCCGAAGCAGTGGCCAGACGGCCCTCGCCGGCACCCACGGATCCTCCGCCGCGGGAACGGCCTGACCGCTCAATGCGCGTGCCATCAACCGCCGCGGCGAGGAGAACTCGACACCGGCGCACACGCCGTCATCGCCGCCCGTCACGGTGCCCAGCTGGTGCGACAGCCGCTGGGCCAGCCAGCGCTCCACCCCGCGCGTCGGCACGCACACGATCTCGGTCGCGAACGGATCCTGGAGCGGACGGCTCAAAACCTCGCCCAACGCCGTGGACAGGCGGTCGGCGCGCTCGGCGCGATGGATCAGCAGGCTCATGGTCGGCACCACCCTAGGGCTGCTGACGGACAGCGGCGCACGCGCTGCCGACCGACGAACCGACAAGGTGCGGCCGAGCCGGAGTGAGGAATGACGATGATCCGAACTTCAGAGTCAGGCGTGGCGCCGCCGCGTGCCAGCACTCCGGGCGGGACGCGACGACGCCAGCGGGTCAGCCCGGCCCCTGGGTCTCCCGTCAGGTGGTGCACGTCAGGGGCCGGGCGAGCTCTTCCCTCGCATCGAAGAGGACGCAACGGACGCCTTGATACGTTCCGCCCCCCTTATTGCGCGCCCTCGCGCGATTCGCGCTCTGGTGACCCTGCCTTCCCTCCTCACTCGCACGTTGCGCCAAGAAGATCGCTCGCTCTGCTCGCGGCGCAACGTGCTCGCTCCGTCAGTCCGGGCAGCGCCACGCGATCACTCGACGCTCGGCCGCTCTGAGCGGTTGTCGGCCGCTGTCGGTGGCGGCACCTAGTGTTGGGGACGTGACTGTCCTGGCCTCGTCGCATGGCGCGGAGGCGTTGCTGGCAGCCCTCGACCCGGAGCAGCGGGCGGTGGCCACCAGCCTGGGCGGCCCGGTGGCGGTGATCGCGGGCGCCGGCACGGGCAAGACGCGCGCCATCACGCATCGCATCGCGTACGGGGTCGCGACCGGTGCCTACCATCCCGGCAACGTGCTCGCGGTCACGTTCACGACCCGGGCGGCGGGCGAACTGCGCGGCCGGTTGCAGCAGCTTGGCGCGTACGGTGTGCAGGCGCGCACCTTTCACTCGGCCGCCCTTCGTCAGGCGCAGTACTTCTGGCCGAAGGTTCGCGGGGGCGAGCTGCCGCAGGTGCTGGACAACCGGATGTCGCTCGTGGCCGAGTCCGCCAGCCGGCTCCGGGTGGCGGTCGACACGGCGAAGCTGCGTGATCTGGTGGCGGAGATCTCCTGGGCGAAGGTCAGCAACGTCAGCCCCGAGGACTATCCGCGGCTTGCCGAGCGGCACAACCGGGTCGCTGCCGCGCTCGAGCCGGGCACCATCGGCCGGATCTTCGCCGGCTACGAAGCGGCCAAGCGGGACCGGTCGCGGATCGACTTCGAGGACATCCTGCTCTGCGCTGCGGCCTTGATCGCCGAGCACCCCGAGGTCGCCGACGCCATCCGGCGCACCTACCGGCATCTGGTCGTGGACGAGTATCAAGACGTCAACCCGCTGCAGGAGGCGCTGCTCGAGCTCTGGCGCGGCGGCCGGCACGACATCTGCGTGGTCGGCGACCCAGCCCAGACGATCCACTCCTTCGCCGGAGCGCAGGCAGGCTTCCTGACCGGCTTCGCACGCCGGCACCACTCGCCGACGATCATTCGGTTGATGCGCGACTATCGCTCCACGCCGCAGGTCGTCGGCTGTGCCAACAAGATCATGGCCCGGGCCGGCGGCGGCATGGGTGCGGTGACGCTGCAGGCCCAGCGGGCGCCCGGCCCGGAGACCGAGTATGCCGAGGCCGCGGACGAGTCAGCGGAGGCGCGGGCCGTGGCCGACTGGTTGAGCCGGCAGGCGGCGTCCGGCGTCGCCTATCGCGAGATGGCCGTCCTGTTCCGGATCAACGCCCAGTCGCCCGCGATCGAGCAGGCGTTGGGTGAGCGGGGCATTCCCTATCTCGTCCGCGGCGGCGAGCGGTTCTACGAGCGTCCGGAGGTGAGACAGGCCCTGCTCAGCCTGCGCACCGAGGTCCGGGCCGCCGGAGGTCTGCCGGAGCCGGACGTGCGCGGGGTCGAGCAGGTCAAGGCCGTGCTGGCCACCCTCGGCTGGACGCCGGATCCACCAGCCGGCGCCGGTGCCGTACGGGAGCGGTGGGAGTCTCTGGCCGCGCTGCTGAGCGTGGCCGAGGACCTGACCGACAATGCCGAGCCCGGCCAGTCGGTTGACCTGACCGCCATCGTGGCCGAGCTGGACCGACGGGCCGAGGCGCAGCACGTGCCGGCCGCCCAGGGTGTCACCGTCTCGACGCTGCACTCGGCCAAGGGCCTGGAGTGGGAGGCGGTGGCGTTGCTCGGCGTGCACGAGGGCTCGCTGCCCTTCGTGCTGGCCACCACGCCGGACCAGCTCGCCGAGGAGCGGCGGCTGCTCTATGTCGGCGTCACCCGGGCCAAGCGCCTGCTGCGGATCTCCTGGTCGCGCAGCCGCAATGGCGGTGGTGGCAGCCGCAAGCCGTCCCGATTCCTCGATCCGGTGCTGCCGCCATCGCTGGTGAACGCGCGAGCGACGGGCGGAGCGGACCGCAGGCGCAGCTCCCTGCTGTCGGCGACCTGCCGCTCCTGTGGCCGCCCTCTGGGCGACCCGGCGGAACGCAAGCTGGGCCGGCACCTCGACTGCCCGTCCACGTTCGACGAGCGGACCCTGACGCTGCTCAAGGAGTGGCGGCGGCAGGAGGCCAGCGAGGCCAGGCTGCCGGCGTTCTGCGTCTTCACCGACGCCACCCTGGTCGCGATCGCGGAGGCGCGCCCACAGACCCGGGCCGAGTTGATCAAAATCCAGGGACTCGGCCCGGCCAAGGCAGAGAAGTACGGGGAGCACGTGCTCGCGATCGTCGCCCAGGAGCAGGGGAGCGCTGCTCCCAACACGGCCGGCGCCGGCGAACCGGGACGCGATGTCGCCACCGCGTAGACCAACGGGGCAACTAACGCGTTGAATGACGACGCTCCGCGCCCCGGAACGCGCTGTGGAGGATGGCGTCCGCCGGACGCCATCAGGAGGGAGCGGCTCGTTCGTCGTCGCTCGCAGAGAAAGGCACTCCGCCCGCTCCTCCACACCTCGGGCGGGACATCGGGCGGGACAACGAACCCGTCAAAGGGTTTCTGTACCTGCTTTGGTCAACATCCCCGCGGCGTGCCATCGGGGCGGCGTTCTGACCGGACCCGATCGCACCCTTGGTCACGATTTCGCCGCGAAACTCCCGCGTGTCGCGCAAATGTGTTTGCGCCCACCCGCCGGCCTCACCTAGTCTGGTCCGCGGACGGCGCTCTGGCATGCCCGGGCTCCGTTCCCGCGATGATCATTCCGCGATGATCACGATGCGCGGCACAGGCCTCGGGCGAGCCCGGGGCCACGGACCGAGAGAGGAGGCGGCAGCCAGATGGTGAACAGCGCGCTCCAGCGTCCGCAGCTGCCGATGCATGCCTCCGATCGTGGTCTCCAGTCCCTGGAGTGCCGGCAGCTCTGGCGTTGGCGCGCCCATGACGCCCAGCTCGCGACCGTCCATTCACTGCACGGCGCCGGGATTCAGGTCCGGCAGGCAGCGGTGGACGCATATCGCATGCCGGGAGCCACCGACAACCCGACCCAAGGCGTAGGCACCGCCATGGCCAGCGCGGCGCCCGTCACGAACACCAAGTTTTCGACTCGTTTGGGACCACCCCCCGACCGGCCGGTGTAGCTCGCGTACACCGACAGCCTCCAGGGCCGTGACTCCCAAACTCCGGGAATCACGGCCTTCGTGTTTCCCGGCCAGGCAACAAGACACGGGACGGACCCGGGTCTTCGAAGCAGAGAGGTTGCCGCCAATGAAGCACGCAGGTGGCGGTGCAGCGATCGTCCCGATCGCCGTGCCGCGGGGCATCGCCGACGACGCACTGCCTTGTCGACGGGCGGATCCGGAGCTGTTCTTCGCCGAGGCTCCGGCTGACGTCGAGGAGGCGAAGGCACTGTGCCTGGACTGCCCGATCCGGGAGATCTGCCTGGCCGGCGCCTTGGAGCGGCGTGAGCCGTGGGGCGTCTGGGGTGGCGAGCTGTTCGTCCAGGGAGTCGTCGTGGCCCGGAAGCGGCCGCGAGGGCGTCCGCGCAAGCACCCGTTGCCCGAGTTCGTGCCGGCCGCGCAGGCCGGCCCAGATCGCGAGGCCGCGGCATGAACCTCGAGCCCCGTACCCGCTTTTCGAGCCGCGCGCTCGCTCGAAGGGCGCGTACGGGGCTCGAGGCCGTGCTCATGCTCGTGCCCGCCGCGCGGCTGACCGCTGCGACGTCCGGTCGACCAGCTGGGCTGGATGTCTACGTCTGGTCGACGTAGCCCGGCAGGAACTCCTCCAGCACCTCGCCGAAGGCGGCCTTGGCGTTGAGCTGGGCGAGGACGGCGATGCTGCCCAGCCACACCCGGTGGATCAGCAGGTAGCTCGGCGGCAGATTCAGCTTCATCCCGGCGCCGCCGGAGGCGCGTGGGTCGCGCACCCGCAGGAACTGCTTGCGCATCCAGTCCCGGCTGAACTCGAACTCCGGCACCTTGGCCGGCTCGACGAACGGGCTGAGGTAGTCGAGCAGGTCCTCGGCGTCGACGTCGGAGGCCACGAAGCCCTCCTCGCGCAGGCCTTCGGCGACCTGGTGGGCATCGCCGTCCATGGCGATCCGCAGGATCCGTCCCATCGCCCGGGGCAGCCCCTCCGGCAGCCGCGCCACCAGGCCGAAGTCCACCACGCCCAGCCGACCGTCGGCCATGATCTTGAAGTTGCCGGGATGCGGGTCGGCGTGCAGCAGGCCGACGATGCTCGGTCCGGCGAACAGAAAACGTACGTATCGCAGGGCCACGGCGTTGCGCTCCTGCTGCGGCCAGTTCGCCACGCTCGACAGCGGGGCGCCCTCGATCCACTCGCTGACCATCACCTTCGGCGTCGCGACCAGGACCCGCGGCACGCAGAACTCGGGATGCCCGTCGAAGCCCTCGGCTGCCTGCTGCTGGGAGGCGGCCTCCAAGGTGTAGTCCAACTCCTCGCTGACCCGCTCGACGAGCTCGTCGACGAGTGGCCCGACGTCCATCCCGCCGGCCAGCGGGGCGAACACCTTCGACATCCGCCCGATCTGGCGCAGGTCGGAGCGCAGTGCCTCGTCCGCGCCCGGGTACTGCACCTTGATCGCGACCGGCTGACCATCGGCCCAGACGCCCTTGTGCACCTGGCCGATGGATGCGGCCGCGGCCGGCAGCGGATCCACCCGGAGGAAGAGCTGGCGCCAGTCCTTGCCCATCTCCCGGGCCAGCACGCCGTGCACGCGGGCGGTGGGCATCGGAGGTGCGGAGTCCTGCAGCCGGGCGAGATGGGCGCGATAGGGTGCGGCGACGTCGTCGGGCAGGACCGACTCGAACAGGCTCAGCGCCTGGCCGAACTTCATCGCGCCGCCCTTGAGCTCACCGAGCACCCGGAACAGCTGCTCGGCGGCCCGCTGCTGCATCTGCAGCGTCACCTGCTCCGCGGGCGTCCCGCCGATCCGCTTGCCCAGCCCGAGGGTCGCCCGGCCTGCGAACCCGAGCGGCAGCGAGGCCAACTTCGCACCGCGGCGGAACGCGGACCTGGCGATGGAGTCGACCTCGGCGACGCCGGGCTTGTCGTCGCTGCCGTCGTCCCTCACGCTCCCCATTGTGTAGCCGACGGCCAATGGCAGCCGCAGCCGGGATGAGGATGCCAGGTCCGCCAGCGGGTGAGCAGGTCGTTGCCACCCAGCTCGATCGTGGCGCCGCAGGCCTCCGGTGTCCCGCCCCGCAGGTAGCCGACGGCCTGGGTTGCGGCAACCGTTGCCGCCCAGGCGCTCAGTGTCGGATCGGCCGGCAGCCGCAGCCGGGTCAACTGGTCGAGCAGGGCGGGCCAGGCGCTGTCGGCGTCCCGCCGAACAAGGTCGGTGCAGCGCAGGCAGGCCGTACGCCCCGGGATCACTAGTGGGCCGACGACCACGGCATTGCCCGTCGACCGTACGACGAGGTGCGGCTGATCGGTATGGGTCAGGTCGTCGGCGAGCAGCCGGTCCGCCTCGGCCGTCTCGGTGGCGATCACGGTGAGATCGGCGCGTACGCCTTCGGGCTTGGACCAGTGGCTCGTCACGTCGACCCGCAGCCGCGGTCGGTCGGCCAGCGCCGCCCGCAGCGCCTCGCTCCGGGTCGACAACATTTGCGAGGAGGTCCGGCCCGGCCGTCGGGCGGGATGATCGTCCACCACCCAGAGCCGGCCGAGGAGGCTGTCGGCCAGCAGTCGGGCGATCGCCTCGCCGAGCGGCCCGGCGCCGATCAGCCGGACGGATCGCTGTTCCAAGACGTCGACCGGCCGCAGACCACGCCCACCCTCAGCAAGCAGGCGGGCCTCGTCCAGCACGCGCAGCACGCGGTCGACCTCGCCGGGCTCGAGGCCGGCGAGGAGGCCGAGCTCCCGCAGCCGGCGAACGTGGTGGGCGCCGTCCAGGCACTCCAGCACCGCTCGCAGTCGAGGTTCCCCGAAGATCAGCGCCGAGTCGCCGTCGAGTCCGACCTGGATCTCCCCGTCGTCTCGCTGCAGGACCGGCAGACCGGCGCGAAGCTTGGGAAATCGCAGGTCCCGGGCGAGGGGCGTAGATGTCACGGCCACCAGTGTGTGATCGGCATCCGCCCTGGGCACGGGGTCAGGCGGAATCCGTGTTGTCTGTAGTTCAGAGGTGTTGTCCGGGCACGGTGCAGGGGAGCGGGTCGGCACCCGGACCCTGCGACCCCCAGGACACGGCTCGGGAGCGGCCCGTTGTGGACCGCTCCCGAGAAGACTGGCGCCCGGACGGTGACCCGCCGGGCGTTGGGTCAGGCGCGAACTGCCGGCTTAGGCCCTGCCGAGGATCCGGTTGAGGTTCGTGCCGCACACCGGACACGTCGCCTTGGCCATCCGGGTGCCCTTGTCGTTGACGTGCACCTCGCCCGAGGCCTCCCGCTTGGCCTTGCACTTCACGCAGTAGAACTCGCCGCTGTAGGTCTCCGCCATGCTTTCTCCTAGCTCGATGGTGGGTCCGCAATGTTCTTGCACGCGGATCCGTCTGGCAAATCCGACGCCACCGCGCCCCGGCGGCAGCGCCCGATCGCCGGTAACTCTACGCGAGACGGCGGCTTCGCACGCAGACCACGCCGCGGATCGCCAAACGCCCGGAGGCGCCGCAGATGACGAAACCTCCAGGAACATCGGTAACGCTTGCCTTCCCCTGCGAGCGTGCCGACCGTCTGGAGGTCTCGTGCTCGGAACGCTAGACCCGGTTCGAGGCCGTCGTCAAACTCCCCGGCGACGGTGATGTCCACCGCGTGTGGACAACCGTGTGGAAGCCGTGTGCACCTCGCTGAGGTTCGCCATGGACCTTGCGCGGGGCTGATCCGATGGCAGGCGGAGCGATGGTGTGGAAACTCTTGGCCGAGAAAATGTGGATGGAGATCGACACTCTGCCCGGCATCCGGACAGCGGGCGGGGCGCTCGCATACCGTGAGTTCGACGCCGCCGCTCGCCTGAGGGACGATCGAACACGATGACCGAGCCCGAACACCTGTTCTCCGCCAGCCCGACCCCGCTGCCAGGGCCGTCCGGCCGGGAATCAGCCAAGCCGGTGGGTTTGCCGGCAATGTCCCCGGGAGAGTTGGGGCAGCCTCGGGTCGAAGTCCGACGCAGCGCCCGGCGGAGGCGGACGGTCACCGCCTATCGGGAGGGCGACGCCATCGTCGTCCTGGTGCCGCAGCGGATGCCGCGCGCGGCCGAGCGGGCCTTCGTCGACGACCTGGTCCGCAAGGTGCTGGCCCGTGAGGTGAAGGCGGCTTCGCCGCGCACCGATCCGGAGCTGATGCAGCGTGCCGGGGAGCTCAGCCGGCGCTATCTCGCGCCCCGCCTCGGTCGCGAGCTGCGGCCGCGCGCCGTCACCTGGGTGACGAACCAGCACCAGCGCTGGGGGTCTTGCACGCCGGCCACCGGCGTCATCCGGCTCTCCCACCGGTTGCGGCCGATGCCGGCCTGGGTGGTCGACTACGTGCTGGTGCACGAGCTGGCCCACCTCGTGGAGGCGCGGCATTCGGCGGCCTTCTGGCGGCTGGTCGAGGCCTACCCGCAGGCGGAGCGGGCCAAGGGCTACCTCGAGGGCTATCTCGGCGGTCAGGGCGTGCCGGGCTTCGGCGAATCCGGGCAGGACGCCGAGGATGTCGACTGAGCGGCGCCGGCTGGCCGTCGTATTGGCCCGGCACGACGCGCGGCCCGGCACCCCACCCGGCGTGGACCCGGAGGCGTTCGCGGCCGCCTGCCTCGCCGACTCGTACGAGGTCGTCGCCGGCCTGACGGGTGTGGCCGCCAGCATCGCCGGCCCGCCGGCCGTACGGGAGCTGCTTTGGTCGGCGGACCGCTGGTGGCCCGAGGACCTCCCGCTGCCGGCGCTTGCCGCAGAGGCGGCCGCCGTGGCCGACGAGCTCGTGCTCGTGCCGGCCGACGTGCCGGACCTGCCGGCCCTGGTGCTCGCGAAGGTCTTCAAGGCGCTGCTGCATGCCGATGTCGTGATCGCCCCACAGCGCGGCGGCGACGGTTGCGCCGCGCTCGGCCTGGCATTGCCGGTCGCCGGCTGGTTGCCAGTGGAGAGCCTCGACCTGGACCACAACCCCTACGACGCGTTGGCCACGGCGGCGCCTCGCCGGCGATCCTGCGCGCTGGCACCGGACTGGCACCGCCTTCGTGAGCCGGCCGCCGTGCACGGCCTCGACCCCGGCCTGGAGGGGTGGGAGGAAACACGCGCTCTACTGGCCGGCTCCCCGCTCCCGCGCCTTTGAGCATGCGAGCGAAGGTCAGGGAATCGGCGGGCAACGGCCGGAGCGGTATCGGCGACGGGCCATCTACCAGCCGAGCCGGCGAGCCGCGGCCGCGACGAGGGCGCGGACCGAGGAATCGGCCTCGGGCAGCCGGTCGTGGCTGAACCACCTCAGATCCAGCGACTCAGCGCCCATGACCAGCGGTCTCGCGGCGTCGGCGAGGACCAGGAACTGCACGTCGAGGTGGTAGGTCGGCCGCACCGCACCGCAAGGCACCTCGTGCCGCGACAGCAACAGCGGGACGGGCGCGATCTCGAGTCCGGTCAGCCCGCTCTCCTCGGTCGCCTCTCGGAGTGCCGCGGTCGGCAGGTCGGCGTCGGCGTCCTCGATGTGGCCGCCGGTCTGCAGCCAGCGACCGATCCGGGCGTGCAGGGTGAGCAGCACCTGGCCGGAGCCGGCAACGCAGATCAGCGAGCTGGCGGTGACGTGCGCGCCCGCGCAGCGACGCGACCAGCCGTCCGGATGGCCGGCGAGGTGGTCGAGATAGCCGGCACGGAGCATCTGCTGATCCGCCGTCGGCGGCTGCCACGCCCGCAGGATCTCGACGCAGCTCCGATGGATACCCGGCGCGCCCGCCGTCATGCCCGCCGTCACGCCCGCCGACACGACCCCGTCGGCCCGCTCACCGCTCCCTGTCATCTTCAGCGTCGGCCTGCGGCTCCGGACCCTCCGCCGGCTCGGCCGTCTCGCCGCCGGCGCCTGGCTCGCGCTCCTGGCTGGCAGCGGTAGGGCTGCCGGCCTCGGACTCGCTACTTTCGCTCGTGCCCTCCTCGAGGAGCTCGGCCAGGGCGGCGTCGAAGGACTCGTCCGACTCGGCCTCCTTCGCCTCCGAGGCGACGAAACCCAGCGGGTCATCGAGATCGGCCGAGGTGGGAAGCAGGTCAGGATGCGACCAGACGGCGTCCCGGCCCTCGATCCCACGCGCGTCCCGTACGGCCGCCCACAGGTTGGCGGCGTCCCGCATCCGCCGTGGCCGCAACTCCAGCCCGACCAGGGTCGCGAAGGTCGCCTCAGCCGGGCCGCCGGTCGCCCGGGCCCGCCGCACGGTCTCCGCGAGCGCCGCTGCCGACGGCATCCACTTGGCGGTGGCCTGGCTGACGACCTCGTCCACCCAGCCCTCGACGAGCGCGAGCATCGTCTCCAGGCGGGCCAGCGTGGCGAGCTGCTCAGGCGTCTTCTGCGGCTCGAACAGCCCACCCTCGAGTGAGCTGGTCAGCTCCTCCATGTTGCTCGGGTCGAGGTTGCCGACCGCCTGCTCGAGCGCCGAGGTGTCGATCGAGATGCCCTGCGCGTACTGCTCGACCAGCGCCAGCATCTGCTCGCGCACCCAGCCGGCCGCGGCGAACAGCCGTTGCCGGGCGGACTCCCGCAGCGCCAGGTAGAGCGTCACGTCGGTCGTCGACTGCTCCAGACCCTCGCCGAACGCCGAAATGTTGGTGGGCAGCAGCGCGACCTGGCCGGGTTCGCTGAGCGGCAGGCCGATGTCGGTCGCGCCGACGACCTCCGTGGCGAGCTGGCCGAGGCCCTGGCCGAGCTGCAGCCCGAACATGCTCGCGCCCGACGTCCGCAGCATCTGCTTCATGCCCGACAGCCCGGGCGTGCTCTCGGCCTCCTCCCCGCCGAGGCTCAGCGCGCCCTCCATGGCATCGGCGATGTGTGCGGCGACAGGCTCCACCAGCCGCTGCCAGACCGGCATGGTCTGCTCGACCCAGTCGGCCCGGCTCCAGGCGGCGACCGCCGTGCTGACCCGCGGGAACGTGGTCGCCTCGTCCAGCCAGACATCGGCGATGGAGGCGGCATCGTTGATCGCCCGGCGTTGAGCGGCGTCCGGTGTCGGGTCGGGCCCAAGCGACGCGACGGTCTTGCGCGCCGTGTCCTTGGTGACCGCCCAGTTGACCCCGGAACCCGAACCGCCGGGCCCGCCGGCGAAGATTGAGCCGGAGCCGCCGAGCATGGCGAACGCGCTCTGCATCTGCTGCACGAGAGCGTTCATGTCGCCCCCGGAGAGGGAGGCGAAGAACGCCTCGAACGGGTTCTGCGGCTGATCCTCGGGATCAGGCTTCTGATCCTCGGCCATGGCTACTCCTGAGCTCCGTCGTCTCCATCCAACCGTACGCGGCGGTGCTTTCTGCGACGCTCCGCGTCGCGCGGATCGCGCTCTTGGGCCCGGCTACCGCGTCGTCGTTCGCAACCCGCGCCCAACTGCTGCTCGCTTTCGCTCGCGGCGCGGTTCGCTCACTTCTCCTTGGCACGCCGGCGCGCGATCCGGTGCTTTCTGCGACGCTCCGCGTCGCGCGAGAGAGCCGTCCGAAAGTCGAGCCCTTGCCAGCGGACTAGGGTTTGGACGTGCCCAGCAAAGTCCGGTTGGCAGACCTGAGCGACAGCCCGCTCAGCGTCGACAGGCTGCTGGCTTCGGTTTCCGACCCCGGCGTCGGCGGCATCGCGCTGTTCGTCGGCGTGGTGCGCAACCGGGACGACGACCACGACGTCGTCTCGCTGGACTACAGCAACCACCCGCGGGCGGCCGACGTCCTGGCTGCCTGCGCCGAACGGGTCGCCGCCCGGCACGACGTCGTCGCGATCGCCGTCGAGCACCGGGTCGGCCACCTCGAGGTCGGCGACCTCGCGGTCGTCGTCGCTGCGGGGGCCATGCACCGGCACCCGGCCCTGGCGGCCTGCCGGGAGTTGATCAACGAGCTCAAGGCCGACGTGCCGATCTGGAAGGAACAGCACTTCGCCTCCGGCGAAACCGCCTGGGTCGGCCTGCCGTGACCCGGCAGACCTGGACCGCGTTCGCCTCGGCCATCGTCTTCGTCGGGCTCGCCATCCTGCTGGTCGTGGTGCCCGTCCCGTTCGTCACCTGGGGTCCCGGCGGTGCCCGGAACACGCTCGGTCAGGCCGGCAACGAGCCGATCATCAAGGTGCGGGGCATCCAGACCTATCCCACGACCGGCGAGCTGGACATGACCATCGTCGCGACCACCGCTGCCGACGGCCGGCTGAGCCTGCCCGGGGCCCTGGTGAACTACTGGCTGCCGCATCACGACACGCTGCCCCGGGACTCGATCTACGCGCCGGGGAAGTCGGCCGCGCAGGTGGAGGCGGAGGACGCCGACCAGATGGAGACGGCGCAGGACGACGCCGTTGTGGCCGCCTTGCGGGCGGCCGGCCAGCCGGTCACCGAGATGCCGGTCGTCTTCTCGGTGACCGTCGGCGGTCCGGCGCACCGGCTGCTGGTGCCGGGCGACCTGGTGATCTCGGTCGACGGCGTCCTGACCCCGGACGTCGAATCCGTCGGCCGGCAGATCCAGCAGCACCAGGTCGGTGACCGGGTGACCTTCCTGGTCTGGCGGAAACACGTCAAGACGGAGGTAACGCTGACCACCGCCCAGTCCAGCACCCAGCCGGGGGTGGCGATCGTCGGGATCACGCTCAGCACGGGCTACCGGTACGACCCGCAGATCTCCTTCGACCTCGGCCAGCGGATCGGCGGCCCGAGCGCCGGGCTGGTGTTCGCGCTGGCGATCTATGACAAGATCACCGCCGGCCCGCTGCTGGCCGGCCGACATGTTGCGGGCACCGGCACGATCACACCCAACGGCGACGTGGGAGCCATCGGCGGCATCCAAGAGAAGATCGGCTCGGCCGAGAAGCAGGGTGCGACCGCGTTCCTGCTGCCGGCGGCCAACTGCGCCGACCTCGCCGACCTCAAGAGCGCCATGACGTTGATCAAGGTCGCCACCCTGCGGGACGCGGTCAGCGCGCTGCAGACGCTCGACACTCCCGGTGGTGCCGGGCGCGAGCCGGCCTGCCCGTGACGCGCCCTCGAGCCGGAGAAGCGACAGCTTTTCCGGAAGCCTCGCCCTCGAACGCGGTCGGCGCCGCAGCGGGGGGTCCGGGGGGTCGTCCCCCCGGGCGGACACGGATCACAACCCGGTGACGTTCCCGCCGGGGCCGACTTCGTACGATGTCCCGCCACGACTGGAGCGCATACGCTGGGCGAGGCGCGGCCACCGAGGTCCGCCGCCGGGCCGAAGCGCGGTCGGTCACACTTTCGAGGAGACAGACGAGTGAGCAGCCTCCGGCTTCCAGGACGGCGCAGTGCGATTCTGCCCACGCTGGTGATAGCGGCGATCGTGATCGTCGTCTTCGCGATCTTCACCAGCGTATGGACCGACCGGCTGTGGTATCGCTCGTTCGACTTCGGCTCGGTGTTCAGCACGATGCTGCTCACCCGGGTCGGGCTGTTCATCGCGTTCGGGCTGATCATGGCCACCACAGTGGGAGCCAACGCCGCGATCGCGTACCGGATGCGCCCCCGGATCCGCGCGGGCGCGCCGAGCAGCCCGTTGCTGGAGCGCTACCGGGAGGTCTTGGAGTCTCGGTTCATCTGGGTGATCGTCGGGCTCGGCGTCGTCGTCGGCCTGTTCGCCGGCGGCGCGGCGAGCGGCCGGGTGCTGACCTATCTGGCCTGGCAGAACCGCACCTCGTTCGGCACCGTCGACGCCAAGTTCGGGCTCGACGTCGGGTTCTTCGTCTTCAGCTATCCGTGGTGGCGGTTCGTCCTGTCGTTCGTCTTCGCCGCTCTGGGTTTCAGCATCGTCACGGCCGCGATCGTGCACTACGTGATGGGGGCGATCCGCTTCACCACGCCCCGGCGCGGCGCGAGCCCGGCCGCGCAGGCCCACCTGTCGATCCTGGTCGGCCTCGCTGTGCTGGTGAAGGGGATCGGCTACTGGTTCGACCGCTACGGCCTGGAGATCACCTCGCAGCCGATCTTCACCGGCATCAACTACACCGCCGAGCACGCGACGCTGCCCGCCAAGACCATCCTGGCGGTGATCGCCGGCATCTGCGCGCTGCTGTTCGGAGCCAACGCGGTCATGCGGCGCTGGGTGGTGCCGACCATCGGGCTGGTCCTGATGATCCTGTCGGCGATCGTGCTCGGCATCGTCTATCCCGGCGCGGTGCAGTACTTCAGCGTCAAGCCGAACGAGCCGCTGAAGGAGCGGCCCTACATCGAGCGCAACATCGCCGCCACCCGTGCCGCGTACGGCGTGGGAGACGTGGAGATCACCGACTACTCCGCCCGGACGACCGCGGACGCCGGCCAGCTGAAGTCGGACGCCGAGGCGCTGCCCGGCATCCGGTTGATCGACCCCAACGTCATCGCCAACACCTACGACCAGCTCCAGCAGGTCCGGGGCTACTACACGTTCCCCCGCAAGCTCGACGTGGACCGGTACACCATCGACGGGTCCGAGACCGACGCGGTCGTCGGCGTCCGGGAGATGGACCAGAGCGGCATCGAGGGCAAGAACTGGAACAACCTCAAGACGGTCTACACCCACGGCTACGGCCTGGTCGCCGCGTACGGGAACCGGCGTCAGTCCAGTGGCGAACCGGAGTGGATCGCCCGGGACATCCCGCCGACCGGCAAGATCGTCGAGCACGAGCCGCGGATCTACTTCGGTGAGATCCAGCGCGACTATTCGATCGTCGGCGCCCCATCTGGCGCAACTGCGGTGGAACTGGACACGCCGGGCGGTGGGGAGGGTGGCAACCCGAAGACCTTCACCTACACCGGCACCGGCGGGGTGCCGGTCGGCAGCCTGTGGCGCCGGCTGCTCTACGCCGCCAAGTTCGCCGACGTCAACCTGCTGCTCTCGGCCCGGGTGAACCCCGCCTCCAAGATCATCTACGACCGCACGCCGCGGGAACGGGTGGAGAAGGCGGCGCCGTGGCTGACCGTCGACGGCGACGTCTACCCGGCCGTGGTCGAGGGCCGGATCGTGTGGATCGTCGATTGCTACACCACGGCGAACAGCTACCCCTACAGCAACCGGGTCTCGCTCAACGACGTGACCGCGGACGCGCAGACCTCCCAGGGCACCGTGGTGGCCCAGCCGGAGCAGGAGATCAACTACATCCGCAACTCCGTGAAGGCGGTCGTCGACGCGTACGACGGCTCGGTGAAGCTCTATGCCTGGGACGAGTCGGACCCGATCCTGCAGACCTGGCGGAAAGTCTTCCCGCGGGTGGTGCTGCCGAAGTCGGCGATGTCCAGCGACCTGCTGCAGCACCTGCGCTATCCGCAGGACCTCTTCAAGGTGCAGCGCCAGATCCTTGCGCGGTACCACATGACGAACCCAGACAACTGGTACCAAAACACCAGCCTGTGGGAGATCCCGAAGGATCCGGTCTCGGGCGGCACCACCAACACCCTCGAGCCACCGTTCTACCTGTCCATCAAGTGGCCGACGGACCAGCAGGCGATCTTCTCGCTGACCACGGCCTTCGTGCCGAAGAACCGGTCCAACCTCGCGGGCTACATGGCTGTGAACGCCGACGCCAGCAGCCCGGATTACGGGCGGATGCGCGTCCTGCAGATGTCGGACACGACCCAGATCGACGGCCCCGGACAGTCGTTCGCCGCCATGACGACCAACGAGACGGTGGCGAGCCGGCTCCGGCCGTTCCTCAACCAGGGCTCCTCCAGCGCAACGTTCGGCAACCTGCTGACGCTGCCGTTGGGCGGTGGCCTGCTCTACGTCACGCCGGTCTACACGCAGCGTCAGGGAAGCTCGGGCTCGTATCCGGTGCTGCGCTTCGTCGTCGTCCGGTTCGGCCAGGAGGTCGGCATCGGGGACACGCTGCAGCAGGCGCTGGACCAGGTGTTCGGGCCGTCGGGAGCGAAGACCGGCGAGGGTGGCGGCACCAGCGGCGGCGGTGGGACCGGCGGCGGCACGGCCAACCCGACGGCGCGGCAGGCGCTGGACGAGGCTGAGCAGGCATTCTCCGACGCCGACAAGGCGCTGGCCGCGGGCGACCTGGCCGGCTACCAGGCCAACATCAAGAAGGCGCAGGCGGCGGTCGAGCGCGCACTGACCGCGCTTGGAAAGTAGCTAGGCGGTGCGGACCTCGAGGTCGGCGAAACCTGAGGTGCGCAGCGGCTCGGCAAGTCGGTCGGCATCGCCGACCACGACCAGAGTGAGGCCGTCGAGGTCGACCAGGGACTGGTACGCGGCGGTTGCCGACTTCGGGGTGACGGCGCGCAGCGCCGCCAGGCTCTGGTCGACGTAGTCCTCGTCCAGCCCGGCGAGCACCTGGGTGGCGACCTGGTCGGCCACCCCGTCGGCGGTGGCGTAGCGCAGCGGCGTGACGCCGGCGAAGAAGGCGACCGCGTCGGCCACCTCCTGCTCGGTGATTGGCTGCCCGGTCAGGTCGAGCAGCCGCCATGCCTCGGTCAGGGCGTCGACGACGACATCAGTGCGGAACGAGCCCTGGACCGCGTACGAGCCCCCGCTGCGCAGCGGCGAGAACTGCATCCGGACCCCGTAGGTGTAGCCCTTGTCCTCTCGCAGCACCGCATTCAGTCGGGAGAGGAAGGCGCCGCCCATCGCGTAGCTGGCGACGGTGATGTCGGCCCACCGCTCGTCGCGGCGGTCGATGCCGTAGCCGCCCAGCCGGATGTCGGCCTGGACCGCGCCCGGCCGGTCGATCAGGATCGACTGCCGTTGCGCCCTGCCCGGCGTGGACTGGCCCGCCGCCGGCCCGTCGTTGCCCTGCCAGCCGCCGAGCGCGGTCTCGGCGATCGCGACCGGGTCGCCGACGAAGTCGCCGGCCATGATCAACGTGGCGCCCTGCGGCCGGAACCGGTCCCGGTGGAAGCCGCGGACCAGCTCCGGGGTGAGCGCCGCTACCGTCTCCGGCTCGCCGCCGCTCATCCGGGACGCCCTGGACTCCGGGGCGTAGACCGCCGACCGGAAGGCGATACCGGCCAGGTGCGCGGAGTTCGCGCGGGCCTGCTCGATCTCGGCGAGCCGCAGCTGGACCTGCCGGTTCACGTCCGGGTCGGCCTGGTCCGGTTCGACGACCGCCTCGGCGAAGAGCTCCATGGCGGGGCCGAGTCGGCTCGCCGGCACGTCCAGGATGGCCTGCAGGCCGGCCAGGGAGGGGTCGACGCCGAAGCCGGCGCCCTCGGTCTCCAGCAGCTCGGCGAACCCCTCGCCCGGATGTGACCGGGTGCCCTCGTCCAGCGTCCGGGCGCAGATCGTCGCAACGCCCTCGTACGCGCGCTCCTCGGCGCTGAGCGGGACGTCGATGACCAGGTGCACCGCGACCACGTGCTGGCCCGGCAGCCGGTATACCAGGGTCTCGATGCCGTTGGACAGCTGGGCGTGCTCCGGCACCGGGAACGACCAGTCGCGGGGCGGTGCCAGCGGCGGCTGGGGCAGCAGGCTCACCGTTCGTCCTTCCGGTAGATCAGGGTCGCGCACTGCTCGGGTGAGAACCAGCGGCCCATCGCGGCGCCGATGTGCCCCTGGTCGATGGCCGTGACCTCGGCCAGTCTGGTGTTGATCCGCTCCGGACCGTCCAACAGGGTGGCGTGCTCGCCGAGGGCGTCGGCCCGGGAGTCGATCCGGGCCAGCTCGTGCAGCCAGTGTCGTTCGAACTGAGCCTTGGCCCGGCGCAGCTCCATCTCGGTGGGACCTTCCGCGGCGAGTGTCGCGACCTCGGCCAGCAGCGCCTCCTCCAGCCGCTCCGGGCTCACCCCGTCGCGCGCCCGGGCGAAGGCGAACCCGAAGGAGTTGCCGCCGATCAGTCCCATTCCGGTCGCCGAGGTGCTCTCGGCCAGTTCGGCCCCGCGGACCAGGGCCCGGTGCAGCCGGGAGGTCTGGCCGTGACCGAGTGTGCTGAAGGCAAGGTCCAGGGCGTCGAACTCCGGCACGTCGCGGGCCGGCAGCCGCCAGCTGACGTAGACCGCCTCCGCCGGCACCCGGGCGGAGGTCTCGGCGCGAGGTGGCGTGTCTGCGTCACTGCCGAGCGGCGGCATCGACGTCGCCGCGGGCGGGGCGGGCAGCTCACCCGAATCGATGGGACCGAAGTAGGTCGAGGCCTTGGTGAACGCGTCGGCTGATGCGACGTCGCCGACGATGGACAAGACGGCGTTGTTGGGCCGGTAGTAGCGGCGGAAGAAGGCCCGTACGTCCTCCAGCGTGGCCGCGTCGAGGTCGGTCATCGAGCCGATCGTGGTGTGACCGTACGGATGATCGGGCGGAAAGGTCAGGGAGACCATGCGCTCCATCACATCCCCGTACGGGACGTTGTCGTAGCGTTGCCGCTTCTCCTCTTTGACCACCTCGCGCTGGTTGTCCAAGTTCTCCTGGGTGAGCGCGTCCAGCAGGGTGCCGAGCCGGTCCGCCTCCAGCCAGAGGGCGAGGTCCAGGCCACCCGTCGGCAACGTCTCGAAGTAGTTGGTGCGGTCGAACCAGGTCGTCGCGTTGACCGCGGCCCCGGCGGCCTGCATCAGTGCGATGTGCTGGCCGGAGGCGACGTGCGCCGAGCCCTGGAACATCACGTGCTCGAAGAGGTGGGCGAAGCCGGTGCGCCCGACCTCCTCGTGCCGGGACCCGACGCCGTACCACAGGTTGACCGCCACCGACGGCGCACCGTGATCAGGACTGGCCAGGACGCGGAGGCCGTTGTCCAACCTCAGCTGCTCGATCGGGTAGGCGACGTCGGAGGCCGGCCCGGAATCCATAGCCCACATCACAGCACACCGGGGTGGTCTGCGGCTGCAGGGTCGTTCAGCGGCGGCGACGCCGGCGGCGGGCGATGGCCCAAATGGCGATGCCAAGTCCGGACGCGCCGGCCACGATCGCTGCCGTGCGCCGGCGATGGCCGTCGCCAGCCGCCGGCGAGCGGGCTCCGGCCGGGGACGACTCGTCCTCGAGCTGATCGAGCAGCGTCACCGTGCCGGCCTCGCCGTCCACCCGGATCCGCTCGCCGGTGGTGATCCGCCGGGTTGCGACGGCGGTGCCGAGCACGGCCGGGATGCCGTACTCGCGGGCGACGATCGAGCTGTGGCTGAGTGGGCCGCCGATGTCGGTCACCACAGCGGAGGCCATCGCGAACAGCGAGGTCCAGGCCGGCGTGGTGATGCTGGCGACCAGCACGTCCCCGGGCTGCATCTGGCCCAGGTCCTGCGGGCCGCCGAGCACCCGGGCCGGAGCGGTGACCTGGCCGCCGCTCGCGCCGATGCCCTTGATCACCGGGCCGCTCTGCTCCTCAGATATCGCCGGCAGCATGGAGTTGAAGATCCGCATCCAGCCGTCCTTCGGCAGCAGCTGTGGCGGTGTCGCACGCCGCTGTCCGCGCCACGCCAGCTTGCGTTGCTCGACCTCGGCCGCCAGGGACGCCGGCCCGGGTCGCTTGATCCACTCCCGGATCTCGGCGTGCCGGAGCCAGAAGACGTCCTCGGCGCGCTCGATCGCGCCTGCGGCCGCCAGCCTGCGTCCCAGCTCGGCCAACATGCGCCGCATCTGCGGCCAGCCCAGGCCGACGTCGGCGAGGGCGTCCTCCCTGAGCGGGCCGATGGCCTGCGCCCAGCGGAGCAGCCGCCGGAACCCGGCCCGCCGCACCCGATCCAGCCTGGCCAGCACCTCACCGGTCGCCTCCTCGCGCCGGGCGGCCAGACCGCGCTGCCGCTCGTACGGGTTCTGGCCCTGGCCGCGCAGGTGGAAGCGGATGGTGTCGATCAGCGGCGCCGGCTCGTCGGCCGGCACCGGGTTGAGGAAGTCGAGGTTGTAGACCGCGTGCCCGTAGCGGTCGAGATGCGCCTGGAACCGCCGCTGCCACTCACCCCACACCTCCCGCTCGACATCGTCTGGAGACTCGCCGGCACGGGTGAGCTCGACCAGCCGGTTGCTGTCCTGGTCCTTGAGCATCGCCGCCAGTCCCGGATGCTCGAGGACCCAGCCGGCGAGGTCGTACAGGGACTTCTCGGCCAGGATCGGTTCGCTGTCGAAGCCGAGCAGGAAGGTCAGTGCCGGCGGGTCGCCATCCCGCCGTACCAGACTGTCGTAGAAGCGACCGAAGACGATCTCACTGGTGGCCGCGAGCGGGATGATCGTCTGCACGGCGGTGTAGTACTCTGCGCCGGCCTCGACGAGCCTGACGACGCCGTCCATCAGCTCAGTCGAGCTCAGGTCCTCGACGGGCCGGGCCTGCCACCGGTCCACCACCGCGCGGTAGCGCGGATGCGAGTAGTTGCGCCAGCGGGGGAGCGCGTGCAGGTCGTCGGTCCGGGTCAGCACCTTGAAGGCCTTCGGCGCGTACAGCATGATCCGGGCCATGCCGGCGTTGTCGTAGCAGTAGTAGGCGTATCCGTTCACGGTCGGTAGCCCGACATCGCCCGCACGGACGACCTCGTGGCCCAAGAACTCGCGGAACAGGGTCGTCAACGACCGGGTCACCGCGCCGTCGATCAGGTCGGCGAACAACGGTGACAACGGGTCGGGCAGCTGCTCGACGATGCTCGCCCGGACGTACATGGCGTTGCTACGCGACACACTCCAGTCGGTGGGCACAGGCCCCTCGGGCTCGGGCAGGGCGGTGATCGGCCTTGCTTGGAGAACGGCGAAGCCGTCGGCGGTGCGCGCCCACTCGATGTCCTGGGGGGCGCCGAAGTGCGCCTCGATGGTCGCTCCGAGGCCTGCCAGCTCCATCGCAGCGTGGTCGTCCAGAACCGGCTCGGACCGCCGGCCGTCGGGCACGGGCAGCTCCTCGGTGCCCGAGGCGGCGTAGCTCGTCATCACCGCCTTGTCGGCGGTGTGCCGGCTGAGGAGCGGGCCGGCGGGCTTCCGCACGACGAGGTTGTCGGTGTCCACCGCGCCGCTGACCACGGCTTCGCCCAGGCCCCAGGCGGCGCTGATCACCACCTCGTCGCGCCGCCCGTTGGCCGGGTTGGCCGTGAACATGACCCCGGCCGCCTGCGCCTCGACCATCTGCTGGACCACGACGGCCAGGCTCACCGAGGCCGGGTCGATGCCGTGCCCGGCTCGGTAGGCCATCGCCCGGTCGGTCCACAACGACGCCCAGCAGTCCCGTACGGCGGACAGCAGCCGGTCGGCTCCACGGACGTTGAGGTAGGTGTCCTGCTGGCCGGCGAAGCTGGCTTCCGCGAGATCCTCGGCGGTGGCCGAGGACCGTACAGCCACCGGTGTCGACTCGCCGAGCGCCTGGTAGCTCTCGACGATCTCGCGCTGCAAGTCCTCCGGGATCGTGCCGGCGCGGAAGAGGTCACGGATCCGCTCGGCGGCATCGGGGCCGCCGTCGCTCGCGAGCTCCACGATCCGCTGCGAGATGCCGGCGGCCTCGACGTAGCCGCGATAGGCCTCGGTGCTGATCAGGAAGCCGGGGGGCACGGGCAGGCCGGCTCGGGTCAGCTCGCCCAGGTTGGCGCCCTTGCCGCCGGCGATCTCCAGGTCGCTCCGGCCCACCTCCGCAAACTGCCTGATCCACCTCATGTCTCGCAGTCTGCCGCACGGATTTGAACCGCGACGCTGCGCGTCGGACGGATCGCGCTGTATGGAATTGCGCCCCCGGGCGCGATCTGGGGTGGGCCGCCTCGTTCGTCGTCGCTCGTGAACCACGCCGAACGGATGCTCGCTGGCGCTCGCGGCGTGCATCGCTCGCTCCTTCACACCACGGCGGCGCGCGATCCGGGTGAAGGGCACCTCCGGGAACGTCCCGTAGCGTTTCGCCATGTCTTCGCCAGCTTTGGAAAGCGGCTCCGCAGGTCGCCTCGCCGACGCCGTACCGGCAGCCGGGGCGCTGGACCTGGCACTGCAGATAGCCGGCTGTCTTCTGTCTGCGGGCATGTCCGCCAACGACGTCACACTGGTCGCGCTCCGGATCACCCGCATCTACGGGCTGCAGCGAGTGCACGTCGACGTCACCTACACGTCGATCTCCGCGTCGTACTATCCGCAGCCCGGCCTTCCGGCGGTCACGGCCGTTCGCGTCATCCAGCCCGGCATCACCGACTACGGGCAGGTACGCGCGCTGGAACGCCTGTCGATCGAGATCGGCCGCGGCCTGCCGTTGCGCGAGGCGGCGACAATCCTGCGTGCGATCCGGAGCGCCCGCCCCCGCTATCCGTGGTGGGTCTCGATGCTCGGCAACGCCGGGGTCGGCGTCGGCGTGGTGCTGCTGTTCACCACCTCCTGGCAGGTGCTGCTGATCACCCTGCTCTCCGGCTGTCTGCTCGACCGGCTGCTCGACGCCCTGGGGCGGGTCCGGGTGCCGCCGTTCTTCAGCCAGTGCGCCGGAGCGGCGATGATGACGCTCATCGCCGCCGGCGCCAGCGCCGCCGGCCGGGCCGGGGTCGGCGTGCTGCACGGGGTCGACCCGACCATGATCGTCGTCGGTGGCATCGTCATGCTCGTCGCCGGCATGACGATCGTCGGGGCGATGCAGGACGCGATCGACCAGTTCTACGTGACCGCCTCGGCGCGGCTGCTGGAGGTCACGGTCATGACGGCCGGCATCGTCGTCGGGATCGTTCTCGTGCTGCAGTTGATGAGCCAGCTGGAAATGCGCGTTCTGATCTCTCCGAATCCCGTCGGGCTCGCTCCACTGGGTGCGCAGTTCCTCGGGGCGGCAGTCATCTGTGCCGGCTTCGCCGTCTGGGCGTACGCGGATCTGGCGACCATCGGGCTGGCCGTGGTGACCGGACTGGTGGGCTGGGCGGGCTACAGCGGGGCCGTGGCGGCAAGTCTTGGCGAGGTGACCGCGAACGCGGCCGGCGCGCTCGCCGCGGCCTTTGTCGCCACCATGGTGATCCGGCGGTCGAGCATCCCGAGCTTCGCGCTCATCAGCGCCGCGCTGCTGCCGCTGGTCCCGGGGCTCTCGCTCTACAACGGCTTGCTGGAGCTCGTGGGCACGCCCGCTGAACGCGACCCGGCCGCCGGTGCCGGGACCCTGGCCCTGGCAGTGAGCGTCGCCCTCGGCATCGCCTCCGGCGCAACGCTGGGCACCTACCTGGGCCGGCCGATCACCAGCCAGCTCCGGCGCATCCAGCGCTGGCTCGCATAGCAGGCATCGCCGCCTCGCCGGCTCGGTTAGCCGGGCCGCTGCCTCCCCTGGTCGCCATCGCGACCTCGCTGATCCGGCCGGCCGGCACTGTCATCCTGCTGGCGCGCCTTGCCGGCACCGCCACCTCGCTGCTCCTGAGGGTCAGGGCGATCCGGCTCGTCAGCGCGGCCGCAGATCGTCGGCCTTGATCCAGCGCACGCCCGTCTTGTTGCGTACCGAACCCCACCAGACGCCGTCGACGAGCGCCCAGAGCGTCAGCTCACCCTGCGGACCCCAGCCGTCGACTGGTATCGGCGGCTCGACCCGCCGGAACACGCCGGTGGCCTCGAGCTCCCGACACGCGGCCTGCGCCTCCTCCGACGTGGCCGGGGGCGTGACGATCTGCCTGGTGATCGTGTCCCAGACCACCCAGCCCCCGTGTTCCAGCGTCACGCTGTAACGCATGCACTATTAGAACACGCGTTCGTTAATCGCTCGGCCGTGTTGCGTCGCTGCCGCAACCTGGTCGCCGACCGCAGCGGGGTTGGAGCTCTCAGCGGCCGGTCGGCGGCGCGGCACATGGCGAACGGGCTTCGCGGTTCGGGTGTCTCCCGTCGGGCTCGCAAGTCGGCGCTCGAGATCGATGAAGGCGTCGATGATATCCGGGGCCTCGTACGCACGGTTGCGCCGGCCGACGTTGATCTGGCGCAGGATCCCTGCCTCCGCCAGCCTCGTGACCGCCTGATTGGTCTGGACGAAACTACGGCCAATGATCTTGGACGCGGCCGTGACCGTGAGCACGGGAGAGCCGACGAGGCGCTGCAGCAGCAGATCGGTGGCGGAGCCCGCTCGCACGCGATGGAGGCGGTCGCGCCAGGTCGCCTCGATGGCGCGGGCACGGGTCTCGAAGGTCCACGAGTCCTCGACGGCGCGGCTGCACGCTCCGGCGAAGCGACCGATCCAGGCATTGATGCCGTCCCGCGCCTGCCTGGATGTCGGCCGGCCCCGGTACCGGGTGGCACTCAACCCGTCGACGTAGTCCTGGGCCCAGGTCGCAAGAATGAGCGAGACCGGTGGCAGGACCCGCTGAGCCAATCCGCGACGCTTCAGAACCATGTGAATCAGGGCCCGCCCTGCTCGCCCGTTGCCGTCGACGAAGGGATGGATGGTCTCGAACTGGGCATGGGCGATCGCACCTTGAGCGACCGTTGGCAACGAGTCGTCGTTGCAGAACTCGATCAGGTCGTCGACGAGTTCGTCGACCAGCTCTGGCGGTGGCGGGACGAAGGCGGCGCTGCAGGGGTTGTAGGAACTCCCACCGATCCAGTTCTGCTGGATGCGGAACGTGCCGCCGAACTGCTCCAGCCGCGTGCCGGTGAGCAGCCTTCGGTGGAGCTCCAGCAAATGCTCTTGACGGATCATGCCACCGGGATCGATCTGTTCGATGGCATACGCCATCCCGTCGATGTTTCCCAAGACCTCGGTCGCGGTGACGTCGGAGGGCGGCTCGCCGGCGACGAGGGCAGCCTCGGCCCGCAGGAGACGGCGCGGACCGATCTCGAAGCCCTCGATCCGCGACGACGCGACAGACTCGGCCCGAAGCAGGATGCGAGCAAGCGACTCGGTGTTGGCGAGCCCGGCCGACTGGGCGTTGAGCCGTGCGATGGCCGCCTCGGCATCCGCAACGTCAGCCGCTACATCACCGGCCAGAGTGAACCTGCGGCCCGACAGACGGTCAGGAACGTACGCCTCGTACTCACAGCCGCGGTTGTCTCGACGCGACGGCCCGAGCTGGTGGACCGCCCACCGCTGCCTGACAACCCTAGACATCCAGCCTCCTTATTTAGGTTTATAGTATAACCCTAAATAGCGGCGAGTCGCCACGTCGGTAAGCGCGGACCGGCCTGGCCGAGGACGAGGGCAGGGCGGATCCGGCCGCCGAGGCCGTACAGCTGGTGGAACGCGTCACCCGGCTGCTGCCCGACGACGACGATGTGCTCGGACTGCGGGCCCTGCTGCTGTTCCAGCACGGGCCGCCTGGCGAGGGCGTCGGCGACCTGGTGCCGATGGAGGAGCAGGACCGGAGCCGCTGGGACGACACCATGATCAGGGCCGGCCTGTTTGCATGGGGAAGGGGTGAAGACGCCGATCGAGCGCCGATTCCTCCAGCGCCGCCTGCGGGAGGTGCTCGGCTAGGTCAGATGGTCGCCGTCCGTGGCGGCTCCATTCAGCTCACCGTCGAGCATCCGCCGGCGCGCCGCCCAGAACAGCCCGGCCGCCAGCGCCGTGGAACCGACGATGATCACGGCCAGCGGCGTCGCGGTGCCGTCGTCGACCGCGCCGACCAGCGGCGCGACCGAGCCGCCGATCATGAACTGCATCGCGCCGAGAACGGCTGCCGCCGTGCCGGCGACCTCTCCGTGCCGGCTGAGTGCGATGGCCGGCGCGTTGGGAAACGACAGGCCGGCCGACGACACGACGAAGAAGAGCGGCACCATGAAACCCAGCAGCCCGCCGAAGTCGGTCAGGGCGGTGATCAGCAGGGCGACCGCCCCAGTCACGGCGACCAGCACCGCGACGGAGATCACCCGGACCGGGCCGAACCGGCCGACGAGGACCGGATTCACCTGGGTCATCACGATGAGGCCGATCGCATTGGCGCTGAACACCAGGCCGAATGCCTGCGGCGACAGGCCATACCGGCTCTGCAGGAGGAACGGCGCACCCGCCACGTAGGCGAAGAGTGTGGCGAACATGAGCCCGGCCACCGCGACCATGACGACGAACATCGGGTCGGTGAACAACCGCCCGTACGCCCGAAGCGATCCGCGTGCGGAGGCCGGCTGGCGACGGGGAGGCGGCAGTGTCTCCGGCAGGGCCCGCCACGCCAGTACCCAAAGCCCGGCGGCGGCCAGTGCCAGCGCCACGAAGATGCCTCGCCAGGAGGTCACGTTGAGCAGCGCGCTGCCGAGGGACGGCGCGAGGATCGGCGCCACGCCGAGCACCAGGATCAGACGCGACAGCAGCTGAGCGGCGCGGATTCCGGCGAACAGGTCCCGCACCACAGCCATGGACACGACAGCCACTGCGGCACCGGCGAAGCCCTGCAGCGTACGGGTGACGGCGAGCAGGCCGATCGACGGCGCCACCGCACAGAGCAGCGACGCCGCCCCATGAGCGCCCAGTCCGATCAGCAGCGGTCGGCGCCGCCCGAAGGCGTCGGACAGGGGCCCGACGATCAGCTGACCGAAGCCGAGGCCGAGCAGCAGCCCGGTGATGGTCAGCTGCACCTGGGAGTCCGTGGCGCCCATGTCGGCGCGCAGCAGGGGGAGCGCGGGAAGGTAGGTGTCGATGGTCAGCGGGCCGATGGCCATCAGCGCGCCGAGCACGACGACGAGTTGGACGTAGCGCCGCCCGACGAAGATCGAGGCCAGAGGCTGGGCGGCCGGGGTGGTCGGTGTTTCCAGGGCCGAATCGGCCACGGTGGTCATAGCAGCTTTCCCTTACGGATTGCTTCGGTGGCGCACGACACTGTGGCCAAGATCATTCAGCTGGACCGGCGGAGGCAGCTCCGCCGTGGCCCTCATGTCGGGCCAACCGCGAGCGGTCGGCATTCATTCCACCAGCTCCGGACCACCCACAGATCGACTGGGTCCCGGCAGATTGGGGCGGCAGAGCCGCCCTCATCACTCACACCCAGGTCGTCCGGGTTCGGCGGTCGTCGGCGGCCTGCCTGCGCGCGGCCCACTCGGTCCAAAGGACGCCGGCCGTCACCGCAAAGGACGCGGTGGCGGTGCCCCAGACCGAGATGCCGCCGTCATTGAGCAGCGTGCCGAGGACCGCGACGCTCAGCACGGAGATCGCCACGAGGCGTACGGTGCTGAACTGCTCGGCGAGCCTCGGCAGCAGCAGACGGATGATCAAGATCCAGATCACGACCCCGACGATCACCGAACCGACGCCGACCGGACTCACCAGCGAGGCCCCGGCGGACACCGCCTTCCGGATGACGACGTCCTGGGCGTCGCCGTCGAGAATCCGTTGGACGAAGGCGCCGAGGTGGCTGCGCGCTCCGGGACCGCGCCGCCAGTCCAGCCAGGAAATGGCCGCACAAACGACGACCGCGCCGAACACGGCAGCCACGAGCCGCGGCGAGCTGACCGAGACCCCGGACAGGACATAGGTCAGCCAGATGACCACGGGCGTCAGCGCGAGCACCCCGCCGAAGTCGGCGCCCATCGACGGCCAGCCCTCGCAGACCACGACGCCGAGTCCGACCACCGCGATCGTGACGAGCCCGAGTCGGCTGCTGCCGGCCGCCCTGAGCCGCTGATACAGATAACCCATCGTCACCAGCACCGCGGCGGCGTACATCGCGAAGGTGACGTTGCCGAACCCGTACCAGCGGCCACCGTTGGTGGGCCGGGAGTTCAGCATCGAACCGGGTTCCATGACGCCGCCCAGGGCGGCATCGACGGTGAATGCCGCGGCAGCGAGGGCTGCCCCCACAACGGCGACCGGCGCGTCGAGACGGCGTGCCGTCGCGAGCACCAGGGGAGTGAGCACGGCGCCCCAGCCCGCCACGGTCAAGATGAGGACGAGAGCCGGCGACCTCGTCTCGTACCAGGGCACGGCTCCGGCGAGCAGCATCGTGGCCGGAAGCGTGCTGGCCCAGGCCGCGATGACCAGCGCCGCACCGAGTCGGCCGGTGAGACTGCACGCGACGAAGAGCGCCACGAGCAGGGCGGCGGCGATGCCGAGAGCGAGATCGCCTTGGAGTGCCGCGCGGGACAGGGCATCGAGGGCACCGAGCCGGTGCTCCGCCGACGCGACCGAGACCGTGGCCGGATACACGGCGAGCGGAGCCCCGTCCACGGCAACCGTAGCGGCGGTGGTTCCGCCGGTCGCGGTGTCGAGCAGCGTACGGGTCAGGTCGGTGAGGTTGATGACACCGACGCGGCGGGTGCTGGCCGAGCTCAGCCAGCCGGCAGGAGTCACACCGACGACGTACGAGACTTGCGGCCGTGGATCGTGCGATCCGGGAGGTGGGCCGATTCCGGTCACCACCAGGGTCGTACCCGGGCGACCGGCCAGCGCGGCGACGATCCCGTCCGTCGCGGATCCGGCGTCGACCAGCGTGACCGGGCACGAGATGGCGAGACCGCTGCGAAGAAACTCGTCCACTGTCTGGTAGCTCGCCAGCGTGCCATCCGGGGCGGCCGCGGCCAGCGCGGCGCCCGGCCCGACCGCGGCCACGCATCCGTGCACGTTTCGGGCCAAGGTGCCGAGCTGGGCGTCACCGTGGCTCGCCGCCGCCGCGAGAACCCGCTGCGGCCAGTCCGCGACACGCTGGTTCTCAACCAATGGGTCGCACAGGCCACCCACACCCGTGCGGCGTCCGGCGCCCAGGGTTTCCCAGCCGGCCGCTGCGCAGTCGCCGATGTAGCGCGGCCGTACCGACACGGCCGCGAACTGAACCCCGCCGTGCGCGGCGAGCACGGTCCGGTCGGCGGCTGTGAGCTCGTATCGGCCCGTCGCGCCGATCAGCACAACTGATTCGGTCGGCAAGACCGCGGCCACCGGCTGCGGCTGCAGGGCGTGCACGACCCGCAGTCCGACGAAGGCCACCAGAACGAGCAGGCAGCCGACAGCCCAGCGCCGCGTCGTCGCCACCGCTACGGACCGCCTCGCCAATGCTCGATCCGGTTGTGGTCTGGTGCGAATCCATGCCGCACCCCCCAGAGCACGGCCTGCGTACGGCTGCTGACCCCGACCTTTCGATAGATCGTGCGGATGTACGACTTCACCGTGTTCAGGCTCAGGTAGGTCAGTGCGGCGACGTCGGCGTTGCTCTTGCCCTGCGTGATCAGGGCCAGGATCTCCGCTTCCCGGTCGGTCAGGCCCTCCGAGCGGCCCGGCCAGTCCAGCCCGGTGGCACCCCTGACCCGGGTGTGCGGGTCGCTGATCACGACCTGGCCCGCGTTCACCGCCTCGAGGGCGGAGACGAGCTCCCGGGCGGGCAGGCCCTTCGACAGGTAGCCGTGCACACCCTTTCGCTTGGCGGTTGCGACCAGCTGCGGGTGGAAGTTCCAGGTGAAGACCACGACGTGGCGGACGTGCGGGTTGGCGACCAGCTCGCCCAGCTCGGCCCCGTCGGACTCAGGCTGGGCGAACGAGTCGTACAGCAGGATGTCGACCTCGTCGCGCACCGGCTGGTTGGTGTCGATTTCGGCGATGACGAGCCGGTGCCGATACGGTTCCAGGATGGCCGCCAGCCCGAGGACGACCACGTCGTAGTCGTCCACCAGGGCGACGCGGGCGGGACTGGCTGGCATGGTCCTGACGTTACCTACCTAGGGGTGTACTGCCCACACCCTTTGGGTGGTTATGTTGTATTCATCGATCCAGCGTCTCCGACGCGTGGCAGAAGGGGAACTCATGCTTGGCCTGATCATCAGCATCATCGTCATCGGACTCATCGCGGGCGCGCTCGCCCGGCTGCTCGTGCCCGGCAAGCAGAGCATGTCGATTGGCATGACGATTGTGCTCGGCATCGTCGGATCCTTCGTCGGGGGATTCCTCGGCTACCTGCTGTTCCATCACGGCAAGGGCTTCCTTCAGCCCGCCGGCATCATCGGGTCGATCATCGGCGCGATCATCGTGCTGCTGATCTGGCTCGCTGTCTCCCGTCGTCGGGGGGCAGTCGTCTAGGTCCGATTGTCGAGCCGGGCAGCGTTGCTGCCTACGGATGGATGTCGGTTGAGCGCGTGGCTGCGGTGAGCTCGGAGCCACACCGCCCGGCCTGACATATGCCCGGGACCCTCAGGTAGTTGCTCCTGAGGGTCCTTGGCCCGACTTGGGCCAAATTAGTGCGGTGGCTGGTGGATGGCTGCGAGTGCTTCGCTGACGTCGTCGAGCAGGGGGTCTTCAGCAGTCAACGTGTGGCTGCCGGT